>Ga0207773_100002_pt1 | contig 486400 bp, 406 predicted proteins | sample TtaePargueraPR_2_FD_187281 | JGI IMG/M metagenome (GOLD analysis project Ga0207773, IMG submission 187281) | Aerobic enrichment media microbial communities from Bioluminiscent Bay, La Parguera, Puerto Rico - Tt and M1 (3) (SPAdes) | ecosystem: Environmental > Aquatic > Marine > Unclassified ... | reverse complement strand
GCAGGTGGGTGGGCACCACCCACCTGCCTCCCGGCGAGGGCGGGGTAAGCCTTAGCGGCTAGGGGCGGAGCCCCTATTGAGCGGGTTTCAGACCCACAGATTCCGCTGAGGACCCAATATTATTGGTGGAATTGGAGCACTTATTCTGCCAATCATAGTTTTTTCAATAATCGATTTCAGACTTACGAAGCGAGCTGTAAATATTGTGGGTAAGAATTGGTGTCGGGAGAATAATATGGAATTCGAGAAAATAGAAATGCGCAAGAATCACTTTGCGCTTATATATCGAGATTCGGGAAAAAAAATCAGGAAAAAATTTCGTGTTCGGTTTATCTTAACTACGTGGTTAGTGACGTCAGTAGAATGGATAAAGAAGTAAGGTACAACAATTTGGCCAAGTTGACAGTTTTTCCTTCGCTCCTTTTTGTGCTTAACAGCACAAACGGTCTCCTCCAAAACTGCAATTTACCAAGACGTTATGTTCAAGCAGGAATGAAATGAATCGTATATTTCTCGCAATAATTTTATTCGCTATTGGCGGCTGTGTGTCTCAAGAAGTAAGAGAACTAGAGCTTCCTGAAATCATGAGTATTGAAGGAGAGATTTTCATCTCTGCAGCTGCTTTCAAAGAGCATGAAGTAAATATCACCAAGCCTGAGAGTGGTGAATTCATAGTAGATATCCCTGAAAAGGAGGTACCATTTTACTGGACGTGTGGTGGAGCCTACTGGGACGGGCTCATTCAAGGCCAAAAAATACTGGAGGAAGCAGATTTGGTTCTGGACTTCAAAGGCGTCAAGGAGGTTTGGGTTCCAATAGAAGGTAAGCCTAAGAAACTATATATTTTCGAGGTCCGCTAGCATAACGAAACCGAGGAGTTTTCTCCGGGCCTGCGGCCCTCCGTGGGACAGCTTACCTTACCCACTTTTTGTGCGGGTCACTGCGCTCCCATTTTCATGCAAAATGCGCACAAGGTAATCTGCCCCTGCCGGCGGCGTTAGGCTGGATTGGGAAAAATTAGTAGAACTTATGAAACAAGAAAAAAGCGAAGTACGAAAAAGGGCTGATAAGATAAAGCCATATCGCTGCAAAAATTTAATTGCAGTTATCGAATATCCAATGGATATAAAAAATATCGGAACCGTAATTCGCAATGTAAATGCTTTAGGAGTGGAAAAAACATATATTGTCGACCTCGCAATTCATTGCCTGAAGACTGGCAGGATATGAGGGACAAGAAATCCCTGTCGAAACCGTCTGTTTCAGCTATAAAATGGAGTTTTGTAAAGCGATTTAATAGCACAGAAGACTGTTTAAAACATTTGTCTAAAAATAGGTTCACATCAATTGTCACTTCACCACATACAAAAGGGAAAGACAACTTTATACTACATGAGGCAGATTATACTCATCCAAGACTAGCTGTTTGGTTCGGAAATGAATCCCGAGGAATAAGTGATTTGGCGGTTGAACACAGTGCATTTTGCGTGTCCATTCCTATGTTTGGGATGATAGAAAGTCTAAATCTTGGAACTACTTCTGGCATAGTATTGTATGAAATCACTAAGCAGCGACGCGAATATCAAGAGAAATATAAACGAGCAAGTCGAGGACCAAAAAGGTAAGGTAGTTAGTAGCATATGGAAAGATGGATAATTGCTGTTTTTGCGATACTAGGCGCATTTTTCACTTGCGCTTTCGGTGGTGCTGTAATAGCCGAACTCGTTGGCTTCTGGGAGTTACCACCAACCGGTTTTTCTGCGGCGTTTGTGGTTGTATCACTTGCCTACATTGCGGTACCAAGTGGAAAATCAGTAACCACTATCTTCGTGTTTTTGCTTGGCGGTGTTTTGGCTTGGGTGTTTCTCGAACCGTCCTACTATCCAGGCACTTATCCAGATAGAGCCTACCAGAAAACCCACTTACCATTTATTGCTAGCATGATTGGGGGAGTAATTCCTCTGGCCATTGTGTTGTTACCAACCGAGGGCTTTCGCACAAGGCCTAACCCGGCTCTCAACCAGAAGCAAAAAGGCTAATGTCTTTTTGCGCTGGTTAGCTTAGCGTTACAACCCAAAAATGACCAAGATCTACGCCATATGCAATAGCGGTTTTGGGTACTAAAATCTGGACATTACACTGCTGGATATTGCCCGCCTTGCACCGGAAAGCCTGAACCCGGACCAGGTTATGGATTTCAGCCGTCAAGACGGCCGCTTGGGCGACTGGTGGCTGCCCTCGGAAACACGCTTTATTGCCAATGAAGGAGTACTGGTAAGGGAACCCCCGATATAAGCACCTGGATTGTCGCCACTCTGGTGCTTTCTCCCAGGGTCTGCCGCTATCTCGGCGACACCCTCAAGGAGTCGAGTGAATTACTCACCGTAACCGTTTCGATGAGAACCTGGCGAGAAGATTTTAGTCAATCCGCACTAGACTCTCTACAAAGAATTTCATTAGCGGCCTATGAAAAATCAAGGATAACAATGGAAATCAACGAGATAATCAACTGCATAGGATACGTTACCGCACTATTTTCTGCCTTTTACCTGGTTATCGCCCTGAATCGACGAAACTGGCAAAAGACATCTGCCAAGGTAGAAGAGAGTAAAGTCGACCGGGATGTTTCCGAAAGCCATCACGCATACATCGGTGAGTATTTTTCGTCCGTCAGGAAAGTTAAGTCGGTCTCCTACCGCCCAATATTGAAATATACCTATACGGTGGATGGACAGGCCTACACTTCTACCAAACTTTACTCGATAAACATCCTGCCAATAAAAGCGCAAGACCTGTTGCCGATCATCTCCGGGTCGACCAGAAGTGCTTATTAAAACCCCAGTAATCCGGCAAGATCCTACCTGTTACCCAGCTGCTTATTCCCTCCGTGCCTCTTTCTGTTGCTGGGCCTTTTTCTGGTCTTTACCACACCGGAGCATTTGAATGAAATATGGAATTGGGGTGCACAATTTTTGACAACACTGTTCAAGCCGTGACCTCCCAACTGCAGCCGATTGGCCGGCCTTATATTTGAAATAGGAAGCACCACACATTGAACACTGCCGTACTACCAGGAATGGATGGAACCGGCTTGCTGTTTGAGCCGTTTATGGCCTATGCACCAGCTGGATTCAAAGTGATCCCACTGTCACTGAGACAGGAACCGCACCTGAGCTATTCGGATCAGGCCGAGCATATACTTTCCAAGATTGGAAGCGGAAAGACAGTCATTGTTACGGAATCCTATTCCGGTAGAGTCGCTTACGAGATTGCACAGAAATCACCCGAACGCATCAAACACATAGTTTTCGCAGCCAGCTTCCTGTCCAGACCGTCGGCTTTGGCCCGACTTGCTCCACTCCTGCCATTGCAACTTCTTAAGAGCGGCATCACCCCCTCCCCCATCATTGGACGTCTCGCATTTGGCCGCGACCGGTCCGATAGGCTTACCGAGCTTCTTGAAGAGTCATTGCACCAGGTCGACAACACGGTACTGCGGCACAGGCTAAAGCAAGTGTCAACCCTTCAGCTCCCCGCTAAAAAGATCGAAATCCCCTGCACATATATTCGGGCCAAAAGCGACAATCTGGTTTCCTCAAAAGCTGTAGAGAGCTTCAAAGAAATCTGTCCAAACCTGTCGATAAAAGAGGTCGAGGGAGGCCATTTTATCTTACAAACAAATCCCCGGGATTGCTGGCAAGCTATTCGAGAGATAGCACAGCAATAGATATCTATGAAGCCTTACACGACAGATCCATTTGCCGCACCGTCTGCCACGCGACACCTTTCAGGAATATGCTGCAGATTCTCGTGAGCGACCCAAGCCTCCAGTTACCGCTGGCGCCCTTCAACTACACGAGAAACGGAGGACTCACAAGCAACACCCCCTTGCGCAACCTTACAAGTTGAAGCGGAAAGAAAACAGTTATAATATCCATCCAAATTTCTCGTCAACCCTGATGTTATCGACATCAACTTTAAAATGACGCGTAATGTTAAATATAACGGATGGAAAACTTCCAGGAAAGACAGTATTGATTGGCAGCTTTATGAAGATATATTCTACTTTCCGGGCCCTGCTCACAGTTCGTATTCTGTTAGTGACAATTTTAGTTTTTCCCATTCTGCCCGGCTGTCGAGCACTTGATGTCGTCAAATTACAATATGGAAACCGATATGCCAAGCACAGCTGGCAAACGGAGAAAAGCAGCATCGAGATTCCTTTCAAGTGGTCCAACGGACATATAATAATTCCGGTTAGCATCAATGGCAGCGATCCGCTGCGCCTTGCCCTGGATTCCGGGGCGTCGGTGACGGTAATTTTTGAGAGTCATCGAACCAAGAACCTGCCCTTGACGTTTGGCAATCAAATATCAATTGGAAGCTCCAAAAGCGGGAAAAACACAAGGGCCAATATCGTTAACAATGCCGTGATCGGCATCGACAAAATTGAGCTTATCGATCTAACCCTACTGCAAATCCCCCTTGAGCACTCGCCACTATTCTCGGATATGGACGAAGTGTACTTTGATGGCGCGATAGGTTATGACCTGTTGAGCCGCTTTGTGGTACGAATAGATTATGTCTCCCAGAAAATTATTTTTACCCATCCGAAAAAATTGAAAATTGACGAAACGCAATGGCGAGCCTTACCCCTGAACATAGTATCGAACGTTCCATACCTGAAGGCGCAGGTGGAAAATCAACCGGGCACTACCGCCAGCGTGGACTTGCTGGTTGATACAGGCGCGCCCAACTATCTCTATATAAATCCGGATCTGCATCCGCAGGTAACCCGTCCGCAGCGATATTACCTCACCACCTCCAAAGGTTTTAACAGAGATTACCAAAGTTATATCGGCCGTCTCGACAGGCTGACTTTTGGTGGATACGAGATGGAGAATCTTGCCACATCCTTCGATATGGCCGATTACTCGGATATTGAAAGTCATGGTCTTCTTGGAAATGGAACCTTGAGAAAATTTGATATCGTTTTCAATTATTCGAAGCGACAACTGTTGATAAGACCAAACCAACACTTCAATTTGCCCAGCTGGTTGGATAGGAGCGGGCTCGATTTGGCGCCTCATCGCCAGGGAGCGCTCGTTAAAAATGTGGAAGAGGGAAGCGGGGGCGACAACATTGGAATCGAAGTTGGTGATCTTATCACCCACTACAACAATAATCCTGTCAATGATGACACGTTCGATGATTTGAAGCAGCTTCTCGGTTCGGATCAATCCGCAGTCGAACTCTGCTGGTTATCCAAAGCGGTCAGACAGTGTCGCCCTTTAACGTTGCAATCGAGACTACGGCCAAAGCAGGTGTGATTTAGGTCTGCAAGTGCAGCGGGGATGCCCTTCTGGTTACAGGACCATCTGGAGTTGCTGGGTGGAGCATGCTCTCAAAGATCATCAGCGGCGGCCAAACGGGCGCCGATGTTGGCTGAAGACTACGCTAAGGCATTCAACCCTTTACCAGCGCGGACTGTGGGATACAAAATGACGAGCATTCTACTGACGGGCTTTGAGGCCTTCGGCAATACCCCGGTCAATCCCGCCGAGTCGGTAACGCGGGCACTGGACGGCACACGGATAGACGGTGCGCCAGTCACCGGCATTGTGGTGCCAAACAATTTCTTTGAGTGCATCGACGTCGTGCGCACGGCGATAGAGAATGCCCGGCCGGAACTGGTGGTCATGATGGGGGAATACGGCGGCCGCGCCCTGATCACCGTCGAGCGCATCGCCCAGAACTACAATGACTCGACCCGCTACCAGTTGAAGGACAACCGCGGCGTGTCGCTGCAGGGCGAGCCCACGGCGGCCGACGGCCCCGCGGCCTACCGCAGTACCCTGCCCCTCCGCGCCATGGTTGAGGCCATGCGCACCGCGGGCGTGCCGGCGGACATATCGGACACCGCGGCCACTTTCTGCTGCAACCACCTGATGTATGGCATTCTCCACTATATCGCCGCCACCAAGCTGGAGATCCGCGCCGGCTGGATCCACCTGCCCCACCTGCCCGAGGTCGCCGCACTGCCGGAGAACCTGGGCGCGCCCAGCATGTCCCGCGAAACCGCAATCCTGGGTGTCCGTGCCGCCATACAGGCGGCCCTGCGGCACCCGCGGGATATCGATGAGCCCAGCCTGTCGCGCCTGCAGATCTAGTGACCGGGTATTCCAGATGTGGGACCATTCCCGCCGGGTTGTGGCAGAATCGCTTCCCTGCTGTCGCGGAAATAAAAAGGACAAAAAATGCACATCCTTATCGCCGTCATTACCGCCATCGCCGGCCTGCTCTGGGCCCTGAACAGCCTGCAGAACGCGGGCGTGGACCTGAATGCCTTTAATCCCTTCACCTGGGCGCGGCGCCGGAAGTGGGAGAAGCGGCTCGGCACCAAGCCCATGCACGCCCTGCAGGACTCCATGGAAGCGGCGGCGCTGCTGGTTGTGGCGGTGGCCAGGGCGGAGGGCGAGATCACCCGGGATACCAAGATGGAAATTCTCAAGCTCTTCGAACAGGAATTCGGCATCAGCCGCAGCCGCTCGCTGGAGCTGTTTTCCGCCTCGACCTATATGCTCAGGGACGTGCTGGATATACCCGCCGAGGTGCGCCACGTGCTCGCGCCCAGTAAAGCCGATTACCGCCAGGGCCATATCGAAAAGCTGCTCGGGATGATGCACAGGGTGGCGACGGCGGAGGGAGAGGCTTCGCCGGCCCAGGGCGATATTATCAATGCCGTTAAACGGGAATTTGACCTGGATAGCGAACAGCCCGCGCATTGGTAGCCGGCCGCAATCTACCTGTTTACCCAGATATTTTTTCAGAGGCTGTATTTATGGACCCCGATTTCTGGCACAAGAAGTGGGAGAACAACGATATCGGCTTCCACGAACGCGAGGCCAATCCCGGGCTGGTCGAACACTTCAATACCCTTTCCCTGGAGCAGGGAAGCCGCCTGTTCGTGCCCCTGTGCGGCAAGACCCTCGACATCAGCTGGCTGCTGTCCAGGGGGCATCGCGTCGCCGGAGCCGAATTGAGCGCTGTAGCCATAGAGCAGCTCTTTGCCGAACTCGGCGTGGAGCCCCGGGTATCGGACATCGGCCCGCTGAAACACTACAGCGCCGGGGATATCGATCTCTACGTCGGCGACATCTTCAATCTTTCCGCCGAGATACTGGGTCCCGTCGACGCCATCTACGACCGAGCCGCCCTGGTCGCCCTGCCCGAACCCGTGCGCAGCCGCTATACGGCGCACCTGATGGAAATCACGCAGCGGGCACCGCAACTGCTGATTACCTTTGTCTACGACCAGGCCGAAATGCCGGGCCCGCCCTTCTCCGTCAGCGATGAGGAGGTCAGGCGCCACTACGGCGAGCGCTATCGTTTAGAGCTTCTGGAAACCAGGGATGTGCCCGGCGGGCTGAAGGGCAAATGTCCAGCCGAGGAGAAGATATGGCTGATCGGCCAAGGTTAGGGAGCGCCTGAACACGCCCGGTTCGCCGCAGCGACCGGGCTCCCGCCTTGTCGCGATTTCCGGGCGCCGTATCTCAACCGCCAATCGCACAATCTTTACACAACCACCCGCCAACCATATCCTGTCCCGCTACCTTTCGCGACATAGAGTTCGCGACCATAATGTCCTACAGGTTCAACAATGATGAGTACAAAGATTCGACAACTCGCCATCGCGGCCCTGGTGTTTGCCTCCGTTCCCCAGGTTTGGGCGAAGGAAGATCCCTATCTGTGGCTTGAGGAAGTCGATGGCGAGCGCGCTATCGCGTGGGTGAAAGAGCAGAATGCCCAGACCCAATCCCACCTGGCCGAGAGCGACCTGTACAAATCTCTCTACGCCGATGCCCTGGCGGCGTTGAGTGCGGAAGACCGCCTGCCGGAGATCACCCAGAAAGGCGACTGGCTGTACGAGAACCACCTCAGTAAAGAAAATCCCCGCGGCCTCTACCGCCGTATTCCCGCAGACCAGTTCGACCGCGGCAGCGAGCAGTGGGAAACGGTGCTGGATATCGATGCCCTGTCCCACGCCGAGGACAAGAAGTGGGTGTTCAAGGGCATGGATTGCCAGGACGAGGCCCACACCCGCTGCCTGCTGGCCCTGTCGGCCGGCGGCGGCGACGCGGTGGAACTGCGCGAGTTCAATGCCCGCGACAGGAAGTTCGTAACGCCCGGTTTCTTCTCGCCGATGGCCAAGCAATCCGCGGTGTGGCTGGATGCCGACCACCTGCTGATCGCCAGCGCCAGGGGCGAGAACGCCGCGACCAGCTCCGGCTACGCCCGCACCACGAAACTGTGGCGCCGCGGCGAACCGCTGGCGAAGGCCAGGACCCTGCTGGAAGTGCCGGAGAAATCCGTCTGGCTGAACCCCGTTGCAATAGGTACCGGCGACCAGCGCCCCCTCCTCCTGAACGAGGGGCTGGATTTCTGGCACGCCCGCAACTTTGTCTACCGCGGCGGCAAGGTGCTGCCGCTGGAACTGCCGCAGAGCGCCGTGATCGAGGGCGCCCTGGGCGATGCGCTGGTCGTGAAGCTGAACGAGGACTGGAAAGTCGGCGCCAAGACCTGGCCGCTGGGCAGCCTGGTGCTGGTATCCCTGGACTCGCTGGTGAAAGGCGACAGCCAAGTCTCCGCGCTGGTAACGCCCGGCAAGAGCGAGGTGGTGGAGTCGGTCGCCGTGTCCGAAGCCGGTGTGCTGGTGACCATGCTGGACGACGTCAAGGGCCGCGCCTACTTCTATCGCCGCGGCGACAAGGGCTTCACCAGAACCCCGATTGCCTTTCCCGACAACGGCAAGCTGGCCATCGCCACCTACAGCGACGACAGCGGCAACGCCTACCTGACCTGGGAAAATTTCGTCACCCCGCCGACCCTGTACCGCTACCGGGCCGATGCGGACAAGCTGGAGCGCCTCCTGGTGCAGTCCCCCACCTTTGACGGCAGTAAGTTCAAGATAGAGCAGTACTTCGCTGAATCCACCGACGGCACCAGGGTCCCCTACTTCGCGGTGATGGCGAAAGACATCGAACTGGACGGCGACAATCCCACCCATATCTTCTCCTACGGCGGTTTCCGCAATGCCCTGCTGCCCTCCTATTCCGGTTCCTATGAACCGCTGAACGGCGCCTACGGCAAACTGTGGCTGGAGCGCGGCGGCGTCTTTGTGCTGGCAAATATCCGCGGCGGCGCCGAGTACGGCCCGGCCTGGCACGCGGCGGCCCTGCGCGAGAAGCGGGTCAAGTCCTACGAGGATTTCGCCGCAGTGGCGGAAAATCTGATCGCGCGCCGCATCACCCGGCCGCAGCGCCTCAGTATCGAGGGCCGCAGCAACGGCGGACTTCTTGTAGGCGCGAGCATGACCCGCCGCCCGGATCTGTTCAACGCGGTTATCTGCGGCGTGCCGCTGCTGGACATGAAGCGCTACCACAAGCTGCTGGCCGGCGCCTCCTGGATGGGTGAGTACGGCAATCCGGATACCGACGACTGGCAATTCATCAAGGAGTACTCGCCCTACCAGAACCTGGAGGCGGACACCGACTACCCGTCGATTTTCTTCTTCACCTCCACCCGCGACGACCGCGTGCACCCGGGCCACGCCCGCAAGATGGCGGCGCGCATGAAGGCCATGGGTCAGCAGGTGGAGTACTTTGAAAACCTCGAGGGCGGCCACAAGGGCAGCGCCACCCACGAGCAGCTGGCGAACCGGGTTGCGCTGATGTACGCGCATTTGTGGACCGCGCTGGAGCAGAGTGAGCAACGCGAAGCGCTAAGTGCCGGCGGACAGTAATCCAGCCGCCAGCCAATAATCCATCTTCAACCTGGCCCGGACGCAAAGGAAACCATGCCTCAGCGCCCCGGCCAGATCCCCTCCCTTTTACCCTACCCCTGCACACACGGAAGGTGTGGCACTGGACTTTGCCTCCCGAATCCCCCCCAGCGAAATACCCGGAGCGCCCGATGTACCGGGGAGAAACGTCGACTATCTTAAAAACAACGACCGCGAACGATCCGGTTTAAAGCCGGAAAAGAGTTATCCCCGCCAGCTGGCATTGAAAATCACACAGGAAGTGGTGAACCGATATGACCCTGCACTTTGAATTACTGCCCCTCATCGCCCTGCTCTCCGGCATTGCAATACTGATATGGCCGAGGCTGCTCAACTATATAGTCGCCATCTATCTGATCCTGGTCGGGTTGATCCAGATCCTGGGTGTTCAGCTCTAAACCCCGGACAGCACGGCTGTATCAACCACGAGCAGAAACCAGTCCGCACCAGGATTGATCGGTTTCCCGGCGCCGGGACTGCCTATTGCCGCGCGCCGCCGGTTTTCAGACGTTCACGGGGCTTCCCGCTCGGCGTCCTCCCGCTTCGCCACCTTGTGCTGATCCTCGCTGAGGCCCTTTTTCCAATAGCTGGACACATAGCGATGGCTGTTGGGCACCCCTCGTTCCTGGCGGAAATACTTGCGCAGTCGTTGCATTTCACCGAATTCACAGGCGGCCCATACGGAGGGCTGCCCCTCCGGCCAGGCCTGGGTCTCGATGTGTTCGAGAATGGCGAACTCCGCCGACTCCGCTGATTCGACTATCCAGTGGATGTCGACACCCGGCGGGTGCGAGAGCGGCTGTATATCCGCCCTGTCGACCACCGCGATCACCGCATAACCGCGCGCCGACTCCGGCAGCGTCTCCAGGTTCACACTGATCGCCGGCAGCGCGGTCATATCTCCCGCGAGCAGAAACCAATCTGCGTCCGGGTTGATCAGTTTTTTCGCGCCGGGTCCACCGATCCGTATCCTGTCGCCCGCTCGCGCACCCCGCGCCCAGGATGAGGCGGGGCCGGCGTGGTCGTGGATCACGAAGTCGATATCGACCTCGTTCTCGCGCTGGTGGCGGATGGTGTAGGTGCGCATCAGCGGGCGCGCCTGGCCGGGCTGCGGAAACAGCAGTTTTACATAGGCGCTCTCCTGCTCTTCCGGAAACCCGTCCATCTCCTCACCGCCCAGGGTGATGCGCAGCATATGCGGTGTCACGTAAGCGGAATTCAATACTTGAAGTTCTCTCGCCTGGGGCTTGGCCATGGCGTCACTCTCCTCTGGCTAGATGTTTGGGGATGCCGGACCTTCGTCGAGGTTTTCGGCCATGATGGTGGCGAGGCGGATGAATTCGCCCACTTCCTCCCGGCTCAGGTTTTTGCTCATGGCGGTGGCGGTTTTCCGCTCCAGGCCGCGCAGCTGCCCCATGATCGCCCTGCCCTTCGGCGTCGATCGCAGCAGCTGGCTGCGCCGGTCGGCGGGGTTGTCCCGCTTTTCGATCAGGCCATCGCGCAGCAGTTCGTTCAGTACGCGGGTGATCTGCGCCTTGTCCCGCTGCATGCGCTGGGCGATCGACTGGGCGGTGCACTGCGGGTTCCTGCAAACACCTTTGAGGGCGCGAATATGGGTGATGGGCAGCCCCAGCTGCCTGTCCTGCACCGCCTGGCGCATGTGGGATTTGTAGGCGTGCATCAGGCGGTGCAGCGCTTCGCCGATGGAAGGGGGTTGCACGGCGGCCTCCTAATTCGTTGACAGTGTCAACAATATGCGAATATGTTGATACTGTCAACCAAGCACCCCGGGACCCGAATGGCTTTGTCTCACACCAATGTCGCGCACCAACATGGTTATCACTGCCCCGTTTTCGTCCACGCTCACCATAATAACGCACCAAATACTGTCATATTTCCGTGTTATTTTTCCGAATAGTATCTGGAATAGCTCCATCTACTCTGCCGGTTTGACACTGCACCCACGGCTTTATAATCTTGACCAGTTGATCAGGTTCACTTGTTGTAATCGCCAAGAGGCCCTGCAACTCAAGATTTCGTAGTTGCCGGTGGATTGATCAGTACCCAGGCAGATGTGGAATTCCCCCTGTTCGAGCTGAGCCCTTCAATGGGTAACCGTGGTGGCAACCGGGGCGGCGGCACTGTTTCCCGCCCCGAAATTTCAATCCTCAGGACATAGTGATGAAAAAATACTTCGGAGTTTTTTTGCTGTTATCGGCATTCGGCCAGTGGGCGCACGCCGATGTGACAAACGGCAGTTTCGAAAACTGGACCAGCGGCAGCCCCGATGGCTGGACCACCATTGATTCGGGTATCTCTGTCAGCCAAAGTACGTCCACCGTTTACAGTGGCAATTCGGCGGCGGCGGTAAATGTCAGGACGGGCACCCAATCGTCGACGGATTTTCGCCAGACCGTGGGCGTCAGTGCCGGACAAACCTATAACTTTTCCGTGTGGGTCCGCCACACCGAGGGGCACGTGAGCGCACGCCTCTACGTCAACGGCTACCGCGATTACACCAACTATTCACAGACCGGCCAGTGGCAGCAACTCAGCTACAGCTTCACGCCCAGCAGCAGCGGTACCATCGAGATAGGACTGCGCTTCTACGACCGGTCCGGCTTCGATGGTGCGGAAGTGGTTTATGTGGATGCCTTTGAACCGACGGACAGCAGCGGTGGCGGCTCGGGCGGCGGCAACGACGACGGCTACTACGACGCCGCCAACGGCTTGAGCGGCTACAGCCTGAAAACCGCGCTCTACAACATCATCAGGAATCACGATGCCCAGAGCTACAGCGCACTGTGGAACTTCTACGCCGCCAACGACCTGGATTACCACTACGAGCGGGACGGCTCGATCCTGGATATCTATTCGGAAAATCCCTCCGGCAGCGACGCCTACAACTACACCGCGGTGAACGACCAATGCGGCAACTACAGCGGCGAGGGCGACTGCTACAATCGCGAGCACAGTTTCCCGCGCTCCTGGTTTGGCGGCGCTGTGGACCCGATGAATACCGACGTACACCACATCTTCGCCTCCGATGGCTATGTCAACGCCCTGCGCTCCAGTTATCCCTATGGCGAAGTTGCCACCGCCAGCGCCGTTTCCAGTAACGGCAGCAGACTCGGCAGCGGACAGTCCAGCCAGGGTTATACCGGCACGGTGTTCGAGCCTATCGACGAGTTCAAGGGCGACGTGGCACGGGCCTTCTTCTACATGGCCACCCGCTACCAGAACCTGATCGCCGGCTGGGAAAACAACAGCACCTATGGCGACGCCATGCTGGAAGGCTCCAGCAGCCAGGTGTTTGAAGACTGGGCCCTGCAACTGCTGATCGACTGGCACAACGCCGACCCGGTCAGCCAGTGGGAGAGCGATCGCAACGACGCGGCCTACGAATTCCAGGGCAACCGCAACCCCTTCGTGGACCACCCGGAATACGTGGAGTCCATCTGGGGTCAATAAATTCCCCACCTGCCCCGGGCCGGGCCGGCCCGGGATTTTTTGAGCGGTTATGTCGGCACCCTCTTCGACACCAAGCCGGTATAATCGCCCCATGCCTGAGTTACCCATTGATTCCGCCCTACCCGACCTGCTCACCGCCCTGGGCCGGCACAACAACGTCGTCCTCCAGGCCCCGCCCGGCGCCGGTAAGACCACAGTGGTGCCACTGGCACTGTTGGATTGCGAATGGCTGGGAGACAAAAACATCATTGTGCTGGAGCCGCGCCGGCTGGCCGCGCGCGCCGCGGCGGCGCGCATGGCGGAGCTGTTGGAGGAGCCACTCGGCCAGACGGTGGGCTACCAGATCCGCGCCGAGCGCGTGGCGGGCAAACAGACCCGCATCCTGGTGGTGACCGAGGGCATACTGACCCGGCTGCTGCAATCGGACCCGGAGTTGGCCCGGACCGCAGTGGTGATCTTCGATGAGTTCCACGAGCGCAACCTGCAGGGCGACCTGTCCCTGGCGCTGTGCCTGCAGTCCCAGGAGTACCTGCGCGCGGACCTGAAGCTGCTGGTGATGTCCGCCACCCTGGAGACAGAAGCGGTGGCCGCCCTGCTCGGCGATGCGCCTGTTGTCAGTAGCGAGGGGCGCAGCTACCCGGTGCATGTGCACTATCTACCACAACAACAGCCGCATCGACAGCTGCCGGACGACAACCGCCAGTTGCCCGCGTTGATGGCGCGCAAGATCGCCGAGTGGACGGACGAACAGGAAGGCAGCCTGCTGGCTTTCCTGCCCGGCGTGGGTGAGATCAAACAGGTAGAGGAACTGCTGCGGGAACGGCTCGCGCACCGGGAAGAGATCACCATAGCCCCCCTCTACGGCGACCTGGGCAAACAGCCGCAGGATACCGCCATTGCCCCTTCCCCGCCCGGCCGGCGCAAAATAGTGCTGGCCACCAATGTGGCGGAGACCAGCCTGACCATCGAGGGCATCCGCATGGTGGTGGATTCCGGGTTGATGCGGGAATCCCGCTTCGATCCCAACACGGGCATGAATCGCCTGGTCACCACCACCATCTCCCAGGCCTCCGCCACCCAGCGCTGCGGCCGCGCCGGGCGCCTGAGCGAGGGCCAGTGCCTGCGCCTGTGGAGCGAGTCCCGCCAGGATGGCCTGGCCGCGAAGAACACGCCGGAGATTTTACTCAGCGATCTGGCACCGCTGATGCTGGAACTGGCTCAATGGGGCGTGCGCCAAGTGGACGAACTGCGCTGGCTCGACCCGCCCCCGCCCGGGCCGGTGGCCCAGGCCCAGGAGCTGCTGCAACAACTGGGCGCGCTGGACGGTGAGCAGCGCATTACCGCACACGGCTCCGCCATGCTCGCCCTGGGCGCCCACCCCCGTCTCGCGCACATGATGATCCGCAGCCTGGACTGGGACCTGGCGGGCGATGCCTGCCTGCTGGCGGCGCTGCTGTCGGAGCGGGACATCTTCCGCGGCGAGGCGTGCTGGGACCGGGATATCCACAAACGGATGGAAGTGCTGCTGGGCCGGGCAAAAGATCCGGGCGCTGATCGCGGTGCGGTGCAGCGCATTCGCGAGCAGGCCAAAACCTGGCGGCGACAGCTGGATAAGACCCGGGCGGGGGCCACACAAAAAACTCAGGCGGACATCGACGAAGCGGACCGTATCGGCGCCCTGCTGGGTCTCGCCTACCCGGACCGCATCGCCCGCAGCCGCCGCGACCGCGAGCGCCGCTTCCTGCTCGCCAGCGGCCGCGGCGCCCACTTTTCCCACGACGACGAACTGGCGCTGGCGGACTACCTGGCGATCGCCGAACTGGACGGCCAGGGGCGCGATGCGCGCATCCAACTGGCCGCGCGCATTTCAGAGAGGGCCTTGCGCGCATGCTTTGCCGACCTGATCAAGCAGGATGAATCCGTGCGCTGGGACGAGAAAGCCGGCCGCGCCGTGGCCAGCCTGCGCACCACCCTCGGGCGCCTGGTATTGGACGAACAGCCGGCCCCGAATGTCTCCGCGGCACTGCTGAGCCGCGCCCTGCTGGACGCGATCCGCCAGAGGGGCCTCGCAACGCTGCCCTGGAGCAGGGAGGCCGATGCCCTGCGCGCCCGGGTACGCTTCCTGCGCCGCCGTGGGGACGAATTTCCTCAGCTGCTCGCCGGCCTGGCGCTGCCGGACTGGAGCGACGAGGCGTTGATGGATTCCCTGGAGGCGTGGCTGCTGCCGCACCTGCAGGGATTCAATAAGCTGGAGCAGCTCAAGCAGCTGAACCTGCACCGCATCCTGCAAGGCCAGTTGGACTGGCCCAGCCTGCAGAAAATCGACGACCTGGCCCCAAGCCACTTCGCGGTGCCCAGCGGCTCGCGCATCCAGATCGATTACGGTGAGGAACCGCCGGTCCTGGCCGTGCGCCTGCAGGAGATGTTCGGCCTGGCGCAGACACCGGCAATCCTGAAGGGCCAGTACCCGCTGATGATCCACCTCCTCTCCCCCGCCCGGCGGCCGGTGCAGGTCACGCGGGACCTGGCGAGTTTCTGGGCCAATACCTATCTGGAGGTAAAAAAGGAGCTGCGGATCAAATACCAGAAGCATTTCTGGCCGGATGACCCGTTGACGGCGCAGGCGACCAGTAAGACCAGGAAGCGGATGGGGGTGCCATAATTTCCCACCCGCCGGATGCTTGCCCGCCCAGGTTATCCCTGCTACTTTGCACCGCAGCGGATTTGGCATTTGGAGTTGGATTTTGAAACGGACCCTCGCAGCTTTCCTGACACCCCTGTTACTGATCGGGTGCAATCTCGATGAATTTCCGGAGTTCAACCCCCGCCCCATCATCGATTACCAGCAGGAGATGCGGGACTTCGTCCGGGGCATCAGCCGCTATGCCAAGGGAATAGAGGCGGACTTCATCATAGTGCCCCAGGGCGGCATTGAAATCGTCAGCACCAACGGCAGGGTGAGCGGCTCCGCGGATACCGCCTATATCAATGCCATCGACGGCCTCGAACAGGAATCCGTCTTTTACGGCCAGGGCGGTATCGACCAGCCCACGCCGGCGGCCGAGCGCAACCGGCTGCGCACCTTCCTCGACCTGGCCAAGGACAATGGCGATGTGACCATTCTGGTCACCGATTTCGCCTTCACCCCGAGCAAGGTCGACGACTCCTACGACCTGAACGCCGAGGCCGGCTATATCTCCTTCGCCGCCGACCATGAGGCGCTCGACAACATCCCCGAGTACCCGCCCCAACCCCACAATGAAAACAATCGCAACATCCTGCGCCTGGACCAGGCGGAAAACTTCCTGAACCTGATCAACCCAAGATCCTTCTCAAGCCGGCAGGCCCTGGTCGACGCGGTCAGCGACACCAACTACGACCTGGTCATTATCGATTTCTTTTTCAACGGCGAGGCGTACACCGAGGAACAGATAGAACAGCTGCAGCAAAAACGCGATGGCGGCAGGCGCCTGCTGCTCGCCTATGTGAGTATCGGCCAGGCGGAAGACGACCGCTTCTACTGGCAGAACAGCTGGTTCTCCAACCCGCCGGTATGGCTGGGAGAAGTGGTGTCAGGTACCTCCGGCAACTACATCGTGGACTACTGGGAGGAAGGCTGGCAGGACATCATCTTCGGTAACGACGACTCCTACCTGTTCCGGGTCATCGATGCGGGTTTTGACGGAGCCTATCTCGACTACGTCGATGCATTTGAATTCTTTGAGGAATAATCCGATTACCCCGCAGCAACCGGAACAGCAGTAATGTCGGACGGTTATCCGATGCCAAAAACTTCCTGTACCTGATCAATCCGCAGCTGTTCTCAAACCGACAGTAGTTGGTCGACTCCAGCCGGTTCCGGGATTTCCCCTTCAGGGGGGTTCTCCACACCCTCCTTCAGGCCAATGCCCACCACCCTTCAGCCCCGCCGCCCCAAGGTTTCGACACCAGGCGGTAGCCTGCCCCCTCAGCGCTCGCGCGGCGAGACCGGGTTGTAATCATTATCCAGCAGGAGGTTGTATGTAGCTGCCCTGTCGTATGCGCTTGACCATTCAAATACCAAATAGTATCTTAATCCTTATTGGTATCATTTTCATGAAAGAGCCATCTATGAACAAAGCGGCATACAAATGGCAAGAGGTTCACGAAGATGCGAACGCCACATGGGTATGCGATCTCGACGATCGCCTCCACGGTACGGATCATCGTCGCCTGATGGTTTGGGTTGATGAATTCACAGGGAAATGGTGCTGGGAAATCGAAACGTTCTCCGGTCTCGGTTTTGAATCGAGAGGGAGTATGGGAACACGAGAGGGCGCCATGAGCGAGGCGGAAGCCGCCGCATTACAAATATGTATCCGCCGGCAGCAGAAGGAGAGGCCGTGAGTCACGAGGCCAACTTTGCAGCGCAGGGGGTGACCACCCCTTCTGCTCCCGCATCGCAAGCGACACTGGGGAACACGAATGCGCAAAAAATCGCCCCCGCGAGTACAGCGCCCCCAGCCGCCCCCCACCCTTTTGACCTGCGACTGGCAACCGGTGTACTGGGAGTATTGATCGCGGCGATTATGTCCGGCATTAACGGGCGGGTCGGGGCCATGGCCTTGATGGACATTCGCGGCGCGCTGAGCCTGGGTATGGATGAGGCGAGTTGGCTGACCTCGGTTTATTCCGCCTGCGAGCTGGCGGCAATGCCCGTTTCCGCTTGGTTTGCTGTCACTTTTTCTTTCCGCCGCTACCTGACAGGTATTATTTTAAGTGTCGTCGCCATCGGGCTGGTGCTGCCGCATATCAGCAACCTGCCGATCCTGATCGGCCTGCGCGGGCTGCAGGGCTTCCTCGCCGGCCTGGTGATTCCCTTGCTGATGGCTGCCGCTCTGCGTTTCCTGCCATTGCCACTGCGCCTCTATGGCTTGAGCCTCTACGCACTGACCGCGACCTTTTCGCCCAATCTCGCCTTCTGGCTAACCTCGCTGTGGACGGATCAGTTGCACGATGTCCGGCTGGTATATTTGCAGATAGTGCCGCTGGGAGTGATCGCCGTGGCCGCCGTGGCCTGGGGCATTCCACAAGATCCGGTGCGGCTTGAGCGGTTTCGCGACCTCAATGTCTTCGGGCTGCTGACCGGCGTACCGGGCCTGATCATGCTGGGCATCGCCCTGACACAGGGAGAACGGCTGGACTGGTTCAACAGCCGCCTGATCTGCGCATTCTTCATGGTGGGTATCCCCCTGATAATCGCTTTTTTGATCAGTGAGTGGTATCACGATATTCCCTTCATGCGGCTGCAGGTCCTGCATCGGCGCAATCTCGGGCTGGGTTTTACAGTCTTCCTGATGCTGCTGGTGGTCATGCTTTCGGGCTCGCTGTTACCGGCAGATTACCTCATCGCCCGCTGGAATTTCCGACCCGAGCAATTGGTCATTATCGGTAGCGTGCTGGCCTTGCCGCAATTGATTCTCGGCCCCGCCGTATCATGGCTGCTGTACCGGCAATGGGTGGACGCGCGGAAAGTATTTGCCGCGGGGCTGGCATTGCAGGCCCTTGCCTGCTTTATCGGCAGCGGCCTCACACCGGAATGGATGGCGAAAGACTTTCTGCTCGTTCAAGCGCTCCAGGCCATTGGCCAGCCGATGGCGGTAGTCGCGTTGCTGTTTCTGGCCACCAGCGTAGCACAGCCGATGGAAGGCCCTTTCGTTTCCGGCATCGTCAATACCATCCGCGCGTTCGGCACCATGCTCGGCGGCGTACTGATCGGCCGTTTTCTGGTTTCGCGCGAGCATTTCCACAGCCATGGGCTGGCGGATCATGCGGGCAATGTCCGGGAGCATACCGATTTTATGCTCTCACAACTGGCGAGCGGAGAGGCAGCCTCCACCCACGCACTCCATCGCCTCGCCGAAATCCTGGAGCAGCAGTCGCTCGTGCTGGCCATTTCAGATGCCTATCTCGTGTTGGGCGTACTCGCGTTGCTAACCATACCACCGGTGTTGATGCTGCAATATATCCGCCCTCCGGCATTAACGACTGACGCAAAAACCTAAGGGAGAAGATGTACGATATGTCCTCTAAAACAAAATTGATGGTTGTTGCCACGCTGTGTGCAGCGGTACTGATCGGGGGATACACGCTGCTTTCACACGACAGCGCGAACGGCTTGCAGCGCACGGACGATGCCTATGTGGCTGCCGATTATTCCACCGTATCCACCCGCATTGCCGGCATACTGAACAGTGTGCTTATTGAAGACAACCAGCTAGTCAAACAAGGGGAATTGCTGGCTACGCTGGATGATCAGGACCAGCGGGCCGCCCTGCATGCCGCGGAGGCGCAGCTGCATTCGGCGAAGGCCGGTGCAGAAGCACTGAAACAACGCCTGGCGCAACAAAAAGAAGTGATTGCACAGGCGGATGCGGCAGTCGAGGCGGACAAGGCCCTGCTCGATCTGGCGAGATCCAACGCCGAGCGCTACCGCAATCTGGCAAAAGACGGTTCCGGCTCGGTACAGCAGGAACAGGCAGCTGAAACGGAGTTGCGCGTTCGCGGTGCCGCCCTCCACAAAGACCTGGCCGCACTGGCTGCGGCACAACAGCAGGAGGTGGTACTTCAGGCCGAGCTGCAACAGGCGCAATCGGATATAGAAACGGCACAGGCGGCATTGGAGGTGGCGCAGCTGCAACTGTCCTACACCCGTATCCTTAGCCCGATTAACGGCGTCATAGGGCAACGGCGCCTGCGTATCGGTCAGTACGTGCATGTTGGCGAACCGCTGTTGTCAGTCGTACCATTGCACAATGTCTATATCGAAGCGAACTTTCGCGAGACACAGTTGGCTCATATGGCAAAAGGACAAAAGGCACGGATCAGCGTAGACGCATTGCCCGGCGTGGCTCTCGAGGGCACTGTGGACAGCGTGTCTCCGGCCACCGGCCTGACCTTCTCACCGATAGCGCCGAGCAATGCAACGGGAAACTTCACCAAGGTTGTGCAACGCCTGCCGGTGAAGATAACTCTCGACCCCGGCCAGGGGGATACCGCAAAATTGAAGGTGGGTATGTCCGTAGTGCCGACGGTATATATCAGTCACTGACTCAACAAAAAAAGATAACAGGATGCCTCGTTTAAACAGAGAAGAAAGCAAAGCGTTGACACGCGAGAGACTCCTGGCTTCCGCCCGCACCGTCTTCGCCCGGGAAGGCTATGGCGGCGCGTCGGTGGACCGGATCGCCGAGGAGGCGGGATTCAGCAAAGGTGCCTTCTATTCCAACTTCAAAAGCAAGGAAGATATTTTCCTGGAATTGCTGGAACATGCCGGAACGGAAGACACCGCCTCGTTACGTGAGGCGCTCGAGAATATCAGCGCGCCGGATAAGATGATCGAAGCCGTCAGCCAATGGGCCGCGCGGCACCACAAAGATGTCGAGATGCCAATGCTGCTGCTGGAAATGCTCCGCCGGGCGAGGGCCAATAAAACCCTTGGCAAGCGCCATGAGCAGCTTTTTCACGAACACTGGAAAGCGGTCGGCACACTCATCATGCCGATCTTCGCTGGCAAGACGCCCCCACTGAGCCCGCTCATGCTGGGAGCCCTGGTCATGGAGCTGATCTATGGCAGCGCTTTGTGGTTCCGCAACCAGCCCTCCACCAGCGACCTGATTACAATCACCCTGACAAGCCTTAAAGAAAGCGCCCGATGAGCCCGCTCCCACGAGAGGGCTCACACTCACGTACCCGAGCTTTTACCCCTGATCAATAGTAGGCCTGGGTCTTGTCCGTGTGGTCGGTAATGTCCTTGACCCCGGCCAGTTCGGGGATCTTTTCCTTCAGGGTCTTCTCCACGCCCTCCTTCAGGGTCATGTCCACCATGCCACAGCCCTGGCAGCCGCCGCCGAACTTCAGCACCGCATAATGATCTTCGGTGACCTCCACCAGGCTCACCTGGCCGCCGTGGGCGGCGAGGCCCGGGTTGACCTCGTTGTAAAGCACGTAGTTGATGCGGTCCTCGATGGGGCTGTCGTCGGTGATCTTGGGCATGCGCGAGTTGGGCGCGCGGATGGTGAGCTGGCCGCCCATCTTGTCCGTTGAGTAGTCGACCCGCGCCTCGTCCAGGTAGGGCACGCTGCGGCCCTCGAAGTAGGCCTTGAAGCCGTTCATCTCCACCACCACGTCGCCCTCCTGCTCCTCGCCGGGGCGGCAGTAGGCAATGCAGGTCTCCGCGTTCGGGGTCCCGGGGTTAGACACGAACATGCGGATGGCAATGCCCTCACAGTTCTGCTTCTCCAGCAGCTCGCGCAGGTACTCCTGGGCGGAATCGGTGATGGTGACGTTCAGTTCGGACGGCTGTTGTGACATAGGGACTCTCTAGTAAACCGAGCTAATAACCGGGCAAATAACCGAGCTTCATGCTCGGGTATTTTACTCTCAGTTTGCGGCAAGTTAAACCAGGGCGTGACTCCGGGGGCGAACCCTGTGTTCCCCCCCGCGCCTCTCGCCGGGGCTCCTTGACAAAGCCCAGCAGCGTCTCGGCGGTTTCCTCCGACGAGGCGGGATTCTGCCCGGTGACCAGGTTTCCGTCGACAACCACGTAGCTGTGCCAGTCGTCGGCCTTGGAAAAGTGGCCGCCATTGGACTTCAGCATATCCTCCACCAGGAAGGGCACCACATCCGTCAGCCCCACCGCAGCCTCTTCGGAATTGGTGAAGCCGGTAACGCTCTTGCCGTGTACCAGTGATCTGCCGTACCTGCCTTTGGTATGGCGGAAAACGGCCGGGCCGTGGCAGACGGCCCCGATGGGCTTGCCCGCGGCGTAGAAGGCCTCGATCAACGCAATCGAGCGCCTGTCCTCCGCCAGGTCCCACAAGGGACCGTGGCCGCCCGGATAGAAGATGGCGTCGTAGTCCGCCGCCTTGAGGTCGGCGAGCGGCAATGTGTTCGCCAGCGCTTGCTTCGCTTTCTCATCCTTGCGGAAACGCTCCGTGGCTGCCGTCTGCGCGTCCGGATCGTCGCTCTTCGGGTCCAACGGCGGCTGGCCGCCCTTCGCTGAGGCCAGGGTGACCTCGGCGCCGGCATCCTTGAAGATATAGTAGGGCGCAGCCAACTCCTCCAACCAGAACCCCGTTTTCTTCCCTGTGTCGCCCAACTGGTCGTGGGAAGTCAGCACCATCAAAATCTTCATCACCGGTTCCTCGCGTGAACTCAGAGTCCATCGTCGGCGCCCACGCGCACGACCAACTTGCCGAAGTTTTTCCCCTCCAGCAGGCCCATGAATGCCTGTGGCGCGCGCTCCAGGCCGTCGACGATTTCCTCGCGGTACTTGATCTTGCCGCCGGCCAGCCACTCGGACATCTGCGGGAAGAACTCGCCGAAGCGGTCCTGGTAATCCAGGATGATGAAACCCTGGATTTTCAGGCGCTTCACCAGCGCCTGCCCCATCAGCAGGCCCATGCGGTCCGGCCCCTGCGGCAACGAGGAGGCGTTGTACTGGGATATCAGCCCGCACACGGGGATGCGCGCAAAGTTGTTGAGCAGGGGCAGTACCGCATCCAGCACCTTGCCACCGACATTCTCGAAATACACATCTATGCCGTCGGGACAGGCCGCGGCCAGCTGTTCGGCGAAGTCCGCGGCGCGGTGATCGATACAGGCATCGAATCCCAGTTCCTCAACAGCATAGCCGCACTTGTCCGGGCCGCCGGCAATGCCCACCACGCGGCAGCCCCGGATTTTGCCGATCTGGCCCACGGTGGCGCCCACCGGGCCAGTGGCGGCCGCCACCACCAGGGTTTCGCCGGCTTTCGGCTGGCCGATATCCAGCAGGCCCATATAGGCGGTAAAGCCCGGCATGCCCAAAACGCCCAGGGTGTAAGAAGGGTGCGGCGGTTTCTGGCCCAGGTTGGTGAGCCCGGCGCCGTCGGATACTGCGTAGTCCTGCCAGCCGCTGAAACCCAGCACCCAGTCCCCTTCCCGGTAGTCCGGGTGGCGGGACTCCAGCACCCGGCTCACCGTGCCGCCGGCCATGGTTTCGTCAATCTGCACCGGCTCGATATAGGAGGGAACGTCGCTCATGCGCCCGCGCATATAGGGGTCCAGGGACAGGTAGACGGTACGCAGCAGCAGCTGCCCCTCCTCCGGCTGGGGCAGGGGCACTTCCTCCAGGCGGAAGTTGTCTTGCGAGGGGGCTCCCTCAGGGCGGGATGCCAATACGATGCGGCGGTTCCTGTCGGTCGTTTGACTCATAGCCATGTCTCCAGTTGTGTTGACCCTATTAGACCAGTCGCCTAATTCCACTTTGAAAAATACCCGCCTTGCGGCGGGTAGGTATGAAGAAACAGGATCAGCCCCGGTCCAGCAGCCTGCGGGTGGTCGCCATCGCCTGGGCCACGGGCTCGCCGCTGCGGTGCAGCTTGGCCAGCAGACTGGCACCCAGCCACAGCTGGTAGAGAGTAGCGGCGGTCTCCCGGGGCTCCAGGCTTTGCGGCAGGGAGCCATCCGCCCTGCCCGCCTCGAGGCAGTCCGCCAGGCGCGCCATTACGCGGTCGGTGCCTTTGCACAGGGTAAGGCGCATCGGTTCGGACAGGTCGGCCACCTCGGCGCTCAGCTTCACAACCAGGCATTTCTGCTCACCGCAGGGTTCGCTGTAGAGTTTCAGCCACTCCCGCCAGTAGCGCATCAGGTTTTCACCAGCGCTGCGGCCCTCGAATGTGAAACACAGATCCATATCCCGCAGGTACTTGCGGAAATAATCCTCCAACAGTGCCTGGCCGTACTGCTCCTTCGACTTGAAATAGTGGTAGAAGGAACCCTTGGGCACACCGGCGGCGTTCAGCAGCTCGCTCAGGCCCACACAGGAGAAGCCCTTGCCGGACATCACCCGATGGCCGGTATCGAGGAGGTGCTGGCGGGTATCGTCAAAACTCGGTTTCATGGCGCCCAGTCTAATCACCAATAGACCGGTCGTCTAGAAGCGTTGGTTATAAACCTATGCGCTGAACACAGGGGCAGCAGTGCGGCAGTTCCGCGGCGCGCTGCGCACGGCGGCCACCGTGTTAATATGGCCGCCCTCTCGAGCCCGGTTAAGGAAGTATCCATGTCCCCGCAGTCCCGCAGTCAACGTCTCCAACAGCTTCAAGCAGCGCTGGCAGCGCGCATCCTGATCCTGGACGGGGCCATGGGCACCATGATCCAGCGGGAGAAGCTGGAGGAAGGCGACTACCGCGGTGCGCGGTTTGCCGACTTCCATGGGGACCTGAAGGGCAACAACGACCTGCTCAGCCTGACCCGCCCGGAGCTGATCGAAAGGCTGCACCGGGAGTACCTGGAGGCCGGTGCCGACATCATTGAGACCAACACTTTCAACGCCACCCGCCTCTCCCAGTCCGACTACGACCTGGAGGACCTGGTGCCGGAGCTGAACCGGGTCTCCGCGGAAGTGGCGCGCCGCGCCGCCGACGCCCTTTCAACCCCGGACCGGCCGCGTTTCGTGGCCGGCGTCATAGGCCCCACCTCGCGCACCGCCAGCATCTCCCCGGACGTGAACGACCCGGGCGCGCGCAACGTGACCTTCGGGCAGTTGGTGGAGAACTATGTCGAGGCTGGCCGCGCACTGGTCGAGGGCGGCAGCGACCTGATAATGATCGAGACCATCTTCGACACCCTGAATGCCAAGGCCGCCATCTACGCCCTGCAGCAGCTGTTCGAAGAGCTCGGCTTCGAGCTGCCGATCATGATCTCCGGCACCATCACCGACGCCTCCGGCCGCACCCTGTCCGGCCAGACCACCGAGGCCTTCTACTATTCCGTGGCTCACGCCAAGCCGCTCTCCGTCGGTCTCAACTGCGCCCTGGGCGCCACCGAGCTGCGCCCCTATGTCGAGGCCTTGTCCGGCGCCTGCGCCGAGCATGTGTCCGCGCACCCCAACGCCGGCCTGCCCAACGAGTTCGGCGAGTACGACGAAACCCCGGAGGAAACCGCGGCCATCGTGGCCGAGTTCGCGCGCAGCGGCTTTCTCAATATTCTCGGCGGCTGCTGCGGCACCACCCCGGAGCATATTCGCGCTATCGCCGAGGCGGTTGCGGATATTCCGCCGCGTAAACTGCCGCAGATCAAACCCGCCCTGCGCCTGTCCGGCCTGGAGCCCTTCGTCGTCGACGAGAATTCCCTGTTCGTGAACGTGGGCGAGCGCTGCAACGTCACCGGCTCGGCGGCCTTCAAACGCCTGATCCTGGAAGAGGACTACGACACCGCCCTGCAGGTGGCCGCCGCCCAGGTGGAGGACGGGGCCCAGGTGATCGATTTCAATATGGACGAGGCGATGCTGGATTCCGTCGCCGCCATGCGCCGCTTCCTCAACCTTGCCGCCACCGAGCCGGATATCGCCAAGGTGCCGTTTATGGTGGACTCCTCCAAGTGGGAGGTGATCGAGGCGGGGCTGCAGTGCATCCAGGGCAAGCCGATCGTCAACTCCATCAGCCTGAAGGAAGGCGAAGCCGAGTTCGTGGAAAAGGCGCGCCTGTGCCTGCGCTACGGCGCCGCCGTGGTGGTGATGGCCTTCGACGAGGACGGCCAGGCGGACACTTTCGAGCGCAAGACAGAAATCTGCCAGCGCAGCTACGACATCCTTGTCAGCAAGGTCGGCTTCGCGCCGAATGATATCGTCTTCGACCCCAATATCTTCGCCGTGGCCACCGGCATCGAGGAGCACAACAACTACGCGGTGGACTTTATCGAGGCAACCCGCTGGATTCGCCAGAACCTGCCCGGGGCCAACGTTTCCGGCGGTGTGTCCAATGTGTCCTTCTCCTTCCGCGGCAACAACCCGGTGCGCGAGGCGATCCACTCGGTGTTCCTGTTCCACGCCATCCAGGCCGGCATGAATATGGGCATCGTCAACGCCGGCATGCTTTCGGTTTACGACGAGCTGCCGGGGGAATTGCGCGAAAAAGTCGAGGATGTGATCCTGAATCGCAACCCGGACGCCACCGAGGCCCTGCTCGATATCGCCGAGAAATACCGCGGCGACGGCGCCGCAGCCGAGCGCAAGGAGGACCTGGCCTGGCGCCAGCTGCCGGTGAACGAGCGCCTGGCGCACGCGTTGGTCAAGGGCATCAACAACTTTATCGAGGCCGACACCGAGGAGGCCCGAGCGGCGGCAAGGCGCCCGCTGGATGTGATCGAGGGTCCGCTGATGGACGGTATGAACGTGGTCGGCGACCTGTTCGGCGCCGGCAAGATGTTCCTGCCCCAGGTGGTCAAGTCCGCGCGGGTCATGAAGCAGTCGGTGGCCTACCTGCAGCCCTATATCGAGGCGGAGAAAACCGAGGCGAGCAAGCCCAACGGTCGCATCCTGATGGCCACGGTCAAGGGCGACGTGCACGATATCGGCAAGAATATCGTCGGCGTGGTGCTGGCCTGCAACAACTACGAGGTGATCGACCTGGGCGTGATGGTGCCGGCAGAAACCATTCTGCAGACGGCCAGGGAAAAGCAGTGCGACATTATCGGCCTGTCCGGCCTGATCACCCCGTCACTGGACGAGATGGTGCACGTGGCCGCGGAGATGGAGCGCCAGGGCTTCGATATCCCGCTGCTGATCGGCGGCGCCACCACCTCCAAGGCGCACACCGCGGTGAAAATCGATCCGCAGTTCAAACGCAACCAGACGGTGTATGTGGCCGACGCCTCCCGCGCGGTGGGTGTGGCGAGCAGCCTCATTTCGGATGAGCTGCGCCCGGCGTTCGTGAAGGGCATTCAGGAGGAGTACGAGAAGGTGCGGTTGCGCACCGCCAATCGCAAGCGCAACGACACCCGCCTCAGCTACGAGGAGGCACTGGCGGCGGCACCGCAGTTCGACTGGGACAATTACCTTGCCGCGGTGCCGAACAAGCCGGGCGTGACCGTGATCGACGACTTCCCGCTGGAAAAACTCGTCGACACTATCGACTGGACGCCCTTCTTTATCTCCTGGGACCTGGCCGGCAAGTACCCGGCGATACTGAACGACGAGGTGGTCGGCGAGGCCGCCACCGACCTCTACAAGAATGCCCAGCTCATGCTGCAACAGATTATCGACCAAAAACTGCTTAAGGCCCGCGCCGTCTTCGGCCTCTGGCCGGCCAACAGCGACGGCGACGACGTCATCGTCTACAGGGACGAGAGCCGCAGCGAGGAACTGGCGCGGCTGCACCAGATGCGCCAGCAGGTACAAAAACGCGGCGGCGACGGCCTGTGCCGCTCCCTGGCGGACTTCGTGGCGCCGGTGGACTCTGTTAGGGCTGATGGCTCCCGCGTGGCGGATTACGTGGGCGGTTTCGCGGTCACCACCGGCCTGGGCGCCGACGAGTTGGCGGCCGAATACGAGGCCAAACACGACGACTACAGCGCGATCATGGTCAAGGCCCTGGCGGACCGGCTGGCGGAGTCCTTCGCCGAATACCTGCACAAGCAGGTGCGCCTGCACTACTGGGGCTATGCGCCGGATGAACAGCTCAGCAACGAGGAGCTAATCAAGGAAGCCTACCGCGGCATCCGCCCCGCCCCCGGCTACCCGGCCTGCCCGGACCACTCCGAGAAGGCCACCCTGTTCAAACTGCTGGATGCGGAGCAGAATGCCGGTGTGACCCTGACCGAGCACTTCGCGATGCTGCCGGCGGCGTCGGTCAGCGGCTGGTACTTCGCCCACCCGCAAGCCAAATACTTCAACGTGGGCAAGATAGGCCGCGACCAGCTCAAGAGCCTGGCGGAACGCAAGGGCATCAGCGAACAGGAACTGGAACGCTGGCTGCGCCCGAACCTGGAGGATTGACCTCCCGGGCAAACAATTCGTAGGGTGTAATAAGCTCCGCGCATCACACCAGCCTCGCGGCGCAATGCGCGGAGATTATTGCGCCCTACGCGCAGCTGCACCCGCATCTCGAGGATTGAATCCATGAACGAAAACGATAAAAACGAAAAGCCCTCTTTCGGCCAGGTGGTGCTCAGCACCCTGGCCGCCGCTATCGGCGTGCAGAGCGGTAAAAACCGGGAGCGGGACTTCAAGGGCGGCAGTATCAAGACCTACATCGCCGCAGGGATCATCTTTACCGGGTTGTTTGTGCTGACGCTGGTGCTGGTGGTGAAGACGGTGTTGGCCAAAATGGGCTGAACTCCCGGGTGGTTCCATACCCCGATCGCGGCCATGGGCCGCTCCTACAGGGTCAGTCTCTACCCGCACATGTAGGAGCGGCCCATGGCCGCGATCGGACCTAGACCGAAATCTCAGCAGCCGCCGCATGGCAAGAATAGGGAAACAGGAAAAAGAAAGGAATCCCGCCCGGCACCGCTCAGCTCCGGGCCCGGGGAAGGATTACTGGGAGGCCACCCAGTAAACGCAGGTCACAACAAAAATGGCCACCAGAGCCACCGCGGCAAAGGCGTCGGCCACGCTGTCGCTTTCACTGGATACAACTACTTCTTCATTCATCGAAATTCTCCGATTGCTGATTATTGTTATTCAGGGTAGCTGCACCGTTCTGGAACGGTCCGTCAAGTAGAGCAAATCAATGTTCATGGCGCAAGCGACGCCCTCTCAGCAATCTCCAATCCTTATAACCATTGGTTACAGGCCTAGCGAAAAATATTGTTATTTTTCGCATAAGCCCGCTGGTATGTTATGCGCCACCGGAGAGTTTGCGGGGCTCCGCCATTTCTCCACGACCAGCGCAAAAAAGGCAATGGAATCAAGCTGTTATGTATCGATATGACGACCGGGACCGCGCCATCATCGGCGACCGCGTGGCCCAGTTCCGCGGCCAGACGGAACGCTACCTGGCGGGCGAGCTGAGCGAGGAACAATTTCTGCCGCTGCGCCTGCAGAACGGCCTCTATATCCAGCGGCTGGCCCCCATGATGCGCATCGCCGTGCCCTACGGCCTGCTGAACAGCACCCAACTCAGGCGCCTGGCGCGCATCACCCGCGATTACGACAAGGGTTACGCCCACTTCACCACCCGCCAGAACGTCCAGCTCAACTGGCCGAACCTGGAGGATGTGCCGGATATCCTCGCCGAACTGGCTGAAGTGGAGATGCACGCGGTACAGACCAGCGGCAACTGCATCCGCAACACCACCTCGGACCCCTACGCCGGCGTGGCCCGCGACGAGATCGTCGACCCGCGCCCCTACTGCGAGCTGATCCGCCAGTGGTCCACCTTCCACCCGGAATTCGCCTTCCTGCCGCGCAAGTTCAAGATCGCCGTCAGCGGTTCCGAGGAGGACCGCGCGGCCATCCGCGTGCACGATATCGGCGTGCAGATCGTCCGGCGCGGCGATGAGATCGGCTACCAGGTCCTGGTCGGCGGCGGCCTCGGCCGCACCCCGGTGATCGGCGAGCAGATCCGCGACTTCCTGCCGGAGAAAGACCTGCTCTCCTACCTGGAGGCCATCGTCCGCGTCTACAACCAGTTGGGCCGTCGCGACAACAAATACAAGGCGCGCATCAAGATCCTGGTGAAGGCCATGGGAGCCGAGGAATTCGGCCGCCGCGTGGAAGCCGAGTGGGAGCAGATCAGGGACGGCGCCGAGCAGCTCACGCCGGAGGCCCTGGCCTGGGCCAAGTCCTTCTTTACCGACCCCGAATACAAGGCCTTCGACGGTGCCGCCAGCGACGCCGCGCTCAAGGCCCAGGCGGACGCCGACAAGGCCTTCGCCCGCTGGCTGGAGCGCAACAGCTTTCCCCACCGGGTGCCCGGCTACCGCGCCATCAAGCTGTCCACCAAGCCCACCGGCGTGCCCCCGGGCGACGTCACCGACCAACAGCTGGAGGCCATTGCCGACCTGGCGGACGAGTTCAGCTTCGGCGAGGCCCGCGTCACCCACGAGCAGAACGCGGTGCTGGCGGACGTACAGCAGGACCGCCTCTACGAACTGTGGCAGGCGGCGCGCAAACACGGCTTCGCCACGCCCAATATCGGCACCCTCACCGATATGATCTGCTGCCCCGGCGGCGACTACTGCTCCCTGGCCAACGCCAAGTCCATCCCGGTGGCCGAGGCGATACAGCGCCGCTTCGACGACCTGGACTACCTCTACGACCTGGGGGACCTGCACCTGAATATCTCCGGCTGCATGAACGCCTGCGGCCACCACCACGTGGGCCATATCGGCGTCCTCGGCGTGGACAAGAAGGGCGAGGAGTTCTACCAGGTGCAACTGGGAGGGGATTCTTCGCAGAACGCGGCCCTGGCCAAGGTGCTGGGCCCCAGTTTCTCCCGCGAGGAGATGCCGGACGTGATCGGCAGGATCCTGGATCTATACGTGGAGCAGCGCCAGCCGGAAGAGCTGTTTATCGACACCTACAACCGCATCGGCCTGCAGCCTTTCAAGGAGCGCGTTTATGCCAAAGCCAGCTAACCTCGGGCCGCAGCCGGCCAACCCGGCGGAACTGATCATCGACGGCGCCGTAACCGAGAATGAGTGGCGACTGCTGCCGCAGGACGACGGGGAAACGGCGATCACCGCCGCATCCCTGGCAACCGGCAAGGTAATACTGCCCTATGCGATCTGGAAAGCCCTGAAAGGCGACCTCTCGGGCCGCAGGGCCGAAATCGGTGTCTGGCTGGACAGCGACGAGACCGCCGACCTGATCGGCCGGGACGCCAAAGACTTGCCGCTGATCGCCGTGCACTTCCCCGCCTTCGCCGACGGCCGCGGCTTCACCGCCGGCCGCCTGCTGCGCGAGCGCTACGGCTTCGGGGGCGAGCTGCGCGCGGTGGGCGCCTTTATGCGCGACCAGCTCACCTACCTGCGGCGCTGCGGCTTCAATGCCTTCGCCTACGAGGGCGAGCAGCCACTGGCCGGCCTGCTGGACTCCCTGCAGGACTTCAGCGACAGCTACCAGGCCGGCCTGGACCAACCGCTGCCGCTGTTCCGCCGCCGCGGTCTCGCCTGACCCTCCCTCGTCATTCCGGTGCAGAGCCTGTGCCGGACTTGATCCGGTACCGGAATCCTGCTCTCCGACCTCTGGACCCCGGCCTGCGCCGGGGTGACGGCTTCAAACGATTCCCCGCCACCTCGCTACGGATCTTTGTGAGAAATCCGGGCTAGACTGCTGGTAAGTCATTCCATTGCCGCGGCAGGCGGCAGGTGCGCGGCTGGAGCAGTTTATGCCCAAGCACTTTTTTGTCCTCGGGCTGGATCCGTTGCGGCAAACCTATCTGGAGAGCGTGCGCGACGCCGACCAGTATCGCTTCCACCCGCTGCTCGACTTCGACGAACTCGTGCTCGCCAAAAGCTATCCCTATGACAAGCTGCTGCACAAGGCGGAGCAACAGTTGCGGGATTTTCCCGAACCCATCGCCGGCATCCTCGGCCACTGGGATTTTCCCACCAGCGTGCTGCTGGCCCACCTGTGCGAGAAATTCGGGTTCACCTCAGCGTCGCTGCGCGCGGTACTGACCTGCGAGCACAAGTACTGGAGCCGCCTGGAGCAGCGCGCGGTGCTGCCGGAATGGACACCGGAATTCTGCGCGATCAATCCGTTTGCGGAAAATCCCCTCGCGCGGCTGACCATCGACTACCCTCTCTGGCTCAAACCCATCAAGGCCCACTCCTCCTTTCTCGGCTTCCGCATAGAAAATGCCGCAGATTTCCGCCGCGCATTTGGCATGATCCGCAAGAAGATCCGCCGCTTCGGCGATGCCTTCAACCAGGCCCTGGCTCACGTCGAAGTGCCGCCACCCGTGGGCGAAGTCGACGGCAACTGGTGTATCGCCGAGGAAATCATCACCGGCAAGCAGTGCGGCATCGAGGGCTCCATGCTCCACGGCGACTACCGCATACACGGTATCGTCGACACGGTGAAAGACAGCAAAAACTGGAGCTTCACCCGCTACGAATATCCCTCGGTGTGGCCGCGGCAGGCGCAGCAGAAGATCTGTGCTGCCGGTGAAAAGCTACTGCGCCATATCGGCTTCGACAACTCCCCCTTCGGTATCGAGTTTTTCTGGGACAAGCAGAAAAATGCGCTGAAGGTACTGGAGATCAACACGCGCATCTCCCAGTCCCACAGCGACCAGTTCATCAAGGTACACGGAGTGTCCAATCACCAGGTGCCGGTGGACCTGGCCCTGGGGCGCGCGCCGGACCTGAGCGACTGCAAAGGCAAATATCAGTGTGCGGCGAAATTTATGCTGCGCCGCTACCGCGACGCCCGGGTGGATCGCGTGCCCAGTGAAGCTGAGATCAGGAAGGTCAAGTCCTCCGTGGCCGACAGCGACGTCGTGCTCACGGTATCCGAGGGCCAACAGCTATCGGAAAAGCTCAACCAGGACAGTTACAGCTACGAGATCGCCAATATCCTGCTGGGCGCGCAGGATCAGCCCGGGTTGCTGCAGGCCTACCACCAGTTGGCTGACCGTCTGCACTTCGAATTCTCCGACGGCGGGGCGCCGGAGGAATTCCAGTTTGACCGGGTCCGCTACTGATGAAGGTTGTGGAGCGCTTTCCCTATCGGGTGAAAATGTACGAGCATGTGGAAATCCCCATGCCCGACGGCTGCCGCCTGGCCGCGCGCATCTGGCTCCCGGAGACGGCGGAGCGGTATCCGGTGCCGGCAATCCTGGAATACATTCCCTACCGCAAGCGCGATATGACCCGCCTGCGGGACTCCATCACCCACCCCTACCTGGCCGGGCACGGCTACGCCTGTGTACGGGTAGATCTGAGGGGCAGTGGCGAGTCCGACGGCGTGCTCGTGGATCAGTACCGGCAGCGGGAGCTGGACGACGGTGTCGCCGTGATCCACTGGCTGGCCGAACAGCCCTGGTGCGACGGCAATGTGGGCATGATGGGCATCTCCTGGGGCGGCTTCAACGCCCTGCAGATCGCCTCGCTGGCGCCGCCCCAACTGAAGGCGGTGGTATCCGCCTGCTCCACCGACGATCTCTACCTGGACAATATGCATTATATGGGCGGCTGCCTGCTGACCGACAACCTGTCCGAGGCCACCACCATGTTCTCGGTCAACACCTGCCCGCCGGACCCGGCCCTGGTGGGAGAGCGCTGGCGCGACATGTGGATGCAACGCCTGCGCGGCAGCGGCCTGTGGCTGGATACCTGGCTGCGCCACCAGCGCCGCGACAAATACTGGGAACACGGCTCGGTGAGCCAGCGCTACGAGGACATTCAGTGCCCGGTGATGCTGGTGGGCGGCTGGGCCGACGGCTATACCAATGCGATCTTCCGCCTGCTGGAACACCTCAAAGTGCCACGCCAGGGGCTGATCGGCCCCTGGGGACACAAATACCCCCACATGGGCGCGCCGGGGCCGGCGATCGGCTTCCTGCAGGAGACGCTGCGCTGGTGGGATCACTGGCTGAAGGGACAGGACACCGGCATTGTGGATGAGCCGATACTGCGCGCCTGGATGCAGGACAGCGTGCCACCCACCACCCGCTACCTGGAGCGCCCCGGCCGCTGGGTGGGGGAAAAACACTGGCCGGCGCCGGATATTCTCGAGACCGCCTACCCGCTGGACGCGACCCGCATCCTGATGGCCGGCGAGCCGCCCTGCCCCGGCGACGAAACAGTGGAGATTCAGTCGCCCCTCAGCGTCGGCCTCTTCGCCGGCAAGTGGTGCTCCTACACCTACGCGCCGGACCTGCCTCACGACCAGCGCGAGGAGGACGGCGGCGCCCTGGTATTCGAGAGCGCGCCGCTGCAACAGGACCTGGAAATACTCGGCGCCCCCTGCGTCGAACTGGAACTCAGCTGCAGCCAACCCGTGGCCATGGTCGCCGCGCGCCTGTCCGACGTGGCCCCGGACGGCAAGGCCACCCGCGTCACCTACGGTCTCTTCAACCTGACCCACCGCGACAGCCACGCCGAGCCCGAACCGCTGGTACCGGGCAGGTGCTACCGGGTGCGGGTGCCGATGAACTATATCGGCCAGAACTTTCCCGCCGGCCACCGCCTGCGCCTGAGCCTGTCCACCTCCTACTGGGCCCTGGCATGGCCGCCACCCAGGCCGGTGCGGATACGCGTCTACCCTGCGGCCAGTCGGCTGTTCCTGCCCGAGCGGGCGCCGCGACCCGAGGACCACGATATCCGCTTCGAGCGGCCGGAGGGCGCCAGGCCCACACGGATCAGAACCGTGGAACCACCCGAGCACAACTGGCTGGTACACCGGGACCTGGCCCTGGACGAGTCGGTGCTGGAAGTGATCAAGGACGACGGCCTCAAGTATTTCGAAGCCATCGATATGGAAGTGGCCAGCCGCACCTGGAACTGGTACCGGTACCGGGAGGACGACCACCGTTCCCTGCAAGGCGAAACCCGCACGGAGCGCATCTTCCGCCGCGGCAACTGGTCTGTGCGCACCGCCACCCGCACCCTGCTCAGCGCGGACACCGAGTATTTCTACATCCACGCCGAGCTGGACGCCTGGGAGGGGGACAACCGGGTCTTCTCGGAAAACTGGCAGCGGAAGATTCCCCGGGACCACCTCTGAGCCCAATGCCACTAAGTTAAGCGGTAAGGCCTGATGCGAAGGGCCTGATGCCGGGGGTTCTTTGCGGGACTGTCTGCGAGAGGGACCTCGCGGACAAGCCTACAGGGACGTATTCACGGGGGGGCGCCTAGCCCGTGTCCCGCCAAGAACCCCCGGTAGCAGGCCCGCCCAAGGCCTTTACTTAGTACCATTCACCTCTGAGCCCATCTTCCGCGCGCCAGGGGTGGCCATTGGAAACCGGTTACCGGCACCCTTCGCCGACAGGGCTGGCTCCTACAGGCCACCCAGCACTCCCCTGGGGACTGGATTTCCCCCCGCCAAAACGTCAATATGCCCGGCGTAAAGCCATTGGGGGCGGAGCCCCAACCGAACGATAGATAAGAGCACACCATGCAAGTCGAATCCGTAGATTCCCTGTTGAAATCCAGCGGCCGCGAGGGCAATGAAGCCCGCGTGCAGGGCTGGATCAGAACCCGCCGCGACTCCAAGGCCGGCCTGTCCTTTCTGGCCGTGCACGACGGCAGCAGCTTCGACCCCATCCAGGTGGTGGTCGAGTCCGGCATCCACAACTACCAGTCCGAAATACTGCGCCTGACCACCGGCTGCGCGGTGGATATCCTCGGCACCATCAAGCCCTCCGAAGGCAAGGGCCAGGCCATCGAACTACTGGCGAGCGAAGTGCACGTGGTCGGCTGGGTCGAGGACCCGGACACCTACCCCATGTCGCCCAAGCGACACACCATGGAACACTTGCGCGAACACGCCCACCTGCGCCCGCGCACCAATGTCAGCGGCGCCGTGGCGCGGGTGCGCAACTGCATCGCCCAGGCCATCCACCGTTTCTTCCACGAGCAGGGTTTCAGCTGGGTGCACACGCCGATCCTCACCGCCTCCGACTGCGAGGGCGCCGGCGAGATGTTCCGGGTCAGCACCCTCGACCTGGAAAACCTGCCGCGCACCGACAAGGGCGACATCGACTTCAGCAGGGATTTCTTCGGCGAGGAGAGCTTCCTCACCGTCTCCGGCCAATTGAACCTGGAGAGCTATTGCCTGGCACTGTCCAAGGTCTACACCTTCGGGCCGACTTTCCGCGCGGAAAACTCCAACACCACCCGCCACTTGGCGGAGTTCTGGATGGTGGAACCGGAAGTGGCCTTCGCCGACCTGGCGGATATCGCCGACCTATCCGAGGAAATGCTGAAGTACATCTTCAAGGCGGTACTGGAAGAGCGGGGCGACGACATGGCCTTCTTCGCCCAGCGCATCGACAAGGAGGCCATCTCGCGCCTGGAAAACATCGTCGGCAACGACTTCGCCCGCATCAACTACTCGGATGCGATCGAGATCCTCGAGAACTGCAAGGAGAAGTTCGAGTTCCCGGTTTCCTGGGGCGTCGACCTGGCCTCCGAGCACGAGCGCTACCTGGCCGAGCAACACTTCAAGAAGCCGGTGATCGTCATGAACTACCCGAAGGACATCAAGGCCTTCTACATGCGCATGAACGACGACGGCAAAACCGTAGCGGCCATGGACGTGCTGGCCCCGGGCATCGGCGAGATCATCGGCGGCTCCCAGCGCGAAGAGCGCCTGGAGAAACTGGACGAGCGCATGGACGAGATGAATATTCCCGCGGAACACCTCTACTGGTATCGCGACCTGCGCCGCTACGGCACAGTGCCCCACGCCGGCTTCGGCCTCGGCTTCGACCGCATCGTGGCCTATGTGACCGGCATGGGGAATATCCGCGATGTGATTCCGTTTCCGCGCACGCCGAAGAATATCGCCTTTTGATCAAAGCCCCGCAATCGCGGGGCTTTTCACACCCTGTAGGAGCGGCCGTTGGCCGCGATGAAACCCTCAGGCAAAGCCCCACCCCGTGTTAATCACCAATCATTCCCGGCTCAACAGCGGCGCAATAGCAGGCAGCAGCTCACCCGCCATGGCCTTGTGCTGCTGCCCCGTCGGATGCGCATCGCAGGTATCGCCTGGGTGGTACCGGGAGAAAACCTGATGGACGCGGGCATCGGCCAAACGCTCAACCGTGTCGGCGATGTAGCTGTTCAAGACACTCCGCTGCGGCCTGGCCGGATCGGCGGCATCGTTGACGATGGCGCCCTCGGTGAGCGCAACCTCCGCGTCCGGGTAGAGTGACAACAGTCGCTCGACAAACTCCACGTAGGTCGATACGAATTCGCCCCTCTCGGGCAATGGGCCTATGTCCAGGTTGAAGTCATTGGTACCGAGGGAAATCAGGATCGCATCCGGCACGAAAGCGGAGAGATCCGCGGCCGGCCCATCACTGACGGGTACCGCCAACTCGAAAAACCGGGGCGCCTGCAACTCGTCGGTTCTGCCATTCCAGCTGCGGATCAAACCGCGGCCGCCGTAACATACCAACTGGGTCTCCGCGCCGACGGCCCGGCCGAGCAACATGCCGTAAGAGTGATCGGAGTCCGGCTGGCGGGGACTGGTATCGCACTGGTAGTCAGCGGGCTGGTAGACCCCCTCGCCACAGGTGACCGAATCGCCGATCACAAGGAGTTTGCGCTCCGGCGCCGCCGGCGGGGAGAGAAATTCCCCCTGCGCAAGCGTGAAGCTTTCGACCGTAACGATACCCCGCCAGGCTTCCGACACGTGGCTGAGCCGCACCCTGTGGGGCTTTCCGTCGTTTTCCACCAGCGTATATTGCTTCGGCGTGCGGGTGAGGGCAAAGCGGCGGGGCGGCCTGTCGTCCACCGTCACTGCCAGATAACTGCCATCTTTACTACTGGAGGCGGTAACACTGAGTTCTCCACCGGAAATGGCGAGGTTGGCACTGACACTCGGGTAGCCAAAACGCGCAGCACCACTTTCCAGCGCCGCGAAGCGGCCGCTCCAGCGGATATCGTCGCTGGTGGCCTCGATGGTTTTTACCGGACCATCGCCGGGAATACCGGCACATCCGGCCAACGCGGCAAATGCCCAGAACAGGCAGGCGGGTATCGCTTTCACACCAGGCTCCTTACTTCTGCAAAAGGCGCGACAACACCGGGCTCAACTGCCCGGCCCAAAGTTCGTAGCCGCGCTCCGTGGGATGCAGGTAGTCGGCCATAATGGTTTTACTGATGCGGCCGTCGTCCTGCAAAAAGACCGCACCGAAATCGTAATAATCAATGCGCGGATTGGCCGCCAGGGTCGCAATCAGCGCGTTGGTGGCGGCCACCCGCACACGCTCCGGAGTACCCGGCATCTCGCCGTAGGGGAAGATACCCTGCAGAACGATATGGGCGTTGGGGTAGCCTTGCAGGGCCCGATCTACCACGGCCTGAACACCGGCAAAAGTATCCTCTGCAGTGGTGTTATTGTGCAGGAAGTTATTCACACCGATCAGGATCACCACCACATCGGGATTGAGCTTCTCGATAGCCCCATGCTCCAGGCGCCACAACAGGTTTTGCGTGAGATCCCCGCCGATCCCGAAATTGGCGGCGCCATAGGGGGCAAACTCGCGTTCCCACAAGGAGCGGGTATTGCCCCAGTCCCAGCCCTCGGTGATCGAATCCCCCAGGAACACGACCCTCGCCCTGCCCTCCTCGGCGGCCCTGACGTCGTCGGCGTGTTTCTGGTACCAGGTGGACAGGCTCATCCAGGGAAACTGCTTGGTGCGCGGCACCGGCTGGGTGGAAACTGGGGTGGCTGCAGCCGTGTAACCGGTTACAAACAAGGTCAAAAAGGTGAGAGCAAGAATCGTGGGTTTTATCATCGCTATGGTCTTTGCTTAGGGTTGGTAAAACTTCTAGCAGGAATCAAACAAGGTGCCGATGTTGCGGTCTCCCGGGGCCAAATCAGCAGGAACGGGGCTGCACTTATCCCAGTCCCTGGTTTTCCCTGTTGGCGGGAGCTGCCAGGCAGCTAGAATCGCCTGTGCTGCCCGATCTGTCAATTCGACCTAGGTATAAGCGTGTGCTGTTGAGCTGAATGGTGCCCTGCTCAGTGTTGCTCTCCTGAATTGACCTCAAGGCCCGTGCCCGCAGGGTCAGAAAAAAACACCTGGGTCATTCCCCTTTCCGGCACATGGACTTTGGTGTAGGAAACACCCCACGATTCGAGCCGCGCCACCAGCGCATCCAGGTCTGTGGTCCGGAAGGCCACATGGTCCAGGTGCCCCTTCTGTTCACTCACGTAGTGCACCTTACTTTCGCTCAGGTGTACCAGGGGCTGGTCACCGGCATAGAGCCAGTAGCCCGGGCGGGAAAAATCCGGCCTCGGCCCCTCACGCAGGCCGAGCACCGCACAGTAGAAATCCCGTACCTCGCGCAGCAGGTCCATCGGCGCACTAATATTGATATGGTCCAGTTGCATATATCCAGCCTCGCTTAACCCACAGTTCAGACGGTGCCGCCCTGCCTCAATAGTGCGATCTCCGCATCACTCTTACCCAGCCATTCCCTCAGCACCCGCTCCGTGTGCTCCCCCAGCACAGGCGGCCCCTGCTCGTATTCGAGTTGGCTTTCGGAAAATATCACCGGATTGCGCACCGTCTTCACCCTGCCCGCCAGCGGGTGGGACTGCTCCAGCACCATGCTCCTGGCCTGCACCTGGGGGTCGGCAAACACCTCCTCGAGGGTGTTGATGGGGCCGCAAGGCACATGGGCGTCGCTGAGTTTTTCCAGCCACCAGGCGGCATCCTGTTTGCGGGTGGCTTCCTCGATCAGCGGCACCAGTTGCTCCCGCGCCAGGACCCGTGCGGAGTTGGTAGCGTAGGCCGGGTTTTCAGCCAGTTCAGTGAGACCGGCGATATCGCAGAAGCGCTTGAACTGCTCGTCGTTGCCCACCGCCAACATAAAGTAGCCATCCCGGGATGCCACCGCCTGGTAGGGAACGATATTCGGGTGGCCGGTGCCCTGGCGCCCGGGGCTGACGCCGGAGGTAAGGTAGTTCTGCGCCTGGTTGGCGAGCCAGGCCACCTGAGTGTCCAGCAGGGCCAGGTCGATATACTGGCCGACGCCGGTCTGCTGGCGGTGTATCACCGCGGCCAGCACCGCGGAGACGGCGTACATGCCGGTCATCAGGTCCGCCACCGCCACGCCCACTTTCTGCGGGCCTGCGCCCGGCTCCCCTTCGGGTACGCCGGTGATGCTCATCAGGCCGCCCATGCCCTGAATCATGGCGTCGTAGCCGGCGCGGTTTTTGTAGGGGCCCGTCTGGCCGAAACCGGTAATGGCGCAGTAGATGATGCCGGGGTTGATCGCCTTGATGGATTCGTAGTCCAGGCCGTATTTTTTCAGCCCGCCCACCTTATAGTTTTCCAGCAGGATATCGCAGTGCCCCGCCAGTTCCCTGATCAGCCGCTGCCCCGCTTCCGTGGTGATATCCACGGTGACGGATTTTTTGCCGCGGTTGGCGGAGAGGTAGTAGGCGGCATCGTCGGTGTCCGCACCCTGCGCGTCCTTCAAATAGGGAGGGCCCCAGTGGCGGGTGTCGTCGCCGCGCCCGGGGCGCTCGATTTTGATGACCTCGGCACCGAAATCGGCAAACACCTGGCTGGCCCAGGGGCCGGCGAGGATGCGGCTGAGATCGAGAACTTTTAAATGCGCGAGCGGACCTGCCATAACTTCCTCTTCTTAAAATTGCCCTCTCCCCCGGCCCCTCTCCCACAAGCGGGCGAGGGGAGTAATGACGGCGCAGCCTATCAGATTTGACCCGCCGACGCCCGGCTTGGATGCTCGGCTCAATATTCGTAAACTGGTATCAATATTAGAAGAATAAGGAGCAGTGACATGGCTGCAACGCAGCAGAGAGAGTTCGAATCCTTTCGCGACTTCTATCCCTTCTACCTGCAAGAACACCGCAACCGCACCTGCCGCCGGCTGCATTTTGTCGGCACCCTTCTCGTTATTGCGCTGGTCGCCATCGCACTGGCCAGCGGCAACTACCTCTGGTTTGCGGCCCTGCCCCTGGCCGGTTACGGTTTCGCCTGGGTCGGGCATTTCTTTTTCGAGCACAACCGGCCGGCGACTTTCAGGAATCCCTTTTACAGTCTGTTGGGGGATTTTGTGATGTTCAAGGACATGTTGTTGGGGCATATTGATCGTTAAACACTGGATGCGATCCCTATGTATTGAACTTGGACAGGCCGTATTTACGCAGCTTGTTGGCCACCGCCGTATGGGAAATGCCGAGGCGTTTGGCCAGTTTGCGTGTCGACGGCTGCTCCGCGGCCAGGTCGGCGAGCAGTGCCCTTTCCAGTTGTTCCATCATCTCCTTGTAGCTGAGGCCGCGGCTCCAATCGCGCCAGGGCAGCGCCGCGCGCACCGCCAAATCCGGCAGGTCCCCCGGCTCGATGCGCTCACCGCCGCGGGCGCGGCAGTGGCGGGCGGCGGCGGTCATATAGTCGCGCAGGCCGTTGAAGTTGTCCGGCCAGTCGTGCACCCGCAACAGGGGCAGCACATCTTCATGCAGTCCCGGCACCTCCCCTTCCCGACACACTTCGCGCAGTATGGCCGCCACGAATCGTTCCAGCGCCAGGCGCATATGGCGCAGCGGCGGCAGGCGCAAGGCCAGGGATGAGAACAGTTGAGCCAGCGGCAGCGCCAGGCTATCGGCATCGGTACAGGTGGCCACCAGGCGCATTTGCGCCGGCAGGTCCCGCAACCGGCGCACCAATGCCACCTGGGCGCCCGCGGACAGCTGGTGGAGGTCCTCGAGGATCAGGGTACCCGCGCCGCGCAACAGCGGCGGCAGCTGCAGTTCGCCATCCGCGGGTAGGCATCGGTAACAGTCACCGGTTGCCCCCAGGGGCGACAGGTAGTGCAGTGCGGCGGCGAAGGTGCTCTTGCCGCTGCCCCACTCGCCGGCGATCAGCAGCGGCGCGCCCAGCGCGGCCAGCTCCTGCAATTGCCGGCAGACCTGGCGGCGGCGGTCGAAGTCCCACAGCGCCACCGGCGGCGGCAGTTCGGATACCGCCTGCCCCGAATCCCAGGGCTGCAGTGTCAGCACGGCACCGGCCAGGGAGTCCACCGCCTCATAACTGCCGCCGCTGGTACCGGGGCTGTCTGCCAGGGAAATCGGCGCCCACTCCATACGGAAAGCCCGGCCGCGCACCGTGACCGGCAGACCATAGCGGGGCACCGCGAAGTCCCGCAGCAGTTCCGCCACCTGCATCAGCGGCAGGAAACGCTGCAACTGCAGGCCCGGCACCCTGTCCAGGTTCACCCCAAACGCCCGCGCCGCGGCCAGGTTGGCGGCGATCACCCGCCCCTCCCGGTCTACCGACAGCACCGGGTCGGCCACGTGGCGCAGCAGGGTGTCCAGCTCGAAGTGGCGGCGCTCCGACGGGATCAGCGCAATACGCCGCACCCGCTGGACCCCCGGCACCCTGAGCAGGGATTTCTCGATGGCCTGGTACTGGGTGGCGAGCATGCCCGGGGCCGACAGGTAGACCTTATCCCCACTGTCGCCGCCCAGCTCGCCGGAGGTAACATTGATTCGGTATTCGCCGAAGATTTGCATAATTTCATGCAGGATACCGACACGATTAGCGCAGGTTATCTCAACTCTCACCGCACACCCGTAAACAATTATTTACAGAAAGTGTAGTTCCGGCGCGCCTGCCGCCGCAACAGCGCCGCCCCGCCGCTCCCAGCAGGCGAAGCAACTGCCTAAAAATAAGGACATAGATAACAACAAGAGGCCGAGGGCACTGGTGCCCTCCGGGAGCACCGAGTTATGAAGAAAGATGTGAAGAAACCCAAGGCGCCTGCGGCCCAAGGCAAACAGGGCTATGTAGCCCGCAAGCCGGACGAGCGGGGTTTTATCCACTACTCCGACATCGAGCACGAGACCTGGCACCGCCTGATCGAGCGCCAGTTGAAAGTCGTGCCCGGGCGCGCCTGCGACGAATACCTGCGCGGACTGGAACTACTCGACCTTCCCCACGACCGCATCCCGCAATTGGCGGAGATCAGCCGCGAACTGCGCCGCGAAACCGGTTGGGAGGTCGTGCGGGTGCCGGCACTGATCGGCTTCGAGACCTTTTTCGGCCTGCTGGCCGAGCGCAAATTCCCGGTGGCCACCTTTATCCGCACACCGGAGGAGTTCGACTACCTGCAGGAACCGGACATCTTCCACGAGATCTTCGGCCACTGCGCCATGCTGACCAACCCCGCCTTCGCCAACTTCACCCACAAATACGGCCAACTGGGCCTGAACGCGACGCCGAAGGAGCGCGCCTACCTGGCCCGCCTCTACTGGTTCACGGTGGAGTTCGGCCTGCTGCACACCAGCGACGGCCTGCGCATCTACGGCGGCGGCATCCTGTCCTCGCCGAAGGAGACCCTGTACGCCCTGGGCAACGAGCCGGAGCGCTATGATTTCGACGTGATGGATGCCCTGCGCACCCCCTACCGCATTGATATCGTGCAGCCGATCTACTATGTGCTGGACGACCTGCAGCAGTTGCAGCAGCTCACCGAGATGGACCTAATGGCCAAGGTACACCGGGCCATGGAGCTGGGGCTCTACGAGCCGCGTTTCCCGCCGAAGGATGCGGCCTGAGGCTCCCTCCCTGTGGGTGCGGCGGGGCGGCCGTCCGCCGGTGGCCGCGATCGATGCGGAACTCTTCCCAGGCTCCGATCGCGGCCACCGGCCGCTCCTACACATTGCAACCACACACTGCTGCAACATTTCGCTACCAGCGCGATCAACCGGAGCCTATCGTTACAGCAACGAGTGCAGGGTGAGCCCAAGTGTCCCAGGTGGGGCGGGCTGATCACCACACTCCAGGCAACCGGGCATTCACAGGGCGCCGCGCCAGTGATGGCGCTTGAATCATCGCATAGGGATACACGGCCCCGCGGTTTTGGGAGCTTTGTAGAACCATGTCCTCACTCGACGCGATCGATCGACAACTTCTCGCTATCCTGCAGTCAGACGTCAGCCTGTCCATCGAGGAGCTGGCGGAGCGCGTGGGGCTCACCAAAACCCCCTGCTGGCGCCGGATACAGAAGCTGGAAAAGAGCGGCATCATCCGCCGCAAGGTGGCGCTGCTGAACGCGGAGATACTGGGGTTGCCGGTTTCGGTATTCGCCCAGGTCAAAACCGACCAGCACACGCCGGAATGGGCCGACGCCTTCGCCGCGCATATCTCGGCGCTGCCGGAGGTGGTGGACTGCTACCGCATGGCCGGCGACTACGACTACCTGCTCCGCATAGTGGTCAGCGATATCGCCGCCTACGACCGTTTTTACAAAGAGCTGATCCGCCATGTGGGCATCAGCGACATCATGTCCAATTTCGCGCTGGAGCAGATCAAGAGCACGACTGAACTGCCCATTCCTCCCGGCGAGTAAAGTTCCACATCCTCATCATGTAGGAGCGGCCGGTGGCCGCGATCCGATTCTCAGCCAGCCCGGAAATCGATCGCGGCCACCGGCCGCTCCTACAACACAATTCGGGCTCCCCGAATCCACCCCTGTTCCAGCCATACCAACATCTATGGATAATGGAGCACATTGCCCATCAAGCAAGGACGTCCAGTGGCGGAACACGCTCTCTTCCAGTCTTTTTTCCTGATCTTTAGCGGCGCGGCCATTGTCGCCTCCCTGGCGCTGTTCGGACGCCAGCCATTATTGGTCGCCTATATCGCCCTGGGTGTACTGCTCGGCCCCTCGGGACTGGCGGTGATCGACAATGTGCAGCTGCTGGCGGAGATGTCGAGCATCGGCATTATTTTCCTGCTGTTCCTGCTCGGCCTGGACATGCAACCCAGGGCGCTGATGTCGGTGTTGCGCAAAGCCACTTTTGTCGGCCTGATCAGTTGCACCATCTTTCTCGGCCTGGGGTACGGTATCGGCTGGCTGTTTGGTTTTACCGACACCGAGTCCTGGGTGATCGGCATGGCGCTGATGTTTTCCAGCACCATCATCGGCATCAAACTGCTGCCCACCACGGTGCTGCACCACAAGCACCTGGGGGAACTGATGGTGGGCCTGCTGCTGTTCCAGGACTTTGTCGCCATCACCTGCCTGATGATCCTGCTCTCCGGCAGTACCGGCGAGTTGAACCCCGCGCGACTGGCACTTTCGTTTGCCGCCCTGCCCCTGCTGGTACTCTTCGCCTGGGCGGTGGTGAAATACCTGTTGCTGCCGCTGTTTACCCGCTTCGACCGCTTTCACGAGTATGTGTTTCTGCTGGCGCTGGGTTGGTGCATGGGGCTGGCGGAACTGGCAGAAATTCTCGGCCTGTCGCGGGAGATAGGTGCTTTTATCGCCGGCATCACCCTCGCCACCAGCCCGATCTCCCAGTACATCGCCCTGAGCCTGAAACCGCTGCGGGATTTCTTCCTGATCCTGTTTTTCTTCAGCCTCGGCGCCCAGTTCAAGCTGTCGATGGTGCCGGAAATCGCCCTGCCGGCACTGCTCACCGCGGCGGCGGTGCTGCTGGTCAAGCCGGTGGTGTTCCGCTACCTGCTTGGCAACCAGAGCGAGCAGACGGTACTGGCCTGGGATATCGGCTTCCGCCTCGGGCAGATCAGCGAATTCTCCCTGCTGATCGCCTTCCTGGCCTTCAGCCAGAACCTGATCGGCAGCGCCGCCTCGCACCTGATCCAGGCCACGGCGATCCTGACCTTCCTGGTCTCTTCCTACATTGTGGTACTCAATTTCCCCAACCCAATTGCGATCAAGGACGAGTTGCGGCGGGATTGAGCGCACTTGGTTAAAATGCGAAGGCCCTGCTGTCGGTGGTCACCCGGCAAATGTTTACCGATGAGGTTTTTTGCCGGGTGACCACCGGCAGCAGGGCCGCCCCGAATCTTAAACCCGCGCCTTGGCGAGTTTTCGGTTGTTTTTCAGCATTCCGAAGAAGTGCGGAATATCCTTGGCCAACATCAGGTACAAGCAGGGCACCAGCAGCAGCGAAATCGCCGTAGCCGCGAGTATGCCGTAGCCGAGGGAAATGGCCATGGGGATCATAAAGCGCGCCTGCACAGAGGTCTCGAAGATCATCGGCATCAGGCCACAGAAGGTGGTGACCGTGGTCAGGATAATCGGGCGGAAGCGGCGCGCGGCGGCCTGCTTGATCGCCTCGGTCAGGTCGGCACCGTCCTCGCGCAGGCGGTTGCCGTACTCGATCATCACCAGGGTATCGTTGATCACCACCCCGGCCAGGGCCACCATGCCCAGCAGGCTGACCATACTGAGGCCGTAGCCCATGACCAGGTGCCCGAGCAGCGCGCCGATGACGCCGAACGGAATCGCCACCATCACCGTGAGCGGCTGGATGTAGCTCTTCAGCGGAATCGCCAGCAGCAGGTAGAGGGCGGCCATGGTCAGCGAGAAGGTCAGACCCAATGAAGCCAGACCCTCCCGCTCCTCGGCCTGGCGCCCCTCGTAGGAAACACTGAGCCCGGCGAACTCCGCCTGCAGCTGCGGCACCACACTGCGGTTCAGTTCGTTGATCACCAGCGCCGCCTGGTCCGCCGGCTCCACGTTGGCGGACACCGTCATCACCCGGCGCCCCTCGCGGCGGTTGATGGTGGCGTAGGCGCGCCCCTTGTCCACTTCCACCAGGTCCGGCAGCGGCAGCCAGAGGCCGTTGCCGGCGCGGATCATAATGCTGGAGACATCCTCCAGGGAGACCCTCTCCTGCTCCGGCAGGCGCACCATCACCTTGACCTGGTCGCGGCCGCGTTGCTGGCGCATGGCCTCGGCGCCGTACAGGGAAGCGCGCAGCTGGCGGCCGATATCCTCGGCGGAAAGCCCCAGGCTCTTGGCGGTCTCGGTCAGGGTCAGGTCCAGTTGCTGCTTGCCCAGGGAGATGCCCGCATCAATATCGCTGACGGACGGAAATGCCTCCAACTCGCGCGCCAGTCGCTGCGCCGCCTGCTCGAGGATTTTGGTGTCTGTGTGGCGCAGCTCCACCGTCAGCGCCTTGCCGGCGCCGGGACCGCCGCGGTCGGCGGCAAAGCTGGAGCTCAGCGCGCCGGGCACGGCCCCCACCTCCCGGCGCCAGTCGCGCACGAAGGCCCCGGTGGTGAAATCGCGCTGGTCCGAGGGCACCAGATAAACGTCCACCTGTACCGAGTTTTCCCGCACCAGGCCGCGCATACCGAGAAACACCTTTTCCCGATCCGTCGCCGCCAGCACCCGCTCCGCCGCGGCCATGATCCGGCTGCGCGCCTTTTCCAGCTGCAGCTCCGCGGTACCCGGAGGGAAGGTGACCTCCACGCGACCACTGTCTCTTTCCACTTTCGGCATCAGGGTAAAGCCCATGCGCCCGCTGGCGGCGTAGCCGCCCACCACCAGCAGAATCGAAATCGCCGTGGCGATGGTGATATAGCGGTGGCGCACGCACAGATCCAACGTCGGCTTGAAGCGCACCTCCACGAAGCGGTCCAGGCTGCGGGCGATCATTTTTTGCCGCGCAGCGAGACGCCGCGCCCAGCCGTTCTGGTAACCGCGGCGGGAATGGGCCAGGTGCGCCGGGAGGATAAACAGCGCCTCCACCCAGGAGATCACGAATACCGAACCGACCACGAAGGGGATGATGCCGAAGATCTTGCCCATAAACCCGGGCAGGTACAGCAGTGGAATGAAGGCGACGATATTGGTCAGGATCGCGAAGGTCAGCGGCACCGCCACCTGGCGCGCGCCGGCGATGGCCGCCTCCAGGTTACTGTAACCGAGGCGGCGCCACTCGTGGATGTTTTCCCCGGCGATGATCGCGTCGTCGACAACGATACCCAGGGCGATGATAAAGGCGAACATGCTGACCATGTTCACCGAGATATCCAGGGCGGGCAGAAACAGCAAGGCACCGAGGAAACTGGTCGGAATCCCCAGGGTCACCCAGAAGGCCAGGCGCAACTCCAGGAAGGCACCCAGCACCACGAATACCAGCAGCAGGCCGATAAAGCCGTTTTTCAACAGCAGCGACAGGCGCTCCTTGAAGATCAGCGAATCGTCGTCGCGAATGCTGATATGCACCCCCGGCGGCAGCGTGCCCTCCAACTCCGCCAATACCTCGTGCGCCGCCTCACTGACGCCCATCGGCGTCTGGTCGCCGATACGGTAGATATCGATGCCCACCGCCGGCTCGCCGTTGTAGACCATGTTGCGCGGCTCATCCACCAGCGCGTCGCGGATGGTGGCGATATCCCGCAGATGCACAGTGCCGCCGCCCGCACCCCGGGCGACGACGATATCCCCGAACTCCCGCGCCCAGTCGCGCCGCTCGGTGACCCGCACGAGTATCTCGCCGGCCCGGGACTTGACCCCGCCCGCCGGCACGTCCACCGCCGCATTGCTGACCAGCTGCGCCACATCCGGCAGCGACAGGCCGTAGCGGCGCAGGTCGTCGCGCTTGAGCTCCACCGCCACCTCGAAGTCGCGGACACCGGAGGCCTCGAGCTGGGTGATCCCCGGGTGCGCCTCCAGTTTGTCGTAGATCTGCATGGCGATATCGCGCAGGGTGCGGTCATCCAGGTTGCCGTGGATCACCAGGTCCATCACATCCCGCTTGCGGTCCGCGAGGCTGACCTGCGGACGCTCGATGTCCGACGGGAAGGTGGTGACGCGGTCTATGGCCTGCTGCACATCCTGGTAGACCTGGTTGGCATTGGCGTCCTCCTCCAGTTCCAGGGACAGGCTGGCGCTGCCCTCGGAGGCGGTGCCGCGCATCTCCTTGATGCCGACGATGCCCTGCACCGCCTGCTCCGCCGCCACCAACACGCCCCGCTCCACCTCCGCCGGGCTGGCGCCGGGATAGGAGATATTCACCGCGATGGTGTCCAGGCTGAACTCGGGGAAGACTTCCTTCTTGATGGTCAGGGAAAAGAGCAGGCCGCCGGCGATAAAGACCAGCATCAACAGGTTGGCGGTCACATGGTTGTGGGTCATCCAGGCAATGGCGCCGGAGCGGGTCTCCACCGGCGGTCTTTCCGCATCGCCCATGTTCATCCACCCCCTCCCGGTTGCGCCGTCTGTGGCGGCGGTATATCTGGCAGCCGCTGCCGTTCTCCGTCCTCTGTCTTCTGTCCGCTGTTCACTGACACCGGCATGCCGCCGGTCACCGTGGTCAGGCGCGTGGTCACCAGGGTCTCGCCGCCATCCAGGCCGCTCTCCAGCACCGCGTAGTCGCCGCTCAGGTATTCGATCCCGACCGGGCGGATTTCGATGCGGTTTTCGTTCACCACCCAGACCCGGTCGCCGTCCTGCACCGCGGTCAGCGGCACCCGCACCCTGTCCCGCGCGGCGCGGCCGGTGATCTCCACCCGCGCCAGGTCGTTCAGCAGCAGTTGCGGCTGCGCCGGGTCCTCGATGGCGAGCGGGTCCTTCAGTTCCACCAATATCCGCGCCAGCCTGCCCTGCTCCTCCAACACCGGGATCACGCGCACGAAGTCCCCCTGGCGATACTGCCCCGCGGGCCACTGGCTGCCGCGGATACGCACCTCCGCATCGGGGCTGTTCAGGCGCTGCAGCTGCGCCGCCGGCACCTCCACCTCTATCTGGAAGCGCTCGGCGCCGGCGAGGGTGTAGAGCACGGTGCCCGGGGCCACGCGGTCGCCGACGTCCACGCCGCGGCTCACCAGCAGCGCGGTAAAGGGCGAGCTTATCCGGGTCAGGCGCAGGTCTCTTTGCGCCAGGTTCACCTCGGCCTGGGCCGCATCCACCCGCGCCCTCGCCGCCGCCAGTTGCGGCTCGCGCAGCACCAGGGCGCGGTCCACCGCCGGCAGCGACGTGCCGAGCAATTCGTATTCCTCCTTCGCTACCGCTCGCTGGCCCTGTTCCTGCTGCAGTTCGGCGCGGCGCTCCGCCAGGGTGCTGCGCGCCGTCTGCAGGGCCAACTGGTAGGGCTCGGCCTCGATGCGCAGCAGCGGCTGCCCGCCGTCCAGGGTGGAACCCGGCCCCAGGTCGTAGTCCAGCCACTCCACGCGGCCCTCCACCTGCGGCTGCAGTTCCACCAGCTCACGGGCGCTCACCTTGCCCAGCGCCGCGACCGTCAGCGGAAACTGTCCGCGCTCGGCGATCACCACATCGACGGTCGGCGCCGGGGTGCGGCGCTCGCCGCGGCCCAGGGTCGGCTTTTCCCGCAGCAGCCAGTTGGAAACCAGCACCGCCAGCAGGATCAGCGCGATCGGCAGCGCGACACTCCAGTTGAGCCTGCTCAAGAGCCCGTTCGGCTTTTTTAACGACTTCAGCATCAAGTCTCTCCCGACCGGTACAGCTCCAACTCTACCGGGTCCGCCACCGGCAGGTCTTCCGAGGGAAGGCCGCCTGACAGCGCACGGTAGAGGGTCACCCGGTTTTCCATCAGTTCGAGCCGCGCGGTCAGTATCTGCCGCGCCAGGCTTTGTTGGTCGATCGTGGCCGTCAGCACATTGAGAAAATCCACCGCGCCGCGGCTATAGGCGCGCCGCTGGCGCACCACTATCTGGTCCGCGAGGCCCTCGCGCTCGCGCAGGTATTGCAGGCGTTCGACCACCGCCTGTTCGCGGACCAGGGCCTGCTCCACTTCGGACAGCGCCTGGATCACAATACCGCGGTAGAGGGCCCAGCGCTCCTGCAACACCGCGTCCTGCCGGGCCTGGGCCGAGGCCAGCCGGCCGCCGTCGAACAGCACCCCCTCGGCGGCGGCGGTGACGGTCAGCAGCCAGTCTTTGGTGATATCGCTGATGGAGGCGCCGCCACCACTGGCGATCGCGGACAGGGTAATGACCGGCAGCCGGTCGGCCCAGGCCTGGTCCGCCAGGTAGTAGCCCGCGAGCAGTTCGCGCTGGGCCCGCTGTACGTCCGGGCGCCGCAACAGCAGCTGCGCCGGCACCCCGGTCTCCGGCAGCGCCGGCAGGGACGGCAGCCCGGTTTCCTCGCGCAGGAAGCCCTCCAGGCGCTGGTCACTGATGCCCAGCAGCGCCGCCAGCTGTACCTTGAGGTTCTCGATATCCGCTTCCGCCTGCTGCAGCTCCTGCTCGGACCGCACCACCAACTGGCGCTGCTGCAACACATCGGCGGCGGAACTGACGCCTCCGCCGAAGCGCAGCTCGAGCACCCGCAGCGTCTTGCGGTTGACCTCGAGTTGCTGTTGCAGCAGGTCGCGCTGGCCCCACTGTTCGCGCAGTTGCAGCCAGGTGATGGAGACCTCCGCCGCCAGGCTGAGGGCGGCGGTCTGCAGGTTCTGCTCCGCGGCCAGGCGGTCCGCCTCGGCGGCGCGGGCACCGTCGCGCACCCGGCCCCAGAGGTCGACCTCGTAGCTGGCCGCCAGGCGCCCACTCCAGGTGTTGCCCTCGTTCTCGCTGCCCTCGAAATCGAAATCGCCCTCGGCGCGGCGCTGCTCGGTGTTCTCCAGGGTCGCGATCAGGCGCGGCCAGAAGCCGGCGCGCGCTTCCCGGGCCGCGGCCGCGGCCTGCTGCAGGCGCCACAGGGTGGCCTGCAGGTCCGGACTGTCCTGCAGAGCCAACTGGACCAGCAGGTCCATTTGCGGATCGCCGAAGCTGTGCCACCAGCGGATTTCGGCGGCCTCGCTGCCGGAGGCGCGGAAGCGGTCCGGCAGGCCGAGACTCCCCTGCGCCAGGTCCGGCGGCAGGGTCTGGGTGGCGCAGGCGCTGAGCAGCGGCAGGCAGATGGCTAGGGCCCGGGTAAAACGCAAGGAAACACCACCGAAGCGTCAGAACTAGAATGAAGGTTAGAAAATTATTGCGCCTATTATGGAAATCGCGCTTATCCCTGCAAGGCAATTTACGGTTGTTTACGCTTGCCGGGGAGAATACCCGCCCGCCCTGGAGTGCTCCGGCGCCCCTGGTTGGGTATGATGCACCACACTACACTGATCGGTCACCGGGGCCGCCGCGCGCTGCCCTGTAGAACCGGTCCGGTCCGCGCCTTGTCGCGCGCCCGCAACAATTGACCGGATAACGCCGGTCGAAGTAAAGGACTTAGACGAGAAACACCATGAGCAAACATCAGCCCCTGGCCCACTGGGACGACATACTGCTGCTGGACCGCCAGCTCTCCGACGAAGAGCGAATGGTGCGCGACACCGCGCGCGAGTACTGCCAGACCAAACTGATGCCCCGCGTCCTTGAGGCCAACCGCCACGAGATCTTCGACCGCGACATCATGACCGAAATGGGCGAACTGGGCCTGCTGGGCGCCACCATCGAGGGCTACGGCTGCGCCGGCCTCAACTACGTCTCCTACGGCCTGGTTGCCCGCGAGGTGGAGCGGGTGGACTCCGGCTACCGTTCGGCGATGAGCGTGCAGTCCAGCCTGGTAATGTACCCCATCTCCGCCTACGGCAGCGAGGAGCAAAAAGAGAAGTACCTGCCCAAGCTGGCCACCGGCGATTGGGTCGGCTGTTTCGGCCTCACCGAACCGGACGCCGGCTCCGACCCCGGCGGCATGAAGACCCGCGCGAAAAAAGTCGAAGGCGGCTACCGCCTCACCGGCAGCAAGATGTGGATCACCAACAGCCCCATCGCCGACGTCTTCGTGGTCTGGGCCAAGGACGACGAGGGTGTAATCCGCGGCTTTATCCTCGACAAGGGCATGGAGGGCCTGTCCGCGCCGAAGATCGAGGGCAAATTCTCCCTGCGCGCCTCCATCACCGGCGAAATCGTGATGGACAACGTTTTCGTGCCGGAGGAAAACAAATTCCCCGATATCGGCGGCCTGCGTGGCCCCTTCGGCTGCCTGAACCGCGCCCGCTACGGCATCTCCTGGGGCGCCATGGGCGCGGCGGAATTCTGCTGGCACGCCGCGCGCCAATACGGCCTGGATCGAAAACAGTTCAACAAGCCGCTGGCGCAGACCCAGCTGTTCCAGAAAAAACTCGCCGACATGCAGACCGAAATCGCCCTCGGCCTGCAGGGCTCCCTGCGCGTCGGCCGCATCATGGACGAGGACAAGCACTTCGACCCCACCATGATCTCGCTGATGAAGCGCAACAACTGCGGCAAGGCCCTGGATATCGCCCGCGCAGCCCGCGACATGCACGGCGGCAACGGCATCGCCGACGAATTCCACGTGATCCGCCACGTGATGAACCTGGAGGCGGTGAATACTTACGAGGGCACCCACGATGTGCACGCGCTGATCCTGGGGCGGGCGCAGACCGGGTTGCAGGCGTTTTTTTAAAAAAACGGGACTCGGGACTCGGGTCTCGGGACTCGGGACTCGGGACTCGGGACTCGAAAAGAATACCGAAATCCAATGCGAAGGCCCTGATGCCGGTGGCTGTTTGCGGGACCGTTCACGGCCAGGGATGGCCGTGGAGAGCGTACAGGGATGTATTCACAGCGTGTCCCGCAAACAGCCACCGGCAGCAGGGCCGCCTCAGAGCCAGCTTACCGCCCCGTACCACCACACCCACAAAGCAATATCCATGGAACAACTGCTGTACTGGTTCGATCTAATCGGCATCGTGGTCTTCGCCTTTACCGGCGTACTGGCTGCGGGCCACAAGCAGATGGACCTGTTCGGTGCCGTGGTGCTGGCCTGCGTGACCGCCACCGGCGGCGGCACCACCCGGGACATCATCCTCAATATTCCGGTATTCTGGCTGCAGGACAGCCACTACCTGTGGATCGCGGCCGCCACCGGCGTGGTCAGTTTCTACCTGATCCGCTACCTGCGGGTGCCCGCGCGCCTGCTGATGATCGCCGACGCCATGGGCCTGGCGGTGTTCGTCGTGATCGGCACCCAGAAGGTACTCGAGTTGGGCCACTCCCCCGCCATCGCCATAGTGATGGGGGTGATGACCGGCACCTTCGGCGGCCTGATCCGCGATATTCTCGCCGGCGACATCCCGCTGCTGCTGCGCCGCGAGATCTACGCGACGGCGGCCCTCGCCGGCGCCGCCTCGCTGGTCGCGCTCGACGCGAGCGGCAGGGTCCCCGGAGAGGTGGTGGCAGCGACGGCGGTACTGGTGACCCTGTCGATTCGCCTGGCGGCGCTGCGCTGGAACCTGTCCGCCCCCATAGCGCGCTTCGGCAACCAACAATCGTAGTTTTTCAGGTGACAGCAACGTGTGTGATTTTCGCTTCCACAAGGCAACCCTCCTTTTGTTCTTCTCCCTCTGCCTCCCGCTCGGCGCCTGCGACCGGGATTCAAAACAGGAGGAAGCCGAATCCCCCGCGCGCCTGATACCCAAACCCTGTTGGTTCGAAACCGATGACAGCTGGCCGGTAACCCAGTGTTTTATGATGGAGGTGCCGGAGAACTACGCCAAACCGTCGGAGCGCAAGATCCGCTTCCCGGTGGTGCGTTTCCTCGCCGCCGAGCGCGACCCCGACAAGTATCCCCTGCTGCACCTGGGAGCCGGCGGCCCCGGCGCCAGTATGGGGCTGGAACCGGAGAACGCCAGCGAGTGGCTGTGGGTCAACTACGCCGCGATGACCGTCGACGACGGCCGCGACCTGATTGTCATGGACCCCCGCGGCACCGGTATGGCGCAGCCGCGCTTGACCTGTGACGAGTTTATCGAGGACGCCGATACCGCCTTCCAGCGCAACCTGTCCGCGGACGAGGAAGAACGCGTGTTTACCTTCAGCATGGAGCGCTGCTACAGCCGCCTGAGCAAGATCGCCGACCTCGCCCAGTACAACAGCGCCACCGTGGCGCGGGACGTCGAGGCCCTGCGCCAACAGCTGGGCGTGGAGAAACTCAATCTCTACGGCGTCTCCTACGGCTCCCGCTACGCCCTCACCCTGGCCCGCGACTACCCGGATTCCGTGCGCGCCCTGGTGCTGAACAGCGCCGTCTTCCCCGACATCAAATACACCCAGCAACTGGCCGAGGACTCCCTGGCCGCCTACCTGCGCGGCCTGCAGTACTGTACCGGCGACAAGCTGTGCAACAGCCGCTATCCGGACCTGAAGCGGCGGCTGGAAAACCTGGTGCAGTCCCTGGACGAAAACCCCCTCACCATACCGATCAAGCATCGCTTTTCCGGCGACGAGTACCCCTTCGTCCTCTCCGGGCAGCGGCTGTTGCGGGTACTCTTCCAGGCCCTGTACGACGAAAACTTCTACGACCAGCTGCCGCCGCTAATCGAGGCGCTGGAAACCGGCAAAGGTGAGCCGGCGCGGCGCGCCATTGCCAACTTCATGGAGATAGTGCTCGACCCCTACTTCGGCGACGCCGCCGGCGTCAGCCACTTCTGCTACGAGGAGGCGCCTTTCATCGACTTCGCCAAGGCCCGCGCCAGCGCCGCCGACAGCGGTATTCTCGGCGGCACCGTGCGCAGCGATCTCGAACTGATGCAGGTGCAGTGCCGTATCTGGGCCATCCCCTCGGCATCGCTGCTGGAATCCCGGGCCATAGAGCCCCCCCTGCCGGTACTGGTGCTACACGGCGGCCTGGACCCGGTGCTGGCCGCCGACGACGCCGACAGGGCGCGGCGCAAGCTGCCCAACCACCAATGGCTGCTGTTCCCGGAACTCGCCCACGACGTCATCTCGGCCAGCAACTGCGCGGAAGCCGCGGCGGCGCGCTTCCTCGACAATCCGCAGGAGGACCAACTGGAATCGGTCACCGCCTGCCGCAAGGAGGAACTGGCGGAAAAGCAACCCGCCGGGGACGACGCCGGGCAACCGCCAGCGGGACTGACGCCCCCGGCTTGATCCGGCTGGACAAAGTGCGGCGTTGCGCTTAATTTCGCCGGAATAACGACGATAAATACCGCAACAGGACGAGCATGAGCGAACAGGCAGTCATAGAAGTGTGGGAACTGGCGGACACCGCGGCGGCACCCGAAGTGGTGATCCTGGATTGCCGCTACGACCTGTCCGACCCGGAGGCCGGCGCCGCGGCATTTGCCGCCGGGCATATTCCCGGCGCTCGCTATGCCAGCCTGCACCGCGACCTGTCCGGCCCCCTCGCCCGCTACGGCGGCCGCCACCCATTGCCCGGCGCGGAGCAGTTCCAGCAGTTCGCGCGTGCGCAGGGAATCAATCGCGACTCCCTGGTGGTGGTCTACGACGATCACCGCCTGGCCTTCGCCGCCCGCGCCTGGTTCCTGTTCCACTACTTCGGCCACGAAAAGATCGCCGTGCTGAACGGCGGCCTCGGCGCCTGGCGCGGCGTTGGCCTGCCCCTGGAAAGCGGCGAAAGCCCAGCGGCAAATCCCGGCGACTTCACCGCCGAACCGCGAACCGATGCCCTGCTCGATCATCGGCAGGTGTACAGCGGGCTCGACAACCCACCCTGGCAACTGGTCGACGCCCGCGACGCGCGGCGCTTCGCCGGTATGGAGGAGCCCATAGACCCCATCGCCGGGCATATTCCCACCGCCGTCAACAAACCCTGGCAGGGCGTGACCAACGAAGACGGCTCCCTGAAAAGCCGCCGGGAACTGGTGGAGCAATGGCAGGACATTCCCGCGGACGAGCGACTGGTGAACTACTGCGGTTCCGGCGTCACCGCCTGCGTCAATCTCTTCTCACTGCACCTGATCGGCCGCACCGACGCCCTGCTCTATCCGGGCAGCTGGAGCGACTGGTGTGCGCATATCATGCATCCGATCGACGATGGCCAGCCACGGCCGAACGGCGAGCGTTGTATCGCAGGTCAGAGGGACTGAGCCCATACCGTTTGCGAAAACTGCGGCTGAAATGGGAGAGATCGTTGAACCCGGATTCATAAGCGATAGCGCTGATATTCAGCGCCGTGTAGCGGTGGCTGCAGAGCATGCGACGGGCTTTATCGAGTTTTTGTGCCATCACAAAGGCGGAGAAATTCGTACCTTCCATTTCAAAAAGTTTTTGCACATAGACCGGCGATATTCCGTGGCAAATCGCGATCTCTTCGAGCGAAATACCCCGCCGGCCAATCCTGCCAATAATGTCTTTCTTTATTGCATCGAGGCGCGCGGCACGCAGGCCGCCCTGCGCCGCCTCCGCGGCGTCGTCACCCGCTGCACCCATTGCCAGCACCGCCAGATCACAAATATGCGATGACAATGTCGCCGTCATCTCGGGGGCAACGGGCTCCGGGTCCCGCAAGATATTTTGCACATAGGCCGCAAGCAGCCGCATGGCCGGGCTCCCGCACAACTGCGGCCGCTGCAGTACCCGATCCGTGTCCACACCCGCCGTTGCCAGGATGCCCCGCGGCAGGACCAGCGTCAGGCTCTCATAATCCTCTTCCGCCGGCACCAGGTGCACATGCTCCGGGTTGTCAAACAGGCTCAGGAACCCGGTTCCGGCGCTCAGCCGATATTCGCTGCCATCCTGCTGAACCCCCGCCCTGCCGGACAGGGAAATATTGAAGGAGACCTCATCCCGCTCCCGGGCATGGGAACCGCTGCGGGTATATACCACTCCCGAGTGGCATGTCTTCGCCAGTATCACATCCCCCAGCGCCATGCTGCCCGCGTGGATATAAGCCCCGCAACCGGATGATCCATAAGGCGTGATCCGGCACAGATACGCCTCCGCGACCAAGTCATTCAGGGCACCGAAACGGTCATCCGGGGGCGCATCATCGGTGGAAACCTGCCAGGCGGGCCTTAACAGCGTGTTTGTTTCGGTCATTGCGGTACGGTCTCGGCTAGCGTTGGTGCCGTCCCTGGTTATTTTTTTAAATCCAGCGGAAAACCATACCACAGTTCACACAGGCCCCCGAAATTCCCCACCGCCAGTGCAGGCGGGTATGTATACGGGCAAGGCCGTGTATACCTCCAACCAAGAACCGGTTGTGGATCCCCCGATAAACTCCCCCTGTCTTAGAAGGCGCCACGATAACGACTCACCCACGGGGAACCCGTATTGGTTCAAGGGAACCACTCTGTAGGAGCCTGCTTGCAGGCGATCAAATCGCCTGGAGCGATTTGACGCAGCGAAGCTGCCCGGCGAACGGCTACGGAGTTCTATTCTTGTTCGCCTGCAAGCAGGCTCCTACGGGGGGTACTCAGTTACACGCCGCGTTCGAATCACGTTAAGCAATAAAAAGAGAAAAATTCAGTGGGAATAAAAACCAGTCGGCCGCTTGCCGGCCTGTTGCTGGCCTGTGCATCGGTGGCGGCACAGGCGCAGGACGCCGGATCACTACTGCGTGAACAGGAGCGGCAACGGGCCCTGGAGCAACGGGTTCCGCTTTCGCCCGCCGAACCCTCAGAGTCATCACCCGAAGCGCCCCCCGCGACGCCTGAAACCGGCGCGACCCTTTTGGTCAGGGAACTCCTCTTCGCCGGCAAATCCGCACTGCTCTCCGATTCCGAACGCGACGCCATTGCCGCATCGGTGAAAGGCAGGAAGCTCGGCGTCAATGGACTCCAGGCCCTCGCGGACAGGGTCACCTTCACCCTGCAGCGAAAGGGACATCTCCTCGCCCGGGCCATACTGCCGCCGCAGGACGCCACCTCCGGCGCGGTCACCATTGCCATACTCGATGGCGAACTGGAAGCGGTCGAGTTCCAGGGCGGTGACGGCATCCGCGCGCGGGACAGCCTGATGCGGCACATCCTCGCCGGGGAGGTCGACGCACAGGGCGTTACCAAAGGCGACCTGGAATCGGCCCTGCTGCGCCTGAACGAGCTGCCGGGCCTGCGCGCGACGGCGAGGCCCCGGCCGGGAGAGGCGCCCAACAGCACCCGCCTGGTCGTGGACCTGGAGCAGGCGCCCGTTTTCGGCGCGGCGGTCTGGAACAACAACTACGGCAACAGCGGAACCGGGCGCGAGCAGGCCGCCGGCCTGCTCACACTGACGGATATCTCCGGGTTCGGCGATGAAACCCGCCTGCAGGCGACCGTCTCAGAGGGATTGCGCCACGGCCGCCTGGACCTGAGCGCGCCGGTGTGGAGCAGCGGCCTCGTCGCCAGCTTCGGCTACAGCCAGCTGCGTTACGAAAATATCGACGGGATCGGCCGTGCGCTGGAATTAGAGGGCCAGGCAAAGCAGCTGAGCGCCGGAATTGACTACGGTCTTATCCGTTCGCGGAACCTCAACCTCCTCGTCGGTGTTGATTTCAGCCGCCAGGCGCTGATCGACGACAGCATCGCCGGGCGACTGCACGACAAGCGCGTGAACACCGGCGCACTGGTCCTGTCCGGCGATGCCCGCGACTACCTGCTCGGCGGCGGCTTGACCAGCTGGCACCTGGCCTGGACCCGCGGCGATCTCGACCTGTCGCGCCTGCCCGGTGACGAGTCCGCGGATGCCGCGGCGCTGGATACCCAGGGGAATTTCCAACGGGTCAATGCCAATCTGGTGCGGCTGCAGGACCTGCCCGGGGCTTTCAGCCTGATGGCCCGCGCCTACGGCCAGTGGGCGGGCAAAAACCTGGATTCCAGCCAGGACTTTTCCCTGGGCGGCCCCTACGGCGTGCGCGCCTACCCGGTCGGCGAGGGCCGCGGCGACCTGGGGGCCACCCTGTCCCTGGAGCTGCGCTACGACGCCCCCTTCCCCGCCGACTGGGGCGCATTGCAAGTCGCCACTTTCGCCGATGCCGGCTATGTCCGCATCAACGAGGCCCCCCTGGGGCCCGCGGCCAACCGCTGCGGCTGCAATCACTACGACCTCGCCGGCGCGGGCCTGGGCCTTACCTGGACGCTGGGGGGACTGAGCCTCTCCGGCAGCTACGCGCGGCAGCTCGGCGCCAATCCGGGCGCCAGCGCCGATGGCGAGCGGGACGAGCAGTCATTCTGGTTCCAGGGATCAGCGAGGTTCTGAGCGATGAATAAGGTTTACAAACACATCTGGTCCGAAACCCTCGGCCAGCCCGTGGTGGTATCCGAGTGCGCGAAAGGCGCCAAGGGAAAAAAGAAAAACACCCTCGCCTCCACGCTGATCGCCGGCACCGCCCTGCTCGGCGCACCGGCCTTTGCCGACAGCGCCCTGCCCGGCGGCGGCGAGATAGTTTCCGGTTCGGGGTCCATCGACCAGTCCGGCAACACCATGACCGTCACCCAGTCCTCGCAGCGGATGATCGCCAACTGGCAGGATTTTTCCATCGGCGCGGATGCCTCGGTCACCTTCCACCAGCCGGGCGCGGACGCGGTGGCCCTGAACCGGGTTATCGGCAGCGACCCGTCGCAGATCCTCGGCAACCTCGATGCCAACGGCCAGGTGTTCCTGATCAACCCCAACGGCGTGGTGTTCGGCCAGGGGGCGCAGGTGCAGACCGGCGGCTTCGTCGCCTCGACGCTGGACATGGCGGACGGGGATTTTCTCGCCGGCAACTACCACTTCAGCGGCAGCGGTGGGGAAATCCTCAACCGCGGAGACCTGTCCGGGGCGGTGGTGGCGCTGATCGCCCCGAGCGTGATCAACGAAGGGAGTATCACCGGCGACACTGCGCTGGCAGCGGGCACTGATATTACTCTCGACTTCGATGGCGACGGCCTTATCTCCGTCGAGGTCCAAGCCTCCACCCTGGAAACCCTGGTGGACAACCGTGGCCTGATCCGCGCCGACGGCGGCACCGCGATACTCACCGCCAAGGGCGCCTCGGAAGCGCTCAAGGGCATGGTCAACAACAGCGGCACGGTGCAGGCACAAACACTGGAAAACCGGAACGGCCGTATCCTGTTGCTGGGCGATATGGAAAACGGCGTGGTGAATGCGGCGGGCAGCCTTGAAGCCGATTTCGTTGAAACCTCGGCGGCAACCGTCAATCTCGATGCGGATCTCAAGGTCGACACTCGCGGCGGCGAGTGGCTGATCGATCCCACCGATATGGTTATCGACGATGCCACCGCCATTGAAACCGGCCTCGCCAGTGGTGATGTGACGGTTTCCACGGCGGGCGCCGGCAGCGATGAAGGCAATATCCTCATCAGTGACAACATTGACTGGTCGGCGAATATCCTCATCCTCACCGCCGACAACAACATCACCATCAACGCCGAACTCACCTCCACCGGCGCGACCGCAAGCGACGGACTGATCCTCAACTATGCTCAGACCACATCAACGGGCACTTACACGTTCAATGCACCGGTCAACCTGGCCGCCGGCAGCCTGTTTCAGACCGACAATAACGGCACGGTAACCACCTACACGGTAATTACCGAGTTGGGCACCGAGAACAGCAGCGCCGACGGCACCCTGCAAGGCATCGCCGGCGACCTGGACGGCAACTATGTGCTGGGGGCCGATATCGATGCCGCGGCGACCGCCGGCTGGAACGGCGGCGCCGGCTTCTCCCCCATAGGCGACATCGATACCTTGTTTACCGGCCGTTTCGAGGGCGCCGGGCACGACATTACTAACCTGAGCATCAACCGCCCGGACAGCGATGCCGTCGGCCTGTTCGCCGCTATCGACCTGAATGTGGGTGCAATGGTGCAACACCTTGACCTCAATGAGGTGGATATTGTGGGGCGCGACTTTGTGGGCGCGCTGGCGGGCGCCAATGGTGACGTCCTGCGTTACGTTTCCTCCACCGGCAGGGTGGAAGGGCGGAATGTCGTGGGCGGCCTGGTCGGCCTCAACAAGGGGAGGCCCAACCGCTCCTGGTCGGAAGCCGAGGTCTTCGGCAACGAAAGTGTCGGCGGACTGCTGGGCCAAAACCACAGCTTCGTTGAGCAGGTCTATGCCTCGGGCACGGTCAGCGGCAATGAAAGCGTCGGCGGACTGGTCGGCTACGACCAGAGTGGCACCATTCAGGACAGCTATGCTCTCGGCGCCGTGTATGGAACACTGTATGTGGGCGGTTTCGTCGGCTTGACCTCGGGAAGCATTACCCGGAGCTATTCCTCGGGCGGCGTGAACGGCGGCGAAGACATCCCCTACACCGGCACTTTTATCGGTGAGGCCCGAAGCAGCAGCTTCACCGACAACTATCACGATAAAGAAACCGCACTGATATTTGACGGTAGCGGATTATCCTATACCACTCCCCGGCTTACCTATGAGGCCATCAGGGAGAGTTTCTACTCGTCGGAATGGGACTTCGACAATGTCTGGTTCATGATCGATGGACAAACGCGGCCCTTCCTGCGTTTTGAATGGTCCGCTCACATTGGCAACGCCCATCAGTTGCAATTGATGGCCATGGACCTGTCCGCCGATTACACCCTGGCCAACGATATTGATCTCGGCGCGGTGTTGAACAAGTCACAAATGTGGGGGTTCGGCGGGCTAAATGTCACCGAGAATGGTTTTTCGCCCATCGGCAACTCTGGCGAGCGCTTCCTCGGCAGCTTCGACGGTCGGGGGCATGTGATTAGCGGCCTCACCATCGATCGCGCGGAAACCCAGCGCGTGGGCCTGTTCGGCGTGGTGGGAGAAACCGGCCTGGTGCGGAACGTCGGCCTGGAAGGCGGCAGTGTCGCCGGCCAGGCCTGGGTCGGCCCCCTGGCTGGAGAAAATCACGGCACTGTCGAGAACTCCTATGCGCGGGTCGATGTTGCGGGTAATTCGATCATCGGCGGGCTGGTGGGCCAGAACAGTTTCGGCGGCGTTATCGGGAACACCTATGCCGCCGGTGCCGTCACCGCGGAAGGTACCGCGATCGGCGGCCTGGTCGGTTACGATAACGGCGACATTATCGCCAGCTATTACGACACCCAGGCCAGCGGCCAGAGCGACGAAGGCAAGGGGCTGGGTCTATCCACGGAAGAGATCAAAAACCCCCTGAATGCTATCGAAGACGGCTGGGATTTCGAGAGCATCTGGGGCGCGCCCGACGACGGCGCCAACGACGGCTACCTGGTATTGCGCGGCGGCGGTCGCAGCGTCTACGACTATTACGTCCGCCTCACCGCCAACGGCGAAATGAGCAAGATTTACGGCGAGGAAAACCCCAGCCTCGCCGGCATCAATGTGACCGGCCTCGGCGTGGAGCATGTCGGCTTTGACTGGGACGCCGCGATCAATGCGGGCACCGATGCCGGCGCCTATCACTTTGCCGATGCCCTGGACATGAGTTTTGCCAAAGGTGTGGCCGGCGACTACTACATCGACTATTACGCCGACGCATCCCATGTAAATTCACTGACCATCGACAAGGCCCAACTGTCCGTGACCGCCCTTGATGCCGGCCGTGTCTACAATGGCCAGGGCTACTCGGGCGGTAATGGTTTCAGCGTCGACGGCTTCGTCAACGGCGATACGGAGGCGGTCATTGACGACACCGGCCTCGCCTGGGGCGGCGATGCCCAGGGTGCGGTCAACGCCGGCAGCTACGCGTTGAGCCTGTCCGGGCTCGGCGCTGCAAACTATGAATTCAACTACAACCCCGGTGCGCTGCTTATCGATCCCGCAGCGCTCACCGTCACGGCCAACAATGCCGGCAAAACCTATGATGCCGGGGCCTGGAACGGCGGCAACGGCGTCAGCTACAGCGGTTTCGTCAATGGAGAGGACGCCTCGGTTCTCGATGGCAGTCTCAACTACGGCGGTTCCGCCCAGGGCGCCGTCAATGCCGGGGAATATGCGCTGGCAGCTTCCGGCCCGACTTCGGGTAACTACGACATCAGCTTCGTTGACGGCACCCTGACCATCGACAAGGCACCGCTCACCGTCACTGCCAACAGCGCTACCGTCACCTACAACGGCAGCGAACAGCGTGTCGGCGGTTTTACCGCCAGCGGATTCGTCGGTGGCGAGGATGAGAGTGTGCTGGACGGCGTTACCACTATCGGCGGCACAGGCACCAATGCCGGTACCTATGCGCACACCGCCGGCGGCAGCGACGAAAATTACGAGCTTAGCTTTGTCGCCGGCAGCATGACCATCAACAAGGCACTGGCAACGGTCACAGCCAACAGTGCTACCACCACCTACAACGGTAGCGAACAGAGTGTAGGTGGTTTTTCCGTCAGTGGGCTTGTCGGCGACGAGGATGAGAGCGTCCTCGGAGACGTCACTACGAACGGTGGCGCAGGCACCAACGCGGGCGCTTACGTTCATGCCGCCAGCGGAACGGACGAAAATTATGAACTGACCTTTGTGGATGGTGAACTGACCATCGACAAGGCGTTGGCGACCGTCACCGCCAACAGCGATACCGTCACCTACAACGGCGATGAGCAGTCAATCGGCGGCTTTACCGCCACGGGGCTCGTCGGCGGCGAGGATGAAAGCGTGCTCACCGGTGTCAGCACCAACGGCGGCATCGGCACCAACGCGGGCACTTACGTCCATATCGCCAGCGGCTCCGATGAAAACTACCAACTCACCTTTGTGGATGGTGCCCTGGCCATCGACCCGGCGGTGATCACCGCCGTCACCGGCATCACCGCCCAGGACAAGGTTTTCAATAACAAGAATGACGTTGTCCTGGACCTGAGCACGGCGCAGTTCACCGGCATGGTGGAAGGCGACAGTCTCAGCCTGGCCAGCGCCAGCGGCAGATTTGCCGACATCAATGCCGGTGACGACAAACTGGTGAATATCAGCAGCCTGGTGCTGGGCGGCAATGAGCTGGGCAACTATGTGCTCGGCACCACGACATCCACCACCACCGCAAGTATCAGCAAAAAGCCGGCAAGCTTCATCGCCAATGGCGTAACCACCTACAATGGCGAAATTGCCCAACCCGACTGGAGCACCTGGGTTTTTGACCCTGTCATCGGCGACGACAATTTCACGCTGGAGGGCGAGCTGGTTATCGGCGGCGAAGCCGCCACCGCGATCGACGCAGGTACTTACGAAGTATTGCCTTCCGGCCTTAGCCTGCAAAATTACGAACTCACCTTCCTGCCTGGGGAGCTGCACATCCTTCCCCGCCCGATTTCGGTTGGCAGCGATGGCATCACGGCAGAGGGTAAAACCTACGACGGTACCACCCTGGCCGATCTCAACCTGGACAATCTCGAAGTGATCCAGCTTCCGGGGCTGGGAGGCAAGGACGGCCTGATCGAAGGTGACGATGTCAGCTTCAGCGGCACGGGCCAGTTCGCGGATGCCGATGCGGGCACGGGCAAAAACGTGACCGTTACCGCCGACGACCTGCTGTTGAGCGGTGCCGACGCCCACAACTATTTTGTGTACGGTTTCGTGGGAGACGAGGCGGTGAGTGACGAATTGACGCTAAGCGCCGATATCGACAAGGCGCCCCTGACCGTCACCGCCAATGACATCGGCAAAATCTATGACGGCCAGACCTTTGCGGGCGGCTACAGCGTGAGCTACTCGGGCTTCGTCAATAACGAGAGCGCATCCGTACTCACCGGCGAACTCGCCTTCGGCGGCGAAGCCACTGGCGCGGTGGATGCCGGAAGCTACGAGCTGAGCGCCGGCGGCCTCGACGCCGGCAACTACGCCATCACCTACGAAAACGGCACCCTGACTATCGACAGAGCCCTGGTAACGCTGAGCAGCGTCGACGCCTACGACAAGATCTACGACGGCACGCTTGCGGCGGATCTGGACCTTGAACAGGCGCTCTTCGACAGCCTGTTCGGCGATGACGAACTGAACCTGGTTTCCGCCAGCGGCACCTTCGAGAACAAGAATGCCGGTACCGGCAAGACGGTCACCATCTCGGGACTGACACTCGGCGGCGCCGACGCGAACAACTACATCCTCGCGAATGACTCTCTCACAAGCACCGCCGATATCGAACGCGCAACCATCACCGCCGTTACCGGCATCACCGCCGCGGACAAGACCTACGATGGCACTACCGCCGCTATAGTGGACACCAGTGGTGCCGGGCTCGCCGGCATGATTGCCGGCGACGACCTGGGTATTTCAAATGCCACCGGTTCCTTTGAGGACAAGAACGCCGGTACGAGAAAAACAGTCTCCATCTCCGAACTGGCATTGACCGGCGAGGATGCCGGCAACTATCTCCTCGCCTCCGCCTCAACCGCGACCACCGCCGATATCCACAAGGCCGCACTCACCGTTACCGCAGGCAGCGCGCGCAAAACCTATGATGGCCTGGCATTCAATGGCGGCGCCGGCGTCGGCTATTCCGGTTTCGTCAATGGTGAATCCGAAAGTGTACTCAGCGGCGATATCGTCTATGGCGGCAGCAGCCAGGGGGCTGTGAATGCCGGCAACTACGACATCAGCGCATCCGGCCTGACTTCAGAAAACTATGACATCACCTATACCGATGGTGCCCTGACCGTCGATAAAGCGGCACTCACGATAACCGCCAAGGACGCTCAAAAAAATTACGATGGCCAGGGTTTTTACGGCGGAAACGGAGCCAGCTACTCCGGCTTTGTCAACGGCGAAACCGCGGCCGTGCTCGACGGCGACCTCGCCTACGACGGAGACAGCCAGGGCGCCGTCAATGCGGGCAACTACATCATCAGTGCGTCCGGACTGGTCTCGGGCAACTACGACATCGCCTATGTCGATGGTGCCCTGACCGTCGACAGGGCGGCGCTCACGGTAACCGCCAAAGATTCCCGCAAGGTATACGACGGCCAGGGTTTTTCCGGTGGAAACGGCGCCAGTTATGCCGGTTTTGTCAACGGCGAAACCGCCGCCGTGCTCGACGGTGATCTCGTTTATGGGGGAGACAGCCAGAATGCAGTCGATGCGGGCAGCTACGCCATCAGCGTCTCGGGGCTGGCTTCCGGCAATTACGACATCGCCTATGCCGATGGCACCCTGGCCGTCGACAGAGCGACCATCGCGGCGGTCACCGGCATCACAGCGCAGGACAAGGTCTATGACGGCACCACCACAGCGACACTGAATACCGGTGAAGCCGCTTTCACCGGTATGGTCGCGGGAGATGCCCTGACCGTCGCCACGGCCGCGGGCACCTTTGAAAACAAAAATGCCGGCACCGGCAAAACAGTCGCCATCTCCGGCCTGTCACTGGGCGGCGAGGACGCCAACAATTATATCCTCGCCGGCAGCACCGCCACTGCCACGGCCGATATCGACAGGGCGACCATCACCTCTATTACCGGCATCACCGCCGCGGACAAAACCTACGATGGCACCGCCGCCGCCACACTGGACACCAGCGGTGCCCGATTCAGCGGCGCCGTTGCCGGCGACCGGCTGGATCTGGCAGGCGCCACCGGTACTTTTGAGGACAAGAACGCCGGTGCGGGTAAAGCGGTCTCTATCTCGGACCTGCAACTGGCCGGTGCGGATGCAGCCAACTACCAGCTGGCCAGCGACACCGCCGTGGCCACCGCCGATATTCACAAGGCCGCGCTGACCGTCTCCACTGCGGATGTGCGCAAGACCTACGACGGCACCACCACGGCGGACGGTTCGGCAGTGGTGGTGGCCGGGCAACTGTTCGGCTCGGACTCCCTGAACGGCGGAAGCTTCGCCTTTGCCGACAAGAATGCGGGAAGCGATAAGACGGTAAGCGTCTCGGATGTAATCGTCGACGACGGCAATGATGGCGGCAACTACGCCGTCACCTATGTGGAAAACACCAGCAGCATCATCGACAAGGCAAGTATCAGCGCGGTTACCGGTATCACCGCCGCGGACAAGACCTACGACGGCACCACTGCTGCCGTTCTGGATATCAGCGGTGCCGGTCTCACCGGTATGATTGCCGGCGATGATCTGGGCATCGCGAATGCCAGTGGAGCCTTCGGAGACAAGAATGCCGGCAACGGCAAGACGGTCATCATTTCCGGCCTCGCCCTGACCGGCGCGGATGCGGGTAACTACCTCCTCGCATCCACCTCAACGGCGACCACAGCCGATATCCACAAAGCGGCCCTGACCGTCACTGCCAACAATGACGGCAAGACCTATGACGGCCGGGCCTATACCGGTGGCAATGGCATCAGCTACTCGGGTTTTGTCGCCGGCGAGGATGAAAGCGTTCTTTCCGGCACACTCTCCTTCGGCGGCAGTTCGCAGGGCGCCGTGAATGCCGGGAGTTACACCATCGCCGCCTCCGGCCTGGCCTCGGAAAACTACGACATCGCCTATACCGAAGGCACCCTGACGGTCGGCAGGGCTGCACTTACTCTTTCCACCGCGAATGTGCGCAAGACCTACGACGGCACCACAACAGCGGATGGTTCGGCGGTGGTGGTGGCTGGCGAACTGTTCAGATCGGATTCCCTGAGCGGCGGCAGCTTCGCCTTTGCCGGCAAGAATGCCGGAAGCGGCAAAACGGTAACCGTCTCGGATGTCATCGTCGACGACGGTAACAATGGCGGCAACTACACCGTCACCTATGTGGACAACACCAACGGCACCATCGACAAGGCAACCATTGCCGCGGTCACCGGCATCACCGCCATGGACAAGCTCTACGACGGCTCCAGCGCCGCGGACCTGGACACCGGCAACGCCGCGTTCAGCGGCATGGTCACTGGCGACGAGCTGGCGGTTGCCACCGCCCGCGGAAGTTTCGACGACCCCGCCCCCGGCCTGGATAAAAACGTCTCCATCACCGGCATCGCCCTCGATGGCGCCGATGCGGGCAACTATATCCTGCTGGATACCACCGCCGCGGCCAGCGCCACTGTCACGGACAGCCGCATAGCCCCGCTGCTGCCGGGGCAGATTGCGCCCGCTGGCATCACCGAAACCGACAGGAGCGGGGTCGAGATGCTCGCCGATAACCGGGAACTGCTGACAATCCCCACGGAGACCGAAAACTATATCGCCGAGTGCAACCGGGAAAACTGGCGGAACTGCAACTACTGACGCCGCAACAGATTCAGGCCAGGGGTTGCAATGCCCCTGGCAGGACAAAGACAACTGACATTCTGGATTCACGGATCAGTGGGATTTTAATCGATGAACAAGGTTTACAAACATATCTGGTCTGAAACCCTCGGCCAGCCAGTGGTGGTATCCGAGTGCGCGAAAGGCGCCAAAGGCAAAAAGAAAAACACCCTCGCCTCCACCCTGATCGCCGGCACCGCGCTGCTGGGCGCACCGGCCTTTGCCGACAACCCATTGCCCGGCGGTGGGGAGATAGTTTCCGGTTCGGGTTCCATCGACCAGTCCGGCAACACCATGACCGTCACCCAGTCCTCGCAGCGGATGATCGCCAACTGGCAGGATTTTTCCATCGGCGCGGATGCCTCGGTCAGCTTCCACCAGCCGGGCGCGGATGCGGTGGCCCTGAACCGGGTTATCGGCAGCGACCCATCGCAGATCCTCGGCAACCTGAATGCCAACGGCCAGGTATTCCTGATCAATCCCAACGGCGTGGTCTTCGGCCAGGGGGCGCAGGTGCAGACCGGCGGCTTCGTCGCCTCGACCCTGGACATGGCGGACGGGGATTTTCTCGCCGGCAACTACCACTTCACCGGCAGCGGTGGGGAAATCCTCAATCGCGGCGACCTGTCCGGCGCCGTGGTGGCGCTGATCGCCCCGAGCGTGATCAACGAGGGAAGCATCACCGGCGACTCTTCACCTGACTCAGCCACGGGCGTCGCCCTCGCCGCCGGCACCGATGTGCTGCTCGACTTCGACGGTGACGGCCTTATCTCCGTCGAAGTCAAGGCCTCCACCCTGGAAACCCTGGTGGACAACCGCGGCCTGATCCGCGCCGACGGCGGCACCGCGATCCTCACCGCCAGGGGTGCCTCGGACGTTCTCAAAGGCATGGTCAACAACAGCGGCACCGTGCAGGCGCGCACTCTGGAAAACCGCAACGGCCGTATCCTGCTGCTCGGTGATATGGACAATGGAGAAGCGAGGATCGCCGGTACACTCGATGCCTCCGCACCGGACGGCGGCGACGGAGGCTTTATCGAAACCTCCGCCGCCACCGTGAAGGTGGCCGATGACGCCCTCATTACCACCCGCGCCGCCGATGGCCAAACCGGCACCTGGCTGATCGATCCCACCGACTTCACCGTCGCCGCCGAAGGCGGCGATATCACCGGCGCCACCCTTTCCGCCCAGCTTGAAAACAACAATGTGCAGATCGAAAGCTACGACGGCGCTGTCGAGGCCGGCGGCGATGTTATCGTCAACGATAGCGTCAACTGGGCCGATACCACCCTCACCCTGACGGCGGAGCGTTCCATCGAGATCAACGCGGAAATGAATGCCTCGGGCACGGCGGGCCTGGTGCTGGAATATGCCTTCAGCCCGTGGCCCATCGGCGGCACCTACAACATCAATGCGCCGGTGAATATCGCCGCCACGGGCCGTTTTTCCACCCAGGAGCGCTCGGACGGCACCGCCATTGACTACACCATCATTACCGACATTGCGGCCCTGCAGGCGATCAACGTGGATGTCGAAGCCTCCGCGACCGGCAACTATGTGCTGGGCGCGGATATCGATGCCGCGGATACTCTCAACTGGAACGACGGCGCCGGTTTTATGCCTCTCGGTGGGGATCGGCCGGGAATCCTCGCCGTGTTCGACGGCCGGTTTGACGGGCTGGGCCATGAAGTTTCCGACCTGTGGATCAATCGACCGGACACGTCCTATGTGGGCCTGTTCGGCGTAATCGGCAACGATGCCCTGGTACAGAACCTCGGCCTCAATGGCGGCATGGTGGCCGGCGGCAACCAAACCGGCGCGCTGGCGGGCATGGTGCAGGACAGCGATTTACTGAATATCTCGTCCTCGGTGAGGGTGCGGGGAGACAACGTGGTCGGTGGCCTGGTGGGGGTATTGGATGATACCGGCGACACTCCCGCCCTGATGCGCGAGACCCGGTCCAGCGGCGACGTGACGGCAACCTTCACGGTCGGTGGCCTGGTCGGGGTAAACCAGGGCGGCGTGATTGAGGACAGCCGCGCCAGTGGCTATGTCACCGCCACCCGTGAAGGTGAGGAGTCCTTCGCGGGCGGCCTGGTGGGCGTCAACGTCATTGGGGAGGACGGCCAGCACGGCCTGGTCGAGTATAGCCATGCCACCGGCAATGTGACCGGCGACAGTCTGCTGGGCGGCTTGGTCGGCTACAACGCAGGCGGAGAGATTAACGACAGTTACGCCAGTGGCGATGTGACCGGCAGCGGCACGCGGGGTGGTGTGGGCGGACTGGTGGGCGTCAATGGCGGTCATATTTCCCTGACCTACGCCACCGGCGCGGTAACCGCCACCGACCCGGACTCCTTCGGCATCGGCGGTCTTGTGGGCATCAACGGTGACGACGAGGTCGGCAACGTCGACCATAGCTGGTCCAGCGGCCGCGTCACCGGTTTTGACCTGGTGGGCGGCCTGGTGGGCATCAACGCCATTGACAGCAGTGACGATGAAGGCGGCGTACAAAACAGCTACTGGGATATGGAAACCAGCGGCCAGACGGACGGCTGCTCGGCCGTCGCGCTGGCCTGCAATGCCACCGGGCTGACCACCGCCGAGGCGCTGCAAAGCGCCAGCTACGCGAACTTCGAACAGTGGGAGGGCCAGTTCGGCGAAAACTGGTTCATGATCGACGGCGAAACCCGCCCCTTCCTGGGCAGTGAATATGCCACCGCCATCACCAACGCCCACCAACTGCAATTGATGGCGGCGTACCTCGACCGGGACTTCACGCTGGCCAATGACATCGATATGTCCGAACTCGGCGATGCCTCCGGCATGTGGGCCAATGGCGGCGCGGGCTTTGTACCGATCGGCGATAACAGCAATGGCGACGCCACCAGCTTTACCGGCAACTTCGACGGCCTCGGCCATACCATTCACGGCCTCACCATCAATCGCCCATCGACTTATTATGCCGGGCTGTTCGGCAGGACCAGCGGCGCGACCATCCAATATATCGGCCTGAGCGGCGGCAGCGTATCGGGTAATGGCATCGTCGGCGGTTTGATCGGCTACAGCCTGAACTCCTCCGTCAATAACGTTTACGCCAACGTGGATATATCAAGTACCGGTGATGACATCGGTGGTCTGGTTGGCATCAATGAGGGCGGCACAATAGACAACGCCTATGCCACCGGCAGCGTGACGGGGGACGATTTGGTCGGCGGCCTGGTGGGCTACAACACCAATTCCGCCATCATCCGCAATGCCTGGGCCGCGGGCCGGGTGAGTGCAGCCGGTTCCATTGCCGGCGGACTGCTGGGGGGCAATGCTATCGACGGCAGTGCGGTGATCAACGGCTATTACGTAGGCGAAACCAGCGGGCAAAGCGATACCGGCAAGGGAGTGGAAATCGCCACCATTGCCGATCTCACTGCGGCGCTACCGGACGGCTTTGGCGCGAATTGGGATAACCGGTCGGGGCAGGTTTCGCCTTACCTTGTTCGGGTTGCCCCGGATCAGCTGTATGTGGGTGGTGAAACCGAACTTTACACCGTTGTCCGAACCCTGGACGAATTGCAGGCGATGCAGGACCAGCTCAGCCTCAATTACGTACTCTGGAATGATATCGACGCTGCCGCAAGCGCAAGCTGGAATGACGGCGCCGGTTTTGCGCCGGTCGGGGACTATAGCAGTGGCAACGACACCACCAGTTTCACCGGCAACTTCGACGGCCTCGGCCACAGCATCAGCAACCTGAGCATCAATCGCCCGGATACGGATTTTGTCGGCCTGTTCGGTTTCGCCAGTGGTTCGACCCTGCGCAATATCGGCCTGGTCGACGGCAGCGTGACGGGGCGCGATTTCACCGGCGCCCTGGTCGGCGTGCATACCCTGGGTGATGTTACGGACGCCTACAATACCGGCAGTGTCGCGGGGGGGTACTTCGTTGGCGGCCTGCTCGGTTATACCGAAACCAGCGTGATTTCGCGGGTCTACAGCACCGGTGACGTCAACGGCAGCGGCACCGATATTGGCGGGCTGGTGGGAGGCCTGTGGTATGAGAGCCGCATCAATGATGCCTATGCCACCGGCGCGGTAACCGGCGACGCATCGGTCGGCGGCCTGGTCGGGCAGAATGTCACCGATAGCGCCATCACCAATGCCTATGCCCTCGGCAGGGTGACCGGCAACTCCAATACCGGCGGTCTGGTGGGCAGTAACGCCTCCGGCGGCACCGTCACCAACGGCTACTATGTGGGCGAAACCTCGGGCCAGAGCGATAGCGGCAAGGGCGAAAGGCTTGCCGCCATTGCCGAGCTGACTTCCGCCATGCCCGGCGGCTTCGATACCGCCATCTGGGGTAACCAGGATAACCGGGTTGCCCCCTATCTTGTCGATGTCGAGACGCTCAGCACCTATGTCGGAAGCGATACGGCGCGGTATACCGTGATCAGCACCCTTGAGCAGCTTCAGGGCCTGGATGATCCCGATGGCCGATACGCCCTGTTCGATGACATCGACGCTTCCTACACCCTGAACTGGAATGACGGCGCGGGTTTTGCGCCGCTGGACTGGAATGCGGCAAGCGGTTTTACAGGAAGGTTTGACGGCCTCGGCCACAGCATCTACGAACTCACCATCAACCGCCCGGATTCCGATGCCGTCGGCCTTTTCTCGCAATTGGATGCGGGCGGCGAGATCCGCAATCTGCGCCTGGAAGATGTCAGCATCAGTGGCAAGGACTGGGTGGGCGCACTGGCGGCATCCAATACCGGTGGCATCATCGATAACGTTTCTGTCTCCGGTGACATCGGAGGCAGGAACGTCGTTGGTGGCCTGGTCGGGGTCAACGAATCCGGCAGCATCATCACCGGCTCCCATGCCTCCGGCGAGGTCGAGGGCGATAACGCCGTTGGCGGCCTGGCGGGCGTCAATGCGAATGGCTCGGAGATTATCGATAGCCACGCCATGGTCGATGTCAGCGGCGGTATCAGCGTTGGCGGCCTGGCGGGGTTTAATACCGGCGGCGGTATCGACGGCTCCTATGCCACCGGCAAGGTCGTGGGCAGCGAAGAGGTGGGCGGATTGGTCGGCACCAACCAGCATGGCCTCATTATCGATTCCTACGCCACCGGCACTGCCGAAGGTCTCTTCCTGGTCGGCGGGCTTGCCGGCGCCAACGTGGAGGGTGGCCAGATAGCCAAAAGCCACGCAACGGGGAGTGTCTTCGGCGACGCCTATGCGGGCGGGCTGGTGGGGCTACTTTTCGACGCGGAAGTCGCCATGTCTTATGCCGCCGGCAATGTCGAAGGTAATGAATATGCCGGGGGGCTGGTCGGCCGGCTCGAAGGTTCCGACAACAGGATTAGCGATGCCTATGCCACCGGCGCGGTGACCGGCCACGGATCGGTCGGCGGGCTTGTCGGAAGCATCCTGGATGGCGCCACCATCACCAACAGTTTTGCCACCGGCATCGTCGATGGCAGCGACCCCGACAGAGCGGGTGGCCTGGTGGGCGAGAGCGGCGCTTCCACGATTACCGCGAGCTTTCACCGTGATGCGGGCCATGACAACGGGCTGGGCACACTGATCACCGATGCCGAGATGCGGAACCCCTTCACCTTTATCGACGCGGGGTGGGATTTTGCCCACGTCTGGGCCAAGTCCTCGCTGGGCGAGAACAATGGCACCATGATGCTGCGCGATGCCGGTCCCGGCACTTTTTACGCGGATTACGTCCAGCTTATCGGCAACCGCAACAGAATTTATGGCGATGCCAACTCCGGGATTCCCGGCATGTCGGCCAACAGCATCGGGGCCGGCAATATTACCGTGAACTGGGGCAGCACCATTGATAGAACCACCAATGCCGGCACCTACGCCTATTCTGCCGAAAACGTTTTGGACGTCTCCACCAGCAGCGCGGGTGGCGTCTATGTCGATTACGGTACCGGTACGCTCACCATCGATCCCCGCGTGATTTCGCTCGGTGGAAGCCGAACTTACGATGGAGGAACTGGTCTCGACGCATCGATATTCGCGCTGAACAACCTGGCGAATGGCGACAGCCTGACGCTTTCCGGCATCGGCGCCATGGCCGACAAAAGCGCGGGCGACGACAAGATGGTGACGCTCGGCAGCCTTGCGCTCGGCGATAACAGTGGCCTCGCCGCGAACTACACGCTCGCGGGCGGAACCCACAGGGTCGATATCGCCAGGGCCGCGCTGGCGCTGCTGGGCTTTACCGCCGGGAACAAGACCTACGACGGGACGAGCACTGCGGCGATCACCAACACTGGAAGCCTCGATGGCATTATCGGCAGCGACGCTGTCTCTTTCACCCATTCCGGTGCGACCTTTTCCGACAAGCATGCCGGGGACGACAAGACGGTGACACTCTCCGGCGTCACCCTGGCCGGAGCGGATACGGTCAACTACTCCATCGTCCCCACTGCCACCACCACGGCCGATATCCACAAAGCGGCCCTGGCCGTCACTGTCGACGACGACAGCAAGACCTACGACGGCCAGGCATACAGCGGCGGCAACGGCATCCGCTACTCGGGGTTTGTCGCCGGTGAGGGCGAAGACGACCTCTCCGGAGAACTGGCCTTCGGCGGCACATCCCAGGGCGCCGTAAATGCCGGCAGCTACACCATCGCCGCCTCCGGCCTGACCTCGGGCAATTACGATATTACCTATACCGGTGGCACTCTAACGATCGACAGGGCTGCACTTACTCTTTCCACCACGGATGTTCGCAAAACCTATGACGGCACCACCGCGGCAGACGGCTCGGCGGTGGTGGTGGCCGGACAGCTGTTCGGTTCGGATTCCCTCGACGGCGGAAGCTTCGCCTTTACCGATAAGAATGCCGGAAGCGGCAAAACGGTAACCGTCTCGGATGTAATCGTCGACGACGGCAACAACGGTGGCAATTACACCGTCACCTATGCCGATAACACCAACAGCACCATCGATCGCGCAACCATCACCGCGGTTACCGGCCTCACCGCCGCGGACAAGACCTACGACGGCACCACCGCCGCCGTTCTGGATATCAGCGGTGCCGGTCTCACCGGCATGATTGCCGGCGATGACCTGGGTATCGCGAATGCCAGCGGCGCCTTCGGGGACAAGAACGCCGGCGCCGGCAAGGCGGTCACCATCTCCGGCCTGGCACTGGCCGGCGCGGACGCGGGCAACTATATCCTGGACTCAGCCTCCACTGTAGCCACCGCCAATATTCACAAAGCGACCCTCACCCTCTCGACCGCGGACCTGCGCAAGACCTACGACGGCACCACAGCAGCGGACGGCTCGGCCGTGGTGGTGGCAGGACAGCTGTTCGGTTCGGATTCCCTCGACGGCGGAAACTTCGCCTTTGCCGACAAGAATGCCGGAAGCGGCAAAACGGTAATCGTCTCGGATGTAATCGTCGACGACGGCAACAACGGCGGCAATTACACCGTCACCTATGCCGACAACACCAACAGCACCATCGATCGCGCAACCATCACCGCGGTTACCGGCATCACCGCCGCGGACAAGACCTACGACGGCACCACCACCACCGTTCTGGATATCAGCGGTGCCGGTCTCACCGGCATGGTTGCCGGCGATGACCTGGGTATCGCGAATGCCAGCGGAGCCTTCGGGGACAAAAACGCCGGCACCGGCAAGGCGGTCACCATCTCCGGCCTGGCACTGGCCGGCGCGGACGCGGGCAACTATACCCTGGACTCGACCTCCGCTGTGGCCACCGCCGATATTCACAAAGCGACCCTCACCCTCTCGACCGCGGACCTGCGCAAGACCTACGACGGCAACACCACCGCGGACGGCTCGGCGGTGGTAGTGGCCGGACAGCTGTACGGCTCGGATTCCCTGAGCAGCGGCAGCTTCGCCTTTGCCGACAAGAACGCCGGAAGCGGCAAAACCGTTACCATCTCGGATATCACCATCGACGACGGCAACAACGGTGGCAACTACACCGTCACCTATGCCGACAACACCAACAGCACCATCGACAGGGCAAACATTACTGCGGTTACCGGCATCGCCTCTATGGATAAGACCTACGACGGCACCACTGCCGCCGTTCTGGACATCGGCGGAGCCAACCTCACCGGCATGATTGCCGGCGACGACCTGCGCATCATGAATGCCAGTGGCACCTTCGGGGACAAGAACGCCGGCATCGGCAAAACGGTCACTATCTCCGGCCTGGCATTGACCGGCGCAGACGCGGGCAACTACACCCTGGACCCGACCTCCGCTGTGACCACCGCCGACATCCATAAAGCGGCCCTTGCCATCACCGTCAACGACGACGGCAAGACCTACGACGGCCAGGCATACACCGGCGGCAACGGCATCCGCTTCTCGGGTTTTGTCGCCGGCGAGGACGAAGGCGACCTCTCCGGAGAACTGGCCTTCGGCGGCACATCCCAGGGCGCAGTGAATGCCGGCAGCTACACCATCGCCGCCTCCGGCCTGACCTCGGGTAACTACGATATCGCCTATACCGAAGGCACCCTGACGATCGACAGGGCAGCCCTCACCGTCTCAACCACGGATGTGCGCAAAACCTATGACGGCACCACAACAGCGGATGGCTCGGCGGTAATGGTGGCTGGCGAACTGTTCAGATCGGATTCCCTGAGCGGCGGCAGCTTCGCCTTTGCCGGCAAGAATGCCGGAAGCGGCAAAACGGTAACCGTCTCGGATGTCATCGTCGACGACGGCAACAACGGCGGCAACTACACCGTCACCTATGTGGACAACACCAGCAGCACCATCGACAAGGCAACCATTGTCGCGGTCACCGGCATCACCGCCATGGACAAACTCTACGACGGCTCCAGTTCCGCGGACCTGGACACCGGCAAGGCTGCGTTCAGTGGCATGGTTGCCGGCGACGAGTTGGCCGTTGCCACCGCCCGCGGAAGTTTCGACGACCCCGCCCCCGGCCTGGATAAAAACGTCTCCATCACCGGCATCGCCCTCGATGGCGCCGATGCGGGCAACTATGTCCTGTTGGATAGCACGGCCGAGGCCAGCGCCACTGTCACGGACAGCCGCATAGCCCCGCTGCTGCCGGGGCAGATTGCGCCCGCTGGCATCACCGAAACCGACAGGAGCGGGGTCGAGATGCTCGCCGATAACCGGGAACTGCTTTCGATCCCCGCGGAGACCGAAAGCTACATCGCCGAATGCGGGCAGGAAAACTGGCGGGACTGCAACTACTGAAACCACGACAGGCAGAACAAGGAGAATCGAATGGCTATCTCAGACCACCAGGGAATGTTGGTTTTGCCCCTGCCCCGGGGCATGGAACCCTGCCAGGGCTTCGACCCCCGAACCAGCACGGCACTGGCCACCGCACTGACCTTTTCCGGGCACCGCCGGGGCACGGAACCGCCGAGCAAAACAGCCACGCCTGACAAGACCGCTGTCGATATAGCCTCGTCGGGCCTGGGGCAGAATATCTCCTTCACCCTGGAGGAAATAACCTCCAGCCAATCGCTGGCCAGGGCGCTGAATGTCAGCGCCTCGGCGGATTTCAGCTACTCGGCCCTGGGCACCCAGGGCTCCGCTTCGCTGGAAACCGAGTTCACCTCGACAAAGTCGTTCAACGGCTTCTCCACTTCCCTGCTGGTTCGCGTCAAGATCGAAAACTCCGCCGTTTATTTCGACGGCATCGCCATAAAAGCGGAAATCAGGGATATTCCGGATGCGCCCGACAAGTTGAGCCTGTTCCACGAGCGCTACGGCACCCACTACCTGAGCGGCTATATCGGCGGCGGGTCCCTGTACGGGCTGATTACCATCACCGCCGAAACCCAGGAGGAAGCTTCCGCCCTGTCCACCAAGATCAGCGGTTCCCTCAGCACGTTTACCGCCAAGGGCGGCATATCGCAGGAACTCAAAAGCGAGCTGGCAAAGGCCTCCGAGTCAAAGAAAGTCAGTGTCAGCGTGCGCATGACCGGCGGCGAAGGCCAGGAGATCCAAACCGGGGTGCTGGAGCTGATCGAGTATGCGCGCAAGTTTTCCGCGGTGGTGCAAAAGAGCCCCGTGTGGACGCACGGCATCTTCCGGCAGTATCTCGGCAATGTGCTGTTTCCCGGCGGCGACGACAAGAAAGAGAAAGATGAATTCTCCGGCGCCCTGGGAGACGCTTTCGAATCCCTGGCGCTCTACTATGTATCGGCCCGGGACGCGGCCGCCGAACTGGATTTCGTCCTCTCCCGCTTCGACGACTTCCGCGAGATACGCGGATTGGCAAAGGAGCAACGCGAAGAGCGTCGCACCCTGCTCCAGCAGGAGAGGGAATCGCTCGACAGGAAGATCCGGGATATGCATTTCGACGGCAAGGCGTTGCGCCGTGCGCGGGACTACGGAGAACTCGGCAGCGTACTGACACGTTATACCGACAAATCCGAGAAAATATCCAACCGCAAAGAACTCGACGCTCTACTGCGGACTTTCCCATTCAAGTACAGGAAAAGCCGGCTTATTCCGGCCATCGGTTTTGGCAAGCCGATGAAAAACATTGCGATAGCCTACGGAAAACCATCACTCGGCGACGACAGGTATGCGAAGCCCTACCACGACATTTCCATCGAGATCAATGGTCTCTCCAAGGGGGATCTCGTGGTCGTTCACTTCCAAAATTCCAATGAACGGACAAACGTTTACGACACCGATGCTCTCCTGAAACAATCAGGAGGAGACGCCGTGGTGGAACCACTGGGGACCAACAGGACCTATGCATCTACGGTGGGGGGGCGCTATCCATCTCAGCTGACGCAGGGCGTAACCTGGCTTGCCTATTACCGTGTCCTGTCCCCGGGTGATGCCAGGATTGCCCTCTATGGACGTTCTCCCGGGCGCCACGGTATCAAAAGTTTTGTGATGTTTTCCGAGGTTATTCGCGCTTAGTCAGTGGATGCGCTCTGCTTATCCACCCCTACTCGGCTGATCATCGAGATTCGCAGATTCGTAGGGTGTAATGAGCTCGGCGAATTACACCAACCGGCGCCGGAGGCGGTGTAATTCGCGGAGCTCATTACACCCTACACAACTACACAATAGTCACCGAACCAGACAGGCGCCGGTGCCGGCAAGGCCGCAGTAGCCCCCGGGGTTCTTGGCCAGGTACTGCTGGTGATCCTCTTCCGCATAGTAGAAGGTCGGTGCGGGAACTATCTCGGTGGTGATGGCCCCCAATCCCTTTTCCACCAACGCCGCCTGGAACTGCGCCTCCGTCTCCCGCGCCTCCTTCAGCTGCTCGTCCCCATAGCAGTAGATGCAGGAGCGGTACTGGGTCCCCAGGTCGTTGCCCTGGCGCATGCCCTGGGTGGGGTCGTGCTCCTCCCAGAATCGGCGCAGCAACTCGCCATAGGACACCCGCTGCGGATCGAACACCACCAGCACCACCTCAGCGTGGCCGGTGCCGCCGCTGCAGACCTCGCGGTAATTCGGGTTGGGCGTACTGCCACCGGCGTAGCCCACCGCGGTGCTGTAAACCCCTTCGATCTCCCAGAAGAGGCGCTCGGCGCCCCAGAAACAGCCCATCCCGAATACGGCCTTTTCCATGCCCGCCGGAAAGGGTTCGACCATGGTGCGTCCGGAAACCCAGTGCACGCCACTCACGGGCATGGCCGCCTCGCGGCCGGGCAGCGCGTCATCTATAGCGGGAATGGTGAATTTGTCGTACGGCATACTTTCCAACTCAGCTTTTCCAACTCAACTTTCGGCAACCATGATGCACCCCTTGGCCTTCATCGGCCGGGAAACCTGCCAGTCCAGGTAATCGGCCCCCAGCCGGTTCTGCGCCCGCTCCGCCAGGCGCCGGAAGGGGGACCGCCCCGGGTCCACCAGGACCACCCGCTGCACGCCGGACTGCAAGGCGCGGCGGGTGAGATTGTACAGCGGGTCTTCCAGGTGATCCCAGAAGCAGATGTCGGTACCGATCACCGCGTCGAATCCGGCCAGGTCGGATTTGGTGACCTTCTCGTAGTAGCAACGCCAGGTATCGACTGAGACGCTGTTCAATTCGGCATGGTAGTGCACGAAGGGAAAAACGCTCGGGTCGGCGTCCAGCCCGGTCACCCTGGCCCCGAAGTGCCTGGCACAGAAAATACCGCCCAGCCCCCAGCCACAGCCCAGGTCCAGCACCCGCGCCCCTTTCTCCAGCGGGTGCCGCTTCAGGTAATCCATCATCAGGCAGGAACTCTTCCAGAACTTGTTGCCATGCAGGCTCGCGCCGCCCGTCTGGCGGCGGAGGCGGCGCATATCCGGGTGGGCGTTCTGGCGCACGGTCAGGCCGAACAGTCGGCGGCTGAGTTGGGGGGAAGACATGGCGCGGGATCACCTCCTTCTGCTGCAACGCTGCGCGACAGCTTTACGCCAACACCAGGCGCAGTCTGCCACGGGAGATGTGAGTTTACCGGTAAAACCATTGTGTTTCAGCCCGGCCCCCTTCGGTGCCCCATTCACCCGCTCTCTTTCGACGGCGACTCCCCGCGGGCATCCGCGTGGATATCCGATAACTCAGGTTTCGGAGTTCACATCGAGGGCAGTAAGCCGCGGAGTGGCACTGCGCGAGGTCCTGCTGCCGGTGGCCACCTGGCAAATGTTTACCGATGAGTTTTTTTGCCAGGTGGCCACCGGCAGCAGGGCCGCTCGAAACTGCCACCTTCAAGGGCTAGCAATCCCTGTGAACTCCGAAACTTGGGTGATAAGCTGGCGACCGGAATCATCAAAGGGGGTATTCGTATTGGGCCGCATGATCCTGCTGGTCGCCGTGGGCATATTTGCCTGGCTGGCGTGGCAAAAGTTCAAGTCCAGTGCGCCGCAGGAAAGGCGCAAGTTGCTGTTGCAGTGGCTGCTGATCGGCCTGGCCCTGGCCGCGGTACTGCTGGCCATCAGCGGCCGCCTGCACTGGGTGGCTGCAGCCATCGCCCTGGTGTTGCCGGTTCTGGGCAAAACCCTGGGCTGGCTCGGTCGGCACCTGCCGTGGCTGGCACCCCTGATCGCGAAGCACGCCCAGGCGAGGCGGGAAGGGAAAACCCAGGAGCAGCACGACGCCGACAGAACCCCTCCCCTGACCGCGGACGAGGCGCGCCGCATTCTCAATGTGGGCGAGAATGCGAGCCGCGAAGAGATCATCGGCGCTCACCGCAAGCTGATCCAGAAACTGCACCCGGACCGCGGCGGCAACGACTACCTGGCTTCGCGGGTCAATGCGGCCAAGGAGTTGCTGCTGCGCGAACTGTAAGTAGCGCATTCTAAAAATCGTCATTCCCGCGCAGGCGGGAATCCAGTCCCGGGGCCGCCGATAAACCACCGGGCTCCCCCTGCGTCTCCCCCTACAGCCGGCAAAGCAGGTGAATGTAGCGCGCCAGCTGCCGGTAGGGGTCTATGCGGGAATACTCCAGCTCCTTTTCCACAATCGCCGCCGCCGGTAGCTTCTCGCGGATGGCCGGTGTCATAAAGTCGTGAAAGCAGCGGATACCGCTGTGGGCGACGACGGAGAGGCCCGCCTGGGCCAACCAGTCCTGCACCCACTCCTGCAGCAGCGGGTTCTGCGGCGTCAGGCTGCCGGGGTGGCCGCCCCAGTGCCCGGTTTCGATGTTGCGATCCAATTGCCTGAAGCTGCCCCGCTGCAGCAGGCGGAACTCCAGCGCGCGGCGGTTGTAGAAGGTCAGCGAAAGGTAGCCGCCGGGCTTCAGCAGCTTGCGCAGTTGCTCTATCGCCTGTTTCGGCTGCGCCAGCCACTCCAGCACCGCGTGGCAGATCACCAGGTCCGCGCCCTGCAACTCGGGCACTTCCGGCAATTCCTGCAGCGGCCTGTGCAGCAGGGTCACCCGCTCCCGCAGCTGCCGCTCCTCCACCTGCGCCGCGGCCTGCGCCAGCATCTGCGCGGAGATATCCGCCAGGAGAACCCGGTGGCCGCCCGCGGCCAGGTCCAGCGCAAACTGCCCCTGGCCGCCGCCGGCATCGACGATCTTCAGGTTGCCCGCCCCCTCCGCCAGCAGCGGTGCCAGGTCCCGGTTCAGCACCGCCAGGCGGACGTCTCCCTTGAGACCGCCGTAGATGCGGTTGCGAAAGCGGTGCGCCAGGTCATCGAAATTGCGGTCGGTTGTCATCGGGCAAGGCCCGGGCGGCGTTCGGCGCAGCGGCGCCGGTTCTCCGCGATCTTTTCGACCAGGGCGGTGTCCAGGTCGACTTCCAGCACCGCGGCCAGCTTGAGCAGGTACATCTGGATATCCGCCAGCTCGGCCGCCACCTCTCCAGCCTCTGCCGTCTGCATCAGCTGTCCTATCTCCCCGTCGCTGCGCCACTGCAGGTGGCGGCACAGCTCCGCCACTTCCACGGACAGGGCCATGGCCAGGTTTTTCGGCGTATGCAGCGGCCGCCAGCCGCGCTTCTGCGCGATCTCGTCGAAGGCGGCCAGTATTTCCTTGCTGTGCATACGTTTATTTCTCCCGGTGGCGTTCCATCGAGCGCCCCTCAGCGGCCAGGATGGCCTGCAGGGTACGCGAGCGGAACTCGCGCAGGTAGAGCACCCTGACCACCAGCAGGTAGCCAGCTACGAAAAGAATCGGGTGGATAAACCAACCCATCACCGACATCGCAAAGTAATAGGAGCGCAGCCCGTAGTTGTAGCTGTGCCCCGCCTGGTCGATCACCTTGGCGGTGCTGATGGCGAAGCGGCGCCGCGCGTCCTCGGAGATATCCTCGGCGTCCGACGGCGGCGCGGCGCCGAGCAGCACATTGGCGAAGGAGTACTGGCGCAGCGACCAGGTGAAATTGAAAAAGGCGAAGATAAAGATCAGTATCAGCAGCAGTATCTTCAATTCAAACTGCTCCACCGAGGTCTGCTCCGCAAAAGGCAGGCTGCTCAATATTTCGACCGCCGCCTTGTTGGCGGAGAGGGCCGTCACCAGACCGGCCAGGATCAGGATGCTGGTAGAGGCGAAGAAGCCGATCACCCGCTCCAGGTTACCGATGATCGCCGCGTCCGGCATACGCATGTCCCGCTCCAGCATGCGCAGCATCCACTCCACCCGGTACCACTGCAGCGACGAGGACAGGGACCAGGTGACCTTCGCCTTCTTGCGCGCAAAGACGGTATAGCCCGCCCATGTGATAAAAAAGCCGGTGACGCTCGCGATATCCAACAGAGTCAACTTCTCTCTCCGTGTTCGTCTACATTAATGCCGGGGCCCTTGACTCACCGAAGTCTTCGCGCTGCTGGCATTCTTGTCAACTTGTAACTGCAACTCCCGGGACCCGGGACTCGGAGAAGAATGCCAGAGCCAGATGCGAAGGCCCTCGGCAGCAGGGCCGCCCAAATCTCTCTTACTGCCATAGGGGGCGACTGGTTACGTCAACCCTGTTTTTCCGGTTGGCGCAGACGGTAGAATAGCGCCCCAATGCCGGGCCGGTGCCGCCGGCCGGAAAATTCGTACGAACCCATGGAGCCGTCTCTTGAGCAACTCACATCCCGCCTTCGAACGGGTTACCAGCGCAGAAATCGAATCCCTCGGCGTGCGTGTCGAGGAGTACCGCCATGTGAAGACCGGCGCCCAGCACCTGCACATCGCCGCCGACAACCCGGAGAACGTCTTCCTGGTCGCGCTGCGCACCGTTCCCCAGGATTCCACCGGTGTGGCCCATATCCTCGAGCACACGGCGCTCTGCGGCAGCGACAAATACCCGGTGCGGGATCCCTTCTTCATGATGATACGGCGTTCCCTGAACACTTTTATGAACGCCTTCACCAGTTCCGACTGGACCGCCTACCCCTTCGCCAGCCAGAACCGCAAGGACTTCGACAACCTGCTCGACGTCTACCTGGACGCCGTCTTCTTCGCGCGCCTGGACCCGCTGGACTTCGCCCAGGAGGGGCACCGCCTCGAATTCGCCGAAACCGGCAACCCGGACAGCGAGCTGGTCTACAAGGGCGTGGTCTACAACGAGATGAAGGGCGCCATGAGCTCGGTCAGCTCCCAACTGTGGCAGACACTGAGCAAATACCTCTTCCCAACCACCACCTACCACCACAATTCCGGCGGCGAGCCGGCGGATATCCCCAAGCTCAGCTACGAGCAATTGAAGGATTTTTACCGCACCCACTACCACCCCAGCAACGCCATCTTCATGACCTTCGGCGACATCCCCGCCGCCGAACACCAGGCGGTGTTTGAGGAAAAGGCGCTGCACCGCTTTGAAGCACTGCCCAGGATCATCTCTGTCGGCCGCGAGGAGCGCTACCAGGCGCCGGTCTCGGTGGAGGAACACTACCCCCTCAGCGACGAAGCGCTGAAGGAAAAAACCCATATCGTGCTCGGCTGGCTGCTCGGCGATGTCACCGACCTCGAAGAGGCACTGACCGCCCATCTGCTTTCCGGCGTACTGCTGGACAACAGCGCCTCGCCGCTGATGAAGCTGCTGGAAACCACCGATCTGGGCACCTCGCCGTCACCCCTGGTGGGCCTGGACGACTCCCAGCGCGAGCTGGTGTTCGTCTGCGGTATCGAGGGCAGCGAGCGGGACAGGGCCGACGAACTGGAGAAGCAGGTGCTGGCAGTGCTGGAGGAAGTGGCCGAGAAAGGCGTGCCCTACGAACAGGTGGCCGCCAGCCTGCACCAGCTGGAACTGCACCAGCGCGAGATCACCGGCGACGGCTACCCCTACGGCCTGCAGCTGATCCTGACCGCCCTCACCGGCGCCACCCACCGCGGCGACGCCGTAGGCCTGCTGAATATCGATCCCATCCTCGAAAAGCTGCGCGAGCAGATCAAGGATCCGCGCTTTATCGCAGACAAGGTGCGCGAGCTGCTGCTGGACAACCAGCACCGGGTGCGCCTGGTGCTGTCGCCGGACGACAAGCTGGCCGAGCGCCGCGAAGCCGACGAAAAAGCACAGTTGGCCGGGATCAAGGCGCGCCTCAGCGACGGCGAAAAGCAGCAGATTGTGCAGACGGCCCAGGCCCTGCTGGCGCGCCAGCAGCGCGAGGACGACGAATCCATCCTGCCCAAGGTGGGCGTGGAGGACATTCCACCGGAACTGCCCAGGGTCGAGGGCGAGGAAGTCACCCTCGACGGCCAGAAACTGACCCGCTACAGCGCCGGTACCCTCACCCGATATAGTGCAGGCACTAATGGCCTCGTCTACCAGCAGATGATCTGCGCCCTACCCGAGTTCAGCGAGGAGGAAAAACAGCTGCTGCCCTACTACTGCCAGGTGCTGAGCGAAGTGGGCCTCGGCGACAAGGACTACCTGGAAGTGCAACAGTGGCAAACCCGTGTCGCCGGTTCCCTGCACGGTTTTACCAGCAGCCGCACCGCCATCGACGACCTGCAGCAACTGTCCGGCCACTTCGTGCTGTCCGGTAAGGCACTGGCCCGCAACCAGGGGGCGCTGACCGAACTGATGCAGGCGACCATGGAACAGGTGCGCTTCGACGAACTGCCGCGTATCAAGGAACTGCTGCTGCAGACACTGGCGCGGCGCGAACAGGGCGTGGTCGGCAACGGCCACGCCCTGGCCATGGCCGCCGCCAGCGCCGGCTACAACCGCGCCGCTTTCGAGAGCCACGCTACCGGCGGCCTGCTCGGCCTGCGCCACCTGAAAGCCCTGGTACGCGGTTTTGATGAAAAGGGTCGCGGCCTCGACGCCGAACAGGGCCTGGAAAAACTCGCCGCGCAGTTCCGGGCGATACACGACAAGATCCTCAAGGCCGAACGCCAATTCCTGCTGATCGGCGAGGAGGACAGGCTACCGGAATACAGCCAGGCGCTGGCTCCCCTGGCCGGCGGGTCCAGCCTGCCAGCGGCGGACCCCAATGCGCCCTTCGAGAGCCAACATATCCAGCAGCTGTGGATCGCCAACAGCCAGGTCAACTTCTGCGCCAAGGCCTACGCCACAGTGCCCATGACCCACCCGGACGCGGCGCCGCTGTCGGTGCTGGGCGGTTTCCTGCGCAACGGCTTCCTGCACCGCTCCATCCGCGAACAGGGCGGCGCCTACGGCGGCGGCGCCAGCTGCGACAACAATATCGGCGTCTTCCGCTTTTTCTCCTACCGCGACCCGCGCATGGGCGAAACCCTCAAGGATTTCGACGCGTCGCTGCAGTGGCTGGCGCACGAGAAGCACAAGGATGAACAGGTGGAGGAAGCGATACTGGGCGTGGTCGGCGCCCTGGACAAACCCGGTTCCCCCGCCGGCGAGGCCAAGAAGGCCTTCCACTCCGCCCTCTACGGCCGCAGCCACGCGGTGCGCCAGGAATTCCGCCGCCAGGTGACCCAGGTGCGCCTGGAGGACCTGAAGCGCGTCGCCGCCACCTACCTGAAACCGGAGAAGGCCAGCACCGCGGTGGTGACCGGCGCCCAGGGGCGCGAGGCCGGGCTGAAGCTGGAGCTGCAGGAAGAAAAGCTCTGAACCGACGCTGATAAATCCCTTGTAGGAGCGGCCCATGGCCGCGATCGATGCCTGTACTAACCGCAGGATTTGATGGTTTCTTCGAACCTTGATCGCGGCCATGGGCGGATGGCCGCCCCGCCGCTCCTACAGGGGTTGAGTGCAATTTGTTGACGACGTTTCATGAGTAAACAAGACAATATCTACGCAAACCCCCTCGGCGACGTGACCGGCTTCAGGTTCGACCAATCCGTGGTCGAAGTCTTCCTGGACATGATCCAGCGCTCGGTGCCCGGCTACACCACCATTGTGGCGATGATCGGCACCCTGGCGGAGCGCTACGCCCAGGCCGGCAGCCGCTGCTACGACCTGGGCAGTTCACTCTGCGCGGCCACCCTGTCCATGCGCCACCGCGTCCCGGCGGCGGACTGCGAGATCATTGCCGTGGATAGCTCCCAGGCCATGATCGATCGCGCGCGCACGGTGCTGGCGGCGGACAGCGGCCAGATACCGGTGCGGCTGATCTGCGACGACCTGCAGCAGGTGCCCATCGAAAACGCCTCGGTGGTGGTGCTCAATTTCACCCTGCAGTTCATCCCGGTGGAACAGCGCCTGGGTATCGCGCAGAAGATCTACGACGGCCTGCGCCCCGGCGGCATACTGATCATCTCCGAGAAGGTCGACTTCACCGACCCGGACCACCGGCAGCTGATGATCGACCTGCACCACGCCTTCAAGCGCGCCAACGGCTACAGCGAGCTGGAAATCGCGCAGAAGCGCACCGCGCTGGAAAACGTGCTGATCCCGGAAACCCTGGACACCCACCGCGAGCGCCTGAAGGCGGTCGGTTTTTCCAGTGTCGATGTCTGGTTCCAGTGCTTTAATTTCGCCTCGCTGATTGCGATAAAGGCAAGGGCTTGACCAAAACCACCCTGTAGGAGTGGCCCATGGCCGCGATCTGACTTGGAAGCAACCCTGAACGCCGATCGCGGCCATGGGCCGCTCCTACAGACTCGCACAGAACCAACTTCGAACCATGATCGACTACACCCAACTCTACGCCGGCCTGCAACATATTCCCGAGCTGCGCCCCTGGCTGGCGCAGCTGCCGGAACAGGTGGCCGCCGGCCTCAGCCCGCACCGCTGGGGCGACCTGCCGGACTGGCGCGCGGCCCTCGAATCCCTGCCGGACATAGCGCCCTCCAGTATCGAGCTGGAGGAAGCAGTACGCGTCGGCAGCGCCGCGGACGCCTCCAAAAAACAACTCGGGGAGCTGGAAAAACAGCTGCGCAAGCTGCACCCCTGGCGCAAGGGCCCCTGGAAACTTTTCGATATCGATATAGACACCGAGTGGCGCTCGGACTGGAAGTGGGACAGAGTGCTGCCGCACCTGGAGCCGCTGCAGGATCGCCTGGTTCTGGACGTCGGCTGCGGCAACGGCTACCACTGCTGGCGCGCCTTCGGCGCCGGTGCACGGCGGGTGATCGGCATAGATCCTTCAGTGAAATACGTCGCCCAGTTCTACGCGCTGAAAAAGTACCTGGGCGGGGAAAAACCCGTGGATCTCCTGCCGCTGGGCATAGAGGCGCTGCCGCCCGAGCTGCGCGCCTTCGACACCACCTTCTCCATGGGCGTGCTCTATCACCGCCGCTCGCCAATGGACCACCTGCGCGAACTGCGCGAGACACTGCGCCCCGGCGGCCAGCTGGTACTGGAGACCCTGGTGGTCGACGGTGCGCTGGGCGACTGCCTGGTACCCGAGGGCCGGTACGCCAAGATGCGCAACGTCTGGTTTATTCCCAGCTGTGCCACCCTGGAGAGCTGGCTGCGCAAATGCGGCTTCGAGAATCCGCAAACCGTGGACCAGAACAGCACCAACTTCGGCGAGCAGCGCCGCACCGACTGGATGCGCTTCGAGTCCCTGGCGGATTTCCTGGACCCCGAGTCGCCGGACAGGACCGTCGAGGGTCACCCCGCGCCCAGAAGGGCCGTTCTGGTCGCGAATGCGCCGTAGCTTCTATTCCACCCGCCGCTCAAAACCCCATTAATTCCGCCAAATTCCGCACAAAGAGAATTTTGTGCGGAATGGTGCCCACCTTCTTGATTGTTGCGCCTGGATCGGCAAAGTTCGCCCTCAAACGGCGCAACCACCCCCTTTGTAGGAGCGGCGGGGCGGCCATCTGCCCATGGCCGCGATCGACGCCCATTCGCGGCCATGGGCCGCCCCGGCCGCTCCAGGCATTCACGGCGCCTTCGGCCCTACAATAAACACAGCGGGTCCAGAGTGTTTCTATGAGCATTAGCGTTTTCGAACTTTTCAAGATAGGCGTGGGCCCCTCCAGCTCCCACACCGTGGGGCCCATGGTCGCCGCGCGCCAGTTCGTGCAGGACCTGGACGGCCGCGGCCAGCTGCGGGGCACCGACCGGGTACAGGTGCACCTCTACGGCTCCCTGGCCCTGACCGGCATCGGCCACGGTACCGATATGGCGGTGTTGATGGGCCTCCTTGGAAACGTGCCGGACACCATCGATGTGGACAGCATCGACACAAAGCTGACACAGGTCGAAAAGGAGCGAAGGCTACTGCTCGGCGGCGACCACAATGTCGCCTTTGATCGCGACCGCGACCTGGTCTTCCACAGCGACGAATTCCTGCCCCAACACGCCAACGGCATGACCTACCGGGCCTACCGCGGCGGCACGCTTCTCTTTGAGCGCAGCTATTTCTCCATCGGCGGCGGCTTCGTGCTGTCCGGGGAGGACTTCGCCCACAAGGAGCAGATAGCCACCCTGCTGCCCTACGATTTCAGCTCCGCCGCGCAGTTGATGGCACTCTGCGACAAACACGGCTGGACCATCGCCGAGCTGGCCATGGCCAATGAGAAAGCCTTCCGCAGCGAACAGGCCGTGAAAGACGGGCTCTGGCGCATTTGGGAAGTGATGGATGCCTCCATCCAGCGCGGTTGCCGCCAGCAGGGCATACTGCCCGGCGGCCTGAAGGTGCGCCGGCGCGCGGCGGAACTCTACCGGGAGCTTACCAAGCAATCCGACGAGGAGCGCAACCAACACCCTGAAAGGGGCCTGGCGATCCTCGACTGGGTCAGCCTCTACGCGCTGGCGGTCAACGAGGAGAACGCGGCCCGCGGCCGCATCGTCACCGCCCCCACCAACGGCGCCGCCGGCGTGATCCCGGCGGCGATCGCCTACTATGTCAACTTTGTCCACGATCCGAAGGAGCACGGCGACCTGAAGGACCAGGTGGTGGAATTCCTGCTCACCGCCGGCGCCATCGGCATGCTGTACAAGAAGAACGCCTCCATTTCCGCGGCGGAAGTGGGCTGCCAGGGCGAGATAGGCGTGGCCTGCTCCATGGCCTCCGCCGGCCTGGCGGCGGTCCAGGGCGGCAGCAACCTGCAGATAGAAAACGCCGCGGAAATCGGCATGGAACACAACCTGGGCCTGACCTGCGATCCCATCGGCGGCCTGGTGCAGGTGCCCTGTATCGAGCGCAACACCATGGGCGCGGTCAAGGCCATCAACGCCGCCCGCCTGGCCCTGCGCGGCGACGGCGCGCATATAGTGCCGCTGGACAGCGTCATCGAAACGATGCGCCAGACCGGCATCGATATGCAGAGCAAGTACAAGGAGACTTCGCTCGGGGGGCTGGCGGTCAACGCGGTCAACTGTTGACGCCTTCAGTGGTCAGCCATTGAACATCACCCGGGCACGCCGTGCCTGGTATAAATATCGAAACGCCCCGACTTCCCCTCCAGTGACAGCGCCGGCTTTTTCTCGGCCAGGAAGGGCGCCAGCCGCGGCCGCTTGACCACGGTGCGGTAGTAGCAGGCGGCATAGGCCGGCTCCAGCAGCGCATCCGCATCCTCGTCACCGCCCACCAGTTGATGGAAAGCCACCATTTCCTTTTTCACCTTGGCACTCTTTCCGCGCTCGGGAAACATCGGGTCCAGGTAGACCACCGGAACTGACTCCGTCGGCTGTTCTGCCAGCCATTCCACTGCGGAGTATCCCACCGCGGAAAAGGCGCCCTCCTCCAGGGTCAGGCGCCGGGCAATTGCGGCGAGTTCGCGGTCTTCCATGGCGGCCCGCTGCAGCCTTTCAAGTCCGTCGCGCAGCAGTGCGCGCACCACCGGGTTGCGCTCCAGCATATGCACTTCACAGCCCAGGGAGGCCAGCACGAAGGCATCCCGCCCCAGCCCCGCGGTCGCATCCACCACCCGCGGATAAAATCCGCTGCGCAGGCCCACCGCCCGGGCGATCTGCTGTCCCTTGCCGCCGCCGTATCGGCGTCGGTGCGCCAGGGCGCCGCCGACAAAATCCACCGCCACCGGGCCCGGTGCCTTGCGCCCGGTCGCACAGAGCTGCAGCCGCTCACCGCGCTGCAGGACATAGGCCGGTTCATTGATTGTCGCCGGTTCCCGGCAGTCGAGACAGGGAATATCCAATTCTCTCGCCAGAGCCTGTGCAGCGGACAACCACTCCGCCGCGCTGGCGACTACGGCCAATGCGTTACTCACGGTGCTTCCAGGGGACCTGTTGAATGGGGCGCGATGCTAACCCGGCTCGGCGAGCCAATCCAGCGCGCGTTCATAGTCGCTGGAGGGGAAGGGCCTGACCTCGGCACTGACGAAATGGTCCACGAGGCGCGGCATATAGGCGAGCAGCCTATGGTCGGAAACCACCGCGATTTTGTGGATACGCCTGTGGTGATCGCGCACGAAGACGCAGTGGGAGACCAGTGCGGCAAAACTTTCCCAACCGGCAAAATCCCGCGCGTCAATCAGGAGCCCGGCCAGGAGGCCCTGCTCGCTGATGACAGGGTCCACCTGGGCTGCCAGCGCCTGGAAATCCTCTTCCTGCAGAGGTCCCAGGGGCCGCACTTCGAGTATCGTATGTTCCCTGTACCAGTCGTGGTCGATCATCTATCTCGGCACAGGCGAAAGCCGCGACTCAATCGCGGCTTTCGCTTTCACTTGGGGAAAGTCCCTGGATCAGTTCTGAGGTTCATCCTCTTGGCCGGCCTCATCCTCGCCGCGCAGTTTTTCCGCGGCCTTCTCGGCGGCCTTCTTGGCCGCATCGCCGGCTTCTTCGACCGCCTCACCGGCCTTCTCCGCCGCACTCTCGACGGCTTCACCGGCCTCTTCCACCGCGCCACCGACGGTTTCACCGACATCCTCGCCAGCATCTTCGGCCCCTTCCCTCAACGAGGGATCACCAGTGGCGCCGGGCGGCACGGTATCCGGTTGGTCGGGTTGCTGCGGAACATCGGTTCCCATGCCGTCGGGCGGGGTTTCCGGCTCCTGGGGAGGCGTGCCCATATCGTCAGGAGGCGCAGTTGTGTCGTCCATCTGCTGCTGTTCACTCTCCGGCTTATCGAGCGAATCGTAGGCATCCTTGGCCTTGTCATGACCGCCGCGCGACATGAAATAACCGATAATCAGCAGCAGAATGATCAGTGGAAGCAGAAGCTTTTTCATAGACCCACCTTCACAGAAGAAGTCGACGCCAATATTGATAAGAATAACTCGCCATGGGGGTTCTTCAAGGAACATTGTTCCTCTGCGCCAGTTCGGATTGCTGTAAAAAAGTGTGGGGATAGTGCGGGGAGTTTTAGGAGAGGCCAGCGGACTGCTCTGGCTTTGGGACGGCTGCGAGTCAGTGCCTGCCGTCCCTGGCGCTGCTCCCGGGTGTTCGATCCGGCCCCGGCCCCGCCAGTCCAGCCGCTCCAAGCATTCACGGCGCCTTCGGCCCCTGGCGGGTCGCTAAAGCGGTGCTTTGTATGCGCGTGGCCTAGCCCTGCTGTCCAAACTGCTGCAGGCGAGCCAGCAGCGGCGCGGCTTCGGATTCCGCCACCGCGGCATCGCAGCTGCGCAACTGCAGGCGGCCGTAGCTGTCCGGGCTGGCGAATATCAGGTATCGCTCACCCTTCCGCAGTTTCTTGTCGCAGTATTCGAGGCCCAGGCGGAAGGCGATCAGGCGGTTCGCCTCGCCCTTCCAGACCTGGTGGGAAACGGCGGAGTAGACATAGCCGGATATCGCCACCATGCCCGGCTCCGACAAGGCGTTGTCCACATCCCGGTGCACACCGGCAATCTGCACCTGGGCGACCAGCGCCGCGGCCGCGTAGCGCTCAGCCAGGCTGTCGCCGGCCCCGTCCGCGGCTACGCTTTCCGCGCCCCGTGCCGACAGGAGCCCAGCCCAGCAGGCCGCAATGCCAAATGACAAGGCCGCCACTGAACGGCGCATTTTATTTCCATCTGTAGCCACGGTGTCTTCTCCATTGCCCCGTCCGTGACAAAAGCGCCGGGAGCGCTTTTGCTGACGAAGGTGAAACACAGGGATGATGTGCAAACAAAAAAAGGGCACCGAGGTGCCCTTCTTGTGATTCGCAGCGCCTTCAGCCCTGCTGTTTTGTCTCATATTATTTGAGCGGCAGCAACTCCAGCTCGACGCGGCGGTTGGCCTGGCGGCCAGCGTCGGTGTCATTGCTGGCGATGGGGTAGCGCTCGCCATAGCCGACCGCTTGCACCCGGCCGTATGCGATGCCGCGACCGGTGAAGAAATCGGCCACAGAGCTGGCGCGGTCCTCGCTCAGGTTCTGGTTGTAGACATCGGAGCCGGTGCTATCGGTGTGCCCACTGACGCGAATCGCGGTCTGGTCGAACTCGTTGAGCACCAGGACCACGGAGTCCAGGGTGTCGTAGAAGTCGGTGCGGATATTGGCGCGGTTGGTGGCAAAGGTGATGTTGCCAGGCATGATCAGGCGAATGTTGTCGCCCTCACGCTGGACCCGCACACCGGTTCCTTCCAGGCGCTGGCGCAGGGCCATCTCCTGACGGTCCATATAGTAGCCGATACCACCACCGATGGCCGCACCGCCAACCGCGCCAGTGAGAGCGCCCTTCTTACGGTCTTTCTTGCTGGCGGTAGCCGCACCGATGATGGCTCCCGCCACAGCACCGGCGCCGGCGCCTTTAGCTGCGCTACTGGTCTTGCTCTCCCCCGTGTAGGGGTCCAGCGTAGTACAGCCCACCAGTGAGCCCAATGCGAGCATTGCTACCAACTTTTTCATCCAAGGTTCTCCTAAACGCTTTTTCTGATGGAGTGTGTTGAGTGACCGGAAGTATGGCCGCCCCAAGCTGTCTGACAGCTGAACCAGCCCCCTTCTTATCGGTACCGAAGCCTAGAGAGAAATGACAAACAGGTCTACCGATTGCTGCGCAATTCCCGACTGGAAGAGCGTCTGCCATAGGAAAGGCGCCGGGGCCAATAGTTCCCCGAGGGGAAAGAGCCTTCGTCCACAAGTTCTGTGGATAACTCTGTGCATGAGATGCTAAAAGACGGTGCCAAGCGGCGCGGACTCTCGTCCCCAGCAATTTGCGCACTTTTTAAACTTTGCATTTTTTCCTTTATAAAACAGCAACTTATAGAAATTTCAAGCTTTCGCGTACCAGTTTTTTGCCGTTGGCTAATTCATACACAAGAGGGGCTGCGGCATGTGGAAAAAAACATTGTCAATACTTGACTATTGACGAAAAAATGAATTTTTAAGAAAAATTCCTGATTTAGGGTCTGCAAAAACACTCGGTGAGTCATTAGGGCACTGATGTACCAGGCACAGGCAGAAACGGCCGCCCCTCCGGGAGGTGGCCAGGACGCTATGGTCATACCAAAGTCAGTAGTGCGGCGGCGGCTCGTCATCTCCCGGGCCGCCCCGCATCTCGGAGGACAGGTCCCGGTATTTGTCCGCCAGCTCCCGCAGGTGCGCCACCAGGGCGCGGATATTCGCATCCTGGGTGGCGATCACGTCATTGAGCTGGGCCAGGGTGTCCTCCTGGAAGGCGAGCCGGCTTTCCAGTTCCTCCACCCGCGCGTTCAAATCCGCCAGTTTCTGTTCCATCTCGGCAAGCTATCTCACAGTAATCTATACAGTTGTTCCACCAGGCGTACCGAACGCCGGTCCATAAACAGGCTCTGGCCCAGGCGCGTGGTCACGTAACCACAGCCGACGCCGCACTCCGGATCGGCAAACCCGACGCTGCCGCCGGCCCCCGGGTGTCCGAAGCCCCGTTCGCCGCCAAAGCGCAGGTCTGCGGCGCTGCCGCTGCGGATAAAGCCGCAACCAAAGCTGACCTCGGCCTGCAGTATGGCGTCGCGGCCGCAACTCTGCTCGCGCGCGGCCTCCTCCACCAGTTCCTTTGACAGGGTTGCCGGCTCGTCCGCGGCGAGGTCGCCGTAGATGGCGGCCAGGTCCCGCGCGCTGAAATGGCCGTTGGCGGCCGGAATCATCGCGGCACGCCACTCAGCACTGTTGGTGCCCATCATCAGGCTCACCGGATTGGTAAAGGCCGTGGCCACTGGCCCCTGGCGGTCCTCCTTGATCGCCCGGCCGATGGCGTTCTCCCGCAGCTCCGGCAGCGGCTGCTTGAGCGGACCCACATCGGCGATGCGCCCGGACCTGTGTCCATTGGCACCGAAGCCCCCATCCAGTTCCAGAGGCTCGGCCAGCCCCCGCCGGTAGAGTTCCGGCAGCGGGGTGGAGGAAGCCCGCTCCAGCAGGCCGCCGACACTCCAGCCGTACAGGAAAGGGGCATAGCCCTGGTGGCTGCCGGGTAGCCACCAGGGTTCCGTGGCGGCGACCTGCGCGCAGGCGCCGGCCCAGTCGTAGATCAACCCGTCCGCGACCTTCTCGCGGAAAGCCACCAGGCCTGCGCGGTGGCACAGCAGCTGCCGCGCGGTGATTTTCTCCTTGCCGGCCGCGGCGAACTCCGGCCAGTAGTCCGCCACCGGGCGGTCGAGATCCAGCTTGCCCGCCGCCACCTGCCGCAGCGCCAGCAGGGCCAGGACACCCTTGGAGGAGGAAAATACATTGGCCAGTGTGTCCTCGGTGTAGGGTGCCTTGCCTTCGCGATCCGCACTGCCCGCCCACAGCGACACTATCGGCTCGCCGTACTGGCGCACCGCAAAGGCCGCGCCGCTGTCGCCGCACTCGCGGAAGTTGGCGGCAAAAGTGTCGAACAAAGGCTCGAAACCGGGAGCGCAAAAACCGTGGATCTCCATGTGTCTCCGTCCAGCAGGGCAAAAGGAGGCGCAATAGTAGTTTCTTCCCCTGCCCGGCTCAAATAGTTAGGATGGCGCCAACCCAAAAAAGGAAAGATGTATGACTGAACAACTGGCGCTCCAGGACCAGATACCCGGCAACCACTGCTTCGGCTGCGGCCCGCACAACGACCGCGGCCTGCGGATCAAGAGCTACTGGAGCGACGGGGACAGCAGCCGCTGCGAGTTCCTCCCCCAGCCCCACCACAGCGCGGGACCCGTCCAGTACCTGAACGGCGGCATCATCGCCACGGTGATCGACTGCCACACCATCTGCACCGCCATTGCCGACGGCTATCGGCAAGCCGGGCGCGCCGTCGGCAGCGGGGACAAAATCTGGTATGCGACCGGCAAACTGGAAGTGAACTACCGGGCGCCGGCGGCCATTGACAAACCCGCTATGCTGGAAGCGATCATTATCGAGCGCAGTGAAAGGAAGACCCTGCTGCATTGCACCCTGAACAGCGACGGCCGCGTCTGCGCCACCGCCGAGGTGGTGGCGGTTCGAGTACCGGACAACTGGTAACCGGCGGGCGGGCTCGATTTGTACAAGCAAGGACCGCTGTATGAAAAAACAATTCGCCGTGATCGGCCTCGGCGCCTTCGGTTCCGCCGTGGCCCTGGAGCTGATGCGCCTGGGCCACGACGTACTGGGCGTTGACTCGAACGAGGAGGAGGCCAACCGCTACGCCGACAACCTCACCCAGACCGCCATCGCCGATGCCACCGATGAAGACGCGCTGCGCGAGCTGGACCTGCAGCGTTTCGACGCAGTCCTCGTCGCCATCGGAGAACATATCGAGGCCAGCATCCTCTGCACCCTGCTGGTCAAATCCCTGGGTACCAGGGAAGTCTGGGTAAAGGCGATCACCCGCATCCACCACCGGATAGTGCAGAAGCTGGGTGCCGACCACATACTCCACCCGGAGTACGAGATGGGACTGCGCGCGGCCCAGAGCATGGCGCATCCGAATATGCTCGATTACATCAACCTGGGGGACAGCTATTTCCTGATCGAGATACGCCCCGGAGAAGTCCTGGAAAACCACCCGCTGTCGGAGCTGCCGTACGACAGGGAAAAAATCCACCTGCTGGCGCTCAAGCACGGGCAGCAGCTTGTCCTCCAGCCCGACCCGGCCCACCTGCTGCGCCGCAACGACCACCTGCTGCTGGTGGGAGATGAGGACGCCCTACGCCACTTCGCCGCAGCGCTATGAGACTCTGGATCCCCGGTCTTCGCGCCAGCGTCCTGGGACTCAACCTGAAGCGCGCCTGGCGCTACAGCCCGCCGGCCATACTCGCGGCCGGCTTCCTGGTATTGATCGCCCTGGGCGCCCTACTCCTGTGGCTGCCCGTCTCCAGCCACGCCGGGCTGGCCTTTTCCCAGGCCCTGTTCACCGCCTGCTCGGCGGTGACTGTCACCGGTCTCGTCGTGGTGGATACCGGCAGCACCCTGACGCTGTTCGGCCAGGTGGTGGTTCTGCTGCTGATTCATCTGGGCGGGCTGGGGCTGATGACCTTCGCCGCACTGACGGTGATGACCCTGGGCACGCGCTTCGGGCTGCGCCGCCAACGCCTGGTGCGCGAGGCGATGAACCTCACCTCCCCGGGCGACATGCTGTTTCTGGTGCGCCGGGTGGCCCTGCTGGCCCTGGCAGCGGAATTGCTGGGTACCGCGCTGATGGCCACTGTGTGGGTGCCGGAGATGGGCTTCCGGCGCGGGCTCTGGTTCAGCTTTTTTCACGCGGTGTCCGCATTCAACAACGCCGGCTTCGGCCTGCTGCCGAACAGCCTGACCCACTGGGCCGGCCAGCCGCTGATCAACCTGGTGGTTACCGGCCTGTTTATTGCCGGGGGCCTGGGTTTCACCGTGCTGATGGACCTGCACCGGCAGCGGCGTTTCTCGACCCTGAGCCTGCACAGCAAACTGACCCTGGCGGGCACTGCGGCCCTCGCTCTGGGGGCCTGGCTGCTGATCATACTGTTCGAGTGGCAGAACCCGGAGACACTGGGCGCCCTCAACCCGGGCGAGCGCCCCTGGGCGGCCTGGTTCACCGCGGTGACGCCGCGCACTGCCGGATTCAATACCCTGGACACCGCCGGCCTGCTGGTGCCGAGCACCCTGTTGGTCATGGTGTTGATGTTTATCGGCGCCGGCAGCAATTCCACGGCGTCGGGCATCAAGGTAAGCACCTTTATGGTGATAGTGCTCGCCACCCGCGCCTTCCTGAGTGGTCGGCAACAGCCCAACGCCTTCGGGCGCACCGTGGCCATGGATGCGGTCTTCCGGGCAAATGCCATCGTGGTATTGGGACTGCTGCTGGTCACGCTCGGCAACTTCCTGCTCGCGGTTTTCGAACCGGAGCTGCCGCTGCTGGACCTGATGTTCGAGGGCTTTTCCGCTTTCGGCACCGTGGGCCTGTCGCGGGGCATTACCGACGACCTGTCCCTGCCCGCGCAGGGCGTGTTGATGGTGCTGATGTTCACCGGGCGTATAGGTCCCCTGGCACTGGCCTTCTCACTGGCCCGCCCGCGGGCCAGGCGGGTGCGCTATGTGGAAGAGCAGGTGCAGGTCGGCTGAGCGAGTCGCCGGCGCATCGCGATGGGATACCGCAGAGGTATTTTTCGGAGCCGTGAAGAAAAAGTTGAAGCTGAAGAAAAAGCTACTCAACCTCTTCCAGCTTGTAGCCGCAGTGTTTGCAGTACTCCGCATCCGCATCATGCCCGGCGCGACTGCAGTTGTCGCAGCGGCGCAGGGATTTTTCCCGGCCCAGTTCCGTGGCCAACTCCGCGGTCACGATACCGGTGGGCACGGCAATGATGGAGTAACCGATCAGCATGGTCATCGAAGCAATCGCCTGGCCCAGGGGCGACTGCGGCGAGATATCCCCATAGCCCACGGTTGTAATGGTCACTATGGCCCAGTAAACGCTGGTGGGAATACTGGTAAAACCGCTCTTCGGGCCCTCGACCAGAAACATCACCGCACCGAATAGCACACACAGCACCAGCATGCTGGCATAGAACACCAGGATCTTGCGCCGCGCCAACCCCAGGGAGCGCAACAGCAGATTGGCGTCGCGCAGGTAGCGCACCAGCTTTAGAACGCGGAATATGCGCAGTACGCGCAGCAGGCGGACGACCAGCAGATAGCTGGCACCGGCAAACATCAACGCGAGATAGCTGGGCAGGATCGCCAGCAAGTCGACCAGGCCGTAAAAACTGAAAATATACCGGCGGCGATCAACCGCACAGTAGATGCGCAGCAGGTACTCGACGGTAAACAGGCCGGTAAAAAACCACTCCAGAATGAAAATCAGCCCCCCATGGCGCCCGGCGATCCCTTCCACGGACGCCAACAGCACCAGCCCGACGCTGATCAGGATGGCCCAGATCAGGAAGACATCGAAGTTCCTGCCCGCCGGTGTATCCGTGCCGAATATCACCTCGTTGAGCCATTTGCGCCTGCCGGTCAGTGCCATAGTCCCTCCAGGAAAAATCGAACTATAGCGCCAGCGCCAACATACCGAAAGACGCAGATGACAGGCCCAGCGCTTTGCCGGTAACCTTGCCCCATCCGAACAGGTTGAAAGTCGTTGCCATGAAAAAAGAGAACCGCCTCGTCTACTCCACCGACCGCGGCCGTATCAAGGAGGAGCCCAAGCCCCAAACGATACGCGAGGGCGACGGCATCGTGCGCATCCAGCGGGAGACCAAGGGGCGCAAGGGCAAAGGCGTGACCTGCGTGCGCGGCCTGCCGGGTACCGATGCGGAGCTGAAGTTGCTACTGGCGGAAATGAAGAAACGCTGCGGCTGCGGCGGCGCGCTCAAGGATGGGGTGATCGAGATACAGGGCGACAAGCGCGCAGAGATCAAGGCGTTGCTGGAGGCGAAGGATTTCAAGGTGAAACTGGCCGGCGGTTAGCCCCCTTCCCTTCTGCAGGAACGGCGAACGCCATGGATGGCGGGAATGCCGGTTGTGCATGGAACTCGCAACCGGCCATGGGCGGATGGCCGCCCCGCCGCTCCTACACCTGCTTGACCAGCCGCAGTGGCCTGATGCCTATCGCCCGCTCTTGCTTCAGGCAGGGCTCCAGCAGCCGCGCCAGCCGGATGCGGTAGTGCTCACCGATCGCGGCGCTGGCATTCTTGCATTTGAGCTCCATCGCCTGCAGCGCATCCACCACGCCCTGGCGCTGCCGCGGCAATTCCGGCAGCGGAGCCCTGCCCACCCGCTCCCGCAATGCCGCGTCCAGGCCCTGTTCGCACAGGATTCCCGAAGCCCCTATCGCGGCGAAAATGCCCTCCAGCTCCCGAGCCGCCAGCGACAGGTATTTCTGCACCAGGTCGCGCTGGCCGGCGTCCAGGGACAGGCGGTCGATCATCAGCCCGAGCAGGTCCGCGTAGTGATCCAGTTTTTCCAGCCGCGGCGCCAGTGGGGAGTAGGCACGGAGCAGCTCCAGGGTCCGCTGTGCTCCCTGCCGCTCCGCGGCGGACATGGCTTCCAGGGCGCGCGCTATACGCAAATAGAAGACGCGGTGCATCTGCCGGATCTGCTGCTCCGTTTCCCCGCGGCGGGCCCTGTTGTCCCTGAGGCTCTCGTCGGCGGCCGCCGGTGTGGCCCCGCTGAGGAAAAACTCCCGCGGCTGTATCCGGCTCTGGATCCGGATCAGGCCGGCCCCCAGCTGCATGGCCGCACCCTGCGCGAGCAGGGTCTCCAGGCGTTGCCCCAACTCGCGCAGCTCCACCAGCCTGCCGCGCAGCCAGTCCAGGGCCTCCTGCAGGTCCATCGACTGCATATCCTCCCCGGCCGGCGCTTCCAGCGGCAGGAAGCGGCGCGGGGGCAGCTGGTTGAAATATTCCCCCAGCAGCTGCAGCGCCTGTTCGGTCTCCCGGCTCGCACTGAGCAACCGTTGGTTTTCCACCGGGCGGGTGTCCTCCGCGGCGGCTGAGGCGCTGGTAGCGGCAATGAGGGAATCGAGGTTGTCGAACAGCTTCTGCACGGAAAAGTCCCGCCGGACCAGCGCCGGCAGGCGCAGCTCCTCGGCCCAGGCGATGCGCTCGTTATCCGCAGCCTGGGCCGGGTCCCAGGAATCGCTGGTCTGGGCCATGGCCAGTTCAATATTGGAGCGGGTCTCCCCGTCCAGGTTGCACAACATCCAGTGCACTGCGGCGGGATAATCCCGCAGGCGCTGGCCGACGATGGACGCCTCGCGGTTGATTTCCGCAACCACCAGCTCCGCGTGCACCAGTTGGTGCCACTTTTCCGCAAAGCGCACGAAGCCTTCGCTGCCGACGATCTGCGCAGCCCAGGCGTCCCCCCGCCGCTCCAGCCGCCGCGCGGCGTGTCCGCTCAGCGCCCGGTGGCATTCGCACAGGCGGTCCACCAGCGGCAGCACCACCCGGCCGCCGTTCACGAGCAGGGTGTGCAGCGGCTTTAAGAGCACATTGGCCTCGCCGCCCGCGGACACCAGGCTGTGATCGTTTTCCAACGCCCACTGCATTTGCTGCAACCGCCGCGCCGTGTCCAGCACCAGCCACGCGGTAATGCCGCACAGCTTGCCGCGGTAGATGCCCAGCGCCCGGGCCACCATCGCCAGCAATTCGTTTCCGCCCAGAGAGCGCACAGCCCCCAGTCCGAGGCTGAGGGGCAGCTGCTGCCTGTGGATATCCCCGAGCCCGGGTTCCGCCAGCACCTCCACGCCCGCGTGGACGGCAATGGCACCCGGCTGCGGCAGGCCGGTTTTCTCCGCCAGTACCTCCAGCAGCAAGTGCAGGCCCTGGGCATCGGCGCGTTTCAACGGCACCGAGCCCCGCTCCTCCGGTCCCCGGCGCCGGGCCGCGAAAAACGGCCAGGCCAGCAATGCGGCGACAAAGCCGGCCATCAGTATCGCGAGCAGGCTGCCGATGAGAGTAAAGGCACCGAATTCCCCGACCAGTATGGACTGGGGAATCCGCCAGAGTGCGCGAGTGACAGCGTAGATGCACAAGCACAGCAGCAGGGAAAACACGCCCGGCACCAGCGCCGCCGAAAGCGCGTCCAGCGCCAGTTGCACCTTGTCCGCGGCGGAGTCGCGCCGTGCTACCGGCTCCGCCTCGAAAAGGGATTCAACCTGGGCGCGGGCCCTGCCCCGGCCAGTGCCGGCCGTTTGTGGGGCGGGCGCTTTAGCGATCGCCGGCTTCGGTTCACCGGTCTTTGCGGGCAGCGACCTTTGCGCCACCTCGGCGACAGCCGCCACCGCGACGGGGACGGACACCTCACCGCCAGCCTGGCCGCGCGCGCGCCGCTTCTGCGCGAATTGCATCCTGGCAAGCAGCGCCCGGTTGTCGAATTTACCCGCCGGAAAGACCTCCACCCGCAGGCCGATCTTCTGCAGCCGGGCGCGGTACTCCAGCACCTGTTTCGAGGACAGCTGGTCCTTGATGACCCAGCCCTTGACCAGCAGCCGGCGCGCCTGGGACAGCGGAATCGAGAATGCCTTTGCCGCATCCCGCAGCACCTCCTCAGACGCCCTGGCGCGCAGGGTTTTCCCCGCGGAAACCACTTGATACTTTTCCTGCCCGGACATTGCGCGCTCCACAGTAACAAGTGACGTCCAGTGTCACATTCCGATCGATGTTTGCAGTGGAGCCTAAAAGATTCCCCCGGAGCGCGGTGCGCACTGGTTCTCACCGCAAATGGCACAGACGGAGTTTTCGCACAAAAAGCGGTGAAGTGCACAAACGGAAGGTGAAACGGGTCCCCGACACTTGGCGGCTGATGACCCTGGGCCTGTTGGGAATCCGGCAAACGCCCGCGGCCGGGCGGACGATATCCGCTTTAATTATCAGCTCAAGTTTCGGAGATCACAGGGGTTGGTAGCCCCTTGCGGGAGGTAGTTTCGAGCGGCCCTGCTGCCGGTGGCCACCTGGCAAAAAACCTCATCGGCAAATATTTGCCAGATGGCCACCGGCAGCAGGACCTCGCGCAGCGCCACTCAGCGGCTTACTGCCCCCGGCGGGAACTCCGAAACTTGAGTTACTACCGGAGCGGCATCTTGTATCGCCCCGCGCGCCCCGGCAGAATGCGCCGCGAACCGCAGAACGAAAAGGAAAAGGAACTGGCCCATGAGCGACTCCACGGCTGCGCAGACAGCCCCCTACGGCAGCTGGAAATCCGCCATCGACGCCGACCAGTTGGTACAGGGCAGCGTGCGCCTGAGCGAGGCCAGCCTGGTGGACGGCCGCTGCTACTGGCTGGAATCCCGCCCCGCGGAAAAGGGTCGCTCGGTGCTGGTACAGCACTGCCCCAAGCGGGGCCGGCGCGATATAACCCCGGCGCCCCTGAGCGTGCGCTCCAAGGCGCACGAATACGGCGGCGCCAGCTACCTGGTGAGTGACAACACGGTCTATTTCGTGCTGGCGGAAGACCAGCGCCTCTACCGCATGGACCTGGAGAAGCAGCTGCCGGAGCCGATCACCCCGGAAAACAAAAGCCGCTACGCGGACCTCGTCCTGGACCGCAAACGCAATCGCCTGCTGTGCGTAGAAGAAGATCACGCTCCCTGCGACCAGGGCGGCGAAGCCATCGCGCGGATTCTCGCCATAGACCTGGACGAGCCGCTCGAAAGCGCGTCGCAGGTATTGGTGGAGGGCGCCGACTTTTATTCCAACCCGACCCTGAGCCCCAACGGCAACCGCCTCAGTTTCCTGCGCTGGCACCACCCGAATATGCCTTGGGATGCCACCGAACTCTGCGTGGCCGAACTGGATGCCGATGGGGCCGTGCAGAATGTCAACCTGGTCGCCGGCCGCAACGGCGAATCCGTCTTCCAGCCCCAGTGGTCACCGGAGGGGGCGCTGTTTTTTGTCTCCGACAGGAATAACTGGTGGAACATCTACCGGCAGGGTGTGGACTCCCAATCCGCTGAAGGCTCTCCCCCGGCTGAAGGCTCCCCCCTGTGGGAGAAGAAAGCCGAATTCGCCACCCCGCAGTGGATCTTCGGCATGTCCACCTACGGTTTCCTCACTTCCGACGAGATCCTCTGCACCTTTACCGAGGATGGCCGCTGGCATCTGGCTACCATCGATATTCACAGTGGCGAGCACAGGCGGCTGGAACAGCCTTACTGCGATATCGAAAGCCTGCGCTGCGAAAGCCACAAGGCGGTGATGATCGCCGCCGGCCCCGACCGCCTCCCCGCAGTGATCGCCTACGATAACCACAGCGGTAAGTTCGAGAGCATCGCCAGCAGTCACAGCAACAAACTGCCGGAAGGTATTTTCTCCATCGCCCAGGAGATCGAGTTTCCCGCCGGTGGGCGCAGCGTCTACGGCTTCTACTATCCGCCCTACAACCCCGCCTACTCGGCACCGGAAGGAGAAAAGCCGCCGCTGATCGTGTTCAGCCACGGTGGCCCCACAGGGGCCACCTCCGCCGGGCTCAATTTAAAGGTTCAGTACTGGACCAGTCGCGGTTTCGCCATTCTCGACGTCAACTACTCCGGCAGCACCGGTTACGGCCGCGACTATCGCGAGCGCCTGAAGGGCAACTGGGGCATCACCGACGTGGAGGACGTCTGCGCTGGCGCCGAGTACCTGGTGGCCAAGGAGCTGGCGGATCCACAGCGACTGCTGATCAAGGGCGGCAGCGCCGGCGGCTACACGGTGCTGGCGGCGCTGACCTTCCACAACACCTTTAGGGCCGGCGCCAGTCACTATGGCATCGGCGACCTGACCACCCTGGCCCGGGACACCCACAAATTCGAATCCCGCTACCTGGACAAGCTGGTGGGTCCCTGGCCCGAAGCGGAGGCCATTTACCGCGAGCGCTCGCCGATTGAGCACGTGGAGCAACTGAACTGCCCGGTGATTTTCTTCCAGGGTCTGGAGGACAAGGTAGTGCCGCCCAACCAGGCGGAGACCATGGTTGGCGCCCTCAGGCAGCGGGGCATAGCGGTGGCCTATATCACCTTTGAGGATGAAGGCCACGGCTTCCGCGGCGGCAACAGCATCAAAATGGCGCTGGAAGGCGAGCTGGAGTTTTACAGCCGTATTTTCAAATTCCCGCTGCCGGCCCCCGGCCCAGGCATCGCCATAGAAAACGAAAAAAGTATCACCATAGAGAACGGGAAGTAACAAATGGGAAGATGGAGACCGCCGCGCCCGCGCGGCTCCCGCTATATCACCCCCGAGGGCGCGCGGCGCATGCGCGCCGAAGTCAAGCAACTGTGGGAAGTGGAACGCCCGCGGGTTACCCAGGCGGTCAGCGACGCCGCCAAGCTGGGGGACCGCTCGGAGAACGCCGACTATATCTACGGCAAGAAACGCCTGCGCGAGATCGACAGCCGCGTGCGCTTCCTCACCAAGCGCCTGGAGGAAGTCACCGTGGTGGACCGGGTGCCGGAGGATATCGAAAAAGTCTTCTTCGGCGCCTGGGTGGCCATCGAGGACGACGAGGGCAACAGCAAAACCTATCGCATCGTCGGCCCCGATGAGTTCGACGTAAAGGCGGGCCTCATCTCCATGGATTCCCCGGTGGCCCGCGCCCTGCTCGGCCGCCGGCTGGATGACGAAGTGGACCTGAAGGTCGGGGAGAAATGGGTGACCTATTGGATAGTGGATATCCGCTACGAACAGTCAGGCGTACTTTAGGCATTCCCTGCGCCAACCCGCGAAGTTTCCTTCAGGTTTAGCCTTCCTTTGTCACTGCCCTGGTTTTATCCACCAAGCGAGAGGCAGGCTCACGCCATCCGGCTGAAAAAGTCCTTATGCCCCGGCACGGATGTTCTACATTGATAGCGGCCTGCCGCCAGCGCATAAATCGCATAATGGCACGGCCAGGGGTTCGCATTTCACGCTGCTGATTCACTGTTCATTGTCGCCAATCCGGGCATCGACAGAACCCGATAACCAATGCGCGTAATCCAACAACCCCCTTCCACTCAATGACCGCATCAATAACGCCAGGTGGCGAAGGAGTTCTATATGGAAAATTCAAACTGGGTCAAGGGCGCAACGGCGAAAGCCGATGCGCAGTGGGAAGTATCCAAGTCCAATATCATCGGCAAAACATTCAGCGACATCCGCGACGAGGACGACAACCAGTATGTCGACCTGGTGTTGGAAGGCGGCGGCATGCTCGGTGTAGCACTCGCCGGCTACACCTACATTCTGGAAAAGGCGGGCATCCGTTTCCGCAAGATCGCGGGCAGTTCCGCCGGCGCCATCAACGCCCTCTTCCTGTCCGCCGCCGGCACCCCGAATGAAGTCAAGAGTGAACGGCTGCTGACCATCCTGTCAAACACCAACTTTGCCGGCTTCGAGGACGGCAAGGGCTTTTCCAAAAAAACCGTCGCGCGGCTGCTGAAGGGCAAGGGCCTTTTCAGCACCTTCACCTTCCACCCCATAGACTCTTTCCGCGCTTTCAGATACCTGATGAAGAACAAGGGCCTGAACCCGGGTCATAACTTCAAGCAGTGGCTACAGGACCAGCTGAAGCAGCTGGGTGTAGAGTCCACCGCGCAACTCAACACCCGCATCAACCAGTTCCCGGCGCTGAAATATCGCGGCAATAAGGACAGCCAGGTGGGCACCGCGGAGGTCGCCCTGGTGGCCGCGGATATCAGGACAAAGACCCGGGTCATGTTCCCGGGCAAGGCCAGCCTCTACTTCTCCAACCCGGATGCGGTCAACCCGGCGGAGTATGCGCGCGCCTCCATATCAGTGCCCGGTTTCTTTGAACCCCATGTCGTGCGCAATATTCCCCACATTGACCTCAGCGACGAAGTGGCGGAAAACTGGCGGAGAATAAAAGGTATCAAGGACCTGAAGCTCTTCTTCAGGGGAGGCTTTCCACAGGATGTCGAGTTTGTCGACGGCGGCATGCTGTCCAACTTCCCCTTCGACATTTTCCACATCCACTCCGGCACGCCCAAGCTGCCGACCTTCGGCGTCAAACTGGCGCCGGACATCTACCAGCCGAGGATCAACAAACCCGGCCGCTTCGCCATGGGCCTGGTCAACACCTGCCGGCATATCCAGGACAACCACTTTCGCGCCGGTGTGAATGCCGAGTACAACACGCTGGTGAAGGAGATAGAGATCACCCGGCTGGCCAATGGCGAGCAGCCGCACTGGCTGAATTTCTCCATGCCGGAGGCCCACCTTGAACACCTGTTCGTCTGTGGCGCCAGGGCGGCCATCGACTTCCTGCGCACCGATCCCGACAAACCGGAACAGGGCTTCAATTGGGAGAAATACCTGCAGATCCGCGCGTCGGAAATGGTCCCATCGATAGAGGCCAGGCCGGAAGTCGAAAAGCAGGAGCAGTGAACAGGCGCGAAGCGATAAACCGATGCAAGAAGCTCCCCCGGGCGACACCGGAGGCGAAATTCCAGGCCCCCTGAAGGCGTTTATCGACTCCGAGAGCGTCATTGCCTTCGCCATCGCCCTGGGGCTCGGCCTGCTGATCGGCCTGCAACGGGAGCGCACCGCGGACCGGCTGGGGGGCATACGCACCTATCCCCTGATCGCGATATTCGGCGCCCTGGCCGCGCGGCTCAGCGAACTGTACGACATTCCCTGGTTGGTGCCCGCAGGGTTGCTGTGCATGACGGTGCTGGTCATACTCGGCAACCTGGAACGGATGCGCGGCGAGCAGGAGAGCACGGGTATCACCACCGAGGTATCGGCACTGCTGATGTATCTGCTGGGCGCCTTCCTGGTGCTGGGCGAAATGTCGGTGGCCGTCGCCGTCGGCGGCACCATCGCGGTGCTGCTGCACCTCAAACCCCCCATGCACAAATTCGCCCAGCGACTCTCGGAACAGGACCTGCGCGCGATCATGCGGTTCGCGCTGATCTCGATGATCATACTGCCGGTACTGCCAAACCGGACCTTTGGCCCCTACGACGTACTCAACCCGTTCAAGATCTGGCTTTTAGTCGTACTGATCGTCGGTATCGGCCTGGGCGGCTACGGCGCCTACAAACTGGTGGGCGCCCGCGGCGGCACGCTGCTCAGCGGCCTGATCGGCGGGCTCATCTCCTCCACTGCCACCACCGTCAGCTATGCCCGCCGCGCTAGGGGGGAAAAGGGCCTCACCGGCATGGCGGCGCTGGTGATACTGATCGCCTCCACCAGCATGTTTATCCGCATGTTCGTGGAGATAGCGGTAGTGGCCCCGCGCATGCTGCCCGAACTGCTGCCGCCGCTGGCCGTGCTACTGGTGATCAGCGCGGCCACCTGTGCCGTGGGCTACCGGACGTTCGAAGATCACGAGAGCGAAATGCCTGAGCAGAGCAACCCGGCGGAGCTGACCACCGCGCTGGTGTTCGCCGCTTTCTACGCGTTGATCCTGCTCGCCATCGCCGCCGCCCGCGACTATTTCGGCGAGCGCGGCATCTACGTGGTGGCACTGATCTCCGGCTTCACCGATGTGGATGCGATCACCTTGTCCACCGCCAACTTCGCCCGTGCCGGCGCCCTCGAGCCCGCCGCAGCCTGGCGTTCGATGATCATCGCCACCCTCGCCAATATGGTCTTCAAGGCCGGCGCCGCCGGGGTACTCGGCGGTCGGAGCCTGCTGCTCAGCCTGGCAAAGCTGTTGGCGGTGCCATTTATCGCGGGGCTGGCGGTGATTCTGCTCTGGCCGGAGCGATAAACCGAAAAACAGTTTCTTCCCATCCCACACAAAAACGCCGGGAGGAGCCGCACGGAAGACAAAGTGTTCCACCACCGATTCCGGCGGCCTCCTCGATGGGATATAAATATCCCCACACGGGGAAAACGACATTACAAAACTCTATGGAGGAAATCCCGGATGAAATACCTGCTGTTGCTATGCGCCTTTTTGGTTGCAGGGGCCCATGCAGAGACTGTGGAAAGGCTGAATCAAAACGTCTGGAACCACGGCTCGGAAAACTGCGAAGAAAATCAAGACCCGGCCATCGAAATTTTCCAGTTCGACAGTGATACCTACATCCTCCGCCAGAATAAATGCCTGGATTTCGAGGCGCCTTTCATTTACGTGCTATTTGGAAATCGGAAAGTCTTCGTCCAGGACACCGGGGCCACCGCAGAGGCCGACCGCTTTCCCCTCTACGACACACTGCGACAACTGATCACGGAGAGAAAAGAAGCGAAGGGTAAGGGTTCAGAAGCGCTGGAAATCCTGGTCACCCACTCCCATAGCCACAGCGATCACACCGCCGCCGACCCCCAGTTTGCCGGCAAGCCGGGCGTCACACTGGTTGCCCCGGATGCAGAATCCGTGCGCCAATACTTTGCCTTCGGCGACTGGCCCAACGGCAGCGCAACCATCGATCTGGGCGGGCGCAAACTCACAGTCGTTCCCACCCCCGGACATCACAGCGAAGCCATCACCGTCTACGATCCCCGGACCCAATGGCTGCTGACCGGCGATACCTTCTACCCCGGCCGCCTGTATATTTGGGACTGGGAAGACTACAAAGCCAGCATCCGGCGCCTGGTGGCGTTCACCCGGGACCACGAGGTTTCCGCCATCCTCGGCACCCATATCGAAATGTCCCGAACCCCGGGCGAGGACTATCCTCTCGGCAGCAGCTACCAGCCCGACGAAGCCGGTCTGGCGCTCTCCGTCGTCGACCTGGAAGCGCTTGACGAGACCCTCCGGGAAATGGGCGCGGAGCCCAGGAGGAGGATCTTGGACAAATTTATTGTCTACCCGGTGGGCAAATTCCAGAAAGCCCTGAGCTGGATACTGAAAAAGGTGGGACTCTAAAAGAACCAACGAGAGGAGCGGCCCATGGCCGCGATCACGACATGAACGCCCCTTGACAGCTCAGTCGCGGCCATCAACCCTCGGCATCGCCACAATAAACAGCACAAGAAAATGACGCACGCCAAGAGGTGTATAAAACAGACTACTACCAGGAGCGGCTCCTAAGAGCTCATGCGATTTGGTTAATCGCGGTTTCCCGCAGCGGCCCAGGCCTCCTCGTAGGAACCGAGCACGCGCTCTTCAAAGTCTGTATCACCGTATTCTACAATTTCGGCAATCTTGCCGTCCCGAAACCTGAAGATAAAGCAGTACTCATTATTGTAGCGATCGCCACTCCGGGTCTGGACATCACCTCGCACTTCAGCAACAACGAAGTCACCTTCGGCGATCAGGTTGATTGCTCGCGCAGTGTATCGCGTTTCAAACAGGGAAAAGAGGGGCGCAATCAAATCCCGACGAATAGCATCCTGCCCTTCAAAGCGGCGTGACCAGCTACTCTGACCGGTCAATCGCCAGGTGTAATCAGAGTGGACAGACGCACTGAAAACATTCATATCCCCAATTTCCATCGCTTCGTAGATACGACGGATCGTTTCTTTGTTCTTGACCGTATTCATAATCGCAAAACTCTCCAAGATTTTCGATTATTCTTTATCGGGTAACGCTCAAATTCAGCCATCATCCATGTCGTTTTTGTGGCCGGGGAAAACATGTATGGAGAATCGCGCCAGGACATCGGAATACCCCAAGCACATATTCTTTATATGGCCAGGTAGTATTACGCTCCCCAGTTCAACCTTCTGCGACCACATGAAAATCGGATATCTTAGGCAGGAGAGCACGACCTGAAGGCCGAATTTTGGTGAATTCGCTACTTTGTTGCAGCCTCCACCTGAAATTTTTCGCGTTCGGTAAGCGCCTTATAACCCCTGGGGAATGGCCATCCATACCCCCAACGAAAATCCGTTGGCAAATATGGCGTACCGCCTACGCGAACTCCGGCCAGCATAAGCGCGGCTATTTCAGGCTGACCGACTGATTCAACACATTGCTGCAGTTTCTTATCCGCCTCTTGCCGCTCCTCATAGGTACCCCCTTTCCAATAGGCGTAATCATGCTCTGCACAACAGGCTAGCCAAAGCCTTTGCTGGCCTATTGTCCCGTCCGGAAACGCACTGCAGCCGTCCGATGTAAAGGGTTTTAATTCATCGGCCTGCAGGGCCGGACTGATAGAAAATAAAACTGTAAGCAGGTACTTCATGAATTCCGGAATTCTGTTAGACCACAGCATTGGTGGCACTAAAACCGAGTCGACATCAAGACCTAAAACTCACGGCCCGAAGTTGACATTATCGATCCACACCGCATCTTCACCTGTGCTGACACTGCCATCTTTCCGATAGCGCCACTCAATTTCGTGCTCACCGGCATCGAGTTCAAGGGCATACTGGGCCCAGTCACCGGAAGTGATATCCAGCCTCCGTTCGCCATCGACGAGAACCTGCAGCCAATCGCAGCAAGACTCACTATCGACCCTGGCATCAAACCTCAGAGTTCCCGCACTGAAAAGTGCGTCAAAAACAATGGCGCTGCCCTCGCCGTCGTCAATGGCACCTGAGCGAATGCTCCTGTTGCCATCGGAAGACTGATTCTGCACCAGATACCAGTTGGCACTGTTCGCGGCCGCGGCCTCCCAGGTGAGCGGCACGGTTTCCCCCTCGAAGGATTCGTACAGGGCGGTTATCGCCTGGGGGATCGATTCCGGATCATTGGGATCCGTATTGTATTTGAATCGCTCATCCCTGTCGGAGAATGAATCGCCGTCGGAGTCCAGCAAATTCGGATCGGTGAAGTAGACCAGCACCTCATCACCGTCCGACAGACCATCGCCGTCGCTATCCGCCAAATCCGGCAGCGTCTGGTAGACCTGAATCTCATCATAGTCACTCAGGCCATCCCCGTCCGTATCGCTCTCCAGGGGATTGGTACCCGCGACATATTCCTGCAGGTTTGTCAGGGTATCACTATCGAGATCCTGGACGGCGTCCGCCGCATCCTCATCCGAAAGTCCATGCAATAATTCCCACCACGCGGGCATCCCATCTTCATCGGAGTCTCCGAGGAAAATGATGGAATATGTCAGGGTTTCGTCAATCTGCCCTACCACGAGAATGCTTTCTTCGAGAGGGAAAATTCGCAGAACCTTGCTGTCCAACTGGAAGCTCATCAGCGGCTCATATGCCCCATAACCATAGAGGTCTATGAACCAGCGGCCACCGCTGTAACTGGAAGCGGCCAGAAGCTCGCCAAAATCCACCGCATCCGTAATCGGTCCGGGCAGTTCAAAATCGGCCAGTTCCAGCGTATCGGCTTGGTATATCCGGCCGCTGCCGAGTAGCAGATGCTTTCCACTGTTTACGACCCGAAGGGGCAACTGGTTAACCATGCGGGAGTAGTAGGGAGAGTTGCCACTTGCAGTGAGCTCCCCGGTGCTGCGGTCTATCTCCCCGTAGTAGACATAGCTTGAGGAAATACTGCGCAGGAAGTAAAAGCGTGAATTGACATCATTCCAGGCGACTTCCACAGCGCGGTCAACCCAATCATTGCTATCCCTGAGCGCGCCGTTTGCGCTAAAGATATGAAGCGCCGGATAACTGCCCACACCCTCCTGAACCAGCACATAGTTGCCGATGGCGGCCAAACTGCGGACCGCCTGCGACAGGCTGGCAAAGTCCTGCTCGTCGAGACTGCCATTCAGGTCGACATAGGTAATCTCGCCCGTTTCATAGGAGAAATAAAGACGTTCATGTGCCGCGGAGTAGACCATCTTTATCGGGGATTTGACGGCAACACCATTATCTTCACCCACGAATATCGGCTGCAGGTACGACTGCTCCCGCGCCGACCACCGGAACACGGTGCGGTGCTGGCTACTGAGCAGGTAAACAGTACCATTGGCGTCAGCGGCTATTTCGTCGGGGACGAACTCCGGAACCACCGCGGCATAGTCACACAGACCGGTACCGTCGTCGTGCTCCGACAGCCAGCAGGCGGCATCCTCCGGAAAAGCATCCAGGACGAGGCCGCTTGCAGAGTCCTCTTCACTGTAACCGGGATTCCAGGCATCGGGATAGCCATCGCGGTCACCATCCAACGATGCTGCCGGGTCCAGCGGGAAGGCATCTTCATTGTTGGCAACGCCATCCCCATCGCTGTCATCACTCGGGAGGTAATCGGTAAACAGCAAAGCTCCGCCCTGTTTACTGACGATCACGATATCCGGGCCGGCCTGACGTATCGCAACAAACTCGCCCGGGAAATCAACGGTCTCCACCTCCCTGGACAAACCGGCCTCCCGTCGCATGAGACGGAAGCCATTTTGCCCCCGCTCGACCCGCAGAAGTTCCCCGGTATCCAGCCAGATCGCATCATCGAATTCTCCCACGCTGCCCAGCACGGCCAGAGTGCGGCCATCGTATATTACACCGGACCCCAAAACGATCAGGCCACCATCCGCCGACACGCGGATGGGAGGCGCCAATGGGGATTCGCTGTAGCCTGGCACATAGCCACCAGACCGTATTTCTCCACTGCCCTGATCTATCTCGGTATAGGCAAGGTTGGATGCATAATGGTTGAGCTGATATATCCTCGAGCTTTCGGAGTCCCAGGCATAACTGTTATCGTATCGTTTGGCACCGCTACCGGTGTCGACGATATTGCCCGCCGAATCGTATATGTAAACGACTTCATAATTGGCAAGACTCTGCACCATCAGATAGTTCCCGGCCGCTGCCAGGGCTTCAACCGCATTCCAGGTAGTGCCGAAAGTCGATTCTTCGAGACTTCCACTTTCCAGGTCAACGAAAGTCAGCCTGCCGCTGTCGTAAGCGAAATACAGGCGCTGGTGGCTTTCAGAATAGGCCATATGCGACGGCTGGACTTCATTCATTCCATAGTGCCCGCCTACCCGAATGGGGTTGAGGAACTCACGTGTGTCGGCGGACCAACGGTAGACACTGCCATATTCCGGCGCGAACAGATACAGGATGCCGTCCTGGTCCGCAACCACCACAGACGGGGTAAAGTCCGGAATAGATGCGGAGAAATCACAGCCTCCGCTGCCGTCTCCATGCCCATCGGCGAGCCAACAGGCGGCGTCGGACGGGAAGGCATCGAGCAGCAGGCCGGTGGTTGAATCCGCCTGGTCGTAACCGCTGTTCCACTCATCCGGGTAGCCATCGTTGTCACTGTCCCCGGATGCGGCAGGATCCAGCGGGAAGGCATCCTCCAGGTTGGAAATGCCATCTCCGTCCCTATCGTCATTGGGCACATACTCGACGAACTCGAGATCGCCCCCTCGCTGGCTCACAATGATGTTGGTAGTCCCCGCCCTGACTAGCCGCAGCGCCGTGCCGGGAGACTCCCACTCCTCGAGCGGCGTCAACAGGTCGCTGCCCAGCCGCCGCAAACGGAAACCGCTGGAGGCTTCCGATTCCGGGCTCTGCGCAACCGTCACCAGTTCGCCCCCATCCAGCCAGAGCGCATCGGTGAACCCGGTGATCCGCCCACGCCATTGAAGGTCATCCGCATCCAAGAAGCTGCCCGCTCCACTAATTACCAGTGAGCCGTCGGTAGAAATACGAATTGGCTGCCTGAGCCCAGCCTGGCCATAAAATGAGCCCTGCCCCCTGTCGCCGATCTCACCGCTGTTTTGATCGATCTCTTCGTAATAGAGGTCGTAGGGGTTGCTCGCGTAGCGGAAGTAATAGAGCCGTGAATTGATCGGGTCCCATGCGGAATCGTGGACGATATAGCGCCACTCCGCCGTGTCAGTCAGCGCGCCCTGGGCATCAAAAATATAGTGAGTATTCCAGGCCCCACTGGCGTCTGCCGCCAGGACATAATTACCGACCGCGGCCAGTCCCGCCACCGCCATGGAGAGCCTGGTGAAGCTCGTCTCTACCAAGTTGCCGGTCAGATCAATATAGGTGATCTCTCCGCTGTCGTAAGCGAAATAAAGTCGCCCGTGGCTTTCCGAGTAAGCCATTTGCGACGGCGATTTGACGGTAAGGCCGTAATGTTTGCCGACGTAAATGGGATTGAGATAAGCGCTTGTCTCCGCGGACCAGCGGTACACCGTATGATGCTCGGAACTGAAGAGATACAGGATGCCACTATCGTCCGCGATGATTTTGTCCGGCGTGAACTGCGGCATGGTCGCGGCATAGTCGCACTGCCCACTGCCGTCGTCGTGCTCGGTCAGCCAGCAGGCCGAGTCGCCGGGGAAGGCATCGAGGGCGAGGCCCGCGGTCGAATCCTCCCCACTGTAGCCGTCGTTCCAGAAATCGGGGTAGCCATCGTTGTCGCTGTCGACCGACGCGGCGGGGTCCAGCGGGAAGGCGTCCTCCAGGTTTGTAACACCATCTCCGTCACTGTCATCGCTGGGCGTGTACTTGCGGAACGACAGGTCACCGTCCAGCTCACTCACCAATACGATGTGGGCGCCGGCCTGGCGCACGGCGCGGATGGCACCGGGATAATGATCGGCCTCGACCACCTGTACGAGATTTGCACTGCGGCGCTCCAGGCGGTGGCTGTCATCCCCCTGGGCGATCGTCAGAAGTTCGCCGCTTTCGAGCCACAGGGCGTCGACAAACTCCCCGACGGAGCCGAGCCATACGAGGCTGTCCGCAGCATAGATATCACCCGCACCCAGGGCGACCATGCCCCCGTCCCTGGCAACGCGGATGGGGGGCGCCATATCGTAAGCACCGTGATAAGGGGTCTCGCCTTCGGATACTATCTGGCCGCCGACCTGATCGATCTCCTCGTAGTGCAGGTCGTTGGGGCTGGTGGTATCGCGGAAGAAGTACACTCGCGAGTTCACAGGGCTCCAGGCGTACTCCCGCGAGTAATGATTCCAGTCGGCGCTGTCGGTCAGCGCGCCGTGCATATCGAAAATATGGTGGCTTTCCCAGGCGCCACTGTCGTCCTGGGCCAGCAGGTAATTGCCCACTGCCGCCAGTCCACTGACAGGCATTGGAGTGTGGGCGAAGCTTTCCTCCACCGGGCTGCCGTCGAGGCTGACAAAGGTAATCTCCCCGCTATCGTATCCGAAGTAAAGCCGCCTATGCTCCCCGGAATGATCCATGAGCGTGGGAGATTTGACCGTGAAACCGTTATCCTCGCCGACCAGGATAGGGTTGAGATAGGATTCGGTCTCCGCCGACCAACGATAGACCCTGCGGTTTTCGGGACTGAACAGATAGACGGTACCGTTCTCACCTGCGACGATCCGCTCCGGAGTGAAGCGGGGCATGGTGGCGGCATAGTCGCACTGGCCGTTGCCATCGTCGTGCTCGGCCAGCCAGCAGGCCGAGTCGTCGGGGAAAGCATCGAGGGTGAGGCCGGTGCTCGAATCCTCCTCACCGTAGCCGTCGTTCCAGGAATCCGGGTAGCCGTCGTTGTCGCTATCCGCGGACGCGGCGGGGTCCAGCGGGAAGGCATCTTCCAGGTTGGGGATGCCGTCTCCGTCACCGTCGTCATCGGGTACATATTCGGTGACGGCCAGGTCGTGGCCGTTCCTGCTCACCAACAGAATCCTCGAACCGACCTGGCGGACGGCGAGCAGGCTGCCGGGAAACTCCAGGACTTCGACCTTTTCCGCCGACTGAGCAGCACGGCGTTCCAGGCGAAACTTGTCGCCACTCTGTATGGCGAGCAGAAGTGCACCCTCTTCCAGCCACAGCCCGTCCTTGAAGGCACCTACCGAACCCTGCCACGTCAGGCTGTTCGCGTCGTACAGACCCCCGGAACCCACGGCGACCAGGGTGCCATCGGGGGAGACCCGGATCGGCGGGAAGATGTTGTAATCGCCCCGGTAGGGGGAATCACCCTGGGAGACTATCTGCCCACTGGCCTGGTCGATTTCCTGGTATTGCAGGTCGTTGGGACTCACGCCCTCGCGGAAGTGATACAGGCGGGAGTTGTGCGGATTCCAGGCGTGCACACTGGAGTAGTAGTTCCAGTCGCGGCTGGCCACCCGGCTGCCTTCCCGGTCATAAATAAAGTGCGCCGTCCGATAGTTGGTACTCTCCTGCACCAGCAGGTAGTTGCCCACGTCCACCAGGCCGCCGACACTCTGGGGTAGGGTCGTGAAACCCTGTTCGAGCATACTCTCGGAGGGCGCAATGAAATTGATGTTCCCATTGTCGTAACCGAGATACAGGCGGTCCTGGCTCTCCAGGTAGGCAACGGCAACCATTCTTGCGGAGGGCTCGCCCGCGCCATAAATCGGGTTCAGGTACCGCTCCTCTTCCGCGGACCACCGGTGTATGGCCTGCAGATCCTCGCTGAACAGATAGAGGACTCCATTCGCATCGGCGAAGATTTTATCCGGTGCAAATCCGGGCGCCCGGGGATTCCGTTCGCATTTCTCCTCGGAGTCCCCGTGCTGCGGCAGCCAGCACATGGCATCTTCCGCGAAAGCATCTTCGGGGTCGGGAACGCCATCGCCGTCGTCATCGGTATCGACGCTGTTGCCAGTGCCGTCGCTGTCCGTATCCTTCTGTTCCAGGGCGTCGAGCGGGAATGCATCATGAATGTCGGCGACTCCATCCCCATCGGAATCCGGGTCGGTTTCATTGGGAATCCCGTCGCTATCCGTATCGAAAGTAAAATTGGGATCATCGGGAAACCCATCGAACAGATCGGGGATGCCATCCCCGTCCCCGTCGGGGCCATCCAGCCCAGTCAGGAGCAGAAGCTCGCCATTGTCGTCCAGGCGCGCTATTCCCAGATCCTTCACCAGCCAGAAGGTGCTTTCCCAGTGGAGTTCGTGATCCATCCCTTCAAGCTCAACGGAAGCGGTTATCGCAACGAAAATAACCCGCCCATCAATTTGCCCATAGGGCGTGGATACCGATTCCAGGCCCAGGTATTCGCGTGTCAGGGTAAATTCGAGCGTTTTATCCCCATAGGCGGGCGCAATGCTCGCGGTGCCACTGGTATTCATGGTGATGGAATTGCCGGCCCGGAGATCCCTGTTCCAGAGCGGCAGGCTGCTATCCAGCCTCACGTCCACGGCGAATTCGCCCAACTGGCCAATGGTTCTCGCGGCGGCAAAGTAACCCTGCAGGTAAATATCATCCGGCGTGGAGTCGAGGTAGTGCCGGTTGCCATTCATATAGGACAACACATGGGCACTGTTGCCATTGTGTTCCACCAGGCCATCGAACCTGGAAGGTATATCGCTGCTGTTATAGAACAGCGTTATATCGTTGGAGACGGGTAGATAAGGGTTGTAGCCGGACAAGCCGCCGCTGGATGATCCCGATGAAGAGCTGGAGCCACCTCCAGATGAAGAGCTGGAGCCACCGCCACTGGAAGAGCTCGAACCGCCCGGGGGCGTGTCATTATCACCGGAGCCACCGCCGCCACCGCAACCGACCATCAACACAATGAGCGCAGCCAGAACAACCTGCCTGAGGGTCCATCGATCCATTATGCTTCCCCAACCATTCCCTGTGAAATGAAGTTATTCTTGTTTAAGCGGCCGGGACACCACTGCCGCAGAAATCAGCCGAAACTATCAAAAATTGGGATTGGCTTCCATACAAAATTGCGATCGGCGGCAAACATCGTCAAACAACTCAAAATCCCAGTGGCCGCTTCAGCCCGGATATCGCCCCCGGCGACCGCTGTTGCAGCAGGGAGGCCCGCGTCGCTACGATTAGAGTACAAAAGTACCAGTCACGGTTTCGCCATCTGGTAGCAGCACCGGGAAGGCGGTAAATGTGATGGCGGCGCGCAGCGGATAGCATTGCGCCGCGGGATTGACGCGGATGCGGCGACCCCGTCGCACCCGGCTCGATTTGCCGGAGTCGAGGGCTAGAAGGAGCGCCGGCGGTAGTGGCGGTAGCTCGGAGTCCAGAAATTACGCTCTATCGACTTCAGCAGCTTCTCGTCGTCGACCACCGGGGCCACGCCGTCCTCCTGGGCCCGCTTGCCCACGGCGAAGGCGATATTCCTGCTCAGTTCGCGGGTCTCCGACAGCGGCGGCAGCAGCGCGCCCTCGCCGCTCCTGACCACCGGGGACTGCTCGGCCAGGGCGTTGGAGGCGGCCATCAGCATATTGTCGGTGACGCGGTAGGCGCCGGCGGCGATTACGCCGAGGCCTATGCCGGGAAAAATGTACACGTTGTTGCACTGGGCGATGGGGTATTTCTTTCCGTCCAGTTCCACCGGCGCAAAGGGGCTGCCAGTGGCCACCAGCACCTCGCCCCTGGTCCAGGTGAGAATTTCCTGGGGTGTGGCCTCGGCGCGGGAGGTGGGGTTGGAGAGGGGCAGTACCAGAGGCCTGGCGCACCCTTTGTGCAACGCCTCGATCACCGGCTGGGAGAAGAGACCGCCCTGCCCCGACACGCCGATCAGGATGCCTGGCTTCACCTGTTCGATCAGCTGCGGCAGTTCCCAGTCGCCGGCCCCTTCGAGTGCGGCCGGGTCCTGGGCCAGCCGGGCCTGGAAGTCGTGCAAGCCTTTCATGTCCGATGTGACCAGCCCGTAGCGGTCGAACATGAAGAGGCGGCTCCTGGCCTGCTTTTCGGTCAGCCCTTCTCCCACCATGGCCGCCACTATCTGTTCGGCGATACCGCAACCCGCGGAGCCCGCACCCACCACCACCACGCGCTGGTCGCCAAGCTGTTCCTTTTTGGCCTTGCAGGCGGCGAGGATGGTGCCCAGGCAGACCGCAGCGGTACCCTGGATGTCGTCGTTGAAACAGCAGAGCTCATCGCGATAGCGTTCGAGAAGCGGCATGGCGTTGGTCTGGGCGAAGTCCTCGAACTGCACCAGCACCTTGGGCCAGCGGCGCTTTACCGCGGCCACGAACTCGGCCACGAACTCGTCGTATTCCTCCTGTGAGATACGCTCGTGGCGCCAGCCCATGTACATGGGGTCGTTCAGCAGGGCGCGGTTGTTGGTGCCCACGTCCAGCATCACCGGCAGGGTGTAGGCGGGGCTGATGCCGCCGCAGGCGGTGTAGAGGGACAGCTTGCCGATGGGAATGCCCATGCCGCCGATACCCTGGTCGCCGAGACCGAGGATGCGCTCACCATCGGTGACCACGATTACCTTGACGTTCTCCTTGGTGGCGCTGCGCAGTATATCGTCCATGTATTTCCGGTCCGGGTAGGACACGAAGAGGCCGCGGTGGTTGCGGTAGATATTGGAGAACTCCTCGCAGGCGTCCCCCACCGTCGGTGTATAAATAATCGGCAGCATCTCCTCGATATGCTGCTCGATCAGGCGGAAGAACAGGGTCTCATTGTCGTCCTGGATGGCGCGCAGGTAGATGTGGCGGTCCAGGTCCGTCTTGCACTGTTCGTACTGGTGGTAGGCGCGCCGGGCCTGCTCCTCGATGGACTCGACATTGTTCGGCAGCAGGCCGACCAGGTTGAACTCGATGCGCTCCTTGACGGTGAAGGCGCTGCCCTTGTTGAGCAGCGGCATTTCCAGCAGTGAGGGGCCTGCGTGGGGAATGTAGAGGGGGCGTTTTTCTTTGTTGCTCATAGGTCTGCCTACTTCTGCTGCGGTGGGAGTACTCGGGAGAGGCGGCAGACTAGCGACTGCGCCTCAGGATAACAAGGCCTCTGGGTCGTCCAGTTTCAAGGGCACCGCAGGTAGCGGAAGCCTTAGCGCGCATACGCGACGCTTCACAGCGATGCCCGTGACCGAAAGCGAATCGCGCTACCGGCTGGCTGGCGCGGACGAGCGGCAGGAACACCCGTTGAAGATATCCATCAGGCTGTGGACCACCTCGTTCATCCCAGCCGCCGACTGGGTGCCGAAGATTGTAACGACAGGGGCGGATATTAGCCCCAGCCCGTCCCGCTGTCATCAGGGATGCCCCTCCCTTCCGGCCTGGCCGCTAGTAAGTCCACCGCGCCATCTGCTACGCAAAGCGGCCCCGGTTGTTTTACTGACTCAAGTTTCGGCGTTCACAGGGATTGGTAGCCCTCGAAGGCGGCAGTTTCGAGCGGCCCTGCTGCCGGTGGCCACCTGGCAAAAAACCTCATCGGTAAACATTTACCAGGTGGCCACCGGCAGCAGGACCTCGCGCAGTGCCACCCAGCGGCTTACTGCCCTCGGCGTGAACTCCGAAACTTGAGTTACTGAGATGACGTCGAGCACATCATGGCCCAACCCGCACTGATCTATGATTGCGCTATCGCGTCGACATGCCGTTTGCAGCCGCGGGCTCCGAGCGATCAACTCCCGCAGGGCATCGCCGCCAAGGCTATCGACATCAAAGGATCTTGCCATGCGCCATTTTTACTCCGCACTGCTATTTTCGCTTTCCCTGGTGGCCTGCGGTGGCAGCGACGATACCGCGGCAAAAAAGCAGGAAGGTGCGGCAAAAAATAACGAAGCTGCTGCGGCGGCACCGGCCACTCACTCCCAGGCCCCTCAATCCCAAGCCACTTCCCCGGGACCTCAACAACCAGCCGCAGAACCCACTACCGCGCCCCCGAACATCGCCGGCACCAAGCCCAACATTCTCCTGATCGTGTCCGACGACACCGGCGTGGGCGACCTGGGCCCTTACGGTGGCGGCGAAGGCCGCGGCATGCCCACACCCAACATCGACCGCATGGCCGCCGAGGGCATGACCTTCTTCTCCTTTTACGCCCAGCCCAGTTGTACCCCGGGGCGGGCGGCCATACAGACCGGCCGTATCCCCAACCGCAGCGGCATGACCACCGTGGCCTTCCAGGGCCAGGGCGGCGGCCTTCCCCAGGCGGAGTGGACCCTGGCCTCAGTGCTCAAGAAGGCCGGCTACAACACCTACTTCACCGGCAAGTGGCACCTGGGCGAGTCCGACTACGCGCTGCCCAACGCCCAGGGCTACGACGTGATGGAGCACGCCTTCCTGTACCACGCCAACGCCTACACCTACGGCGACCCGACCTGGTTTCCGGACATGGACCCCAAGCTGCGCGCCATGTTCGACAGGGTGACCAAGGGCTCCATGTCCGGCAAGGCGGGCGAACCGGCCAAGCAGGACTGGAAAGTGAACGGGCAGTATGTGAATACGCCGGACAAGGGAGTTGTAGGCCTGCCTTTTTTGGATGGCTATATCGAGCGCTCCGGCATCGGATTCCTGGAAGATGCGGCCAGGCATGGGGATACTCCGTTCTTTATCAATATCAATTTCATGAAGAACCACCAGCCCAACCTGCCGGCGCCGGAGTTCAAACACAAATCGATGTCCAAATCCAAATATGCCGACGCGGTGGTGGAACTGGACACCCGCATCGGCCGCATCCTCGACAAGCTGCGCGAGCTGGGCATGGAAAAGAACACACTGGTTTTCTACACGGTGGACAACGGCGCCTGGCAGGACGTCTTTCCCGACGCCGGCTACACCCCTTTCCGCGGCACCAAGGGCACCGTCCGCGAGGGCGGAAACCGGGTACCGGCGATCGCCGTTTGGCCAGGCAGGATCCAGGCCGGTGTGCGCAACCACGACATTCTCGGCGGCCTCGACCTAATGGCCACTTTCGCATCCCTGGCGGGAGAGAAACTTCCGGAAGAGGATCGAGACGGACAGCCGATCATCTTCGACAGCTACGACATGTCGCCCGTGCTGGCCGGCTCCGGCGAGAGCGCCCGAACCTCATGGTTCTACTTCACCGAGGACGAACTCACCCCGGGCGCCGCTCGCGTGGGTAACTACAAAGCCGTATTCAACCTGCGTGGCGATGACGGCGCAGTGACCGGCGGGCTGGCAGTGGATACCAACCTCGGCTGGAAGGGTCAGGAAAAGTATGTGGCTACGGTGCCGCAGATTTTTGATCTGTGGCAGGACCCGCAGGAGCGCTACGACCTCTTCATGAACAATTTCACAGAGCGCACCTGGACCATGGTGACCTTCAACGACGCCATCACGGAGCTGATGAAGACCTACGTCAAGTATCCGCCGCGTAAACTGCAGAGCGAAAGCTACTCCGGTCCCATCACCATCAGTGGCTATCAGCGGTTCAAGAACGTGAGGGAGGCGCTGGAGAAAGAAGGGATAAGCCTGCCCCTGCCAACGGGTAACTAAAGCGGAGCCATTAGAAAGTTAATTATGAGCCCCGCCGCGCGGACGAAGGGTGCAGCTTGAGAATGTGGCAAGCGTACTTGTTTATTGTTTTTGAATCTTCATGGAGTGCTTAGCAATGGATCGCCTAAAACCCTTGAGTTGGGTGACATGGGTAGCGCTGGTGGTGCTCGCGTGCAGCGCCGCGTCGCCGGCAATGGCGCAAAAGAAGCCCAACATCCTCTTCATCATGGGCGACGATATTGGCTGGATGCAGCCGAGCATCTACCACCGCGGTTTGATGGTGGGAGAGACACCCAATATCGACTGGATAGGTCAGCAGGGCGCGATGTTCACCGATTACTACGCGGAGCAGAGCTGCACCGCGGGGCGTACGGCCTTTTTCACCGGCATGCAGCCGGTGCGCGTCGGCATGACCTTACCGGAAATTCCCGGAAGCCCGTCCTACCTGCGCCCCGGCACGCCGGCACTCGCGAAATTCCTGTTCGATCTCGGCTACACCACCGGCGAGTTCGGCAAGAACCACCTGGGCGACCACACCGAGTCACTGCCGACCGCACACGGCTTCCAGGAGTACTGGGGCTACCTCTATCACCTCGACGCCATGCAGGGAGTCAGCTTCCCCGACATCAACAAGACCCCGACCCAGCAGACGGTGGCTCCGCCGTGCAAGAACACGCCGATCCCCGGCTTGCCCGAGGTTCCCGGCGCCGTGGACCCCAAGACCACTGTCTGCCTGACGCCGCCGCGGCCGGTGATTTGGTGCACCTCCAAGGACGGCACCGCGAAGAACCAGACATGCAAGGATCAGGGCCCGCTGACGCTGGATCGCTCGAAGACGGTGGACGAGGAGATTTCGGCCAGGGTCATCGACTTCCTCGACCGCAACGACCCCGAGAAGACCGGCAAGCCCTTCTTCGTCTGGTACAACCCGGCGCGCATGCACATCACCACCATGCTGTCCGACAAGTACATGGCCATGGTGGGCCAGCCCGGCGGCAGGGACTGGGGCGTCAACGAAGCCGGCATGAAGCAGATGGACGACAACATCGGCTACGTACTCAAAAAGCTCAAGGATATGGGCCAGCTCGACAACACCATCGTCGTCTTCACCACCGACAACGGCGCCGAGACGATCACCTATCCCGACGGCGGCGTCACCCCCTTCGCGGGCGGCAAGCTGACCACCTGGGAAGGCGGCATGCGCGCGCCCATGGTCATCCGCTGGCCGGGCGTCATCAAGCCGGGCACGGTGAAGAACGATACCTTCGCGTCCCTGGACTGGCTGCCCACGTTCGTTGAGATCGCCGGCGGCCCCAAGGGCAACGAACTGAAGCAGCAGATCGAAAAAGGGGCCTATAAAGGCATCGTCAAGACGACCCTCGACGGTGTTAACCAGATCGACTACCTGACTGGCAAGAGCGACAAGTCGGCGCGCGACCACTTCCTGTACTGGTCGGGCAAGGTGCCGTCGGCGGTGCGCTACAAGAACTGGAAGATGTACTTCTCGATGGTGTCCCAATCGCCGTCGGGCTTCGTCGCAGGCGCGCTCCCCTATCACTGGACCCAGGTAGTCAACATCAAGCGCGACCCCTTCGAGGATTCGATCGGTGATCACACCAAGACCCTGTTCGGTCTCGGCGGGGCCCTCGCGGGACCGGTCACCGCCTACGTCTACGACTGGAACATGCTGCCTATCGGCCAGCAGCTGTGGCTGAGGCACCTCGAGACCTACGTCAATTTCCCGCCGCTGCAGAACCCGGCAAGCTACAACCTGGACCAGGTCATGCAGCAGGTGAAAGAAATGAAGACGAGCAGCCACGCAGGCCACTAAACGTGTGAACGGCATGTGAATAGCCACAACGGGTGGCCCGTGAGGGCCACCTTCTTAACTCAAGTTTCGGGGTTCACGCCGAGGGCAGTAAGCCGCGCAGTGGCACTGCGCGAGGTCCTGCTGCCGGTGGCCACCTGGCAAAAAACCTCATCGGTAAACATTTGCCAGGTGGCCACCGGCAGCAGGGCCGCTCGAAACTGCCGCCTTCAAGGGCTACTAATCCCTGTGAACACCGAAACTTGAGTTCTTAACTCTGGAATCAACCTTCCTCTCAGCACTAACGATCCGGGTCCGGCCCGGCGAATTCGACGGAGAATTTTCCCATGCACCCGGCCCACTGGTTCCGTTTTGCACAGATGCTCGCGCTCGGCGCATGGCTGATATGTTGCACGCAGGCCCTCGCACAGACAGATCCGCTGCCCTCGTGGAACGACGGCGCCGCGAAGCGGGCCATCGTCGCGTTCGTACGGAAGACCACAACCCAGGGAAGCCGCGATTTCGTCCCGCCGCCGGAGCGCATTGCCACCTTCGACCAGGACGGCACCCTGTGGGTCTCGCACCCGATATACACGCAGGTGGTCTACTGTCTGGAGCGGGTGCCGGCGGTGGTCAAGGCCAAGCCTGAGCTCGCCAAGGTCGAGCCGTTCAAGACTGTGCTCTCCGGCGACCGCGCTGCCATGGCGAAGCTGTCGATGCAGGATCTGGAGAAGATTCTCGCCGCCACCCTCACCGGTATGTCGGTGGAGGACTTTCAGGCGGAAGTGAAGAAGTGGCTCGGGACGGCCAGGGACCCGCGCTGGAAGAAGCCCTACACCCAGCTCACCTACCTGCCCATGCAGGAACTGCTGAAATATCTGCGCGCGAACGGCTACAAGACCTACATCGCCACCGGCGGCGGCCAGGATTTCGTGCGCGTGTATTCCGAGCAGACCTACGGCATTCCACCCGAGCAGGTGGTCGGCACCGCGGGGGCGACGAAATATGGTTACGACAAGGACGGCAGGCCGTTCCTGACCAAGGAACCGAAACTGCTGCTGAACGACAACGATGCCGGTAAACCCGAAGGCATTCATTTCATGATCGGCCGCCGGCCCGTGGCGGCCTTTGGCAACTCAACCGGTGACCGGCAGATGCTCGAGTACGCCGGCGCGGGAGACGGTGCGCGACTAATGATGCTAGTGCTGCACGATGACGCCAAACGCGAGTACGCCTACGGCCCGGCGCAGGGACTCGCCGATACCAAAGTCGGCACTTTCACCCAGGCGCTTTACGACGAGGCGAAGAAGAAAGGCTGGACCGTCATCAGTATCAAGAACGACTGGAAGCGTATCTTTTCGTTCGAGGAATAAAATGGCCCCGCTTCCAATAAACTCATCTTGAAGGGCACCATAAAGATCGCGGCATCGCGGCAAATCACAATTGATAACACATCAACACACCATCTCCGGGGGATCCATGCCAATCGCCCTTCGCATTCTGCTACTGACCCTGTTGCTGCCCGCTTGTGACAAAAATATCCAGGCGGATCGCGAAAACCGGGCGGATGGCAGCCCGGTGGCCTCCAGCGCAAACGACCGGGACGCCGCGAGCGAAAGCTCAGGCCCGGGAATGGTCGCAGGCGATGCCTATGTGGGATCGGCCCGCTGCGGCTCCTGCCATCAGGCCGAGTTCCAGTCCTGGCGCAACTCCCACCACGATCTGGCCATGCGGGAAGCCAGCCCGGACACGGTACGGGGCGATTTCGACGATGCGCGATTCAGCTACTTCGGCACCGTCTCCAGATTCTTTAAAAAGGACGGCGACTACTTCGTGCGCACGGACGGGCCCGACGGGAAACCGCACGACTACCCCGTCGCCTATACCTTCGGCATCCATCCCCTGCAGCAATATCTGGTCGAGTTCCCAGGCGGAAGGTTGCAGGTACTGAGCATAGCCTGGGACAGCCGAGACAAATCGGAGGGTGGCCAGCGCTGGTTCCACCTGTACCCGGACGAGCAGGTCAAACACGGCGACCCCCTGCACTGGACCGGCATCGACCAGAACTGGAACTTCACGTGTGCCGACTGCCATTCCACCAACCTGCAAAAAAATTACGATCAGGCCACCCAGGCCTACAGCACCGCCTGGTCCGAAATCAACGTCGCCTGTGAAGCCTGCCACGGCCCGGGGTCCCGCCATCTGCGGTGGACACGGAACCCCCTCGCCGAAAGTGCCCACAAAGGCTTTCCGGTTTCCTTTGCCGCGCGCAAGCAGGCCGCCTGGGCAATGGATACCGATAGCGGCATCGCACGGCCGCAACGCCCTATCGACACGCGGGCGGAAATAGAAACCTGCGCCCAGTGCCATTCGCGCCGGGCCACCCGTTTTCCCGGTGCCGGGGCCGGTGATTCCTTACTGGATCACTTCAGCCCGGCGGTTCTCAGCGAACCGCTCTATCACGCGGACGGGCAGATCAACGGCGAGGTCTACGTGTATGGCTCTTTCCTCCAGAGCAGGATGCACGCCGCGGGGGTGACCTGCAGCAACTGCCACGAGCCCCACAGCCTGCAGTTGCGCGCGCCGGGAAACGCGCTCTGCGCCCAGTGCCACCTACCGGAAAAATTTGACACCCCTGAGCACCATTTCCACCCCGCGAGCGGCCCGGGCGCCCACTGCGTCGACTGCCATATGCCGGCGAAAACCTATATGCAGGTGGACGCGCGCCGCGACCACAGCTTCCGCATTCCGCGCCCGGATCTCTCGGACAGGCTGGAAACACCCAATGCCTGTATCGGCTGCCACACGGACAAACCCAATCGCTGGGCCGCGACCCTGCTGGAGCGCAAGTTCGGCAAGCCCGCTGAACGGCACTATGGCGAAGCCATTTACGCCGGCCGCCGCGGACTGCCCGGCGCCGAAGCCAAACTGCTGCAACTGGTCAGCGACACATCCCAACCCACCATTGCCCGCGCCACGGCGGTAAGCCTGCTGCCTCGCTATCTCTCGCAGCAGTCCGCGCCGCTGCTGCAGGCGGTTGCCCGGGGCGACGAGCCGCTGCTCAGCCTGGCCCTGGCGCAATCCCTGGAAACCGTGCCGCCACAAATACGCCCGGCCCTGGCCGTTCCACTGCTGTACGAAGACAGGCGCGTGACCGCCTCACTCGCGGCCAATGCCCTCGCCGGCCTCCCGATGGCCCATTATCCGCTGGAGGTAAAGCAGCGGTTTGCCCGCGCACTCGACGATTACCTCAGCGCGGAGCAATTCAACGCCGATCGCCCGGAGTCCCTGGTCAACCTGGCCGGACTGCGGGCGCAGCGCGGCGAGTTCGCGAAAGCCGAGGATCTCTACCGCGAGGCCATCGCACTGGCGCCCGACTACAGCCCCGCCTACGTCAACCTCGCCGATCTCTACCGCGCCACCGGTCGGGAACCGCGGGCGGAGGCGCTGCTTCGCACCGCATTAAAGGCCGCCGCGGACAAACCGGCGATCCAGCATGCCCTCGGCCTTTCCCTGGTGCGCCAGCGGAAAACCCCCGAGGCCATGGATTTCCTGCGCCTGTCCGCGGAGGGTTCCGCCGCCACCGGTCGCTATCTCTACGTCTACGCCATCGCCCTGAATTCCACCGGCAAGCCGCGGGATGCGATTTTCGTACTCGAACAGGGCCTCCAGCGCTTTCCAGACGACCCGGAAATCCTCCAGGGACTGATGTCCCTGCACCGGGATCAGGGGAATTTGGCCCAGGCGCAACGGTATCAACAGCGGCTCCTGCGATAAGCCGGCGCCAACAGGTGTATCGCGCTTGAACTAGGCTGTTGGGGATCTGCCGGGCAACCCGCTGTTTCTGACATCGCGCATGGACCGGGACGCCATGGCCCTACGCTGTAGGAGAAGCAACGCGCACACACCGCACGAGACCGCGTAACGAAATGACCAGGCGGAAATTGCACCGTTTGTCCGTACACAGTTTGTTCTCGTGGATATTTTCCGCGGCCTTCCTGATCCTGTGCGCGGCAATACTGGTTTCCACAATTTCGACCTTCGCGCAATTTATCTTTTCGTCGGAGGTCCTTTACCGGGAGAACGAGATCCCCGAGATCGTTATCAACGCCATCAGCAACCTGATCATCGCCCTGGTGATGTTCGAACTCTACTTGGTCATCCGCGTCGATACCCATCCGGAATCCGGCCAGGCGACCATTCACGCCCTGCTGGAATCCGCGCCGAGATTCATCATCGTCGTCTGCGTGGCCCTGGCGCTGGAGGGACTGGTGCTGGTAATAAAACTGAGCCAGGACGAAAAACTTGAAGAACTGCTTGCGCCAATCGTAGTGATCCTGTGTTCAGCGGCACTGCTGGTCAGCCTGGGGCTCTTCCTGAAAATCTGCCCGCGCAAAGCCCAGACCGGGAAAGACGTCAAGGGGGATACCGGAGAGCGCGGCTGAAGGGTTACCGGACGTCCTCCCTCCAGGAACGCATCCCGGTTGCCTCGACACTGAAACCTATACTTTATTTTCACAAACAGGCGGAACCGGAAAAGCAAAGCCAGGACAGCAAAATGCATCTCAGTGAAAAATACCTTGCTTTCATCTTGCTCGGCGTTTTCCTGCCGTTTTTCTCAACGGCTTCGACAGCGGCGGAAGACAGTACCGCCAAACCCGGCTCACCCTCCGCCACCACGACCATCAGCGGTGCGCAGCTCCCCCCACCCGACCCGAAGTTCGGTGGCGTCATCAAACACGACGCCCTCAAATCCAAGGCCTGGTGGCCACCGCGCATCGTGCCGCCGGAAAAGGCGCCCAATATCCTGCTGATCATGACCGACGACGCGGGCTTCGGCGTGCCCAGCACGTCCGGCGGGGTCATACCGACGCCGACGCTGGATCGTATCGCGAAGAACGGCCTGCTCTACAACAACATCCATTCCACCGCGCTCTGTTCGCCGACCCGCGCCGCGCTGATCACCGGGCGCAATCACCACTCCGCCGGCTTCGGAGTCATCTCGGAACAATCCACCGGCTTCCCGGGCTACAACAGCATCATCAATGAAGACAAGGCCACCATCGGGCGCATCCTGCTTGAAAACGGCTACGCCACCTCCTGGTTCGGCAAGAACCACAATACCCCGGCCTTCGCCGCCAGCCAGGTGGGCCCCTTCGACCAGTGGCCCATCGGCATGGGTTTCGAGTATTTCTACGGCTTCGTCGGCGGCGATGCCAACCAGTGGCAACCGAACCTGTTTCGCAATACCACGCAGATCTACCCCTTCGACGGCAAGCCCGGCTGGAACCTGATCACCGGCATGGCCGATGACGCCATCGACTGGCTGAACCGCATCAACCAGACCGATCCCAGCAAACCGTTCTTTCTGCATTACGTTCCCGGTGCCAGTCACGCGCCCCACCATCCCACCCGGGAGTGGGTCGACAAGATCCACAAAATGCACCTGTTTGACGACGGCTGGAACAAGTTGCGCGAGCGCATCTTCGAGAACCAGAAGCGCCTCGGGGTGATTCCCGCGGATACCAGGCTGGAACCATGGCCGAAAGAGATCATCAAGAACTGGGATGAGTTAACCGCTGAGGAGAAGAAGCTGTTCATCCGCCAGGTGGAAGTCTTCGCCGCCTACGTGGCCTACAACGACCACGAGATCGGCCGCGTCATCCAGGCCGTCGCGGACATGGGCAAGCTGGACGACACGCTCATCATCTACATCAACGGCGACAACGGCACCAGCGCCGAAGGCGGCCTGCTCGGCACGCCCAATGAGGTCGCCTACTTCAATGGCGTCAACGCAATGCCGGTCGACGTGCAGATGAAGTGGTACGACGTCTGGGGCACCGAGCAGACCTATAACCACATGTCGGCGGGATGGTCCTGGGCCTTCGATACCCCCTTCACCTGGTTCAAGCAGAACGCCTCCAAGCTCGGCGGCATCCGCCAGTCCATGGCGATCTCCTGGCCGAATGGCATCGAGGACAGGGGCGCCCTCCGCGAGCAGTTTATGCACGTGATCGACGTGGTGCCCACCCTGCTGGAGGTCACCGGCATCCGCGCGCCGGAAATCGTGGATGGCATCGAGCAGGCACCGATCGAGGGCACCAGTTTCGCCTACACCTTCGACAGGGAAAACGCCGAGGCGCCATCGCGACACAAGACCCAGTATTTCGAAATGATGGGCCAGTGGGCGCTCTACCACGAAGGCTGGCTGCTCAGTACCAAGGTGAACCGCGCGCCCTGGGAAGCCTTCGGCCCCGCCAATCCCGACCCGCTCAACAACCAGGTGTTCGAGCTCTACAACTTGGCGGAGGATTTCAGCCAGTCGCAGAATATCGCCGACAAACACCCGGACAAAGTGAAGGAATTGAAGAAACTGTTCATCGAGCAGGCCGAGAAGTACCAGGTATTCCCGCTGGATGCCTCGGTGGCCGCGCGTATCGTCGCTCCGCGGCCAAACATCACCGCCGGCCGCACCGAGTTCGTTTACACCCATCCGATGGTCGGCCTGCCGCAAGGGGATTCCCCGTTCCTGCTCAACAGCTCCTACACGATTACCGCGGACATCACCGTTCCCGAAGGCGGCGCCGAGGGCATGATCCTCACCTCCGGCGGGCGTTTTGCCGGCTACGGCTTCTACCTGCTGAAGGGCAAGCCGGTATTCCTGTGGAACCTGATCGACCTCAAGCGCGTGAAGTGGGAAGGGCCGGAGGTACTCAAGCCCGGTCGCCACACGCTGGAATTCGATTTCAAGTACGACGGTCTCGGCGTAGGCACACTCGCCTACAACAATATGAGCGGCCTGGGCCGCTCCGGTACCGGCACGCTCAAGGTGGACGGCAGGGAAGTCCAGACCATCACCCTGAAGCAGACACTGCCCATGATCCTGCAATGGGACGAGAGCTTCGACATCGGCTCCGACACCCTGACCGGCGTCAACGACGCCGACTACCGGCCGCCCTTCCCGCTGACCGCCACGCTCAACAAACTGACGATCAAGGTGGACCGCCCGCAGCTCACCCAGGAGGACATCAGGAAGCTGGAGAATACGACCGCCACTGCGGTGGATGGCAATCCGATCCACCACTTGCAGGGCGGGCCACACTGACCCGCGCTGATGAGCAACGCATAGTCTTCCGCGGGTAGTTGGTAACTCAAGTCTGGGAGTTCACGCCGAGAGGCAGTAAGCCGCGGGGGGCACTGCGCGAGGTCCTGCTGCCGGTGGCCACCTGGCAAATGTTTACCGATGAGGTTTTTTGCCAGGTGGCCACCGGCAGCAGGGCCGCTCGAAACTACCGCCTTCAAGAGCCACCAATCCCTGTGAACGCCGAAACATGAGTTGGTCACTTCGGGCTAGACCGACGCCAGCCGCGTGCGCACCACGATTTCCGATGTCAGGGTCCGGTGCACCGGGCAGCGATTGGCGATATCCAGCAGTTTCTGCCGCTGCTCGCCGGTCAGCTGCCCCTCCAGAGCGATCTCCCGCACTATCTCGTCGATCCTGCCCTCTTTGGTTTCGCAGTCCTCGCAGTCTTTCGCGTGGACCTTCCGATGCGAGAGGATCACACGGATTCCCTCCAGCGGAATCTCCTTGCGGTCGGCGTACATGCGCACAGTGATACTGGTGCAGGCCCCCAGTCCCATCAGGATATATTCGTAGGGGCCGGGGCCCTGGTTGTTGCCGCCGAGGTCCTCCGGTTCGTCGGCAATCAGGTGGTGCGGCCCCGAGGTCAGCGCCTGGGTAAATTTTCCATCGCCACGCTCTTCCACGGCGACCACCGTTGGTGTTGGACCGCTCATCTGTATCTCCTATTGGCTGATTCCGTGCCGGATTGGAAAAGGCCCGCCTGTTTTTGAGAGTGCCCGCTTCCAGGTTCAACGCACCCCTTCCAGCAGGTGCCGTGCGATAATCACCCGCTGGATTTCGCTGGTACCCTCGTAGATGGTAGTGATGCGCACATCCCGCGCCATACGCTCCAGCGGGAACTCCCGCGTATAGCCGACACCGCCGTGCATCTGCAGCGCCACATAGCAGGCCTCGTTGGCTTTTTCAGAGGTAAACAGCTTGGCCATGGAGGCGACCGGACCGAAGGCCATGCCGGCATCTTTCTGCCAGGCCGCCTGCATCAGCAGCAGGCGCGCCGCTTCCATTTCGGTGTATTTGTCGGCCAGTTGCCACTGCAGGCCCTGGAACTGGGCCAGTTTCTTGCCGAACTGCTCGCGCTCCTGGATATAGCCGCGGGCGCAATCCAGCGCCTCCAGGCCGATGCCCAGTGCCAGGGAGCCGATACCGATGCGGCCGCCGGCCAACTCGCCGGCGGCGATGCGGAAGCCCTTGTTCTCCTCGCCGAGCAGGTTGGCGGCGGGGATACGGCAGTCCGCGAAAGCCACCTCGTTGGTGACGGAGGCCTTCTGCCCCATTTTCTCCTCGGCCTTGCCGATCACCAGGCCCGGCGTGCCCGCCTCCACCAGGAAACAGGAGATGCCCTTGCCCTTCGGCGCCTCCGGATCGGTCACCGCCCAGACCACGAAGATACCGGCGAATTCGGCGCTGCTGATAAACAGCTTGCTGCCGTTCAGGATGTATTCGTCGCCGTCTTTCAGCGCCCGGGTGCGCATGGCGGCGGCATCGGAACCGGAGCCGGGTTCGGTCAGGCAGAAGGAACCGGCGGCGTATTCGCCGCTGCACAGTTTCGGCAGGTATTGACTTTTTTGTTCGTCGTTGCCCACCGTCTGGATCACTTCCGCCACCATGTTGGTGACCGAGGTGGTGGTGGCAGTGGAGGCGCAGCCGCGGGCCAGTTCGGTGATGGCCAGGCTGAAGGCGATGGTACCGGCGCCGGTGCCGCCGTAGCCGGGATCGATATTGATCCCCATAAAGCCCAGCTCGGCCAGCTGCTTGAGTTTTTCCAGCAGCAGTTGGCGGTTGCCGGTCTTGTCCAGTTCGGCGGCGACGGGCTTCAGTTCGCTATCGGCAAACTGGCGCGCAGCCTCCCGGATCATCTGCTGTTCTTCGGTCAGCGCGAAATCCATACAGTACCTGCTTATTCTTTATTTACTGATTTGCCAAATTGATTTCTCTAGGAGCGGCGGGGCGACCATCCGCCCATGGCCGCGATCGCTGGGAGCGCCGAGCTCCAGCTCGGCATGCGGGCCGCAGGCCCGCCATCGCGGCCGCCGGCCGCTCCTACAGGGTTCTCATCCCATCTATGCCAGTAGATCAACCTGCGCAACATCCCCCGCTGAATCGCCACGCCGAGGATAATCAAAAACAGGCCGACAATGGTTGCCATATGGACCTGTTCGCCGATCAAAATCGCAATCAATAGCAAGAATAGCTGCGGTGGGAGATAAATCTGGTTTTTGTAGTTCCGACAGGTCGCCGTGGGTGGGTCACCGGGATACCCCCGCAACAGCGCTGCACCGCCAGGGCGCGGCGGTCGACTGTCAGGGGCACTCATCGGGCAGTATTTCTATTTGAGCCAAATAGGGAAAGAGCGGGCCGGTGCAAATGCGCAGGGTTTATTGCGCCCTGCACTCTGCGCAACCGGAGCTAGACTCTCGTCAGCGCTTGCCAGCCTTGCCCTTGGACTCCGGGTCCGGCACCGCCACCGCGGTGTCCGTCTTGACCTCCTCGATCACCACATAGGTGTGGGTCTCGCGCACGCCGGGGATGGAGGCCAGCTTCTCGCCGAGGAAACGGCGGTAGCCGAGCATGTCCTTGATACGGATCTTCACCAGATAGTCGAAACCACCGGCAACCATATGGCACTCCTGCACCTCCTCCAGGCTGGACACATGCTGGTTGAAAGCCTCCAGGGCCTCGGTGGCGGTGTCGGTCAATGTGACCTGGATATAGACCACCAGGCCGGCGTGGACCTTGAGTGGGTCCAGCAGCGCCACGTAGTCGCGAATAAAGCCCTCGCGCTCCAGGCGCTTGACCCGCTCCAGGCAGGGGGTGGGACTCAGATTTACCCGCCGCGCCAGCTCCACGTTCGGCAGGCGACCGGCGCGCTGCAGAATGCGCAGTATCTGCCGGTCGATACGGTCCAGATCTTCCAACTGTCGAGACATAGCAACATACCCTACTGGTGATTACGCAATTAGGCGCTATATTTAACCACAACTATTGCCAATATGGCGATTAATTCTGAGGACTTTCGCACATAATCTGGTTTTTCCTACTGGTCCTACACTACAGAGTTTGGGAGACATTATGTCGACAAGATTCGCCGGCCAATTCGCCAAACAGTTGCACAGTGCCCGCCAGCGGGCCCGCGAGTATCTGCACGCCGACGAAAACCTGTGCGTCAGCGAGCTGTTGGCCGCCCCCGCCCCCAGCGATGCGGTGCGCCGGGAGATCCTCAACACCGCGCGCGAGCTGGTGCGCCACTCCCGTCAGCACCGCAGCAAGCGCGGCACTTTGGATGCCTTCCTGCAGCAGTTCGGCCTCTCCAACAAGGAGGGCGTGGCGCTGATGTGCCTGGCCGAGTCCCTGCTGCGGGTGCCGGATGCGGATACCGCCGACAAACTGATCGCCGAGAAGGTGCATTCGGGCAACTGGGCCAGCCATCGCGGCCAGTCCGACTCACTGTTCGTGAACGCCTCCACCTGGGGCCTGATGCTGACCGGTAACATCGTCGAACTGGACCCCGATATCACGGAAAAACCGTCTTCGTGGATGAAGCGCCTGGTCAGCCGCCTGGGCGAGCCGATGGTACGCACCTCCATGATGCAGGCGATGAAGATCATGGGTGGCCAGTATGTGCTGGGCCGCACCATCGGGGAGGCGCTGAAGCGCGGCCCGGCGGAGAACCTGCCCGGCACCCGCTTCTCCTTCGATATGCTCGGCGAGGGCGCCCGCACCATGGCGGACGCGAAGCACTACTTCGATGCCTACATGATGGCTATAGAGGCCATCGGCAAGGACAACACCCAAAAGGGTGGGGACAAGCGCAATGTGGTGGAGGCCAACGGCATCTCGATCAAGCTGTCCGCCTTGCACCCCCGCTACAGTGTGCTGCAGCGCGAGCGGGTCATGAACGAGCTGCTGCCCCAGGTGAAGCGACTGTGTGTAGCCGCGGCCAGGTACGACATGGGCCTCAATATCGACGCCGAAGAAGCGGAGCGCCTGGATATCTCCCTGGACATCTTCGAGGCCCTGGCCCGGGATCCGGAACTGAAAGACTGGCAGGGCCTCGGCTTCGTACTGCAGGCCTACCTGAAGCGAGCACCCCACGTGGCCGACTGGTTGATCGCGCTGGGCCGCGACACCGGCCGCAAGCTGATGGTGCGCCTGGTGAAAGGTGCCTATTGGGACACAGAGATCAAGCATGCCCAGCAGATGGGCCTGTCCGATTACCCGGTGTACACCCGCAAGTGCCACACCGACCTCTCCTACCAGGTGTGCGCGCAAAAGCTGCTGGATGCCCGCGACGCCATCTACCCGCAGTTCGCCACCCACAACGCCTACACCGTGGGCCTGATCCTGGAACTGGCCGCCAAATCAGAAAATGGTAGCGACGGCTACGAGTTCCAGCGCCTGCACGGCATGGGGCATCTCCTCTATGCCCAGATCGAAGCGGTGCACGGCAAGCGCGTACCGGTGCGGGTCTACGCCCCGGTGGGCGCCCACAAGGACCTGCTGCCCTACCTGGTGCGCCGGCTGCTGGAGAACGGCGCCAACAGCTCCTTCGTCAACCGCTTTATGGACGAGAAGACCCCGATCGAAGCACTGGTGCAGGACACCCTCGAGCAGAGCGAGGCCTGCAACCCCTATCGCCACCCGCAAATCCCGGTACCGGAGGACATCTATATGGGCGCTGAAACCCTGCCACGAAAAAACTCGCACGGCCTGGAACTGACCGATCCGCTGGCGGTGGCACCGCTGCTGGAGGCGGTGGAGAGGATGCGCGGCCAGCAATTCAAGGGCGGCCCCATTGTCGACGGCGTTATGGGCGAAGCGGGCGAACCCGTGTATAACCCCGCCAGCGGCGAGCTAGTGGGCCACACCGCGAACACCGACAAGCACCTGATCGACCGGGCCTACACCTCTGCCACCAGCGCGCAAATCGCCTGGGACCGCCTCGGCGGCGAAGCGCGGGCGACGATTCTCGACAAGATCGCGGACCTGTACGAAAAGCATATCAACGACCTGACCGCGCTCATCTGCCTGGAGGCCGGCCGAACCCTGAACGACGGCATCAGCGAGGTGCGCGAAGCGGTGGACTTCTGCCGCTACTACGCCAACGGCGCGCGCAAGCACTTTAGCGAACCGCAGGAGCTGCCCGGCCCCACCGGCGAGAGCAACCAGCTGTACCTGAGCGGCCGCGGCGTCTTCGTCGCCATCAGCCCCTGGAACTTCCCCCTGGCGATCTTCACCGGCCAGGTGGTGGCGGCGCTGGCGGCGGGCAACGCGGTGCTGGCCAAGCCGGCGGAGCAGACGCCGCTGATCGCCGCCCGCGCCATCGAACTGATGCTCGAGGCCGGCGTACCCGGCAAAGTACTGCACCTGATCACCGGCACCGGCGCCGCCGTGGGCAAACCGCTGATCGAGGACCCGCGCCTGTCCGGCGTCGCCTTTACCGGCTCCACCGAAACCGCGCGCCTCATCAACCGGCAGTTGGCGGCGAAGGAGGGCCCGATTACCCCGCTGATCGCCGAGACCGGCGGCCAGAACGTGATGATCGTCGACTCCACCGCATTGCCGGAACAGGTAGTGGACGACGTGATCCAGTCCGCCTTCCTGAGCGCGGGTCAGCGCTGTTCCGCCCTGCGCATCCTCTGCGTGCAGGACGTGATCGCGGACAACCTGCTGAACATGCTCAAGGGCGCCTGCGAGGAACTCACCCTGGGCGATCCATCCAGGCTGGAGACCGACATAGGCCCGGTAATCGACGAGAAAGCCAGGGACATGCTCGACAAGCACCTCAGCCGCATGCAGCGGGAAGCCAAGCCACTGTTTTCATTCGGCAGCGACAAACTGCCGAACAAGGGCACCTTCTTCGGCCCGCAGGTGGTGGAGATCAAGGACTTCTCCCTGCTTGAGCGCGAGATCTTCGGCCCCTTCCTGCACGTGGTGCGCTTCAAGGCGGAGGAGCTGGAAGACGTGATCCGCCGCATCAACGCCACCGGCTACGGCCTGACCTTCGGCCTGCACTCCCGCATCGAGGGCCGCGCCCACGCGGTGTTCAAACGCGTGAACGTGGGCAATACCTACGTAAACCGGGATATGGTCGGCGCGGTCGTGGGCGTCAACCCCTTCGGCGGCCAGGGCCTCTCCGGCACCGGCCCCAAGGCCGGCGGACCCCACTACCTGTTCCGCTTCGCCGACGAGAAGACCAAGACCATCAACACCGTGGCCACCGGCGGCAATACGCAGCTGTTTACCCTGGGGCAATAGTCACTCCCGCTTCGTCGTTCCGGTACAGGCTCTGCGCCGGAACGACGAACTCTTAAAACCCGCAGGGAAGAACACAGCTTCGCCCCGAGTGACACCATCTTAAGCGTAGGTGTTCGAAAATAGTCAGCATAAAGCAGTTGCCACAGCGCCTCGAAAGGCTCTTCTATACGACATGGGCGAAACCCCCACGATAGCGCGAAACCGCTCTCTGAAAGTGGAGGGAGAGCCGAAACCACTCAACAGCGCGACCTGCTCAATAGATTTTTCCGAGGTCTCCAGTAGCGTTTGAGCGTATAGAATTCTCGAGTTTTGCACCCACTGAGCCGGCGTCATGCCAGTGATTGCCTCAAATTTTCTGTGCAAGGTGCGAACGCTCATGGCACCCCGCTCAGCCAACCTTATAACGCTGAGGTCTTCTCCCGGGTTCTGGTCGATATAATCCAGGAGCGATTGCAAGGCGCCGGTGTGCCGCGCAATTGGTTCGCGCCTGATAAACTGGGCCTGACCACCCGGACGCGCCAGGGGCATGACATTCATTCTTGCAGCGTCGGCGGCGATGCCTGCCCCAAAATCCTTTTTGATCATATGCAAACAGAGATCAAAGCCGGCACTTGCGCCCGCTGAAGTCAATATTGTCTCATTGTCGACAAACAGCGCATTTTGATCGACATTGAGCTTGGGAAAATGTTCACGGAGCGCCTCGCAGGCCACCCAGTGGGTGGTTGCCATCAATCCATCCAACAATCCCGCCTGCGCCAAAATAAACGCCCCTGTGCAAATTGAAGCAATCCTGGCACCGCGTTCAGATGCCCGCTGCAGGCTGTTGAGCAAAGCTGCCGGTGCGACGCTGGTGTACTCCATCGACCCGGGCACCACGATGGTGTCAGCATTATGTAGAGCCCTGAGAGTGAATGGCGCTGCCACCCCACACAAGGAATTGCTCGAATTGCGCTCAACACCGCAGACTTTTACCTGATAGGGCTTGGTGCCATCCTTCAGCTCCACCCTGGAAAAGATTTCACAGGGAATCGCAAAGTCGGCCAGGACCATGTCATCGAACGCCACAACCGCAAGGGTGTGCTTCGCATTCCGCATCTTTTGCCGCCGCCTAGTTCTATGCATTACTGATCAGGCAATTGCCTTTTTTGATTTTCTCTCGACTCCAGGACTGGCATTTTTCCATCGGTTAATGTCATTTATGCCGATTGTGAAAGTTACTACACAAGCTATACTGACCGCAAATCTTCAATCCCAAAAGGATAAAGGTGTGCTGCAAGAATTGCCTGAACTGGAGGTAATGGATTTTATTGGTCCGGCTATTGGAGCTGTGATTTTCATTATCCTCATGAATAAAACTCCTGAGCCACGGCGGCATAAGTTTAACGCCGTATTCGTAGCCGGTGCCGGTGCCGCCTACTTGAATGGCGGCCTGGGGGCCTGGGAATATCTTTATGTGATTTTCGCTACCGCCCTGGCTTACAAAGGATTAGACAGCTACAAATATATCGGGATCGCCTGGTTGGCACATACCGCCTGGGACATTGTCCACCATATATGGGCAACACCGATTTGGCCCTGGATGGCAACATCCTCGATAGGCTGTGCTGTTTTCGATGCAATCATAGGCTTCTGGTTTATCGCCTCCCGACTCGAATCGAGAAGTCCCGCTCAGATCAAATTGTGAGTACACCATGCAGATAACCACCCACAAACCAAAACCCGGCAAACTGTGCATGATTCACAGTTTTGCTCGTCACGAAATAGCAGCATTTTCCCGCAGGATCAGGCGCTTTGTCAGCGGTGAAGAAATCGCGTTCGTGGACAGGCGCCAGTATGCCATTCCAGATAGCAATATTTGCCGAAAAGCCATCACCCTGGTACAGGACTGCAGCCCGCCGTTTCTGTTCAATCATTGTTTACGAAGCCATGCACTCGCAGTTGCACTGGGGACCATTTCCGGCAAGAGGTACGACAGGGAAGTTTTATTTCTGGGATCGATCATGCACGACCTGGGCCTGACTCACGAACACGATGGAGAAGACACTTTCGAAATAGAAGGCGCCCGAGCGGCCTTGGATTTTTGCCAGAAAAATGAACTACCTCAACAGGCAGCCCACCTCGTACATGAAATGGTCGCCTTACATAATTCAGTTGGGATCGCCGATAAAAAGGATACGGAAATCGCTTTGCTGCATTTTGGCGCCGGCGCTGACGTGGTCGGATTGAACATTAGGGATATACACCCGAATACCGTCTCTGAAATCCTGGAACAGCACCCGCTCCTGGATTTCCGCCATGCGATGGCTGATCTCATCGAGGACCAGGTGAAAAGGAAACCCCACAGTTACATGAGCACCATGGTGGATCTCGGGTTCCTGAGACGCATGCGGGATTTTGATTTGGCAATGGACCGCTGAAAAACAGCACTTCACCGGACCCCCTGGAGCTGAATCGTGCCTTTTTCTGTTGGGTACGGCTGCGCCTAACCCAGGCTACAGCTTAAATCAGTGCCAACCAGCCCTCCTCCTCGACATTCCCCACCAGTTGTAGAGAAAACGTCTTTACTTGACAGGAGACCGTCATTTCACAAGTGCTGGAGCGACATTGCCAATGGATGGCTGCCCCCTGATTCGCGCGCCCCTCCTTCACCCCGCCGGCCCCGTGGCGCTGGCCGAGCGCGACCTGCTGTTTACGGCGGTATTCATCATGCTGGTGGTGATAGTCCCGGTCTTCGCAATGACCTTCCTCTTCGCCTGGCGCTATCGGCGGCGCGGTGGTTACCCTGCCCGGATTGTTCACCATTGTCGGCACCATCGTGAACACTTCGACCAGATCTTCAGTTCCCATGGCACCATCATGGTCTTTTTTATGGCGATGCCGTTCCTGACCGGGCTGATCAATATTATCGTCCCGCAGCAGATAGGCACGCGCCGGGCATGACACTGATGCGCATGCCGCTCTTCTGCTGGACGACGCTGGCCTCCAGCACCCTGATGATCTTCGCCTTCCCCGCCCTCACGGTGACCACCGCCCTGCTGGCCCTGGACCGCGTCTTCGACATGCACTTTTTCACCATGGGCGCCAGCGCCGGGGTCAACGCCTTTTTCGGCATTGCCACCATGGTGATCGCCGTGCCCACCGGGGTGAAGGTCTTCGACTGGCTGATGACCCTGTTTCGCGGGCGCATCACCTTCCACCCCTCGATGCTGTGGATCCTGGGATTCGGCGCCGCGGCGCTGATCCAGGTACTGGTGCACCTGCACTATTTCCTGCACCTGGGGCTGCGCTCCACGCCACCGGAGAGGCTTCTGGCGATCACCTTCGCCGCCGTCCTTATCCTGATCATGATCGGCGGAAGCCAGTGGGTCATGTTCAACCTGCACTACCAGATGTGGGCCTAGCAGTCCAGCCACAACCGGTGATTCTTCACTTCACTATTGACGGGCTGTGATAAACACGAGACAGGTAATGAGACGGAGAGCATTTTTTTGACCTATCCGGGGTGCTATCCTCGTATACCTTGGAGTGTCAGGAATTGGCTGAAATGTAACAGTGGAGGTTTACCATGCGCAGCCCGATCGTTTCTTTTGACAATGACGAACTGGTCCTCGTCGACGCTGAGGACAACATCGTCGGCTATCAGAACAAAAAGGCCTGTCACGATGGCGAAGGACTGCTGCACCGCGCTTTTTCAACATTTTTGTTCAATGCCAACGGCGAGTTGCTGGTTCAACAGCGAAGCGCTTCCAAGCGGCTCTGGCCCGAAGCCTGGTCCAACAGCTGCTGCAGTCATCCGCGCCGTGGTGAAAGCGTGCTGAAAGCGGCACAGCGCCGCCTGGAGGAAGAATTGTCCGTTAAGACCGACCTGCGTTTTCTGTACAAGTTCCGCTACCAGGCCAGCTATCTGGATCTCGGCTCCGAGCATGAAATATGCTCCGTTTTCCTGGGAGAGGTAAAAGACCCGGAAATCCGGCCCAACAGGAATGAGATCCTCGACTGGCGTTTTATCGAGCCTTCGCAACTGGATGCGAAGATCCGAAGTCACCCGGAACAATTTACACCCTGGATGAAAATGGAATGGGAGCAGGTAAAAAGTGCGCTACCCGGCACAGTGGAAGATAAAACGGCGGCCCTGTCTGCGAACGATGCCCGGTGACGGGAATTTCGGCTCACCGCAAAATCCGACCTGCCTTGCAACCGTTTCAGTTATTTTGTAAATTAGCCCAATCAAAAACGTGATGTAACCGGTTGCCACAGTCATCGTGATTATCTGATAACAACGGGACAATTAAAATAAATTCGCTGAAGACCAGGATATCGGAATAAAGAGGCGAGCAATCCAGCGGCCACAGCGACAGAATTTTCCCTCGACCGGTAGAGCCTGACAAAGTGTCGTGTCCCGTGTTTTTTACCGGCCCCTGGCGGATGAGCGGTACGGACTATTATAGCGGATAGCGGAAGTTGCTTGATATGTACGACTCAGCCAGAATAGCAGATTATCTCTTCTCTTTGCTCGCCGCGCAGTCCAGCACCGAATCCATTGCATGGCTGGAGCAGCAGAAAAACAAACTCCTCGGCAGCGAATCCCCATCGACTTTTTACCTGGCTTTCAGTACAGCGTCCCGTTTTTTTGACAAGATGCCGTTGTCTGTCAACCAACAGGAGATGAGCCGGGCAAACGACCTGCGCCCCGGCTTTTCTCCCTGGCACTGGAACCACCTGCAGGCAGCCCGAACCACCTTGCTGCTCCTGTATCCCCACAAGGATCCCGGCAAATGGCTGCCGACACTGGGCAAGCTTTTCGAAACCGCGGACCTGCATGAACAGGAAGCGCTCTACGCCGCCCTGCCGGTGCTGCCCCACCCCGAGCGGATGAAGCTGAGAGCCGCAGAGGGGTTACGAACCAATATCACCTCTGTGTTTGATGCCGCTGCCCTTCACAACCCCTACCCTTGCGAATATCTCGACGAACCTGCCTGGAATCAACTGGTTCTCAAAGCCGTCTTCCTGGAGCGCTCGTTGTTTCGCATCTATCAGTCGGACAAGCGAAACAACATCAACCTGGCACAGACACTCGTGGACTATGCCTACGAACGCCGGGCCGCCGGCCGGGCCGTAACACCGGAGTTGTGGCGTTTTGTCGGCCCCTTCCTGCGGGAGGAACATTCATCCGATATTCAACGGATTCTGTCAGACGGCACGCTGCTCGACCGCCGGGCCATGCTGCTCGCCTGTAGTATGAGCTCGCTTCCGGCCGCCAGGCAGTTGTTAACGGACTACCCGGAAATTGAAGCCGAAATCCAATCGGGAGAATTGAACTGGGACGGGCTTGGCCGGCAAATCCATGGCGCCCATAACTACTGAGCAGAGAGAATACCATGACGCAGAAGAAAAATTATTTTATCGATCCGCATATCCATGTCACCTCGCGCACGACCGATGACTACCAGGTCATGCGCAATGCGGGCATCGTCGCGATTATCGAGCCCGCCTTCTGGCTCGGCCAGCCCCGCACCCAGGTGGGCGCGTTCCAGGACTATTTCAGTAGCCTGGTTGGTTGGGAACGCTTTCGCGCCAGCCAGTTCGGCATCAGCCACTATTGCGCCATGGGCTTGAATTCCAAGGAAGCCAATAACGAGCCCCTGGCGGAACAGGTGATGGACCTGCTGCCGCTGTACGTGGGCAAGGAAAACGTGGTGGCCATTGGCGAGATCGGCTACGACGATCAGACCGAGGCCGAAGACAAATACTTTCGGCTGCAACTGGAACTGGCGAAGGAGGTTCAGTTGCCGGTGATGATCCACACACCCCACCGGGACAAGAAAAAAGGCACCAGCCGCAGCATGGACGTGTGCGAAGAGCATAACCTGGATCCCGGCCTGGTGGTGATCGACCACAACAACGAGGAAACCGTGCAGGAGGTGCTCGATCGGGGGTTCTGGGCGGCCTTTACCATTTATCCGCACACCAAGATGGGCAGCGAGCGCATGGTGGAAATCGTTCGCCGCTACGGCCCCGAGCGCATCATCGTCGACAGTTCGGCGGACTGGGGTGTGAGCGATCCGCTGTCGGTTCCCAAAACCGCTGCATTGATGGAGAAACGGGGCATTCCCGCAGACCACATCCACTCGGTGACCTACCAGAATGCGCTCACAGCCTACGGCCGGAGCGGAAAAATGAAAGAGAGTGACTGGCAGGAGGCGAAACCCATCGACCAGCGCCAGCTGTTCGAAGGCAACTCGGTGCTGCGCGGCCAGATTCCGGAAGTGGGTTATTCATCAACAGATATCGTGGAGAACTGAGGTGGCGACGGACTCGCCGGCAAAAGACCGAACGGCCACTCCTTCCGCCGACGCTCGGATTCTTGCCCATCTGCGCCTGATGCGACCGGCCAATATCGTGACGGCGGTGGCGGATATTCTGGCCGGGTTCGCCATCTGCGGCGGTGCCGCCGGCCTGATTGCGCTGGGGACGGAAGCCATTGCCTCCCCGCTTTTCAGCCCCCTGCTCTGGCTCTGCCTGTCCACTATCGGCTTATACGGCGGCGGCATTGTTTTCAATGACGTCTTCGATGCCGAACTGGACCGACGGGAGCGGCCGGAGCGCCCCATTCCCAGTGGTCTGGCATCGATCGCCAGCGCCGGTACTCTGGCGAGCCTCCTGCTGGCCGCAGGTATCGGCGCTGCATTCATGGTCTCGCTGTCCAGTGGCATCATCGCCGCCGCCGTGACTTCACTGGCTGTTTTGTACAACGCCTGGGGCAAGCACCAGAGCTGGTTCGGCCCTGTCAATATGGGGCTGTGCCGTGGCGGCAATCTGCTGCTGGGCGCCAGCGCCGTGCCGTTGTCGCTGACGGAAGTCTGGCCGTTGGGGCTGGTTCCCGTGGTTTATATCGCGGCGGTCACCACCGTCAGCCGGGGCGAAGTACACGGCGGCAACCGGCACGCCCTCTCCAGCGGCGCCGTGCTGTATCTGGCGGTACTGGCCACGCTCGTCACGCTCGCCGCGATGGTACCGGCCGGCTGGCACGCCGCGCCCTTTGCCCTGCTGCTGGCCTGGCTGATATTCCCGCCCCTGGCCAGGGCCTGGAAAACCCTGGACCCGCGCCTGGTTGGCAAAGCGGTGAAGGCGGGAGTGCTTTCGCTGATCGTACTCAATTCAACCCTGGCCAGTATTTTCGCGGGCTGGCAATACGGAATCGCGGTCCTGGCCCTGCTTCCCCTGTCGCTTTGGTTTGCCAGAACCTTCGCCGTCACTTAGCCCGACCGGAAAATGGATACCTATAACAACCGATGTAACCCATGAAAAAGCCGATAGAGCAATTTTTTTCCGTCCCTTTTCACTACCAGGTGCACTTCACCGAAAATGTCTTCCACCGGAGCAATCCCCTGTTCGCCTCCCTGTTGGGCGGCACCTGCCCCAAAACCCTGTTCGTGCTCGATGAGGGTGTCTCTGCCGCGCATCCCGGACTGGTTGGGCAGATACAGGCCTACGCCGAGGCGTACGCCGGCAAGTTCGACTTGCCCTGCCCGCCGCTGCACCTTCCCGGCGGTGAGCAGGTCAAGAACCAAGGGACCTGGGTCGACGCCATTCTGGAGGCCACCCACGTTTACGGTATCGACCGGCACTCCTATATCGTCGCCATCGGCGGAGGCGCCGTGCTGGACATGGCCGGTTACGCCGCTGCTATCGCCCACCGGGGTATACGGCATATCCGTATTCCCACTACCGTACTGGCGCAAAATGATTCCGGTGTGGGCGTGAAGAACGGGGTAAACGCCTTTGGCAAAAAGAATTATCTGGGCACCTTCGCGCCGCCCTGCGCGGTGATCAACGATATTACGTTCCTGCTAACCCTGGAGGACCGTGACTGGCGCGCGGGCATGGCCGAAGCCATCAAGGTGGCACTGATCAAGGACCCTGCCTTTTTCCAGTGGCTGGAAATGAACGCCGGCAGGCTGGCGGCGCGGCAGCTGGCACCGATGGAGGATCTTATCCACCGCTGCGCCGAACTGCATATGCAGCATATCGCCGGCGGCGATCCGTTCGAGATGGGGTCCGCCCGGCCGCTGGATTTCGGCCACTGGGCCGCGCACAAACTGGAATACCTCACTAGCTACCAGTTGCGGCACGGGGAGGCCGTGGCGATAGGGATTGCGTTGGATACGGTCTATTCGGCACTGAAGGGCCATCTGCATCGGGACAACGTCGCGCGGGTGATCGAACTGCTCGCCGCGCTCGGCCTCGACACCTACGTCCCGCCCCTGGAACATCCGGAAATACTCAATGGCCTGGAGGAGTTCCGGGAACACCTGGGTGGCCAACTGACCATCACCCTGCTGGAAGATATCGGCCGGGGAATTGAAGTTCACGAAATGGACAAAGGGCTGGTCATTCAAGCCATCGAACAGCTCAAAGCGCTATCCACGAACAGGGAACTGCCCATTTGCCATGCGAATTAACGGCTACGAACTTACATACTGTTCCAATATCCACCCCGGCGAAAGCTGGCCGGCAGTGTTTGCCAACCTGCAGCGGTATATCCCCGCCATCAAGCGGGAAGTTTCGCCCTTGGCGCCCTTCGGTATCGGTCTGCGCCTGTCCAGCCGGGCGAGTGTCGAACTGACCGAAACAGTGGGAGCACTGGCCGAGCTGCAAAGCTGGCTGCAACAGCAGGATTGCTATGTATTAACCTTCAACGGATTCCCCTACGGCGGATTTCACGATCAGGTGGTCAAAGACCAGGTGCACGCGCCGGACTGGGGTGATTCCAAGCGATTGGACTATACGAGGCGGCTGTTCGACCTGCTGGCAGCCCTGCTGCCGGAAGGCGGTGAAGGGGGAATTTCCACCTCGCCGATTTCCTACAAGTACTGGCACAACGACAGCCAGGCGCGCGACCTGAAACAAAAGGCGGCATTGCAACTGGCGGAGTTGGCGGGATATTTACATAAACTCGCGCAGGACAGCGGCAGAGACCTGCACCTGGATATCGAGCCCGAACCGGATGGTCTGCTGGAAAATACCCGGGACGTTATCGATTACTACCGGGACTGGCTTATCCCCATGGGCAGCCAATACCTGCGGGACAGGTTTCAGCTGACACAGGAAGCGGCCGAGCAGTGCCTGCGCGACCGCATCCGGCTTTGCTATGACATCTGTCATTTTGCCGTGGTGCACGAAGAGCCGGAGCAGTCGTTGCGGGCCCTGGATGCCGCCGGCATTCGCATCGGCAAGGTGCAGATCAGCGCCGCGCTCAAGATCCGGTTCGGGCGGGATGCGAATCACAACCGGCAAATGAAAACACTTCTGGAACCCTTTGCCGAATCCGTTTATCTGCACCAGGTGGTGGCCCGCGATGTATCCGGTGGAAAAACCGCTTATCCGGACCTGATCGATGCGCTGGAGTCACTTTCGCCTGCCGGCCCGGTCAGGGAGGCAGAATGGCGGACACATTTTCACGTTCCGGTATTTCTGCCGGAGTACGGCTCCCTCGCTTCCACGCAAAAGGATATTCTCGATACCCTCGATTACCTGCGGGAAAAACGCCTTTGCCGGCATCTGGAGGTGGAGACATACACCTGGAATGTACTGCCGCAGGACCTTCAGATGGATGTGAAGGATGCCATCGTACGGGAATTGAATTGGGTCAGGCAGTATCTGTAATAACAGGCAAACAGACGCAGTAAAAAATTACAAGGTTCCAGCATGAAGAAAACCGTAGTCATCAACGTCGTCGCCCTGTCCCCCCGCCTGATCGGCGAACGCACCCCCTTTCTTCGGGATTGGATCGAGCGGGGCAAACAGGCCACCATCAATCCGGTACTGCCGGCGGTAACCTGCTCGGCGCAATCCACCTACCTGACCGGCAAGTGGCCGACTGAACACGGCATCGTCGGCAATGGCTGGTATTTTCGCGACATGTGCGAGGTCAAATTCTGGCACCAGTCCAACAAACTGGTGCAGGCGGAAAAAGTGTGGGAGAAAGCCCGCAAGTACGACCCCAACTTCACCTGCGCCAATATGTTCTGGTGGTACAACATGCATTCTTCAGTTGACTACGCAGTGACCCCCCGGCCCCTCTATCCCGCCGATGGCAGAAAACTTCCGGACATTCACACCCAACCGATGGACCTGCGCGATGAATTGCAAAAGGAGCTTGGCCAGTTCCCGCTGTTTTCCTTTTGGGGGCCCAAGGCCAATATCGTTTCCACACGCTGGATTGCCGATGCCGCTATAAAAGTCGATCAATGGAAAAACCCGACGCTGACCCTGGTCTACCTGCCACACCTGGATTACAACCTGCAACGCTGCGGTATTGATTTCGACAGAATCAGCAATGAACTAAACGAGATAGATGAAGTCTGTCGCGACCTGATTACTTACTACGAAAGCCAGGGCGCCAACGTCATTCTGTTGTCCGAATACGGCATCACCGACGTCAGTCGACCGGTGCACATCAACCGCGTGCTGCGGGAGAACGGCTATATTCAGGTGAAAAACGAGCTGGGGCTGGAAACCCTCAATGCCGGTGGCAGCCGCGCATTTGCCGCCGCCGACCATCAGCTGGCTCACGTCTATGTGCAAAACCCGAGCGATATTCCAGCGGTAAAGAAACTCCTGGAAAAAACCCCGGGCATCGAGCAGGTACTCGGTGAGGAGGGCAAAAGACGGCATCACCTGGACCACCCGCGCGCCGGCGACCTTGTGGCCGTGGCGGACGCCGAATCCTGGTTTACCTACTACTTCTGGCTCGATGATACCAAAGCGCCCGACTATGCCCGCTGTGTCGATATTCATCGCAAGCCCGGCTATGACCCGGTGGAAACTTTCGCCGATCCAGCTATTCCGTTACTGCCCCTAAAAGTCGCTGGCAAACTATTGAAGAAAAAATTCGGCTTTCGCTATCTGATGGATATTATCCCATTGGATGCGACGCTGGTGAAAGGCTCTCATGGGCGCATCAGCGGGGATAAACTGGACCGGCCTCTGTTTGTGACGCAGGAGAGACATTTGCTGGGCTGCGACGTTTTGGAGCCGACAGATGTATTCGGGCTTATTTTGAAACACCTGGATGTCGAACAGCGATAGGCGAATTCCCCTGCACCTGCCTGTTGCTGGCCAGTAACACCCGCCGGCGGTCGGATGGCCGGGTCAGCCTGCCCCCCCTTTAGCAAAACCCTGTTGCTGCGGACGGCGCAGAGGGGGGCACCGGCGCCGCGCTGCTGGAGTTGTCCAACCACCTGGGCATGCCCCTGCGCGACGGGCTGGTGGTGGTGCGCAACGCCCTGGTGGGCACCGGGCTGCGCGACCGCGTGCGCCTGGCGGCGAGCGGCGAGCGGCAAGGTCTACTCCGGGGCCGGGCTGGCGGGGTACTGCGTCAACCCAATAGTCAGCTCTCTCATGGGCGCGTAGCCCTTCAGGTACACGTCCTCGTACCTCACGCTGCGCCACAATCGCTCGACAAAGATGTTGTCCAGAGCCCGGCCACGGCCATCCATGCTGATCGATGCTCTTTGTTAATGGCTATGTAAACCCGCGCATTATGTGAAGCTCTACATAATGCGCGGATTTGCTCAGCCACTAACACTCTTGATCTCCTTAGAAAATTTCAGAAACCGGGAACGAAGATCAATGTCGCCTACTGGATTTTGGAAGACAACCCCCTCATTCCCAAAGGGCTTGCGTTTGAATAAGACCCCACTAACGACGAACACTACCTATTGGTAGTAAAAGAATAAATGCTCATAACGCAACTGATAGAAAAGTTAAATATTATTGCTCATCGAATGACAGTGATGACAGGATTGGAATTGGAGGCTTATAAGGCATGATGACCTTCCCAGAACAACTGAAACCCTCTCAGGCCCTTGCCCTCCACTATGCAAACACGCTCAAGTGCCCATTAGCCACGGAAATATTCCAAGGCAAACGGGATGTTTCCAGCAAAGATGAAGCAATCAACCTCACTCGTTTTTTCTGGGAAATGGTGGATATAGAAGTAGAAGACCAAGAAAACGATAGGGAGATCGCAAGTGTCACCGGCCTGGAACACTGGATGGAAAAGCTGATGAACCTGATGAGCGGCTACTGCAAGAAACAAGGCTACTTTCAACAGTGGAGCGAAGAGTCAAACCGGATCAACGGGAGCGACTGAAGCCTCCACATTACCAGTAGCTTTTTGCAGAACACGGACCAGGCGCTCCCTAAATCCCTGTACGCTTGTCCACTGAAGACCCAGCCCCTCTCGCTGACAAAACGGCAGGACTACGGTTTTGGATGCCGAAGGCGCCCGAAAGGCGAGGGTCATGAATGGCCCGAGTCACGTCCCGCAAAAAAGTTACCGGCAGCGGGCCTTCGCCTCGAGACCGTAGTGTTATCCAGGCTCCGTCGGGCGAACACGAGGTCCGTCCCCACAAGCCCCAAACGGACAAAAAAAGGGCCGGGGTTTTCCCGGCTCAAGCCAAGTCCTGTGAGGTTGCCGAATATCAATGGGCAGTCCTGTTGGTTTGACTGCCCCAATCAAAAAAAGATCAGTTCAACACGCGATATCCGCGACCGAGCAGACAATTCCTGGTGATCCTGTTCGCCTCCACATTGGCACTGGTCACCCCGGAAACGCCGCCCACCAGGGCGCCAGTGCCGGCGCCGGCGGCGGCCGCCCGGCTGCTATCGCCGATGATCGCGCCCAGGGCGCCGCCCAGCAGCGCGCCGCCTGCGGCGCGGGCCACGCCCCTGCGCCCCTCGTCGCGGCGCGCCGCGTAGGACAGGGCTTTACAGTCCGCCAGGTCCGCTTGGTACTGGCTCATGTTCACACCATAGGTATCGATCACGATAGCGCCGGCCCCGGGGACCTGTTCCTGCTGCGTTGCGCAGCCCAACGCCAGCGCCGCACTGAGTCCCATGGCTGCTGCAAATCCAGATTTCATCTGATACTCCTCCCGACCGCTACCCGACACGACGCAAACCGACCGGGCGCCGCAAATGTCGCCTCATTCTTTATTAGGTTTAGCTGCCAGTGGAAGTTCGCGCCAGTTGTGGCGGGTAGAAATATAGACCTCAAGGTCAGCCGGGAGCGGGAGGACTCGGAAGAGTTTCTTAGTGATAGTGGACCTGTAGCCGCTGGCTGCGGGCACGGCTGTCGAGGATGTTGACCGGCCCCTCGAACATCCGCAGACGCCGGGTGTTCGTGTCGTAGACCAGGTAGAGACTGTCGCTGAACAGGCGCAACAGCGGCTGGGCGAGGTCCACGCGAAGGCAAAGGCTTTCGGGCCGGGGCTCGCGACATTCCGTGCGCTGGGCGCGCAACTCGACACTGCGGCCGTGCTGGGGCGAGGCAAAGCCGAAGCCGGTCACCTCACCCGAGGCGAGCCGGTCCCAGTATTCGCGCACATAGGCATCGAAACCGGCATCGATCACATCGATTTCACCGGGATCCCGGTGCGCGGTTTTCCAGCCGGCCGATGTCGACTTGCGGTAGCGCAGCAGCCACTGCTCTCCGTCGCGCCGCACCTCACGCACCTCGCCGTGGCGATGGTCCCGCTGCAGCATTTCCGGCAGTTTTGTATTCGCGCCCTGCTCGCCCGCCTCGCCGTAAAGGTCTTTCTCCGCGAAGCGGTACCCCTGGGGATTGTAATAGAGCACCCGGGTCCTGCCGCCTTCCGACGGCAGGAAGTATTCGCAGTACACCAGCTGCCGGGTGCCCGTTTCAAACGCCAGGCCGGTGACCTGGACGGGCCCTTGGTAGCCACAGGCAGCGTTACTGAGAGCGGCAGCCGCCAGCAAGTAAAGCATCTTCCTCCCCGACAAATCAGCGGCGCCGCGCACACCGCGCTGATACCTGGCCTCGATGGCACCAAGTGAAGCCAGAAGCGGGCAGCGACTTCATTGGGCAAAGATGCAGATTAGCGGTGCCCCCCTTCACAGGCAACCGCCAGTGTCGCCCCGTTCCCGCCGCGCTCGACACTCTTCTCGCCAAACTGGTTCAACAGCCTCTCCCAGCGCTGGCACACGCGGGCAAACTTCTCCTCGCGCACATGGCCGTAACCGCGCACCTGCAGCGGCAGCGCCAGCAGTTCCTGCGCGGTCGCGTAGTTGTCGCTGTTCAGCCCCGCCGCCACGGCGTTGACCGCCCTGGTCACCCGCCGGGCCCAGTCGCGCTCCAGGCGCCGCTCGCGGGTGTGGCCGAACAGGTCGAAGACGGTGCCACGCAGCACCTTGCCTTTCGCCAGCAGCGGCATCAGCCTGCCCATCCAGGGGCCGAACTGCATTTTCCGCACGCCGCCGCTGGCATCACGGCGCGCCAGCAGCGGTGGCGCCATATGGAATTTCAGCCTGTAGTCGCCGGTAAAGGTCTCCCGCAGCTGGCGCCGGAAATCCTCGCCGCTATAGAGGCGCGCCACCTCGTACTCGTCCTTGTAAGCCATGGCCTTGTACAGGCTGTTGGCGGCGGTGCGGGCCAGGCTGCCGTCGCCCTGCGGCAACACCTGCTCGGCGGCCCGCAGCCGCGCCATGCTGCGGGAGAAGTGGCGCGCATAGGCGGCGCTTTGGTACTCGGTCAGTTCGGCCGCCAGGCGCGCGACCAGTTGCTCGACTGTCTCCCGCGGCGCCGCCAGTTTCACCGGCTGCGCCGGCACCGCCAGTTGCTCCACGGCCTCGGGGCTCACCGCCAGCAGGCGACCCGAGCGAAAAGCGCGCAGGTTGTTCTCCACCGCGACGCCATTCAGTTCGATGGCCCGCTCCAGCGCCGCCTCGCCGATCGGCAACAGGCCCTTCTGGCAGGCGTAACCCATGATCATCAGGTTGCTGGCAACCGTATCGCCGAAGAGTGCCTGGGCGTATTGATTGGCATCGAAGGCGAAGTACTCCGCGCTCAGGGAGTCGATACTCGCTTGCGTGGCGGCGGCGGGGAACGCCAACTCGTTGTCGCGGATAAAGGCCGCCACCGGCACCTCGGCGGTGTTGACCAGCGCGCGCATTTTTCCTTCGGCAAATTTGCGCCTCTGGGTGGCGGCGGCGACCATATCGCAGCCGAGCAGCAGTTCCGCGGCGCCGTCGCGGATGCGCGCGGTGGTGATATCTTCCGGGCGCCCGGCGACTTTCACGTGCGCCACCACGGCGCCGTTCTTCTGCGACAGTCCGGTGAAATACAGGGTGGTGCTGCCCTTCTCCTCCAGGTGCGCGGCCACACCCAGCAGTGCGGCCACCGTCAGCACGCCGCTGCCGCCGATGCCTGCGACGAGAATACTGAGCGGCTGGCCGAGGTTCGCCACCGGCGCCGGCGGCAGACCGGCGATGGCCACATCCAGGGCGTCCGCCAGGGAATACACCGGCGGCTTCTTCAGTTCGCCGCCCTCGACGCTGACAAAACTGGGGCAGAAACCATCGGCGCAGCGCATGTCTTTGTTACAGCTGGACTGGTTCACCTGGCGCTTGCGTCCAAACTGCGTCTCCAGCGGCTCCACGGCAATACAGCTGGACTGCACGCTACAGTCGCCGCAGCCCTCGCAGACGCGGTGATTGATCAACAGGCGCTTGGGCGGATCCACCATTTGCTTTTTCTTGCGCCGGCGGCGCTTCTCCGCCGCGCACACCTGTTCGTAGATGATTGCGGTCACGCCCTGGGCTTCCCGCAGGCGGCGCTGCACTGCGTCCAGTTCCGCGCGTGGCAGTATCTCCACCGCGGCCGGCAGCTGGCGGCGGAGTTTGCGCCAGTGCGCCGGATGCTCGCTCAGCAGCACCACCTGGCGCACACCCTCGGCCAGCAGCTGCGCCGCCAGGCTGGGGGCCGTCACCTCACCGTCGGCGGGCTGGCCACCGGTCATGGCCACGGCGTCGTTGAGCAGAATCTTGTAGGTGATATTGACCTTGCTCGCCACCGCCTGGCGGATGGCCAGCAGGCCCGAGTGGTTGTAGGTGCCGTCGCCCATATTCTGGAAAATATGGCCGGCGGTGGAGAAGCGGTGCAGGCCCACCCAGTGGGCACCCTCACCGCCCATATGGGAATAGGTGTCGGTGCGCAGGCCCTTGCCCAGCGCCATGATGTGGCAGCCGATGCCGGCGCTGCCGAGACTGCCTTCCGGCAATTTGGTGGAGGTGTTGTGCGGGCAGCCGGCACAGAAAACCGGTTCCCGCGCGAGCAGTCCCTCCGCTTTCGCCGGCACATTGCCACCGAGTGTTTCCGCCAGCGGGATGAGCTTTTCCGCCAGTTCGGTATCCGCCAGCCAGCGCGCAATCGCCCTGGCAACCTGATCCGGGCCGAAGCCCCAGATGGCCGGCAGCAGGTCGTCGCCGTTCAGGTCCTTCTTGCCCACCACTTTCGGGCGCCTGTGGTCGGCCCAACCGTAGAGCAGGTTTTTCAGCTGCTCCTCTACCAGGGGGCGCTTCTCCTCCACCACCAGCAAGCGCTCCATGCCGTCGGCGAACCGGCTCATACCGCGCGGCTCCAGCGGCCAGCTCATGGCCACCTTGTAAATGGAGATACCGATCTCCCGCAGGTCGCGCTCGCTCAGGTTCAGCAGCGCCAGCGCCTCGAGCAGATCGCCGTGGGCCTTGCCCACGGTGACGATGCCGAATCGTTTCCGCGGGGCGGACACGATAATTTTGTCGAACCTGTTGGCATGGGCGAACGCCTGTGCCGCCGGGAGTCGCTCTTCCAGCATACGGCGCTCGTATTCGAGGCGCTCGGCCGGCCAGTTGAGATGGGGGTCGTAATTCAGGCCGTGTGGCGGAATCGGGAAATCCGCCGGCACGGTGAATTGCGGCAGCCGCGGCACCGTTATGGAGGCGCCGGCTTCCACAGTTTCGGTGATCGTCTTGAAGCCGACCCAGAGCCCGGAGAAACGCGACAGGGCGATGCCCGCCAGGCCCAGGGTCAGGTATTCGTCGATGGAGGCTGGGAACAGCAGCGGCATCATTACCGACTCGAAGATCTGGTCGGTGTTGTGGGAAAACATGGAGGACTCGGCGGTGTGGTCGTCGCCGCACAGGGCCAGTACCCCACCGAGCCTGGAGGTCCCCTGGACATTGGCCTGGCGGAAGACATCGGCGCTGCGGTCGACGCCGTGGCCCTTGCCGTACCAGATGGCGAAGACGCCGTCCCGGGTGGCTTGCTGCCTATAGTGATCGAGCAGCTGGGTGCCCCAGATATTGGTCGCGCCCAGATCCTCGTTGATGCCCGGCTCGAAATGGATATCCCGCCCGGAGAGCAGTTTCTTGTGCCGCCACAGGGCCTGGTCGTAGCCGCCCAGGGGCGAACCGCGGTAGCCGGAAATAAAACCGGCGGTATTGCGCCCGTCCCGCTCGTCCATCCGCTTCTGCATAATGGGCAGGCGCACCAGCGCATCTATGCCTGTCAGGAACACCCGGCCGGTATCGCGGGTAAACGCCGCCTTGAGGGAGTAGGAGCTATCGAAGCCCGGCTCCTGATCGTTTTCGACCATCGCCATGGATACCACCTGCGTATCGTTATTGCTTTGTACAGTCGCCGGTAAAATTAACACCGAGCCGCGAAGCAGGTCATACCAAAATAAGCGGCGATAAGGCATAATGCCGGCACAAGTCACCAAAGACTAACTGGTACTGGCAACAAATCACTCAATTGATAGCAGTTTGGGGAATGTGCGTCACACCCGGAACGGTGTCTCTTTCCCCGTGCCGGCGGTGCCCGGCAGCGCCTATGGTTGTCGGCGAGTCCGCCCAAAAACGAGAAGTGGAATAGCACAATGGCCTATTTATTGGATGCCATCGACAAGAAAATCCTCGAAATACTACAGCAGGACGCCACCATCCCCAATATCGAGCTGGCGGAAAGGGTCTGCCTGTCCCCCTCCCCCTGCTCCCGCCGGGTCAAGAACCTGCACGAGCAGGGCTTTATCAAACGCGCGGTCACACTGCTGGAACCGGACAAGGTCGGCCTGCCGGTGAGCGTGTTTATCCAGGTGACCCTGAACCACCAGGTGAAAAAGGAACTGCAGGATTTCGAATCGGTGATCGGCCAGTGGCCGGAGGTGATGGAGTGCTACCTGATGACCGGCGACTTCGACTACCTGCTGCGGGTGGTGGTACCCAACCTGCAGGCCTACCAGGAGTTCCTCGACAGGAAACTCACCGAACTGCCGGGCATAGACCATATCAAGAGCAGCTTCTCCCTGAAGCAGGTGCGCTACCGCACCGAACTGCCGCTGGACCAGTTGCTGGAGAAGTAATTAGCGACGGAAAACGTTGATGATCAGGCTGAGCACAATGCTCAGCAGGATCATCGAAGTGATCGGGATAAAGACTTTGCTGCGCCCGGAATCGATGCGGATATCCCCGGGCAGGCGGCCGAACCAGTTGAACAGCCAGGGGGCGACGTGCATCAGCACCCCGGCGGCAACCAGAACACACCCCGCAATAATGAACCAGCGGGCCATCCCTAACTCCTCTCTTCCCAAGTGTACCGGCGGCCAGCGTGCCGAGCTGGAGCTCGGCGTTCCCAGGAGGCGCCCCTGCGGGTCCCGCTTAGAAAAGCCGCACCAACAGGTGATGCGGCTTTTTTATTACGCGGGACTCAGTCCTTGACGGCGACGTTGGTGGTTTTCTCGCCCGGCACCGGGAAGCCGCGATCGCGCATCAGCGCGTCGATCCTGGCATCGCGGCCGCGGAAGGCGCGGTAGGCGTCGGCCGGATCCAGGGCGTTGCGCGGCGCGAACAGGTATTTCACCAGCTTGCCCGCCACTTCCTCGTCGTAGAAGCCGCCCTTGGATTCGGCGAAGGCCTCCGCCGCATCAGAGGTCAGCACGTCGGCCCACATATAGCCGTAGTAACTGGCGGAGTAACCCTCACCGGAAAAGATGTGACCGAAGTGCGGCGAGCGGTGGCGCATCACCAGCTCCTTCGGCATCCCCAGCGCTTCCAGGGTTTCGCGCTCGAAAGCGTCCGGGTCGATGCCCTCGGGATCGGTGGTGTGGAACTTCATATCCACCAGCGCGGATGCCAGGTACTCGGTGGTGGCGAAGCCCTGGTTGAAGGTGGCGGCTTTCTTGATCTTGGCCACCAGGTCGGCCGGAATCGGCGCGCCGGTCTTGTAGTGCACCAGGTAGTTGTCGATAACCGCGTCGGTGGACAGCCAACGTTCCAGCAGTTGGGACTGGAACTCGATGTAGTCGCGCACACCGCCATTCAGGGTCGGGTAGGAGACATTGGAGGCGAGGAAATGCAGCGCGTGCCCGAACTCGTGGAAGAGGGTCTCCGCGTCGTCCCAACTCACCAGCACCGGCTCGCCCGGCGCGCCCTTGATGAAGTTGGAGTTGTTGGAGGCCAGTACCGTCTTCTCGCCGTCGAAGGTGGTGTGGTCGCGGTACATGGTGGCCCAGGCGCCGGAGCGCTTGCCGGAGCGGGCGAAGGGATCCAGGTACCAGAGGCCGATGTGCTCGCCGCTGGTCTTGTCCTTCACTTCCCAGACTTTTACGTCCTCGTGGAAGACCGGCACGCTGCCCTCCTTCACCGGGGTCGCTTTAACTTGAGTAAAACTGAAATTAAACAACTCGCCGGCGACGAAGAACATCGCTTCGCGCAGCTTGTCCAACTGCAGGTACTGTTTCACCTCGTCGGAGTCCAGGTCGTACTTGGCCTTGCGCACCTTCTCCGCGTAGTAGCGGTAGTCCCAGGGCTCGATGGTAATGTCCGCGCCCTCGGCGTCGGCGACCGCCTGCATATCCGCCACTTCCTCTTTCACTCTCGCGACCGCCGCCGGCCACACGGCCTCCATCAGCTCGATGGCGCGCTGCGGGGTTTTCGCCATGCGGTCCTGCAGGCGCCACTGGGCGTAGTTGTCGAAGCCCAGCAGGCCGACACGCTCGTCGCGCAGTTGCAGTATCTCGGCGATGATGGCGTTGTTGTCGTGCTCGTCGCCGTTGTCGCCGCGGCTGTAGTAGTTCTTCCACACCTGCTCGCGCAGCGCGCGGTTGTCGGAATAGGTCAGGAAGGGATCCATGGAGGAGCGGGTGTTGACGATCGCGTACTTGCCCTTCTGGCCCTTCTCTTCCGCCAGCGCCGCCGCGGCAGCAACGAAAGATTCTGGCAGACCGCCCAACTGGTCCTTGCTCAGGAAGATATCGTAACCCTCTTCGTCCGCCAGCACATTGTTGGAAAACCGGGTGTGCAGCTCTGCCAGGCGCTGGTTGATCTCGGCGTAGCGCTGCTTGGCCTCGCCCTCGAGGGTGGCACCGTTGATCGCGAACTCGGTGTAGATCAACTCCACCACGCGCTTCTGCTCGGCGTTCAGGTCGGAGTCGTTGCGCTGCCCGTAGACCGCCTTGATGCGCTGGAAGAGCTTGTCGTTCTGGATAATCCTGGATTCGAAGCCGGCGAGTTTCGGTGCCATCTCCCGGTAGACCTCGCGGAACTCCGGTGTCGACAGGTTGCTGTTCCAGACGTTGCCATAGGCGAATACCCTGTCCAGGGTACCGCCCGCGCGCTCGTACTCGACGATGGTGTTGGCAAAGGTCGGCGGCTCCGGGTTGTTGACGATGGCGTCGATCTCAGCCAGGGCTTCCGCCATGGCCGCCTCCAGGGCGGGCTTGAAATGCTCCACCTTGACCTTGTCAAAAGCCGGCACACCGCCGTAGGGGCCAGTCCACTCGGCGAGCAGCGGGTTTTCCGCCACGGTTGAACTGCCGGCCCCGGCGCTCAGTTGCTGGGCCTGTGTATTTTCCTGTGCGGCCTGGTCCCGCTCGGCCTCCTTGCTGCATCCGGCCGCGGCCGCCAGGACGGCGGCGACGGACAGAGCAATCAATGTCTGACGCATCGGTTTTCTCCTTCTTGAAAATGATTTCTTGTGAAACTTTTAACCGCCCGAGTGTAACCCCAGTCGCCCCACCCCCGCCAATCCCCCTTTCCCGGCCCTGCTCGGCCGTCGATGAAAAGAAGGATTTTCGCGACAGCCCCCGGCCCTGGGTAACCGATGAATTAGGTAAGGGCCTGGCTATTGGCATGAATCAACTCATATGATAACGACTTTTTAAGTGTATTCTTTATTCAGACGTTGGAGCGGCTTGCTTGCGGGTTCTGCGGTCGCTTGCGGCGGCTGTGTCCAATCGGGGCGGTATCCGCCCCGGTGCCGGATGCGGGGCGGGCAGGCGAACACAATACAGATTTTTGCATCCAGCCGCTTCACAGCGCCTCGGCCTGGTAAAACCTGCATCGCCGTCTCCCCGGGCAGTTGTTGATCCCTACCAGGAGGCCCCGCCAGCTAGCCGATTACTGGCGCAGGTCCTCGATGATGGTGCCGGCGCGACGCAGCTCCTCCTCGTGCCCTACCTCGCGCCAGGGCTCTTTCAGGGCTTCGGCGATCCACTCCTTCATCGGCGGCAGTTCCAGCAGGTGGTCGGCGTAGGCGCGCGCGCTCTCGCTCAGGGACAGGCCGTAGTTTTTTGCGCGGATCGCCACCGGCGCGTAGAAGGCGTCCACCGCGGTGAAATCCTTCCCGGCCAGGAAGGGGCCGCCAAAGCACTGCAGGCCGAGACACCAGAGTTCGTCGATGCGGTCGACCTCCCGCTGCAGAATCGGCGGTACCTGCGCCAGCTTGACCTTTACACCGCAGTTCATGGCGCAGATATTGCGCAGCGCGGAGAAACCGGAGTGCATCTCCGCCGCGGCGCAGCGGGCCCAGGTGCGCGCCTCCCTTTCTTCCGGCCACACCCGCTTGTGGCTCTCCGCCAGAAACTCGACGATTGCCAGGGAATCCCACACGGTGGTGTCGCCGTCCACCAGGCAAGGCACTTGGCCGTTGGGGGAAAAGCTGCGGAATTTCTCCCAACTGCCGCCCTCCTCGAAGGTCACCAGTTGCTCCTCGAAGGGAATCTCCAACTGGCGCATCAGCAACCAGGGGCGCAGGGACCAGGAGGAGTAGTTTTTGTTGGCGATAAACAGTTGGTACATGGGCACCCCCATAAGTCATTCAGACGTCAAAGAACGAACACGCTCACCTGTGGGACTCGCACAAAGCAAGGTCCTGATGCTGGGGCGCTTTCAGAAATGATGGCCGATCAGGCTGTTTCGGAAAGCGCCACCGGCAGTAGGGCCGGATCGGATCCAGAAGGCCGCGGCCACAACGGTCGCCCTGCGGGGCGATTGCCGAGCTGGAGCTCGGCGTTCCCAGGGGAAAACGAACACGAGCGCCTGCAGGCTCGCACAACGCAAGGTCCTGATGCCGGGGGCACTTTCAGAAACGATTGACTTGGGCCATCCATGGCCCTCGCCCTCCGGGCGCCTGCGGCGTCTAAATCGGCAGTCCCTGCCGATTTGTGCCGATGAGGCTGTTTCGGAAAGCGCCACCGGCAGCAGGGCCGGGTCGGAGCCCAGAGGCCGCGGCCACAACGGTCGCCACTGCGGGGCGATTGCCGAGCTGGAGCTCGGCGTTCCCAGGGGGCAGCTGCCGCCAGCTCAGGTGCGGCCGTCGCGCAGCCATTCGGCCACGCAGAAGGCCAGCTCCAGCACCTGGTCCGCGTTCAGGCGCGGGTCGCACTGGGTGCGGTAGCAGCTGGCCAGGTCGGCCTCGGAGATTTTCCAGGCGCCGCCGGTGCACTCGGTGACATGCTGGCCGGTCATCTCCAGGTGCACACCGCCAGCATGCGTGCCCTCGGCGCGGTGCACGGCAAAGAAGTCGCGGATCTCGCGCAGTATCTTGTCGAAATCGCGGGTCTTGTAGCCACTGCTGGCCTTGACCGTGTTGCCGTGCATCGGGTCGGTGCTCCAGACCACCGAGCGCCCCTCCCCCCGCACCGCCCGCAGCAGCGCCGGCAGCTTCTCGCCCAAGGTGTCGGCGCCCATGCGGGTGATCAGCGTCAGGCGGCCGGCCTCGTTGTTCGGATTGAGCTTGTCGATCAGGCGCAGCAGTTCGTCCGGTTGCATATTGGGCCCCACCTTGACGCCGATCGGGTTCCAGACACCGGACAGGAACTCCACGTGGGCGCCGTCCAACTGGCGGGTACGCTCGCCGATCCACAGCATGTGCGCCGAGCAGTCGTACCACTTGCCGGTGAGACTGTCGGTGCGGGTCAGGGCCTGTTCGTAGTCCAGCAGCAGCGCCTCGTGGGAAGTGTAAAGCACCGTCTCGCGAATGGCCGGGGTGTTTTCCGAGGTGACGCCGCACACCGCCATAAATTCCAGGGCATCCTGCAACCGCTCCGCCAGCTGGGCGTATTTTTCCCGCTGGGGATTGTTCTCGAGGAAACTCAGGTTCCAGCCGTGCACCTGGTGCAAGTCGGCGAGGCCGCCCTGGGCGAAGGCGCGCAAGAGGTTCAACGTCGCCGCCGACTGATTGTAGGCGGTCAACATACGCTGCGGGTCCGGCACCCGCGCCTGCGCCGTGAAGTCGATGCCATTGATGATATCGCCGCGGTAGCTGGGCAGCTCCACACCACCGATGGTCTCGGTATCCGCCGAGCGCGGCTTGGCGTACTGGCCCGCCATGCGCGCCACCTTTACCACCGGCAGGTTGCCGGCAAAAGTCAGTACCACCGCCATCTGCAGCAGTACCTTGAAGGTGTCGCGGATACGGTTGGCGTTGAAGTCGGCGAAGGACTCGGCGCAGTCACCGCCCTGCAGCAGGAATGCCCTGCCCTCGGCCACCTGTGCCAGCTGCCGGCGCAGTTCGCGGGCCTCGGCGGCGAAAACCAGGGGCGGATAGCCGGACAGTTCTTTAGTGATCTCCGCCAACTGATCCGGGGAGCGGTAGCTGGGCTGCTGCTTCGCCTCGACGTTGCGCCAGCTGTCTGGGGTCCAGGGTTGGGTGGGGGATTGGGACACGGGGGTATCTACCTCAACTTCCATTTTCGGTTCTTTGTATTTACGACTTGGTTGCCTTCCTGCCGATTTGTCGACATGGGTTCCGAGTCCCGGGATCAGAGTATGCTGGCCACCGCCTTGCAGAAGTATTCCATATTGTGCTGGCTCAAACCCGCAATACTGATGCGGCTGGAGTCGACCATATAGATGGCGTACTCCTTCTGCAGGCGCTGCACCTGCTCCGGGGTGATGCCGAGGAAGGAGAACATGCCTTTCTGGCGCTGGATAAAACTGAAGTCGCCGGCGGCACCGGCGGCGGCCAGGCTATCCACCAGGCCGGCGCGCAGGCCGTTGATGCGCTCGCGCATCTCGGTGAGTTCTGCTTCCCAGTTGGCCTTGAGACCGGCGTCGGCAAGGATGGACTCGACGATGGCCGCGCCGTGGGACGGCGGCATGGAGTAATTGCCGCGGACGACATTGAGCATCTGGCTCTGGCCCTTGTCCGCATCGGCGCCGTTGTTGTAGATCACCATGGCCAGGCCGACACGCTCGCGGTAGAGGCCGAAGTTCTTGGAGCAGGAGGCGGCCACCAGCATCTCCGGTACCGACTCCGCCATCAGGCGCAGGCCGTAGGCGTCGTCGTCGAGGCTGTCGCCGAAACCCTGGTAGGCCATATCGACAAAGGGGGTGAACCCCTGTTTCTGCGCCATCTCCGCCAGGACTTTCCACTGCTCTCGGGAGAGGTCGGCGCCGCAGGGGTTGTGGCAGCAGGCGTGAAACAGCACCAGGTCGCCCTCCCCCACATTCTTCAGGGTCTCTACCATCCGGTCGAACTGCAGGCTGGAGCTGGCGCGGTCGTAGTAAGGGTAGCTCTCAATCCGCAGGCCGGCGTTGCCCAGCAGCGGCACGTGGTTGGCCCAGGTGGGATCGCTGACCCAAATGGTGGCACCGGCCTTGGCGCGGTTGGTGAGTTCCGCCAGCACGCGCAGGGCGCCGCAGCCGCCGGGAGTCTGCGCCGAGCGCACGCGGTCAGCCAGCAGCGCCGGGTGATCAGCACCGAGGATCAGCCCCTGCATGGCGGCGTTGAAACCGGGGGTCCCCGCCGGGCCGATATAGGCCTTGGTCTCCTCGCTCTGCAGCAGGCGGGTCTCCGCCTCCTTGACCGCCTGCAGCACCGCGGTGTGGCCGGCCTCGTCCTTGTAGACACCGACACCCAGGTCGATCTTGTTGGGGTTTTCATCGGCGCGGTAACTGGCCAGCAGGCCCAGGATCGGATCCGGCGGCAGACTGCTCAGGTGCTCAAACATCGCAAAACTCCTTCAACTATATTCTTTTGTTGAAGAATCTCTGAAAAACGTAGCGAGCGGGTGGCTGGTGGTGGCCGCCGGAGCGCAGGAAGCGGAGTGTACTTTAGTACATGAGCATTCCGACCAGGCTGGCGCACCAGCACCGCCGGACGCCGCCAGGCGCACGCGCAGTAGTTTTTCAGCGATTCGCTAATCCATCAGGCCGCGCTCCGCCCAGGCCTGGGCGCGGTCCATCAGTTTTTCAATGATGCTGTCCAGTTGCTGGCGCTCCTCAGCGCTGAGCGAAGCCATCAGGTCGTTCTCGTACTGTTGCGCCAGCGGCACTATGCGCTCGTAGACGTCGCGCCCCTGCTCGGACAGGTTGAGTACCTGGCGGCGGCGGTCCGCCGGATCTTCGCTGCGGGTGATGTAGTCGTTCTTCAGCAGCGACGATACGGCGCGGCTAATGGCCACCTTGTCCATTGCGGTCTGCTCCACCAGTTCCGCGGCGGACAGGTCCGGAAAACGCCCCAGGATCGCCATCACCCGCCAGGCGGGAATGGTCAAATGGAAGCGCGCACCATAGGCCTGGGCAATGGCGTTGCTGACCCGGTTGGACAGCACCGATAACCGGTAGGGCAGGAATTTTTCCAGGCGCAAGTCGTCGCGCGGTGCGACCGCGCGCTCCCCGTTGGAACCGGGCGTATTGTTATCAATTGTCATGGCTGTTCACACACCTGCTGTACTCCTGGGTTGTATTCCTGGGATTGCACTCCGGAACAGCGCCGAAGGTTGTGCCAGGTTACAAATGTAACTAACATTGGTTTCAATTGTAACCACTACTGCCGAAAAATTTCCCCGGAGACGCACAGGTCATCAGACAGAATCGGTCGCGCATTATACGGCTTTACGCGCCATTTTTGGTATTCAAAACCCGTCGTCACGCAAAATATTTGCGTGGACAGCCGGCGACAACCGATGATTTTTGACTCGGCGACCGCCGCCATTTCACCCGATTGCGAGACAGCCCGATGAAAAACTGGATCAACTTTCCCCGCGTGGAGGGTGAAACCAGCCGCCAGGCCCACGCGGATTTCCCACCGAACACCTTCGAGCGGGAAATGGGCAAGGAGGGCTTCTTCGGCCCCGCCTCCCACTTCTACCACCGCCACCCGCCCACTGGCTGGAGCGACTTCGAGGGCCCCCTCCGCCCCCACGCCTTCGACAGCACCAGGATGGCCCACAGTGGCAACAGTCCCTGGGACCACAAGCCGATACTGCAAAACAGCGACAGCCTGGTGGCCCTGTGGACCTGCAAAGAGGCCATGGACCACCTGGTGCGCAACGCCGACGGCGACCAGCTGCTGTTCGTGCACAATGGCAGCGGCGATCTCTACTGCGACTTCGGCCACCTGCATATCCGCGACGGCGATTATATCGTGCTGCCCCGGGGCAGCATGTGGCGGCTGGAACCCTTCGACGACGAGAAGCTGGAACTGCTGATGGTGGAGGCCACCGGCGGCCACTTCCAACTGCCGGAAAAGGGTCTGCTGGGCCCCCACGCGATCTTCGACCCGGCCATGCTCGACGTGCCCGCCATGGACGACAAGTTCCGCGCCCAGCAGACAGAGGAAAAATGGCAGGTCAAGGTGAAAGCCCGCCAGCAGATCTCCACCATCATCTTCCCGTTCAACCCGCTGGACGCGGTGGGCTGGAAAGGCGACAACCTGGCGGTGCGCATCAACTGGCGCGACATACGCCCGCTCATGAGCCACCGCTACCACCTGCCGCCGTCCGCGCACACCACCTTCGTGGCCCGTGGCTTCGTGGTCTGCACCTTCGCGCCGCGCCCGATCGAGAGCGATCCCGGTGCCCTGAAGGTGCCCTTCTTCCACAACAACGACGACTTCGACGAGTTGATCTTCTACCACCGCGGCGACTTCTTCAGCCGCGACAACATACACCCGGGCATGCTGACCCTGCACCCGATGGGCTTCACCCACGGCCCCCACCCCAAGGCCCTCGCCACCGGTGCCGCACACGCCAGGAAGGAGACCGACGAGGTGGCAGTGATGCTCGACAGCCGCACCCCCTGGAACATACTGCCGGATGCCCACGCGGTGGAGTTGCCGGAATACGTGGACAGCTGGAAAACCAAATAACCCCCTGGGTAGGAGCGGCCCATGGCCGCGATCGATTCACCAGATCACTTCTGAGTCCGATCGCGGCCATGGGCGGGTGGCCGCCCCGCCACTCCTACAGAAGTATGCAAAAGAAGGATCAAAGAAAAATGAAACTAGCCTCCCTGAACAAAGGTCGCGACGGCGAGCTGATCGTCGTCTCCCGCGGCCTGAGCCGCTACTGCGGCGCTGCCGATATTGCCTCCACCCTGCAGGCGGCACTGGACGACTGGGAAATCACGGAACCGAAACTGCGCGCCCGCTTCGAGGCCCTGCAGCAGGGAGAAGTCACCAGCTTCCCCTTCGACCCCAGCGCATGCCACAGCCCCCTGCCCCGCGCCTATCACTGGGCCGACGGCAGCGCCTATGTGAACCATGTAGAACTGGTGCGCAAGGCCCGCGGCGCCGAGATGCCCGCCACCTTCTGGACGGATCCGCTGATGTACCAGGGCGGCTCCGACACCTTCCTCGCCCCCACCCAGGATATCGCTGTCGCCAGCGCCGACTGGGGCATCGACTTCGAGGCGGAAGTGGCGGTGATCACCGGCGATGTGCCCATGGGTACAGGCGCGGAAAAAGCCGAGGACAGTATCCGCCTGCTGATGCTGGTCAACGACGTCTCCCTGCGCAACCTGATCCCGGGCGAACTGGCCAAGGGTTTCGGCTTCTATCAATCCAAGCCCTCCAGCGCCTTCTCCCCGGTGGCGGTGACACCGGACGAACTGGGCCACCACTGGCGCGACGGCAAGGTGCATCTGCCGCTGCACGCGATACTGAACGGCGAGAAGATCGGCTCCCCCAACGCCGGCGTGGACATGACCTTCAACTTCCCGCAGCTGATCGCCCACGCCGCCAGGAGCCGCCCCCTGGGCGCCGGTACCATCATCGGCTCAGGCACCGTGTCCAACGTGGACCGCGCCTCCGGCTCCTGCTGCCTGGCGGAAGTGCGCATGCTGGAAATCATCGCCGACGGCAAGCCGAGTACCCCCTTCATGCAGTTCGGCGATCGCGTGGAGATCGCCATGTACGACGAAAGAGATGCAGATATTTTCGGCACCATCAGCCAGCGGGTGGTGGAATACGCAAACCCAAAGGAATAAATATGGAACTACACGGCTACTTCCGCTCCTCCGCCAGCTACCGCGTGCGCATCGGCCTCAACCTGAAGGGCCTGCAGTACGACTACAAGCCGGTCAATCTACTGAAAGGAGAACAGCGGGAAGACGATTACCGCAAGCTGCAGCCCCAGGGCCTGGTACCGGCGCTGGTGGACGGAAAAAATATCCTCACCCAGTCCCTGGCGATACTGGAATGGCTGGATGAGCAACACCCGGAACCGGCGCTGCTGCCGAACGACCCGCTGGCGCGGGCAAAGGTGCGTGCCCTGGCCTACAACATCGCCTGCGATATACAACCACTCCAGAACCTGCGCATCCTGAAATACCTGCAGTCGGGGCTAGGCGTCGGCGACGAGCAGAAAACCAAGTGGATTCGCCACTGGATCCACGAGGGCTTCAGCGCGTTGGAACAGCAACTGGACCCGGCGCCTTTCGCCGCCGGCGACAAACCGGGACTCTTCGAGTGCTGCCTGATTCCGCAGATCTACAACGCCAAGCGCTTCGGCATGGAAATCGCCGACTACCCGGCCATTCACCGCGTTGCCCGGGCCTGCAGCGAGATACCGGCTTTTATCGAGGCGCGGCCGGAAAAGCAGCCGGACAGTACTCTCTAGGAGAAATAGATCACTCGCTTTCCCGCTGCACTGTCAGTGGATTCTTAAAGGTAAGCGTGCGGTAGGGGTATGGAATCTCGATACCCGCCTCGTCCAGTGCCCGTTTCACCGCGGCCACCACTTCACCGCAGGACTCCCGTATCGCCAGCGGTGTCGAACCCGTCCACCAGGTCATTTCGATATCGATACTGCTCTCGCCGAAGCCTTTGGGAAATATCTGAATCGGCTCGTCGTCGCGCACCGTCTTGCAGGAGGAAACCGCCTTTTCAATCACTGCGACGGCCTCAGCCAGGTCTTCGTGATAGGCCACACCGACGGTCACGCTTAACCGGCGTTTCCTGCGGTTGGTCAGGATTTCGCAGGGGTTCTTGAACAGGAACAGGTTGGGCACCACCACCAATTCGCCGGTCATCCGGCGGATATTGGTATTGCGCACGTCCACCATCTCCACTCGGCCGGAGATGCCCTCGCATTCGATCACATCGCCCTCTTCGAAGGGGAAGCGCCACAAGATCAGGATACCGGCGAAGAAGTTCTCGAAAATATCCTTGAACGCCAGGCCGATGGCCACCGACAGCAGGCCCACCGCGCCCAGCGCCTTGGCCGGGGTGAGACCGGGGAAGAGCAGCATGGCGGCGAACAGCAGGCCGAATATCCACACCGCGATGGTGAGCAGCCGCACGAACAGGTCCTGCAGGGATTTGCGCGAGGTCGTGCGCCTGAAAAGGTGACGGCCAAAGTGGTGAATCAGGATCACCGCCAACCAGGTGACGATCAACGCCATCATGCTGGCGATCACATAGGGGGTGTGGGCGAGGAAGTTACCCCAGATCTCCCGCAGGGATTCAGCCACCGTCTCCGCCGCCTCCGAGACGGGTTCCGGGGCAATGTCCTCCAGGGCGGACTTTCCCCCACCCTCCTGCTGGACCCGGGGAAGGAATCCGGCCGGGTGGATATCAATAGGGAGCCACGAGATGTCGATCACAGGTTTTTCCCAGCATTAGCCGGTTCGTGCAGGATCAGGTCATTCAATTCGCCGTTTTCGTCGACACAGGAGAAATACAGGCCACCGCCCTTGCGCGGCAAAACCCGGCCGATTTGCGGAAAGACGGTGAAACCGCAGCTGCTGCCGGGCGCTCTCTCCCTGCGAAAATCCAGCTGTCAGTATAGCCCGCAGCGCCGCACCCCACTTTCCCGCGCGCCGGATTCACCAACTGGCCGGGCTCCGCCACTGAGATCTTTACAGGAGCCCCACATCACACGGATCGAGCTTGCACCCTGGTGAACGATACCGGCGCCAGCGTGGTCAAAACCGCAAACGGTTTCTTCAAGGGGGATCACCACGCAGCGCCATGAATGATTGGTTGGGCGGATTGATACCGCGAAATATTGAATACAGTGCCCATCAGGGGCCGAGAAAAGGACGATTTGTGACCAGATTCTATAGACTCTCTCTATTTGTGCTGTTGACCCTGCTACTTGGCGGTTGCGCCGTGCTTTCGCCGGACTTCCAGGAACCCGGGGTGGAAATCACTTCGCTGGAGCCGCTGCCGCCGGGACCGGACAACGACCTGCGCTTCCGCATACACCTCCGCGTGTTCAACCCCAACGACTCCGAGCTGGCGCTGTCCGGGCTCTACTACACCCTCAGCCTCGCCGGCCACAAGGTGATCACCGGCACCTCCAGCAACCTGCCGCCGATAGCGCCCTACGGCCAGGACAACATCGCGGTGGATGCGACCGCAAGTGTGGTGGGGTCCATCTTTGCCGCAATGGAGTTGATCGGCGGCCGGCGGGATACGGTGCCCTACGAACTGGAGGCAAAGCTGGGACTGCGCAGGTCGATAGTGCCTTCGATTACGGTGCGCCGGAGTGGGGAAGTGCGGTTGAATCAGTATCGGTGATCAATTCGATACGCATGGAGCGAGCCTTGCGTTCGCCCGAGAGCGGGCCTCCGGCCCGCCAGCCGAGCTGGGCCTCGGCTAGCGTCGCGCCGCGAGAATGCCGCCGGCCATGGCCGCCAGCGAAGAGAGGATACCCAGGCCCACCAGGCTGTAGAGGCTGATGGACTGCCGCGCCACCTCCTGGAGCACCTCGCCGAAGGGGAACTGCCAGGCGACGATCGCCGAGGCCGCCAACACCGCCGCGTACTGAACCCGGGTTGCGCGCCGCTCGGCGCGCCGGGACGGCACCGGCAGCTGCGCCATCACCCGCTCGCAGAAGCCGTCGTCGTCGAGATAGGGTTCGTCGAACTGCAACTGCTGGCCGAGCCAGGCGTCGAAATCGGGATCCCTGCCCCACATCGCCGTATCGCCCGAGGCGTTGGCCGCGCCGTTCTGCCGTTCAAAGTTATCCATTGACCACCTCCTCGCGCCACGCCTGCAGCATCGTCTGCAACTTGGCCCGCGCTCGATTGACATGGGATTTTACCGTACCGAGGGGCAACTTCATAATGCTGGCCGCCTCCTCGTGGGAGAAACCCCGCTGCATACACAGATGCACCGCCTGCCGCTGGGCGTCGCTGAGGGCGCTCATGGCGGAACTGAGGTCCCGCGCCATCCCCAGCTGCTGGGCCTCCTCAACACTCTCTTGGGCCTGCGCCCTGTCCACCGCCTCCTGGTCGATTTCCGGCGCATTCTTGCGCTTGTGGCTCATGACGAGATTGTAGGCGATGCGGTACAGCCAGGTGCTAAAGCGCGCATCGCCGCGGAATGCCGGCAGTGCCTTGTAGGCCTTGATAAAGGCCTCCTGGGCCATGTCGTCGGCCAGGGCCTGGTCGCCATCGCACAGCTGGCGGAGCGAGAAACGCAGCTGTGACTGATAGCGCCGAACCAGTTGGGCGTAGGCCCGCTGGTCCCCGTCTTCGACGACGCGCCGGATCAAATCCTCGTCATTGAGGTCCATAAACCGCTGTCCCCTAACCCCTTATTCCTGTGGCTGCTTGTTATCCAGCTTCCAGTTAACAAAGCGGGCGACACCGATGAACAGTGGTATCAGGCCGAGGCTTCCGACCTCCACGCCGGAGGATATGCTCAGCCAGATGAATATGGCCAGGCCCACCGCAATGAGGGTAAAGCCGCGGTCCTTCATGTTGCGGGGGGACTCACCTTCCATGGCATCCAGCAGCTCCGGTGGAATATCGCGGCCCTCGGCCACCATGCGGTTGATGTTGTCCATCAGCAGCTGCTTCTTGCGGTAGCTGTTGCGGGTCACCAGCCACACGATCAATATCGGGGTACCGAACACCGCCAGGATCGCGATGATGGGGATCAACACGGCTATGTCTCCCTCGAAGGGAAAATCGTCGTGATAGTCGCGGTGGCCGCGAGGCTGGTCTATATCGCCGGAGATGCCGATACTGATATTCTTCGGCACGCTGTCCAGCGCCCCCTCCGCGATCAGGCCCTTCTCGTCGAGAAGGCCTTTCTTCTCCAGCTTCTCGATGATGCGCTTGCTCAGGGCGCCGCCGAACTCCTCGCCGAGGTCCACCTGCACCTCGCTGCGCTCACCATTCTCATCCCGGGTCTTGATGCGCAGTACACCATCTTTGTCGCGGGTGATTCGCACCTGTTTTTCCACCTTTTCCGCCTCGGGGGCCTCGGCTGGGGCCGGCGGCTTGGGGGGCTCCGGCATGACTGCGTCCGCGGACGGGGTCTCCTGGGCCCAACTGCCGGCGACGCCCAGGGCGGTCACCAGGGCCAACAGGCAGCGGGCCGCTGCCCGCCTTGGGTGAAAGTTTCTCGCTCTCATGTTTTTTGCTCTCAAATAGTGCTCGTACTCTAAAACTCAGGGGGACGCCAGCTGTGTCCCCGCCGGTGCGGTGGGGAAGCGGAGAACCTCCTGCCCGGCGATACGCACCGGGTAGCGGGGGCCACTGCGCTCCTCCCCGGCCTTTTCCCGGCATTCCTCCAGCTTGCGCGAGAAGGCCTCGTCGATCTTCTCGGAGAGCTGTTGCTGCATCTCCGTCAGGGGGAGCTGCAGCTCCGCGGCAGCGGCCGGCATAGCGCCCAGTACCAAAGCCAGGGCGACGTAGAATTGTACCTTCTTCAATGATCCTGCGGTTACCATGGTTGCCTCCAGGGTGAATGTCCTTGTACAGCCTAAAGACGGCGCCAGTGCCGCCTCTGGATGCGGCGCCGAGAAAAATATCGCCGGCGGCAGCGCAACGGGACCCAATTGGACCTGCGGCGGGAAAGTCGCAATAATCTCCCGCCTATCCGACGGAATTACAGAAGATGCCAGAGCCCAAAGAGATACTCACCTTCTGGTTCGGCCGGCCGCAACTGGATGCGGTGCCGGACGACAGGCACCGCCAGCGTTGGTTTGCCGGCGGCAGGGGGTTTGATCAAAAGATCGACGAGTACTTCGGCGACGTCGTGGAGGCGGCCCTGGGCGGCGGTCTCGACCAGTGGCGCCAGTCCCTCGAGGGGGAAATGGCCCTGGTGCTGGTCTGCGACCAGTTCACCCGCAACATCTACCGCGACACCAGCCGCGCCTTCGCCGGCGATCCCCTCGCCCTGGAGGTCGCCCTAGCAGTCATGGCGCGGGGCGACGACGCCCAAATGGGTCTCTACCAACGCGCCTTCCTGGGCATGCCGCTGGAACACAGCGAGAACCCGGAGATGCAGCGTCGCTCGGTGGACTACTTCAACCGCCTGCGCATGGACTACCTGAACGGCGCCGAAGGCGCGGCCCAGGCGGAGAACTTCTACCAGTACGCCCTGGCCCACCGGGAGGTGATCGCGGAGTTCGGCCGCTACCCCCACCGCAACCAGGCCCTGGGTCGGGAGTCGACGCCGGCGGAACAGAAGTGGCTGGAACAGGGAGGGGGCTTCTGATGGACCTGCTCGACTGGCTTTCCCTGGCCGGCATCTGCGCCCTCGGCGCCATGTCCCCGGGCCCCAGCCTGCTGATAGCCCTGCGCAGCGCCGCCTCGGGCCCGCGCCAGGGGCTCGCCTGCGCCCTGGCCCACGGCAGCGCCATCGCCATCTACGCAGGGCTCACCGCCTTTGGCCTGGCGGCATTGATCACCCGCTCGCCGGCGCTGTTCACTGCGCTGCAGTGGGCCGGCGCCGCCATGCTCGTCTACCTGGGCTGGAAGGCCCTGCGCGCACCGGCCCCCAGCCCCGCCGCGGCCGGCATCCCGGCCCCGCAACAAACTGTCGGCCGCTCGGCACTGCAGGGATTTGGCGTGGCTTTCTTCAATCCCAAAGTCGCGGTTTTCTTTACCGCCCTGTTCAGCCAGTTCGTCTCCGAACAGCAGGTGCTGGCCACCAAGCTGGGCATGGCCGCCCTGGCAGCCGGTATAGACGCCGGCTGGTACTGCCTGATCGCGCTCGCCATCTACGCCGGGCGCAATCGCAGCTGGGTGAGCAGTTCCACCGGCCATCGCTTGCAGCAGCTGTTCGGCCTACTGCTGGTGGGGCTGGCCGCGAGGCTGTTGTTGACCTTGTAGGAACTGTTTGCGGGCGCCCCTTGCAAGTGCTGCAGCGGTGCTTCGCTTAGGCCCGCGCGAGCCCTCCAAACAAAAAAAGGCCCGCTCTGCGGGCCTCAATCGTCTTACTGCGGGGTCGGAGCTAACTGTCTGTTTGGGGGGAAGGAGACAGCCAACTGCCAGATTTATTATGGCAGCCCGCCGCCACCCTGTGATGGCAGGCCACCGCAACTGCGGCTCCATTTATCGCAATCTAGTCAAATCCAATCGAGTTTTCGCCCGCAGTTGACACTGAATATTTATACAGATACTGTATGAACATCCAAAACCATCGAGAGCCGCAAAAATAACCGGAGGCACAATATGGCCGTAGTAGCTGTTTGGAAATGCGATAGAGACGGAGCAATGTTCGACAACAAGAAAGACGCCGAAGAACACGACAAGATGCTGGAACTGGCTGCCAATATCACTTCGCTGATCGAGCGCCATATCGAAGGTATTTCCGAACAGGCCGGCGAGGAAATCGGCCTGCTGCTGGCCAAGCGCCGCGACGACCTGGCCAAGGCCTGTAAGGGCAAGCCCGAAGTGCTGCTGGAAGAAGACGACAATGCACAGCGGGAAAAGGAAGACGACCGCGTAACCCCGCTGGTCGCCAACCAGTAGTTTTCAGTTTCCATCCCTGTACTTGCCGCCCGGCCCTGAGCCGGGCTTTTTTGCTTTTTTGCTTTTTTTGTAGGAGCGGCCGTTGGCCGCGATCGATGGATGGGTATACGGAAAGCTCGATCGCGGCCAACGGCGGATGGCCGTCCCGCCGCTCCTACAGATTCATCACGGCAAAGCCGATATCGATGGCGGCCAGCGCCAGAATCACCAGCCAGCTGAGCACAATGCCCCAAAAGCGGCCCGGGTGATAACCGCCCCGCCCCGCTGTGAGACCGACGGCGTGCGCCAGCCGCGCGATTACGAAAACACCGCCGAAAATATGCAGCCAGAATGCGGACAAGCCATTCAGTTCCGCCAACAGCATCAGAATCAGTGCGATGGGAATATATTCGATGGCGTTGGCGTGCGCCCTTACCCGAACCTGGTTGCCCCTGTCATCGCCACTGCCGAGTCCCACTTTTTTCGCGCGGCGGAACTGCGCCACGCGAAAGGCCAGGGCAATCACCAGGATCGCACAGAGCCCCGCATAGAGAGCCGTTACCGTTGCCATCAATATTCTCCCTCAGTATTTGTAACCAAAATCGTGGCCCTGCTGCGGCCTCAGGTAGCGGTCGCGCAGGCGGGTCGAGCGGGTCACCAGGGACTGAGGCTCGCCATCGATCAGCACCTGTTCCGGGTAACTGGTGACCTCCAGCGGGTCGCCGCTCCACACCACGATATCCGCCACCGCGCCCGGCGCTATGATGCCCCCCTCGATGCCGTAGATCTTCGCCACATTGGCACTGATGGACTTGAGCCCCTCCTCGTAGGGCAGGCCGCTGGCCACCGCGTTGCCGGCGGACTGGCGCGCGAGATAGACATTGTGGGTGGAGGCGTATTCGGGACCGCTGATCGCCACCGTCACTCCCGCCTCGGTCATGAGTGCGGCGTTGTCCAGGCGCGCGCCCAGGCTGGAGAAGGAGATCGGCAGGTTGTTGATCGCGTCGATCACCACCGGCACCCCGGCCGCGGCCAACTGGTCGGCGACCATCCAGCCCTCGGCTGCGCCGAGAATCACCAGTTTCAGCTCGAACGCCTTCGCCAGCTCGATTGCCCAGAGCATGTCGCTGGCGCGGTCCGCAGTGACCAGCAGCGGCCGCTCGCCATCGATCACCGGCTGCAGCGCCTCCAGGTCTTCGAGGCTGTGGTTCAGCTCGCGCCAGTCGCCGCGGCGAATCGCCTCTTTATTGGCCCGGTACTCCCGCGCCTCGGCCAGCGCATTCTCGATCTTGGCGTAGGCGCTGGCGCGACTGCCGCCGGCCAGCTGTCCGCCGGATTCGCCCAGGTAGGCCTTCTGTGCCAGGTCTTTGGCCACCACACTGTCGAAATCGCCGTTCAGCTTGATCGCAAAGCTGCGCCCGGCGAATACCCGCTGCGGCTCGCCGACACTGTCGCCCCACAGGCTGATCCCGGGAAAGACCAGCGCGCGGGTCACACCGCCGGCGCGGTTGAACGGGATGAGGGTAGACCTGGGATTGTAGGCCGGCAGCGGATCGAAGGCGCTGCCGATACTCTCGCCGCTCACTGCGGAGTCATTTGTGGCGGTGGCCGCGCCTATCTCCACCAGGCCCAGCTCGGAAACCGGTGCTATCACGCCCGGTGTGACCACTTTACCGCGGGCGTCTATCACCCGGTCGGCATCGATATCCAGGGACAGTCCCACCGCCTCCACACGCCCGTCGCGCAGCAGCACATCCGCGGACTCGAAACTGCCCCTGTCGGACAGGGTGTGCACCTTGCCCCCCTTGATCAGCACGGTTTCCGCCTGCGCCGCGCCGGCCATCAGCCCGAGGACCAGTCCGCAAATGGCAAAAACCTTTTTCTTCAACAGTTCCTTCACAGCCGCTCCCCCTCCGCATCGAGAATGCCCAGCTCGAAGTCGCTGCGCGGTTGGCGCGCCCCGTCCGCGCGGTCGTACATCAGCTCGCCGTCGATAAACACCTTCTCCACCTGGGTGTACACGCTGAAGGGATTGCCGGACCAGACCACCACGTCGGCCATCTTGCCCTTCTCCAGGCTGCCGGTCTGCTCTTCGATTCCCAGGGCCCTGGCCGGATTCAGCGTCATCCACACCACTGCATCCTTGGGCTGGATATCGAAACCGGCGCGCCGGCCCGCGGTCATGGCCTTGGCCACTTCCTCGTTCAGGTGCTGGATGCCCACGGCGGAGTCCGAGTGGATCATCGCACAGGCTTCGGCCTGGTCGACGATGGCGATATTCGCCTCGGTCATGTCGAAGGCCTCGTGCTTGAAGCCCCACCAGTCGGCCCACATGGCCGCGCAGACCTTGTTTTCCGCCAGCAGGTCGGCCACCTTGTAGGCTTCCACCGCGTGGTGGAAAGCGGAGATCTGGAAGCCGAACTCCCTGGCGATGTCCATCATGATTGCCATTTCCTCGCCGCGGTAGCAGTGGTTGTGCACCAGTATCTCGCCGTCGAGCACGCCGGCCAGGGTTTCCAGTTGCAGGTCGCGCTCCGGTATCTCGCCGCCGTTCTCGCGGTAGTTGTCCCACTTCTTCTTGTACTTGCCCGCAGCGATCCAGGCGCTGCGGTAGCCGGCCACATTGCCCATGCGGGTGGAGGGCGCGGTGCCCTTGCCGCCGTAAACGCGCTTGGGGTTTTCACCACAGGCCATCTTCAGGCCGTAGGGCGCGCCGGGGAATTTCATATCCTGCACGCGGCGGCCGGGAACGTTTTTCAGGGTCACGCTGCGACCGCCGAACAGGTTGGCGGAACCCGGCAGTATCTGCAGGGTGGTAACGCCGCCGGCCAGCGCCAGGGCGAACTGGGGGTCCTGGGTCCACACCGAATGTTCGGCCCAGACTTCGGCGGTATTCGGCGAGGTCATCTCGTTGCCATCCTGGGAGGACTCGATGGCCGGCGCCGGGTAGTTCCCCAGGTGCGAGTGCACATCGATAATACCCGGCGTCACCCACTTGCCCTCGCCGTCCACGACCAGCGCATCGCCGGGCGCCTTGAGCCCCTCGCCGATCCTGGCGATCTCGCCATCCTCCAGCAGCAGGTCGCTATCGTCCAACTGCTCGCCGGTACCGGTGAGCAGGGTCGCCCCCCGGATCAGAACCGGGCGGGACTGGGTCATGGAGTAGGTGGAGGGAAAGGCATCCTGGCGGGAGAAATCCAGGGATTTCCCGTCCTCACCGGCCTTTTTGTCTCCTCCGCAACCGGGCAGGAGCACCGCGGCGCAGAGCGCGGCCGCGATACAGCGCCCGAGAGTTCGAGAGTACAGCTGCATAATCAGTCTTCCGTCTTCACGATGTCGATCCGGATGGGGAAAGCCCTTCATCCCTGTCGGGCAGTCAAGTCGTGTTGCATGCTAACAGGTTGCCGATCATTCGCCATTACCCGATCCGGCATGCAACGGTGACAAATTGTAGCCCTCCAAGGCGCAGTCAAAAATGTGCGCTACCTCCCAAAAGCACTGTCTACACGCTAGACTTTGCCGCTGCTTCGTGGTGGAATAATTGATGAAAAAATGTCCAGGAAGGATAAATGGAAGAAGGTAAAAACCCTACCGACGCCAGGCTGGCGACCGCGGGCTCCCATCCCCACCCCCAGGACTCGCGACATATCTACGAGGCCCTGCGCAAGAGCGAGGAGCGCTACCGCGAACTCGTCGAACACGCCAACTCCATTATCCTGCGCTGGGACAAAAACGGCACCATCACCTTCTTCAACGAATACGCCCAGCAGTTCTTCGGTTACACCGAGGCCGAGATCATCGGCCGCCATGTGGTCGGAACCATTGTCCCCGCCAGCGAAAGCACCGGTCGGGACCTGCGCCCGCTGATGGATCAGATCTGCAATCATCCGGAGGAGCACCGCTACAACGTCAACGAAAACATCACCAAGGGCGGCGAGCGCGTCTGGGTGGCCTGGACCAACAAACTGCTGACCAACGACCGCAAAGAAACCATCGGCGTGCTGAGTATCGGCACGGACATCACCAAGCAGAGGCTGCTGGAGGAAGAGCTGCGCCAGGCGCAGAAGATGCAGGCGATAGGCGAACTGGCCGGAGGCATCGCCCACGACTTCAACAACATGATCCACGGCATCATCGGCTATGCCGAGATCATCGAGCAGACGAGTCGCGATGTGCGCATCGGTGAGTACATTGCCCACATACTGACCACCGCCCACCACGCCGCCGAACTCACCAAGCAGCTGCTCACCTTCGCGCGCAAGGGCAAGTACCAGTTGAGCGAATGCAATACCCACGAAATCATCCGTGACGTCTGCGCCATGCTGGAGCGCACCATCGACCGGCGCATCCGTATCGAGCGGCAACTGGACGCCAGCCGCCCACACGTCATGGGGGATCCGGCACAACTGAAAAGCGCCCTGCTCAACCTTGGCATCAACGCCAAGGACGCCATGCCCAATGGCGGTTCGCTGCGTTTTGCCACCAGTAACATCTCCATCGACAGCCCGACCCAGATTTCCGATTTCGAAATAGAGCCGGGCCAGTACCTGCTGATCAACATCAGCGACAGCGGCACCGGCATGTCCGCCGAAGTGCGCCGGCGCATCTTCGAGCCTTTTTTCACCACCAAGGAGAGCGGCCGCGGCGCCGGCCTGGGGCTCGCCGCGGTGTACGGCACCACCCACCTGCACAAAGGCGCAATACGCTGCCACAGCTGCGAGGGCGAGGGCAGCAGTTTCGATCTCTACCTGCCGATCATCGTGAACTATGCCAAACGCACCGAGGCGCAAAGCCCTTCTCCCGGCCCCGCGGGGAAGCTGCGCATCATGGTGGTGGACGACGAGGCCATAGTGCGCAGCTACTCCAAGACCCTCTTCGAGATGCACGGCCACGAGGTGGCGACCTTCGCCGGCGCCGAAGAGGCCATCAACTTCTATCGCCAGCACTTCGAACAGGTGGACCTGGTGCTGCTGGACATGATCATGCCGCGCATGGACGGACAGCAGCTGTTCGCCTTCCTGAAGCGCATCAACCCGGAGATCAAGGCCATACTCTCCACCGGCTACGCCGTCGACAGCAAGGTGCAGGAGATACTCTCGGACGGGATACTGGACTGCATCCAAAAACCGTTTACCTACGAGAAGCTGCAGGAGAAAATCGAGGCGCTGATCGCCGGCGGGCAGCTGCAGCCTACAAAATGATGTGGGGCAGGTAGCGGCTCATGTCCCGGGTGATCATGTCGTCGTCCTCGCGGATCGACATGCCCGCCGCCTCATCACCCACCAGCCAGCTGCCCACCAGGGTGTGGCTGCGGCCGAATTGCGGCAGCGGATGCAGGGCCTGGTAGATATGGCCCTCCTCGCCGTAGGGGCCGTCGGACAAGACCTCGATCTCATTCCCTCGCACGACGGAAATATTGGCGCCCTCGCGGGAGAAAATCGGTTTTTTCACCAGCGCCGCCTCCCCGGCCAATGCCAGTTCGTCCTCGAAAAAGGCCGGCAGCAGGTTCGGGTGGTCCGGGAACAGCTTCCACAGCAGCGGCAGTAGCGCCTTATTGGAGAGTATCGCCTTCCACGGCGGTTCCAGCCAGCGCACGTTGTTGCTGCCCAGATATTCGCCGTACTCCTCGCGGAACATGAACTCCCAGGGATACAGCTTGAACATCCAGCGGATCACCCTATCCTCGAGGTCGGTAAAGCGCCCCCCGGCGTCCCGGCCTATGTCCTCGATATACACAAAGTGATTGTCTATCCCCGCCTCGCGCGCGCAGTCCTCCAGGTACTGCACGGTGCCGCGATCCTCCTCCGAACCCCGGCAGCAGGCGAAGTGCAGCGCGCGCCCGGGAGTCAGGAACTGCAGGTCGCGGAAGCGGTTGACCAGTTTTTCCTGCAGGCTGTTGAACTGGTCCGCCTGCAGCGGCAGCGCACGCCTGTCCACGTTATCCTGCAGCCACAGCCACTGCCAGAACCCCGTCTCGTAGAGGCTGGTGGGCGTGTCCGCATTGTTCTCGTAGAGCTTGGCCGGGCCGCTGCCGGAATAGGCAAAATCCAGGCGCGAATAGAGGCTGGGATCGCCGTTTTGCCAGGAGTTGCGCACGAGATCCCAGTGGGACTCGGGGATGCGGAAACGGCGCATCAGTTCGTCGTCCACCACCACCCGCGCCACCACCTCCAGGCACATCTGGTGGATCTCCTCGGTGGGCTCCTCGATGTCCCGCTCTATCTGCTGCAGGGAAAACTGGTAATAGGCGCTCTCGTCCCAGTAGGGTTCACCGTACATGGTGTGAAAGCCGAAACCGAACTCCTGCGCCCTCGCCTTCCAGTGAGGGCGCTCCCCCATGGGTATGCGCAGCAAGGTCAGCCTCCCCAGCCTCCGGAACGGCCGCCGCCCCAACTGGACTTGGCGGACGCCGCGGAACCGAAGCCGCCGCGGGACACGGTTTTCGTTACCGTGGGCTTGGGCTTGGTACTGGAGCGATCGACGGTGTAGGAAGGTTTGCCGTAGCGGCCGATCACGTCGCCGTCGGCGGTCATCAGGCGGTCGTAGTAGCCCGAGTGGGGGTTCGAGTAACGATAGACCGGATTGTAATGGCCGTAGTGGCGATCGCGGTCGTTCAGCATGGAACCGATCATAAAGCCGGTCATCAGCGGCATCCAGAAACCGCCGCTGCCGGTCTGCTGGCAGCTGCCGAATTCCGCTTCACAGAGTCCGCGCGAGGCGTATTTGGGGCCGGTGCGCTCGGCCTCGGCGAGGGCCTTCTGATAGGCGGCCTCGCACTGCTGTTGATCCAGTTGGGTCTTGTCCTGGCAGTCCTGCACGGAGGCGACCACTTTTACTACTTCCCTGTCCGGCGAGCAGCCGACCAGCGCCGCCGCGGCCACGCCGAGGGCCAGCGGGCGCACCGGGAAGCGGCCGCCTGCCGCCTTGCGCATGCGTCCGAGATCGATAGTCCGGGTACGTTTCATGGTGCCTCCCGCTCAGTAGGACATGCAGGCGGCGTTGAGTACGCCCACGGAAATGGTGGTGGCGGCCAGCATGATACCCGCGCTGACTTCGCCCTCTTCAATACGGGCGACGATACGCGGCATAAAACCGAAGCGGATAATGGCAAAGGCAAGCAGTTGCGCCACCAGCGCGATCACGGCCCAGGTGACGAAGTCCAACAGCGAAACCGAATTGCTCGCGGCGCCGCCCAGGGCGATGGCAAAACCCAGTACCGCGCCGCCGAAGCCGACCGCCGCGGCGGTGTTCTTTTCTTCACGGATCAGTTTCCACTCATCGTGGGGGGTCACCAGCGTGTAGAGAAACTTGAACGCGATCAGCAACACCAGTGAAACGCCGAAATAGACCGCAAAATGCAGGATACCAGTCAATAAATCATACGGCTGGTCCATGGGGACTTCTCCTTAATTATCTGTGAACGAGTTATCCGTGAATGGTCAGTTGTGAGGGTGTTAAAGTGATTCCGGTACTGAGTACCAGGCAGCGGCTCAGGTAGCCGCCCGGTTCCAGCTTTTCCTCCGCGGAGAGGAACAGGGATTCCGTGCGCCGGTCCGACAACTCGCGTTCGAAAAGCATGGTGAACTGGTCGGTGCTGGAGTGGCCGCCGCCCTCGTCGAAGGTTTTCTCGGCCATATGGACCGGGTTGTGGTATTCCCCCGCCGCGGTCCAGACGCGCCGGTAGCTGCGGCCGTCCAGGTCGTAGTTGGGGCAGCCGATTTCCCGCTCCAGCAGCTGGTTCCAGGCCTGTTCCGAGGCGATATCCCGGGTGTCGTAAAAGTGGAACAGCTTCACGTCCACCACCTGGTCGTCGCGGTTGCCGCCCTCGGCGACCACCTGTAACCAGGCGTCGTCGTCGGTGTAGAAGCGGTACACCCAGGTACCGTCCAGGTCGACTACGCCGGCGGCCTTGATAATCTGCGTGGGAGAGCAGGATTCTATGATCAGCTCGTCGAGCACCAGGCGGATTGCCAGGGGGTCCACCTCGAAGCTGGCCCCCAGGCGCAGCCCCATGATGGACGGCGTTTCCGCGCCGGGCCCGGGTTTTGCGAATTTTTTGATCAGCCTGGTAAACATTCGCCGAGGTCTTCCCTGTCGGTGTGTTTGATATCGAAACAGCGCATTTCGTCCAGCCGCTCGGCGGCGATGTAATAGAGGGTATCGCCGCCGGCAACATTTTCTTCCAAGCCCGGGTTGATATCAATTTTTTGTTCGCCGGCGCGACGCACACCGATCAGGGTCGCGGACAACTCGTGCTTGAAGTGATCGAACAGTGCACCCAGCGGCAGCGGCCGCTCGCCGCGGTAGTGGACACTGTACTGGGTCATGCCGTAGGTGCTGTCCAGCAGCTGTCGGTGCAGCCGCGCCGAGCCCGGGTCCAGGGAGGATTTGGCCAGCAGCTCCACCGCCACCGAGGGGATGCATTCTATCTTCGGGCAGTGGGCGCGCAGCAGCTCGCCGACGGTCTCGTCCTGGAAATAGGCGGTCTTGTGGCTGTCGGGGCTCACCTTGTCACAGAAGAGCGCCGTGGTCAGGGTCACGTCGTCGAGGGGGTTGTCGATAATGATCCGCGCGGCCCGCTCCAGCCCCGCCCTCTGCATCGTCTCCGCGTGGGAGAAGGACTCGACACGCACAAAGTCGATGCGCTCCGGCATGGGATTCTCGATATCCGCCTCCACGCAGAGCACTATCGTCGCCGTATTGCCGTTGGCCTTCGACAGCAGCAGCTCGATCAGACGCAGGGTGCGCCTGCCGTGCCAGCCGATAATGACCGTGTGGTTTTCGTGATTCATTGTGCGCAAACCCTTTTTGCCACGCTGGGCAAACTCCGAAATCGCAAAGCCCACCCGGGTGATCACCATCGCGAACAGGCTCAACCCCAAGGGGATCACCCAGACACTGACGGCGAGCTTGCCGGGTGCGGTCGCCGGCGAGAAGTCCCCGTAGCCGACCGTGGATGCAGTCACCACCAGCCAGTAGAAAAAGTTCTCCGGCGCAACTATGTCCGCCTCGCCGGCGGCGCTCAGCAGCAGGTAGCTGCCCGCCACATACACGCCCACGGCGAGCGCGACGGTGGTGCCGCTGGCCCTAATAAAAAGCGACGCCAAAAGGCGTCGCACTTTGTATAGCAGCACGGATCAGGCCTTTTCGCGGCTCGCCAGCAGCTGTGCCAGCTTGTCGCTGCCGCTGACCTTGCCGCCCGGCGCGATGCCGGCGGCCTTCAGCCTGGCATCCAGGCTGGAACCGCTCTCCTCCGAAGCCAGCTCTTCCGCCGCCTCCAGCTCCGCCGCGCGCTGCTGCTGCTTGCTCTTGATACGCTCAAGGCTGTCCAGCGCTGTCTTGACCTTGCTGTTGGCCCCCATGTGGCGGGTGGAGACAGCGACCTGGGCCTTCTGCACCGACTCGGTCGCCTTGATCTGGTCTATCTGCTGCTCCATGCGGCGCACATTGGCCTTGGCCTTGGCGATATTGCTCTTCAGGGAGCGCTCGGAATTCAGGAAGCCTTCCAGCAGTCCCTGCTCCACCTCCAACTGCGACTCCAGTTCCGCCACCCGCTCGGCGCACTCGATGGCCAGGGTCTCGTCGCCCTTCTCGCTGGCGGAGATGGCGTGGTTGCTGTAGTTCTCGATATCCGCCTGCAGGGCGTTGACCTTGTTCTCTGCCAGCTTGCGCTTGGCCATGATCTTGGTCAGGTTTTCGTCACAGGCTTTCAGCTCGGATTTGGCCTCGCGCAGCTCCTGGTCGAGAATGCGGATGGACTGGCTGTCGGCGATCGCTTCAGTGCCCTCGTTCACCGCGCCGCGCAAAGCGGTCCAGATTTTTCTCAGACTCATGCCACACCCTCCATTTCAAAATGTTCCGCATACAGGTCCAGGAAATCGCCCACATTGGCAAACAGGGTTTCGATTTCCTCGACCACGACTTCGTCCTTGCTGGACACCGACAGTGCGCCGAAGGCGACGTAATAGTTCTCGCCGGCGATATTCTTGATGGCGATGGTGGTCAGGGGCACCAGCTGGTGGGTCTGCAGGATCAGCTTGTTCAGCGCCGCCTCGTCCTCCACCTGGTCGACGGGAAACAGAATGGTCTCCACCACGATTTGTTTCTCCCCCACATAGACAAAGGCGTCTACGCCCTCGTCGTTGGAGATGCTGAGGCATTCCCCCTCCGCCTCGACCACCCAATCCGGGTGTTGCTCGGCCAGTTGCCGCAGCTTTTCATTGTTCCAGGTCATTTCAACTCCCTTTCAGGTGTGGAATATCAGTCACGAATATAACAGTAAAAAACGGGTCGTCAATAGCTTATCCGGCACTTTTGTTGCAAATAATCCACACACGGCTATTATGTGTCACATCTGCGAGAGGACGAATATGGACCACCAACAAAGCCTGGAAAACCAGCGTGCATTGACCCCCTACAAGCAGGCGATCGCCCGCTATGTGCGCGCCTCCATGGCCCTCAAAGGGGTGCGCTACAGCGACCTCGCCAGCGCCCTGGCCGACCGCGGCATCTCGGTAACACCGGAAAACCTGCGCAGCAAGGTGAGCAAATGCATGTTTTCGGCGGACCTGCTGGCGGCCATTATCGATGTGCTGGGAGTGGAGGCCAGCGCCATGCCCGATATTCTCAAACAGACGCGCGAACTGCAAAGGGCACAGCCAGATAAATAGGCGGGCAGGGAAATCGGGTAGAGACCGCTACTCTCGTGAGTTTTTTTGCCAGGTGGCCACCGGCAGCAGGGCCGCTCGAAACTGCCTCCCTCAAGGGCCACTAACCCCTGTGAACTCCGAAGCTTGAGTCACTAATAATGGAGCAGTTTGATCACGGGCTCACCATCATCACACACACCGACCACCTCCGGCTCGGAGATCTTAGATCCCGCCTGGAGGGCCTTGTCGATCGGAGCGGCAACAAAGCAGGCGTATCGGAAATTGACCGCCCAGTTGCACAGCAGGAGCCCTTCCTCTTCCTCATAGAAGCGCTGCTGGCAGAAACTCAGGGTGGGGCTCTGCCCCCCGCCCGGCACGGGACCAATAATAACGGTCTCACTGTTGACAGGCATTAGCAGACTGGAGGCGAGCAACCACTGCCACATAACCTCACCCACCATTTCTACGGCTGACTCCGGTTAAGCGTAGCAGTGGACGGCGTACTTATCCTCATCAGCGAGCCGGCTCGATTCGCGCCCGCCCCGCCCCTCTCCCGCCACCCAGGAGCCGCAGCAGCCCGTCCCTGCAGCCGGCCCTTTCGCGGAGCCAGCTCCGATAGGGCAGCGGCACCACGTGGATTCCCGCCCTGTGCAGGGCGTGGTAAGTCTGCACACTGAAATACTCCACGAACTCCCCCGGGTAGCCAATAAGGTCGATACCCAGCAGATGTCCGTCGCGCTCACACACCACATCGATCTCCTGGCCGGCAATGGAAAAGCCGACCCAGGTATTGATACCGGCACTGGCCAGGGATTCACTGACTTCCTGCGCAAAGGCACACAGGAATTCCCGCTGGGAAGCGCGACCACTGGCGCCGTGATCGAACGACAGGTAGCGGCCCAGTAGGTTGTCCGACGGCAGCGCTTTTCCATCGACGGAGTGAATCACCAACTGCCGCTCCCTGGCCCGGGTCACCGCCACATTGAACATGTCCGGCCGGTTCAGGTAGGCCGCCGCCCGAATGGAGTCGCCGTCGACGGACAGGGACAGCAGCATCAGGTCGCGCTCCTCTCCCTGGAAGCCATAGGGGGTGGCCACCCGCAGGGAGAAGTCGCGCAACGCCCGGGACGGGAAGGCTCGGCGAATCTCCGCGTCGAGAAACTCCACCTGTTCGCGATAGGGAGAGAGTACACCTACAGAGGGTTTGACCGGCGAGGCGCTGTACCTGTCGATGTGGCGCCGCAGCTCCAGCAGCACAGTGTCCTTCTCCACCGCGTTTCTCCCACCAGGCGTCCTGCGCCCGTCGACGCGCCGGAACGCCAGCGCCGGTCCGCCCGAAGCGCCGGGCCTCGCCTGCATCACTTTCAGGCGGCCGCCGTAGAAGTGTTCGTTGCTGAAGGCGATGAGGTCGGGCCGGCTGCGGTAGTGTTCATCCAGGAGTGTCACCGCGCCCTGGCTGTCGATGGCATCGGATACCAGGTCCAACAGCGACTGGTCCCGATAGCTGTATCCGGACGGCATCTCGCCCTCCAGGCCGCTGTCCCGCCATATCGCCTGCTGCCGTTTCGCCGAGAGAAACGAAACATGCCGGAGCTGCTTGCCGTCGCCGACCACAACCGCGCGCCTGGCCCGGTACAGCGCCGGCAGCGCACTGGCGATATCGCACTGGGTCGACTCGTCGAAAATCACCAGGTCGAACATCGAGCGGCAAAATGGCAACACCCGGCTGACCTCGTCCAGCCCCACCAGCCAAATCGGGTAAGCCCGCAGGACAACATCGAAATCCGTTTCCCCGAAACGCTCCGCCTGAGTCCTCGACGTCCTCGCGCGCAGCGCCTGGTTGAACCGCGACAGGTTTCTTCTCTCCCGCTCCAGCAACCCGGCCAGGCGCTCCCGGCGATAGGCATTGAGATAGTCGGAGGCCAGTTTCTCAAAACGCCTGCGCAGGTCGCCGATGGAATCCTGGAACCCCCACAGGGTGTCTGCGCGCAACAGCGGGCGATAGAGCAGGCTCAAGAAACCGGCCAGCCAGGCCGGCAACCGGTCCGCACCCAGCCACCGCGCGGCCCGCAGGGCGCGGCTGAAGCGCCGCTCCGCACGGTGCAGTTGGCGGCGGGTCGCCTTGAGTTCCGAACGGAGCCGGGCCGCCGGCACCGGCGACAGCGCCACCCCCTCCTTCAGCAGCGTATCCAGGTGCGCCTTCAGGCTCGGCAGGAATCCCCGCTCGCCGGCGTGCACATAGCCCGCCTCCAGACCGTAGTCGACCTTCAGTTTGCCGCTCACCACATCGATTGCCTGCGATGTCCTTGAGACCACCAGCACAGATTCCCCGTGCAGCATCCGGTCGATGGCCATAGCGGCGATAGTGAAACTCTTGCCGGTGCCCGGCGGGCCCGAAACAAGACTGAGTGGAAAGCGGGCGGCATTGTGCAGCGCCCTGGCCTGGGCCCCGCTCAACAGGCCCGGCAACATTGCCGGGGCGCTGCCGGCACCGGCCCCTGCGCCGCCGGCACCCCCCAACACGGCGTCGAGCGGCGACGAAAAGCGCTCCGTTTCCGCCAATTGGGTGAGTTCGTGCAACACGCCGCGCACACTTCTCGAGCGATCCGCCAGCACCAGGCAACAGGCGGTGATCAGCCTGGGGCTGTGCTCCTTCGCCCGCGCGGCGACGGCGTCGGCGCCCTGCAGCCTGGGCCAGCGACCGAATTCCTCTACCCCCTGGAGCAGCGAATACTTCTGCAGCCAGCGCCCCATGGCGGTGATCTGCCCGGAATCCAGCGGCCACCGCGGCAGCGGGAATTGATCGACCACGGCGGAATCCACATCCGGCTTCAACAGCAGCCTCAGTAGGGGCAGGTTCGCCCGCACGTCGGAGGCGTCCACCTCCAGGAAGATGTCCTCGTCCCGGTAGAGGTTCGCCGGGGCGTACAGCAGCGGTGCGCAGAGCTTGCGCCGGCCGGCAAAACCGGCGGCGCCACTCACCCTGCCGGTAACCACAAAGCAGCCGTACACCAGGCGCTTTTCCCGGCGGTAGCTGTCCGCCTGCTCCAGCAGGCCCTCGGCAATTTCACCGACCACGGGAACGCGGTGCAGCTGGCCGCTGGCCAGCGCATCTTCTTCCTCGATAAACAGACGACGGGTTTTAGGGATTTTCTCGATATTGGAAATCGATAGATCGTAACTGTCAGCCCGGTAACAGCGCCGGAAGTACTCGATTAATTTGTGGGGAGTCTGCTGCATACTGGCAAATCGCTCTGCTGGAGCCGCGGCAGTGTAAACGGAATGGCACCATCGGGACCACTAAGAGTCCGCCGCCAGCGCCTGGAAGCGACCGGCCTCGGCTAGCGAGGGCCGCAGGCCGTACTTCTGTACTATGGCCATAAAACGCTGCACATAGATGCGGGAAACCGGCGCATAGGGCGGCATCCACTCATCCGGCCCCTTGTCCCCCTTACTCTGGTTGCGGCCGTCGTCCACCAGCCACAGGTTGTCCGGATCCTCGGCGAAGCGCCGCTTCTGCTCGCGGCTCCAGTGGGCGCCGCCGTGATCGTGGGCCCATTTCAGCGGCACTATATGCTCCACATCCAGGTCGGATGCCTTGGTATAGAAGTTGCCGGTGTAGGGGTCCAGCCACAGGCCGTTGGCCACCTTGCAGTTGTCGGAACGGGTGAAGGTGACCGGGGCCAGGGAGTAGCGGACCAACAGCTCGTGGCGGGTGTCCTGGCAGTCGCTGTCGAAGTCCGACCAGCGCGGCAGCCACTCCGCTCTCTCGTAGGAAATTGCCGATACCGGAGCAGCGGCGACAAGGGACAAAACAACAACAAAACGGCGAACAATTGATCGAATACGCATACAACTACTACCAACCAAAACTTGGCACAATCGTACACAAAACTATCCTTGTGGAATATCGATCAATTCACTGTGGCAGAAGGTCCCGGCCAAATAATCATGCAGGTATTAGAGCAAGCGGGTGGAAAGTGCTCCAAAGGGTGTTGGCAACAGCTACCCATCAGCGGTTACTCTTTTTATCATTCCGCCGCCCAACCCCAGAGAACAGAACCCCACCCATGACCGAGAATCCCTGCCCCTGTAGCTCCGGAAAGCCCTTCGCCCACTGCTGCGGCCTGTACCTGTCCGGCCGGGCCTATCCCAACACTGCCGAAGCCCTGATGCGCAGCCGTTACAGCGCCTATGTGACCGGCAACCTGCCCTACCTGCGCAAGACCTGGCACCCGGACACCTGCCCGGAACTGGGGGCGGCTGACCTGCAGACACAGTGGACACGCCTGGAAGTGCTCAGGAGCAAGCAGGGACTGAAGAAATCGGTGGTGGAGTTCAGGGCTTGGTATCTGGGGAACGACATCGAGCACGCGATGCGTGAGGTATCGCTGTTCAGGCTGTACAGGAAGCGCTGGGTCTACGTTGCGCCTCTACCGGGATGACCCTGAGCTTTGGGGTCGATGTGTCTATGGTTAAGCTGCAAGAAAATCGCGGGAGCGTTTCCACTCCCGCGCTGCTTTCAACATTTTCTGCTTGTTGGCAAAGCGCTCGCCGGACTTGGCCCGGACATGGGCGCCGCCCTTGCGAAGCAGGGGATTAAGCGCAATGCGATTGCGCGGCTTGTTGTTTTTCATCGCTATCGGTCTCCTCAGTAAAATCCAATAAATACCACTGCTTATCACCTATCTTTCTCATCGTCCAGGCACGCGATAATTTCCTCTGCCAATTTGACATCCATGTCTCAAACCCACGCTCATGCGCGGCTCCTCCTTAACCTTTTACACAAATCACCTGGCGCAATGTGTGCACCACGTCCACCAGGTCGGACTGATTTTGCATCACCTGATCGATATCCTTGTAGGCTGCGGGGATCTCGTCGATCACACCGGTGTCCTTCCGGCACTGGATACCCCTGGTCTGCTCCTCCAGATCCCTGCGGGTAAAGCGCTTGCGGGCTGCGCTGCGGCTCATCTTCCGCCCGGCGCCATGGGCACAGGAGCAGAAGGCCTCGGCGTTGCCGAGGCCGCGCACGATAAACGACTTGGCGCCCATGGAACCGGGGATAATCCCCAGCTGGTCCCGCTGCGCGCTGATCGCCCCCTTGCGCGTCACAAACACATCGCGGCCGAAATGCCGCTCGCGCACCACATAGTTGTGGTGGCAGTTGATCGCCTCGGACGTCAGGGTGAACTCCGGCAACTGCTCGCGCAGGCAGCGGAGCACCAGCTTCATCATCTCCTGGCGGTTCACCCGCGCGTACTCCTGGGCCCAGTTGACTGCCTCAATGTAATCGTCGAAGTAGCCGTTGCCCTCGCTGAAGTAGGCGAGATCCCGGTCCGGCAGGTTGTGCCTATGTCCGACCATGTCCTTCCGCGCCAGCTGGATAAAGTGCTGGCCGATGGCATTGCCGATACCGCGGCTGCCGGAGTGCAGCATCACCCAGACCGCATTACTTTCATCGAGACAGATCTCGATAAAGTGGTTGCCGCCGCCGAGAGTGCCCAGCTGGGTCACCCAGGTCTGCTGCGGCTGGCGCAACTTCTTCAGCAGTTGCGGATGCTTGTCGAACAGCCTGTCCGCTCCGGGAGCGAGACGTTTGCAGGCAGCTTCCCGGGCGTTGACCATCTTGTGACGCCCAAAGCCCACGGGGACTTTCACCTCAATGGCATCCCGCAGCGGCTTCAGGTTGTCCGGCAACTGGTGTGCGCGCAGAGATGTACGCACCGCATTCATGCCGCAGCCGATATCCACCCCCACCGCCGCCGGGATAATGGCGCTGACGGTGGGAATCACGGTCCCCACGGTGGCGCCCTTGCCCAGGTGTACGTCGGGCATGGCCGCCACGTGCGAGTGGATTATCGGCAGCTGGGCGATGTTTTTCAGTTGTTGTAGCGCCGCCGGTTCGATTTCGTCGGTGTAGATTTTTACCGGCACTGTTCCCGGCGACGCATTGTTGTTCAATACCATTTTTACAGGCATAACGAATCCCTGGATTAATCCACGTTTTTATAAAAATTGCCTCTCAAGACCGGGAATAAAAAAGCCCCAGCGGATGCCAGGGCTTCAGGGAGTTCTGGCTTGAAAGGCGTTATCACCTTTCAAGCGCAAACACATGAAAGGCGTATCAGATAAACCGATTTTTCAGAAGTTGATACCGCATTTCATGGCTCCTTTTTAATACTCTCCTGCGGTTGCGGACCACAGAAGGTTTGGGGTTGTTCGAAAGAGAGGAGGAGTCTAAACAGACGAAACAAAATGTCAACAGAAAATATTCAACTGACGCAATTTTTCTTCAACACTGCAGCGGGCCGTAAACACCAGGGCGCCAATTCAGCCGTGAAAGGAAGACTCCTCCATCCTATAATTGCTGCGATAGCAGCTCCCCGGTCGGCGCCAACCAATATGAATCCGGAAATTATTTTTGAAGACGACTACCTCATCGCGGCTTATAAGCCCGAAGGATGGCTGGTGCACCGCTCGGACATAGCCCCCCGTGAGGACAGAGTCCTACTGCAATACCTGCGCGACCTGGTCGGTTGCCACCTGTACCCGATCCACCGGCTGGACAAGCCCACCTCCGGCGTTATCGTCTTCGCCAAGAGCGGGGAAATCGCCGCACAGGTACAGGCGGAGCTGGAGGGTGAGGAATCGGTAAAGAAATATATCGCCGTCTGCCGCGGCTACTGCCCCGAGGAGGGCGTGATCGACTACCCGCTGCCGCCGGTGGCCGATTTCAAACACCAACGAAAACACCCCAAGGCCGACCTGCCCCGCCAACCGGCGGTCACCATTTTCCGCAGGCTGGATACCATCGAACTCCCCTACGCCGTGGACCGCTACCCGAGCAGCCGCTATTCCCTGGTGGAAATACGGCTGGTCACCGGCCGCAGGCACCAGATACGCCGCCACTTCAAGCATATCCACCACCCGCTGATCGGCTGCCCCAAGTATGGCAAGTCGGTGCACAACCGCTTCTTTGCCGAGCAATACGGCTGCAGCCGACTGTTGCTGCACGCGCTGCAATTGCAACTGGAGCACCCGGTGACCGGCGAGCGCCTGAACCTGGTCGCGCCGTTGCGGGGGCAGTTCTTCTCCCTGATACAGGCGTTCGGCTGGCCGCTTCCGGAGTAAGGAGTCCCACCGCCGGGGCTATTGCTTGCGGAGCAGACACCGAAGAGACCGCCATGCGCGCCCCCCTTTGATCCGGAGCGCAGCTCCCGCCCGCTGACATAGGCTATGGACGAGCACCAGCCAGCCATTACTCCCCGACCAGGGTCTGGATACTCTGGTGCGCGCCACCGTCCTCACTGAGCAACTTTGCCAGTGGCGGCAGAAGCTCCGCCATTTTGTCCCGCAAGGTCCAGGGCGGGTTCACCACGATCATACCGGAGGCCGTCATACCGCGGCCGTCGGTATCGGCACGGATACCCAGCTCAAACTGCTCCACCCGGCGGATGCCCGAGACGACGACTTGGTGCTCCAGTTGATCGATGCGCCCGCGCTCGACCACCGGATACCAGAGCGCCACCGTGGCGGTGGGCATCTTCCGGTAGATCAGCTTGAGCGCGTCGACCACGCGCTGGTAGTCCTCTTTCAGCTCGTAGGGAGGGTCGATCAAAACCAGGGCGCGGCGGGAAGGCGTCGGCAGCAGCGCGGCCAGTCCCCGGAAGCCGTCCTCCCCGCGGATATGGATATTCCGGCCCGCGCAGGCCCGGCGCAGCTGCTCGACATCCGCCGGGTGCAGCTCGAACAGCCAGGCCCTGTCCTGTGGGCGCAGGAGTCCGCAGGCGATGGCCGGCGAGCCCGGATACACCTGCAGCCGGCCACCGGCATTGTGCGCCAGCACACTATTCAGATAGGGCCGCAGCGCTTCCAGGCAGGGCTCCAGCGCCGGCAGGCCGCTCCCCTCCGACAGCAGGCGGCTGATGCCGTTGCCGTATTCGCAGTTCCTGGCCGCCATGTCGTCCTGCAGACGGTACAGGCCGGCGCCGGCGTGGGTGTCGATATAGTCGAGGGGTTTGTCCTTCTTCTGCAGGTAGGTGAGGATTTCCACCTGAACGAGGTGCTTCAACACGTCGGCAAAATTGCCGGCATGGAAACCGTGGCGATAACTGAGCATGTGACCCGCGCGGATGATCTCGGTACGTCAATCGGGCCCGTGGCCCGGACGGGCCAACGCGGCGGTAGGGAGCGCCTTGGGAGGGACGGGCCAACGGCTGGCCCACCAGGGATCTCGCGCGTAATTTATTCCGCTGCCGGGGCGCTGTAAACCCATATTTGCGGCCGCCCCCGGAGTATCAGCGGCGAACCCTGTTTAATATGCGCCTGAACGATTACGCTGACCTGAGTCACTGGCCGGGGAAAGAGAGGGAACAGCAATGAGCCAGAAACTGCCCTATGGACTGGAACACTACGGCATCCGCTTTCGCGCCCTGCCCACCAACGGCATCACCCTGAACGTGGCCGAGGCCGGCGAAGGCCCGGTGGTGTTCCTGCTGCACGGCTTTCCCGAGTGCTGGGCCAGTTGGGGACCCCAGATCAGGTTCCTGCTGGACAGTGGCTACAAGGTGGTGGCCCCGGAGATGCGCGGTTATGGCGACAGCGACGCCCCCGAAGCCATCACCGCCTACGACACCGTGGAGCTGGCGGCGGACATGATCGGCCTGCTGGACGCCTACGACCAGCAACAGGGTGTGATCATCGGCCACGATTGGGGCTGCATCGTCGCCTGGCACACCGCCTGGCTGCACCCGGAGCGCATCAAGGGCGTCGGCGGACTCAGCATCCCCTGGTTCGGGCGCGGCCGGACCGATACCTTGAGCGCGCTGAAGCGGCAGATGGGCGACAACTACTTCTACATCATCGACTTCCAGAACGCCGCCGCCCACGAGGCCCTGAACCGCGACATCCCCCTGTCCCTGGAAAAAATCCTCACCGGCCATTTCGACCTGCTGGACCAGGGCGCCGGCGACGCGGGCCTGCTGGAACGCATCCCCCTGCCGGAACAGCGCCCGGACACCATGCCCCGGGACTTCCTCGACTATATCGCCAGCCGCTACCGGCGCCACGGCTTCGAGCCGCCACTGAACTGGTACCGCAATTTCGAGCGCACCTGGCAGCGGACGGCTTCACAGAAAGACAACACCATCACCGTGCCGGCGATGTACCTGACGGGCAGCGAGGACTGGACCCACCGCTATGCGGAGAGCATCGGTTTGGATATGTACCAGCAGTGCAGCGATCTGCGTATTTGCGAGGTGATCAAGGCGGGGCACTGGATCGGGCAGGAAGAGCCGGAATGGGTCAACAGCAGGATTGCTGAGTTCCTCGCGCTGATCGGCCACTGATCATTGGGGACAACTAATCGGCGCCCCCTCACTGAAATTATTGCATCACATAACAGCTGACTTTTTCGCCGGCACTGACACTGCCGGTTTTTCTGTCGAACACTTTTTCAACGGCCCGCATCACAGGCATCCCCCTCTCCTCCCATTGCGCCAAGGCATCTTTGGGTTGCGGGCACTGGCTGATATCGGCCGGGTCCCGGGTGGGCTCGAAGAAATGGATGCTTTGCTCGCTGAACACCGGCTTGCCCACATACCAGAGTGCGGCGAGGCGCTCGCCCGAGTCGGCGGCAACCAGGTAGAGCTCATGGTCTTCCGCGCCGGTGCCGCTGTCCACCAGCAACAGCCCCTGCCACAGGCCGGCGAAGCGGCTGTCCATGTCATAGGTCTGCTGAAAGCCTGCGCCCGGGCAGCGCAGCCGGGGCCCTTGAAGACGTGCAGGCTCCAGTCGTACTCGCCCTCCACCACCCGAGCCGATTGCGCGGGCCAGCTCGCACAGCCGTCCAACTGCTCGCCCACCGCGGTATTGTCAAATATCGGCTCGAAGGACTCTGCGACAGAGGCGTCGCCGGCAGCCAGAGACAACATGAAACCCAGGCTCAAAGTTCTGATTGTCATTTTTCTGCCTCTGCAGCACGAGTTTTCAGCGTGACATAGCGCACCACGCGGTAATTCTTGACGTTCTCAGCGGGCTTGTCGATCCAACTGCCGGCACGGCCGTAGAGCAGCACATGCGGCTTGGAGCGACAGCCCACCTCAATGAATTAAGCGCCAATATCTTACCCTGGAGCCAGCTACCAGAGTCATTCCAGATCAAAGTCGATTGCAAAAAAAGAATGTAATCAATAACTTAGACTAAACTTCTATAGCCTCTGTACAGCACTTGCTGTACTGTAGAATCTTTCAGCCTTATTTGAGGATTGCATGTCCACGGAACTCATCGATGCACAAGTGTCACCAACCGGGCAGTTCGACATTCTATCCAAGTACGAAATCCACAAGCTCAGCTACGAAAGTCGCGGGCCTCAATACCAGACTTTCCGCAACTGCTCCCTGGCCGTCCTCAACAGCGGCGGCTACATGGATGACGGCAAGGAGCTGCTGGAAACCTATGCCGACTACAATATTTCCGTTGTACCCACAGAGCGCAGCGTAAAACTCCGGGTCGAAAATGCCCCGGCCATTGCGTTTGTAGACGGCAAAATGATTCGGGGGATTGCCGAACATCTTTTTGCCGTGCTCCGCGACATCATCTACGTGAACAGCGAGATCACCGGCGACCCGCGCTACGATCTGGTATCCGCGCAAGGTGTTACCGACGCGGTATTCCATATCCTGCGCAACGCCGGCACCTTTAAGCGAGACCGCATACCCAGGCTGGTGGTGTGCTGGGGTGGCCACTCCATTTCAGGTGAGGAATACGATTACACCAAAGAGGTAGGCTATCAGTTGGCATTACGCCACCTGGACATCTGCACCGGCTGCGGCCCGGGCGCCATGAAGGGCCCGATGAAAGGCGCCACCATCGGTCACGCCAAACAGCGCGACCGGCACGGACAGTACCTCGGCATCTCCGAGCCGGGCATCATCGCAGCGGAGGCACCGAATGCCATCGTCAACCAGCTTGTCATCATGCCGGACATCGAGAAACGGCTGGAGGCATTTGTGCGCACCGGCCACGGCATTGTCGTATTTCCCGGCGGCGCGGGTACTGCCGAGGAGATTCTCTATCTCCTGGGCATACTCCTGCACGGGGAAAACAGGGAGCAGCCCTTCCCGGTGATCTTTACCGGCCCCGCCAGCGCCGCGGACTACTTTACCCGCATCGACCAGTTTATTGCCGAGACCCTGGGCGAAGAGGCCAGATCCAGGTACCAGATCATTATTGGCGACCCCCAGGAAGTGGCACGGCAAATGGCCGCGGGCGTACAGGAGGTGCGGGAACACCGCAAAGAGACCGGTGATGCCTATTACTTCAACTGGCAGCTAAAGGTGTCAACAGAGTTCCAACGGCCGTTTGCCCCCACCCACGAGAATATGCACAACCTGGCATTACACAAAAACCAGGAACCTTACCTGCTCGCAGCCAACCTGCGTCGCGCCTTTTCCGGCATCGTGTCAGGAAACGTCAAAGATGAGGGGATTCGTATCGTGGAGAAACATGGCCCCTATGAGTTGCGCGGCGATCCGGCGATCATGCGCAGTATTGATACCCTGCTGGAGTCTTTTGTGAAACAGCAGAGAATGAAGCTGCCTGGCAAGGCATATATTCCCTGCTATCGGATTGTTGCAGGCTAATAGCTAAAAGGTCAGAGTAAAATCTTGGCGAGCGTCCCGGCAGAAGGCGACTTCATAGAATCATCGCCTCCACAGTCCGGGCCAGAACCAACGCAGGGAATCAATTCACTTCTGTCATGCCGGCGCATCAGCCACGTCGACCGTAAACATATTCGATAAATCACTGAGGCAACCCCACGCCCTTTTTGTTCATCACGTAGTGCGGCTGTGTTCCGGCCTGCAATCTCGTTTCGATCATTCTGAGCGCCCGGGCCAATCTTCCATACCCTCTATCTGATCGTAATCGATTACCGTATCCAGCCAGAAATAATAGTTATATCGGTGAATCCGACTGTGGGGGTACGGCCTCTCGCAGGCGTCTGGGCATCTTCGATATGGCGGCGGTATTCTTCGGTAACCAGCAGCCATTGTGGGCGTCATCAATGCGCATACCTATTGCGGCCATGATACTCGTCGGTGGTCAGCTCTATCGGGGAAAAATGAGAAAGGAGAGCCGGCTATGATTAGCCAGAGCCAAGGCCGACTAATATTCACGCCCGGACTTCATATGGACTTAAATTCCAGACACAAAAAAGCCCGCTCAAAGGCGGGCTTTTGATCGAATAATGGTCGGGGTGGCCGGATTTGAACCGACGACCACCACACCCCCAGTGTGGTGCGCTACCAGGCTGCGCTACACCCCGACATAGCTAAACCAAGCTCCTGCCTGCTCGCCTGGATCGGCGCTAAGTGCTTGATTTATAAGGAACATCGCTTGGCGATGAGGCGCAAATCATACATGAGTGGCGGGGGAATGCAAGCCCGGATTTGCGTCTTTCCAACCCGCACCCCGTCAGGTCTCCAGCAGGGTCAGCACCTCCTCCAGTTCGGCGATCACCTGGGGGATCACCTGCTGCAGCTGTGCGCTCTCGGCCTTGTCGCTGCCGCTCTCCATCTGCAGGCGGGCGCCGCCGATGGTGTAGCCCTCCTCGTAGAGGAGCGCGCGGATCTGGCGGATCAGGATGACGTCCTGGTGTTGGTAGTAGCGGCGGTTGCCGCGGCGCTTGACGGGGCTCAGCTGGGGGAATTCCTGCTCCCAGTAGCGAAGTACGTGGGGTTTGACCGCGCACAGTTCGCTGACCTCTCCGATGGTGAAATAGCGCTTGCCGGGGATGACAGGCAATTCGCTATTGTTGCTCGCTTCCAGCATCTTCTTCCACTCTTGCCTTGAGTTTTTGTCCTGGCTTGAAGGTCACTACCCTGCGCGCGGAGATGGGGATCTCCTCGCCGGTCTTGGGATTGCGGCCGGGGCGCGGGCTCTTGTCGCGCAGGTCGAAATTGCCGAAACCGGACAGTTTGACCTGCTCGTTGTTTTCCAGCGCATTGCGGATTTCCTCGAAAAAGTATTCGACGATCTCCTTGGCTTCGCGCTTGTTAAAGCCCAGCTCTTCGTACAGCTTCTCGGCGAGCCCGGCCTTGGTCAGTGCCTCTGTCATTGGTTCCTACCAACAGATTCAGAGGCGTCGACTCCGGATCGGAAGCGGCCCAAACCGCGGCGGCTTTCAACCCGGCAGCAGACGCTCTCGGGGTGCCAATCAACCTGCACTCCCGGAGCGTCTCGCTTCAGGCTAGCGCAAGCTGGCGTTGTATTTTTGTTCTAATTGTCCGACCACCGCATCTACCGCGGCATTGATTTCCTCGTCGTTAAGGGTGCGCGACGGATGCTGAAACGTCAAGCCCATGGCGACACTTTTTCTATTGAAATCAATACCTTTGCCCTGATAGACGTCAAAAATCTTGAGGTCCGTCAAGGTTTCGCCGGCGGCCCCGACGGCGGTCTCCACCAGGCTGGCGGCGGGCACGTCCGCATCGATCAGCAGGGCCAGGTCGCGGCGCACTTCCGGGAACCTGGACAGGGGGGAGAAGGACGGCAGGCGGGCCTGGCCCAGGGCGTCCAGGCTCAGTTCGAACACATAGGCGGACTTGGGCAGGTCCAGCTTCTTCTGCAGCTGTGGGTGCAGGGCCCCCACTACGCCCACTTCGCGCTCACCTCGATAGACACGAGCGCACTGGCCCGGGTGAAGGGCCGGGTGCGAACCAGCGACGAAGCGGAAGCCGTCCGCGTCGTGGCAAAGAGCCAACAGGGCCTCAGCGTCGGCCTTGATATCGTAGAAGTCGACCACATCCTTGCCGCCGGTCCAATTCTCGGCGAGGCGGCTGCCGTAGACCAGGCCGGCCAACATTGGCTCCTGGCGCAAGTCGCCCCCGGAATCGGGCACGAAGCGCAGGCCGGATTCGAACAGGCGCACCCTGCTCTGCTGGCGGTTCAGGTTGTACTGCAGTGCCTTGCACAGGCCGGGGACCAGCGATGTCCGCATTACCGCCAGGTCGGCGCTGATGGGGTTCTGCAGCGCCACCGGTTCGGCGTCTGGGTCGAAGAGTGCGGCGGACTCGCGGTCGATAAAGCTGTAGGTGACGGCCTCGTGATACCCCCGCGCCAACAATGTCTGTTCCAGTGCCTCCAGGGCGATCTCGCTCTCCCGTTGCGGCACTATGTCCAGGGCGGCAGTGAAGCTCAGGCTGGGGATGCGGTTGTAGCCGTAGACCCGCGCCAGTTCCTCGAGCAGATCCGCCTCTATGGCGATATCGAAGCGGAAGCTGGGGGCCAGGAAGGTCCAGCCGTCGGCGTTCTGGTCGATTTTCTCCAGACCCAGGCGGGTGAGGATATCGACGATCTCTTCATCAGCCAGGGTCACGCCCAGGCGCTGGGGCACGCTGGCTTTGCGCAGGGTGATATGGCGCTCGGCGGGCATGAGTTCGCTCAGTTCGCGCAGGTGTACCGGGCCCGGCTCGCCGCCAACGATCTCCAGCAGCAGTTGGGTGGCGCGCTCGACCGCCCTCTCCTGCAGGCGGTAGTCGACGCCGCGCTCGAAGCGGTGCGAGGAGTCGGTGTGCAGGCCGTAGGAGCGGGCCTTGCCGGCGATGGCCAGCGGGGAGAAGAAGGCGCTCTCGAGGAAAATATCGCGGGTGTCCTTGCTCACCGCGGAGTCCAGGCCGCCCATGATACCGGCCATGGCCAGGGGCTTCCGCTCGTCGGTGATCAGCAGGGTACCGGCCTGCAGCTCGACCTCCTGGCCATCGAGCAGGGTCAGTGCCTCGCCCTGCTCCGCCGGACGCACTTTGATGCCGCCGGAGAGCTTGTCCAGGTCGAAGGCGTGCATCGGCTGGCCCAGTTCGAGCAGTACATAGTTGGTGACGTCCACCACCGGGTCGATGGAACGCAGGCCGCTGCGGCGCAGGCGCTCCTGCATCCACAGGGGCGTGGTGGCGCCGATGTCGATGTTGCGGATCACGCGGCCCACGTAGCGCGGGCAGGCGTCGCCGGCGGCCAGGGTGATCGGCAGGCTGTCGTCGACCTGCGGCGCCACCGGGGTGATTTCCGGGCCATTGACCGGGCAGCGGTTGAGCACGCCCACTTCGCGGGCGATGCCGGCGATGCCGAGGCAGTCGGAGCGGTTCGGGGTCAGGTCCACTTCGATGGTTTCGTCGTCCAGGCCCAGGTATTCACGCAGGTCTTTGCCGGTGGGGGCGTCTTCCGGCAGTTCCCAGATGCCGTCGCTGTCCTCGCCCAGTTCCAGTTCGGTCTGGGCGCAGAGCATGCCGAGGCTCTCGACGCCGCGCAGTTTGGCCTTCTTGATCCTGAAGTCGCCGGGTAATTTGGCTCCCACCAGGGCGAAGGGAATCTTGAGGCCGACGCGGGCGTTGGGGGCACCGCAGACCACCTGCATCTCGCCGTCCGGATGGCCGGCGACCTTGCACACGCGCAGTTTGTCCGCGTCCGGGTGCTGCTCGGCGGCGAGTATCTCGCCCACCACGACGCCGGAAAATTCGCCCGCGACCCTCTCAACGCCATCCACTTCCAGGCCGGCCATGGTGATCTGGTCGGCCAGTTCCTGTGCGGAGAGTTGCGGGTTTACCCATTCCCGCAGCCAGGAGTTGCTGAATTTCATATCCGTGTCTCTGTTCTGAATTCTTGGTGATGGGCACGCTTCGCTTTGCCCATCCTACATGGCTGATTTTCTTTGTAGGAGCGGCCCTTGGCCGCGATCGATGTCAGTTCAGTTCCGTCGGAAATTCCGATCGCGGCCAACGGCCGCTCCTACAGGGCGGGCCTGCGGCCCCTGCCCTCTCCCCCGGCCCCTCTCCCGCAAGCGGGAGAGGGGAGGGTTAGAACTGCTTGAGGAAACGCAGGTCGTTGTCGAAAAACAGGCGCAGGTCGTTGACGCCGTAGCGCAGCATGGCGAGGCGTTCGATGCCGATGCCGAAGGCGAATCCCGAGTATTTCTCGCTATCGATGTCACAGGCGGCGAAGACATTCGGGTGCACCATGCCGCAACCGAGGATTTCCAGCCAGCCGGAGCCGGAACAGACGCGGCAACCTTCACCCCCGCAGGCGGTGCACTGGATGTCCGCCTCGGCCGAAGGCTCGGTGAACGGGAAGTAGGATGGGCGGAAACGCACCGGCACATCGGCCTCGAAGAAGGCGCGCAGGAACTGGTCGATGCAGCCTTTCAGATGCGCGAAGCTGATGTCCTCGCCGACGACCAGGCCCTCGATCTGGTGGAACATCGGCGAGTGGGTGACGTCGGAATCGCAGCGATAGACGCGACCCGGACAGATGATGCGCAGAGGCGGCGACTTCTTTTCCATGGTGCGAATCTGCACGGAAGACGTATGCGTCCGCAGCACTGTCGTCGGATCTATGTAGAAGGTGTCGTGCATCGCCCGCGCCGGGTGGTGCGCGGGGATATTCAGCGCCTCGAAGTTGTAGTAATCCTGCTCGATCTCCGGGCCCTTCTCCACGGAGAAGCCGATGCGCACGAAGAATTCCTCGACGCGACGCAGGGTACGGGTGATCGGGTGGGCATTGCCCTGCTCTTCGCCGCGGCCCGGCAGGGTGACGTCGATGGTCTCTTCCGCCAGCTTGGCGTTGATGGCTTCCTTCTCCAGTGCATTGCGGCGCGCGTTGATCTTTTCCTGCACCTGCTGCTTGGCTTCGTTGATTTTGGCACCGGCCGCCGGGCGCTCTTCCGCCGACAGTTTGCCCAGGCCCTTCAGCAGTGCGGTGAGCTGGCCCTTCTTGCCCAGGTAATCCACACGCACCTGATCCAACGCCGCCAGGCCGTCGGCCTTTTCCACCAGTTCCAGCGCCTGGTCGGTGAGGGACTGCAAATCTTGCATCGAACTCATTCCCGTTTGATTCCAACTTCGTTTAATTCCGCCTCCGCCGAATCTGCCGGCACCCGATCGGCAGCACCGAATGAAGGAGACGAAATTGGTCAAATTATGTTGATTAGAAGGTGGGCTTCGCCACCTTAGCCGCCACCGGTTAAAAATAGCGAAATCGCCATAAAAAAATAGGGAAGGGCCACAACAGCCCTTCCCTATTTCTTATTATTGATTGGCCCTCAGACCAATCAAGCTGCCAGGGCTGCCTTGGCTTTTTCAACTACGGCAGCAAAAGCGGCTTTGTCGTACACCGCCAGGTCGGCCAGGACACGGCGGTCCAGGGCGATGTCCGCCTTTTTCAGACCGGCGATCAGGCGGCTGTAGGACATGCCTTCAGCGCGGGACTGGGCGTTGATACGAGTGATCCACAGGGCGCGGAAGTTACGCTTCTTGACGCGACGGTCGCGGTAAGCGTACTGGCCGGCCTTGATCACCGCCTGCTTGGCTACGCGGAATACGCGTGAGCGCGCACCGTAGTAACCCTTGGCCTGCTTCAGAATTTTCTTGTGACGACGACGCGCCTCTACACCACGTTTTACACGGGCCATAACTCTATCCTCTTAACTCTTGTGCGATTGGAGCCAATTACTTGGCACGCAGCATGCGATCGACCAGGGTGGCGTCAGACTTGTTCATGGTCTGGGTGCCGCGCAGCTGACGCTTGCGCTTGGTGGTCATCTTGGTGAGGATGTGGCTCTTGTTGGCGTGCTTGTGCTTGTAGCCCGAAGCCGTCTTCTTGAAGCGCTTGGCGGCGCCACTGTGTACTTTTGCTTTCGGCATTTTGTACTCCAAAGTAAAAAATTGTCTGCGAACAGACTTCTTTAAATGACCGCCGGAGACCGGCGGCGTTACGAGAGTGGGGAGGCAGCCGTCGCCCAACCACATCTCCAAGGGAGATCCGCGGCATGCGCCGCGGGCCTCACTTTTTCTTCTTGCTGGGAGCAATCACCATGATCATCTGGCGGCCTTCCAGCTTCGGCCGCTGCTCCACGGTGCCCAGTTCCTCCAGGTCCTTCTCGATGCGCTGCATCATTTCCAGACCCAGTTCCTGGTGCGCCATTTCGCGGCCGCGGAATCGCAGGGAAACCTTGGCCTTGTCGCCCGCCTCCAGGAAGCGGGTCAGGTTGCGCAGCTTGATCTGGTAGTCCCCGATATCGGTACCGGGGCGAAACTTCATTTCCTTGATCTGCTGCTGCTTCTGTTTCTTCTTTGCAGCGTTTTTGGCCTTTTTGGCCTCAAAAACGTGCTTTCCGTAGTCCATGATTTTACAGACTATCGGATCGGAGTCCGGAGCGATTTCAACGAGATCCAAGTTGGACTTCTGCGCGGTTTCCAGCGCCGCCTCCAGGGAGACAATGCCTACCTGTTCGCCGTCGGCGCCGATGAGGCGGATTTCTTTCGCCTCGATCTGATCATTGATGCGAGCCTTTTTGGACCGTCCCTTCATGTCTTGTTTAATAGCTGTCGTCTCCGGTTATTTACTATACAGACGGCCGCGGCGATCCACGTCCTGACTGAGGATGTCCAGGAACGACTCGAAAGTCATGGTTCCCAGGTCCTCACCGCTGCGTGTCCGCACGGCAACCGTCTGGTTCTCCACTTCCTTATCGCCGATGACCAGCAGATAAGGAACACGCTGTAGCGTGTGCTCGCGGATTTTAAAGCCGATCTTCTCGTTTCTCAAGTCGGCCGCAGCGCGGTACTGCAGGGAGCCGAGACGCCGCTCAAGGTCACGGCAGTAATCCGCCTGGCGGTCGGTAATGTTGAGGATCGCCACCTGCTGGGGGGCCAGCCAGGCGGGGAAGGCCCCCTCGTAGTGCTCGATCAGGATACCGATAAAGCGCTCGAAGGACCCCAGCGCCGCGCGGTGCAGCATCACCGGGGTCTGGCGGGAACCGTCTTCCGCCACATACTGGGCGTCCAGGCGGCCCGGCATGGAGAAGTCCACCTGGATGGTGCCGCACTGCCAGACACGGCCGAGGCAGTCCTTCAGGGAAAATTCGATCTTGGGCCCGTAGAAGGCACCCTCGCCCGGCAACTCTTCCCACGGCAGGCCGGCGGCGTCCAGGGCGTCGGCCAGGGCCCTCTCGGCCTTGTCCCAGCTCTCGTCGGAGCCCACGCGCTGCTCGGGGCGGGTGGACAGTCGGTAGATGACCTCCTCGAAGCCGAAATCCCTGTACACCGAGTGCAGCAGCTCCATGAAATCGGAGACTTCCGACTGGATCTGGCTCTCGGCGCAGAAGATATGGCCGTCGTCCTGCACGAAGCCGCGCACGCGCATCAGGCCGTGCAGGGAGCCTGACGGCTCGCTGCGGTGGCAGGAGCCGAACTCCGCCAGGCGCAGGGGCAGGTCGCGGTAGCTGCGCAACCCCTGGTTGAACACCTGCACGTGGCAGGGGCAGTTCATCGGCTTGATGGCGAACTGGCGTTCCTCGCTGGTGAGGGTGAACATGTCGTCGCCGAACTTGTCCGCGTGACCGGATTTACGCCACAGGGAGAAGTCCACCAGCTGCGGTGTCTTGATTTCCCTGTAGCCGCACTCCCGCTGGCGGCGGCGCATGTACTGCTCGATGGTGCTGTAGACGGTCCAGCCGTTCGGGTGCCAGAACACCATACCCGGCGCCTCTTCCTGGATATGGAAGAGATCGTATTTCTTCGCCAGCTTGCGGTGGTCGCGCTTCTCCGCCTCTTCGATGCGGTGCAGGTAGGCCTTGAGCTCTTTCTTGTTGGCCCAGGCGGTGCCGTAGACACGGGTCAGCATCTCGTTGCTGGCGTCGCCGCGCCAGTAAGCGCCGGCCACCTTGGTCAACTTGAACGCTTTCAGTTTACCGGTGGACGGCACGTGCGGGCCTCGGCACAGGTCTTCAAAATCGCCCTGCCGATACAGGGAGATGTCTTCATTGGTAGGGATACTGGCGATGATCTCCGCCTTGTACTCCTCACCCAACTCATGAAAATACTTCACCGCCTCGTCGCGGGGCATCAGGCGGCGACTGACCGGGATATCCTCCTTGGCCAGCTCTTCCATGCGCTGTTCGATCTTCTCCAGGTCTTCCGGAGTGAACTGGCGCTCGTAGGCAAAATCGTAATAGAAGCCATCCTCGATCACCGGGCCGATAGTGACCTGGGCGGAGGGATAGAGCTGCTTGACCGCCTGGGCCAACAGGTGCGCGGTGGAATGGCGGATCACCTCCAGCCCTTCCGGCTGGCGTTCGGTAATGATGGCCAGTTCCGCGTCGCGGTCGATCACATAGCTGGTATCGACCTCCTTGCCGTCGACCACACCGGCGAGCGCGGCCTTGGCCAGGCCGGGACCGATATCATTGGCGACGTCGTAGACGGAAACAGGCTTGGAAAATTCGCGACGGGAACCGTCGGGGAGAGTCACAACGGGCATTGTACTTCCTTTCTATCAGTGGCGATCCCTACCAAAGACCGCGTGAATCAACTTGATGTGCCGGGCATCCGGCCCAAGTGCGGGGCGCACTTTTAAAGATGGTAGACCCGAGCGGACTTGAACCGCTGACCTCTGCCATGTCAAGGCAGCGCTCTAACCAACTGAGCTACGGGTCTGCAACGCTTTTCGCAATCCCCGCAGCGGGGAACCCCTTGCTGCGAAGAGCGCGAACTTTAGCACCGGATTTTAGTGTTTTCAACAACTTAGTGAGCTTTTTGATCGACGGATTTGATCGCGGCCAACGGCCGCCCCCACTGCGTAGCGTCGTCGTTCCGGCGCAGGCCGGAACCCAGGTGCCTCGACGCTGGATACCGGCCTGCGCCGGCATGGCGAGGTTATGCATCCGGGATGCGAAGGCTTGGCTTGGTAGCGAGATCGCCGCTTTTAGGGGCGGGCTTGCGGCCCGCTGGCGGAGTTGGAGCCTTCAGCCAATCAAGGCAAATAGCTCCGCGGTCCCGGGTAGCTACTGCTCCTCCTTGAGGCGGGAAATCTCGTCGCGGAGTTTGGCGGCGGCCTCGAACTCCAGGTTCTTGGCGTGACTGTACATCTGCTCCTCCAGCGCCTCGATGCGCGCCCAGCGCTGCTTGTCAGACAAGGGTTTCTTGTCCACCTTATAGGCGCCCTTCCCTTCGGCCACCTTGCGGCGCGACTTGGGTACACCCGGGGCAATGGCACCCTCCATGATATCGGCGACGCTCTTGCGGATGCCCTGGGGCGTAATGCCGTGCTCCGCGTTGAACTGTGTCTGCTTGTCGCGGCGGCGCTGGGTTTCGTCCAGCGCGCGCTGCATCGAGTCGGTCACCCTGTCCGCAAAGAGGATCGCCCTGCCGTGCAGGTTGCGCGCGGCGCGGCCGATGGTCTGGATCAGTGAGCGCTCGGAGCGGAGGAAGCCCTCCTTGTCCGCGTCGAAGATGGCCACCAGGGACACCTCCGGCATATCCAGGCCCTCGCGCAGCAGGTTGATCCCCACCAGCACATCGAACTCACCGATACGCAGGTCGCGGATAATCTCCACCCGCTCCACGGTTTCGATATCCGAGTGCAGGTAGCGCACGCGCACGCCGCTCTCGTGCAGGTACTCGGTCAGGTCCTCCGCCATGCGCTTGGTCAGCACGGTGATCAGCACCCGCTGGTCCGCATCCACGCAACGGTGGATTTCCGACAGGACATCGTCCACCTGGGTCGAGGCCGGGCGGATTTCCACTTCCGGGTCCACCAGGCCGGTGGGGCGCACCACCTGCTCCACCACCTGGCCGGCGTGTTCCGCTTCGTAAGGGCCGGGCGTGGCAGACACGAAGATGGCCTGCGGCGCCAGTTGCTCCCACTCCTCGAACCTGAGCGGGCGGTTGTCCAGGGCCGATGGCAGGCGGAAGCCGTACTCCACCAGGGTCTCCTTGCGCGATCGGTCGCCGCGGTACATGCCGCCGATCTGCGGCACCGTGACGTGACTCTCGTCGATAAACAGCATCGCGTCGGCGGGCAGGTAGTCGAACAGCGTGGGGGGCGGCTGACCTGCGTCGCGCCCGGACAGGTAGCGGGAGTAGTTCTCTACTCCATTGCAGTATCCCAGCTCCTGCATCATCTCCAGGTCGTATTTGGTGCGCTGCTCCAGGCGCTGGGCCTCCAGCAGCTTACCGTTGTCGCGCAGCTGCTTGAGGCGCTCGCGCAGCTCCTCCTTGATCTGGTCGATGGCGCTGACGATGGTTTCGCGCGGGGTCACATAGTGGGACTTGGGGAAGATGGTGACGCGGGGCACCTTTTTCAGCTGTTCGCCGGTCAGCGGGTCGAACAGGGTGATCTCCTCTATCTCCTCGTCGAACAGGGACAGCCGCACCGCCTCCATATCCGAGTCCGCCGGGTAGACATCGATGATGTCGCCGCGCACCCGGTAGGTGGCGCGGCGGAAGTCGGTGTCGTTGCGGGTGTACTGCAATTCGGCCAGGCGGCGCAGTATGGTGCGTTGATCCACCAGATCGCCGCGGTCCAGGTGCAGCACCATCTTCAGGTACTTGTCCGGATCACCCAGGCCGTAGATGGCGGAAACCGTGGCCACGACGATGACATCGCGGCGCTCGATCAGTGCCTTGGTGGCAGACAGGCGCATCTGCTCGATATGCTCGTTGACCGAGGCGTCCTTCTCGATAAACGTGTCCGAGGAGGGCACATAGGCTTCCGGTTGGTAGTAATCGTAGTAGGAGACGAAGTACTCCACCGCATTCTTGGGGAAGAACTCCTTGAATTCCCCGTACAACTGCGCCGCCAGGGTCTTGTTGTGCGCCATGACGATCGCCGGACGCTGTAATCGCTCGACGATATTCGCCATGGTGAAGGTCTTGCCGGAACCGGTCACACCCAACAGCGTCTGGTGACTGAGACCATCTTCCACCCCCTCCACCAGTTGCTCAATCGCGGCCGGCTGGTCGCCCGCCGGACTGTATTTGCACACCACCTGAAAAGGACGCGACTCCATAAAGCGCTACCGCCGATACTGTCGTTTAAAGCAATCAATGATTGTAGGACCTCACGGCCGGTGCCACAAATACCGGTCGAACCACCGCGCTATCCCGCGCCACCCTTCCCCTTGGCGACTTTTTCACTCAAACGGCCTTCAAAAATAAATCCCTGACAAATCAATTAGTTAAAGTGCAAAAAAAGGGGTTGACCTGCACCGACCCCCTCTATAAGATACGCGCCATCTGAACGGCACGGCCGACAAGATATTCCGCCTTAGCTCAGTTGGTAGAGCAAATGACTGTTAATCATTGGGTCGCTGGTTCGAGCCCAGCAGGCGGAGCCAAATAAAGGAAAAGCCCCTGGCGCGAGCTGGGGGCTTTTTTCGTTTTGGGTGCAACGCGACCAGGTACAAAAAGCCCGCCGCTAGCGACGGACGACATCCGTCGACAACGGCAACCGCTCCACCCGCCCCGCTTTGGACACCGGCCGCCTCTCCCGCTGCTGTGTCCAGACAACATCCACCAGGCTGTGCTTGGGCGTATAGTCTTTTACCGCCTCCAGCAGGATCCGGTGCACCTGCTCGCAGTCGTGCCGGTTACAGGCCTGGCGCAGCTCGCCGACCAGAACCTGCAAGCGATCGCTGGGGAGGCGCTCTTCTTCCGCGCACATGATCATCGGGTGGTCGGTGCCAGAGACGTTGTCGCCGAGCAGCAACTCCTCGTACAGTTTTTCCCCCGGGCGCAGTCCGCTGATCTGGATCTCGATATCCCCTTCCGGGTTTTCGTCGTCCCGCACCGTGTGGCCCATAATCTGGATCAGGCGCCTGGCCAGGTCGTAGATCCGCACCGGCTCGCCCATATCCAGCACGAACACGTCGCCGTTGCGCCCCATGCTACCGGCCTGCAGCACCAACTGCGCCGCCTCGGGAATGGTCATAAAGTAGCGGGTGACCTTGGGATGGGTAACCGTGACCGGGCCGCCAGCGTTGATCTGGTCGGTGAACAGCGGGATCACCGAACCGGATGAACCCAGCACATTGCCAAAGCGCACCATACAGACCCGGGTCTTGTCGAAGCGGCGCCCGAAATCCTGACACACCAATTCCGCGAAGCGCTTGGTAGCCCCCATCACGTTGGTCGGGCGCACCGCCTTGTCGGTGGAGATCAACACAAACTGCTCCACACCGAAGGCCTCGGCCGCCTCCAGCACAGACAGGGTGCCGAGCACATTATTGTCGGCTCCCAGCACCACGTTCTGCTCCACCAGTGGCACATGCTTGTAGGCCGCCGCGTGGTAGATGGTATTAACGGAGAAACTCTCGATAATCTCCGCCATGCGGGTGCGGTCGCGCGCATCGCCGAGCAGCGCGGTCACCTTCAGGGAATGCCCCTCGTCCTGTTGCTGCTGGTAGAGTTCGCGCTCTATCTGGTAGAGGGCGAACTCGGAGGACTCCACCATCACCAGATGCACAGGGCTCCAGTGGGCGATCTGCCGGCACAGCTCCGAGCCGATGGAACCCCCGGCACCGGTGACCAGTACCACCTTGCCACTGATGGAGCCGGCAATCAGGTTTTTCTCCGGCTCCACCGGGGCGCGGCCGAGAATATTCTCGTAGATCTGCGAAACATCGGCGACGCGCCCCGCACCGTCCACCAGCTCCTCCACCCCCGGGATCACCTTCACAACCAGGCCGCACTCGCGCAGCCCGCGTGTGATCTCCCGGCGGCGGCGCTTGGGCACCCCCGGCATTGCCAGCAGGATCTCGGCGATATCCCGATCGGCAACTATCTCGAGAATATTGCCCGGGTTGTAGACCAGCACACCGTCGATCAGGGTGTTCTGCTTGGAGGCATTGTCGTCGAAAAAGGCCACGGGCCTGTAGACTTCACCGTGCACCAGGGCCTTGTACATCTGCAGACCAGCGGTGCCGGCACCATAGATGGCGACGCGGGTCTTGTGGATCTCCAGCGCCATCTGGTAATAGATGCGCACCAGCCAGCGGGAACCGCCGACGGCGATGAGGGCAAAACACCAATAGATGACCGGCACCGAACGCGGCACCCCAGCAAAAGTGAGATAGGAGGCCACCGCGAGCACCACGGCTGAAGCCGTGACCCCCTGCAGCACCGCCACTATGGCCTGCTGCCCCATATAACGGATAACGGTGCGGTAGAGCCCCAGGCGCAGGAAAATAAAACTGCTCGACCCAAGCGTGAGAGCGAGGCAAACCAGCATCTCCGCCTCCAGCGCCGGGGTCAACCCGTTTACCCGGATCGCCATCGCTATCACAAAAGCGAAGCTCAACATGAAGAGGTCGAATATCAGCATCAAAACCGGCTTGTGATGTTTTTGTACCGTCCGCCAGATGCGTATCACATAATCCCCCTGTGTATTCCCTGCCAACAATACCCTGCCCCATTTACAGAGTATCCGTCCCTCATGCAAAACCCAGCTTCACCAGCGCAAACGCCAGTATAGACATAACCACCATAAATCCCAGCTGCCAGTACAAGGTTTTCCTGACCCCGATCCGCAGCGCACTGCGCTGATAGATATGTTCGCGGTGCGCCTCCCACCAGCGCTTGCCGGCCAGGATACGGCGCAGCAGTGTCAGCGTGGCATCCAGCCAAAAGGGAGCGAATATCACTATGGGCACCAGCAGCCCGAAAGCGCCCCGCCGCCAGCCAAAGAGACTGACCGCCACCACCGCCAGCCCCAGGGAGGTGGAGCCAGCATCACCGAGAAAAATGCTCGCCGATGGCCAGTTGTAGCGCAGGAAAACCAGCGCGCAGGCAACCAGCAGTGCGCAGACCCCCGCCAGCTCTCCCTGTCCCCGCCAGGCACAAACCAGGCCCAACGAGGTAAAACCTATCGCGGTCATGCTGCCGGCCAGGCCATCCATGCCGTCCATGAAATTGTACAGGTTGATCATCCACACACCGCCGAGCAGCAGCAGCGGATACCACCACCAAGCGAGCGCTTGCGGCAGGGCGAGGAGCGTCATCGCCACCGCCAGCAGGTGCACGAAAATACGCACCCCGGCGGGAACATGGTGCAGGTCGTCGAGCGCGGATACCACCAGTAACAATACAAATGCGGCGAGCAGTGACAGCGGCAGGGAGGCCGGGCTCACGGCCAGTGCCGCCACACAGCCCGCCAGCAATGCCCAGCCGCCGGTGCGCGGCACCGGCGTCTCGTGCATGGAGCGATGGTTCGGCAGGTCCAGTGCGAACTCGCGCATCCGTGACAACAGCATTGCTGTCGAGCCGTAACTCACCGCCGCTGCCAACAGAACAGGGGCCAGCCATCCCCCCATCAGCTCGAGCACGATACCGATACCCCCCGTAAAAATTGGCCGTATCGCCCCTCGGCGCGCCAGGGCAGCGCCCTGCGCAAGCGGGCGGCACTATAAAGTTCGCCCCGTTCAAGCTCAAGCAGGGTTCGGGCGAACCGCAGACCGCGCAGCGGACGCAAGGGTACCAGCAACAGTTGTGCCAGGCGCTCGCTGGCGCGTGCGCGGGCACCGCTCACCTCGCTGACGATATTGGCCAGGTCGTAGAACCTGGGTTCCGCAGCGATAAAGACCTGCCGGTCGCAATGTTCCGCCCGGGCCAGCAAAATGACGGCCTGAACCAGGTCGTGGAGACTGACAAAACTGCGCCGGCCGCTGGCGGGCAGGAGCGGCACGATGCGCCCGAGAGTGCGCAGTGCCCCGCGCCAGCGCACCGCCCGCCCTCGACACTCGACAAAACCTCCGCCATCGCCGTAAACGGAAGCCGGGCGGATCACGTTGACGCGGCAGCGACGGGGTTCCGCCAGCAGCTGCCGCTCGCCCTGCCACTTACTGCGGCCGTAGACATCCGCCGCCGGGGTACCTGCATCTTCATCCGCCATCCTGCCCGGCGGCGGGCACAGCGCCTTGACACTGGAAAGGTAGGTAAAGGACTCGGCACCGGCGCCATCGGCGCAGCGCAGGAGCGCCAGGGGGCAGTCGCTGTTGAGCCATAGGGCCAGCTCCGGCTGGCGCTCGCGGTCGGAGCGGCCGGCCAGCCCGGCCGCGTAGATCACCCGGTCACCGGGCTGGAAGAGAGAGGAAAAGTCACTGCCGGGCGACAGCGACAGGGTCAGGTGTTCGCAACCCGCCGGACCGTCGGGCGCACGAGACACGGACAGCACCCGCTGCCCGGCCGAACTCAGGCGGCGACATAAAGTCCCGCCAATATATCCGGTGCCGCCTATTACAATCCAACGCGCCATCTGTTCGTGTGCTACCCAGTATTCTTCTGTTCCCTCGACACTAGCCGACAGCTGCATTCGTTACTGCCGACTGTGCACGGATTTTCGATATCACAAGACAGAAAGCGGTGTACGAATGAAGTTTCATGGCTTTCTCCCAGTGAAAGTTGGTTATTTTTCACATTGGGACTGCTGTTACCTCCCCAAGCCGCGACACTTTACCAGTTCGCCGCACATTTTTGGCCGCTAATGGCTTACACGCAATTACACGGGAAATGGTTCCCTATCGCTGCGCGCCTGTCTCCGCCAGTATCTGTTGCAGAGCCGCCATAGGATCCACCGCGGCGGTGATCGGCCGGCCGATCACCAGGTAATCCGCGCCCCACTCCAGCGCCTGGGCCGGGGTCACTATGCGCCGCTGGTCGTCGGTGGCGGCACCCGCCGGGCGGATACCCGGGGTGACCAGGGCAAAATCCGCGCCGCACTGCCGGCGCAGGGCCTGCGCCTCGCGCGCGGAACAGACAACACCGTCCAGGTCACAGCCTTTGGCCAGGGTCGCCAGGGCCAGCACCTGTTCGTCCAGGGCCCGGGTCACGCCGACGGCCGCGAGTTCTTCCGGCGCGGTACTGGTCAGCACCGTCACACCGATCAGCAGGGGTTTTCGATCCCCGTAGGGGCGCAGTGCCTCCGCGGCCGCCTGCATCATGCGCGCGCCGCCGCCCGCGTGAACATTGACCATCCACACGCCAAGTTCCGCCGCGGCCTTTACCGCGGAGGCAACGGTGTTCGGAATGTCGTGGAATTTAAGATCGAGAAAAACCTGGAAGCCGCGCGCCACCAGATCGCGCACCAGTCGCGGACCGGCGACGGTAAACAGCTCCTTGCCCACCTTGACGCGACACAGGGAGGGGTCCAGTTTTTCCGCCATCGCCAGCGCGGCTTCGGCATTGTCGTAATCCAGGGCGACAATTATCGGGGAAGAGACGGGGGATGAAACCTCAGCTTGCAAAGCAATACCTCTCAGCGGTGCGAGACCGCCATGGATGGCGGCCATGCAGAGAGCGCATGGAGCAATTGTCTGCCGCGACGCACTCTACACATTGGTGGTAGTTGATTGATCACTCGCCCTCGACCCCCTTGACGGAGCGCACCGAATCCCAGTGCTTACAACTGGGGCAGAGCCAGTGCAACTGGTTGCCGGAGAAACCGCAATTACTGCAGCGGTAGTGGGGGCGACTGGCGATCAGTTGGTCGACCAGGGTTTTCAGCAGCGACAGGTTTTCCCGCGCCCTGCCCTGGGTGCTGTCGATATGCAGGTCGAGGAAGTGCCCCAGGCCGCGCAGGGACGGCCGCAGCGCCAGCTGCTTGCCCATAAAGGCGGCGGCCGCCGCCTCGCTCTCCTGGCGGTGTATCCGCTCGGTCAGCGCAATCAGGACGCTGTTTGAGGGGTGCTCACGCAGCAGGGATTCCAGATACTTGTCCAACCCCTTCTCATCGCCCACCGCCTCGTAGCAGGTGATCAGCAGTTCGAGTATCTCCGGGATATAGTCCGGGTTCTGCTTTGGAATACGCTGCAGCACCTTGACCGCCTCCCGCGGACGGTTGAGCAGATACTCCAACCGTCCCCAGAGCAGGTTGGCGCGCACGGAGTTGCGGTCGTAACCGAGCGCGGCGTCGATATGCTTGCGCGCGCTCAGGTAGTCCTTGCCGCTGATCGCCTCTTCCGCCAGCTCGCAGCAGAAATGCGCCTGCACCGGCGCCCAATCGGGCGAGAGGCGCTTCAGGCGCCGGCCGTGCAACAGGTTGACCGCGTGAATGGCCTTGATCCACTCGCGCTCGTCCCGGTAGACCTCCACCAGGTGTTCGAGACTGGTATTACGCAGTTCGGGGGAAGTCTCCACCAGCTCCTGCAGCAGCCGCTCGGCCCGATCCAGCCAGCCAGCGGCGATATAGTCCCGCGCCAGCTCCAGCTGTGCCTTCTGTTGACTGAGACGTGCCAGGCTGGGGCGTGCGAGGAGGTTCTGGTGCACGCGGATGGCCTGGTCGTGCTCGCCGCGCTTACGCAGCAGGTTACCCAGGGCCAGGTGGGTATCGAAGGTGGCGCTACTGACTTCGAGCGCGTCGATAAACTTGTCGATGGCGTCATCGTGGCGCTCGCTCAACAGGTAGTTGAGCCCCTGCACATAGGAGCGCGCCAGCGCCTGCTGCTGTTGACTGCAGTCCGCTTTCTTTTTGGCGCTCGAACGCCCGAGCCACCAGCCGATGGCGATGGCCGCGAGCAAAAAAAAGAAAAAGATAAGATCGCCCATCTAGGCCTCAGTCTGCGGACACCTGTCGACGCACGGTATGGAGTTCCCGTTCCAGCCGCTGCAACTGCCGTTCCAGCCCCCGCGCGCGGCGGCGCTCGGCATAGAAAGGCAGGAGGCTGACCACAAAACCCAGCAGCAGGCCGAGCAGCAGGAAGCCGATCAGCCAGAAGCCGACACTGCGCGCGGGCAGGGCGTAACCAGCGAAAGTAGGGGCGATGGGGTCCGGGTTGTCGATCGCGAAGTAGACACCGACGGCAATGCACAGGAGGGCCAGGAGGCCGTAGATGAGACGCATCAACCAGCGAAGAAAAGACAAGGGAACCTCCACGTTCCAGTCCACATCCCTAAGCGGGCCATCATACTTCGCCCACAGTCTCGTCGCGCATGCGCCGGTTGACTCTGTCGCGCAATTCTTTTCCCGGCTTGAAATGGGGCACATATTTGCCCGAGAGAGCCACCGCATCGCCGGTCTTGGGGTTGCGACCGGTCCGCGGCGCGCGATAGTGCAGCGAAAAACTGCCAAAACCACGGATCTCGATGCGTTCCCCCCTGGCGAGCACATCGGACATTGAATCCAACATCACCTTCACCGCCAGTTCAACATCCTTGACCGGCAGCTGATCCAACCTCAACGCAATCCTTTCGATCAGTTCGGATTTGGTCATGCGCCCCGCAACCTTCTATAAGTCAACCATTGGTAAGTCATTGCTGTAAGTCATTGATTATTCTAGCTTAGGGCGGCAATCATCTAATAGAAAGCCGGACTGGGCAACCCCAGTCCGGCCTCCGCATTGCCCTGAACCATCGGTTCAGGGCACTTAACGACCAAGAGCTATCACTCTTTGTTGTTCATCTGCGCCTTGATCAGGTCACCGATAGTCGCCGGCTGAACCTGCTCAGCCTGCTTCTTGCTGTGATCCTTGATCGCCTGCTTCTCTTCGTCCTGGTCCTTGGCCTTGATGGACAGGCTGATCACGCGGTTCTTGCGATCCACACTGGTGATCTTGGCCTCCAGCTCTTCACCTTCTTTCAGCACGTTGCGGGCGTCTTCCACCTTGTCGCGGCTGATTTCGGAAGCGCGCAGTACACCCTCTACTTCGCCAGCCAGGGTGATGACCGCCTGCTTGGCGTCAACTTCCTTCACGGTACCGATTACGATGGTCCCGCGGTCGTTGCTGGCCACGTAGTCGGAGAAGGGATCGGATTCCAACTGCTTGATACCCAGGGAGATGCGCTCGCGCTCGGAGTCGATGCCCAGAATAACGGTCTCGATCTCGTCACCCTTCTTGAACTTGCGCACGGCTTCCTCACCGGCTTCGTTCCAGGAGATATCGGACAGGTGCACCAGGCCGTCGATGCTGCCGTCCAGACCGATGAAGATACCGAAATCGGTGATGGACTTGATCTTGCCGGTGACCTTGTCGCCCTTGGCGAATTTACGCGCAAAGGCGTCCCAGGGGTTTTCCTGGCACTGTTTGATACCCAGGGAGATGCGGCGACGCTCCTCGTCGATGTCGAGGATCATCACCTCTACCTCGTCGCCAACGTTGACGACCTTGGAGGGGTGGATGTTCTTGTTGGTCCAGTCCATTTCGGAGACGTGCACCAGACCCTCGACGCCCTCTTCCAGCTCGGCGAAGCAGCCGTAGTCGGTCAGGTTGGTCACAGTCGCCTTCACGCGGCTGTTTTCCGGGTAACGCTGCTTGATGGACACCCAGGGATCCTCGCCCAGTTGCTTCAGGCCCAGGGATACACGACTGCGCTCGCGGTCGAACTTCAGCACCTTGACTTCGATCTCGTCGCCAACGTTGACGATCTCGCTGGGGTGCTTGATGCGCTTCCAGGCCATGTCGGTGATGTGCAGCAGGCCGTCGATGCCGCCCAGGTCCACGAAGGCACCGTAGTCGGTCAGGTTCTTCACCACACCCTTCACGCTCATGCCTTCCTGCAGGCTGGCCAGCAGGGCTTCGCGCTCTTCGGAAGTCGCGGCTTCCATAACGGCGCGGCGGGATACCACAACGTTGTTGCGCTTGGCATCCAGCTTGATGACCTTGAACTCGAGCTCTTTGCCTTCCAGGTGCGCGGTGTCGCGAACCGGGCGAACGTCTACCAGGGAGCCGGGCAGGAATGCGCGGATGTTGGCCACGTCGACAGTAAAGCCACCTTTGACCTTGCCGCTGATAACGCCTTTGACCACCTCGTCTGCAGCGTGGGCCGCGTCGAGGATTTTCCAGGCTTCAGCGCGCTTGGCTTTTTCACGGGACAGGCGGGTTTCACCGAAACCGTCCTCTACCGCCTCCAGGGCAACCTGCACTTCGTCGCCCACCTGCAGCACCACTTCGCCCCTGTCATTGGCGAATTGGGCAGCGGGGATAACGCCCTCGGACTTCAGGCCCGCGTGTACGGTCACCCAGTCCTTGTCCACGTCGATCACCACACCGGTCACGATGGAACCGGGGGCCATCTCTACGCTCTTCAGGCTCTCTTCAAAAAGTTCAGCAAAGCTCTCGCTCATTACATTACCTATATAGGATGGGCCCAGCCGTCGGTAACTGAAACCGCTGGCTCAGGTTAGTTTAGTCTACCGCCAGCCGCGACCCCACCGCGCTGCCAGCACGCGGGTCGGATTACAACAACGGCCGGGCGATTCTGGCTGATCCCGGCCGCTGTCGTTAGAAACTGTGTGTAAATGGTTGCCGCTATCCGGTGCCGCGGATACGTTCGCGCACCAGCAGCAGCACCCTCTGCAGGACACCGTCGATATCCACCCCGGTGCTGTCCAGCTCCACCGCATCTTCGGCGGGCGCCAGGGGGGAGGTGGCGCGGTTCATATCGCGCGCATCGCGGGCGCGGATGTCCTCCAGCAGGTCGCGGAGGCTAACAGAAACCCCCTGCTCCCGCAACTGCTCCAGGCGCCGCCTGGCGCGTTCCTCGGCGCTGGCGGTCAGGAAGACCTTGACCGGCGCGTCGGGAAACACCGTGGTGCCCATATCGCGGCCGTCCGCCACCAGGCCCGGCTCCCGTCGGAAGTCCCGCTGGCGCTGCAACAGCGCGGCGCGCACACCGGGCATGGCGGCCACCCTGGAGGCGGCCATACTGACCCGTTCCATGCGGATATCGCGACTCACATCCCGCCCTTCCAGCAGCGCCGCCACTTCGCTGTCGCGCAGCTCGAAGCTGATATCCAGGTTGGCGGCTATCTCGGTCAGGGTCGCGTCGTCGGCCAGGTCCGCGTCCCGATTCAGTGCCGCCAGCGCCGTCAGGCGGTAGAGGGCGCCGGAGTCCAGGAGGGAAAAGCCCAGTTTCTCGGCCAGCATTTTGGCGATGGTGCCCTTGCCGGAGCCGCTGGGGCCGTCGATGGTGATAACTGGTACTTGGCTCTGTTTATCAGTCATATTTTGTTGGTATCAAACTCTGTTTCGTCACGATCACTCCCCTCCCCCCTGGGGGACAAATCCGCCGGGAGCGGATTTGGGCAGCTTTAGCTGGCCGAAGCCCCCTCCCCCAGCCCCTCCCCCGCAAGCGGGAGAGGGGAGCAGGCGCTTCGTTCACGCCACCTGCAACTTCAGGCCCGCGCGCGTCGCCAGCTCGGCAAAATTCGGGAACGAAGTCGCCACATTGGCGCAGTGCTGGATGCGGATTGTATCGCGGGCACGCAGGGATGCCACGGCGAAGGCCATGGCGATGCGGTGGTCGCCGAGGCTGTCGACGGTGCCGCCACCGAAAGCGGCACCCTCGCCGGCCCCCTGGATGACGATACCGTCCGGCGTCGGCCCGGCGTCGATACCGAGAATGCACAGGCCGTCAGCCATGGCCTGGATGCGATCGCTCTCCTTGACCCGCAGCTCCTCGGCACCGGTCAGCACCGTCTCGCCCTCGGCACAGGCGGCGGCGACGAACAGGGCCGGGAATTCGTCGATGGCCAGCGGCACCTGGTCCTCGGGGATGCGGATACCCTTGAGCGGCGCATGGCGCACGCGGATATCCGCCACCGGTTCACCGCCGACTTCGCGGCGGTTCTGCAGCTCGATATCGGCGCCCATGAGCCGCAGTATATTGATCACGCCATCGCGGGTCGGGTTGACACCGACGTGCTCGAGCAGCACGTCGGAGCCTGGCGCGATGGCGGCGGCGACCATAAAGAAGGTGGCGGAGGAGATATCCGCGGGCACGTCGATTTTGCCTGCAGCCAGCCTGCCGCCGCCGCGCAGTGTCGCGCGGGGGCCGTCGCGCTGAACTTCATAGCCGAAACCAGTGAGCATACGCTCTGTGTGATCGCGGGTCGGTGCCGGCTCGGTGGTACTGGTCTCGCCGTCGGCGTAGAGGCCGGCGAGCAGCACGCAGGATTTCACCTGGGCGCTGGCCATCGGCAGCCGGTAGTCGATGCCGTGCAGCTTGCGGCCGCCCTTGATCAGCAGCGGCGGCCGCCCCTCCGGGCCCGTCTCGATTTCTGCGCCCATCTCGCGCAGCGGGTTGGCCACGCGGTTCATCGGGCGCTTGGACAGGGATTCGTCCCCGGTCAGGGTCACGTCAAAGCCCTGTCCCGCCAGCAGCCCCGCCAGCAGGCGCATGGAGGTGCCGGAGTTGCCCAGGTACAGCGGCCCCGGCGGCGCCTGCAGGCCGTGCAGGCCGACGCCGTGAATCACCACCCGGCCGTCCACCGGCCCCTCGATCACCACGCCCATGTCGCGGAAGGCCTGCAGGGTCGCCAGGGCGTCCTCCCCCTCGAGGAACCCCTCCACTTCGGTCACCCCTTCGGCCAGGGAGCCGAGCATAATGGAGCGGTGGGACATGGATTTGTCACCGGGTACCCGCAGCCTGCCGCTGACGGATCCCCCTGGTTGCGCGATAAAAGTAACTTCCTGTGCTTGCATAGGTTCTGTATACGCTTTCTTGGCCAACATTTTTGTAAAGTGATCCCGCGCCGCCTTGGCGCGGGTGAAAACGCCCATCAGCTGCTCGCTGTCGCCGGCAGCTATGGCGGCGCGCAGCGAGGACAGGTTGGCGCTGTAGAGATCGACCGCCTTCAGGATGGCGTCCCGGTTCGCCAGCATGATGTCCCGCCACATCACCGGGTCGCTGGAGGCGATACGGGTGAAGTCGCGGAAGCCGCCGGCGGCATAGCGAAAGATGTTCTCGTTCTCGGCGTCGTGGGCCAGGGTGTCCACCAGACCATAGGCGATCACATGGGGCAGATGACTGGTGGCGGCCAGTACCTCGTCGTGCTCATCGACCGGCATACCCAGCACTTCCGCGCCGGTCGCCTGCCACATCTGCACCACGCGCCGCAGGTGTTCGGGATCGGTATCCTCCAGCGGCGTCAGGATAATGCGATGGGCGATATAGAGGTCGTCCCGCGCCGCGGTGACGCCACTCTTTTCCGAGCCGGCGATCGGGTGGCCCGGCACCAGGAATTCCGGCACCCGCCCCCAGACCTTTTGCGCCGCGGCGACCACACTGCCCTTGACGCTGGCACCATCGGTAACGGTAACGCCGGCCGGCAAGTTGTCGCGCAGCTCGGCAAAAACCCGCTCCACCGCCAGGGTGGGCACGGCGACAAAAACAACGTCGCCGAACTCCAATTGGGGCAGCACCTCGCCGAGATCCGTCACCGCGCGGTCGACAATACCCAGCTCCACAGCCTGCTCGCAGGTGCGCTCACGGCGCGCGACACCGATCACCTCGCGGCAGGCGCCGGCGGCCTTCAGGGCCAGTGCCAGGCTGCCGCCGATCAGGCCGATGCCGACTACGACCAAGCGGCCGATTTCCGATCGCTCTGATGCCCCCACTACAGGACCCCGCGAGGATAGGAGCCGAGCACCTTCATATCCGAGGCGCAGGCGCCGACCACCCTGAGCGCCGCGGCGATATCCGGCGTGTCGCGGTGGCCCTTGAAGTCGATAAAGAACACATAGGTCCAGTTGCCGGACTGGGACGGGCGCGTCTCCACCCGGGTCAGGTCGATCCCGTGACGGCGGAAGGGTTCCAGCAGATCGTGCAATGCGCCCGGCTCGTTGCGCATGGACACCATCAGCGAGGTCTTGTCATCGCCGCTGGACGGCACCGCCTGGGTGCCGATGATCAGGAAACGGGTGGAATTGTCGGGGCGGTCCTCGATTCTCTCCGCCAGCATCTTGAGACCATAGAGATCCGCGGCCATATCGCCGGCGATGGCTGCGGCGTTCCACTCCCCCTTCACTCTTTTCGCCGCCTCGGCGTTACTGGCCACCGCCACCCGCTCCACATTCGGGTAGTGGGAATCCAGCCACTTGCGGCATTGGGCCAGGCTCTGGGCGTGGGAGTAAATGCGCGTAATGGCGTCCGGGCGGGTGATATCGGAAATCATCAGGTGGTGGTGGATACGCAGCTCCACCTCGCCGCAGATCTTCAGGTTGGAGGTCATGAAGTTGTCCAGGGTGTGGTTGATCACCCCCTCGGTGGAATTCTCCACCGGCACCACACCGTAGTTGGCCGCGCCAGCCTCCACCTCGCGGAACACCTCGTCGATGGCCGCCAGCGGGCGGCTCTGCGCCGAATGGCCAAAATGCTTCAGCGCCGCCTGCTGGGTAAAGGTGCCCTCCGGGCCGAGGTAGGCCACCTTGACCGGCTCTTCCAGCGCCAGGCAGGCGGACATGATTTCGCGGAACAGCCGCGCCATCTCCTCGTCCGTCAGCGGGCCATTATTGCGCTCCATGGCCCGGCGCAACACCTGCGCCTCGCGCTCGGGACGGTAGTAGAGGGCGTCCTCGCCGGTGGCCTTTTTCACTTCCGCCACTTCCAGCGCGCACTTGGCGCGCTCGCTGATCAGGCGGGCGATATCGCTGTCGATCCCGTCGATGCGATCGCGCAGCTCCAGCAGTCGCTGGTCACTGCTCACAATTTCTTCAGTCATCCATTTTGCCTACATTTTTCCTAACCAATCGGACTCCGGGAAAGAATAGCGGAGCCTGATGCGAAGGGCCCGATCCGAGGCCTTAGAGCCTTGTGCAAGAGCCCAAACAGGCTCTTAGCCGCTACGCCTTTCGAAATCCGCCATAAAGGCAACCAGCGCCTCCACTGCCTCCAGCGGCACCGCGTTGTACAGGGAGGCACGCATGCCGCCCACGGATCTGTGCCCCTTCAGGTTCAGCAGCCCGGCCTCCTCGGCCTGTCGCAGGAATTCGCCGTCGAGGCGCTCGTCCGCCAGCACGAAAGGCACGTTCATACGCGAACGGCTGGCTTTCTCCACCGGGCAGGAATAGAAACCGCTGCCGTCGATAAATTCATACAGCATCGCCGCCTTGCGGTGGTTGAGTTCCGCCATGGCCTCGAGGCCGCCCTGCGCCTTCAGCCACTGGAACACCAGACCGGACAGGTACCAGGCAAAAGTGGGCGGTGTGTTGTCCATCGAGCCCGCATCCGCCGCCACTTTCCAACTCAGGCTACGCGGAATCTCCGGCAGCGCCCGGTCCAGCAGGTCGTCGCGCACTATGGCCACCGCAATCCCGGAAGGCCCAATATTTTTCTGCGCCCCCGCGAAGATCACACCGAACTTTTCCACCTCGATCGGCTGCGACAATATATTCGAGGACATGTCCGCCACCAGCGGGCAGCTGACCTCCGGCACGTAATTGAACTCCACGCCGCCGATGGTCTCGTTGGGCACATAGTGAAAGTAAGCCGCATCCGGCGTCTGCCGCCAGCTGTCGGGCCCCGGCGCATAGCTGAAATTGCGGTCCTCGCTGGAAGCCACCACATTGACTTCACAGTAGCGCCCGGCTTCGTCCATGGCCTTTTTGGCCCAGGCACCGGAGTGGATGAAATCCGCCTTCTTCTGCCCCGCGCCCAGCAGGTTCCAGGGCACGGCGCTGAACTGCCCGGTGGCGCCCCCCTGCAGGAAGAGCACCTTGTAGTTGTCCGGAATCGACAGCAGGTCGCGCAGGTCCCGCTCGGCGCGCTCGGCGACTTCGATGAACTCCGGCGAGCGGTGACTCACCTCCATCACCGAGCAGCCGCGCCCCTGCCAGTCCAGTATTTCCTGTTGCGCCTGGCGCAGTACCGCTTCCGGCAGCGCGGCCGGGCCGGAACAGAAATTAAACTTCCTCATAACTCCACTTCCAGTAAGGACAGCAAAAATTGGTTTCAAAGTTAACTAGATAAATCGACGTCAAAAACCACGAAATGGGAAAAGCACATCATCCATCCGCGCAATTTTTAGGGGGCCGGAGTCAAAAAAGGCCGCGAAAATCGCAGCCTTTCCTGTCAGCAGAAGCGGGGGTCACTCCTCCCCGCCCTCTTCCTGATCCTCTTCTTCACTCTCCTGGATACGCGCCAGGCCGACAAGGTGCTCGCCGCTCTTCAGGCGAATCACCCGCACGCCCTGGGTGTTGCGACCCAGGATGGAGACCTCGTCGACGCGGGTGCGCACCAGGGTACCCTGGTCGGAGATCAGCATGATTTCCTCCCCCGGATGCACCTGGCAGGCACCGACGAGAGCGCCGTTGCGCTCGCTCTCGGCGATGGCGATCACCCCCTGGGTACCGCGGCCCTTAGTGGGGAAATCCGCTGTGGCAGTGCGCTTGCCGTAACCGTTTTCGGTCACCATCATTACGGAGCCGCCCTCTTCCGGGATCACCATGGCGATGAGCGACACGCCCTCGGCCATACGGATACCGCGCACACCGCGGGATACACGCCCCATGGAACGCACATTCTCCTCGGCGAAGCGGGCCGCCTTGCCGGCGCTGGTGAGCAGCAGCACATCGCGGCCGCCGTCGGTGATGGCGGTGGCCACCAGGCGGTCGTCCTCGTCCAGCTCGATGGCTTTCAGGCCCACACTGCGGGGCCGCGCGAAAGCGGAAAGCGGGGTCTTCTTCACGGTGCCGTTGGCGGTGGCGAAGAAGATAAAGTAGTTCTCGTCGTACTCGGACACCGGCAGCATGCTGCTGATGCGCTCGTCGGCCTCCAGCGGCAGCATATTGACCATGGGCCGGCCGCGGGAGGCGCGCCCGGCGGTGGGCACTTCGTAGACCTTGAGCCAGTACACCTTACCCTTGTTGGAGAAGCACAGGATGGTGTCGTGGGAGTTGGCGATCAGCAGGTGCTCGACGAAGTCCTCGTCCTTCACCTGGGTGGCGGACTTGCCCATGCCGCCGCGGCGCTGGGCCTGGTAGTCCGCCAGCGGCTGGCTCTTGGCGTAGCCGCCGTGGGAAATGGTCACCACCTTGTCTTCCGGGGTGATCAGATCCTCGACGGTCAGGTCCTGGCGGGAGGCGACGATATCGGTGCGGCGCTCGTCGCCGAACTCCTTGTCCAGCGCTTCCAGCTCCTCGCGGATCACTTCCATCAGGCGCTCGAAGCTGCCGAGGATATGCAGGTACCCGGCGATCTGCTCCAGGCGCTCCTTGTACTCCGCCAGCAGCTTGTCGTGCTCCATGCCGGTCAGGCGGTGCAGGCGCAGCTCGAGGATGGCCTGGGCCTGGGCGGGGGACAAATAGTAAGCGCCGTCTTCACGCAAGCCGAACTCTTTCGGCAGGTCGTCCGGGCGGCAGGCGTCGGCGCCGGCGCGCTCGAGGAACTGCTGCACCTCACCCACGGGCCAGCCCTTGGCCAGCAGCGCCTCGCGGGCATCCGCCGGGGTCGACGAGGACTTGATCAGCTCAATGACCGGGTCGATGTTCGATATGGCTATCGCCAGGCCTTCCAGGATATGGCCGCGCTCCCGCGCCTTGCGCAGCAGGTAGACAGTGCGGCGGGTCACCACTTCCTGGCGGTGGCGGATGAAGTGCTCGAGCAGCTGCTTCAGGTTCAGCACCTTGGGCTGGCCATCCACCAGCGCCACCATATTGATGCCGAAGACGCTCTCCAACTGGGTCTGGGAATAGAGATTGTTCAGCACCACGTCGCCCAGCTCGCCGCGCTTCAGTTCGATCACCACGCGCAGACCGTCCTTGTCGGACTCGTCGCGCAGCTCGGAGATGCCCTCGATCTTCTTCTCTTTCACCAGCTCGGCGATACGCTCGATCAGGCGCGCCTTGTTCAACTGGTAGGGGATCTCGTGAATGATGATGGTTTCGCGATTGGTCTTGTCATCGCGGATCACTTCCGCCTTGGCGCGCACATAGATGCGCCCGCGGCCGGTGCGGTAGGCCAGCAGTATGCCGGCGCGACCGTTGATAGTGGCACCGGTGGGGAAGTCGGGACCCGGGATATGCTCCATCAGGTCGTCGATGGACAGTTCCGGGTTGTCGATCAGTGCCAGGCAGGCCTTTATCACCTCGCTCATATTGTGCGGAGGGATGTTGGTGGCCATGCCCACGGCGATACCCGAGGAGCCGTTGACCAACAGGTTCGGCACCCGCGACGGCAGCACCTCCGGCATCCGCTCGGAGCCGTCGTAGTTGTCGATAAAGTTGACCGTCTCCTTGTCCAGGTCGGACAGCAGCTCGTGGGCCAGCTTGTCCATGCGGATCTCGGTGTAACGCATGGCCGCCGGACTGTCGCCGTCGATGGAGCCGAAGTTGCCCTGGCCGTCCACCAGCATGTAGCGCAGGGAGAAAGGCTGGGCCATGCGCACGATGGTGTCGTAGACCGCGGTGTCGCCGTGCGGGTGGTATTTACCGATCACGTCACCGACCACGCGCGCCGATTTTTTGTACGGCTTGTTCCAGTCGTTTTTCAGTTCGCTCATCGCGAAGAGCACGCGCCGGTGCACCGGCTTCAGGCCATCGCGCACATCCGGCAGTGCGCGGCCCACGATCACGCTCATCGCATAGTCGAGATAGGACTGCTTGAGTTCTTCTTCGATGTTGATCGGAGAGATTTCTTTGGCTAATTCGCCCATGGCTTACGGCGTTCCTTTTTATAGCGCGGGCGTTAGTGCGGTGCCCGGATAAGCGGGCGATTCTACCACAGATTTGGGGTGCGGGACCCGGCCAGTGGAAGGCTTCCGTAGAAGGCTCCCTGGCGGCCCTGCTACCGGTATTCGTTTGCGGGACACGCCGTGAACCCATCCATGGGGGCTTGGCTATGAGGTCCCTCTCGCAGACAGTCCCGCAAACGAATACCGATATCAGCGCCTTCACACTAGGCCTTCGAGCTCTGCCGACCGATCCAAGAGAAGGGCAGAAGAACACCGACGTTCAATGCGAAGGCCCTGATGCCGGGCGCCTTTTGCCAGACCTTTCACGGCCATGGATGGCCGTGGAGAGCGTACGACCGCCATGGATGGCGGAAGTGCAGAAAACGCAGGGAGCAGTTTTCTGCCAGGGATGTATTCACAGCGTGTCTGGCAAAAGGCCCCCGGCAGCAGGGCCGCCACCGGGCATGCTAGGCACAGGGAACAGGGAACAGGGAACCAGAGGCTGGTATCATCCACCAACCAGCCACCAACCATCCACCACTACAGATGATCGACACACTCATACACGCCCGCTGGATCATTCCCGTCATCCCCGAACAAAAAGTGTTCAAAAATTGTTCACTGGCAGTCGACGCCGGCAAAATCCTCGCCCTGCTGCCCTCCGCGGAAGCCGCAGCGCGCTATCGGGCCAAAGAGGAGATCCGGCTCGATCACCACGCCCTGATCCCCGGCCTGATCAACACGCACACCCACGCAGCCATGGCCCTGCTGCGGGGCTACGGGGACGATCTCCCACTGATGGAGTGGCTGGAGGGCCATATCTGGCCCGCGGAGAAAAAATGGGTGAACCCGGAGTTCGCCGCCGACGGCAGCCGCCTGGCAATGGCGGAAATGCTCAGAAGCGGCACCACCACCTTCTCCGACCAGTACTTCTTCCCCGAGGCCACCGCCCTGGCGGCGCGGGAGACGGGGATGCGCGCGCAGATCGCTTTCCCGATCATCGACTTCCCCACCCCTTGGAGCCGCAGCGGCGAGGACGCCCTGCAAAAGGGCCTGGCCCTGCGCGACGACTACAAGGCCAACGAGCGCATCGACGTGGTCTTCGCCCCCCACGCCCCCTACACGGTGGGCGATCCCACCCTGGAGAAGATCGCCGTCTACGCCGCCGAGGCACAGATACCGGTACAGATGCACCTGCACGAAACCGCCGCCGAAGTGGAGCGGGCCCTGGCCGAGAACGGCGAGCGCCCCACCGAACGGCTGCGGCGCATGGGCCTGCTCGGCCCCCAGACCCTGTGCGTGCATATGGCCGCGGTGAACGACCGGGATATAGAACTGCTGCAACAGAGCGGCGCCCACGTGGCCCACTGCCCCAAATCCAACTTGAAACTGGCCGCCGGCTTCTGCCCCGCGGCCAAACTCCTGGATGCGGGAATCAATGTCGCCCTGGGTACCGACGGCGCCGCCAGCAACAACGGCCTCGACCTCTTCGCCGAGGCCGGCACCGCCGCCCTGCTGGCCAAGGCGGTCAGCGGCGACGCTGCCGCCCTGCCCGCCCACCGGGCCCTGGCCATGGCCACCATCAACGGCGCCCGCGCCCTGGGCATCGACGACACCACCGGCAGCCTGGAAGCCGGCAAAAGCGCCGACCTGGCGGCAGTGGACCTCGGCGGCCTGGAACAGCAGCCGCTGCACGACCCGGTATCACAACTGATCTATACCAACTGTGGACACCTGGTCACGGATGTCTGGGTGGCGGGCCGGCAACTGCTGAGGGACCGCCGGTTGCAGACTCTCAATGAAGTTGAGCTGATTCAGCGGGCACAGGCGTGGCGTGATAGAATCGCGGGCCGGACCGGGCAATGGTCATGACCATTGGTAATTGAAATGTCATTGGTAATTGAAATGACAAATGTCGACCCCGCGGAAATCGCCAAATTCGAGCAACTCGCCAGCCGCTGGTGGGACCGGCAGGGCGAGTTCAAGCCGCTGCACGAGATCAACCCCCTGCGCGCCAACTATATAGACCGGCGCGCGCCGGTGGCCGACAGGCAACTGCTCGACGTGGGCTGCGGCGGCGGTATTCTCACCGAGGCCATGGCCCAGCGCGGGGCCCGGGTGACCGGTATCGACATGGGCGAAGCGCCGCTCGAGGTGGCCAGGCTGCATGCACTGGAGAGCGGTGCACAGGTGGACTACCGGCGCATTCCCGTAGAGGAACTGGCGGCCGCGCAACCCGGCAGCTTCGATATTGTCACCTGCCTGGAAATGCTCGAGCATGTGCCCGACCCCGCCTCGGTGATCCGCGCCTGCGCCGACCTGATAAAACCCGGTGGTCACCTGTTCTTCTCCACCATCAACCGGACCGCCAAAGGCTGGCTGTTCGCGGTGGTTGGCGCGGAATATGTACTGAAAATGCTGCCCAAGGGCACCCACGAATACGCCAAATTTATCCGGCCCTCGGAAATGGGCGCCTGGCTCCGTGACGCGGGACTGGAAATCCGCGATATCACCGGCATGACATACAACCCGCTGACGCGCAGCTACAAGTTGAACCCCCGCGACGTGGGCGTCAACTACCTGCTGCATGCGGCCAAGCCGACCTGACGTGCGGCCAGAAGTACGATTTACCCGGAATTATGAAAGCAGTACTGTTTGATTTGGACGGCACCCTCTTCGATACCGCGCCGGACTTTGTCCACGTCCTGAACCAGCTGCGCCGGCAGGAACAGCTGCCGCCGCTGCCGGACGCCGCCATCCGCGCCGTGGTCTCCAACGGCGCCCGCGCCATGGTCGAACTGGGTTTCGGGGGCAACGAGGGCGACGCCCGGTTCGAATCCCTGCGCAAGCGATTCCTCGATCTCTATCTGGAGCACCTCGCAGTAAAGACCCTGCCCTTCCCCGGCATAGAGGCCCTGCTCCACCAACTGGCCGCGGCCAATATCGCCTGGGGCATAGTCACCAACAAACCGCTCACCTACACGGCACCGCTGCTGCGCGCCTTTCCACAGCTGCCCGCGGTGGGCGCGGTCATCTGCCCCGAACACGTGGCCAACCGCAAGCCGCACCCGGAACCCATGCTGCTCGCCTGCGCACAGATCGGCTGCCGCCCCGAAGAGGCCGTCTACGTGGGCGACCACCCGCGGGACATCGACGCCGGCCGCGCCGCCGGCATGCCCACCATCGCCTGTAGCTACGGCTATATCGACAAGGGCGACGATCCGGCCAACTGGAACGCGAATCACCTGGTGGACTCGGCGGGGGAGATCTGGCCGCTGCTGCAAAGGCACTATCTTGAAAAAACGGGGCTCGGGACTCGGGACTCGGGACTCAGCCCCCCCTTGTAGGAGCGGCCCATGGCCGATTGTATACGTCCTGCACAACCGGCATTCCCGCCATCCATGGCGGTTGCCGCGATCGGACTATCCGACAACGAGAATTCTGGAATCAACATGCCTGAATTTATCGGCGACTACCGCGCCCCCAAAGACCTGCTCAAGGACAAGATCATCCTGGTCACCGGCGCCGGCGACGGCATAGGCCGGACCGCGGCCAGGACCTTCGCCGCCCACGGCGCCACCGTAATCCTGCTCGGCCGCACCACCCCCAAGCTGGAAATGGTCTACGACGAAATCGAGGCCGCCGGCGGCCCCCAGCCGGCGATCTTCCCCATGGACCTGAACGAGGCGAACATCGACAACTTCGAACACTTCGCCGAAGCGGTGGACCAGGAGTTCGGCCGCCTCGACGGCCTGCTGCACAACGCCGGCCTGCTCGGCCAGCGCACCCCCATCGCCAACTACCACTTCGCCGTTTGGCAACAGGTGATGCAGGTCAACGTCAATGCCGCCTTTGGCCTCACCAAAACCCTGTTGCCGATGCTGGAGAAATCCCGGGCCGGCTCCATCGTCTTTACCGGCTCCGGCGTGGGCCTCAAGGGTCGCGCCTACTGGGGCGCCTATTCGGTCTCCAAATTCGCCACCGAAGGCCTGATGCAGGTGCTGGCGGACGAACTGGACGGCGTCTCCAACATCCGCGTCAACAGCATCAACCCGGGCGCCACCCGCACCAATATGCGCGCGGCCGCCTACCCGGCGGAAGACCCCCGCACAGTGGTCGCGCCGGAGGACATCATGCCCACCTATCTGTTCCTGATGGGGGACGACAGCCTCGGCGTCAGCGGCCAGCAGTTCAACGCCCAAGCCAAGTAAAAGCCGGCGCCCCTGGCACATTGCAAGGCCCTGCCACTGGTGGCCCTCCGGGAAATATTTACCGATCAGGTTTTTTCCCGGAGGGCCACCAGTGGCAGGGCCGAGATCGAAGCCACGCCCCCGCAACTGGTAAGTGCCCTTCGGGCACCCTACTCTGAGAGCTGGATACTCCACGACAGGGGGAAAGATCCGTGGACCCCGAACTGATCCGCGAACTCAGCGGCCTCACCAGCGAAGCGCGCAACCCCGACACCCTGGACATAGACCTGCTGCCGACCCCGGAAATCCTGCGCAAGATCAACCGCGCCGACCGGGAGGTGCCGCGGGCGGTGGGGCAGGTGCTGCCGCAAATCGCCGCCGCGGTGGATGCAATTGTCACTGCGTTCAAAGCGGGCGGCCGCCTGGTCTATATGGGCGCGGGCACCAGCGGCCGCCTGGGCATCCTGGACGCGGTGGAGTGCCCCCCCACCTACGGGGTTCGCGAGGGCACGGTGGTCGGGCTGATCGCCGGCGGCGAGGCGGCTTTCCTGCGCGCGCAGGAGGGCGCCGAGGACAACCCCGAACTGGGCCGCAGGGACCTGCAGGATATCGGGCTGAACGCCCGCGACCTGGTGGTGGGCATCGCCGCCAGCGGGCGCACCCCCTATGTGATCGGCGGACTGCGCTACGCCCGCGAACTCGGCTGCACCACGGTGGCGCTGTCCTGCAACACCACCGCTGCCATCGCCGACGAGGCGGATATCGCCATACTGCCGGACGTGGGCCCGGAAGTGCTGACCGGCTCCACACGCATGAAGTCCGGCACCGCGCAAAAGCTGGTGCTGAATATGCTCACCACCGCCAGCATGATCCGCCTGGGCAAGAGTTTCTACAACCTGATGGTGGACGTGAAGGCGACCAACGCCAAGCTGGTCGGGCGCACGCGGCGCATCGTGATGGAGGCCACCGGCGTGTCGTTGGAAGAAGCGGACCGGGTGCTCAGCCAGTGCGGACACAACGCCAAGCTGGCGATCATGATGATCCTGAGCGGGCTCGACAGCGCGACCGCGGAGCGCGCACTGGAGGAGGCCGACGGTTTTCTGCGGCTGGCGTTGCAACGGGTGGAAGCCGATACCTCCAAATCGAAACGCAACACCGGATAACCCTTGGGCAAGTGGGAGCCAGCCCTGCGGGCGAAAAGGGCGTTGCCAACGACACCGCGCTATTCGCCTGCAAGGCAGGTCCCCACGGAGTCGAAACCTGACTAACCCGCCCTGCCCTCTGGCAGCGCGTCCGCCAACACTTCCAACCAGTGGCGCACCGGCGTCTCCGTGCCCCCCTGCAAATGCAGCAGGCAGCCGATATTCGCGGTAAGGATGGTCTGCGGCCCGCTCGCCTGCAGATGGTCCAGTTTTTTGCGCCGCAATGCCTGCGAGAACTTTCGCTGCAGAATCGAATAAGTCCCGGCGGAACCGCAACACAAATGCGCATCCTCGACCGGCGGCAGCGCCACGCCCAACCCCGCCAGCAATCGCTCCACCCGCCCGTTCAAACCCAAGCCGTGCTGCAGAGTACAGGGGCAGTGAAACACCAACCTGCCGGTTGCCGCGCCGGCGGACAGCCGCACGGGCTGCTGTTGCAACAATTCCTCCAGCAGCTCCACCGGGTCGCGCATCAGCCGTGCCAGTTCCTCCGCGCGCGTCGCGTAATGCGGGTCGTCCGCCAGCAACAACGGATAGTCCCGCAACTGCGCGCCACAGCCCGTCGCGGTGGAAACGATGGCGCGCACCTTGCCTCTGTGCGCCAGCTTCCACCAGCAGTCGACGTTCCGCCGCGCCAGTGCACGCGCCTCCTCCCCGGCACTGGTATGTTGGCTGACCGCGCCACAACAACCGGCGGCGGCAGGCTGCAACAGCGGCACGCCGAAGAAATCCAGAATGCGCGCAAAAGCGGCGTCGATTTCCGGGCGCAACGAGGGCTGCACGCAGCCGGGCAGCAGAATTACCGCCGGGGTCCCCACATCCGCCGGCTTGCCCGGTAGCGGCCCAGCGTATTTCCGCGGGGGGAAATACACCCGGCGCAGGGAAGCCGGCAACAGTGGAGAGGCCAGGCGTCCCGCGGCGAGCAGTGCGGCGAACAGCCCCGGCGACAGCATCAACTTGCGCAGCGCGGCGCGCAGGCCGCGCTGGAAAACGTTGCGCGGTGCCAGCCGCTCGGTGGTGGCGCGGCCTATGGCCACCAGCTTGTGGTATTCCACCCCGGAGGGACAGGTGGTTTCGCAGCTGCGGCAGGTCACACAGCGGTCCAGGTGGGTGCGGGTCCGTTCACCGGCACTGCCGGTTTCCAGCATTTCCTTGATCAGGTAGATACGCCCGCGGGGGCTGTCCAGTTCGTTGCCGGCGAGCAGGTAGGTGGGACAGGTTGCGGTGCAGAAGCCGCAGTGCACACAGGCATTCAACACCTGTTCGGCGCGCTGCCTGTCGCTTTCCTCCAGCAGTCCGTCGAGCAGTTTTACCTGCATGCCTCCCCTCCGTAGAGATACGTCTCGAAAAGCCCGCGATTGAACAGCCCGCGGGGATCGAACGCTTTCCGGATACGCCGCGGCCAGTCGCCGGCACCACCGGCTGCCGGCGATGCGGGACCGCGCAGCGCGCGCGCAAATCCACCCCGCTGCGCCGCTTCACTCTGCAAGGCCGCGACATTGCCGCCGCGCACCCAAATGCGCGCGCCCTCCCAGTCGATCAGGGCTTCTTCCACGGGAATGTCCAGCTTCGCAAAATGCGGCAGGACAATGCAGGTGAGTTGTGGAGCGCTGAAGAAATCCTGGCGCAGGTCGCGCAGCGCGCGCCAGTCGAAGGCGTCCGGCTCGCCGCCGAGTTTTTGCAGCGCTGCCTCCAGTGCCGCCTCACGCCCGCTGAGGCAAACGTGCAACTGGCCGCTTACGTAGCAGCTGGCGCGCAACAACGGGCGCAGTGCGCGCAGATTTTCCCACCAGCCTGGCAGCTGCGCGGCGCTCACGGCGAAGCGGCGGCTCTCCGTGCGCTCCGGCTGCGGCAACAGGCGCAGGGATACGTCGAGCAGTACCCCCAGGGTACCGAGAGCGCCCACCTGCAGCCGCGAAAGATCGTAGCCGGCGACATTCTTCATCACCTGGCCACCGAAATTCACGAGGTGGCCGCGGCCGTTCAACATGCGGCAACCGAGCACACTGTCGCGCAGGGACATGCCGGCGGGGCGCGCCGGGCCGTCCCAGCCGCAGGCGACGGCACCGCCGATGGTACTGTGCGGGGCGGGTTGCGGAATATCCGCGGCAAAGCGCTGGCCCTCGGCGGCGAGCAGTGCTTCAAGTTCGGCGATGGGCGTACCCGCCCGCACCCGCAGCATCAGTTCGTCCGGCTGGTAGTCGATCACGCCGCGGTGCCCGGCGACGCTGAACGAATTTCCCTGCGGGGACAGATTGAAGTGGGCGCGGCTACCGCCGCCGCGGATTGCCACAGACGTGTCCCCGGCCAGTGCCTGTTCCAGCGCGAGCTGCAATTCCAGGGTGCCGTCCCGTTCAGTCATGGACTTTCCTCAGCATGCGGTACTCGCGGCAGTGCGCCAGGGAGGGAATCAGCTTGTCCGGATTCAGCAACCCGTGCGGGTCCAGGGCATTTTTTACCGCCAGGAACTGTTCTATCTCCGCATCGCCGAACTGGATCGCCATCTGGTTGAACTTCTCCGTGCCCACGCCGTGCTCACCGGTAATGGTGCCGCCCACCCGGATGCAGTATTCGAGGATATCCGCGGCCAGGGCCTCGACCCGCTCCAGCGCGTCCGGTTCGCGGCCGTCGAACATGATGATCGGGTGCAGGTTGCCGTCGCCGGCGTGAAACACATTGGCCACCCGCAGCCGGTATCTTCCGGCGAACTCGGCAATAGACTGCAGCACATCGCCGATGCGGTGGCGCGGCACGGTGCCGTCTATGCAGTAGTAGTCCGGCACCAGGCGGCCGATGGCCGGGAAGGCGCTCTTGCGCCCCTTCCACCAGCGCTGGCGCTGGTTTTCGTCCCGCGCCCGCTGCACCCGGGTGGCCTGGAATCTGTGCAACTCCCCCTCCACCAGCGCCGCTTCCGCCGCCACCTCGAGCGGGTCGCCGTCCAGGTCGATCAGCAGAATGGCCGCGGCATCCAGGGCATAGCCGGCCTGGCAAAAAGCCTCGGTCGCTGAGATCACCAGCGCATCCATCATCTCCAGCGCCGCCGGCACCACGCCGGCGCGCACGATGGCCGACACCGCGTCGGCGGCGCCACCGATACTGGCGAAGTCGGCCATCAGGGTGCATGTCTCCGCGGGCACCCGGGTCAGCTTCACCGTGACTTCACTGACGATACCCAGGCAACCCTCGGAACCGTGCACCAGCGCCAGCAGGTCGTAACCCGGCTGCGCCAGGCACTCGCCTCCCATGGCGAGTATCTCCCCATCCCAGGTCACCAGGCGCAGGCCGACCACGTTGTGCACGGTGACGCCGTACTTGAGGCAGTGTACGCCGCCGGCGTTCTCCGCCACATTGCCGCCTATAGAACAGGCGAGTTGCGACGAGGGATCCGGTGCATAGAAAAGCCCGTGCCGGAGCGCGGCCTGGGAGATCTGCAAATTGGGCACCCCCGGCTGCAGCCGCGCGGTCAGCGAATGCGTATCGATCGACAGGATGCGGTCCATGGGCGCCGTGACCAGAAGAACGCCGCGCCGGTGGGGTTTGGCGCCGGCGGAAAGGCCGGTACCGGCCCCGCGGGACACCAGCGGCACCCGGTGCTCACCGCACAGGCGCGCCACCGCAGCGATCTCCGCCTCCGACTCCGCCAGTACCACCGCCAATGGCCGCTCGCAGTAAACCGGCAGCGCATCGCTCTCAAAGGGCGCCAACTGCTCGCGCCCGGTCAGCATCCGCTCGCGGGGGAGCAGTTGGCGCAGCTTGTGCAGCAGTTGGTCGCTGTTGTTATTCAAGTCATCATTTCCCAATCGCCGCTTTCTTCGCCGAATTGTAGAAGAAGTGAAAGACAAATGGCTCAAGCCGCAACTGGAGCGGCTGACCGACGCAGGGCACGGGCCTCCAGAATGATCAGGACGACAACCGCAAGGGCCTGAACGAGAATGACAGCAAGCCCGACGCCGTTTGGCGAAATAAGCCCGGTCAGCGGCAGGATTATACTGGCAGCGACCCAGGCTATATTACCAGCGACAACAACCATCGCACCCAGGCGCCGGATTTGCGGAATCATAGCAAAGGCGGCCATCAACAGCGCCAATGGCAGCAGCAACGCCCCGACACAGGTCAGAAAAAATTCGGACAAATCGGTCAAGGGCGATATACCGAATGCGCCCAGGGCCAGTACGCTCCCCATCGCGGCGCAGGTTAACGCATCGATCAGCAGCAGGTTTCGAAGTGAAAACAGAGAAAATTTTTGCATGGGTTTGCTCCTTTTTTCCGGTTGTGGCGCCCGCGACTGGAAGCGCCATAACCAAAAGCTTTACCCATTCCACTTCTTTAATCGATTACCTTACAGGTAATAGACGTGAGAACATCTGTCTGATACCGTCAAATCATGGAAAACACGGCTCAAATAGACCAAACGCGCTTCAGCGCGCTATTGAAAGAGTGGCGCTTACGCCGCCGCATGAGCCAGCTTGACCTTGCGTCAGAGGCGGATGTGTCCCAACGCCATCTCAGCTTCATGGAATCCGGACGCTCCAAACCCAGCCGGGACATGATCCTGCGCCTGGCCGATCGGCTCTCGGTCCCCCTGCGGGAACAAAACACACTCCTTGTCGCGGCCGGTTTCGCGCCCGCCTACCAGGAGCGTCCAATAGACGACCCCACGCTGCAGGCGGCGCGCCACGCGGTAGAAAAAATACTCAAAGGACATGAACCCCATCCGGCGCTCGCCATCGACCGGCATTGGACCCTGATCTCCGCCAACAGCGCGATTGACAACCTTTTGGAAGGAGTGGATGGGGACTTGCTGGAACCGCCGGTCAATGTGCTGCGGCTCAGCCTGCATCCCCGGGGACTGGCCCCGCAGATCGACAATATCCGGGAGTGGCGGCACCATATCTTCGAGCGCCTGGAACGGCAGATCGACGCAACCGGCGATACGGTGCTGACCGGGCTTCTGGAGGAACTGATGGCCCTGCCGGTGCCGTCCGGCGCAAAACGGTACCACCCCGGTAACGGGCGGAGTTTCGGCGGCATCGCCATACCATTGCAACTGGCGCATCCGGACGGCACATTGTCGTTCATCAGCACAACGACGGTCTTTGGCACCGCCCTGGACGTCAGTCTTTCGGAACTGGCAATCGAAGCCTTCTACCCGATGGATAATTTCACCGCTGCTAGAATGCAGTTGATGCAGACGCAACCCAGCGGCTAGTGCAGGACACAGGGCCATATCAGCGGCAAGGTTTATGCGGAAGTTATTCTTCCGCGTGATCGATCTCGTCTTCCGGCATTGCGTCCATGACCACCCCCGCCATTTCCTCCGCTTCGTCAGCGGCGGTTTCCATGGCGCCCTCCTCCATCAGTTCGGGCACGTCGGCGAATACGTCGCCTTCCACCTCTGCCATATCATTGGTGGCGACGACTCTCGCCTCGTCGGCAGCCGCCTCCGGCGCGCCGGCTTCCTCTACTGCGGTTTCGATCTCCTTGGCGATGGTCTCTTCGGAAGTGGCGGGCTCCAAGTTCTGGTAGTAGAAATAGCCACCGACGACCGCGATAACGACCGCGGGAATAATGAGTTTCTTCATTTTCCGACCCCTGGATAGTGTGAATTTATGATTATTGGCGCTAGCTATTGTTCCACGCCGATCGGGGCGCGAACGTGACAGGCAGCACGTTTTTATTTGTCGATTTTCGGCTGCTAAGGCAGAATCCGCCTACCCCAACGAACGAAACTGGCAATTTATGCGAACTCTTCTCATAGCGCCCTTGCTCGCACTGCTGGCGACCGGCGCCAACGCGGATTCCCTGAGCGGGCAACTGCAAGGGTGTGCCACCATAGCGGCGGACAGCGAGCGCCTGGCCTGCTACGACACCCTGAGCAAAACCCTGGACGGGCGCGCGGAGCAGAACTTCGGCCAGGAGCGGAAGCGCATCGCCGAAGAGGCCCCGGACTCCATAGAGGCGACCATCGCCGGGATTCAGGAAGCCGCCTACGGCAAGCTGCTCATCACCCTGGACAACGGCCAGGTATGGCGCCAGAACGACAGCGCGCGGGTCAATTGGGAGAGCGGCGACCCGGTGATCGTCGAGCGCGCCCTGTTCGGCTCTTTCTTCATGAAACAGCCCGATGGCGGGCGGCGCATGCGCGTCAAGCGGGTGAAGTAACTCCGCACCCGCCATCGCCGCGCGCCAATACGGAAATACAGGAGTCTGCCCATGTTCTACCGCATCATCTGCCCGCTCAGCCTGCTGCTGTTCTGCACTCTCGCGGTGGCGGAGAGCGGCCGCTATGCCATCGACCCGGCTGCCTCCGACATCCACTGGCGTGTTTACAAGGCCGGCGCCCTCTCGGCCCTGGGGCACAACCACGTGATCTCCGCCGACAGGGTCGACGGCGACGTCCAACTGGCGGATGCCCCGCAGGCCTCGCGATTCGAACTGCAGATCCCGGTCTCGGCGCTGGTGGTGGACAGTCCCGCATTGCGTCAACGTTACGCTGGCGACTTCTCCGCCCAGCCCTCCGCGCAGGCCGTTGCCGATACCCGCGCCAATATGCTCGGCGAGTCGCTTCTGAAAGCGGGCCAGTATCCCCATATCCGCCTGAGCGGCACGGCGGTGGTCGGCGCCGGCGGGACCGCTCAGGACCTGCTGCTGGACGCCACGGTGGAACTGGCCGGGCGTAGCATAAAGCTGCGCCTTCCCGCCAGGGTGACGATCGAGGGACGCGAACTGCGCGCCAGCGGCAACTGCACCCTGAGCCACCAGCAACTGGGGCTGAAGCCCTTCAGCGCCGCCCTGGGCGCCCTGCGGGTGGCCCAGAACATCGACTTTACCTACGATATCCTCGCCAGGCGCGCGGATTGAGAAATCCCCTCCGCCAACAATCCAGCTGCGCCGACCACGGGCAACCGGCGCGGCGGCACCGCCCCTGCCCCGACAGCCAGATACAAGCCAATCGAGCCGAAACACGCCACATTCCCGTCAAGTTCGCCGATTTTTTTCGGGAGAAGAAACAGGACTTCCCGGTCATAGATAAGGCGGCGCGGACTTCCACATTCATCTATATTCAAAATGAATCATGCGCCAGGCGGCTGTCCCGACAGGGGGCGGGCGCGGGCCGGTCACCCAGCCAACAGAAGGTTTACGCACTTGTCCCGAGAAAACTTTTACTCAAGGGATGAAGCATGGCTGAAGGACACAGACGAACCCCTCTCCGGGGCCCCGCCCCTGGAAGAGGCCACTGAAGACGCCGCCACCGAGGTGGACCCGGGCGAAGTGCCCCTGGCGGAAGACAACGGCGGCGACAGCGGCAGCTCGCCAATGCAGAACTACCTCCGGCACCTGTACCGGCTGGAGCTGCTGACCCCCGAGGAGGAACACACCACCACGCACCTGCTGCGGGAGTTGGAGGACAAGCTGATCGCGCTGCTGCGAAAACGCGGCGTCGAACTGGTGGAGTTGCGCAGCGAGGGCGTGGAGCAGCGCGGCAGCACCGGGGCCTACGACCACGGCCTGATCATCGCCCGCGCCGGGGAACTGCTGGCGTCGGGCAAGCTGTCAAAGCGCGACCGGAGTGCCATGCAAAGCCTGTTGCGGCGCTTCCAGGCACAGCGCAAGAAGCTGATCCAGTGCAACCTGCGCCTCGTCATCGCCATTGCCAAGCGTTTTCGCAACCCCTCGGTGCCCTTTATCGACCTGATCCAGGAGGGCAACGTCGGGCTGATGAAAGCCATAGAGCGCTTCAAGCCGCAGATGGGCTATCGCTTCTCCACCTACGCCTACTGGTGGATACAGCAGGAAATCCAGCTGGCGCTGCGCCGCAACGACGACCTGGTACGCCAACCCGCCAATGTACAGGACGACCTGCGCGCCATCTACCGCGCGATCGGCGACGTGCGCGCCGACGGACTGCCCGCCTCGGACGAGAACCTGGCCAAGTACACCGGCCTCGACCTGGAGCGCATACACAGCCTGCTCAAGCTGCCAGGCCCCACCGGTTCCCTCGACGAACCGGTGGCGGAGGACCAGAGCAGCACCCGTCTCGACTATGCCCCGGCGGACGAGATCTACAACACCGATGAGCTGGTCACCAACGAGGAACTGGCGCAGAGGCTGCGCGAGGCAGTGGCGCGCCTGCCGGCGAGACAGCGAACGGTACTGAACCTGCGCTACGGGCTTATCTCCGACCGGGACTGCTCTTTCCGCGTCATCGGCGAACAGCTGGGGCTGAGCCAGGAGCGCGCGCGCCAGTTGCACTCGGATGCACTGCGGCAGTTGAAGCGCCTGTGGCGCTAGCTAGCCGGTGGCCAGAGGCCAGTGTAGATTAGTACCTCAAGTTTCGGAGTTCACGCCGAGGGCTGTAAGCCACGGGGTGGCACTGCGCGAGGCCCTGCTGCCGGTGGCCACCTGGCAAATGTTTACCGATGAGGTTTTTTGCCAGGTGGCCACCGGCAGCAGGGCCGCTCGAAACTGCCCTCTTTAAGGGCGACCAATCCCTGTGAACTCCGAAACTTGAGTTAGTACTTGTCATCGGCGGAGATGCCGCTAGGCTTACTGACTGTTTCAAGCCAGCATTAAGCGATCAGTCATGCGCAGATTTTTTGCCACCGCGCTGTTTCCCACCGCGTCAGTGTCCCCGGTTCTTCTTGCCACCGCCGCCCTCTGCAGCCTGTTGGCGACATCCGCCGCCCGGGCCGAACAGGAGTTCATCGTCAGCGCCGGCAAGGGGCTCGGGGACGCGCTGATCCAGCAGGAATCCATTTCCGCCGCGGAAATGGTGGGGATCAACTATTCCTACCTGTTCTCCGAGTACCTGGACGGCCCCGGCCGCTGGCAGTGGTGGGCCCAGGGCAGTTACTCCCATATACGCATGGACTACCACGGCGAACCGCAGAGCCAGAATGTGTTCGAGCTGAAACCGGTGCTGCGCTGGTACCCGCAGCGGGATGCCTACGGCCTGTTCGGCGAAGCCGGTGTCGGCGCCGCCTACCTGACCAACAAAGACTTCGGTGACATCCACCTCACCACCAAGCCCAATTTCGCCCTCCACTTCGCGGGCGGCTACCGGCTGCGCAGCGGCTACACCCTGTCCCTGCGCTACAGCCACTTTTCCAACGCCTACACCAACACGCCCAACCCCGGCTTCGATTTCGCCTCCCTGAACGGGCACTTCAACTTCTGACCGGCCGCCGGGGCGCCCCGGCCTGTACCTGCGGCCGGGCCGGAGCGGGCAAATTTCGGGCAGCCGCCCAACAGTCACATTTCTATCAAATTCCTGTAATGGCCGCGGCACAAAATACCCCTCCATAACAACAGGGGGATCTATGAGCCTTGACAGCCCGGCGCCACAGAGCGGCAGACACACAATCCCGCCCGCCAGCCGCGGGCACCACCCCACGGCCAGCGAAATACCCGGCGTACAGGAAGCCGGCGGCGGCGGGATCCGGCGCCTCTGCCACCTGATCGCCAGCCGCGAACACGGCGGCCTGGAAAAACATGTGGCGGACCTGTCCCGCTGGCAGGCGCGCAATACCGACGCACAGGTATCCGTTATCGCCCACCCGCGCTACCAGAACACCCTCGACGAGAAGGTGCGCTTCATACCGCTGAACACCGACCGCAGCCGCCACCACCCGACATTGATCTGGCGCCTGGCCAACCATATCCGCGCCGGCGAATTCCAGATCGCCCACGGCCACGGCAGCAAATCGGCGCAACTGCTGGCGGCGGTGCAAAAATATACAGACGCGCGACAGGTGATCACCCGCCACAATGTCCGCCACCCGCGGGACAAACTGGCCAGCGCCTTCGACGCGCGCATCGCCGTCAGCCGCACTTCGGTGGCCAATTCGCGGCTGAGCTGGAATATCATTCCCAACGGGGTCGACACCGGCGCCCAAACGCCGGCGCCGCTGGAGTTCCACCTGGGCCCGGCCCCGCATATCCTCGTGGCCACACGGTTGGTGAAACTCCGGGGCGTCGACCTGCTGCTGGAAGCACTGACCCAGGTGCCGGAGGCGCGGCTGATCGCGCTCGGCGACGGGCCGGAGAAGTCCAACCTGGAGCAGCTGGCAAAAGATCTGCAACTCGACAGCCGAGTGAATTTTGTCGGCCACACCGATAAGGTCGGGGCCTTTATGCGCGTCGCGGACCTGCTGGTGGTGCCCTCGAGCAACGAGGACGCCTCCTACACCCTGGTGGAGGCGCTGTTGAACCGCTGTCCGGTCATTTCCAGCCGCGTCGGCGACGCCGAGGACTATGTTCCGGGGGAATACCTGCTGGACGCCCCGGAACCGGCGCAGCTGGCTGAAAAGCTCCGCTACGCGCTGCGGGACCGGGAGAGATTGTCCACGGACTTCGCGCCCGCCTTTGCGCGCGCGGCCGGCGAACTCACCCTGGACACTATGGCACAGGCCACCTGGCGGGTTTACTCCCGGCTGGTCGACTAGGTTTTGGGGAGGAGAACGCCTTCCCGCCGTCCCATCACTGGCACAACTCCCGATAGAGTGCCAGCGTCTGCGCGGCCGCGTCTTCGTGGCTGAAGCCGCTGAAGTGGACAGGCTGGGGCCTGTCGAGGATCTGCAGGCTGGTCTCCACCAGCGCCTCCAGGTCGCCCCGCTCCACCAGGCCCTGGGGAAAACACCGCTGCAACACCTCCGCCGGGCCGCCGCCGTCGCGATAGGCGACCACCGGGCAGTTCATCGCCAGCGCCTCGGCCGCCGTCAGGCCCTGGGGCTCCAACCGCTCTGACAGGCTGTAGCAGATCTGTGAACTGGCATAGAGTTCGCGCATATCCCGACGCTGGCCGAGGAACAACACCCGATCGGAGAGGCCCAGCTCCAGCGCCAGCGCCTCGAGCTTGCGTGCATATTTCTCCCCGCCCCGGTCCGGCGCGCCGACGACCAGGCCGAACACATCATCCCGCCGCCCGGCGATGGCCGCCAGCATCCGCAGGAAAGTGCGCTGCCCCTTCTCCGGCGCCAGGCGCGCCGGCATCAGCAACCAGTTCCTGCCCTCCAGCTGCGGATAGTCGTTCAGCAGGCGCAGCTGCCAATGGCCGGAAATGGGGGCGCTGCAGTCGAACTCGAGGGTGTTTACACCGCGGTGGATCACCCGCGGCGGCTGGCGCATCCTGTTGCCGTAGTGCGCCTGCAGCGCATCGGCCACACACTGGGAAACGGCGATCACCTCCTCGCCGGAGGCCAATACTCCGTTGTAGAAGCTCTTGCGGTGGAAGCCGTGCACACCGGTGACCAGCCGCGGCCGGCTGTCGGCGGGCATGCCGCGCCAGGCGAGCCGGGCAATCCAGGCCGGCATGGGCGCGCGCGCGTGGACCACATCCGCCCGCAGCTCCGCCAGCAGGCGGCGCAGGCGCCCGGCGAGGCGCAGGGGCCAGAGGGATTCCCCGTGCAGCGGCATCTGGATATGGCGACCGCCGCGCAGGGTGAGGCGCGGCACCAGCTCGCCGCCGCTGGAAATCACGATACACTCGTGCCCGAGCCGCGCCAGTTCCCCGGCAAGATCCAGCGTGCTGCGCGCCATCTCTCCCGAGTCCAACTCGGGCAATATTTGAACAATCCGCATAATTCCGGCCGGTGCCCCCAAGGCTTTCCTGGCACTATTGTGCGGTATTGCGGCCCCGTTGCCGAGTCGCAAAATACATCAATTATCACAGTTCCTTATTTTTTATTGCCCCTCCCAGGCGCCCCGCAGCTTTCTGTGACACTATTGTGCATAGATACGCGAGAGATACGTGAGAGCTGCGTGCAGAGGCGCACGCATCGATCCGCGCCGAAGCGACCCAATCACCACGAGGCTGCCAATGCGAAACCTGGACCCGAATAAATTACTGCAGTACCTGTTCGTCGTCGCGCTACTGCTCTGTCCGGCCCTGGCCAGCGCCGCCGGGGACAAGGGCATGTTCTGGCTGGCGCAAAAGGACGGCCGCAGCATTTACCTGCTGGGGTCGGTGCATCTGGCCACCGCGGACTTCTACCCGCTGCGCAAACAGATCCTGCAGGCCTATGCAGACAGCGACGCACTGGCGGTGGAGGCCGATATTCTCGCGGCGGAGAGCGACCTGGCACTGCAGCAGCAGATCATGCGCGAATCCCTCTACCCGGGCGAGCGCAGCCTGCGCGACGACCTCTCGCCCGCCGTATACCGCCGCCTGCGGGAGTGGCTGCAGCAGCGGCAACTGCCGGAACCCATGTTTATCCGCCAGCGCCCCGCCATCGCCATGGTTACCCTGAGCATGATGGAGATGCAGGCCCAGGGCCTCGACCCGAGCCTCGGCATCGATCGCCACTTCCTGCAAAAGGCCAAACGGGATGGCAAGCCCATCGTGGAACTGGAGGGCGTCCTGCAGCAGTTGCAACTGCTGAATGGCCTCGAAAACCCCGACCTGTTGATGCAGCAGACCCTCGAGCAGCTGGAGGACATCCGGACTTTTGTGCCGCGTATCACCAGCGCCTGGAAGAGCGGTGACGCGGATGCCCTCTACCAGCTGATCATCGCCGAGGGCCTCGCCGAGCACCCGGAGTACGAGGCGCTCTACGAAACGCTGTTTTTCCGCCGCAACCGCGATATGGCCGAAAAAATTGCCGGCGGCAACCGCTCCCACAAATCCCTCTTCGTCATCGTCGGGGCCGGCCACCTGGTGGGAGACAGGAGCGTGATAGAGCTGCTGAAAAAGGACGGCTATAAACTGCAGCGTCGATAGCCGCCACTCCAACCTGTGAGAAGCTGTTCATAATCGCCTCACGAGGTTGGCAGACCGGGTGGGATGGCCCCTTGCGGGACCTTTCACGGCCATGGATGGCCGTGGAGAGTGTAGGGCCGGCCCCGCGAGCGCAGCGAGTGCTTTGGGTCCAAGGATGTATTCACGGCGTGTCCCGCAAGGGGCCATCCCACCCGGTCACACTCCAGGACGCATGATTATGAACAGATTCTGAGCCCCCTATTTATTGCTGAAAGCAATACCAAACAGCGGTTTCCGCACCTGCAACTGCTAAACTCGAAACACATCGCGCAAGGAAGCAGATGCAGTTTTTTTCACAGGGAGGTGACCGATGAAGCGCTGCGCTGCAGTTTGCGCCCTGGCCGGCGCGGTATTGACCAACCCGGCTCTTGCCGACCAGGCGGAAACCAAAGGTGGGCTGAAAATCACTTCGGATGACGGAAATTTTTCTGCCGAACTCGGCGGCCGCATCCACTTCGACACCTACCTGTTCGATCCGGATATCGAAGATCCCGTGAGCACGTCTGAACTGCGCCGCGCGCGCCTGGCAATGAAAGGCAAATTGTGGAAATGGGAATACAAGCTGGAGCGCGATTTCGCCTCTGGCGGCCCCGGCGGCCTGCGCGACGTCTATATCGCCACCAAGGTGCTCGGCGGCAAGCTCACCATCGGCAACTTCAAACCCTACCGCTCCATGGAGGAACTGACCAGCTCCAACGAAATCACCATGATGGAGCGCTCTTTTGCCACCGCCAGTGGTATCTACGCCGATCGCTCCCGCCAACAGGGCGTCGGCTGGCACAAATACTGGGACTGCTACACCTTCGGCGTTGCGGGCTTCAACCTGCGCGACCCCGGCGGCCCGCGCAACGAGGGCCTGGGTGCCGCCAGTCGCGTTACCTGGGCGCCCATCAATGACAGCCTCAGCACCCTCCACCTGGGAATTTCGGGCAGCTACGAAAACGCCAACCGGGATTCGGACCCGATCACAGCCGATGTGAGCTACGCCGGGCGCCGGGGCCCCGAGCAGTTGATTGCACTGACACCGGGCGACAGGGATTTCTTTTTTGAAGATTTCGACAACGATGTCTTTTTCTTTGGCGACCAGGGCGGTAGCGTCAACATCGTGGGACTGGAGTTGGCAGGGACTTACGGTCCACTCTATGCACAGGCCGAATATGTGCATGGAGACTTCGAGGGAGATTACTTTTTATCTGAGATTGTCTTCGAGGATTTCTTTGGCGCCCCGCCAACTTTTGAATGCGACCCGGATTTTGGCTGCTACATAGGCGGCCAGGATGTGCGCACCTGGTACCTCATGGGAAGCTGGGTGGTTACCGGCGAACACAAGCCCTACGACAGCAAAAAAGGGGTTTTTAATTCCATCAAACCGCGCAGCGGCTGGGGAGCCTGGGAACTGACCGCGCGCTACCAGACCATCGAAAACAAGGACATCCCCGACATGGAAGCGAGCAACGTCACGCTGGGGGTCAACTTCTATTTCAACCCGCGCGTGCGTTTTATGATCAATGTGGTATTGGGAGACGACGACTTCACCGGCGACGAAACCGACCAGCTGGCATTTCGCGCCCAAGCCAGTTGGTAGTACCTCACCCCACCTGCTGCGCCCTCGCGGGATCGAAAACCTCCACCGGCGTTGAGCCACTCAGGTCCGCGCCCGGGTTTTCAAAGCGCAGCAGCGCCGCATCCCGCTCCTTCCCCGCCCGCTCGAGGCTGGCATCCTTGACCAGGCCGTAGCCGCGGATTGCGTCCGGATAGCTGAGCAGCTCTATGGCCGCGGCGTGGTTCTCGGCGTTCAGCTTGCCGAGCACCTCGTCCACCAGTTGTTCATACTCGCGGATTAGCGCGCGCTCCATTTTGCGTTCGGCGGTGTAGCCGAAGATATCCAGCGCGGTCCCGCGCAGGAATTTCAGCTTGGCCAGCAGGCCGAAGGCCTTGTACATCCAGCCCCCGAACTTGAGCTTGCGCGGCCGGCCGAGGGCCCTGTCGAAGGGCGCGATCAGCGGCGGCGCCATATTGAATTCCAGCTCGAAGTCGCCGGAGAAGTTCTCCTCCAGTGCCTTGGTAAACTGGCCGTCGGTGTAGAGGCGGGCCACTTCGTACTCATCCTTGTAGGCCAGCAGTTTGGCGTAGTAGCGGGCCACCACTTCCGCCAGGGCCTCACTGCCCGGGACCTTGAGAATCTCCGCCGCTTTCACCTTGCCCACCAGCGCCTTGTAGCGCTGCGCCAGCTGCGCATTCTGGTAGCCGGTGAGGTGTTCCGCGCGGTGGGCGACAATTTCCTCCAGGGTGCGTGGCAACTGCGCCTCTTCGTCCTGCACCAGCAGCGCGTCCAGGGCGGCGCGATCGACAGCGGCCAGGCGGCCGGCGGCAAAGCCCTGCAGGTTGCCCTCCACGGCGACGCCGTTCAGCGCTATCGCCTGCCGCAGTGATTCCTGGCCGAGGGGCAGCAGGCCCTTCTGCCAGGCGAAACCGAGCATAAAAATATTTGCCGCCAGGGTATCGCCCAGGGCGACGCTGGTGAGCCTGTGGGCGTCCACCGCCTGCAGCTCTTTCACTGCATCACCCAGGGTGTCCAGCACCGCCTGCGGCGAGTGCGCATCCTCGCGGCCGAGCACCGAGGCGGCGGTCGGGCTCAGGTGGGTGTTCACCACCGCGCGGCTGTGGATCTCGTCCAGCTTGGCCAGGCAAGCGGAGAGATTTCCCGCGGCGATCAGGTCGCAGGCCATCAGCGCGTCGGCGCGGCCATCGGAGATGCGCACCGCCTGCAGCGCCTCCGGCGCGGCGGCGAAGCGCACGTGGGAATAAACCGCCCCGCCCTTCTGCGCCAGGCCGGTCTGGTCGAGGGTGCTGCTGGCCTTGCCTTCAATATGGGCGGCCATCGCCAGCAGTGCGCCTATGGTCACCACGCCGGTGCCGCCGACGCCGGTCACCAGCAGGTTGTAGGGTTCGTCCAGTTGTGGCAGTTGCGGCAAGGGAAGCTTGTCCGCCTCGGTGCGCAGTACGTCGCCGACGCCGGCGCGCCTGGCCAGCACGCCACCCTTGATGGTGACGAAGCTGGGGCAGAAGCCGTTTACGCAGGACATGTCCTGGTTGCAGCCTGTCTGGTTGATACGGCGCTTGTCGCCCAAGGCGGTGTCGACCTTCTCCACCGCGATACAGCTGGACTGCTGCACACAGTCGCCGCAGCCCTCGCACACCCGCTCATTGATAAAGGGGCGCCCCTCCGCCTTCGGCAACAGGCCGCGCTTGCGCTTGCGGCGCAGTTCGGTGGCACAGGTCTGGTCGTAGATGATGACGGTGCAGCCTTCCATTTCCCGCAACTCCCGCATCACCAGCGGCAAATGGTCGCGGTGGCGGATTTCCACCGCGCTGGGGAAGCTCAGCGCGCCGCGGTACTTGCCCGGGTCGTCCATCACCAGAACCACTTTGCGCGCACCTTCCGCCAGCACCTGGCGGCAGATCCTATCCGGCGCCAATTCGCCGTCGTGGGGCTGGCCGCCGGTCATGGCCACGGCGTCGTTGAACAGGATCTTGTAGGTGATGTTCACTTCGGCCGCGACGGCGGCGCGGATGGCGAGGATACCGGAATGGAAATAGGTGCCGTCGCCCAGGTTCACGAATACGTGCTTCTCGCTGGTAAACGGCGCCTGGCCGACCCAGTTGACGCCCTCGGCGCCCATCTGGGTAAATGTGTAGGTCTCGCGGTCCAGCCACTGGGCCATATAGTGGCAGCCGATGCCGGCCAGGGCGCGGCTGCCCTCCGGCACCTTGGTGGAGCGGTTGTGGGGACAGCCGGCGCAGAACATCGGCAGGCGCGACACACTGGAGCCGGCCTGCCGGGAGAGGCGCTCGGCCAGCGCATCGAGGCGCAGCAGACGGTGCCTGGCGCGCTCGCCCAGTCGGACACCGGCAGAGAGTTCAGCGAGCACCCGGCCCAGTACCTGGGCCACGATCGCCGGCGACAACTCACCGTACACCGGCATCAGCGGGCGGTCGTACTCGTCCACCTTGCCGAGGATACGCGGGAAATGCGGGTCTTTCTGGTGCACGTTGTACAGCTCTTCCTTCAACTGCACTTCCATCAGACTGCGCTTTTCCTCCAGCACCAGCAGGGCGTCCAGGCCGCGGGCGAACTCCCGGATACCGGGCACGTCCAGCGGGTAGGTCATGCCCACCTTGAGGATGCGGATACCCAGGTCCCTGGCCTGCCGCTCGTCGATGCCCATGTCCTCGAAGGCCTGCATCAGGTCCAGGTGCGCCTTGCCGGTACTGACGATCCCCAGGGTCGCGTCGGGGTTTTCCAGCACCACCCGGTTCAGCCTGTTGGCGCGGGCGAAGGCCAGGGCCGCCGGGCGCTTGTAGCGCCACAGGCGCTCCTCCTGTTCCAGGGGATTGTCCTGCTTGCGGATATTCAGGCCACCCTCCGGGCGCTCGATCTCCGGGTAGGAAAACTGCACCCGCTGCGGGTCCACATCCACGGTGGCGGAACTGTCCATATTCTCCGCCAGGGTGATCATCGCCACCCAACAGCCGCTGAAGCGGGACAGCTCGAAACCGTAGTGCCCGTAGTCCAGCACCTCCTGCACCGTGGCCGGGTTCAACACCGGGATATGCATGTCCACGAAGGCGAATTCGGACTGGCCCGGATAGGAGGAGGACTTGCAACCATGGTCGTCGCCGGCGACGATCAGGGCACCGCCCACCGGGGAGGAGCCGGCGGCATTGGCGTGGCGGAAGGCGTCACAGGAACGATCCACGCCCGGGGTTTTGCCGTACCAAATGCCACAGACTCCGTCCACCTCGGCGCCCTCAAACAGGCCCACCTGCTGAGAGCCCCAGACCGCGGTCGCCGCCAGCTCCTCGTTGACGCCGGGTTGGAAGCGGATATTGTGCGCATCGAGGAGTTTTTTCGCGCGGGAGAGCTGCTGGTCGTAGCCGCCCAGGGGAGAACCGCGGTAACCGGAAATAAAGGAGGCAGTATTGAGGCCGCGGGACTCATCCATGCGCATCTGGTCGATGGGAAGGCGCACCAGGGCCTGGATTCCGGACAGCAATACCCGCCCCTTGAGGGTGGTGTAGCGATCGTCCAGGGAAACCTGCCTCACTTGGCCTTCCTCCAGGGACCGGGCTGCGCGCTGCGCGCCGCTCAATTTCTCACTCATACGCCTACTTCCGGTTATCTATCCGATCCGAGACTGCTTTCGGGTCGTTGGTCATTATTGTTTCAGCCTCACTGCCACCATCCGCCTGCAACACTGGCGCCCCGGGGTCCGGCGAGACGGACGGGCGGGCAATCACAAAAAAGCTTATGATCCGCGACGGACTGGCCAAGTCATACTAGTGCGTTAATCGCAATAGAGCATTGCTTTATTTACACATTTGTGCGTAAAATTATGATAGATATCTCGACCAGAACATTTTTTGTAGGATGTGAATCTAATAGGAGTTTATATGAAGCGTTCGACAGACCTGGACGATTTTGACCGAAAGATTCTGCGAGCGCTGCAGGAGAACGCCGATTATTCCATGGCGGAACTCGGAGACAAAGTGGGTCTCTCCCATACTCCCTGCTGGCGCCGGATCAAGCGCCTGGAAGCAGAAGGCATTATCCGTGGACGCGTCACCCTGCTCGACCCCCGAAAACTCGACCTGGGGGTCACAGTATACTGCTATGTCACTATTCACAACCACGACGAGGAATCCCTGAACAGCTTCGAGTCGGCGGTGCAGGATGTACAGGAAGTGGTGGAATGCTACTCCACCAGTGGCGACAAGGACTATGTACTGCGGGTGGTGGTGGACAGTGTCGAGCACTACGAGCAACTACTGAAACGCTCTCTGGTGCATCTGCCCAATGTGGCCTCGGTCAACTCCACCTTTGCGTTGAAGCAGGTCAAGTACACCACGCAGCTGCCGCTTTAACTTCGGGACTCGGGACTCGGGACTCGAAAAGAATAACCGAGTCAGATGCGAAGGCCCTGCTACCGGTGGCTGTTTGCGGGACTGTCTGCGAGAGGGACCTCGCGGACAAGCCTACAGGGATGTATTCACGGCGTGTCCCGCAAACAGCCACCGGTAGCAGGGCCGCCCAACATTAGCTTAGTGGGTTCCCCCGGCGCCCTCAACGCACGGGCAAACACGACGCTCGCCCCTACCGGTCACGTCCGGCCAGCGCCTGTAATTCCCTCAGCACCTGTTCCAACACCTGCTGCAGACCCCTGCCGTCGCACTCCACGGTGATATCCGCATACTTGCGATACAGCGCCTGCCGCTCGTCAAACAGTGCCTCGAAGGACTGCCCCGGCGCCTTGGCGATGCCGCGGCTCTCGTAGTTATGAATGCGCCGGCGCAGTTCGTCGGCAGAGCAGTTCAGGAAAACCACCGGGCCAAAGCGCCGCAGGTTGGCCATACCCTCCTCGCTGTACACCACGCTGCCGCCGGTGGCGACCACATGGTTGGGCAGCTCGGCATCGGCGATCACCTCCCCCTCGATACGGCGCAAGTTGAGATAATCGCTTTCATTGATGATCTCCTGCAGGGTTTTGTCCTCGCGCAGCTGTATCAGCACATCGGTATCGACAAAATCCAGTGCCAGCTCCTTGGCCAGCAACACTCCCAGGGTACTCTTGCCGGCGCCCGGCATGCCTATCAGGACAATACTACTGTGTTTTTTCATTGCTCTATTTTATGACTGCCAAATGCTTCCGTCAGTTACGGTTGAAACAGTTTCCGCCATCTCAGCTCAGTCCCCACACCACACTGGTTCAGTCCCCGCGTCGCGGGGATAGCACCGAGCGCAACCAGCCCCACAGGGAGTTGCCCCCGAGCAACATCCGGTCCAGCTCGTCCATATTGTGCGCCTGACGGAAGGCATCGGCAAACAGGGCTTCGCGGGTGATCATACGCCGGCGGGGATTGATCTTCTTGATTTCCCGGGCGGGGTTGCCGGCCACCACCGTATTGGCGGGCACATCCCTTGTCACCACACTGCCCGCACCGACCACCGAGTTGTCGCCGATCGTGACGCCCTTGCAGATGATCGCACTGTCGCCCACCCAGACATTGTTCCCCAAGCGCACCGGTGCCGTGCAGCGGAAGGGCCGCGTGCGGTTGTAGAGGCCGTGCCAGTCGGAATCGGAAATATACACATTGGCGGCGATCATACAGGCATTGCCGATGTCGACCGATTCCGCCGCGGAGATGCGCACACCGGGAGAAATCAGCACATAATCGCCGATGGTGATGAACGCATCGCCGCCCCGGTGGCCCAGCGTAGTGAAACGAATGCAGCTGTCCGGGGTGGAGATCAGGTGCGGGTAGTTGCCGAGGCGGATGTTCCCGCCGAACACATGCACAGACGCCGGGTCCATGATTTCCGGCTCCACGCCGACGGCATCAAACTGCGGCAGCAGAAAATAGCGGCCGCGCCACTTTCGAAAGTGCAGCAGCCAGTGTTTCAGCCAGTAGGGTTTATGATCCTTGCGCATTTATCCGAACCAATCCACTCGCATTCCATGCAGTGCAAACTGGTCGCCACTGCAATTGCATTTCCGCAGGCCGCGGTTTACTGTTTGCGCCACTGAAAAAACGAGCGGTAATTCATGCCTGTCAAGCTGCCTATCGACATTCACGCCATCAAGGGTTTTCTCGCTGCCCACGAAGGCGAAGCGCTCTATCGCCTGGCCGCCGAGGCCGGCAACCTGGGGCCCAGTCTCGAGGTGGGCAGCTATTGCGGCAAGTCCACTATCTATCTCGCCTCCGCCTGCAAACTGGTGGACAGCGTACTCTTTGCGGTGGACCACCACCGCGGCTCCGAAGAGCACCAGCCGGGCGAGGAGTACCACGATCCGGAACTGTTCGACGAGCGCGCCCAGCTGATGGACAGCTTTCGCGCTTTTCGCACGAATATCCGCGCTGCACAGCTGGAGGACTGGGTGGTACCCGTTGTCGCACCCTCTTCAGTGGCCTCGCGCTGCTGGAACACGCCACTCGGCCTGGTGTTTATCGACGGCGGCCACTCACTGGAGGCGGCGATGGCCGACTACCGCTGCTGGAGCCGCCATATAGTCCCCGGTGGCTACCTGGCCATTCACGATATTTTTCCCGATCCCGCCGACGGCGGCCAGGCGCCCTACGACATTTACAAGCTGGCCCTGGCTTCCGCCCAGTTCGAGCCGGTGGAGACTGTAGACACGCTCGGCATACTGCGCAGGATCTGAACACCGCAGCTTTGTTCCGACCGTATTCGGCCTGAAGCAGTGCCAACCGCTCAACTCAGCGCCACCCGCGCCGGCTCCGGCAGCAGCCGCACCGAGGTAAACAACCCGCTCGCCGGCGTCAACCCGGCGAGCGCATCCGCCGCCAGCAGCATGGCGCCCACCGTCCAGGTGGTTTTCTCCTCCGGCCAGATCGCCTTGTCCCGGTACACATAGCCGGTCCAGTAGCCGCCGTCGCTGTCCTGCCAGCGGTGCAGGCCGCGGTAGAGTTTTGCCGCGCGGCCGCCCTCTCCCGCGGCCACCAGGGCCATGGTCAATTCACAGGATTCCGCCACTGTCACCCAGGGCTCGTCGTTGACGCAGCGGCAACCGAGTCCCGCGACCACAAACTCATCCCATTTTTTCCGTAGGCGCGCGCGGGCCGCATTGCCGGAAAAGACACCGGCCAACACCGGGTAGAACCAGTCCATCGAAAAACGCGCCTTGCTCTCCCAGGTGCGGTCGAAGCGCTGCGGCTTTTCCCGCAGGGCCCCACCCAGTTCCGCCCGCCCCTCGACCCAGCGCGGCCGGGAATAGCCGAGACTGTGGGCGATATTGATCGCGCACTCCAGGCTCTTGTAAATCGACGAACAGCCCGTGATCAGCGCATCCTGTTTGGGGCGCCCGTCGTCGCCGACCGCCCAGTGAATATCGCCATGCCCCGTCTGCAGGCCCAGCACAAACTCCACCGCGCGTTCCACCGTCGGCCAATAGCGATGCAAAAAAACATCGTCTCCGGTGACCAGGTAGTGGTGCCAGATACCGGTGGCAATATAGGCGACGAAGTTGCTTTCCCGGCGTTCACCATTGTGCGCCTCGCCGCCCTTATAGGCCGCCCACCAACTGCCGTCTGGCAACTGGATATCGGCGAGCCAGCGATAGGCCTTTTCCGCGGCGGCAAATTCACCGGCGATGCTGAGCCCCATGGCCGCCTCCACATGATCCCAGGGATCCGCGTAGTGGCCCTCGAACCAGGGAATGGCGCCGTCGGCCTGTTGCTGCGAAAGAATGTAATCCGCGCTGGTTCGCACAAACCCGGCGGGGAAAAGTGCCGCGGCGAACGGGGAGGGAATGGCGAGATCGTTCAAGGCCGGGCCTCCACGGCATCTGTCGACGCGGCGCCCACAGGTGGAATTTCAACGCCCGGCGCCTTGACCTGCGCCAGGGGCTTGACAAAGTACAGAACGATGCTCTTGCCCAGCAGCGGATCCAGCAGCTTTTCCAGCGCGCGGGTCAGCGGCGGCTTTTGCATCAGGTCCCACACCAGCAACTTGTGGTAGGCGGCGAGCAGGCGCGACTCCGGCCTGTGCCAGAGCAGGCATTTCAGCCACCAGTAGGGGGAGTGCAGCGCGTGGGCCTTGTGCCGGGAAAAATAGCGGTGGCCCAGCTTCTCGATACTGCCGCGCAATTCGCGCTCGCGGAAAATGCGGATATGGCCGCCCTCGACCCGATGGTACTCATCGCTGAGGCGCCAGCAGAGCCACTCGGGAAAAAACGCCGGCACACTCGCGGCAAAAATGCCCCCCGGCTTCAACACCCGGTCGATTTCCGCCAATACCGCCCGGTAATCCTCGATATGCTCCAGCACCTCGGAGCAGATCACCACGTCGAACGTATTGTCGGCAAAGGGCAACTGCAGCCCGTCGGCAACCCCGAACAGCAGGTGTCCGGGCACGGCTTCCAGTTCGGTAAACGGCCGTGCGCGTTCGCAGGCCGTGCGCAGGTCGGCGATATTCAAGTCGACAGCGACGATATCCACCGCCTCGGAAACCAGCAGGTGTATCGCGTGGCGCCCCTCGCCGCAGCCCAGGTCCAGCACGCTCTGCCCCGGCTGCAGATTCAGCTTGCGCGGATCGACAGTGATCATCAGGCGGCCTCCGCGCCGCTCGCGTCGACGGGCGGCGCGCCTGGCTGCGGCAGCGGCCGGATCTGCGGCCCACCCTCTTTTTTCTCACCCTCTTTCTCACCCAGAATGCGGCGGTAGTAATCCACCAGGTGCACCGCCGCCAGGCGCCAGGAAAACTGCTGCTCCATACGGGCCCTGCCCTTTCTCCCCAGGGATGCGCGGAGAGCGTCATCGGCCAGCAGTTCTCGCAGCGCCTGTGCCAGCGCTTTGCTGTCCCCGACAGGCACCACGATGCCCGCATCGCCGACCACTTCCGGCAGCGCGCCGCCATCGCTGGAGACCACCGGCACGCCGCAGGCCATGGCCTCGCCGGCGGGCAGGCCGAAACCCTCATACAGCGACGGGCAGACCACTGCGCAGGCGCTCGCATAGTACTCCGCCAGCTGCCGGTTGGAGATGCCGGATACGAATTGTACGGCATCCTGCAGCCGCAACTCGTGCAGCAGCTGTTCCGTGGCGCCGCCCTGCTGCAGCCGTCCCACCACCAGCAGCTCGAGTTCTGGATGGCACTCGCGCAATTCGGCCAGCGCGTACAAGAGAAATCGCAGCCCCTTGAGCGGCTGGTCGGCGGAGGCTGTGGTCATAAGGCGCAGCGGCCGGCGCTCGATCCGGGGCTGCGGCTTGAAAACCTCGGTGTCTATGCCGTTGTAAATCAGCTGGATCTGCCGCGGCTGCACGCCGAACTGCTCAACGATATCCCGCTCAGACTGGCGCGATACGGTGACGATATGCCGCAGCTTCCGCGCCACCCTGACCTGCATTTTCAGGAAGCTGTGCCAGCGGCGCACCAGCAGCCGATAGCGCCAGTCCGGCGCCGCGTCCAGGGCCAGCTGGCGATCGCGGGTGATCGGGTGGTGAACGGTGGCGACGACCGGCAGGCCGCTTCTTTCGATATCCAACAGGCCGTAACAGAGGGATTGGTTGTCGTGCACTATGTCGTAGTGGCGACCGTGCCTGCGCAGGTACTTGGCCGCGCGCCGGCCGAAAGTGTAGGGCTCGACAAAGCCGCCGCTGAGCTTGCCCCACCACTCGAAGAAATCCGTCCAGGACAGCAGGTGCCGCCAACGCAGGGCGCGGGTCGGGTTTTCCACTTCGAACAGGTTCAGCCCCGGCATCTCGATCAGCCTCACGCGCGGATCCAGGTGCGGATAGGGCTGGCCGGAAATGACATCCACCGAGTGTCCGGCTTCCACCAGCGCCTTGCTCAGGTAGTGGAGATAGACCCCCTGCCCCCCGCAGTACGGATGGCTGCGATAGCCCAGCAGGCAAATTTTCAATGGCCGCGCACTCGCGGCCGATGGACCGTCTGCACAATTCCCCAAGGCGGTCATGGCTTCCCCGTTTGCGTTGTTCTGGTACCGGACGCTATGCGAAGAATACACTGGCGCGGAAATGACTGCCAGGCGGAATCGGTCCACCGCATTGGCATCAGTTCGCATGCCGGACAAAAAAGCAGGTGAGTGGCGCAGCGTCTCTCACCCGCCTCTCGCTGGGGTGAGGCTGGCTAAAAACTGAACCGGTAACCGACCCCCAGGTTGAACATCCAGGGATCGAAGTCCATATCATCGCGAACGCGCACCGGCAGGAATACCGGGTCCTCGAATCCGGCCGGCTGTGCTGTCACATCATAGCCGATAAAGATTTCCGGCTGGGCATTCACATACATCGCCGACGCGTTTATCTGCCAACCGTTGTTGCGGCCAAAATTGAAGTCCACGCCTATCTGGGCGGTCCAACCGAGATCACTGCCGAAATCCAGCAGCCCCGACGAGCCGAGCCCATCACGGAATACCGGCCGCAGGAACTCCTGCTCAATATTGACGTAGCTGATCCCCACGCCGACATAGGGCTGTATCAGGCAGGTGGGGTTCAGCGGATACCAATTGGCAAACAGGCTGGTGATATGGCTGTCGAAGTCGCCGATCCCCGTGGAAAAGCTGCCGGTAAATTCAACGGACGAGGAGAGTGTGGCGTCGTGGTTGGCATCGCTGGAGTAGTAGATCTCGAGGCCGAAATGCTCTATCGGCAGCCAGACGGCGCTAAAATACCAAGTGGTGTTGTCATCCAGTTCCACTTGGCTGAACACGTCCACCCGGATGACCTCCTCGACGTCTTCCGTGGCCGGGTCGTCCACGATGAACGACTGGCTGTTGGACAAGACATCTTCATCCGGTTCCACATAGGAGGCACCGAGACGCACCATGACTGTTCCGGCGGTGTAAATACCCTGCGGCGGGGGCGCAGCGGGGTAACCGGAGGGGCCCGCCAGGGCCGACTGAGCGGCGAAGCCGGCGCAACCTGCCAGCACCATGGGGATGAGGTGAGACTTCGATCTCATGGGTAACTCCTTGTAACGCTGAAAAGCTCCATCGCCGCAGTCGCGGTCCCTTCCAGTATAGGTGGGCTTTCTCAAGCTGCTGAGAGCGTACCAATTAACCGCCGGATTTGAGGAAAGGAATTCCAAGTCCCTGTCTTTATGGAAAAAAATGCCCGCCATACGGCGGGCCAGTTTTCTCGAACACACTTTCAGGAGGAGAGTTCAAGCGCGTTACGCGCTTAAATTAGGTATAGCAAAGGATTCCCCCTCCCAGCTGCCACTGTCGCCAAAGCCATTGAGTTGGCGGTGACCTCATACCCGGTGCAGGTAACTCTGGTACTCCACGTCGGTAACGCGCGCGCCTATCTCCGCCAGTTCCTGGCGTTTCAGCAACAGGAAGAGATCGACGAAGCGTGAATCCAGGTACTCCCGCCACAGCGGACTCTTCCCGAAGCGATTGAGCGCGCCGCTCCAGCTATTGATCAGCTGCTCGCTCTCCACCTGGTAGGCATCGCCCTCCACCGGCGCCGGCGGCTCCAGTCTGTTCTCGATACCATGACAGACGCCGGCGAGGATCGCCGCCAACACCAGATAGGGGTTCACGTCGGCTCCGGCGATGCGGTGCTCGATGCGCCGCGCCTCCGGATCGCTGGCCGGCACGCGCAGGGTGGTGGTGCGGTTGTCGTAACCCCAGCAGAGGTTGAGCGGTGCGTGGGAACTCTCCAGGAAGCGGCGGTAGGAATTGCTGTGCGGCGCGAAAAAGGCCATGGCATCGTTGGCGGTGGCCAGCATGCCAGCGGCGGCCTGGCGCAACAGGTCCGAGCCCCGCTCGCTGCCGTCATCGAAGACATTCTTGCCGCTGTTGTCGATCAGGCTCAGGTGCACATGCATGCCGTTGCCGGCCTGGTCGCCGAAGGGCTTGGCCATGGTGCTGACGCGCAGGCCGTGGCTGCGCGCCACGCCTTTGAGCAGGCGCTTGAACAACAGCGTCTGGTCGGCGACCTTTACCGCGTCGGCGCTGTGCAGCAGATTGATCTCGAACTGCCCCGGCGCGCATTCGGACAGGATCGAATCCGCCGGTATGCCCTGCGCCTCGCAGGCGGCGCGCACATCGGCGAAGAAGTGCCGCTGGGCGTCCAGTTCGGAAAGGTCGTAGACGTCGGTGGAGGGCACCAGCTCGGCGTCGTTGTCGCTGACCGGGCGCGGGCGCTCCAGGTGATCGACCTCTTCTTTCAGGAGGTAGAACTCCAGTTCGGTGGCGCAGACGGCGGTGTAGCCCAGTGCCTTGAGCCGCTCGACCACCCGCTGCAGCTGGGCGCGGGGATCGGCGTAGAGGGGCGAGCCGTCCGCCTCGTGCAGCTGCATGTGCAGCTGCGCCGTCTGCTCCCGGTGCCAGGGCGCCAGGCAGATGGGCGACACGGGCATGCAGACACCGTCGCTGTCACCACTGGCGAATACCAGCGGGCTGTTTTCGATATCCCGCCCCCAGATATCCAGGCTGGCGGCACTGCGCGGCATCTGCAGGCTGCCCTTCAGCAGCTTTTCCGCGGATTCCGCCGGCAGCCACTTGCCGCGGGGAACGCCGTTAATATCGAACATAAAGCCCTCGATCCATTTCAGGTCGGGGTGTTCGGCGAGGAACTTGTGCGATTGTTCCAGCAGTTCCGGCGACGGGATAAATTCTTTTTCTGTAGACATAAATTGCCTTTGGTTATCGGGGCCTGGGTGCCTTCAAGCCGGCCCCGTGGCGGCCCTGCTGCCGGGGGCTTTTTGCGGGACACGCTGTGAATACATCCCTGTACGCTCTCCACGGCCATCCATGGCCGCAGAAGGTCCCGCAAAAAGCCCCCGGCATCAGGACCTTCGCATTTAGCTCTATTCTCTTTCCCGAGTCCCGAGTCCCGAGTCCCGAGTCCCGAGTCCCGAGTCCCGAGTCCCGAGTCCCGAGTCCCGAGAATATTACGCCAACACCCCGGCCGTGTCGTCCAGCGCGCGGCGGGCCTTTTCCACCAGTTCGTCCACCTGCTCGTTGGTGATGATCAGCGGCGGCGCGATGATCATGGTGTCGCCGGTGGCGCGCATCACCAGGCCGTTCCTGATACTCATATCGCGGCAGATACCGCCGGCGGTGCACTTGTCGTCGAAGCGCTCGCGGCTGCCCTTGTCCTTGACCAGCTCCAGCGCACCTACAAGACCCAGGCTGCGGGCCTCGCCGACGATCGGGTGGTCCGCCAACTCCGCCCAGCGCCGGGCCAGGTAGGGGGCGGTGTTGTCGCGCACCTTCTCGATGATCTTTTCGTTGCGCAGGATATTGATGGTTGCCAGGCCGGCCATACAGGCCGCGGGGTGCGCGGAGTAAGTGTAGCCGTGGGTGAATTCACCGCCCCTGGCCTTGATCACGTCCGCCACGCGGTCGCTGACCATGGTACCGCCCAGCGGGAAATAGCCGTTGGTCACCGCCTTGGCGAAGGTCATCAGGTCCGGTTGCACACCGTAGTAGTCGGCGCCGAACCACTCGCCGGTGCGGCCGAAGCCGAAGATCACCTCGTCCATCACCAGCAGGATGTCGTACTGGTCCAGTATCTTTTTTACTTCCGGCCAGTAGGTTTCCGGCGGGATGATCACGCCGCCGGCGCCCTGGATCGGTTCGGCGATAAACGCCGCCACCTTGTCCGGACCCAGCGCCTGGATCTTCTCGTCCAGGCAGCGCGCGGCGTAGATGCCGAACTCCTCCGGGGACATGTCGCCGCCCTCGCCGAACCAGTAGGGCTGCTGGATGTGCTCGATATAGTCCAGCGGCTGGAACTGCTTGCGCATGCCGCTCATGCCGCCGAGGCTGGCGCCGCCAATGGTGGAGCCGTGGTAGGCGTTCTTGCGCGAGATGACGATGCGCTTCTCCGGCTGCTCCTTCAGGTCCCAGTAGCGGCGGATGATGCGCAGGTTGGTGTCGTTGGCCTCGCTGCCGGAGCCGGTGAAAAACACATTGTTCATGTGCGCCGGGGTCACCTCCGCCAGGGCATCCGCCAACTCGATGGAGGGGATGGTGGTGCACTGGAAGAAGCTGTTGTAGAAGGGCAGCCTGTTCAACTGCTCGTGGATGGCGTCGCTGATTTCCCGGCGGCTGTAGCCCAGGTTGCAACACCAGAGGCCGGACATGCCGTCGAGCATCTTGTGACCGTCTATATCGGTGATATAGGCCCCCTCGGCACTGGTGATCACCCTGGTGCCCTGCTTGCCCAGGTCGCAAAAATCGGTAAAGGGATGCAGCAGGTGCTCGCGGTCGTGTTGTTGCAGTTCGCTTTTGTTCATGGTTTCGCTCCTGATGAAACCGCCCCGGCCGCGGGCCTGAGGCGACGGCCACAAAATGTGATCACATTTTAGTGTGTGCCGAGCGGGATACGCAATAGGGATTGTAGGTTGGATTGGAAGCGGGGTTCGGGGCTCGAAAGAATAGCTCCCCTCTCCCCGCTTGCGGGGAGAGGGGCCGGGGGAGAGGGGCGGCAGCGCCACCGCGCAACCAGCTTATAGCGGCACGGATCAGAGGCCGCAATCCAGCGCGTCCAGCAGCATATGGATAATCAGCCCGATCCCCAGCCAGCGCACCGGCTTCCAGGGCAGCAACATCATGGCGCCGTAGAGGGAGATGGGCAGTATCCTGTGCAAGGGGTGGAAGTCGATGCTACAGCGGTTGGGGTCGTAAACGGGGCTGGCGAACAGGTGATCCAGGTCCACCAGGTTGGCGGCCACCATGATCAGCGCGGCCTTTTTCCAGTCGGAGCGAAAGAAAAACCAAGCCATGCCCACCGGCACAAGGATGTGCAGGGCAATATGGATGTAGCTGAACATTTATAACAATTCGTCTGCGGAGATGGAGCCGAGGCCCTCTTCGATATCCTGGCGGATGGCGGTGCGCACCCGCTCGGCGTCGCCGGCGGCGATGGCTTCGATCAGGTCCCGGTGGCGGTCCGGCAGCTCCTGCACGCCGAAGCGCTGGAACACCAGGTGCTGCAGCGGCGCTGTCTGCAGCCACAGGCTCTCGATCAGCGACAGGATGATATGGGGCCGGCCCAGGCGGTAGAGGGTGAAGTGGAACTCCAGGTTGGCGGTGACGTATTCCTCTATGTCCTTGTCCGCCAATGCCCGGGTGACCCGATCGTCCAGTTGGCGCAACCGCTCCAGCGCTTCCGCGCCGACATGGGGCAGCGCCTGCTCGGCGGCCTGGCATTCCAGCGCCACCCGCGCGGCGCAGATCTCGGCCAGCTTTTCCGGGGTCATGGTGGGCACGGTCACGCGCCGGGTATCCGACAGCTCCAGGGCGCGCTCGGAGGTGAGCCGGCGCAGCGCCTCGCGCACCGGCATGGGGCTGCAGTCCAGGTCCGCGGCCAGGCCGCGGATGGTGACCGGGTGGCCCGGCAGGAACTTGCCGCGCAGTATGGCGTCGCGCACCTGGTAATAGACCCGCTCCTGGGTGGTGCGGTACTCTTCCTGGGGCGCATTGAACTCCTGCGCGCCAGTCATGCGGCCATTACCCGCGGCAGCTTGTGGGGAATATCGCCGGCGTCGACTTCGATCAAATGGTCGGCGATGGCGCCGGTCTGCCACAGCTCGCGGAAATCGTCCGCCACCCGCCGGCTCATCTCCACCACCCGGTTCCAGTACTTCAACCGTTCCCCAGTATCGAGTTTGTAGAAGTCGTTGCGGTCGGGGATCTTACCGTAGGGCAGCCGGGCCACAAACGCCGGCGACGGTGCCACCAGCAGGGTATTCTGCATAGCGCCGCCCCTGACCCGGCGCCAGGACAGGCTCTTGTCGAACCAGCCGGGCACCATATAGGGGAAGAAGTGCGGATAGAGCGCCAGGCCCTGGGGATGTTCGAAGCGCAGGTCGAAGTGGTAGTCGGTGATACCGCCGTCGCGGTAGTTGCCGGCAGGTGCGCCCCGCGGGTTCTGCACCCCCGCCATCACCAGCGGGATAGAGCCGCTGGCCAGCACCGCGTCGCAGACATTCTCCGCCGACAGCGGCGCATTGACGGTGCGCAGGTTGCCGAAGCGCACACTTGCGCCGTCGCCGGAGTGGAATACCACCCTGTCCCAGAAGGCGCTCAGGCTGTGACGGGACAGGGCATTCGCCAGCGCGGAGGCCAGCAGCGCCGACGCCAGCAGGGCGCGCCTCTCGCTGGCCAGAGGCCCGCGGCCGCGCACCGTGACGAAGTGGCTGTGCCAGACCGGGTTTTCCACCACTTGGCGCGCGCCCTCCCCGCCCAGCACGTCTTTCAGGATTCTTTCGCCGGCGGCGGTGATCTCCGCCGGCGCCGGTTTTGCCGAGGCGTAGGTCTGGTTGATATAGCCGTACTCCAGGCGCTCCAGTGCGCCGAGGGAGTCCTCCATCGCGTAGCACATATTGCGGAAGCTGCCGATGGAGGAACCCAGGGTGGCGAGGGGTTGGCTGCGCCCCTTGAAGAACTCGCCCATCAGCAACCGGTCCAACTGGCTGATTACCAGCCACTTGGGGCCGCCGGAGGCGCCCACCAGGGTGGAGAATTGCTCCTGGCGCAGGCCCTCTTCGCGGATGCGCTTCGCCGCGGTGGCACCGGCCAGCAATACAACGGAGTTTCTTTTCACTTGCACTTTCTACATCTTCGATTTGCGCTGCGGGGCCTGAGTCCTCGGTTGGCAGCGGGGCGGCCCTGCTGCCGGTGGCCGTCCGCTCAACAGCCTCATCGGCAATCGTTTCCCGGACGGCCACCGGCATCAGGGCCTTCGCATTGAACTTCGGCGGAAATTTCCCCGGGTCCCGAATAAATTACCATTCGCCGGTATTCTCCATCGACGCCCAGGGCTCCTGCGGCTCCAGTGGCTCGCCCTTCTGCAGCAACTCGATGGAGATGCCGTCCGGGGAGCGCACGAAGGCCATATGGCCGTCCCGGGGCGGGCGGTTGATGGTGACGCCCTCGTCCATCAACCGCTGGCAGATTGCGTAGATATTGTCCACACGGTAGGCCAGGTGACCAAAATTGCGCCCGCCGGTATAGGTCTCCGGATCCCAGTTGTAGGTCAGTTCCAGGCAGGGAGCCTTTTTCTCCCGCGCGCTGTCCGCGTCGCCCGGCGCGGCAAGAAACACCAGGGTAAAGCGGCCCTTGTCGTGATCCTTGCGGCTGACCTGCTGCAGGCCCAGCTTTTCGCAATAAAACTTTAACGACGCTTCCAGGTCCGCTACGCGTACCATTGTGTGCAGATATTCCACGCCTCTACTCCTTCTATTTTTTAACCACTACAATCGCGGCACAAATTAAAAGATTCCGCTTTCAAGTACTAGCACCAAATGTATCAAAAATACTATTCACAATTCCTGCAAGCGCCCAGCGGCAGCGCGATGCTGCACATGGCGTGCCACTCCCACCACTACTGGCCGGATGTCACCCTGGACGCGGTGCAGCAGTACTGGCGCGATTCGGCCACGCTGGCGGACGACAAGTGGGGGCCCATTTTCGAGGAAAAGATCCCCGCCTGGCAGGGCGCCGTGGCAAATGTGCTCAACCTGCCGGACCCGGAGCGCATCGCCATAGCCCCCAACACCCACGAGCTGGTCTATCGGCTTATCAGCGCCTTCGACCTGGCAAAACCGCTGCGCATCCTCACCACCGATGGCGAATTCTACAGCTTCGCGCGCCAATTGCAGCGGCTCGAGGAACTCTCCAGCGTCGAGGTCACCCGCATACCCAAGGAGCCCTACGCCACCCTGGCGGAGCGCTTCGAACAGGAGCTGCACGGCAACGACTACCAGCTGGCCTATGCCAGCCTGGTTTTCTTCGACTCCGGCGTGGTGTTTCCCGGGCTACTGCAGATCGCCGAACGCAAGCCGGCGCGCACCGAGTTCGCCATCGACGGCTACCACGCCTTCTTCGCGCGCCCCGTCGACCTGGGCAAAATTGCCGACAAGGTGTTTTTTACCGCCGGTTCCTACAAGTACCTGGGCGCCGGCGAGGGCCTTTGCTTTATGAGCATACCCGCCAATTGCAAATTGCGCCCACTGAACACCGGCTGGTTCGCGGAACTGGTAGCACTGGAGGACCGCGCTGACCGGGTCGGCTTCGCCGACAACTGGCTGCGTTTTGCCGGCGCCACCATGGACTACTCCGCCCTGTACAAGGGCCTGGCCGTTCTCGAGCTGTTCGAGCGCGAGGGCATCACCGTGGACAGGATCCACGACTATGTACTGGCCGCGCAGAAACACTTCCTCGCCACCATGGACGCCGCGCGACACCCGCTGTTGAACCGGGACAAGCTGCTCTGTCACGACCTGGAAAACGGCCACGGCCACTTCTTTACCTTCGATTGCGGCACCGCCGAAAAATCGGAGAAGCTGCAGCGGGAGCTGAAGTCCCGCGCGGTGCTGTCCGACCGGCGCCAGCGGCTGCTGCGCCTGGGATTTGCGATCTACCACGGAGAAGATGAAAATTACCAGCAGGTGTTCGGCTGACGGAAACCGGGGAACCAACTCGCTCAGCCTGTGTTCATATAACTGCGATTAGGATCCCACCCACACGCCCCTGTGACCTCAACAACAACCAACAAGGAAAATGTCATGAAGGTTGTAAAAATTTCCACCATTGCCCTGCTCGCCCTGCTCGCCACCGCCTGTGGCGGCGACCGCCCCCCCGGCGAGAGCGGCACACTGATCTCCATCTCCGCCAACGGGGAAGCCAGCAAAGTGCCGGATGTGGCCAATATTTCCGCCGGCGTGGTCACCGAAGCCGAGGACAGCGAAAAGGCGATGCGCGATAACGCCGAGCAGATGGACAAGCTGATCAAGGCGATCAAAAAAGCCGGCATCGACGACAAGGACGTGCAGACCAGCGGTATCAGCCTGTCGCCGCGCTACCACTACCAGCAGGGCCGCAAGCCGCAGATCACCGGCTACGAAGCCAGGAATACCGTGAGTATCAAGGTGCGCAAGCTGGAGAAGCTGGGCGGGGTACTGGATACCCTGGCCGCCGCCGGCGCCAACCAGATACACGGCCCCAGCCTGGAGGTCGGGGAGCCCGAGCCGGTGATGGCCGAGGCGCGCAAGCAGGCGCTGGACAAGGCCCGGGCGCGCGCCGGGACCTATGCCGAAGCCCTGGGCATGAAGGTGCGCCGCATCGTCAGTGTTTCCGAAAGCGGCGCCCCCGGCTTTCCGCAGCCGATGATGCGCACCGAGATGGCCGCGGCGAAGGCCGACGTGGCCACGCCGGTAGCGCCGGGAGAGACCACGCTGACGGTGAACCTGGACCTGGTATTCGAGCTGAAGTGACCCTTGTATATGCGGAATGATGAATGCGGAATACGCGCAAGACATTATGCACATCGTCTTGCGCAGAGTCCGCGGCTATACTCCCGAAATAACGGCTTGACAGCAAAGCGCGGACCGTAAAATCTATTCCGCATTTCATCATTCCTCATTTACAAACACCTTCCCGCCTTTCATCACAAACTTCACCCGCTGCAGCTCGGTGATGTCCTCCAGGGGATTGCCGGCCACGGCGATGATGTCCGCCTTCTTGCCCTCGCTGATACTGCCCAGTTCGTCCTGCACCTCGAGCAACTGCGCCGCATTCCAGGTGGCGCTGCGGATGGCGTCGGCGGGGGTCATGCCGCCGGCGACCATCAGCGCGAACTCGCGCGCGTTGTCGCCATGGCGGCTGACGCCGCTGTCGGTGCCAAAGGCGATTCTCACTCCGCGTTTGTAGGCATTGGCGAAGGTATTCTGGATGAGCGGGCCTATGGTGGCCGCCTTGGCCCGCACCATATCCGGAAAGAAGCCCTCGAGCGCGGATTTCCGCGTGACCCACTCGCCGGCCATCAGCGTCGGCACATACCAGGTGCCGTTGCGCTTCATCAGCTCCATGGTCTCGCCATCCATATAGGTGCCGTGCTCTATGGAGTCGACGCCCGCGCGGATGGCCCGGTCCATCCCCTCCTTGCCGTGGGCGTGCACCGCCACGGTAAAGCCGTAGTCCTTCGCCGTCGCAACTATCGCTTCCAGTTCGTCGGCCATGAATTGCGGGTTCTGGCCGCTCTTGGCCACGCTCAGAACACCGCCGGTGGCGGTGATCTTGATCAGGTCGGCGCCGTCCTTATAGCGCTGTCGCACCGCCTCGCGGGCGCTGGCCGGGCCGTTGACCACGCCTTCCGCCGGGCCGGGGCTGCCCATCAGGTCGTGGCGATAGCTGTTGGTGGGGTCGGCATGGCCGCCGGTGGTGGCGATGGACTTGCCCGCGGTGAAAACGCGTGGCCCCTCGATAGTGCCGGCGTCGATCGCCTTGCGCAGGCTGATAGTGACATTGCCGCTGTCCCCCAGGTCGCGCACGGTGGTGAAGCCCGCCCGCAGGGTGCGCCGCGCCGTGTCCACGGCGCGCAGGGTGTAGTCCGCCGGGTTCCAGGTAAAGGCCTCCATATAGGTGCGCGGGCCGAATTCGTAGGCCAGGTGGGTGTGCATGTCCATCAGCCCCGGCAGCACCGTGTCATTGCGCAGGTCCACCAGTTCTTCCCGGTCGCGCTTGGCAAAGCCCTTCTGCACCGACGCTATGCGGCCGTCGACGATATGGATTGTGCGATTTGCCAGCAACTTGCCGCTCTCGCTGTCGAACAGCCTGCCGGCGTAGATGGCCGTGGCCTCTGCCAGCGCCTGTGAGCCGAACAGACCGCTGCAGATCGCCAGCAGCGCGGCGGCGGCGCGATTGCGCAGGTTGCCCCGATTGGTGCTTGTCGTCATTGTCCCACCCGTAAAATCCAATTTGGAACCGTATGGTTTTTATCAAAGACGCACAATCTACCCCAAGTGCCCCTCAAGCCCAAGGGATGAACGCCCAAGCAAGCGTTGGGAGGAAGCCCAAAGTGTTCCGGGATTTCCGAGCAGTTGAGCGGGCGGCCCGGCGCTAACCATCAATCACTGTGAAAGCACTTCCACCGGCCCGATATCCAGGGCTTCCACATCCTTGCGGATCTTGTCCAGGTCCCCGACAATCACCCAGGTGAACAGCTTCGGCGCGAGGAATTCCTGCGCCGAGGCCTCCACCTGTTCCTTGGTGAGGGCGGACACCCGCTGCGGATACTCGGCAATATATTCCGGCGGCAGCCCCTTCTCCGTCTGCCAGGTGATGCTGGACAACAGTTGCCCCTTGGTCTGGAAGCGCGCGCTCTGCTTCAGTACCTCGTCGTCGCGATAGTCCGCCAGCTCCGCCTCCCGCACCGGCTTGCCGCCGAGGTAATCGCGATACTCCTTGATCAATTCCTTGATGGCCGGTGCCGTCTTGTCGGTCTGCACCGGCGCAAAAAGGATATAGGGGCGCTGACCCTCGGTGTCCAGTGACATCGCGCGGGCGCCGTAGGACCAGTGCTTGTCCTCGCGCAGGTTCATATTCACCCGCGAGGTGAACTTGCCGGCGATAATGCTCGCCATCGCGTCGAAGGCCTCTGCCCCCTCCGGCTGCCAGGGCGGCATCAGCAGGCCGGCCATGATGTAGCTCTGCTCGGCGCCGGGGCGGTCGAGCAGGTACACCCTCGCCTGCCGCGGCCGCTCCACCGCCGGCACCGGGACTTCCGCGAGTTCCGACCCCGGCGCCTTCCACTTCCCCAGGGTCTTGTTCAGCAGCGGCTCAATTTCCTCCTGGGTGACATCGCCGACGATGGTCAGGGTGGCGTTGTCCGGGCGCACCCAGGTATTGTGGAACGCCACCAGGTCGTCGCGTGTAATCGCCTCTATGCCCGCCACGGTACCGGATCCGGTCAGCGGCGAGCCGTAGGGGTGCCGTTCGCCGAACAGCAGCGGCGGCAGGGTGCGCAGGGCCAGGCCCTGGGGTTGGGCCTTCTCCTGGGCTATGGCGTCGAGGCGGTTGGACTTGACCCTGGCCAGGTCCCCTTCCGGGAACAGCGGCTGCAGGATCACCTTGGCAAGGAGCTCCAGCGAGGGTTCCAATTGGGTCTTCAGCGCACTGAAGGTGATGCTGTTGTAATCCAGCCCGCTGCCGGCGCTGATGCTCGCACCCAGTTCCTCCTCGCGCGCGCTGAATTGCAGGGCATCCAGGTCGCCCGCGCCCTCGCTGAGCATGCGCGCGGCAATGGAGGCCAGGCCCGGTTTGTCACCGTCCGCGGCGGCGCCGCTGCGAAACTGCAGGTTCATGAACACCGCCGGCGTATCGTGGCGCTCCGCCAGCACCACCCTGAGACCGTTGTCCAGGGTGAACTCCCTCTGCGGCGGCAACTCCAGGTCCACGGTCTTGTCCACCGCGGGCAACGCACTGCGATCCACGCCCTCGGCGCTCGTCGAGTATTTTGCCCTCGGCCTGACAATCAGGGTGTAGCTGTTCGGTTTCAGCCAGCGGCTGGCGACATTCTGCACCTCCAGTGCGGTGATCCTGGAGTAATCCCCCAGGCCATTGATCAAGGCGCCGGGGTCCCCGTAGTAGAACTCCGACTGGGCGAGGATGTCGCCCTTGCCGCCGAAGCCGCCGATTTTCTCCAGCCCTTTCACCAGACCGGCGAATTCGCTCTGCTTGATACGGCGCAGCTCTTCGGCGTCCACGCCGTCCCTCGCGAACCCGCGCAGCGCCTCATCCAGCAGTTTCTCCACCTTTTCCAGCGGCTGGCCGGGCTTCACGTCCACCATGATGATCAGCTGCCCCGCCAGCTGTCGCCCGTAGTAGAAGGCGCTGACATTGGTGGCCACCTGCTCTTCCCGCACCAGGCGGCGGTACAGCAGCGAGTTCTTGCGATTGGCCAGCAGGGAGGTAATCAGCTCCAGCGCATCCTCCTCTTTGCTGCCGATGGCGGGCACGTTCCACACTTTGTAGATGCGCGTCTGCGGCACCTGGTCGAAGATGACTTCGCGCTTGTTGACCTGCGCCGGCAGTTCCCAGTTCTTCAGGCGCGGCTGAATCTCGCTGCTGGGGATATCGCCGAAATACTGCCGCGCCTTGGCCATGGCCTCCTTCACGGTGATATCGCCGGTGATCACCAGGATCGCATTGGCCGGCTGGTAGTAGTCCTTGAACCACTTTTTCACGTCCTCCAGGCTGGCGTTGTCGAGGTCTTCCATGGAACCGATGGGGGTCCAGGCATAGGGGTGGTAAGGGGGGAAGGTACTGCTGGCGATGGTGTCGAAGGCCTTGCCGTAGGGGGTGTTCTCGCTCTGGCGCTTCTCGTTCTTCACCACACCGCGCTGCTCGTCCAGCTTCTCCTGGGTGATGGCGCCGACAAAGTGGCCCATGCGGTCCGATTCCATCCACAGGGCCATGTCGAGCGCGCCCTTGGGCACCGTCTCGAAATAGTTGGTGCGGTCGTTATTGGTGGTGCCGTTCATGTCGGTGGCACCGGAGCGCTGGAAGGGTTCGAAGTACTCGCCGGGATAGTTCTCCGAGCCGTTGAACATCAGGTGCTCGAACAGGTGCGCAAAGCCGGTCTTGCCGGGAGCTTCGTCCTTGGAGCCCACCTTGTACCAGATGTTGACCGCCACCACCGGCGCCTTGTGGTCCTCGTGCACGATGACCGTGAGGCCATTGTCCAGCACTTCCTTGTGGAAGGGGATCTCCAGCTTGGGGGCCTCCACATAGGCGCGCTTGTCCGCCGCCGCGGCGCGGCTGCTGACGGCGGCCTCTTTGTCGACCGTTAGCGCGCGGTGGCTGTCGTCTTCGGGCTTGCCACAGGCACTGAGAAAGAGCGTGCAGAGAAGAAGGCTGATAAGAACACTGCGCGAAGTCATGCTGCTATTCCCTGAATAAAGGCCGGGCCTCAAAAAGACCAATTGTAGGCAATCCGCGGAGAGAAGTGGCGCGGAATTCGTCGAGGCAACCACTCTCCGCGACGACCGGCAAGTTAAAAACGGGCACCTGGGTGCCCGAACACAGACTTCACACGCAAGTTTCGGAGTTCACAGGGATTGGTAGCTCTTGAAGGCGGCAGTTTCGAGCGGCCCTGCTGCCGGTGGCCACCTGGCAAAAAACCTCATCGGTAAACATTTGCCAAGTGGCCACCGGCAGCAGGACCTCGCGCAGTGCCACTCCGCGGCTTACTGCCTCTCAACGTGAACTCAGAAAGTTGAGTTCACAGAGAGAAGCGTTTGTGCAAATCGCTCAGGGGGAAAACTGGTGACAGCGCATCTCGTCCCGTTCACAAATCAGGCGGCTTCCGAGTCAGTTTTTTTTAGCGCATCCTCGTGCCCGAAGCGCTCTTCCGCCACGCGGTCCGCCACGTGGGCAGTGGTCTCGCCGGTCTCGTCGGCGCGCTGGAACACTTCCTTCATGGTGGTGCCGATGGTCTCGATATGCTCTTTCACCTGCGCGGGGTTGTAGTCGCCATGCTGCTGGTAGTAGACATCGATGATGCCACCGGCGTTGATCACATAGTCCGGTGAGTAGAGGATGCCCTTCTCGCGCAGCGCCGCGGCGTGGCGCTCTTCCGCCAGCTGGTTGTTGGCGGCGCCGGCGACGGCGCCCACCTTCAGGCGGGCGATAGTGTCGTCGTTCAGGACCGCGCCCAGGGCGCAGGGGGCGAAGAGGTCCGCGTCCAGGTCGAAGATCTCGTCGGCCCCCACGGCGGTTGCGCCCAACTCGCTCACGGCGCGATCGATATTGTCCTGGAAGATGTCGGTCACGAAGAGTTCCGCACCGGCCTCCGTCAGCAGCCGCGCCAGACGGAAGCCCACATTGCCCACGCCCTGCAGGGACACTTTGAGACCGTTCAGGTCAGCCCTGCCCCAGCGGTGCTCTACCGCGGCCTTCAGGCCGACGAATACGCCATAGGCCGTGGATGGGGACGGGTCGCCGCCGTGCTCGGAGCCCTCGATCAGGCCGGAGACGAAGCGGGTGCGCTCGCCAATAATGTGCATATCCTCGACACTGGTGCCCGAGTCCTCGGCGGTGATATAGCGGCCGCCCAGGGTGTTGATAAAGTCGCCCATGGCGCGCAGCAACTCCGGCGTCTTGTCCTGGCGCGGGTCGCCGATAATCACCGACTTGCCGCCGCCGAGCTTCAGGCCAGCCATGGCGGATTTGTAGGTCATACCGCGGGAAAGTCGCAGCACGTCGTTCAAGGCCTCGCCGTCATCGGCGTAGGGCCACATACGACAGCCACCCAGTGAGGGTCCCAGATTGGTGTTGTGCACCGCAATAATCGCCTTCAGGCCGCTTTTGGCGTCCTGGTAGAAAGCCACTTGTTCGTGCTTGTCGTAGGCGGAATGGGAAAAAATACTCATTTAGCGTTCCTCTCCGGAAGACCGGTTCTACAGCTGGGGAACAACCACAGCCTTTATCTGTTTTATCGGAAGGTAAGATTATATCCACCCCGCGCAGGTAAAGTTTGCAAATTTTGCACACTAATGCGAAACGGTAGCGAAAACATCACACAACCTGGCATAAATTAGGATGTCATCACAAAAGCATCTCACTTGGCAGCGCGGTCATCAATTTCGCAGGCGGGGTTTCCCCGCCCGCCGGGGGCCCGCTCCGGGAAAGGGGCAGTGCAAGCGGCGTCCAACCCGTTACCCCACTTAACGCGGGTCTGGTAGAATCCGCGCCCAAAATTGACCCTCAGGGATTCTTTAGATGCTGAATGCCGACGCGCTCCAACAACTCAAACAACTGAAATCCAATATCCGCTCCAGCAAGGAATTCACCGAGGGCCGGGTACGCGGCAGCAACGGCAAGTTCGGCTTCGTGGTCCTGGACGACGGCCGCGAAGCCTTCCTGCCGCCGGCGGAAATGGAGCGCGTCTTTCCCGGCGACCGGGTGCGCGTCAGCCTGAGCGAGGAGGACAAGGGCAAGCTGTCCGCGGAACTCGACGAACTGCTGGAAAGTGAGCTCACCTACCTGGTGGGCCAGTATGTGCAGCGCGGCCAGGGCCACTTCGTGCAACCGAGCGAGAACGGCCTGTCCCGCTGGATCTTCCTGCCCCCCAAGGCCCGCGGCAATGCACAGCCGGGAGAATTTATCGCCTGCAAGGTCAACCGCCACCCATTCAAGGACGGCAAGGCCCAGGCCAAAGTGGAAACGGTGATCGGCAAGCCGGATATGCCCGGCATCGAGCATGCCTTCGTGGTCGCCCAGCACCAGTTGCCGGAACAGTTCAGCCAGGGGGCGCTGAAACAGGCGGAGGAGATCAAGGCCAAGCTGGAATCCGCCACCGCCGGGCGCCAGGACCTGTCCGAACTCGGCTTCGCCACCATCGACGCCCCCTCCACCCTGGATATGGACGACGCCCTCGCGGTCAGCAGACGCGATAGCGGCTGGACACTGCATATTGCCATCGCCGATCCCTCCAGCCTGATCGAGGAAGGCAGCCCTCTGGACCGGGAGGCCTTCAAGCGCGCCCACAGCCAGTACCTGCCCGGCGAGACACTGCCAATGCTGCCCCGCGACCTGTGCGAGAACCTCTTCTCCCTGCTTGCCGGCGAACTGCGACCCGTGCTGGCCATCCATATCGATATCGACAGCGACGGCAACGTCGGCGACAGCCGCTACGAATTCGCCGCCATCCGCTCCCAGCACAAGCTGAGCTACGAGCAGGTAAGCAGGTTTATCGAGGGCGACGACAGCGCCGTTCCGGAGGAGCAGAGGGAGAGCCTGCACAACCTGGCCGACCTGAGTGCGGCCCGCGCCTCCTATCGCGCGGGCCACTCGCTGATCATGGAAGACAGGCCCGACTATGCAATCTTTCTGGACAGCCAGCGCAAAATCGAGCGCATCGAGAAGCAGGAGCGCAACGTCGCCCAACGCATGGTCGAGGAGGCCATGCTCGCCACCAATATCTGTATCGGCCGGAAACTGGCGGAAATGCAGCAGGGCTGTTTCTCCGTCCACCTTGGCTTCCGCGATGAGCGCATGGGTGAAGTGAAAAGCCTGCTCAAGGAAACCCTGCCCCCTGACATAAAAGAAAGAGTCGCAGAGAAAGACCTCCACCAACTGGAAAACTACCTGGCCCTGGTCAAATACCTGGAGACCCACCAGGAACCGCAGATGCAGAACCTGCTCGCGGTGCTGAAGCGCATGCTGCGTCCCGGCCAGCTCGACAACAAACCCGGCGCCCACCTGGGCCTGGGCCTGGAGGCCTACGCCACCGTCACCTCGCCGATCCGCAAGTACAACGACCTGCACAACCACCGCGTGCTGCGCGCGGCGGCGGAGGAGCAACAGGCCAGACCACTCAGCGACGAGCAGATCGAGGCCCTGCAGGGAAGCCTTGTCCGCGGCCGCCAGGCCAACCGCGCCCTGGAGCAGTGGCTCTACGCCCAGTTTATGCAGGGCAGGAAGGGGCAGGCATTCACCGGCAGAATTACCCTGGTCAACGGCGCCGGCCTCGGCGTGCGCCTGGACGAAAACGGCATCGATGGCTTCGTGCGCCTGAACAGCGACAAGAAGAACCTGCCGCAGTTCGACGGCAAACACCTGCGGCTGACCCACAACGAAAAGACCTACCAGTTGGAGCAGAAGGTCACCGTCAAGGTCAGCGCCGTGGACGTGGACAAGCGCCGCATAGCCCTGGAGCTGGCGGAAGCCGCAAAAGCCGAATAGCCTTCACTGACCGGGAGCACTCCGCTCCCACTGGACCCCGGCCTCGGCCGGGGCGACGTCGGAACCAGTCTCGTCGTTCCGGCGCAGGAACGCCATGCCGGACTTGATCCGGTACCGGAACCCAGACATCCCTGCGGCTTCCGGCCGACACTGGGCCGCGGCAAAACTGCGCCCCCAGCGACAAACCAATCCCAAAAAGAACCAATCCGAGGCCCCTCCGATGCGCAATATCGCCGAACTCGATCCCAAGCCACTCTGGAAACACTTCGCCAGACTCTGCGAAATTCCCCGTCCCTCAAAGCACGAGGACAAGGTGGTGGAATACATCGTCGGCTTCTGCAATGAACGCGGCCTCGAGGTGCAGCTGGACAATATCGGCAACGTCATCATCAAGAAACCGGCCACCCCCGGCATGGAGAACCGCAAGACCCTCGCCATGCAGAGCCACGTGGACATGGTGCCGCAGAAAAACGCCGACACGGACCACGACTTCCTCACCGACCCCATCCGCCCGCAGATAGACGGCGATTGGGTCACCGCCACCGGCACCACCCTCGGCGCCGACAACGGCATAGGCGTGGCCGCCATCCTCGCCCTGATGGCGTCCACCGACATCCCCCACCCGGCCCTGGAAGCCCTGCTCACCATCGACGAGGAAGCCGGCATGACCGGCGCCAAGCACCTGCAGCCCGGCCACTTCGAGGCCGAGCTGCTGCTGAACCTGGATACCGAGGACGAGGGCGAACTCTACGTCGGCTGCGCCGGCGGCGTGGACGTGAATGCACTCCTGCCCTATTCCCCCGAGCCGGTACCGGCGGAGCACCAGGCGTTCAAACTGAGTGTGCGCGGATTAAGGGGCGGCCACTCCGGCCTGGATATCGACAAGGGCCGCGGCAACGCCAATAAAATCGCCAATCGCATTATCGACGCGGCGAGCCGCGAGATCCCCGAACTGCGCATCGCCGCCCTGGACGGCGGCAGCCTGCGCAACGCGATACCGCGGGAATCCTTCAGCACCATTACGGTACCGGCAGATGCCGCAGCCCAGCTGAAGGAAATCGCCGGGCGGGAAAGCGCGCGCATCGCCCGCGAACTGGACAACGAAGCCAAGCTGGAAATCGCCCTGGAAGCTGCCGACACCCCGGCCGATGCAATGGACAGGGAAACCCGGCAAAAACTGATCCGCGCCATCCGCTGCTGCCCCTGCGGCGTCGAGCGCATGAGTACCGCCCTGGAGGGCATCGCCGACACCTCCAACAACCTGGCCCGCGTGGTCACTGAAGGCGGCCATGTGCGCATCCAGTGCCTGGTGCGCAGCCTGTCCGACAGCGCCCGCGACCAGCACGGCCTCGATGTCGCCGCCGCCTTCGAACTGGCCGGCGCCCGGGTCTCCCTGGACAACGCCTACCCCGGCTGGACCCCGAACCCCCAGTCCCCGCTGCTGGCAATGATGAAGGATGTCTACAGGGAAATGACCGGCGAAGAGCCGCAAGTAAAGGTCATCCACGCCGGCCTGGAGTGCGGCCTGCTGGCCAAGCCCTATCCCCACTGGGACATGGTCTCCTTCGGCCCGACCATCCGCCGGGCGCATTCGCCGGAGGAGCGGGTGCATATCCGCAGCGTGGCCAACTTTTGGGACTATTTCCTGAAAGTCGTGCAGGCGGTTCCCACAAAAGCCTGATCCCCTACCTTTCAAGACCCCGGAAAATCCCGCCGGGGTCTCCCTCCCCCTCTCCGAGTATACCGAACTCGCAGATACTGAATTGAACCCGCCCCAGACGAAACAGCGAGCCCATTTACCGCACCTCCTGCCACCCAGCCCAAACGAGAATCCCATCACACTTTTACAAATACGAAGAACAATTCACTCAACAGTGCACGACAATGCGGCGCAGCGCCCAGACCTGAACTCCGAAACCCGATGCCCACCAACCAACCTCAAGAGGTAAACCAGAAAATGAACCTCTGCAATATTCATTTCCACAAGAACGCCGAGCATAAGGGGCCCGAGTTTTCAAAGTACGCGTGTACTCCGGCCACCTGCGCGCCGCGGAAATTGCTCCGGTCAAGAAAGAAATATGCCCCAGCGAGCACGGCGGCCTGGAATCGGGTGATACCATTGAGGTTCACTATGTTTACTCAACCGCCCAGGTCGAACCAGGTCCCACTTTGGGTTCATGCCTCAGCGAATAGATCAACAACTCCCAATTGCGAGTTGAAGCCCAGGTATACGTTTTGGTCAATAACAAGGATGCCCTGGACTTCACTGAATTAACGAAGCACGGTGTTGAAAACGGCCGACAGCAAGCGTTGAACATTCCGGACAATACCGGACCCCTGTCCAATATGCTGGCTCGACAACTGGCCCTGGATACAACGAGAAAGGCTCCGCCTTCCAGGTCACCTGGAACCTACGCCCCAAAGTGGCCAAAGTTGATATCGACACGGTGGGTCAGTGGTGCGCAGGAAATACCTTTAATGAAGACCATGCGCACGGCGTAAGGAACATTGTTGTGAACCCCGATCTTCTATCGGCGATTGAACAGTAGTTTTTCGAGAAGAGCACGTACCCATCAGCGAGCAGACCGCGAGTCCAGGAAGACGCAATAGACTCATCGCCTTATTACCGGGACGAAAGCAAGAACACCACCCCTTCCCGGACACTCTCCTTCCCATAGCCCTCCCGCACCAACATTACCGTAACTTCAAATTCACCGAAGTGTAAAAAACAGGTCATCACACCAGGGCATTGTACGCCCGCAGCCAATCAGTGCAGCCGAGCGCGACAATGTCCGGGTCTGCCATCCAGGACACCCCGGGACTGCCACTTGATCCGCTTACCATATTTATAACCAGGGACATCCCGATGAATACCGCAAAGAAATATCTGGCTTCCGCCATTTCCCTCGCGACCGCAATGAGCGCCAACCCGCTGGCCGCCCAGGAGAGCGACAACGGGAAACTGGAGGAAGTGGTAGTGCTCGGCACCGGAGAGACTTTCAACAGCAGCGCCGTAACCGAGCCGATGCGCAAACAGCAATCCACCATGACCAGTGTCAACGCGCTGATCGACAACCTGCCGGGCGTGTCGGTGAACGAGGGGGACACCTACGGCTTCGACGACTGGTCCACAAACATAACCGTGCGCGGCTTTACCACCAGCCTGAATGAACAGCAGGTGGGCACCACCATCGACGGCGTGCCCAACGGCGGCTCCGCCTACGGCGGCGGCTCCAAAGCCAACCGCTATGTGGACCCGGCCAACATCGCCAGCGTGGAGGTTTCACAGGGCACTGCGGATATCGCCTCCCGCTCCAACGAAGCTCTGGGTGGCACCATCGATTACCGCACCGATGACCCTATCAACGAATCCCGCACCCGCGCTGAGGTTTCCCTGGGAGAATACGACGCCCAGCGCCTCTACCTGCGCCAGGACACCGGCATCTTCGCGGAAAACATGAACGCCTGGATTTCCTACTCCAACCAGACAGCCACAGACTGGATCAGCGAATCCGCAAAGAATGAGCGCGAGCATATCGCCGCGAAACTGGTGAGTAACCTGGAGAGCGGCACCGTAAAGGCCTACGTTTCCTACGACGATATTCACGAAAACAATTACCAGCGGGTTTACAGCGCCGCCCAGTTCGAACAGAACCCGAACGACGACGGCCTCTCCGGAGACTGGACCGGTATTCCCGTGATAGACCAGAATTACCGCCAAGTCTGGGGCACCCTCCGGCAAAACCTACTGGCCTACGCCCAGTTCGATTTCGATATCACCGACACCTTGAATGTGAAAGGTGGCTACTACTACCACAGCAACGAGGGCCGCGGCGATTGGGCACCGCCCTACTTGATGGATGTCACCGACGACGGCGACAGCGGCCACTCCGAGTTCCTAGGCGGAAGCACCGCAATACTCGACCGCAACCTGGGGAAAATCTACTATGTGGACGCCAGCGGCAGAGCCCTGGCCCCGGCAGAAGATTGCCAGTCCGCTTTCGGCGATGGTAATGCCGTCTACGACCCGACCTGTTACGAGGCCGGCGCAACCCCGGCCATGTCTTATCGTCACACCCACTACGAAAAAGAGCGCAACGGTTTCACCTTCGACTTCACCCATCAAAGTGAAATCGCCGGTCTACCCAACGAACTGCGCGGCGGCTTCTGGTACGAAGATTCCACCCGCGACGAACACCGGGACTGGCATCGCGTCACCGACGCCAGCAGCGGCCCCGCCTTCGCTGCTACACCCTACTGGACACAATACGATCGCAGCTATCCCCAGGAAACCCGGAAGTGGTACCTGCAGGACGCCTTTACCATCGACAGCGTCACCCTGAGCTTCGGTGTCAAACAGTTCCTGGTGGATGTGGCGCGAGAAGATCTTTTCTACGAGACCCTGGATATCTCCGCCGATTCCGATTCAGACCTGCTCTTCTCCACTGGTCTGGTTTGGGAAACACCTCTGCAGGGCACCGAAATATTCGCCGGCTATGCGGAGAATTTCAAAGGCGTAAGCGATGCCGTTCTGGAGCCGAAATCCAACGCCAACGAAATTGAACCGGAAACCTCGGAAACCTTGGAGCTGGGCCTGCGCTATTCCGGCGATGCCCTTTTCGCCACCGCCACACTCTTCCGCAACGATTTCGAAAACCGGCTCTACTTCCTCGATAACAGCAGCAGCGATGAAATCGACTACCTCGGTGAAACCAATGGTATCTACTTCAATGCGGGCGGTATCGAAAGCCGCGGTCTGGAACTGCTCGTGAATTACCCTATCAGTGAACAGTTCAGCCTCTATGGCTCCTACACCTGGAACGATGCCAGCTACCTGGGAACCGGCGACGAATCCCTGGACTCAGCCCTCGGCTTGACTCCCGGCAACGAAGTCATCGGCATCGCCGAGCACATGACCGTACTCGGCCTCGACTGGAACTCCGAACGATTCTACGGTGGCATCTCCACCAAGTTCACCGGCGATCGCTATGTGGACATGGATAACACCTGGACCGCGGAATCCTACGTGTTGGCCGACGCCTACCTGGGTGTCAACCTGCCCGCTACGGGCGGATATCTCAGCGGCCTGGACTTGAAGCTGCTGGTGAACAACCTGTTCGACGAGGAATACCTGGGCACCGTGGTCGCCAACGGCGCCTGGATCGGTGCGCCGCGCACTGCCTCCCTGTCCGCCACTGTCGACTTCTAAGCGTTCAGTCGACCGGTACAGAAACGGCGGCTGGGGTCTTCCCCAGCCGCCGTCTTGTATTGAAGCCCCGAAGCCATCGCAAGCCCACCTTACGGCGACCTGACCAGCCCCCGGTCGAACACCACACTCCAGGCGGGCCCAAAAACAAACCAGAAAAAGACCAGCCCCTGGAGGATGCCGTCCCAGGCGTAAAGTGCGACACCATTATCCGGCGAGCCGACCAGCAGTATCATCAGGCGATGCAATACAAAGGTAATTCCACAGGCCGCCAATGCCCTGCCCCACAGCTTCAGCTCGTAGAGCAAATTGCCCCACCCCTGGGGTGGTGCCTTTACCGGCCTGGGGCCGCCGGCAAACCGATGGGCGAAGTGCGCATCCGCCCAGTCGATGGCCCGACGCCCGAAGGCCAGCGAAAAGCCGATATAGGCCGCCGCCAGGCCGTGGAAGAATGTCGCCTCGGAGCCGTTGCGCAGATCGACAACGGTGGCGACCAGTAGAACAAGGTCGATCACCGGCGTGCTGTACAGGAAGTAGAGGCCGGCTCTCCACCAGCCAAATAGATAGCGCGCGACCAATCCGAGAAGCAGGACAACCCAGAATGCGATCTCACATCCCAGGATAAGCACGAGCAGAATATTTTCCGTCATCTGTTGTTGAGCCATTGACCGGGTGAATTCTTCGTCCAGAATATCTCGATATCGGTCTTCCTGGCAGCGAAGCGGGAAAATCGTTTATAACATAGCGGCAGGCCCCGGAAGCCCTCCCGGCAGCGTCTGTGTATCCACTTTCCACTCGACTAAAGGTGTACCTTGTCCATCAAAGCCATCCTCTTCGACCATGACGGAACCCTGGTAGACTCGGAGCCCGCCCACTTCCGTCTATGGAAGCAGGTGCTCGCGGACTACGGTGTCGACCTCGGCGAGCAGCAGTATGCCGACTATTACGCCGGCGTACCGAGCCACGCAAACGCGCTGGATATGATTTCCCGCTTTTCCATCGACGAGTCGCCGGAAGCGCTGGTCCGCCAGAAAGCCCTGGCGGTGGGCGAATTCCTGTCCAGGGAAGCCTTTCCACCGATGCCCGGCGCACTGCAGATAGTCCGCCGCTTCCACGCCCTCGGCCTGCGGCTGGCCATAGTGACCGGCTCGGAGAGTGCGGTGGCCATGGCCACAACGCGCACCTATTCCCTGCAGCCACTGTTCGAAACCATCGTGGCCGGCAACCACGTGCAGCGCAACAAGCCACATCCGGACGGCTATCTGCTGGCGATGCAGCGCCTTGGCGTGACGGCCGACGAATGCCTGGCCATAGAGGATACCGAGCACGGCCTGAATGCGGCCACCGCGGCGGGTATCCCCTGCCTGGCGGTCCCGAACGCCATGTCGATGCATCACGACTTTTCCGGGGCCGCGGGCACCTTCTGCGGGCTGGCCGAGGTCGAACGCTGGATCGAGGAAAACCACCTCGACTGCCGCTAGGGCAGATCGCCCAGTTCCTTAAATACCCAAATCGCGAGACCGCAATGACGCCGGGAATCAACATCGCCAGGAAAGCCAAAATCGACCACAGGGTACACGAGTATCCCCACGACCCATCCAGCGAATCCTATGGGTTGGAAGCCGCGGAGAAGTTGGGCATCGAGGCGGCCAGGGTATTCAAGACCCTGGTGGTATGCCTCGACGGCAAAGAGCTCGCCGTCGGCGTTGTTCCGGTATCTTCGATGCTGAGCATGAAACTGGTCGCCAGGGCCGGCGGGGCAAAGAAGGCGGCCATGGCCGACAAATCGGTTGTGGAGAGGTCGACGGGCTATGTCCTGGGTGGGGTCAGCCCCCTGGGGCAGAAGAAGCGGCTGAAGACCTATATCGATATATCGGCGAAAAAGCATACCAGCATTTTTGTCAGCGCCGGGCGCAGGGGCCTGGAGATTGAGCTGAGCCCGGATGACTTGCAGAGACTGACGAACGGCACCTTTGTCGAAATATGCCAAGCCGGCCCTGGCCGAGCCCCCACTGTTTCCGCATAATTGCCGGCCGCTCACGAACAAACGAACAAGTGGCCCGATGTAATGTGGTTTAAGAATCTGCGCGTCTACCGCCTCACCAAAGAATTCACCCTCACTGCCGAAAATTTGAACGAACTACTGGAGCCACAGGCCTTCGTGCCCTGCGGCAGCCAGGATGCGGCCCGCTACGGCTGGGTGCCGCCGCTGGGGCGCCACGGCAGCCAGCTGGTGCACGCGGCCAACGGCTACTTTATGGTCTGCGCCAAAAAGCAGGAGAAGGTGATCCCCGCCGCGGTGGTAAACGAGAAGGTGGAGGAGATGGCCCAGGCCATCTCCGAGAAGGAAGCCCGCCAGGTGGGCCGCAAGGAGCGGCAGAACCTGAAGGACGAGGTACTGCTGGAAATGCGCCCCAAGGCCTTCGCCCGATCGCGCCTGCAGTACGCCTATATCGCCCCGAAGGACGGCTGGGTCGTCGTGGATGCCTCCTCGGCCTCGGCGGCGGAGGAGCTGCTGGAAAACCTGCGCGAGGCGCTCAGCAGCCTGGCGGTGGTGCCGCTGGCGGCGAAGAACCTGCCCCAGCAGACCATGACCCACTGGCTGAATGCGCCCGAGGCGCCGGCCCAGTTCGAGTTCGGCCACGAGTGCGAGCTGCGCGATCCCAGGGACAGCGGCAGCGTGATCCGCTGCAAGAACCAGGACCTCTGCGCCGAGGAGATCCACAACCACCTGGTGGCCGGCCTGCAGGTGCACAAGCTGGGACTGGTCTGGCGCGGCGGGGTCGAGTTTATCGTCGACGACCAGCTGGCGATCAAGAAACTGAAGTTCAGCGACGAACTGATCGAGAAGGCCGACAGCGCCGATACCGAAAGCGCGGCCCAGCGCTTCGATGCGGATTTCTCCGTGATGACCCTGGAAGTCTCCGCCCTGCTCCAGGACCTGCTGGCGGCCTTCGGCGGCGCCAATACCGAGTCCGCCAGTGTCGAGGAGATAGTGGCCAGGGCAACCCGCGCCGAGGCGGAGCAGGCGGCCGCCGAAGTGGAAGAAGTGGTTTTCTAGCCCTGGTCAGTCATGGCGCGTGGTTGAGTCGGGGCCGGGCATTTGGGATCATCTGTCGACTGGCGCGGTCGAAACGCCAGTCCCAATAATACAAACCAGATCATTCCCGGCTCCCATGAAACTGCTCGCCCGACTCCTGCTTACCGCCCTGCTCCTGTCCCTCGTCGCCTGCGGTGGTGGAGGCGGCAGCTCCTCCCCGTCCTCCACCCAGGAAGGCGACAGCAACGGTGGTGGCGACGGCGGTGGCGACCAGCCGGATGACGGCGGGACCAGTGGCCCCCGGATATCCGGCAGCGTCCACGCCGAGCGCTTCAGCGATACGGATTCCGACAGCAACGATCCCTTTGCCCCCTCCACCCCCAACAACAGTCCCGCCGAGGCACAGCCACTGGGCAACCCGGTGGTGCTGGGGGGATTCGCCAGCGCCGAGGGCAGCGGCGAGGCGGCACACCGCTTTAACGACAGCGGAGACACCGACGACTGGTTCAGCCTGTCCCTATCCGCGGGACAGAGCATCCGCCTGACCGTTCATGCGCACAAGCCGCTGGCGCCGCTGGAAAACGACCTGGATCTCTTCCTCTACAGGCCTGACGATACCGGCAACACAAAGGAATCCAGCACCGGTGCCCTCACCGCTGAGGAGTCCATCCGGGTGCCGGCGAGCGGCGACTACCTGTTGCGGGTGCAGGCCATAGCCGGGAGCAGCGGCTACACACTGCAGATCGACAGCAGCGACGACCGCGGCGGCCTGCTCTCCTCCCCCTCGGTGGGCGACGACTTTGTCCCCGGCGAGCTGATCGTAAAATGGAAACACCAGGGCGACGGGCTGCGGCCGCAGAGCCTCGGGAGCGAGCTGCCGCGCCGCCACCGGCTGGCCAGCGCCCTCGCCGAACCGCCGCGGCTGTCGCCGCTGGCCCGCGCCCACCCCCGCGCCAGCGCCCGCACCCTGGAGAAACTGCGCACCCTGATGGAGCTGAAGGCGCTGCAGGCAGATCCCGACGTGGAGTACGCGGAGCCCAACTACCGCTACCAGGCCCTGCGCACCCCCAGCGACCCCCTCTACCTGCGCCAGTGGCACTATCGCAGCCTCCACCTGCCCGAGGCCTGGGATATCACCACCGGCAGCGGCGACGCGATCGTCGCCGTACTGGACACCGGCATTTTCAGCGACCACCCGGACTTCGAGAACAAGCTGGTGGACGGCTACGACTTTATCCGCGACCCGGACAGTGCCCGCGACGGCGACGGCATAGACCCGGACCCGGAGGACGAGGGCGACCTGGCCCTGCAGAACCGCAGCTCCTGGCACGGCACCCACGTCGCCGGCACCGTCGGCGCCTTGACCGACAACACCAGCGGCGTCAGCGGCGCCGGCTGGCTGACCCGCGTCATGCCCCTGCGGGTGCTGGGGGTCTCCGGCGGCGACAGCTACGACGCAGCCCAGGCGGTGCGCTACGCCGCCGGCCTCAGCAACGATTCGGGCGAGTTGCCGGCCCGGCGCGCCGACGTGATCAATATGAGCTTCGGCGGCTCCGGCTTTTCCCAGACCCTGCAGGACGCGCTCAGCGCAGCCCGCGCCGCCGGCGTGATCCTGTTGGCCGCGGCGGGCAACGACAACAGTGACACACAAGTCTACCCGGCGGCCATGGACGGGGTGATCGCGGTCAGCGCCACCGACTTCAACGACGAAAAGGCGCCCTACTCCAACTTCGGCGACTGGGTCGACCTGGCCGCCCCCGGCGGCGATATGACCGCCGACGCCAACGGCGACGGCTTCAGCGACGGCATTCTCAGTACCTATGTGGAGGAAGGCGCGGCGAAGACCGCCAGCTACGCCAGCCTGCAGGGCACCTCCATGGCCAGCCCTCACGCCGCCGGCGTCCTGGCGCTGATGAAGGCGGCCAATCCGGCGCTGATGCCGGACGATATAGACGCGCTGCTGGCCAGCGGCCAACTCACCAGCGACTTGGGCGCGGCCGGGCGCGACCCGGTCTACGGCTACGGCCTGCTGGATGCCTACCAGGCGGTACAGGCGGCCGGCCAGCAGCCCACCCAGCCGGTGATCCGGGCCACGCCGGAAGAGCTGAATTTCGCCAACATCCACGAAACGCTGGAGGTGAAGATAGAAAATATCGGCGCCGACGGCGCCTCGGTATCCGGCGTTCCGCAGAGAGGGGCCGCCTGGATCACAGGCGTGGAGGAAGTGGGTGTTGAGCCCAACGGCTTCGGCACCTACAGGATCAGCGTGGATCGCAGCGGATTACCCGAGGGCATCTACAACAGCGAAGTGCTCTTCCCCATGAGCGGCACCGAAGACGACTTCCGCCTGCCGGTCAATATGCAGGTGGGCCAGAGCAACAGCGGCCACTACGCGGGACACCTGTATATCCTGCTGGTGCAGCCCGGCGAGAACGGCGAGTACGAGACCCTGCAGCAGTTGGACCTGTCCACCGAAGATGGCGAATACCCGTTCGAATTTACCGGCATAGAGCCCGGCAACTACGCCGTCGCCGCCGGCTCCGATCTCAATGCCAACGGCACCATCTGCGAGCCGGGAGAGGCCTGCGCCTTCTACCCCGCCAGCGGGGAGGACAGCTTTGTGCTGGACGGGGACCTGCAGGGGCTCAACCTGGTCGCCAGCTATTTCGGCAACGCCGAGGCCAGTGCCAGCAGCACAGGCATCGACAAGAGGCGGTTTGCGGGATTCAAGATCCTGCGGGACTGAGCACGCGAAGAATCAGATCTCCACCACCGGCCGCCCCGGCTGGCTCCACTGCACGTGGTACTTCTGCCCCTCCGGGCGATCGACCCGCGAGAAGGTGTGCGCGCCGAAGAAATCGCGCTGCCCCTGCAGCAGGTTGGCCGGCAGGGATTCCATACGAAAGGCGTCGTAGTAGCTGAGCGCCGAGGACAGCGCCGGCACCGGGATGCCGTTCAGGGTGGCATCGGCCACGGCGCGGCGCCAGTTGCCCTGGTGCTCGGCGATCTGGCCGGCGAAGAAGTCGTCCAGCAGCAGGTTGGAGAGTTTCTCGTCCCGCTCGTAGGCATCGCTGATGGACTGCAGGAAGACGGCGCGGATAATGCAGCCCGCGCGCCAGATGCGCGCTATCCCGGCAAAATCCAGTTGCCAGCCCTGCTCCCGCGCGGCCAGCTTCATCAGGTCGAAACCCTGGGCGTAGACGCAGATCTTGGCGCAGTAGAGGGCGTCGTGCAGCTGCGCTATGGCCTCGGCGCGTTTGGCCGGCTCGACGGGTTCCAGCTGCGGGCCCTGCAGTTTCTTCGCCGCGCGACTGCGCAGCACCTTGCGAGTGGACAGGGAACGGGCGAATACCGCCTCGGCGATACTCGGCGCAGGACAGCCCACCTCCAGGCTGCTGACCGCGGTCCACAGACCGGTGCCCTTCTGGCCGGCGCGGTCGAGGATCACATCCACCAGCGGCTGCTCGGTTTCCGCATCCACGGTGGCCAGCACCTCGGCGCTGATGTTGATCAGGTAGCTGTTTAGCGGCCCCTTGTTCCACTCGCGAAACACCGCCGCAATATCCGCCGGCGACATAGCCAGCGCGCTGCGCATCACATGGTAGGCCTCACAGATCATCTGCATATCGGCGTACTCGATACCGTTGTGCACCATCTTCACATAGTGGCCAGAGCCGATGGGGCCGATATAGGCCGCACAGGGCTCGCCCTCCACAACCGGATTGCCCGGCTCGAAGCGCTCGATCGGCTGCCCCGTGGCCGGGTCCACCTTGGCCGCGATGGCGTGCCACACCGGCTCGATGCGGCTCCAGGCGTAGGGGTCGCCGCTGGGCATCAGTGAGGGCCCGAAGCGCGCGCCCACCTCACCACCGGACACGGCGGTGGTGAAGAAGATCAGTTTGCCCTCGTAGCGCTTGCAGCGCGCCACCGAGTCGCTCCACAGGCTGTTGCCGGTATCCACGACGATATCGTCGGCCTTCAGGCCCGCATCCAGCAGCTTGTTGCAGACGTCATCCACCGCTGTGCCGGCCGGTACCGACAGAATAATCAGGTGCGGCGCCTTCACCTTGGCCAGCAGCTCGGTGTAGGAATTGCAGGCCAGCACCCGCGGCGGCTGATCGCCGCGCTCTTTTTCGTCCTGTTCCAGCAGTGCGTTGAGTCGGTTCTGATCCAGGTCGTAGGCGCAGACCCGGTAGCCATTGTCGGCCAGGTTCAGGATCAGGTTCCCGCCCATCACTCCGGCGCCGATAAAACCAATATCACAGAGTGAGTCGCACAGTGAATCAGACATGGATCTCTCCGGAAAAATCGTCGTGCTGCTGTCAGGGGGCGCGGAGTATAGCAACAGGGGCCGGGAGACGGGAGGCTGAATATTCACCAATTGGGAGATCGGGGAGACGACGAAACGGTGCCGAAACACGGGATTCAGAGAAAAATCCCAACGCCAGACTCATGAGCACTATTTAGTTTTACAGAACGACCCAGTTCCCGGCTTTTGCTCCATCGCTCCCAATTGGGGGAATCGTTCGCTATGCGCACTTTCCCACCCCGTGTGCGGCGCCGGCAACTCGTCTATATACAGGCATTGGCCAGAAGCGACGGAGATGCCACGCCCGCCATGATCTGGATATGGATCGCATTTATCGGCTTTGTGCTGCTGATGCTGGCACTCGACCTGGGGGTATTCCATCGCAAAGCCCACGTGGTCGGCCTGCGCGAGGCGACCCTGTGGTCCGCGGTGTGGATCGCCCTGGGACTGACCTTTTCCGTATTTGTCTACTTCGCCTACGAGAGCAAACTGCTCGGATTGGGTACAGAGCCGGACGCGGTCGATGGACTGTTGAACAATGGCGCCAGGGCCACCGGAAAGTACCTGCTTGGCTATGTGGTGGAAAAGTCCCTCAGCGTGGACAACATCTTCGTGATCGCCGTGATTTTCGACTATTTCTCGATACCGCGGCGATACCAGCACCGGGTGCTCTTCTGGGGCATCCTCGGCGCCCTGGTGCTGCGCGGGCTGATGATCGCACTGGGCGCCAGGCTGGTGGAAGAGTTCCACTGGATCCTCTATCTGTTCGCGGTCTTCCTGATACTGACCGCGCTGAAGATGCTACTACTCGAGTCGAAACCCGCAGAGCCGGGCCGCAATATAGCGGTGCGCCTGGCGCGGCGGGTTCTTCCCATCACCGACCGGCTGCACGGGCAGCGTTTTATCCTGCGCGCCGGCTCCGAAGCGTCCCGGCAGGGCGAGGTTCCCGGTGAGGACGCCGAGCCGGACCCGGTCGTCGACAGGGCCAGCCCCGGCACCCTGCTGCTGACGCCGCTGGCACTGGCACTGATCGTCGTGGAGACGAGCGACGTGATTTTTGCCGTGGATTCCATACCGGCCATCTTCGCCATCACCGCCGATCCCTTCCTGGTGTTCACCAGCAATGTGTTTGCCATCCTCGGCCTCCGCTCGCTGTACTTCGCCCTGGCCGGCATCGTGGCCAGGTTCCGCTACCTGAAGACGGCCCTGGCCCTGGTCCTGATGGTGGTTGGCGTGAAGATGCTGCTCGCCGGCTGGCTGCAACTTGCGCTGGGGGAACACTTTAATCTGTACTTACTGGCGGTAGTGCTGGCCATCCTGGCAGCGGGTGTCGTGGCGTCGCTGTTGGCTGAGTCGCGCGGCGGGCAGCGATAACGGCGGGGCCGGCCATCTGCAGAAGCTTCCGCAGGCCGGCAAAGCGCTGAATGGCTGTCCGGAACTGCCCCTGTCGGCAGCCCCGCCGACATCGGTTAAAATGCGCCAACCGGGACCCGACTCGTCGCTTCCGGCCGATACCGGCCGCCGGGGCCGGTCGGGCACCGCCGCCGACAGCGATCGGCACTCCACCATTGAATCCGCGGGAAGAACACCATGGCGTCATTGCAAGACCAACTGCTAAAAGCCGGCCTGATAGACGGCAAGAAGGCCAAACAGATCGACAAGGAAAAGCGCAAACAGCAAAAAGTGGCCAGGAAGTCCACCCAGCCCGTGGTCGACGAGGTCAAGACAGCCGCGGAAAAGGCCCGCGCCGACAAGGCGGCCCGGGACCGCGCCCTGAACGCCGAGCGCGAGGCCGCCGCGCAGCAGAAGGCCATAGCCGCGCAGATCAAGCAGCTGGTCGCCAACAACAAACAGCCCAAGGGCAACGGTGACGTCGCCTACAACTTCACCTTCGACAGGAAGATCAAGACCATCTACGTCACCGAGGCGGTGCGAGACCACCTGGCCGCGGGCCGGCTGGTGATCGTCGGCCTGGACGAGCTGTTCGAGCTGGTGCCGCGGGTCATCGCCGACAAGATCGCCGAGCGCAACGCCGATATCGTAGTGCAGCCGGCGGCGGACAGCGCTGCGGTGGATGAGGACGATCCCTACGCGGACTACCAGATTCCCGACGACCTGATGTGGTAGGCGGCGGTTCTTGGCAATACAACAGCAGGTCGCCGCGGAGGTACAGCGGTGGCTCCGGGATGTGGTGGTCGGCCTGAACCTCTGCCCCTTCGCGCAGCGGCCGATGCGCGCCGGCCAGATCCGCTTCGCGATCAGCGCGGCGCGGGACGACGAGGCGCTGATGGCGGCGCTGCTGGAGGAAATGCGGCTGCTCGACAGCACCCCCGCGGAGGCACTGGAAACCACACTGCTGATAGTGCCCCGCCACCTGCAGGACTTTGCCGACTACAATCAATTCCTCGACCTGGCGGAGTGGCTGATAGAACGCCACGACTACACCGGCATCTACCAACTGGCCAGCTTCCACCCCGATTACCGGTTTGCCGGCACCCACCCGCAGGATGCGGAGAACCTGACCAACCGCGCGCCCTACCCGATACTGCACCTGCTGCGCGAGGCCAGTATCGAAAAGGTGCTGGAGAAATACCCGGACCCGGAATCCATTCCCGAAAACAACATCCGCCGGGTCGAGCGTCTAAGCGACGAGCAGAAACGCGCGCTGTTTCCCTATCTGTTGCAATGATCTTCACTCCGGATTTTATTCGGGAACCGGCCATACCATCAGCCCCGGGAGTGCCCGCGCGTGCAGGTGCTCCAACCCCGACGCCCTGCCGCACTGGTATCCCCGCTCCAGCAGGTCCACTTCGCGGGTAAAGCGCTTCACCGGAAATTCCAACGGCGGCGCGATCGCGGTGATACGGCAGCCCTGCGGCGGCGACTGGATAAAATCCAGTGCCCTGTTGTAGCGCTCCGCCCTGTCGAGCACCGTTTCGAACAGGCGCGCGTGGTCGTGGAAGAACTGCTTCATCAATTTCGGCGCCGGGCTCACCCGTTTGCGATAGCCCAGGGGCCGCGACAGCACCACGGTGATATCCCGCGCGCCCTGCTCGTAGGCCCTGAGCACCGGGATGGAATCCGCCAGTCCGCCGTCGGTCATCGGCTCGCCATCGACCCGTGGGAAATCACGGTAAAAGAGCGGGATGGCGCAGGACGCGGGAAAGACCTCGTGCATATTCTCCGCCGTCACCCGCAGGTAGCGGGCCTCCCCGGTCTCGATACTGGTGGTGACCGCGTAGAGGGGCACGGCATTGTCGAGGTAGCGCGGGATGTTGAGGGGCACGTCGTCGTAGGAGGCGTGCCAAAGCCAGCCGACGTCGCAGAAGTGCCCGCCTTTCAGATAGCGCCGCCAGTTGATGAAATCGGCCCGGCGGGCGTGATCCAGCAGAATCCGGCGGCTGCGGCCGTGGTCCCCGGCCAGGTAGCCGATCAGGTTGGTGGAACCGGCGGAGACGCCGATCGCGAAATCGAACGGCAGATAGTCCGACTCGATAAAGGCGTCCAATACCCCCGCCGCGAAGATACCGCGCATTGCGCCGCCCTCCACGACCAGCGCCGACAGGTTGCTGCTTCCGGCTTCGTCCATGTCAGTCCCCAATACTGTCGCTGTGGTTCCAGTCACCTCAGCGGAATCATTGTATAGCTCTCCCTCGCGGACTTTCCAACCAGTTTCGCTGGCTTTTCCGCCCGCCAATCGCCAGCAACCCGCCTTTCAGCCCTTGACGCACACCCGCGGCTCCATTCGCGCCACCTTGCGCGCCAGGCCGGCCTTCTCCGCCGCGTCCACCACCGCGCGCACATCCTTGTAGGCCCCGGGCGCCTCTTCGGCCACGCCGCGCATGGAGGGGCTGCGGATAAAGATGCCGCGATCCGCCAACTCGTCCACCAGGGCGCGGCCCCGCCACTGCCGGGTGGCCTGGTGGCGGCTCATGGCGCGGCCGGCGCCGTGGCAGGCGGAGTTGAAAGACAGTTCGGCCCCCTCTTTCGATCCGGCGAGGATATGGGACTCGGTGCCCATGGAGCCGCCGATCAGCACCGGCTGCCCCACCGCGCGCAGTGTCTCGGGGATTTCCGGGTGGCCGGGGCCGAAGGCGCGGGTGGCGCCCTTGCGGTGTACGTACAGCTTGCGTTTGCCGCCCTCCACCAGGTGGCTCTCCACCTTGCAGGTGTTGTGGGACACGTCGAACAGCAGCGTCAGGTCCGCCTTCGGCAGCACATCGGCGAAGACCTGCCGGGTCAGGTGGGTGATGATCTGGCGGTTGGCCAGGGCGCAGTTTATGCCGGCGCGCATGGCGCCCAGATAGGCCTGCCCCAACTCGGAATTGATCGGCGCACAGGCCAGCTCGCGGTCCGGCAGTTCGATGCCGTGTTGGCTGGCGGCCAGTACCATATATTTCAGGAATTCGGTGCCTATCTGGTGGCCCAGGCCGCGGGAGCCGCAGTGGATAAATACCACCGCGTCGTTTTCCTTCAGGCCGAAGGCGGTGGCGATACGCTGGTCGTAGATCTCCGCCACCCGCTGCACTTCCAGGTAGTGGTTGCCGGAACCCAGGGTGCCCATCTCGTCCTGCTGCCGCTTGCGCGCCCGCTCGGAAACTTCCGCCGGATCGGCGCCGGCCATACAACCCATTTCCTCGATATGCGCCAGGTCTTCGGGGTTGCCGTAGCCCTGTTCCACCGCCCAGCGCGCGCCGCCCCGCAGCATCGCCGTCATTTGCTTGCCGTTCAGGTGGATGCGCCCGGTGCTGCCGACCCCCACCGGGACATTCCTGAAGAGCGCGTCCGCCAACTGCTTCTTGACCGGCTCTATGTCGTCGATACGCAAGCCGGTGCGCAGGGCGCGTACGCCGCAGGAGATATCGAAGCCGACGCCGCCGGCGGAGACCACACCGCCCTCGTCCGGATCGAAGGCCGCCACCCCGCCGATGGGGAAACCATAGCCCCAGTGGGCATCGGGCATCGCGTAGGCCGCCTGCACGATGCCCGGCAGGCTGGCCACATTGCACAGCTGCTCGAACACTTTGTCGTCCATCTCCCCGATCAGGGTCTCGTCGGCGTAGATGATACCGGGCACGCGCATCTTGCCGATCGGGTCTATGCGCCAGCTGAATTCGGATTCGCGCTTGAGGGGATATTCGTCACTCATATTCATCACCTGCCGTCATACGTCGATCACGCATTGCGCCAGCCAGTCGCCGTTTTCCTGTTGCTCCACCTTTAACGCCGTGTAGGTTGCGCCCTTCACCTCCACCGCGGGGCTGTGCCTTTCCCAATCGACCTTTTCACCCCAGGCCTTGCCGTTGAGGCTGTCGCCATCGATTGACACTTCAAAGCGCGAAAACAGCAGTTTGCGCGTGGCCATCTCATAGACCAGCGCGTTGATCCAGTCCACCAGCAGGACTTCCGGATCATCTCCGTCGCAGTGGATCTCCACACACTGCTGCGGCGCCACCGACGCCAGGTCGGTGACCGTCGCCGTCAGCGCCAGCGCCACCTGCTCGAAGGCCTGCGCCAGGGTTCCGCCGCTGCCCCGCAGTCCCATATCCGCCTCGTGGCTGAAGTGCTCCCAACGACCAGTCACTCCGTAGTCCCATCCGATTCGCCCGCACACTTCAATGGAATCTAGTTGAACCGCGTCGCTTGTAAAGCGTGCAATGCACGCCGCCCGCGAATTGCATGGCTTTCATTCAACTTGGCAAGCGGGCCCCCACTCCGCATACTTGCCCCGTTTTTCCAATAGAGGCAGAACCATGAAGAAAACTCTCGCACTGCTGTCGTTTTCACTATTGTTTTTGGCCACCGGCAGCCACGCCGCCTGCGTCATCCTGCTGCACGGCCTGGGGAAGTCCGACTCGTCCATGGCCAAACTGGAAACCGCCGTGGCCGGAGCCGGATTCACCACCGTCAATGTCGACTATCCATCCACCGACTACCCGATCGAGGTGCTGGCCGGCAGGGCCATAGCACCGGCGCTGGACCAGTGCGAGGGGCAGGATGAGATCAATTTCGTCACCCACTCCATGGGCGGCATACTGGTGCGGCAATACCTGAGCCAGGTGCCGATCGACAACCTCAACCACGTGGTTATGCTGGGGCCGCCCAACAACGGCAGTGAAGTGGTGGACCGGCTGGGCAGTTTCCCCGGCTTCCAATTTATGCTCGGCGACGCCGGCCTGCAGCTGGGCACCGGCGAACTGAGCGTGCCAAACAAACTCGGGAACGCGAACTTCGATCTGGGTATCATCGCCGGCACCCGCAGCATCAACCTGATACTGTCGCAGATGATTCCGGAGGCCGACGACGGCAAGGTCTCGGTGGAGAGCACAAAACTGGAAGGCATGAACGACCACCTCGAGATGCCGGTGACCCATGTATTCATGATGAAGAACGATAGGGTGATAGCGCAGGTCATCCACTACCTGCAGCACGGCCGCTTTGAGCGGGACTGAATACCATGGCTATTCGCTGGCAATGGTCCTCGTTCGACCAGCTGACCCGGGAGCAGCTCTACGAAATCCTGCGCATGCGCCAGGAGGTCTTCACCGTGGAACAGGACTGCGCCTACCAGGATGCGGACGGTAAAGACCCGTTCGCCTGGCACCTGTGCGGCTGGAGCGACCAGTCGGAGTCACCCGCCCTGCTCGCCTATCTGCGCGTGGTCTTTCCCGGGGAAAAATATGCGGAGCCGTCCATAGGCCGCGTGCTCACCGCGGCGTCGACGCGCGGCAGCGGCCTGGGCAGGGAGCTGATGCGGCGGGCGATGGAGAACACCGCACGCGAATACCCGAATACGCCGGTCCGCATTTCCGCTCAGCAATACCTGGAACGCTTCTATAGCGGGTTCGGCTTCGAGCGGGTATCCGAACCCTACGACGAGGACGGCATACCGCATATTGAGATGTTGCGCAGGGCAGCAGCGATAAAATAAGGTATAAATTCCACAGTAAATAAAAAGGGGCTCGCTGTCCCAGGGGCCCCAAAAGCGGAAGTAAAAATGGAATTACTGGACAGCCGGGCAGCCGCCCTCCCGCCGCGCGAACAACTCGACAACTATTCCGACCTGTGCAAGCGCGGCCTCTACCTGGACGCCCTCGCCGCCGCCGAGCGGGACTGCGGCCCCCTGGAGCAGTGGCAGCACACGGAGCTGCGCATTCTCGCCATCAAGGCACTTAGCCACCTGGGATTGCGGCGATCGGCGGACGCGATCATCTTCCGTACCTGGAGAAGGGACAAAAGCGACCCGCTGATTTTGCCCTATTACCTGCAGGCGGTTCTGGGACGCAGGGGGCCGCTCCATGCCTGGGAACGATACCGACAGTTGGAAAGTGCGGGATTTCCCGATGGAGCCGACAGCGCCTACCTCTTGTGCATCCAGGCCGACATCCTCTCCAACTTCCGGGATTTCGCCAGTGCCGACCGCCGCCTGCAGGAGGCCGGGGCGCTGGACGACGGCAACTGGATCAAAGTCCGCCGGGCCCAGCTGTTGCAGGAGGCCGACCAGCACAAACAGGCGCTCGAACTCTGCGAGCAGATTCACGGCGGAGACCCTGACTATATCGGCGCGGCCCACACCTACGCCGCGCTCCTGCAACGCAACGATCAAAGCGAGCGGGCCCTGGAGCTGCTGCTGCCCTATTGGGCGCGCTGCCAGTCCCTGCAGTTGGGCCGGCAGTTGTGCCAGCTGGCCACAGAACTGCGACAATTTGATACCGCCCGCGCCTGTCTGGAAAAGATGGAACAGCTGATGGCCCGGGGCTGCCCCAAGTACCTGCGCCGGGAGCAGGATAATTTATGGGCAGACTACCACTGCGCGCGCGGCGACTACGAAGCCGCCCTGCCCTACCTGGAGCAGAAGGACTTCTATCGGGAACGGGTTTCCGAATCGATCCGCCACAGGGGAGACGACAGCCAGCGCAGGATACTGCCGCTGCCCTATATCCAGCAGCGCCATATGACCTGTGCGCCGGCCAGTATCTCCACGGTCCTGCAGTTCTGGGGCCAGGCTGCAGACCAGGATGCCATCGCCGAGGCCATTTGCTACAACGGCACCTCCAACTACGACCAGCGCGCCTGGCTCCTCCAACAGGGTTGGCGCCTGGCGGAATTCGACCTCAACTTTCCCCAGCTCAAACAGCTGATCGATCTCAATATTCCGGTACTGCTGTCCACGGTGGAACCGGGCAGCGCGCATCTGCAGGTGATCGCCGGCTACGACCGCGCCATGGGCACTTACATCCTGCGCGACCCCTCCCACCCGCGCCTGCAGGAAATGCTGATCGAAGAGGGAGAGCGCTACTACGCCTCCAGTGGGCCGCGCTGTATGGTCGTGGTGGCGGCGGCAAAGGCGCCGCTGCTGGAGGACCTGGAACTGCGCGCTGCGCCACTGTACAACGATACCTTCCTGCTGCGACGGGAACTGGACAAGCACCGTTACAGCACTGCCCACGCCATTGCCGAGCGGATGCGCACGCGGGATCCCCGGCACCGCCTGACGCTGCACGCACAGCTGGACCTCGCCTACTACACCCAGGACGACGGCAAAATCCTGCAGCTCACCGAACGGCTGCTGGAGCAGTTCCCGCAAGACGTCAACCTGCAGCTGGGAAAAATTCAGACCCTCTCGCGCCTGAACGCCGCCCGGGCATCCCTCGACTATATGGAGACGCTGGAAAAAGACGGCGAGGCCCACTTCCTGATCCGCAGCCGGCTCGCCGACAGCCTGCGCTTCGACCACCGCAACAGCGTTCGGGTGGCAAAACTGCTGTCCACCCTGCTGCGGCAGAATCCCCTGCACGCGCAGACACTCTACCAACAGGCCGGCTTTTTCTGGGACTGCGGTGAGCACGAGCGGGCCTGCGCCCTCTACCGCTTTGTCACCTGCCTGGAGGAGACCAGCGAGGCTTATGCCAGCAGCTACTTCAAGGCGGAACGCTACCTGAAACGCACCGATACGGCCCTGGATTTCCTGCGCGACCGCTTCAAGCGTTTTGGTGGCAAGTCCGCGGGACCGGCGATCTCCCTGTTCAATGCCCTGGACGCACTGGAGCGGGCCGAAGAGGGTCTGGAAATCCTCCGCAGCGGCATAGAGCAGCGTCCCGAGGACGGAGAACTGATGCTGTTTACCGCACGCCGCCTGCTCTACCTGAACCGCGTCGCCGAAGCGGAGGAACTCACCAACAGGGCCCAGCCCTTCGCCAACAGAAACCGGCACCTGGAAGTGGCCGCGGAAACCTGCGCCCACCGCCAGCAGAGGGACAGAGCCATCGCCCTCTGGCGGGAAATACTGGAGCGTGAACCGCTCAATTACGACGCCTGCAGCACCGTGGTCCGCCTATATATCGAATTGGACCAGTACGATCGGGCCATCACCTTCCTGGACAAAAAAATCGAGGAATACCCGGGCAACTACCAGCTGCAGCGCATGCGCCTGAACTGGCTGGCGGAAGAGGAAGTGGAACGGATCGAAGACTGCTGCCTGCAGCTGATCGACAGCCACCCGGATGACAACTGGGCCTACGTCCGGCTGGCCTATATCTGTTCGCAGCGATCCCGGCCGGATGACGCCCTCAAGTATGCACTCGAAGCCACACGCATCTCCCGCACCGACAGCCAGGCCTGGGTCCAGCTAGGCCAGGTGTACCTGCTGCGCGGCGAACGTGACGCGGCCGCCGAGTCGTTCAAGCGGGCCATAGCCCTGTCCTGCGACTGCACCTCGGCTTTCGCGCCCCTGTTGCAATGCGCCCACGGCGTGGAGCAGAAAAGGGAACTGCTCGCTCATATCCACGGAGAACTGATGCGGCAGGTCAGTTTCGGCGACGGCGTACTCTGTTACCAGAGCATCGCCCGCGAATGGCTACCCGCCGAAGCGCTGCTCAACTTCCTGCACCTGGCCCTGCAACAGCGCCCGGATCTCTGGCACTGCTGGCTCGCACTGGCCAACGGCTACCGGTACCAGGACAACCTGACGCAGGCTCAGGCAACGCTGCTCGCCGCAATCAAACGCTTTCCACTGCTGCCGCGCCTGCACCTGGAACTGGCCGAAATACTCCGCTTGCGAGGGGACCTGGCCGCAGCCGAAGAGCGACTGCGGCAAGCCCTGGCACTCAACCCGGATTGGGCCGATGTGCATAACAAGCTGGCCGACCTGCTCGAATTCCAGGGCAAATACCCGGAGGCCATCGAGACACTCGAGACCGCCATCCGCCGTATTCCGGGCGATGCCATCCCCCGCGGCTATCTGGCGGACCTGCTTTGGCGGCGCGGTGAACGGCAACGCGCCGTCGACGAGGTGGTCAAGTGTATCGAGCTGGCGCCCTTCTACGGCTGGGCCTGGCATAAACTCTGTCAGTGGTCGCGGGAAACCGGCAACGGCGACACCGCCGCAAAGCGTATCGCCGCGGCACGGCGGAGCTTTCCCAACAGCGCCCTGCTCGCGCGGGTGGACGCGGACTTCCGCCAGGACCCGCGGGAGAAGGCCGGGATACTGGCGGCCTTCGCCCGGGTACAACCCCAGAACATCGACATCGCCTGCCGCCATATCGAGGCCCTGAGCGATTGCGGCGACTTCGAGCAGGTGCAGCAGCTCTGTGATGCCGACTACTGGAGCGGTGAAGTACCCATCGAAGTCCGCGTGCGGCGCGCCTGGCTCACCAGGCAACAGGGCCACATCACCCGGGCCATCGAACAGATTCGGGAACTGGCCCGGGAGGCGCCCTACTTCTACGAAGCCTGGCGGCTGCTGGCCAACTGGGCACTGGACCGCAACGACAAGGAAACCGCCCGCGAGGCGCTGAGCCAGTGCCGGGCACTCCAGCCCAACGACGCCTCGGTACTGACCTTCGTCGCCGAGGGGCTACAGCAGCTGGAGGGAAACAGCGGGGAAACCCTTGCACTGCTGGCCCGGGCCTTCGAACTGGAACCTTCCGACCAGTACAACAGCCTCACTTACCTGGACCGGTTGATCGAGGAGAGGGATTGGCCCAGGGCCCGCGAGGTACTGGACCTGGTCAAACTGCACAGCGAAGATGCCTTCGTGCTGACCCGCGAGCTACAGCTGCTCGCCGCCGAGGAGCGCAGCGGCGAAGCGCTGCTGCGAAACTGGTCGCAGCTGCTGGTACACGAACAGAGCAATGACTGGGTGATTCACACCGCCTGGAAAGTCCTGACGGGCAGTAAGCTGGAAAAGGCCGCGAGCGAAAAAATCGAGGCACTGCGCAGAGAGGATCAAGCCGTACACCCCTGCGCCGGCTACTGCCTGGCAAAATACCAGTTGAAGCGGATGCGTTTCAGGAAATTCGAGCAACAGTTCCAGAAACTGCCCCAGGCAGACGCCTTCACTCAACGGGCCCTGGAGCGCTACCTGGATCTGCTGGCGCGCCGCAACGAAAGGCCCTCGAGCCGCTTCGCCCCCAGACTGGAAACACTGATCGCCGCCGACACCGTCAACTGGGGTACCTACGGCATGCTGCTGGCCCGGCAAAGCCAGTGGCTCAAGGCAAAGCAGTGGTTTTCCCACTGGCGCCGGCACCCGGAGCCCCCCGCCTGGATGCTCTACTTCGCCAGCCTCAGCTACCGCCAGTGCGGCGATTACAAGGCGGGTGTCGAGACGATGGCCGCGGCCTACCAGCGACAGGACGACAACTACCGCGGCGACATCGTTTGCCTGTATACCCTGGATAGGCTGCTCGCGGGCCATCCGCAAGCGGCCGAAGTGTTGCAGCACAGTCACCTGAACGAACTGGACCCGCCGGCCCGCTATGCCCTGGCCCTGTGCCAGGTCCTGCTGGTACTGGGTGACGGGGACTTTGTCGACCGTTTTGACCAGCTGGGCCCCAAGCTGCGCGATGCCCAGTACTATTACCAGAAAACCGGCAACATCGAGACCGCGCAGCAGTTGAAGCGCCGTGTGCAGGCGCGGCTGAAAGGAACAATTCGGCTGACTGGCCTGAAGAGGCTCTTCTGGATCTGGAGGCTGTCGAACCATTTTTAAATGCGCAAAGTTCCCGGCTCTGCTCCAGTCACTGCCTGGCAGGCCCGGCGGGGCGGCCGGGAGAAGGCTACCCGTTGGCGAAGGAGAAACGCACTCCCCGTCCGGGCAAAATCAATAGCCGGCAATCCACTGCAACTTTTTTCAAGGCTGCGTCGTATCCCTGTTTGAATCCAACAACAAGACAGGGATCAGCATGAAACATTCCTCTATTTTTAACGTCTTGGGTCTCGCTGCGGTGCTGGCGCTTTCGGCCTGTGGAGGTGGCGGTGGTGGCAGCGACGACCCCACACCAACGCCCACACCAACGCCCACTCCCACACCCGATCCGACGACACCGGTTTCGGCCACCTTTGAAAAGTCGCTGACCACCATGGGATCGACCTTCAGCGTCGACGGCACAGTGACGCTGCTGCGCAACGACGGCGATGGGCTCGCACTGGAAAACGTCGATATGAGCGGCTTTACCCTCTACACCTTCGACGACGATCCGCTCAACAGCTCTGTCTGCAGCGCCAGCTGCGTCGACAACTGGCCCCCGCTGATCGCCACCGACAGCGACACGGCCACTGCACCGCTGTCGATCATCACCCGCGACGACGGCAACCGCCAGTGGGCACTGCGCGGCAAACCCCTGTATTTCTTCGCGGAAGACAGCGCCGCGGGCGAGGTCAAGGGTGAAGGCGTCGGCGGCACCTGGCATACCGCCCTGGCCGAGCCCATCGCACAGGCGAGTGATGCCAGCAAAGGGGTGTATTTCACAGCCTCCGGACAAGTTGGTGTCAGCAAGATGGACAGCGACACCGTGTTCAGCGCCGCCCAGGCCGACCGCCTCGGCTTTGCCCTCTACACTTTCGATGTCGACGTACCCGGCGTATCCAACTGCAACGATGCCTGCCTGGACAACTGGCCGGCACTGCTCGCCGAGGAGGGCGATGTCGCCGCGGCACCTTACAGCCTGGTTGAACGGAAACTCGGCAGTACCGGGGAGACCGCACAACAGTGGGCTTACCAGGGAATGCCACTCTATTTCTTCAAGGGAGATACCGCACCCGGCTCCACGGCCGGCGATGGCCTCAACGATGTCTGGCACCTGGCGCGCCCGCAAAACACCCAGGTTATCGATTCCGCACGCGGCTCGACCCTGGCCATCAGCGGCCTGGCCATGAGCACCGACGATGACGCGGTGGCGCCGGAAGCGATGCCCCTGCACGGTTTCGCCCTCTACACCTTTGATCCCGACACCAGCGGCGTGAGCAACTGCTCGGGCGACTGCCTGGCCGCCTGGCCGGCGCTGATCGCCTATCCGGGCGCCGTGGCACAGCCGCCCTTCTCCCTGGTTGAACGCAGCCCCGGCGTCCTGCAGTGGGCCCTCAACGGCAAACCGCTGTACACCTTCATCAACGACGCGAAGCCCGGCGATGTGACCGGCGACGGCGTGGGCGATGACTGGTACCTGGCGCGCTTCGCTCCGGTCGCCGTGGCCACGGTGACCTTAAAGGATGAGGAAATCGCTGCGTTTATCGCCCACGGCGACCTGATCGATGAGAGCGGTGCGCCCAGCGGCACCCGCCAGGACTTCACCCTCTACACCTTCGACGACGACAGCGAAGGCGTCTCCACTTGCTACGGTGGCTGCGCCCAGGTCTGGCCGCCACTGTTCGCCACTGCCGATGCGGATGACTTCGGCGATTTCACTGTGATCCGCCGCGACGATCCCAGTACCAGCGAGGATGACGACAGCGAGGTCTACCAGTGGGCCTACAAGGGAGAGCCGCTGTACTTCTACGCCTCCGACAGCGGCCCGCGGGATACCGACGGCGAATACGGCACCTGGCACGTCGCTGTTCCCTAAGCGATTTACCAGAGCATCAGGCCGGGCTTGCCCGGCCTTTGCCGCTCAAAGTTTTTGAGGAATTCACAGTGAATATAAAACCCATCCATATCCTGCTGCTGACATTGGCACTGTCCGCCTGTGACGCGGGTTCCGGGGAGGGCCTGGACGAGAACGGCATGCCCCTGGAAGCGAACACCGGGGAAGACCCGCCCGGTGATGAGGACACGCCCGACGACGGGGAGGTTCCGGATGAGGACCCCGTCGACACCGACGGCGTCACCCTGGCGGAGCTGCAAACCGATATCTTCGGTCCCATTTGTGCCCAGTGCCATGTCGGCAGCGGCGCGCCCCAGGGGCTGCGCCTCGACAGCGAGGACAACAGCTACGACTTCCTCGTCGGCCAGGCGGCCAATGAAGATCCCAGCCTGTTGCGGGTCGACCCGGGCAACCCCGACGGCAGCTACCTGGTGCATAAAATCGAGGGCCGCGCCTCGATCGTCGGCAGCCGTATGCCCCTGGGACAGGACCCGCTTGCCGACGCTGACATCCAGCGCATTCGCGACTGGATCGCCAACGGCGCCCCGCGCACTGGCACCGGTGACGCCAGCACCAAAATCACCGCGTCCGCCTTCGAAACCGACGCGACCAAAACCGTGTTCGGAATGCACTTCAGCCGCGCCCTGGACCCCACAACCCTGGATGAAAACAGGGTACTGGTGCAGTTCGTCTTCGACGACTTCAACCTGATCGCCAACACCGATGACTACAGTCTGCACCTCGTCGGCCAGGACCTGCTCCTGGAACTGGACACCGGGCCCTACGCGTCGGCAACAGCCGTCGACATCCGCTTTAACAGTCCGCTCACCGGCACCGTTCTCGATTCGCGCGGACGGGTGCTGGACGGTGACGCCAACCACATTGACGGGGGAGACCAGCACCATGTCCTGGACCTGTAAACAGACCGCAAGCACGCTAGCAGCGCTGCTGTTCGCGCTGGTATTGATGCCGGCGCAAGCCGAACCCTACCTCGCCTTCAAAACCGGCAACAAGTGTTCCGCCTGCCACGTCAATCCCATCGGCGGCGGCGCGCGCAACACCTTCGGCAGCTATTACGGCACCCACGTGTTGCCGGCAAGCTCCGGCGATACGCAGGGTTTTGACGCCGGCGCGGTCAATGAGTACCTGCGCATCGGCGCCAACCTGCGCGCGAACTTCCAGCGCCACGACCGGGAAAATGCCGACCCGACACAGGGTTTCGAGACCCAGAGCGCCCAGGTGTATATCCACCTGCAACCCAAGGGCTCCCGCTTTTCACTCTATGTCGATGAGCAGGTCGCGCCGGGAGCCGCGTTGAACCGCGAAGCCTATGTCATGACGAAATTGTCCGGCAACCACTATGTAAAAGCCGGAAAAATCATGCTGCCCTACGGCATCCGCCTCGAGGACGACAGCGCCTTTATTCGCCAGGCGACCCAGATCACCTTCGACAACAGCGACAATGGTGTCGAGTTGGGGCTGGACTTTGGCAAGGCGCTATTCAACGTTGCACTGAGCAACGGAACCGGTGCCTCAACCAACGACGACGACAGGTTTCAATACATCCTGCGCGGTGAATACATCGAACGTAACTGGCGCATCGGCGGCAGTGCGCTGGTCAACGAATCCACCGCGGGAACGCGCAGCATATGGGGGCTGTTCGCAGGGGCCAATCTTTACGGTTTTACCCTGCTCGCCGAGGTGGACCAGATCGTGGATGAGGTCATGGATGAGTCGCTGGTCAATGTGTTCGGCGACGACACGAAACAGCTGGTGACACTGTTTGAAGTGAACCGTGAATTGCAAAAAGGCATGAACTTAAAGATCACACACGAGATGTTCGATCCGGAGAGCAACACCGACAACAACGAGCGCACGCGCAGTTCCATCCTGCTGGAATACACACCTTTCGCAAATTTCCAGCTACGCGGCGGCATTCGCACCGGCGAGGACATCCCACAGAGGGACGAGGGGAACTTCAAGGATCTGTTCGTGCAGGCGCACTTGTATTTCTAATTTCCCCACAACACACAATGGGAGCCGATCATGCCCAAACGTTTCTTCCCCAAAGCTGTCCTGGCGCTCGCGCTGGTTTCCTCGTCCGCCCTGGCCACCGAGCACGAAATCAAAATGCTCAACCAGGGCCAGGACGGCATGATGACGTTTGAACCGGCCTTTCTGTCCGTGCAACCGGGAGATACGGTGACCTTCCTGCCCACCGATGTGGCCCACAACAGCCGCTCCATCCTCTCCCCGGAAAACGGCACCGACTGGAACGGTGCCCCGGGGAAGAAAGTCACCGTCACGCTGGAGCAGGAGGGTGTCTATCTCTACCAGTGCGACCCCCATTTTCCCCTGGGCATGGTGGGTGTCATCCAGGTGGGGCAGGCGAAGAACCTGGACGCGGCGCGCAAGCACGCGGAGGCGCTCAGAGGCCAGATCGCCGTCAACAAAACGCGTTTCGACCAGTACTTGCAGCAGGTTCAATAAGAAAGAGTGAACGGCCTTTCTTCTCGTCGGCCTTCCAACAAAGGGGTTAAGCGAACGGTTCATGGATATGCCGCTGCTGACGTACATCGATGAAATCTCACCGCGCCCGATCCTGCTGATCGCCGGTGAGATGGAGCGCTAACCACTCCGCAGGGGCGATCCGTACGAGAAGACCGCCACGCCGGGAGCGGGACCGCTGGCGAGGGCCACCGCCCTGCGGGCGAGCACCTCCGCGAGGTGTCCCCAATAGACCGCGTCTGCGAACAGGTCCTCCGCGAGGCCCTCGAGCGGGAGTCGCAAGCCTCGAAGCGCGTCGGCGACGAAGGTCGCGGGCGACTGCCCCCCCCCGCCTGCCTCGCGCTCGGCGCGACGGTGCACACGACGGGGCGGCATCTCGCCGCCGACTTCTTCGCCGGCCCCGGCCGGACGGCGCTCGAAGCGGGCGAGATCGTCGCCGCCGTGATCTTCCCCATGCCCGCGAAGGCGGCCTACGTCAAGTTCCTGAATCCGGCCGCGCGCTACGCCATGGCCGGGGTGTTCGCAGCGCTCGCGGCGGACGCGCGCTCTGCTGATCAGCGGTTCGGATATGTCCACGCCTAGCACATGGCCCCCCGCCCCGACGCGGTCGGCCAGATCCAGACTAGACGCCCCCGCGCCGCAGCCGACGTCCAGCACGCGTTCGCCCGTGACGGGCGCGGCGGCTTCGATCGCGGCCTGGCCGAACACCGCCATCATGGCATCGAGCCGGGCCTGGTAAGCGCCCCAGCGCTCCCCGCTTTGGCCCTTCCAGTCGGCTACCTGATAAACATTTTTCTCTGTCATGCCATATCCTTGTTCTGATCCGTTCTTAGCTAGGCTATCCGCCCGCGTGGTCGTCGCCGCCGTGCGCGGCGATGAACATGGCGACGGCCGACCGGCAATAGGATTCGATTTCGTTGTCGTCCTCTGCTCTCGCCTCATCGAAGCGTGCGACAATAAGGAGATCCGATCCTTTGAAAAGCGCGGCAAACAAGCGGGCGGACCGGAGAGGATCGGGCACGTTCAGAAGCGCCTTCGCGTGCAGCTGACGCAACAGGGCCTCGATCTGGGAGATGACATGGGCGGGGCCGGCTTCGTAATGGAGCTTGCTTAACGACTTTTGATTCGTCTTGTCGGCCATGACCATGGCTTCGACACTGCGGACGTCCGGGCTCAACAGCGTGCGAAGCAGTGATGACCCCACCGCCATGAGTTGATCTTCGGCCGAACCGTCGACGCCTTCAAGAAGGGCCTGCGGTGCAAACAGCTGATGGCAACCGGCCGCGATGGCCGCGCTGAACAGCGCCTCCTTGTTCTCGAAGTGCCGATAGATGCTGAGCTTGGATATCTTCGCCCGCTGGGCGATCTTGTCCAATGTCGTCGCTTGAAAACCCAATTCCACAAAGAGTTCGCGCGCGGCGTCGACTATCGTTTGGCCAAGCGCCTCGTTGGCGGGCCGGCCGCGCCGGGCCTGGCTATTTTTTTCGGTCACGACAATTACAGTCCTTGACAGTATCCTAATTCTTTAATTACGATACCATTGAGTATCCAAAAGGTGCAAGCCAATGGATAGGTGTCCTCCAAATCAAGTTTCGCCTGGCCCAAGCCAACCCCTACAACCACAACACAGAGCCCATCACTATGGATGACGTCATCATCATCGGCGGCAGCTTTGCCGGCCTCGCCGCCGCCCTGCAGCTCGGCCGTGCCCGCCGCAAGGTCACCGTTCTCGATACCGGCCTGCCGCGCAATCGCTTCGCCGGGCACTCGCATGGACTGCTCGGCCACGATCACAAGCCACCGCTGGAAATCCTGGCCGAGGCGCGCCAGCAACTCGCGCGTTATCCCACCGTCAAGCTGGTCAATGCCCGGGCCGAAAGTGTCTCCGGCGCCATCGACGATTTCTCCGTCCTCACTTCCGATGGCGAAACCCTTAGGGCGCGCCGCCTGATCCTGAGCTATGGCGTCATCGACCAGATCCCTGATGTTCCGGGCTTTGCCGAAGGCTGGGGCACGTCCATCGTGCCCTGCCCCTATTGCGACGGCTTTGAAGTCGCCGGCCAGCATTGGGGCCTCGTCTGGTCCGGCCGGCAGTCGATGAATCAGGTCAGGCTGTTCCACGATTGGACCGACAGGTTGACGGTCTTCGCCGATGGTCATGACATTCCGCCCGATATCCGGGCCGATCTGGAGCGTCGCAACACACCTGTCATTGATGGTCGGATTACTGAGATCGCCCGTCATGGGGACCATAATGCCATCGTCAAGCTCGATTCAGGCCCCGATGTCGCGGTCGACATCCTGTTCGCGCATCCGCGCAACAAGCCGTCCGCAAACCTCCATGAATCGCTGGGCCTCGCCACGATCGATACACCACTCGGCATCATCCTCAAGGTCGACGAACGCCGCGAAACCAGCACGCCCGGCATCTACGCCGCCGGCGACCTCGCCAACCCCGTTACGCCGCCATCGGTCACCCTGGCATCATCGCACGGCGCGATGGCGGGTATCTTCGCCCAGCAGTCGATGCTGGTTTGAGAGAAGAGATTAGAGAGGAGCGCCCCCGATGTCGCCGGTTCAAGTTACAGAGAACACTTTCCACAGTTCACGCAACAGCACTTTCTATTTTGCAAGCGGACCGAGCCAAGGCACGCCGGTCATCTTCCTTCATGGCTGGCCAGAACTTGCATTGAACTGGCGGCATCAGCTTCCAATCTTCGGTGCTCTCGGCTTCCGGGCGATCGCACCGGACTTGCGGGGGCATGGAAGATCCTCGCTCTACGGACGCACGACGCCTACGCCCAGCGTGAAATCGTCGCCGACATGATCGAACTGCTCGACTCCCTCGGTAAGGAAAAGGTGATCTGGGTGGGCCACGATTGGGGGGCTGTGGTCGTCTGGAATATCGCCAGCCACCATCCAGACCGTTGCCTCGCGGTCGCCAACCTGTGCATACCCTATGCCACGTTTGAATGACGGCCATTTCGACATGCCTGTTCTCTTTCTGGAGGCGGAATATGACTATACGTGCGACTGCGTGAACTCGCCTTTGGCCGAACCTATGAAGAAGCTTTGTCGCGATCTTACGATCGAGAGGATCTCCTCAGGGCACTGGATGGCACAAGAAAAGCCCGTCGAGGTCAATGCAAGCATCGCGCAGTGGCTGGATGCGAAGGTTCCGCAAGCTTGGCGCGGTTAAGGTCCCCTGAGGCCTCGCGCCGTCGCCAAACCGCGCACAGAGAAAATGGGTTTCCGGTTACCGCGAGCTACCTTTGAAGGTTGCTAGCCGGTGTCAGGGAAACCGACTGGCCGGCTGACCGATCGGGAAAATGATCATGAGTGGCCTGTGAATTGGCGCGTCGACCTATTTGGCAAAGCTTGAATCGATCGCTTCCCTAGGTTGCTCGGTCACCGTGGCATCATGGCAAGGCGCGATGGCGGGCATCTTTGCCCAGCAGTCGATGCTGGTTGAGAGCACAGATTGGAGATGAGCATGGCCGTCGAACCGGACAGCGCGGGTGTGCGCTTCCCTCCGCCCTTCGTCTATCTGGGAGCGCTGCTGTTGGGGCTGGCGGCGGAGCGGTTCGTCACCCTGCGCTCTTTCGGCATCGACTGGCGGTTGCTGGTCGCGACGGGCGCGCTGCTGTTCGTTGCCGGCGCGGCGTTGATGCTTGCGGCGGCGGGGCTGTTCCGGCGGTTGGGCACCAACGTTCCGCCGTCGCAGCCAACGACCCTCATCGCAACGACCGGTCCCTATCGGTGGACCCGCAATCCCATGTATCTCGGCATGGCGCTTATCTATGCCGGCCTTGCGGTCGGCTTCGACGGGCCGATCGCCTTCGCCTTGCTCCCGTTGGTGCTGATCGTGATCCAGACGCAAGTGATCGCCCGCGAGGAGCGCTATCTCGAAGCGAAGTTCGGCGACGACTACCGCCGCTACAAGGCCGAGGTTCGCCGCTGGCTCTGACTATTCCGCCGCTGCCGCCTGCGGGGCCGCGAAACCAGCATTCCCGGCATCTATGCCGCGGGCGACCGGCCGCGGTGATGCCCATGTAGGCCGGGTCCACCCCCGCTGTCGACATGGCGCGCACCCGTGCCCGCGGCGTGAGGTTGTGGCGCCTGGCGTAGGCCTCGCTCGCCACCAGCACGGCTGCCGCGCCATCGGTCAACGGCGAGGAGGTCCCGGCCGTCACCACGCCCTCGGCACGGAAGGCCGGCTGGAGCCCGGCCAACGCCTCCAGCGAGGTGTGCGGGCGGATGCAGCCGTCTTCCGCGACGAGTTCGCCCGAAGGCAGGCGGACCGGCGCAATCTCGTTTTGCAGCTTGCCGGCCTCGCGCGCCGCAGCCGCCTTGCGGTGCGAGTCGAATGCCATCTGCTCCTGGTCGGCGCGGCTCACCGCGTAGCGCTGCGCGACGTTTTCGGCCGTGTCGCCCATGGAAACGTAGGCGTCGGTCTCTTCGAACAGCTTCGGGTGCGGCGAGAAGCCGACGCCCCCCCTGCGGCAGCCCCGCCAACATCGATGCCAGGCGAGCGATGTTGTTGCCCTGCGGGCCCTCGGGATAGGCACAGCCGGCGATGACGTCCTCCAGTGTCACCGGGTCTATGCCCGCGCGCTCCACGAGCGCCGCGATCACATGGGCGGCCAGTGTGTCGGGCCGCACCTCGGCCAGCGCGCCCTTGCGCGCAAAGTGGAACGGGGTGCGGACATAGGTGCAGATCAAGGCATCGTCAGACATCGGAGACTCCTTGCGAAGGTTGGGCGTGCCCGGCGAGATCGGGATCTGCGTAGGCGCGCACGAAGAGATCCACCGCGGCGGCGACACGGAGGTCATCCGCGGGCACGGGGACATCGGGATCGGGACTGCCGGTCACCAGCAGCAGGAACTGGGAAGCGGCCAGGGATGGAGAGCCGCAACGGGAGCAATGGGACAGTATCTTCTCCAGGTGCTGTCGGTGCGGAGCGTGGCGCCGGTACCACTGCTCGAGATACGCCGCTGGGACCTGGGTAGACCGGCTCAGCATGCGGGTGATGGCCAGTGCCGCCGGATGCGCGGCCTGCCGAAGCAGTTCCCGCGCAACCGCGTTCAACTGCGCGCGCAGGGCGCCCCCGGCAGGGTTCGGCAGCGATGGTGCGGGCAGTTCCACCAGCCAGTGTCGGATGACGGCCTCAAACAGCCCTGCCTTGCTGCTGAAATGCGCATAGACGGTCGCTTTGGTCACGCCGGCCGCCTCCGCGAGCGCGTCCATGCTGGCGCGGTCGTAGCCGAATTCCGCGAATACCTCACTCGCGCCTCGCACGAGGTCCAGCCTCCTCGCACCCCGGGCCGATGGCGATCCTTCAAGGCGGGCGCCTTCAAGGGTCGCCTGCATTATTGGCGCGGCTCCCAGCGGCGAAGCAGTAGGCTGGCGTTGACTCCGCCAAAGCCGAAGCCGTTCGACAGCGCGTACTGGATCGGCATTTTCCGCGCGGCCGGGCCGACCAGGTTGAGGCCGTCGGCGGCCTCGTCGGGGTTGGTGAGGTTCAGCGTGGGCGGCACCACCTGGTCGCGCAGCGCCAGGACGGTGAAGATGGCTTCGATGCCGCCCGCGGCGCCCAACAAATGGCCGGTACTGGATTTGGTCGACGTAATTGCGGCCCCCGATCCGGTTCCGAACACGGAGCGGATGGCGGCCAGTTCGCCCCGATCCCCGACTTGGGTGGAGGTCGCATGGGCGTTGATGTGCTGGACTTCGCCGGGCGCAATGCCGGCCTGCCGCAGCGCCTGCTGCATGGCGCGCTGGGCGCCACTGCCATCCTCCGGGCCGGCGGTCAGGTGGTAGGCATCGGCGCTGGTGCCGTAGCCGACCAGCTCCGCCAGCGGGCGTGCGCCGCGTGCCAGCGCGTGTTCCAGTGATTCGATCACCAGCAGGCCGGCGCCCTCGGCCATGACGAAGCCGTCCCGGTCGCGGTCGAAGGGACGCGACGCTTCCCCGGGGCGGTCGTTGAATCCGGTGGACAGGGCGCGCGCCGCGGCAAAGCACCCGAGGGTGACGCGGTGGATCGCCGCCTCGGTGCCGCCGCACACCGCAATATCCGCTTCGCCGCTGCGGATCAGCCGGGCCGCATCACCGATGGCCTGCACCCCGGCCGCGCACGCGGTCACCGGCGCCCCGAGCGGTCCCGTGAAACCGTGCGCAATGGAGACGTGCCCGGCCGCCATATTGGCGAGAAACGAAGGCGCGGTGAATGGCGAGAGCCGGCGCGGTCCGCGGTCGTCCGTGGTGCGCACTGCCTCGGCGATGGCGCCGAAGCCACCGACGCCGGAAGCAATGATGGTGGCGGTGCGCTGGCGCTGTTCCTCGTCGGTTGGCTGCCAGGCGGCCTGCGCCAGGGCTTCCTGCGCGGCAACGAGCGCAAACTCGATAAAGCGGTCCATCTTCTTGCGCTCCTTGGCGGCGATGAAGCGCTCCGGGTCGTACCCGGCCTGCCCGTCCTCCGCCAGCGTTGGCACCTGTCCACCCACGGCGACGCCGGTGCCTTCGACCAGATCGGCAGACAGGGCGCGAATACCCGATTGCCCCGCCAACAGGCGGGACCAGGCTGTCTCCGTACCGCATCCCAGTGGCCCGACGGCTCCCGTTCCCGTCACCACGATTCGAACTGCATTGTGGACACTCATCGTCTCACCTCGCTTTCCTCATGAGCGGCGCCCCGCAGTGGGCTACCGCTTCGATAGTTTCTGCCCTCAGGACGTCGACACGTCGAACACAAAACAGGTTGTGGTCGCATGGGCATAGAGCCTGCCCTTTTCGTCTTGGACGCGGGCGTCGGCGGTGGCAACCCGGCGGCCGCTGTGGATCACCCTGCCGACCGCGCGCAAGGGGCCGGTCTTGTGTGAGGCCGGCCGCACGATGTTCACGCTGAGTTCTGTCGTAGTGTAGGAGCGCCCGGCCGGCAGCGTGGTCTGCACAGCACAGCCCAGGGCCGAGTCCAGGAGTGTGGCAAACCAGCCGCCGTGCACCGTGCCCAGCGGGTTGTAGTGCTGCGGCAGCGGGATGCCCTGGAACACGGCACTGCCGTCGTCCACCTCCAGCAACGTCATGTTCATGGTCTCGTTCATGGGCGGGTACGGCAGCTCGCCGTACATCATGGCTTCGAGAATCTCGCGCCCGGTCTTACCGGCGAGCCGTTCCATGGGGGCGAGGCCGGGCTTGCCGCCACCGGCAATCGAACGTTGCCGTGAGGCTTCCTGCTGGGCAGTCCAGTCGATGGTCGAAATGGTCATGGGCTCTCCCGATCGCTGCATGCGAAATAGTTTCAAACGCGACCTGACGTCCTCGCGAGGTTTTCAGGCGAGTCCAAATGTTTTCCTAAGGCCTTTCGCGACCGGGCCGGCTGGCATGAAACGGCGCAATTTGCTCAGCAGGGAGGCCTCGCCTTTGGGCGTACGGCGCATTTTCCAGGTACCCAAAGCGGCATCGACAATCGTGCTGGCGACCCCATCGGGCTGCGGTGCTTTACGGACATTTTTTTGAATGGCCTGGGAAACGACACTGCGCTCAGCGTCGTAGGCGGGGATTTTGGCGGCCGTTTCCGGCGCATTGATGTCCAGGTTGGTTTTGGTGAAGGAAGGCTCGACCAGCGCCACGCGAATGCCGAATTTACGCACCTCGTGATCCAGGGTCTCGGACAGCCCCTCTACCGCATGCTTGGATGCCGAATAGAGCCCCATGTACGGAGCCGGGAGAAAGCCCAGCACCGAGCTGATGTTGACGATGCGACCGGAACGCTGCTCGCGCATGTGCGGCAGCACCGCCTGCGTGGTGCGCAAGATGCCAAAAACGTTGGTGTCGAACAGCGACTGGGCTTCGGCAACCGACGTTTCCTCCGTCGCGCCGAGCAGGGTCACACCGGCACTGTTGACAAGCACGTCGATGCGCCCGGCCTGGGCGATGATGGTCTGGATTCCGCGTTGAACTGACGCCTCGTCGCGGATATCCATCTCGACCAGCTCGACACCCGCTATTGGCTGTGCTTTTGCCGAGTTGCGCACGGTGCCGAACACCCGACAACCCCGACTGGCAAATTTCTCTGCGGTGGCGCGGCCGATGCCTGATGACACGCCGGTGACAACGATAACTGTTGGATTCGACATAGTGGTTTCTCTCCGGTCAGGTCTCTCGATTAAGTAAATTCAGGATGTGGTATCTGTCTCACTGGCGGTGCCTTGTCCATCTGTCCCGCTGAAGGCACCCAGTCCTCGCGGGCCGGGCTGCCGCCGCTGCCGGGCTGGATCTTGAACCAGATCGAATACATGGCCGGCAGGAACACCAACGTCAGAACCGTGCCGGCAAAGGTGCCGCCGATCAGCGTGTAGGCGAGCGTGCCCCAGAACACCGAGTGCGTGAGCGGGATAAAGGCCAGGATCGCCGCCAGCGCGGTCAGGATCACCGGTCGCGCGCGCTGCACGGTTGCCTCCACCACCGCACGGAAGGGGTCCAATCCCGCCTGTTTGTTGTGCTCGATCTGCCCGATCAGGATCAGCGTGTTGCGCATCAGGATGCCCGACAGTGCAACCAGGCCGATCAGGGCATTGAAGCCGAACGACTGCTGGAACAGCAGCAGGATTGGTACCACGCCGATCAGCCCCAGCGGGCTGGTCAGGAACACCATGACCATCGCGGAGATGGAGCGTACCTGGAAGATGATGATGAGCAGGGTGGCCGCCAGCATGATGGGGAATATGGGCAGCATGGCTTTCGTCGCCTTGCCCGATTCCTCGATGGAGCCGGCCTCCTCGATGCGGTAGCCGCCCGGCAGTTTTCCCACAATGGGCTGAAGCTGACGGGTGATAGCCGTGGACAGGTCCGGCGGCTGCAAACCCTCAGCGATGTCGCCGCGCACGGTGATCGTCGGCATGCGGTCGCGCCGGCGTATGACCGGGTCCTCCATGCGCACCTCGACCTCGCCCACCTGCGACAGCGGGATGCGTTGCCCGTTGGCGCCGGCCAACGTGAAGTCGCCGATCCTGGCCGGATCGAGCCGGACGCCGCCGGCCGCACGGGCGGTGACCTGCACCGTGCGAATATCCTCGCGCACCGCGGTGACCGGCACACCGCTGAGCAGGAACTGCAGTTGCTGCGCCACATCGCTGGAGGTCAGGCCCAGGGCCTGCAGGCGGTCCTGCTGCAAGTTGAAGTGCAGCCTGGGCGTGCGCGTGCCCCAGTCGGCGTTGACCGTGCGCATCATCGGGCTGGCATCCATGACCTGTTGCACTTCAGCGGCGATTTCGCGCAACTTTTCCGGGTTCGGGCCGGTGACCCGGTAGGCGACCGGGAAGGGCGAGTAGGGGCCGAATGCCAGTTGGGTGACACGCACCTGTGCCTCGGGGGCAAGGCCATCGGCGATCGCCCGGCGCAGCCGGTGTTTCAGTGCCTCGCGCTCGTCCTGGCTGTCGGTGCGGATCACGATCTTGGCAAACGATGGGTCGGGCAACTCCGGCCCCATCGAGAAGAAGAAGCGCGGAGCGCCCTGGCCGACGTAGGCGGTGACGATCCTGGCCTCTTCCTGCCCCGCCAACCAGGCTTCCACCTTCGCCGTAGCGGTACTGGTCTGGGTGATCGAAGAGCCATAGGGCATCTGCACCTCGACCAGCACTTCGGGGCGGTCGGAGTTCGGGAAGAACTGCTTCTCGACGATCCCCATACCGAGTATGGCCAGCACGAAGAGACCGACAACCGAGCCGGCGACCAGCCACTTGCGCGCGATGACGCGCGCCAGCACCCGGCGCAAGCGGTTGTAGCGCGGCGTATCGTAGATAGCGGCGTGGCCGCCTTCGACTTTTTTAAAGTTGGGCAGCAGTTTGAAGCCCAGGTAGGGCGTGAAAACCACGGCCACCACCCAGGACGCGATCAGCGCGGTGCCGACGATCCAGAACATATTGCTGGTGTATTCGCCCGCGGCGGAGCGGGCAAAGCCATTGGGCATAAAACCGACCGCCGTCACCAGCGTGCCCGAGAGCATCGGTGCGGCGGTGAGGCTCCAGGCATAGGCGGCCGCGGCCGCGCGACTGAAGCCCTCTTCCATCTTCACCACCATCATTTCGATGGCGATGATGGCGTCGTCCACCAGCAGGCCCAGCGCCAGGATCAGGGACCCCAGGGTGATGCGGTCGAAGTTCTTGCCGGTTGCGGCCATCACCACGAAAACCGCCGCCAGTGTCAGCGGCACGGCCGCGGCGACCACCAGGCCCGCGCGCCAGCCCATACTCAGAAAACTCACCAGCATGACCACCAGCAGCGCGGCGAAAAATTTGACCATGAACTCGTCCACCGCGGCGCTGATGTTGACGGCCTGGTCCGTGACCTTGGTCAGGCTCATGCCCAGAGGCATCTCGGCGTTGATCGCAGTCACCTCCTCGTCCAGCGCCACACCCAGGTCGAGCCCGTTCCAGCCTTCGCGCATGATGATGCCCAGCAGCAGGGTGGGTTCGCCGCCGCTGCGCACCAGGAAAGTCGCCGGGTCTTCATAGCCGCGCTTGACCGTGGCAACGTCCGACAGCTTCAGGGTACGGCCCTGCGCCACCACCGGCGTGTCGCGGATCTTCTGCAATTCGTCGAAGGCGCCCTCCAGGCGAATGAACACCTCCGGCCCCTGGGTTTCCACAGAGCCGGCCGGGGTCAGGGCATTCTGACCATTGAGCGCGGCGAATACCTGTTGCGGGCTGACGCCCAACGTCGCCAGGCGCTCATGGGAAAACTCGACATAGATGCGTTCGGACTGCTCGCCGATGATGTTGACCTTTTTAACGCCCGGTACGTGCAGCAACCGCTGACGCAGCGTCTCCGCGTCGCGTACCAGCAGGCGCTGCGGCTCGCCGTTGGCCTTGAGCGCGTAGAGGGCAAAGGTGACGTCCGCGTACTCGTCGTTGACCATGGGCCCGATCACGCCGGCCGGCAGGTTGATGGCCTCGTCGCCGACTTTCTTGCGGGCCTGGTAGAACTGCTCCTGCACTTCCGAAGGCGGCGTGCTGTCGAGCAGGGTCAGGGTGGTGAAAGCCAGGCCGGGCCTGGTGTAGGTTTCGGTGCGGTCATACCAGCGCAGCTCCTGCAGGCGCTTTTCGACCTTCTCGGCCACCTGGTCCTGCATTTCCTGCGCGGTGGCCCCGGGCCAGGCGGTAACGATGGTCATCACCTTGATCGTAAAGGAGGGGTCTTCCGCCCGCCCCAACTGGAAGAAGGAAACGAGCCCGGCCACGGAGATCAAGAAGATCAGGAACAGGGTGATGGAGCGCTCGCGCACAGCGAGCGCCGACAGGTTGAAGCGACCTTCTTTCACTGGCGTTCCTCCCCTGCCACGGCCTGGCCGGCCACCCGCACCCGCTCGCCTTCGCGCAGCAGGTGCGCGCCAAGAGCGACTATGCGGTCGCCTTGCCCGAGCTGACCGGCGACGAGCGCGCCATCGTCATCCAGGCTCAGGATCGCGACCGGCCGCCAGTGAACCGCTGTCGGCTCGCCGCTGATGACCCACACGCCCGGTCCCTTGCCCGCATCGAACAGCGCGCCGATCGGCACCCGAAAGCCATTCTGCGCAGACGGACTCCCATCCGCGATCTGGATGGTGACGGTGGTGCCCAACGGCGCCTCGGCCAGTTCTCCCTCCAGCACATAGCGCGCCTCGAAAGTGCGGGTCTGGCGGTCGGCGGTATCCGAGAGCTGCCGCAACCTGGTCGGAACGGTCACGTCTTCTTTGCCGAAGAGCCTGGCCTGCCCGGTGGAACCGATCGCGGGGCGCAGGGTTTCCGGCAACTGGACCACGGCTTCGCGCGGTCCGGCGTGGGCCAGGCGCACCACCACCTGGCCGGCGTTGACCACCTGGCCGGGTTCGACCAGCGTTTCCATGACCACACCGTCGGCATCGGCCAGCAGCGCCGCATAGCGGGTCGCATTGCGGGCCACTTCGGCCTGGGCCTCGGCCGCCCTGAGTTGCGCCTCGGCGGCGTCCGCCGCCGCCTTGGCCTGGTCGTAGGCCGAAACCGATACCGCGCCGGTTGCCTGGAGGCGGCGGTAGCGGGCCTCGTCATCCGCCGTCTGCTTCGCCCGGGCGCGCGCAGCGGCGACGGCTTCCTGTTGTGCGTGCGCGGCGAGTTTCAGGTCGACGGGGTCAATGCGCAGGAGCGGCTGGCCGCGCCGGACGCTTTGCCCGGTGTCCACCAGCCGCTCCAGTACCTTGCCGGAGACGCGAAAGCCCAGGTCGCTCTGGACCCGGGCGGCTACGGTGCCGGTAAAGGCGCGTGTTGCGGAGTTTGCCCCCTGAACGGTGACGGCGCGCACCAGCGGCGCCTCGGTGCGCGGATCGGGCTGCGTTGCTTTGCCGCAGGCGACCAGCGCAAACGGCAATGCACAGAGGGCTGTGAGTGAAATGAAGCGATGGCGGAGCATGAGAGTCCCCTTGGTGAATCAGTCAGGGTTCTCACTATGAGGCTGGTGACCAAATTAGTCAATAGTCACCACTGATTTATTGTTGCCCCGTACCTCATGGCGACAGGCTGCGGAGCACCAGGCCGGACAGCTGGGCCGGCGCTTCGTCGGTGTAATCGAAGCTGTACTGCAGGAGTAGCGGGTTGAGGTAAGGCCGCATCACCAGGTAGATCGCCGCCGCGGTTTCATCGAGGGGGGTCTTGCGTTCGAAATCCCCGCTTTGCCGGCCTTCCTGCAAGATGTCCTGGAGCAACTGCTGTATGCGTTCCTCATAGGCGCACACCACCTGCCAGCGTTCGGTAGCCGCCGAAGCCGCGATCTCGTAGAGCTTGCGATCCTCGGAAAACAAGTGAAGGTTCGCTTCAACGATCGCCTTGAACATGCGCCGCAGCTTGTCCGGCGGCCGATCGGCCTCGTCGACGGCCGCTCGAATCTCGGTTTCGATCTCGCGCACGCAGTTGGCGCAGATCATCTCGCCGATGGCCTGCTTGGACGCGAAGAACTTGTAGATGTAAGCCTTCGAGAAGCCGATGGCCTTGGCGAGATCGGAGACGGTGGTCTTCTGGTAGCCGTAGCGGCTGAAGTACTCGGTGGCCGCGGCGACGACCTGATCGCGCACATCGTGATCAGCCGGGCCGCGGGACGAAACTGGATAAGTATTTGCTTTGCTCATGGGGGACAGCTTACCGCTGGCCGCAAAGATTGACAACGGGTGACCAATACGTATTATGGTCACAACGCTGAGGTCCAGCTCCCTTTCTCTTGCTGCGGAAAAAAACCATGCTGCCCAAACGCACCCGCCCCATACTCATCGCCATACCCATCGTTGCCAGTCTTTCGGCAGGCTGCGCTGTCGGCCCCGATTACGTCCAACCCGATATGCCCATGCCGGAACAGTACCTGGGTCAGGCGGCAGTAGATCAACGGCCTGCCGATGTGAGCGCCGACATCCTCACCTGGTGGACGGGTTTCGACGATCCACAACTCACTCAATTCGTCGCGCTTGCGCTGGAGCAGAACCTCGATCTCGCGCAGGCGTCCGCTCGCGTCGCCCAGGCCCGCGCGGGGCTCGGGGCGGCAAATGCCGCCTTGCTGCCCTCCGGCAACATCAGCGGCCAGGCAGCCAGGGCCTACCAGTCGGTTGAAACGCCGCTGGGGCAGGTCCTGAACACGGCGCCCGGTTTCGACCGCTACGGCAACGTTTACCAAGCCGATCTCGGCGCGAGCTGGGAACTGGACCTGTTCGGCGGCCTGCGTCGCGGGCGGGAAGCGGCCCTTGCCGAGTATCAGGCTTCGGAGGCTGGCGCGGCGGCGACACGGCTGGCGGTGGCGGCGCAGACTGCCGACATCTACATCGGCATCCGCGGACTGCAAACCCGCCTCGACGTTGCCCACCAGCAGGTGCAGACGCAACAGGAACTACTCTCGATGATCAATCTCCTCTATGGCCAGGGGTTGGCAGCCGAACTTCAAGTGCGGCAGGCCGAAGGTGCGCTTGCCCAGGTCCGGGCAACCGTACCGGCCCTTGAGGCGGGATTGGACGCGGCCATGAACTCCCTGGATGTGATGCTGGGCTCGCCGCCAGGCACCCACCGGGCGGAACTGGCCGAAATCCAGACCATTCCAGCTGCACCGAAGATCACAGCGATGGGGACGCCGGGCGACCTGCTCAGGCGCCGGCCCGACCTGATCGTGGCCGAGCGGCGCCTGGCCGCGGCGAACGCGCGTATCGGTGGCGCCATCGCCGAGTATTACCCCAAGTTTTCCCTGGGTGGACTGATCGGCAGCGCGACATCGGTGTCCGATGCCAACCTGTTCACCAGCGACGCCAGCCAGGCCACCGGCGTGCTGGGCCTGCGCTGGCGCCTGTTCGATTTTGGCCGTATCAATGCGCAGATCGACCTGGCCAGGGGCCGGGAGGCCGAGATGCTATCGACCTATCGATTGGCCGTATTGCGTGCCACAGAGGATGTGGAAAACGCCTTCTCGGCCCTGGTCAAGCGCGAGGAACAGGCTGCCGTGCTTGCACAGGGCGTGGACTCCCTCGGCCGCGCACGGGACGCCTCCTTTGCGGCCTACCAGGAAGGCGCTGTGAGTCTGATCGAAGTCCTGCAAGCCGACGAAAATTTGCTGCGCGCCGCCGATGCGCGGGCGCAGGCGCAAACCGAAACTGCACGCGCGGCGGTCGCTGCCTTTAAGGCGCTCGGTGGTGGCTGGCAACCCGGCGAACCTGAAGCGATCGCGGTCAGGTAAAGAAAAAAGAGGCTGACATGCAATACCCTGCAAACTGAAACCTGAATGTCGAGCTGGCGTGATGACCGAGTTATCGTCGAGCGTAAATCGAAGTCCAGTGCCGCCGGCAAGACAATTGACCGCTGAGATGTTGGCCGGGCCGATCGCGCTAGTCATGCTTCGCCTGGCCCTGCCGACCGTTGCGGTTCTGGTGGTTCAGACCTTTGTCGGAGTAATGGAGACCTACTTCGTCAGCTCGCTCGGGGCAGATGTTCTGGCCGGGGTCGCCGTCGTTTTTCCAGTACTTATGCTGATGCAAATGATGGCGAATGGGGGCATTGGCGGCGGCCTGGCCTCGGCAGTAGCGCGGGCATCCGGCGCCGGCCGATGGGGGGATGCGCAGGCGCTGGTCTGGCATGGTGTCGTTATCGCCGGTGTCATGGGGGGCGCCATTGCCGGGTATGGCATCGCCTCAAGGCTGGATTACCTGCAAGTCCCCCTGTTATTTGGCCTTGGCACCGCCATCATGCCCATGGTCGGAGTCAACCTCGGAGCGGGGCAAGTGCAACGCGCGCAGCGCATCGCATGGATTGGCACGGCCATTGCGTTTGCCTTTACGGAATTCATCGGGCTCAGCGTCGCGGCATTTCCACAGATCTGGCTCACCATTTTTAGTGACGAACAACAAGTACTGGCGGCGGGCGCGAGCTATCTGCGGAACGTTGCACCCTTCTATGGCGCGATCGGAGTCGGCATGGCTCTCTATTTCGCCGGCCAGGGGGCAAAGCGTGTGCTCTGGCCAGTATTGGCCGGAACGGCACGTATGATCATCGCGGCCCTTGTGGGGTGGTTGGCAGTCACGCATTTTGATGTGGGCTTGCCGTCGCTTTTCCAGATCGTCGCTCTGAGCGCTTTTGTGTATGGCGCCATAACGGTAGCGGCAACCCTCGCAGTCGGACGAGCAAATCGTTTAGCGATGACTACTGGCGCTTGAATCGGAGTGGTCGATCTACAGAACAGCATCTTTTCCCTATAGGAGCCCTACTAAACCGTATTGGGGCTAACCCCCGCAGCCACCTCCGAGAACAACCAATCGCGGAAGGCTTTCAACCTCGGCAGGCTGGCGCACTCGGGCCGGTAGACCACGTAGTAAGCCAGAGTCGAAACGAACTCGATCTCCCTCAACAGCCGCACCAACCGACCCGCGGCCAGGTCATCGCGCGCCATAACACTGCGGGCGAGCGCGACGCCCTGCCCTTCGATCGCCGCCTGCAGGACGGCGGCGGAATTGTTGATCTTCATACCGCGGGTGGCGGCCACATCCGTCACGCCCGCTTTCTGCAGCCACACACTCCAGGTAGGGAAGCCCGTGTGGCCGTCCATTGATAAATCGTGGATCAGGGTCTCCCGGACCAGATCACCCGGCTTTTGCAGGCGCCCGTGCTCCCGTAGCAACTTGGGTGAGCATACCGGGTAGACCTCCTCATCCATCAGCTTCTCCGCCGTCATTCCCTGCCAGCTTCCCGCGCCGTAGCGCACGCCGATATCGATCCCCTGGGCCACGAAATCCACCGGCTTGAGGTTGGTGTCCAGTCGCACGTCCGTGTCGGGCCAAGCGGTCTGGAAGCTTTCGAGGCGCGGCAGCAACCACTTGGCGGCAAAGGCAGGGCTGACTGCCACGGTGAGCACTCCGCTGGTCGATCCCTCCTTGAGTCGTTCCAGGCCCAGCGCCAGCCGGTCGAAACCCGCGCGGATATCCGGCAATGCGTGTTCGGCCACGTCGGTGGGGACCAGCCGCACCCGCCCGCTGGCCGCCCGGTGGAACAGGGGCGTGCCCAGCCATTCCTCCAGGGTGCGCACCAGTTGGCCGACCGCGGCGGGGGTGACGTTGAGTTCGGCCGCCGCCGCGGAAAAGCTCTGGTGGCGGGCGCTGGCCTCGAAGGCGCGCAATGCGTTCAGGTGCACGGGAGATTTCATAACGATAAAGTTTTTCTTTCAGTGATAGACACTTTATCTCATTTGTCGGCTATAGCAAATAAGCGAAGAATCCCGCTCAAGCCATGGATCTACCACCTGTTGATCCGCGGCCGGCGCCGGGAGCCCCAGACGCTGCCCGGGATGAATAGTTTTTCTTCCTATCCCTATAGAGAGTAGAGAGGTCTCACAATGAGCAATCAATTCAAAGGCAAGAAGCTGCTGGTCGTCGGCGGCACCAGCGGTATGGGCCTGCAGACGGCCGGGATGGTCCTCGCCGAAGGCGGCAACGTGGTGATCGTGGGTCATCGCGCGGAAAAGACCGAGGAGGCGCGCAAGGAACTGGCCGGCCTGGCCCAGGGCGGCCAGGTCGCGGCGCTGACGGCAGACCTGGCCAGCGAGGAGGGGCTGGCCGAGCTGCTCAAGGCCATCGACGGGCAGCACGCGGACATCGACCTGCTGGTCAACGCGGCCGGTGTCTTCTTCCCCAAGCCGTTCCTGGAGCACCAAGACGCGGACTATGACCAGTACATGAAACTGAACAAGGCGTTCTTCTTCATCACCCAGAAGGTCGCCGCCAACCTGGTCGCCAGGGACCGCCCGGGCGCGATCGTGAATATCGGTTCCATGTGGGCCAAGCAGGCCATAGCGGCGACCCCGTCGTCGGCCTACTCCATGGCCAAGGCGGGCCTGCATTCCCTGACCCAGCAGTTGGCCATGGAACTGGCACCCAAGCGCATCCGCGTCAACGCGGTGTCACCGGCGGTGGTGCAGACCCCGATCTACGAGGGCTTCATCCCCAAGGACGAAGTGAAAAGCGCCCTGGAAGGCTTCAACGACTTCCACCCGATCGGCCGTGTGGGCACCTCGCAGGATGTGGCCGAAGTGATCATTTTCCTGCTGTCGGACAAGGCGAGCTGGGTCACCGGCGCCATCTGGGACGTGGATGGCGGCGTGATGGCCGGCCGCAACTGATTCTCACCGCCGGGCGCGACTGCAGCTCCCTTCACACCAAGAAGGCCGTCGAGCGCGGCGCCACGCTGGCGGAGATCTCCGAGGCGCTGGGCGTCGCCATCGCCCTGAATGCGGGCGCCGCGCTGACCTACTCGGCGCGTGTGCTCGAAGCCCACGCGCAACTGCCCAATCAGTAAGTCGCACCGGGATGGCCGGCTACCCAGGCCGCCCTCCCCCCAAATTTGTGGAAGAAGGCCTATGCTCGTCAACGCAGATTTCTCGCGCCGCGCCATCGTCACGCCCGATCAGTACCAATGGATTGCCTCCCCCCAGGGCGGCGTCGAGCGCGTGATGCTGGACCGGCTGGGCGGGGAGAGAGCCCGCGCCACCAGCATCGTGCGCTACGCGCCCGATTCCCACTTCCCGCGTCACCGGCACCCGGGTGGCGAGGAGGTCCTCGTCCTTTCCGGTACCTTCTCCGACGAGAGCGGGCACTATCCGGCAGGCTGGTACCTGCGCAATCCGCCGGGTTCACGTCACCAACCCTTCAGCGATGAGGGCGCCATCATTTTCGTCAAGCTCTGGCAGATGCGTCCGGACGAGAAGCCCCGCGTGTGCATCGACACCCACGATCCGGCTGCCTGGCATCGCCGGGGCGGCCGCGAGGTGTGTCCGCTGTTCTCGAGCGAGGGCGAGCGGGTCTGCCTGCATCGCCTGGCGCCGGGTGAAGCCCTGTTCGCCGATCCGGTGAACAGCGCCGAACTGCTGGTGCTGGACGGTGCGCTGGTGGCAGGGGACCAGTCCTACGAGCGCGGCAGTTGGATACGCCTGCCCGCGGGCAAGTACCCAGAATTCACCGCCGGTGCCAAGGGCACCACCCTCTACCTCAAGACCGGCCACCTCGCCGACATGGCGCTGGAGATATAGACATGCAGACAGCGCACATCGCCATCGTCGGCGGCGGATTGAGCGGCCTGTATGCCGCCTATCTGCTGGAGCAGAAAGGCATTGGGGACTACGTGCTTCTCGAGGCGCGCGATGTTCCCGGAGGCCGCATCCTATCCGTCTCCCCTTCGGGACATCCGGCCGCTGGGGCGGATGCCATCGACCGCTTCGACCTGGGCCCGTCCTGGTTCTGGCCCGGCTTCCAGGCCCAACTGGACCAGCTTGTCCGCGACCTGGATCTTGCGCGCTTCGAGCAGTTCGAGGCCGGCGACGCCTTGGTGGAGCGCACGCCCAGCGAGCCTCCCGTGCAGACGCGCGGCTACGTGAACTCGCCGGCCTCGATGCGCCTGGTGGGCGGCATGGGCGCGCTGATCGATGCCCTGCGCCGCCGCTTGGATGAAACGCGAATCATCACCGGCCAGGCGGTGCGCCGCCTGCGCAGTAGCGGTCCCCACATCGAGTTGGACAGTGAAGACGCCGCAGGCCAAATGACGACCTGGCGCGTCGGGCAGGTGCTGCTGGCGCTGCCGCCGCGCCTGGTCGAGCACAGCATCGAGTTCACGCCGGCCCTGCCGGAGGCACTGGCGCGGCAATGGCGCGGGACGCCCACCTGGATGGCGCCGCACGCCAAGTACTTCGCCATCTACGACACGCCCCTCTGGCGCGAGCAGGGCCTGTCCGGCGAGGCCCGCAGCGCGCGGGGGCCTTTGGTTGAAATCCACGATGCCTCCATGCCCGGCGGCAGCGCGGCGCTGTTCGGCTTCTTCGGGGTGCCGGCGCGCGTTCGCAAGGGTGTGCCCGAGGACATGCTCCGCTCCCATTGCCGCGCGCAGCTCGCGCGCCTGTTCGGACCGCAGGCGGCGACGCCCAGGATGGAGCTCATCAAGGACTGGGCGCAGGACCCCTACACGGCCACCGCCGCCGATCTGGACAGCGCCGGCCATCACGCCGAAGCCCCTGCCGCCACGGCCCCGTCCGGCCCCTGGCGCGGCCGCCTGATAGGCATCGCCAGCGAGTGGTCACCGCAGTTTCCGGGCTATGTCGCCGGCGCCGTCGAAGCCGCGAGCCTGGGTGTGCAGGCGCTGCCCGAATTCACCTCCGACGACTTGGAGCAAAGACTTTGAAGACCAGTTACCGCGCCATGCAAATAACCCGACCCGGAACCCTCGAGCTGGTGAAGCGCGAGACGCCTGCGCCGGGTACCGGAGAAGTGCTGATCGAGGTCGAGGCCTGCGGCATCTGCGGCGCGGATGCCGCAGACATCGAAGGAGCCGATCCTACCCTGCAGTCGCCGCGCGTGCCCGGCCATGAGGTCGTCGGCCGCATCGCCGCGCTCGGCGCCAACACCCCTTCGCTCTGGACGCTGGGACAGCGCGTGGGCGTGGGCCGGCTGGGTGGCCACTGCAATGAATGCGCCCAGTGCCGCCAGGGACACTTCCAGCTCTGCCAGAACCAGCCCTTCGTCGGCGCCACCTGCGACGGAGGTTACGCCGAAATGATGCTGGCGCGCAGCACCGGGCTGGTATCGATCCCGGATGAACTCAGTTCCGAAGAAGCCGCGCCCATCCTGTGCGCGGGGCTCGCCACCTTCAACGCGCTCAAGAAATCCGGGGCACAGGCTGGCGATCTTGTCGCTATCCAGGGGATTGGCGGCCTGGGCCACCTCGCCGTTCAGTATGCGCGCCGCATGGGATTTAAAGTCGTTGCCATCGGACGCGGTACGGATATCGCCAGCGAAGCCTTGACTCTTGGGGCGCACGTCTATATCGATACCAACACCGAGGAGGCCGTTGCCCGGCTACAGGCAATGGGCGGAGCGCAGGTGATCCTGACGACTATCACCAACAGCGCCGCCGTTTCGCCGCTTATGCCGGCGCTGGCACCACGCGGAAGGCTACTCGTAGTGGGTGTTGGCAAAGAGCCCCTCACGGTATTGCCAGGCCTGTTGGTGGCCGGTGAACGGATGGTGCAGGGAACGATCACCGGTACACCATTCGAGTCCGAAAAGACACTGGATTTCAGCGTACTCGCCGACGTCCGCCCAATGATCGAGACCATGCCCCTGGAGAGGGCTCAGGATGCGTACCAACGAATGATGTCCGGCGAGGTGAAGTTCCGGATGGTGCTGACCATGGGCAATCAGAATTAAGGAAATTATTGTGGGAAACGATTTTTCAGCAGAGATCAATGACGCTTCAGCTGGCAAAGCTGGCTCCAGTTTCGATGCAGTGATCGATCGCGAGAACTCAAACTCGATGAAGTGGGCAGTAGGGGAAAAACTCCTCGCCGCAGACGAATTCGAGGCGCGGCCCTTGCCGATGTGGGTTGCGGATATGGACTTCCGCTCCCCCCAGCCCGTCATAGACGCGCTGCACGAGGCAGTGGAGCACGGCGTTTTCGGCTACCCCGGCGGCGCCACCGACAGCTATGTCGATGCGGTTGTCGGCTGGCAGGCCAGGCGCTTCGGATGGGAGCTGGCCAGGGAGTGGGTGATCCAGACCTCCGGCATCATCACCAGCCTGAAGACGGCCGTGCAGACTTTTTCCGCGCCGGGCGACACAGTGCTGATCCAGCCTCCCGTCTATGCCCATTTCCACAACGACGTTCTGATAAACGGACGCCATCTGACCTATGCGCCGCTCGAACGCACAGAGACGGGCTACCGCTTTAACGAAAAAGTCTTCGAGGCCGCAATCCGGGACAACACCAGGCTCTTCATTCTCAGCCACCCGCACAATCCAACGGGCAATGTCTGGTCCGAGGAGGAGTTGCGGACCATGGGAGAGATCTGCCTGAGGCACGGCGTTCTCGTGATCTCCGACGAGATCCACCAGGACCTGATCATCAACCCGGCAAAAAAGCACATTCCCTTCGCATCACTCGGCGAAGAATTCGCGCAGAACAGCATCACCTGCACGGCACCGAGCAAGACGTTCAACCTGCCCGGCCTGCAAAGCGCGAATGTCTTCGTGCCGAACCGGCGCCTGCGCGAGGAACTGCTCCGGCAGTACGAGAGGAATATGTTCCCGCTGGTCAACACCCTCGGGATGGTCGCCGCGGAGGCTGCGTATTCACACGGGGAGCCGTGGCTGGAGGAAATGCTGGCCTACCTTCGCGGGAACCACGCCCACTTTGCCAACGCGATCAACGGCGCTACCGCGAAGATTGAGGTCCTGCCGGCGGATTCACTTTACCTGGCCTGGATGGACTGCCACGGGCTCGGAATGGATGCGGAGGCGCTCGACAAGTTTATGCTGACCAGGGCCCGGCTCTGGCTGGATAAGGGGCAGAAGTTCGGTATCGAGGGTCACGGCTACATGCGTGTGAACCTCGGCTGTCCCCGCGCCACGGTCGACGAGGCCATCAGCCGGCTTACCGCCGCACTGGCTGGACTCTAACGGAGGGTCGACCTCATCTTTTAATATTCAAAACTGTAATCCAGGTACAGTCGCTGCTCATCAGGAAGAGCGGCGCGGCTCTGCGGTGCCGACTGGTAATTGGCGTAGCGCAACTGGACGCGCTGCCGGCGGTCAATTTTCAGGATAAGGTCGAGGTCAAATTCTCGGCCCCAGTCGATATCGCCGGCGGCGCTTTCAAAGAAGTGGTAGCGCGCGTCGATTTTCAGCGGGGATTTCCTCCAGCTCGCCTCTATCGCGCGGTCCACCATTCCCACGCGGTCGATGGCGAAGGCCTTGTCGGCCCAGCCCTGGAAGTCGTGCGCCGACGCCAGCGGGGTGACAAACCCCACTCCCCCACTGGCACCCAGGCGCTCCCGCTGCAGCGCCACTTCGAGGGAGTGCAGAGCCAGCGCAAGCTCAATGCGCGCGTAGGTATTTGTCGGCGCGCCCTCGACCCGCATGCGCTTTTGCAGGGCGCCCTCGATTTCCGACCGCCACTGCAAACCGGCGACACGGCGCTCGAAACTGTAGCGCATACCGAGGCTGCGGTTGGAATCCGGCTCGGCATCGCGATTGTCGATGTGATAGTAATAGAAGCCCAGGTCACTGAAATCCCACTCGTTGAAATGGGCGTTAACCAGGTGGCTGTTGTGTTCATGATCCCCCCAAAAGCCACTCTCCTCCGGATCGCCGCCCCCGGAATAATAGCCATCGCTCCGGGGCTCCCCGTCGGCATCGTCACCGAAAATACGGTTGGCATTGGCGATGTAGGCATAAAACAGCCTGGACGCGCTGAACAACTCGTAATTGGCCGAGAGCGCATCGAAGGTCTGGTCGTTCTGCCAGTAGCCGTTGGAACCGACAAACCGCTGGTTGTCCAGTTCGATACGCTGGCGACCCAGCAGCACTTCCGCCTGTGAAAAAGTCAGGCCCAGTGCCGCCTGGTTGACCTCCGTACCCGGCACGTCGGGGATCAGGGGCCTGTCGTTGAAGCGAACACCATCGCTGTGCTCATCCCTCCAGCCGGTGGCGACGTGATCGATTTCGGCCAGGGTGGAAAACGTCTCGCTCCAGTGGGACTGGAGCGCGAAACGCAGCAGCAGGGAAGTCGCGCGGCCGTCTGTATTTACAGTATCGACAGAAGCGCCGCGCAGGCGGGATTCGAAATGCAGGTCGTGCTCTTGCGCCGCCGCGGGTCGGGCAATGACCAAACTCAATCCGAGCGCGAGGCCGAGCGACAGTACGCGCCGGAAGCTACCAGTCGTCGGCATTGCCGTCGTGCAGGAAGGTGACATGGCGCATTTTGTCCATTTCTTCATAGAGCGGGTCCGGCATGGGGTTTTGCCGGCAATCCATATAACGCATCCCCGGAAGGGAGTGAATATCGACGTGCTCAAGCTGGTTGTCGAAGATATAAATCTTTGCGAGTTTTGGCAGTTTTTGATAGTGAAATGCCTGTAGCTTGTTGCTATTGGCTTTCAGCAACTTGAGTTGGGGCAGGTTCTCCAGCGACAGGGATGCCAACTCGTTGCCGAACAGATACAGGGTTTCCAGGGAAGGCAGGTCGGCGACCTCCAGCGTTTGCAGCTGGTTGCGGGCCAGGTTCAGCGCTTCAAGCTTCTCCAGCGCCGGCAGCTGGGCACGAGCGATGCGGTTTTTGTGCAGGGAAAGGCTTTTAAGGTTGGCGAATGCGGCCAGCCCCGACAGGTCTTCTATCGCCTCGCCATGGCAGCGGATGTCGGTTACCTGATCGGCGGAGGTCCAACCGTTTTTCTTCGCGAGCCGGGCGACACAGTCGGCAAAATGCGGGTCCACGAGACCAAACTCCGCACTCCACCCCAGCGGCGCCAGAAAAACCATCAGCACGGCGAGCGGGAGGCCGCGTCTTAAAATTCCTGTCATCGTCCTGGCCAATTCAACAACGGCCCCGCATCGTAGCACATGGAAAATTCGGTGACGAACCGCGGCCGACGGCATTGTGAACGCGGTCACTCCAGCCGCCCCGGGCGCCGCGTCAGGCACTCTCATTCAGGCGCACGCAGACCCCTTTGGCAAGCAACGCCTCACTGGGCTCGTCGATCGCACTGCCACCGTATTCTTCGCGCGTCAACATCAGGTAGGCGGAGTCGCGGATCAGGCGATAGCCCGCCTCGTCGAGTTTCAACACCGACTGCTGCTCGTCGAAAACCAGCAACGGCCTCACCTGCCCGTCGCGGCGCGACGCCGCCCACAACTGCAGGCTGTGATCCTGGAAGTCCAGCGTTTGCTCCCATTTCAGCCAGAGCTGCCTGCCATCGCTGGAGGTCAAGGCGGTCAGCATCGGCGCACCATCATCGGCGAGCAGCACCGCGACATAGTCGGCATTTGGCAGTGCCGGCACGCCCTCGCGCTCGAAGGCCCAGAAGGCCACGGTGAACACCCAGGCGAACGACAGCGCCAGGGCAGCGTACTTCCACGGCCATTGCCACCCGCGAACGCCCTGCCGCCCGAGGCCACTTTCCCGACCGATGCGGGCCTGGATCGCGGTCCAGGTGGAGGCCTTCGGGGCGCGGACCTGAGTGTGGTCCTGGATCGCCATCAGCTGCTCCTCCCAAAAACTGACTTCGCGCTGGAGCCGGGAATCCCCGCGCAGGCGCGTGACAAATGCGGCGCGCTCTTCGCCGGGCAAGGTGCCGGTGACATACTCGAATGCGAGCCCCCGGTCTAATTCACCAGCTCGATCTTCGTTTGCAGACATTCTTTCAATCTCTCGGAGCCCCGGCGCAGCCAGGACTTAACCGTGTTGACTTTGGCATCCAGAGTTACCGCCAGTTCCTCGCGCGAATAGCCGTAAAGGTAGGCCAGTTCGATGCATCGCCCGACCTTTGCGTTCAGTTCCCGCAGGCACTCGTTGATCGCCTTTCGGTCCCGCCCCTGTTCAACCAGGCTGTGCGGTGTATCGCCGCTGCTGGCGCTTTGGAGACATTGCTCTTCATCATCGGCATCCACAGGACGGCGCCGGTGCTTCGCTTCCGACTTGACCAGGTCCAATGCCCGGTAGCGCACGATACTGGTCATCCAGGTCAATGGCCTGGCCAGGTGCGGCCGGTAAGAGGCGGCGTTCTGCCATATCTGCACAAAGGCGTCCTGCAGCACTTCGTTGCTCAAGTCGTCGCTTCCGACTATGCGGTAGGCAATGCTGTTGAGGAAGGCACCACAGTGCCCGTACAGCTGTTGCAGGGCCTGCTGATCATTGATCGCACAGCGCGCGATCAATGTCGCCAGCTCATCGTCTTTCGCTTCCATTGGGCGTCACATTCCGGTTGGACTACACCTGAATCGCGGCTTCGGCACCGAATCAGGCTCCACAACACCACTGTACGACGATGAGCCGCAAAAAGTTGCAGCTGGCATCGATTCCGGAACCCAGAGGCAACCCTGAAGATCGCTGACTCGCGCCATTCCTGGCACTCTCTCGGGCGCTTTCGGCATCCAAATTTGATCCAGACACATTGGTCGCGGCCGTGGACCGCCCCTGCTGGGTAGTCCGGCGGCGGTCAGCCGATCCTGCGGATGCCCACCGCGTGGCGCAGCTGCTCGATAAAGGGGGCCGCATAGGCGCGGGCCTTGTCGGCGCCCTTCTCCAGTTCCACCTCTATCTGCGCCGGGTTCGCCAGCAGTGCGTTGTAGCGCTCGCGGGCCTCGCTGATCTGGCCGTTGACCAGCTCGAACAGCTGCTTCTTGGCCTCTCCCCAGGCGATACCCTCCTCGAAGGCCACGCGCATTTCCGCGGTCTGCTCTTGTGTGGCGAAGGCCTGCCAGACCTGGAACACGGTGGAGGTCTCCGGGTCTTTCGGCTCGCCCGGCTCCAGCAGGTTGGTCTTTATCTTGTTGATATGTTTTTTCAGCTGCTTTTCCGGCAGGAACAGCGGGATGGTGTTGCCGTAGCTCTTGCTCATCTTGCGCCCGTCGAGCCCCTGCAGCACGGCTACGTGGTCATCCACCACCGCCTCGGGCAGGGTGAAGTAGTCGCCGTAGTGGTGGTTGAATCGCTGGGCGACGTCGCGCGCCATCTCGATGTGCTGCACCTGGTCCCTGCCCACCGGCACCTTGTTGGCATTGAACATCAGGATATCCGCGGCCATCAGGATGGGGTAGCTGTAGAGACCCATGGTGATGCCGAAGTCGGAGTCCTCGCCGTCGGCGCGGTTCGCGTCCACCGCCGCCTTGTAGGCGTGGGCGCGGTTCATCAGGCCCTTGGCGGTCATGCAGGTAAGCAGCCAGGTCAGCTCCGGGATTTCGTGAATGTCCGACTGGCGGTAGAAGACCACGTTGTCGGTATCCAGCCCCAGGGCCAGCCAGGCGGCGGCAATCTCCAGGGTGGACTGGTGCACCTTTTCCGGTTCCTGGCACTTGATCAGCGCGTGGTAATCGGCCAGGAAGTAGAAAGACTGGTTGTTCTCGTCCCGGCTGGCGGCGATGGCGGGGCGGATGGCGCCCACGTAGTTGCCCAGGTGGGGAGTGCCGGTGGTGGTGATGCCGGTCAGTACGCGCTGCTTGGTCATAGATCCTTGCTGTTCCGTCTGCGTTCTCGGGAAATGAAGGGCGGATGATAACCTTTTCGGAGGCGGGGTTGTACGGCGGCGCTATGGAGACCGGCAAAACCGCCCTGTAGGAGCGGCCGTTGGCCGCGATCGATGCCGGCTACGGGCGGCCAAGTCCGAAGGCTTCGATCGGCACTGTGCCAGTCGAATAGTTCCGAGGCGTCCGGGAGTCCGATCGCGGCCAACGGCCGCTCCTACAGGGGCCCGCTTCCCGCCGCCAGGTTGGTGAGCAGCTCGCAGTAGTCGGCGGCCAGATTGGTCCAGCCGAGGGAAGTCACATTCGGGACTTTTAATTTCTCGCCGCGCTCGATCCTGTCGGCGCACTGGAGCATGGCCTTGCACAGGTTGGCCGCGCAGGACTCCACGTCCTCGGGGAAATGGTAGCCGTTGCGGCCGAACCACTCGGGATAGGCCAGGTTGTCGGGCACCAGCGGCTGGCAACCGGCCGCCACCGCCTCCAGCACCGCCAGCCCCTGGAAATCGTGACGCGCGGTGGACAACACCGCGTGGCTCTGGCGCAGCAGGCGCCGGTAGTCCGCCGGCTGGACCTGGTAACCCCAGGCCCCGAGCGCGCAATGCTTGTGCAGCAGCTTGCGGATCTGCGCAAACTCCGACGGCTGGCGGCGGAACTGCTGGCCGACCAGGTGCAGGGTAAAAGGCCTTTTGTGCTGTGCGAAGCGGCGCAGCGCCGCCAGCAGTATGTCCGGCCCCTTGTCGTGCTCCCAGCGGTGGTTCCAGGCAAATGTCGGCCTGCTGGGACGCACTTCGGGGTCGGCGAATACCGCCGCTTCCAGCGGCACGGGTAATATGCGCGATTTGCGCTCTATCTCCGCGCAGAGCCCCGGCGGCACACAGTCGGGAAAGCGCTTCAGCAGTTCCGCTGCCCCCTCGAGCAGGGTGCGGCGGTTGTAGTCGGAATTGAACAGGAGCAGATCGCCGGCCAGCGCGGTGTAGATATTCAGCAGTTGCGGCTCCACCGATTGGAAAGCGTCTTCGCTGGCCGGATAGGCGAACTGGTTCTCGTGGAAGTAGACCGCAGTCGGCACATTGGCAATCTGCGGCACCAGGCCGCGCAGGGCCGCCAGGTCGGTCATGGAAGTGGCGACGATCAGGTCCCAGGGCCCCCGCAGCGTTTCCAGCGCCTCCCCCCTGCCCCAACTGAGGCTGTTGCCGCGAACCCGCCAGCTGAAATAGCGCGGCGGCAGGGTGAGCACCGCCCACTGCCAATCGGGAATGGCGGCCACCAGGCCGCGGCGCCAGCGCTTGTGGCTGTCGGCATCGTAGGCGGAGAGCAATAAGGCTTTCATCGCGGGTCAGATCTTCTGTAGGAGCGGCCGTTGGCCGCGATCAGTGGTGGATTCGTCCTAGATCGATCGCGGCCATGGGCCGCTCCTACAACAGAAGGCAACGATCAAACGAAAGAGCGCACATTCGTCAACCGCGCGAACAGGCTGGAGGTATCCCAGCGGCCGCCGCCGAGCGCCTGTACCTCGCTGTAGAACTGGTCCACCAGGGCGGTGACCGGCAGCAGGGCGCCGTTGCGCTGGGCTTCGTTCAGGACGATGGCCAGGTCCTTGCGCATCCAGTCCACCGCGAAGCCGTGTTCGTAGTGGCCTTCGAGCATGGTCTTGTAGCGGTTTTCCATCTGCCAGCTCTGGGCCGCGCCCTTGGAGATGACGTCGATCACCTGCGCCCCATCCAGGCCCGCGGCCCTGGCGAAATGCAGCCCCTCGGCCAGGCCCTGTACCACGCCGGCGATGCAGATCTGGTTGACCATCTTGCACAGTTGGCCGCTGCCCACCGGGCCCAGAAGGTTGACGGCGCGCGCGTAGCAGTCGATCAAGGGCTTTGCCCGTTCATGGTCGGCCTCGTCACCGCCCACCATGACCGTCAGGGCCCCGTTTTCGGCGCCCGCCTGGCCGCCGGATACCGGCGCGTCGAGAAACCCGATGTCTTTTTCCCGGCCGATGGCGGCCAGTTCGCGGGCCACGTCGGCAGAGGCGGTGGTGTGGTCGACGAACAGGCTTCCGCTTTCCATGCCGGCAAAGGCACCCTGCTCTCCCGTTACCACCTGGCGCAAGTCGTCGTCGTTGCCGACGCAGGCCAATACGATTTCGGCACCTTTTGCGGCTTCCGCCGGGGTCGTGCAGGCTTCCCCGGAGTAGTCCGCCAGCCACTGCTGTGCGCGGCTGGTGGTGCGGTTGTAGACGCGCACCGAGTGGCCCGCTTTGGACAGGTGGCCGGCCATGGGGTAACCCATTACACCGAGGCCGATAAATGCGACTGTTGCCATTTTTTACTCCAGTTTTTAACTCAGAGGCGCTCCCAGGCACCCTCTCCCCCGACCCCTCTCCCGCAAGCGGGAGAGGGGAGCTACACGTTCACGCCAAGGGACGGAGTCCCCAGTCCCCAGTCCCCAAATTATCCGACAAGCATCCAGATCAGCACCGCGCCCAGCAGGAGGCGGTAGATGGCGAAGGGCGCCATGCCGATACGGCTGATAAAGTGCAGGAAGAAGTGAATACACAGGTAGGCACTGATGCCGGAAAGGAAAGACCCCAGCAGCAGGTCCCCCCAGTTCACCGCCTGTTGCTGCATCATCTCCGCGGTGAGCAGCAGCGCACTCAGCGCGATGACCGGAATCGACATCAAGAAGGAGAAGCGTGCGGCCGCCTCCCGTTTCATTCCCAGCATCAGGCCGGCGGTCATGGTGATGCCGGAGCGGGAGGTGCCGGGGATCAGCGCCACTGCCTGGGCCATGCCGATCAACAGCGCCTTTTTCCAGTTGAGCTGAGCCAGTGTCTGGGTACGCACGCCGCGCACATCCGCCCACCACAGCAGTATGCCGAAGAGGATCGTCGTGGTCGCGATCACCGCCGCAGAGCGCAATCTTGTCTCGATAACATCCTGGAAAATCAGCCCCGCAAGGCCCGCGGGAATGGTGGCGAGCACGATGAGCCAGGCCAGTCGACCCTCGTCGGTAAAGCGCCCGCTGACACAGCCGCCCAGGCCGTCGCGGATCAGCGCCCAGACGTCCTTGCGGAAGTACAAGATGACCGCGACCAGGGAGCCGAAATGCACAGCCACGTCGAAGGCCAGCCCCTGGTCCGGCCAGCCCAGCACCTCCTTGGGCAGGATCAGGTGCGCGGAGCTGGAGATGGGCAGGAATTCGGTCAGGCCCTGGGTGATGGCCAGGATGAAAATCTGAAATAGTTCCATGGGCAGAGCGGCTACTTATTGGGAGCGGATTTTTTGTCGTTTTTGCCAAGTGACTTCGTCGCGCAGGTAGCAGGGCTCGAGTTCTTCGGCAGGTACGGCAGCGCCATTTTGCCACAAGGACAGCGCCAGTTCGGCGATATCCCGCGCGTGGATCGGGGCCTCGACAACCCTATCCGCCAGCGGCGCCTCAGCGAGTTCCGGAGGCGCGGCGGCCACTGGAAAATAGTGCCAGCCCGGGCCGGCACCGTACAGCGGCTGCGACAGCGCGCCATTAGCCTGAGCTTGTCGCAACCGCTGCGCCACCTCTTCCGGGTTCTGCACCGCTTCCGGCAGCAGGCTGTCATTGGGCGCACCGGCGGAATAGACGCCCCAGTAGATCTGCTGCATGCGCGCATCCAGGGCGGCGACGATTGGAGCCGACTGCCAGTGCGGCTGCGCCCTGCGCGCGCCGGCGGCCAGGGCGGCGAGACTGGATACCGGTACCACCGGCATGTCCGCGGCAAAGGCCAGGCCCTGGGCGCAGCTGATGGCGATACGCAGGCCGGTAAAGGAACCGGGGCCACGGCTGACCGCCAGGGCGTCCAGTTGGCCGAGAGAGATTCCGGCCTCCGCCAGAACCCGATCGACCATGGGCAGAATCCGGCGGGTGTGGTCCCGCTCCGCCCGCACGAACTGTTCGCTGGTGTGTCCGTCGCAGTGCAGGGCCACTGAGCAGGCTCCGGAGGTGGTGTCCAGGGCGAGAATCTTCACAATACAACCCGAGGTCAAATACTGGGGGCGGATTGTGTCACGGCTGCCGCAGCGAGTCATGTGCCACGGCGACGGCCGATCCAAAAACGACGGAACCCCGGCAGGGCCGGGGTTCCGGGAGGAGCGACGGCGCCATCCGATCCGGTGGCACCCCGCGCGCTAGGATTTCTTCGGCGGACGACCGCGGCGGGCAGCCGTCTTCCTGGCAGCCGTCTTCTTGCCAATGGCACTCTCGGCTGCGGACTTTGGCGGGCGGCCCCGGCGCGCGGACTTCTTGGCAGTGCCCTTCCCGGCCGCTGACTTCCTCGGGCGACCCGGCCTCTTGGCGCCGGCCGTCTTCTTCGCCGCCTTTTTTGCCTCTGCCCTGGTCTTGGCCGCTACCTTCTTCTCCAGGGCCCTGGCCTTGGCGGCGGCCTTCTTCGCCGCGGCTTTGACTTTGGCCTCGGCCTTCTTCTCCGCCGCCTTTATCTTCTTGGTGTCAGCCTTGCTGCGGGCCTTCTTCCAGCGGGCCTCGAATGCCTTCACCGCCGCAGCCAGGTCCTTCTCCGCCTTGGCCGAGAGGCTGTCGGCCATGTCGGAAATTTTCTGCTTGGCCACCTCTTCGGCCTGGCGCACTGCATCCATCGCCTTGGCCTTGGCCAGATCCACCTTCGCGGATGCCACCTTGGCGCGCAACTCTCTCGCCTTCGCATTGGCACTGGTCAGTGCGTTTTTGGCGGTGGCGGTACCGCTTTTCTGCACCCTGGCCCGCGCCTTGGCGACGCGATCCAGCTGTGCATCCAGCGACTTGGTCGCCGACTCCACCGCTTTTTCCGTTTTGGTGACTACCGGCGACACCGCAGCCGGGGCTTTTGCTCTTGCCGCGCGCTTGGCCCGCGCTTTCTTTCTCGCTATTCGTGCCATCCCTTGTCTCCTCTCTGAAATTAAGAAGAAGTACATCCAAAAGTGTGCCGGCGATATTGCCGTTTTGCTGCTGAAGAAAAGCTGCCGCAACGGCGGCTTTTGGTGATTCCAGAGCAGGCCGCACCGTTTAATTCGATGCAACTGTATCAAAGTTAATAAAAAAACCCCGCTTTGCAAGGAAAAAGGACAAAAATGAGAAAATTTTTATTGGAAAAGTGCGTTTTTTTACCCAACCTCCCCTCTGGCCACATTTAGTGGACGGGGTAAAGGTAAATATTTTGCGTTTTCGAGGGATGCTAGCGAGGCAGCCTTTCCTCGATGACCGCACCGAGCGCCTCGATATGGTCGCGACGTAAATTCAAGGCGGGGATATAGTGGTACTCTTTTCCTCCCGCGCGAAGGAAATTAGCGCGATTCTCCACCGAAATTTCCTCCAGGGTCTCGAGGCAGTCGGCGGAGAACGCCGGGCAGATGACATCCACACTGGCAACACCGCCCCGACCCCATTCCACCAGGACCCGGTCGGTATAAGGCTGCAGCCATTCCGCCTTGCCAAATCGCGATTGAAAGCTGATCTGCCAGCGGTCCTTTTCCAGGCCCAGTTCCGCAGCCAGGTGCTCGGCAGTTTCGCAACACTGCCGATAATAGGGGTCCCCTTTATTGATATTGGCCCTGGGTATGCCGTGGAATGACAACAGCAGTTTTTCCGCAGCGCCGCGCTTTGCCCGGTGCTCCCGTACCGAATTTGCCAGGGCGCGAATGTATAAAGGGTGGCGATGGTAGTCGCGGATCACGCTGATATCCGGAATATCGCGGCTGCGCCGAAAGATTTGCGCCACCTGGTCATAAATGGCGGCGGTAGTGGTAGCCGAGTACTGCGGATAGAGGGGAAAAACAATAAAAGATTCAAAGCCTTCCCGGCGCATGCGCTCGACAACCGACTCCAGGCCGGGCGCGCCATAGGTCACCGCGTGGGTGACGGTGATATCGGCTCGCCGCCCCGCGAGGTGTTCCTGCAACAATTCCGCCTGGCGGCGGGTGTAATAGAGGAGCGGCGAGCCCTCTACCGGCTCGCCGTCGGCACTGCGCCCCCAGATCTCTGCGTAGGCCGGTGCAATGCGCCGCGGGCGCAGCGGCAAAACCAGGGCGTGTAGAATGGCCAGCCACAGGGGCCGGGGAATTTCCACCACCCGCGGGTCCGAGAGAAAGTCTCGCAGGAATTTCCGCACCGCCGCGGCAGTCGGTTCTGCCGGCGTACCCAGGTTCATCAGAATGACGGCTGTGGACATAATCGGATCTGCTGGCGCTCAAGAGGGGGAAATATTAACAGTCGCGGCCCGGCCATAAAAAAGGCCCCCGACAGGGAGCCTCTTTGCCGATTTCAGGCGCGGAATCAGATCAGGGCCGAGAGGACCTTTTCGCGAATCTCGTCCATGGACCCCACCCCCATCACCCTGCTGTATTTCGGCGCGGTTTCCGGGGCGCGCTCCGCCAGTTCGCGGTAAAAACCAACCAGCGGCTCTGTCTGCTCGTGGTACACCGCCAGGCGCTTGCGCACGGTTTCCTCGGTGTCGTCGCTGCGCTGGATCAGGGGTTCGCCGGTGACATCGTCCACACCCTCTTCCCTGGGGGGATTGTAAATGACGTGATAAATGCGGCCGGAATCCTCGTGGACACGGCGGCCTGACAGGCGCCGGACTATCTCTTCGTCGTCCACAGCGATTTCCAGCACATGGTCGATGGCGATGTCCGCATCAAGCAACGCCTGTGCCTGGGGAATGGTGCGGGGAAAACCGTCGAACAGGAATCCATTGGCGCAATCCGGTTCGGCAATGCGCTCTTTGACCAGGGCGATGATCAGGTCGTCGGAGACCAGCTTGCCCGCCGCCATAATATCCTTGGCCTGCAGGCCCAGCGGGGTTCCCGCCTTTACCGCGGCGCGCAACATATCGCCGGTGGAGATCTGCGGAATGCCGAACCTCTCTGTAATGAACTGGGCTTGAGTGCCCTTGCCGGCCCCCGGCGCCCCCAAGAGAATGATTCGCATAGTCAGATAGCCTCCCCAGTAATATTGGCGGATCAGTACCGGCGAGCAGCCAATACCCACCGCGCCAAAAGAGCGCTACCTTACACGCAGACCCACCGCAGGGCAAGGTGGGGAGATGCCGCCGTGGCGGGGCCCAGGGCCCGTGTACTGTAGTAAAACCACCAACGGTGCGCCCTTGGAAGGACGGCAGCTCCAGGTTGTCGCATGCGCGGCGAACGCAAGTCCCCCGGTTGCCGGGGAAGAACCCTCTCTTGTTGTTGGGCGCCGCCGCACCCCGCCCAACCTCCGTTTTTACTTTTCCGCGCTCTTGGCCTTGTCCCAGAGCCGGTCCAGCTCCTCCAGGCTGGCATCTGCCGGCTGGCGCCCCTGCGTCTTCAACTCCGCCTCCATCGCGTGGAAGCGGCGCTCGAACTTGCGATTACAGTGGCGCAGCGCGGTTTCCGGCTCCACGTTCAGGTGGCGGGCGGCGTTGACGCAGGAGAAGAGCAGATCGCCCAGTTCCTCGCGGGCGTGCTGCGGATTGTCCGCGGCGATGGCCTCGCGCAGCTCGGCGATTTCCTCCTCGATCTTGTCCAGCACGCCGCCGATGTCGGGCCAGTCAAAGCCCACGCGAGAGGCGCGCTTTTGCAGCTTGACGGCGCGGGTCAAGGCGGGCAGGCCCTGGGCCACGCCATCCAGCGCCCCACCTTCTCCCTTGGCCCCGCGCTCGGCGGCCTTGATCGCCTCCCAGTTCTCCTTGACCCGGGCCTCGTCTATCGCTTCACCCCGATTGTCGCCATAGAGTTCTCCGCTGGGGAAGACGTGCGGGTGGCGACGCAGCAGTTTGCGCACCAGGGTGTCGACGATGCGGGAGAAGTCGAAGTGACCCGCTTCCCTGCCGAGCTGGGCATAGAAGATGACCTGGAACAGCAGGTCGCCCAGCTCTTCGTGCAGATGCTCGAAGTCCTCCGCCTCGATCGCCTCGGCCACCTCGTAGGCCTCCTCGATGGTGGAGGGGACTATGGTGGCGAAGCTCTGCTTCAGGTCCCAGGGGCAGCCGCCGTCGGGGTTGCGCAGTTGGGACATCAGGTGGAGCAGGTCTTCGACGGTGTATTTTTCTGGTTGCATCGCAATTAATCCCAGCAAGCGAGGCGGGTGGCGGCCCTGCTACCGGTGGCCATTTGGGAAAAAGCCTCATCGGCAAACATTTCCCAAATGGCCCCCGGCATCAGGGCCTTCGCATTTGGCTTCGGCATTCTTTCGCCAACCCCACCTAGTGCAGTATCCGCCGTTTGGCCGAGGCCACATTGGGCAGTTGGTTGATGCGGTGCAGCACGCGGGAGAGTTCCTCGAAATTGTGGATCTCCGCGGTCAGTACCATATCCACCGTGTGCTTGTGTTTGTTGGAGCGGGTCTGCATGGCGGTGATGTTGATGCGCTGGCTGTCGAGCATGGTAGTAATATCGCGCAGCAGGCCGTGGCGGTCGTAGGCTTCGATCATGATTTCCACGGCATAGAGTTCCTTGGGCTTTTCCGCCCACTCCACCTGCAGCACCCGTTCGTACTCCTCCGCCTGCATACGCAACATATTGGCGCAGTCCTTGCGGTGAATGGAGACTCCGCGACCGAGGGTGATATAGCCCATGATTTCTTCGCCGGGCACCGGGTTGCAGCAGCGGGCGATATGGGTCATGAGGTTGCCGACACCGTCGATGTACACATCCGCCTTGCCCTCGCCCCGCGCCACCGGCGCGGTCAGCGACGGCACCGCTTCAACTTTGTCCACCTTGACCATGCGCTGGGCGGTGTTGAGCACCTGGCCCACACCGATGTCGCCGGCGCCGACGGCGGCGTAGAGATCGTCCAGGGAATGCATGTTCAGCTTGGCGGCGAGCTTTTCGAAATCGAAATCGATCAGTGCCAACTGCTTGAATTCACCGTCGAGGATACTGCGCCCGTCGGCGATATTCTGGTCGCGGGCCTGCTGCTTGAACCAGTGGATGATCTTGGCCCGCGCGCGGGAACTGGTGATGTAGCCCATGCCGGAAGAGAGCCAGTCGCGGCTCGGCGCCTCGCGCTTGCCGGTGAGGATTTCCACCTGGTTGGCGGTCTGCAGTTCGTGGTTCAGCGGCACTATGCGCCCGTCCACCTTGGCGCCGCGACAGCGGTGGCCGATTTCGGTGTGGATCTTGTAGGCGAAGTCCAGCGGCGTGGCGCCGCGGGGCAGGTCCACCACGTGGCCGTCCGGGGTGAACACATAGATGCGCGTGTCGATATCGCTGGACTGCAGGTCCTCCTGCAGCGGGTTGCCACCCACCTCCTCGTGCCAGTCGAGCACCTGGCGCAACCAGGAGATCTTCTGTTCGTAGCCGTCCTGCCCGTCCGCCTGGCCCCCGGATTTGCGGTCGGTGCCCTTGTAGCGCCAGTGGGCGCAGACCCCGTACTCCGCCTCCTCGTGCATGGCGGAGGTGCGGATCTGGACTTCCAGCACCTTGCGCTCCGGGCCTATCACCGCGGTGTGCAATGAGCGGTAACCGTTCTCCTTGGGCGAGGCGATATAGTCGTCGAACTCGTTGGGGATGTTGCGCCACAGGTTGTGCACTATGCCGAGCACCGCGTAGCAGTCACGCACCGTGGGCACCAGTATGCGCACCGCGCGGATATCGTAGACCTGGGAGAAGCCGATATTCTTGCGGCGCATCTTGCGCCAGATGCTGTAGATGTGTTTCGCCCGGCCGTAGACCTCGCCATAGATATCCGCGCGTTTGAGCTCGCTGCGCAGCAGCTCCAGGACCTCGTCGATGTACTTCTGCCGCGCCAGGCGCTTCTCGTCCAGCAGCCTGGCAATCTGCTTGTAATCGTCCGGCTCCAGGTAGCGGAAGGACAGGTCCTCCAGCTCCCACTTGATATGGCCGATACCCAGGCGGTGGGCCAGCGGCGCATAGATATCGGCGACCTCGCGGGCGACCCGCCGGCGCTTGGCCGGCTCGGCGTTTTTCGCCGCGCGGATGGCGCAGGTGCGCTCCGCCAGCTTGATCAGCGCCACGCGCACATCGTCCACCAGCGCCACCAGCATGCGGCGGATATTCTCCGAGTGCTCCACCGCAATACTCTGGCCCTCGGAGCCGGTTTCGGCGCTGCGGCTGCGGATCGCCGCCATGCGCAGCACGCCGCGGATCAGTTTGGCCACCGTCTTGCCGAAGGCTTCCTCGACAGTCTTCAACGGCAGGCGCTTTTCCCGCACCGCGCGGTAGAGTACCGCTGCACACAGGGCCTCAGCGTCTATTTGCAGGTCGGCGAGTATCTCGGCCATCTCCAGGCCGGTGCGGTAGCTACTGGCCCCCTCGGCCCAGATATTCTCCGCGGCTATGGCCCGCTTCTCCGCCTCGGCACTCATCTCCGCGGCGCGGCGCAAAGTCACCAGGGCACCGCCGTCGAGGCCGGCCAGTGTCTGGATGTGACGCAGCCAGGACTCGAGATCCAGTTCGCCGTCGCCGCCGACGGAGTGGTGTTTTCTTACTTGAACCATTTACTTATCAAACAAGCCCGAGGACAGGTAGCGATCTCCCCGATCGCAGATAATGGCAACAATGGTGGCGTTCTCCACCTCCGCCGACAGGCGCAGGGCGCCGGCCACGGCGCCGCCGGAGGACACACCGCAGAAGATGCCCTCCTCCCGCGCCAGGCGGCGCGTCATGGCCTCCGCCTCCGCCTGGTCCATATCGATCACCCGGTCCACTTCTTCGGGCACGAAGATCCTGGGCAGGTATTCTTCGGGCCAGCGGCGAATTCCCGGGATGCTGGAGCCCTCGGTGGGCTGCAGGCCGACAACCTGTATCCCCGGATTCCGCGCCTTGAGGTAGCGGCCGCAGCCCATGATGGTGCCGGTGGTGCCCATAGAGGACACGAAATGCGTGATGCGGCCGGCCGTCTGGCGCCAGATCTCGGGGCCAGTGCCCTCGAAGTGCGCGCGCGGGTTATCGTCGTTGGCGAACTGGTTCAGCACCAGGCCGCGCCCTTCCGCTTGCATTTGCAGTGCCAGGTCGCGCGCGCCTTCCATGCCCTCTTCGGCGCTCACCAGTATCAGCTCGGCGCCATAGGCGGTCATGGCCGCCTTGCGCTCGTCGGTGGCGCTCTCCGGCATGATCAGGGTCATGCGGTAGCCCTTGATGGCCGCCGCCATGGCCAGTGCGATGCCGGTGTTGCCGCTGGTGGCTTCGATCAGCGTGTCGCCGGGCTGGATCTGGCCGCGCGCCTCGGCGTGGCCAATCATCGACAGCGCCGGGCGGTCCTTGACCGAACCGGCCGGATTATTCCCTTCCAGCTTGAGCAGAATCGTGTTGCTGGTCTCGCCCTGCAGGCGCTGCAGCCGCACCAGCGGCGTGTTGCCTACGCAATCGGCAATCGTGGGATATTCCATAGTCGGTCCAGTCGCAGATACAAGCGGATAAATCAGGTGCGCCATTCTACCTGTACGGCCGCAACCCTGCGAACTGCGTCTCTATAACTCGCGCAATCATCGCGACCCCCGATGCAATATCCGGGCTGGAGGGGTAGAATCGGACAAAAATAGACCAATCAAGTACCGCTCCGCCATGGCCGTATCCAAGCTCCCCCAGCCAGCACAGGATTCGCCGCCCCGCCTGCGCTCCCTGCGCGCGATACTCTTTCGCTTCACCCTGGCGCCGGCCCTGGCACTGGCCCTGATCCTGGGGGTGGCGTTCACCCTGCAGCAGATGCACGACCGCCGCCAGTTGCTGTTGAGCCACGGCCGCGCCAGCGCGGAGCAACTGGCGGCGCTGATCGAGCTCACCGGAGGCCAGCCCCTGGAGCGGCGCATGGAGTGGCTCAACCACAGCCTGCTCACCCTGATGCTGGAAAAGGACATGGTGCGCTCGGTACGGATCTACTCCACCGAGGCCGCCTTGGGCAAGCCGCCGGATGCGGACACCGGCCTGCGGCTGTTGGCCGCCGTGGGCCCGCGGCCGCGGGTCCCGATCAGCGCCGGCGACCTTCGCGGGCGCGACGCTTTCATTTTCGAGAGCAGGGACGGCCTGCAGGTCCTGCAGCCCCTCAAGGGTCAACCCCGGCACTGCTGGATCGCCATAGAACTGCACCGCCCCTACTTTCTGGTCGGCACCTACCAGGTGATATTGGTCGGCCTGCTGGGGCTGATTGCCTGCACCCTGGCGGCGCTGGTGTGGTCGGTGTACCTGTCGGAGCGCTTCGCCCACAGCCTGTTCAGGCTGGGCGATATCCTGGAGGCCATAGGCCGCGGGCGCTTCGAGATACGCGCAGAGGAGACCGACTACCGCGAACTCAACCGCCTGGCGGGACAGATCAACGCGATGGCGGAGAAGCTGGCCCGCTACCAGCAGGAATACAAGGCCAACCTTTTGCAGTCGATGGAGGATCTGCGCCAATCCCTGGACAGCATGGAGGAGCAGAACATCGAGCTGGACCTGGCCCGCAAGAAAGCGCTGGAGGCGAGTCGGGTAAAGTCCGATTTCCTCGCCAACACCAGCCACGAAATCCGCACACCGCTGAACGGCATCATCGGCTTCACCAATCTGCTGTTGAAGACGGATATCGACGAGCTGCAACAGGACTATCTGCAGACCATACTGCGCTCCTCGGAAAACCTGCTCACCACCATCAACGATATCCTGGATTTCTCCCGCATCGAGTCCGGCAACCTGGTGCTCGACCATATTCCGATGGACCTGGGCCAGTTGCTGGAAGAGACGCTGCAGATACTGGCCCCCTTCGCTTACGAACACCGCCTGGAACTGGTGCCGCTGATCGACACCCAACTGCCCGGCACCCTGGTGGGCGACCCGCTGCGCGTCAAGCAGATACTCACCAACCTGGTGGGCAATGCGGTACGCAGTTCCGGGGATGGCAATATCCCGGTGCGCATGAGCGTGCAGAACAGCAAGGACTCGGAGCTGCTGATCCGTATCAGTGTCACCGACCTGGGCAACCGCATCGACGAGCAGGGTCGCCGCGAGCTGCAACAGCTCCTGGGAAGTAAAAAGCAGCGGCAGAGCCAGCAGATCAGCTCGAGCGGCCTGGGCCTGGCCATCGCGCGCAGCCTGGTGGAGCGTATGCGCGGCAGCATCGGTATCGATGAGTCCCCCGGCGGCGGCTGCACCGTCTGGGTACACCTGCCGCTGTTGCTAGAGCGCAACCGCACTGTGCCGGTGCGCGACCAGTTCCCCGGCTGCCGCCTGCTGATCGCCGATCCCAACCACATGACGCGCATGCAGGTGGCGCAGCTGCTGAAGTACTGGCAGGTGGAACCGGTGGAACTGGTGGATACCGATACCCTGCAGCCTGCCGTGGAGCAGATGTGGCGCCACGACGCGCTTCCGGATGCGGTGATTATCGACACCGCCATCGCAAGCACCGGCGGCGATCCGAACAACGAAGACTTCGATCTGTTCATCGGCAACATCCAGCAACTGGTGGACACCTACCAGTGCCGGGTCATACTGCAGGGCTCCCCGGTGGAGCTGCGTCGCTGCTACGAGCAGTTGCGCACCCGCGTGCTCACCTTCCTGGGCAAACCGGTCACCCGCGACAACCTGCTGCGCGCCCTCAAGCGCGCCACGCCGCAGGGGCAGAACCGCCCCAGCGGCATCCACCCGGCCCTGCCCTGGCCCACGGCGCCGCGGGTGCTGGCGGTGGACGACCACGAGGCCAACCGCCTGCTGGTAGGCGAACTGCTGCGCGCCCAGGGCATAGAGGCCACCATCGCCACCAGTGGCCAGGAGGCACTGGAGCTGTGGCAGCGGGCCAGGGAGCGGGAACAGGGTTTCGATCTCATCTTCATGGACATCCAGATGCCGGGCATGAACGGCGTAGAGGCTACCCGCCGCATCCGCGACAGGGAATCGGCTGAGCGGGAATCGGGCGCAGACCGACGACGCATCCCGATTATCGCCCTGACCGCCCACGCCGGCGCCGAGGAGAAGGCGCGGCTGCTGTCCGCCGGCCTCGACGACTACTTGAGCAAGCCGGTCAGCGAGGCGCAGCTGTCCCACATGATCAAGCGCTGGATGAAAATTCTCGCCCCGGCGATGCCGGAGAAGGGGATGTTCGACAGGCCGCGCCTGGTGGATATCGGCGAGAGCCTGAACCTCAGCAACAGCGACGCCACCCTGGCGCGGGACATGCTGCAGATGCTGGTCAAGGGCCTGGTTTCCGACGAGCAGGAGCTCAACCGACTGCGCGCTGCCGGCGACCACAAGAGCCTGTTTGAACTGGTGCACCGCATCCACGGTGGCTGCTGCTACTGCGGCGTGCCGAGACTGCGCGAGGCCACTTCGAGGCTGCAGGAGGAACTGCGCCCGCTGCAGGAGCGGGAATCCGCGGACGTCAACGACGGCAGTGTGGAATCGGTGGCGCGGGAAATCCGCGCGCTGAGGGAGTGGGCCTCGGAACAGGATCTGGATGCGCTGTTTGGAGTGTCGGGACACGGGACCCGGGACTCGGGACCCGGTGACGCGAGCAAAGCCCCCGCCATCGACGAGCCCCTCGTCCGCGATTGACCACGCAAAGTGGGCAAACTCCCACTCAGCCGGAATCCTGCCCCCCGAGTCCCGTTTTTTCAAAAACCACAAACGCCAGGGCAAAGTCCTTCTCGTCCGAAAGGCTCAGGTGAATCCTCCCCACCCCCATCGCATCCGCCCGCACCCGGGCTTCGCCGGACAGGAACACCTGCGGCGCCTCGCCCCGGCGGCGCTTCACTTCGATATGTTGCCAGGAAATACCCGCGCCTATGCCGGTACCCAGCGCCTTGCCCAGGGCCTCCTTGGCCGCGAAGCGCTTGCACAGGTAGGCGGCGCGGTTCGGTATCGCCAGTTGAAAGAAGGCCTCCCGCTCCCCCGCCGACAGCACCCGCTCCACAAAGCGGTCGCCGAAGCGGCGCCAGGCGGCCTCGATACGGGTCAGGCTGCAGATATCGGTGCCGATGCTAACGATCATTATTCCCGTAGACCTGTTTGAACAATTCCCTGCTGGCGAGCGGCCTGTCGCCGAGCAGCGGAGCCAGTAAAAGCCGGGTCAGCCGCTTGGCGGTCGCCCGCGGCGCGCCCCCGAAATCGCCGCTGCGCAGCGCCTGTTCCAGCGCCAGGAGGTCGGCGCCGGAAAATTCATCGGTCCGCCCTGCGTCCTGGCGATAGACCGGCACCAGGCCGGTTTCGCTTTCCAGCCGGTAGTGGCCATCGGCGGACACGGGCCCCTGGCTGTGGGCGCAGTAGCTCAGTTGGGGGCAGCTGCCGAGCTGGTACAGCAGCTGCAATTCGAAACGCCGCAGCGGCGCCTCCAGCGTTTCGGCGCTGCCGCCGTCCAGCTGCGCCAGGGCCTGCAGCAGTTGCTGGTAGCAGGCGAATATTTCGTACTGTGCCTCTCCCACCGCCAGCAATCGCACCAGCAGTTCATTGGCGTAGAGACCGGCATACACTGCCCTGCCCTTCAGCCACAGGGCGCTGCCGGCATTCTCCACAGGGCCCAGGGTCTTGAGGTCGCCGCGGCCCAGCAGGCTCACCAGCAGCGGCGCAAAGGGCTGCAGCGACTGCGCCCGCCGCTGTTTGTCCCGCCGCGCGCCGCGGGCGACGCAACCGATGCGGCCGCACTCCGGTGTCAACAGTTCCAGTATCAGGCTGGAGTCGCGATAGGGGCGCGAGTGGAGTATGTAGGCGGGCTGCAGCGGCTGCGGTTTCATAGCCTGTGAAAAAGTCCGCCGCTTATTCGTCCCGGTAGCCGAGGCTACGCAGGGCGCGCTCGTCGTCGGACCAGCCGGATTTCACCTTGACCCAGAGGTTGAGCATCACCTTGCTGTCGAACAGCCGCTCCATGTCCTGGCGCGCCTGGCTGCCGATCTGTTTGATGCGCTCGCCCTTGTTGCCGATGATGATGCGCTTTTGGCCTGCGCGCTCCACCAGTATCGCGGCGCTGATATGCAGAACACTGCCCTCCTGGGCGAACTCCTCGACTTCCACGGTGACCTGGTAGGGCACCTCGGCACCCAGCTGGCGCATGATCTTTTCGCGCACGATTTCCGCGGCGAGGAAGCGGGAGCTGCGGTCGGTGATCTGGTCTTCGGGGAAGAAGTGCTGCCCCTCGGGCAGGTGCTGCAGTATTACGCTTTCCAGCGTGTCCAGGTTGGTGCCGCGCAGGGCGGAGATGGGTACTATCTCCGCTTTTGGGTGGCTCTCCGCCAGCGCCTGCAGTTGCGGCAGCAGCTCGCCCTTGTCCTCCAGCTGGTCCACCTTGTTGACGGCGATGATCAGCGGGCACTTAATGCCGCGCAGCTTGTCCGCCACCAGTTGGTCGCCCTCGGTCCAGCGGGTGCGCTCCACCACGAACACCACCGCGTCCACGTCGCGTGCGGCGCTGGCGGCGGCGCGGTTCATATAGCGGTTGATGGCCCTGTCCTGGTCGGCGTGCAGGCCGGGGGTGTCCACGAAGATGATCTGGTTGGGCCCCTGTGTCTTGATGCCGAGCATATTGTGGCGGGTGGTCTGTGGCTTGCGCGAGGTGATCGCCAGCTTCTGCCCCAACAGGTGGTTCAGCAGCGTGGACTTGCCCACATTGGGGCGGCCGACGATGGCGACATAGCCGCAGCGGGAGGGTTGGTCGTTCAAGAAAATCTCCGAAAGGTTGTCCCGCGTCCCGGGTATCCGTTAGCGGGCTTGGTGGCGGCTCTGCTGCCGGGGGCTGTTCGCGGGACACGCTGTGAATACGTCCCTGTACGCTCTCCACGGCCATCCATGGCCGCAGACAAAAACGGCAGGACTGCCGTTTTGGACGCCGAAGGCGCCCAAAGGGCGAGGGCCATGGATGGCCCGAGTCAACGTCCCGCGAACAGCCCCCGACATCAGAGCCTTCGCATTAGGCTTCAGTATTCTTCCCGAGTCCGACAATTGTAGGATCAACCCTGCCCGGTCAGCCGATTATAGGCCTCGGTCGCCGCGGCCTTCTCCGCCGCGCGGCGGTTGCCGGCCTGGCCGCGTACCGGTTCCTTCAGGCCGCTGACCCGGCACTCGACCACAAACTGCTGCGCGTGCTCGGCGCCGGCGATATCCACCACTTTATATTGTGGCAGCGGCTTGCTCCGGGCCTGCAGCCACTCCTGCAGCCGGGTCTTGGGGTCCTTGGCGGTTTCCAGGGAGAGGCCCTGCAGCCGGGGGGCGTACCAGGCCAGTATCCGCTCGCGGGCGGTCTCCAGGCCGGCGTCCAGGTAGATGGCACCGATCAGCGCTTCCACCGCGTCGGCGAGAATCGACGCGCGGCGGAAGCCGCCGCTCTTCATCTCGCCCTCGCCGAGGCGCAGGCAGTCGCCCAGGTCCATCTCCCGCGCCAGCTTCGCCAAGGTCTCGCCGCTGACCAACTGCGCGCGCAGTCGGCTCAGCTGCCCCTCCCTCCCTTGGGGAAACTGTTCGAACAGGGCCGCGCCGATGGTGAAGCCGAGTATGGAGTCGCCGAGGAATTCCAGCCGCTCGTTGTTGCGGCTGCCGTGGGAACGGTGGGTCAGCGCCAGTTCCAGGAGATCCCGGCGCTCAAAATTGTGGCCGAGGCGCTGGCACAGGCGCTCTAGCAAAAGGTCAGTCACGTTTGCGGAATTGCTCCAGGTCTACCAGCGGTTCGCAGCAGAGTTCCGGCTTGGCTGTGTTGAGCTGCTTGTTGAATTTCATTACGACATCAACGTTAGCGAACAATGGCTGACGCAGTTCGTAGTCGACGCTCACCAGCATGCTGTCGGCGCCGCGGATGACCTGCACCGCCTTGGTGGGTTCGCCGCGCACGCTGTTGATGAGGAAAAATTTGTCCAGTTCCTTTTTTATTTCCCCACGGCTCATGTCGCGCAGGTCGGGTTTTTTGGCCAGTTTTTTCAACCCCTGGCCCACGTAGTAGGCATCGATATAGGCCGATCCCATCGTGGATACCACCATCAGCGCGAAGCCGAATACCGCCACCGCGAAAATCCAGCCCCAGTAGCTCATGCCGCGCTGGCGGCGCAGCGAAGAATGGATTTGTCCACCCATGATATTGCCCTCGATTTATTTTTTTTCCGGCGCTTACTCGATAGAGCCCACACGCTTGAAGCTGGGCAGGCTCAACAATTTATCCCAGTGCATCCAGATGGCGAAGGCCTTGCCCACCACGTCCCGCTCCGGCACGAAACCCCAGGCGCGGCTGTCGAGGCTGTTGTCGCGGTTGTCGCCCATCATGAAGTAGTGGCCCTCGGGCACAGTGGCTCTGAAGTCGCTGTAGCGGCTGGGAGCGATGTCTCGCTTCATCAGGTGGCGGCGGCCGTAGATTTCCTCCCACATCACCTCCACCTGCGGGCTGGCCGGCGGCAGCGCCTGGATCAGCTCCTGCGGGGCGCGCTCGCCGTTGATATAGAGCACGTTGTTTTTCAGCTCGATCCTGTCGCCGGGCAGGCCGATCACCCGCTTGATAAAGTAGGTGTCGTTCATGTGCGGCGGGAAGAATACCATCACGTCGCCGCGTTTGGGCTCGCCGATATCCACCACCTTGGTGCGCGACACCGGCAGGCGCAGGCCGTAGGCGTACTTGTTCACCAGGATGAAATCCCCCACTTCCAGGGTCGGCACCATGGACGCGGACGGGATCTGGAAGGGCTCGACGATAAAGGAGCGCAGCACGAAGACGATCGCCAGCACCGGGAAGAAGGATTTGGAATACTCCACCAGTACCGGTTCCTGCGCCTGCCCGCCGGCCTTTTGCCGGCGCCGGCGCGCGAAAAACAGGCTGTCCGCCAGCCAGATGCCGCCGGTGATAACCACCAGCCAGAGCAAAATCAGGGGAAAATTGATATCCATCGGTTTCTCGATTGTTCCGTTTTTTCCGTTCGCAGGATGGGCAAAGCGAAGGCAGAAAATTGCTCCCTGCATTTTCTACATGCCCGCCATCCATGGCGGGCTCGTGCCCATCCTACATTTCAACTATTGGTCGACTTTCAAGACGGCCAGGAAAGCCTCCTGCGGCACCTCCACCCGACCCAACTGCTTCATACGGCGCTTGCCCGCCTTCTGCTTTTCCAGCAGTTTTTTCTTGCGCGTCACGTCGCCGCCGTAACATTTGGCGGTGACGTTCTTGCGCAGGGCCTTGACCGTGGTGCGGGCGATCACCTGGCCGCCGATGGCCGCCTGGATGGCCACGTCGAACATCTGCCGCGGGATCAGTTCCTTCATTTTCTCGGCCATGGCGCGGCCCTTCTGCGGGGCGTTCTCCCGGTGCACGATCAGCGCCAGCGCGTCCACCCGGTCGCCGTTGATGAGGATATCCAGTCGCACCAGTTTTGCCGGGTCGAAGCGCACAAAACTGTAATCCAGCGAGGCAAAGCCGCGGCTCACGGATTTGAGGCGGTCGAAGAAGTCCATCACCACTTCGCTCATCGGCAGCTCGTAGCGCAGCGATACCTGGCTGCCCACATACTGCATGTCTTTCTGGATTCCGCGCTTCTCCACGCACAGGGTAATCACGTTGCCCAGGTACTCCTGCGGCACCAGTATATTCACCTCGGCGACGGGCTCGCGCATCTCGGCAATGCTGCCCGGGTCCGGCAGGCGCGACGGGTTGTCCACCGACACCACTGTCCCATCGTTCATCTCCACCTCGTACACCACCGTGGGCGCGGTGGTGATCAGGTCCAGGTCGTATTCCCGCTCCAGGCGCTCCTGGATGATCTCCATATGCAGCATGCCGAGGAAGCCGCAGCGGAAGCCGAAGCCCAGGGCGTCGGAGGTCTCCGGCTCGAAGAACAGCGAGGCGTCGTTCAGGGACAGCTTGTCCAGGGCATCGCGGAAGGCCTCGTAGTCGTCGGAGCTGACCGGGAAGAGGCCGGCGTAGACCTGCGGCTTGACCTTCTGGAAGCCCGGTAGCATGGCCACCTCCTCCATGCCCTTGGCATGGGTCAGGGTGTCGCCCACCGGGGCCCCGTGGATGTCCTTGATGCCGGCCACCACAAAGCCCACTTCGCCGGCGCGCAGCACGCCGGTCTCTTTGCGCTTGGGGGTAAACACACCGACGCTGTCCACCACGTGGGGGCGGCCGATGGATTTGGTCACTATCTTGTCCTTGTTGCGCAAGGTGCCCTGCACCACCCGCACCAGGGACACCACCCCGAGGTAGCTGTCGAACCAGGAGTCGATGATCAGCGCCTGCAGCGGCGCGTCCACGTTCCCCTGCGGCGGCGGCACCAGGCGCACCAGGTCCTCCAGCACATCCTCCACCCCCAGGCCGGACTTGGCGCTGCAGCGGGTGGCCTCGGTGGCGTCGATGCCGATGATGTCCTCGATCTCCTCGGCCACCTTGTCCGGATCCGCCTGGGGCAGGTCCATCTTGTTCAGGACCGGGATCACTTCCAGGCCCTGCTCTATGGCGGTGTAGCAGTTGGCCACGGACTGGGCCTCCACGCCCTGGGCCGCATCCACCACCAGCAGCGCACCCTCGCAGGCGGCCAGGGAGCGGGACACCTCGTAGGAGAAGTCCACGTGACCGGGGGTGTCGATAAAGTTCAGCTGGTAGGTTTTGCCGTCGCGCGCGGTGTAGTCCAGGGTCACGCTCTGGGCCTTGATGGTGATACCCCGCTCCCGTTCCAGGTCCATGCTGTCCAGTACCTGCTCGGCCATCTCGCGATCAGACAGGCCGCCGCAGACCTGGATAAAGCGGTCCGCCAGAGTGGATTTGCCGTGGTCGATATGGGCAATAATGGAGAAATTGCGGATATGGGAGAGATCTGTGGCCACGTGAGGGGTGAAATCCTTTGAAAATCAACTCGTTAGCCGGCAGACGTGCCGGCTGTGTGGCGCAAGTCTATCAGAAGTAGTGTTCGGTGGTGAGTGGTCAGTGGCGCGATCGTTCGCCACTGACCAGTCGCCGCCGGTCACTCGTCTATCTGGATGGTGCGGAAGGTGGGTTGGCCGGCGCGGAAGAAGCGGATCGGCAGCAGCTCGTCGGCGGGCAGGTCCTTGACCACCTTGTCGTAGTCCTTCAGGTCGCGCACCTCGTCGAAGCCCAGTTGGGCGACGATATCGCCACTGCGCAGGCCCGCCTTGGCGCCGGGCTTGCCGGGCACCACCTGCTTGACCAGCACACCGGAATCCACGCCCCAGCGCTGCTTGAGCGCCTCGGGAATCTCCTCGACGAGCAGGCCCAGGCGCCCGCCGACGTCCGTGGACGGGGAGGCCTCCGCCTGCTGCTCGCCGTCCTCGCCCGGCAGGGCGCCCACGGTCACTCGCACTGTTTGCTGCTTGCCCTCACGCATCAGGTCCACCGACACCTCGCTGCCGGGGCGGGTCTGGCCGACCACGTGGGGCAGATCGCCGGACATGGTGATCCTCTCGCCGTCGAAGCGGGTGATGATATCCCCGACCTTGATGCCCGCCTGGGCCGCCGGCGCGCCGGCCTCCACCTGCGCCACCAGGGCGCCGCTGGGCTTGCCGAGCCCCATGGCTTTGGCCAGGTTGCGGTCCACATCCTGGATGCCCACGCCCAGCCAGCCGCGGTCCACCCGGCCCTTGTCCTTCAACTGGGCCACCACGTCGCGGGCGAGGCGCGCCGGAATGGCGAAGGACAGGCCGATAGAGCCGCCGCTGCGGGTATAGATCTGCGAGTTGATGCCGACCACTTCGCCCTTCAGGTTGAACAGCGGCCCGCCGGAATTGCCCGGGTTGATGGCCACATCCGTCTGGATGAAAGGCACGTAGTTCTCGCGACTCTCGTTGGGGATGCTGCGGCCCATGGCGCTGACGATACCGGCGCTGGCGGAATAGTCGAGACCGAAGGGGGAGCCGATGGCCACCACCCACTCGCCAACCTTGAGATCCTCGGAGTCGCCCCAGCGGATCGCCGGCAGGCCCTCGGCGTCGATCTTCAGCAACGCCAGGTCGGAACGGGTGTCGGTGCCTATGACCTTGGCCTCGTACTCGCGGCGGTCGGTCAGGGTCACCATCACCTCATCGGCACCGTCCACCACGTGGTTGTTGGTGACCACATAGCCATCTTCGGAGATGATGAAACCGGACCCCATGCTGGCAACCGGGCGCTGCTGGCGGCGCGGCTCCAGCAGGTGGCGGAAGATATCCGGGATTTCCTGCTGGTACTGGGGCGGCAGGCCACCGCGGGCGACGCGGTTGCGCTCCACGGTGTTGATTTTTACCACCGCGGGGGAGTTCTGCTCGATCAGGTCGGTGAGTTCAGGGAGTCCCCGCGCGCAGGCCGGACCCGCGACCAAAAGGCAGAGAACTAACAAATACTGCGTACAGCGTGTAACCATAAGTTTGTTACCCCTAATGATCCCTTCTAATATGCAATCAAAGGTTTTCGGAATTCCCCTCAGGGTCGCGCCCGAGCTACTGAGGCACTGAGGGGGGCCAATCAAGTAATTGGTTAGTGGCGTTTTGGCCACAAAAGTTCTCTTGTCTGTGTAAAACAGTGTAAAGCATGCCACCACTGCGCCCGCGCACCCAGCGCGGCCATTTCTGCCACCCCCGCCTGCAGTACGGGCAATCCGAGCTCGGAGCGCCCCTGTTTTACTTCCCGGCCCAGAGCGGCGCCGGGCACGGCATGGTGATGGCCGGTACCCACGGCGACGAGGTGGCCGCGGTGGTGGCGCTCTCCTGCGCGCTGCGCTCGCTGCCGCCGGAGCGGTTGCGCCACCACGTCATTCTCGCCGTCAATCCGGACGGCTGCCAGCTCGGGCTCAGGGCCAATGCCCGCGGCGTGGACCTGAACCGCAACTTCGCCACCAACAACTGGGACGCGGGCGGCAGTGTCTATCGCTGGAACAGCGCCGCGGAGGCGCGCGACGTGCGCCTGGGCACCGGCAGCGCAGCCGGCTCCGAAGCGGAAACCCATGCCCTCTGCCAATTGATCGACCGACTGCAGCCGGCCTGGGTGGTATCCATACACGAACCCCTGGCCTGCGTCGAGGACCCGGACAACTGCGCCCTCGGGCAGTGGCTGTCCCGGGGCCTGCAATTGCCGCTGGTGACCGATGTGGGTTACCTGACCCCGGGTTCCTTCGGCACCTGGTGCGCCGAACGCAAGCTGCCCTGCATCACTGTGGAATTCCCCCCGGTCTCGGCCGACGCGGCCTGCGAAGACTATTTGCAGGCGCTGACAGAGTTACTCACTTACGACCAGTAGACCCGCCCGGCCGCAAAGCGCAACGGCGGCTGCACATCCCTGGCCAGCCAGGTGGGGCCATCCAGGTCCAGGAAGCGCACCTTCTCCCCCAGCGGCCAGGCCGCGCGTATCGCGCGGGAAGTGCACAGCATGCAGCCGAGCATCAGCTCGAAGCCCTGCGCCTTCGCCTCCTCCGCCAGCGCCAGCGCCTCGGTGATGCCGCCGGTCTTGTCCAGCTTGATGTTCAGCATCTCGTAGCGACCGCGCAGACGCGGCAGGTCGGCACGGGTGTGGCAGCTCTCGTCGGCGCAGATCGGCAGGGGGTGGGGAAAAGTCTCCAGGAAAGCGTCGCCGTCCGCCGGCAGCGGCTGCTCCAGCATGGCCACGCCCCACTCGCCCAGCCGGTGGCAGCGCTCCTCCAGGGTTTCCGCGGGCCAGGCCTCGTTGGCATCGATCACCAATTGCGCATCCGGCGCCGCGGAGCGCACGGCCTCTACCCGCTCCAGCACCTGGCGGTCGTCCAGTTTCAGCTTCAATACGCCCACGCCCTGCCCCACCGCCGCCCGCGCCGCATCGGCCATGGCCTGCGGGGTGTCGATCACGAGGGTTTGTACTGTGGGGAGGGATTCCGGTCCGGGAGAGAGGGATTCCGGTCCGGGAGAGAGGGATTCCGGTCCGGGAGAGAGGGATTCCGGTCCGGCAAAGGCCAGGCTGCGCTTCGTCTCCCAGTCCGCCAGGGCGCAGTCCAGTGCGTTGCGCGCGGCGCCGGCGGGCAGGCGCGACTGCAGCTGTTCCCGCGTGAGCCCCAGCCCAACTTCGCGCAACAGAGGCTGCAATTGCTGCTGTACCGATTCCACACTCTCGCCGTAGCGCGGATAGGGAGTGCACTCACCGACGCCGGTCGCGCCCTCGCCGCTCACTTCCACCACGACCACCTGCGCCTCGGTACGCGCGCCGCGGGAAATGACAAAGGCGGTGCGCAAGGGCCAGCTTTCCGCATAGCAGCGGGCCTGCATGGACGTTCTCCAAAGCCAATCGGAGATGAAAGTTTAGGAGGGATCAGAGCGGACGGGCGGGCTCGATACGCAGGAGAATTGGCGCGTAGGCCGGATTGGCGGCGTGGCGGCGGCTGTACCAGCGCACCAGGGCGGCGCCGCCCAACAGGCCGGCCAGGGCGCCCACCATGGCACCGCCCTCTCCGGCCAGGGCCTCGCCGCCCAGCGCCACCACCACCAGGGTGAGCAGCGGCAGCAGGTAGACCAGCAGGGCGCCGCTGGCCAGGGCGTTTTCGCCGATACCAATCACCGCGGTGTCATTGAGGGAAATGCGTTCGGGGTCCCAGCTGTTCAGGGCCACGCGGATACGCGACGCACTGGAAAAGCCGCCGCCAGACGACAGGTAGTCGCCCAGCAGGCCGGTGCCGCAGCCGGTCTTGGCGGAGCAGCCGTGGCAGCCGCTGCGCTGGATGGTCTCGACCCAGATGGCGCCCGGCTCTATGGCCACCACCCTGCCGCGCTCCTCCATCACGGTGCTGCCCCCGCTCAGCCTTCGACGGCCACTGCAGCCGCCACCCGCTGCGCAGTGGTATCGGGTATCTCACCCACCACTGTGATGGTGTAGCTGACGCCGTCTACCTCTATGCGGTCCATATAAGCCACGGTGGCGCCGCGAATGGCGCGGCCCTTGAAATCCAGCTCCGGGCCGAGGCGCTGTACGAAGACGGTAAACACACTGAGACCATCGCTGAATACCAGCATGTCACCATCGGACAGGGGCCGTACCGATACCGGCTTGAAGCCGTCGGGCAGCCAGCGCAGCTGCCAGCGACTCTGCGCCTTGCCGCAGGGGTCGCTGTTGTCCATGCGGCGCGCATCGGACGACCTGGGTTGCAGGTCGCTGTCCTGCACCGGAGACAGGTCCAGCTGCACGAACTGGTAGCGCTCCAGTACCCGCCCCTGGGGACCCACAAGCATGGATTTCAGCGGCAGGCCCGTCTCCCGGTCCAGGTTGACCACCAGGCCCAGGCGGTGGCGGTCGAGCGGACGCGCCTCTATCACCACGGTATCGCGGTCGGCGATGCGCTCCTCACCGCGCAGCATAAACTGGTAGCTGCGCTGCACCTCCTGCTGGCCGGCCCGGCTCCACAGCGCGGCGCGCGCGGTGGGGCCGGAAGCGCGCTCACAGTCCCTGTCGCCGCCATGGCTGATCAGCTCGCGCGGCTCGCCGCTGAGATAGCGCACCCGCTCCACCTGGTCGCCGCCGCGCAGCGCATGTACAACCTCCAGTGTCTCCATCATGCCGGCGTGCTCGAAGGTCACCAGGCCGCGATACTCCAGTTCGGATACGGCCCGGGCCAGCTTGCCCAACCACTGCTCCACTTCGAGTGCGGGGGGCTCTGCGGGGCTGTTTCCAACGCCGATCTCCTGCGCATAGGCAGTCGGCGCCAGCAGTAACAAAGCCAACAGCAGGCTGTTGGCTTTGCGCGGAAACCGGGCCAGTGGCCCCCTCTTGCTCACCCACATCCCCACGCTACATCCCGACCTGTTCGCCGTAGGTGGCACGGGCGAAGGGCACCATGCCCTGGCTGCCGATGTGGGCAGCCTGCTCAGAGTGCTGGATCATCACCCGGTTCAGGTGCCGCATCAGCTCTGGAGTGGGTACCTGCTGGATCACCGCCTGGCCTGTAACGCCGGGCTGGTTGTCGGGCACCAGGCGCGGCGCCGCGGTACTGACCGAGCGGGTGCTGGGGGCGGGGACATAGAAACCCGAGGGCTGCGGCGCGGATTGCACCGCCTGTTGCACAGGGCGCTCCACCTCGGCAACCAATGCGTCGCCGGGCTGGGCGCCGCGGTCCGCAACCTGCAACTGCTGCACGCCGAGGATTGCGGCGAAGGCCACGGTCGCGGCCACAGCGCCCCTGGACAGGGGTCGCCACCAGCGGCTGTTGGCCAGGCCATCGGCCGCATCACCACCTCCGCTGCCGGACCCGGGCGGGGATTCCTCCCGCTCTATGGCCGCGGAAATCCTCGCCGCCAGGCCGCTATCCACCGGCGCCACCGGCTCGTGGCGCAGCACGCTGGCAGCCAGCTGGTAGCGCGACCAGCGCGCACCGACCTCAGCGGCCGCACTGGCCTTGAGCAAACGCTGCAGTTCCAGCTCGCCGGCCTCGCCGTCCATCAGTGCCGACAGCGATTCGTTCAGACGATCCTGATGATGCCCGTGGGACATACGGGTAAACCCTCTTTGTGCAGTCTTTTTCGGTGCCCGCAGGCACCCCTTGTGGTTATCACTTATGACCCGGGTTGCGGTGGTTTGTTTCGCCACCCGCAAAAATTTTTAGCCGCGGTCGCCGAGCGTCTCCGGCTCCCCGGCCATCACCGCCTGCACCGTGCGGTCTATGGCCTCGCGGGCGCGGAAAATGCGTGAGCGCACCGTGCCCACCGGGCAACCCATCACCTCGGCGATGTCCTCGTAGCTGAGACCCTCCAGTTCCCGCAGGGTCACCGCCGAGCGCAAGTCCTCCGGCAGGGCGCGGATGGCTTCGTGAACGGCGGTTTCGAGCTGGTCGCGGAACAACTGGTTTTCCGGCGTGTCATTGTCCCGCAGCAGATCGGCGCCGGAATAGAACTCCGCGTCGTCCAGGTCCACGTCCGAGGACGGCGGGCGGCGGCTGCGGGAAACCAGGTGATTCTTGGCGGTATTGATGGCGATGCGGTACATCCAGGTATAGAAGGCGCTCTCGCCGCGAAAATTGGCCAGGGCGCGGTAGGCCTTGATAAAGGCCTCCTGGGTCACGTCCTGCACCTCGGCATGATCCTTGATAAAGCGGCTCACCACCGCGACTATCTTGTGCTGGTACTTCAGCACCAGCAGGTCAAAGGCGCGCTTGTCCCCTTTCTGTACCCGCTCCACCAGTTGGCGGTCACTCGGTGACGCCTGTTGCGCTGTCATCCCCTACTCCCCTTACTCCTACAACCAGCAATCGCACGGCGGGCTCCACGCGGATCAAAGGCGGGGCCACCGGCGCAGGCGTTTATTCTGTGGAGTTCAAGACACTGGCAATAGGACATAAGTTCCGGGCTAAATCGACGAAGTCCAAGGAAGCGCTATACTACGCGACCCTTTAACATAATTGAAATCGGCCCCGCCTCGTTAACTATGAATGCACAGGCAAACTCACTGCCCAAAAACTATGACGTACTGGTAATCGGCAGCGGTGCCGCGGGCCTCACCCTGGCCCTGCACCTTGCGGCCCGCCACCGCGTGGCCCTGCTCTCCAAACAGCGGCTGCAGGACGGTTCCACCTGGTTTGCCCAGGGCGGCATAGCCGCGGTACTCGACGAAATGGACTCGGCGGAATCCCACATTGCTGACACATTAGACGCGGGCGCCGGCCTCTGCCACCCGGACGCAGTGCGCTTCACGGTGGAAAACAGCACCGCCGCCATCCGCTGGCTGATCGACCAGGGTGTCGCCTTCACCCGCGAGGACGGCGACTACCACCTGACCAAGGAGGGCGGCCACAGTCACCGCCGCATCATCCACAGCGCCGACGCCACCGGCCGCGCCGTGCACGGCACCCTGATAGAGCGGGTGCGCGCGGCGGAGAATGTCGACTGTTTCGAGCACCACGTGGCCCTGGACCTGATCCGCCAGCCGAACCCGACCACGGGCCGCTTCCGCTGCGCCGGTGCCTACATCTACAACAAAGCCACGGAGGAGGTGGAGCTGTTCCAGGCCAAGGCGGTGATACTGGCCACCGGCGGCTCCAGCAAGGCCTACCTCTACACCAGCAACCCGGACGGCGCCAGCGGCGACGGCATCGCCATGGCCTGGCGCGCTGGCTGCCGGGTGGCGAACATGGAATTCAACCAGTTCCACCCCACCTGTCTTTACCACCCCAGGGCCAAGGCGTCCCTGGTTACCGAGGCATTGCGCGGCGAGGGCGCGCAGTTGAAGCTGCCCGACGGCAGCCGCTTCATGCACCGTTTCGACAAACGCGGCGAACTGGCGCCGCGGGACATAGTCGCCCGCGCCATAGACCACGAGATGAAGCGCCTCGGCGCCGACTGCGTCTACCTGGACATCTCCCACAAAGACGCCGACTTCGTGCGCGAGCACTTCCCCACCGTGTACCAGAATTGCCTCCACTACGGCATCGACATCACCAGGGAGCCGATCCCGGTGGTACCGGCGGCCCACTACACCTGCGGCGGGGTCATGGTGGACAAGAAGGGGCGCACCGACCTGGACCAGCTCTACGCCATTGGCGAGACCACGTTCACCGGCCTGCACGGCGCCAACCGCCTGGCCAGTAATTCCCTGCTAGAGTGCCTGGTCTACGCCCGCTCCGCGGCCCTGCACCTGGACGAGACCCTCGATTCAGTACAGCCGCCCCGCCCGGCCCCGGCCTGGGACGCCTCGCGGGTGACCGACTCCGACGAGGACGTGGTGATCTCCCACAACTGGGACGAGCTGCGCCGCTTTATGTGGGACTATGTGGGCATCGTGCGCACCCGCAAACGCCTGCTGCGCGCCCAGCACCGCATCGGCCTGTTGCAACGGGAGATCCGCGAGTTCTATGCCAACTACAAGGTCAGCAGCGACCTGATCGAGCTGCGCAACCTGGCGCTGGTATCCGAACTGATCATCCGCTCGGCGCTGGATCGCCGGGAGAGCCGTGGCCTGCACTACTCGCTCGACTACCCGGACCTGCGGGAACTGGCGATGGACACCGTGCTGGTGCCGGAGAACTTTGCCGACCAGCGGCAGTTTGTCTGACTGCGCTGGCCGAGCGCGCAAAATGTAATCATTTTGCGAACCATCCCCCAAAGTTGAAATAAAGCCCTTCCAAGCAAAGGTTAATCAACAGATACTCACCGGCGCCATATGTAACCGGTTACATTTCTCCAGAACAACGATCAATGCCCTGGCAGCATAAAGGCACGGTGAGGGCAGCGGTAAAGATTATCCAGCGATAAGGAGACCAGCAATGAACCAATATACGCTCCGATGTGCATTAGCATTCCTACTTTTCTTGCCACTTACGGCCAGTGCCGGCTTCTATGTCCAAGGCACCCAATTGAAAGACGATAATGACAATACCTTCATTATGCGCGGCATTAACCATCCGCATAACTGGTACACCAGCCGAACTGCCAGCGCGATTCCGGATATCGCGCGAACCGGTGCCAATACGGTACGCGTGGTGTTGGCCAACGGTCAGCGGTGGACCCGCGACAACGGCAGCACTGTTTCCAACATTATCGACTTGTGTAAAAACAACCGGTTGGTCTGCGTGCTCGAAGTACACGACACCACCGGCTACGGCGATGAGGGAAGTGCCGCGCATATTTCCACGGCGGCTGCTTACTGGACCAGTCCGGACATCCGGTCCGCCATCCAGGGGCAGGAAAATTACGTGATTATCAATATCGCCAACGAGCCCTGGGGTAACAACTTCTCCGCCGACGCCTATAGAAACGACACCATCAGTGCGATTCAGACCCTGCGTAACGCCGGCTTATCACACACGATAATGGTCGACGCACCCAGTTGGGGGCAGGATTGGGCAAACGCGATGCGCGATAATGCACCGGCCATTTTCGCCGGCGACCCCGATCGCAATACCATTTTCAGTGTGCACATGTATGAGGTCTATCAAAACAGCAGCTCGATTTCCAGCTATATGCAGGCATTCCAGAATAACAACCTCCATTTGGTGATCGGCGAGTTCGGCGACAACCACCAGGGGCAGTACGTGGACGCAGATTCGGTCATGAGCCAGGCGCAGCAGCGCGGTTTCGGTTACCTGGGCTGGTCGTGGTCGGGCAACGGCAGCTGCTGCACGGCGCTGGACATCGTGAACAACTGGAACCCGAACAGCCTTTCGTCTTGGGGTAACCGCCTGATCCACGGCACCAACGGCATTGCCAATACCTCCAGCATCGCCAGCGTTTATACAGGTGGCAGCAGCTCGGGCAGCTCCTCTTCGAGCAGCAGCTCCAGCTCTTCGAGTTCGTCGGGCGGCGGATCCTGCAACGGCTTCCCCTATTGCCCCAACGGTTCCGCCGACGATCCGGACGGCGACGGCTGGGGTTGGACCGGCAGCGAAAGCTGTATCGTCTCCGGCTCGGGGCCCGACAGCTGCAGCGGCAGCATCACTGTTCGCGCCCGCGGCACCAGCGGCAGCGAGCACATCAACCTGCGGATCAACGGCAATACCGTAGCCAGCTGGACCCTGTCGACCAGCATGCAGAACTACTCCTGGAACGGCGGCAACGCCGGCGCGATTGAAGTCGAGTTCGACAACGACGCCAGTGGCCGGGACGTGCAGATCGACTACATCCAGGTCAACGGCGAGATCCGCCAGTCCGAAAATCAGGGCTACAACACCGGCGTCTGGCAAAACGCCTCGTGCGGCGGCTCCAACAGCGAATGGCTCCATTGCGCCGGTTCTATCGGCTACGGCGACATCCAGTGATTTCGGGCTCCACGGCCGGCCGTGAAGCCTCACGGCCAGTCATTTTCAGCGGGTGGATCTTGCGTCCACCCTGCTGACAGGCAGGATTCCAGTTTACATTTTTCCAGCACCATCAACGGAGGACGAATGAACGACAACACCAGGAACAATCCGGTTGCCCGGTTTTGCCGCGCCACCGCCAGATACATCATTTTGATACTTGCTGCTTGGCAGGTGGGATTACCGGCATCGGCAGCCACCTTGACCCAGGTCACCAACTTCGGGGACAACCCCGGCAACCTGGGGATGTACGTCTATATACCGGACGGCCTGACCGGTTCTCCACCGCTCCTGGTCGCGGTCCATTGGTGCGGTGGCAGCGCCCAGGATATTTACAACAGCGGCCAGTTTAATTCGCTGGCCGACCAACACCGTTTCATGGTGGTCTTTCCGTCGTCGGACGCCAGCGACGGCTGTTTCGATGTCGCCACGCAGTCGGCACTGACCCAGGGCGGCGGCAGCGACCCGACTTCGATTATGTCGATGGTGACATACGCCATACAGAATTATGGCGCCGACCCAGACCGCGTTTACGCCGCCGGTATCTCGTCCGGCGCAATGACGACCAACGTGTTGCTGGGGCTCTATCCGGATGTATTCAAGGCGGGTTCCGCATTTGCCGGCGTGCCCTTCGGCTGCTTTGCGACAACAAACGGCTCCACCTGGAACAGCGACTGCGCCAGCGGCGGTATTACCAAAACTGCGCAGGAATGGGGCGATCTGTCCCGAAACCAGAACCCCGGCTACAGCGGTCCCTGGCCCCGCATGCAGCTGTGGCACGGCACCAATGATGAAGTCGTGAACTACGCCAACTTCGGCGAGGAGATCAAGCAGTGGACCAACCTCAACGGGCTGAGCCAGACGCCGGACTACACTGACAATCCTCAATCCGGTTATACACGCACACGCTACGGCAGCAGCGGTCCCAACGCCGCCGTTGAAGCGATCAGCATGGCCGGTGTATCGCATAACCTGCCGGTCAACGCCGCCGAGGCGATCCGATTTTTTGGACTCGATAGCTCTTCGAGTTCGCCGGGCGGAAGCTGCAACGGTTTCCCCTATTGCGCCAACGGTTGGAATGACGATCCGGACGGCGATGGTTGGGGTTGGACCGGCAGCGAAAGTTGCATCGTCGCCGGCTCCGAACCCGACAGCTGCAATAGCAGTTCCAGCAGCTCCAGCAGCTCCAGCAGCTCTAGCAGCTCTTCGAGCAGCAGCTCCACCGGCGGCGGCATCGCCGACGGCCGTTACCAGATTACCTCCCGCTTCAGCGGCAAAGCAGTGGCCGTCGAAAATGGAAGCACCGCCAACGGCGCCAACGTGATTCTGTGGAGCTACGGCGGCGGTGCGGACCAGCAATGGGACATCACCGACCTCGGCAACGGCTATTATTCCATCCGTGCGGCGCACAGTGGCAAATCGCTGGATGTTTACAATTTCTGCTCCTCGCCCGGTTGTGAAATCCGCCAGTGGGATTACTCTGGCGGCAACAATCAGCAATGGCAGATCGTCGGCGTGGACGGCGGCTACTACAGAATTGTCTCACGACACAACGGTATGCCACTGGATGTCTGGGAATGGAATGCCGACGACGGCGCCGACGTTCGGCAATGGAGCGATACCGGCGACGCCAATCAGCAATGGCAGCTTTTATCGCCGTAAACAGCCAAATCGCCAGGATTTGGAATAATCCAAGTTTTTAGTCAAAAAAACCGGCCATTCTGTTGAATGACCGGTTTTTTTTGGCGGTGCGCCAGGCACGCGTACAGCGCCCGGCGCTCGCGAGAAGCCGCGAGCCAGCCCTTGCTCTCTATTCTTACCGCGAATACCGCAATGCCACCTGCAACCTGCGCCAGTCATCCTGGCCTATGCAGTCCTGCGCCAGCACCAGTCGCAACCGCCGCCCGCGCAGATCGCGGCCATTGATTACGATCAGCCAGGACCAAAGCACCAGCTCACCGGAAAACTCGAACTCCCGCTCCACGCCCCCCTCCAGCCGCCAGAACCAGCGCCGCTCTCGGGTACTCAGCAACCCCCGCATGAACCGCAGGCGCCGCCACTCGAACGCCGCATAGACCAAGACCACCAAAACTGCCGGCAACAGCAGAAGCCAGACCAAACGGCACCACCACAACAGTAGCAATGTCTGCGCGGCGATCAGCAACAGGAGAACCAAAAGAAGGCGGGAGGGCGCTACGGCGCAGCTGAGCCGGGCGCTACGCTCGATATACTGCGGGTAACTACTCCTGGAGGCCGGTATTGTCACGGATAATCTGCACTATGCGCAGCAGCTCCGGATCGGCGGGGTCCTCGCGGCGCAGGAACCAGGAGAACAGGTCCTGGTCCTGCTCATCCAGCAATTTGATGTAGCGCTGCTGGTCGGCCTCATCCAGGGTCTCGTAGACATTGTCCAGAAACGGCAGCAGCACCAGATCCAGCTCCAGCATGCCGCGGCGGCTGGCCCAAAAGAGGCGGTTGCGATCCATAGGTTAAATTCCAACCCGGTTAACAGTGGGCGCAGTATACCCCCTGTCCAGGCAAACTTGAAAAGGCGGGACTAATCCCCAAATAATCCCCCCAACAACCCAGAGGTGGCAGGACTATGGATCAGCAGCAGTGGCAGGAGTTTCTCGCAGGCGAAGGCGCCATCTGGGAGGGCGCCGATACCCAGTGCCCCAGCGCCCATTTCCCTGAGACGGAGGCCAGGCTGCACCTGGTCGACCTGAGCCCCCTGGGCGCCGTCGCCATCAGCGGCCCGGACAGTCAGAAGTTCCTGCAGGGCCAGCTCACCTGCGACCTGGTCGCCCTGCCGGACAACCACAGCACCCTGGGCAGCCACTGCAACCCCAAGGGCCGCATGATCAGCGCTTTCAGCGCGCTCAAATTGTCCCACGACGAGTTCATTTTCCGACTGCCGCGGGACCTCGCAACCGTCGCCCGCGAGGCGCTGGCCAAGTATGCGGTCTTCTTCAAGACAGCACTGACGGACCTAGGGGAAGAGTTCCGCTGGCTGGGCCTGCAGGGAAAAGATGCCGGCGAGCGCGCCGCACAGTTGCTGGGACTGGAAAGCCTGGCCGCTGGCGAACTGCGCCCCTTCGACCTGAACGGCGAACGCGCCATCGCCCAGGCACTGAACGACCGGCAGGTGGCGATCCTGGTTCCGAACGGGCAGGCGAAGTTCCTCTGGCAGCAGCTGGACGCCGAGGCCGACGCCGCCAGCTACGACCGCTGGCAGCAACTGCAGATCGCCGCCGGCATCCCCCAACTCCACGCCGCCACCAGCGAAATGTTTATCCCGCAGATGGCCAACCTGCACCTGCTCGGCGGTGTCAGTTTCAAAAAGGGCTGCTATACCGGCCAGGAAATCGTCGCCCGCATGCAGTTCCGCGGCTCGGCCAAGAAACGCATGTACCGCGCCCGCTGCACCTCCGGCGAATTCCCCGCGCCGGGACTGGAGATCTACGGCGAGGGCGAACAGAGCATCGGCAACCTGGTGGAGGCCTGCCGCGGTGGGAAAGGTATTGAACTGCTGGCGGTGCTGACCATCGCCAGGGTGGCCGCTGGTGAAGAGCTGCGGCTGGCGGATGGGCGGGCACTGGAGATATTGGAGCTGCCTTACGATGCGGATGCGGATCCGTTGGCATAGAGCAGCGCAATAGGCAGATCTCCACGTTTTCGGGTGGAATCAGGAAAACCTGGTCAAATTTTTGTAGTGCAGACCACCGTGCCGGGGGGCGTACTGAGTTGCGAATAAACAGATTGATTGCGGTACCGCCCTTGAGGGCAAAGCACGCCTCCTCGGCTATACACGGCAGCGCTGGCACCAACAGCCCCACCTGCTTTCGATACAGCACTAAAAGCCATCGCCTTCACCATCCACGAACTCTTTCGGCACGGTACAGATGCACCCGCACCTGGCGGAAAGGGAGGTAATGCGTCCCGCCCCTGCAGCTCGATGGCCGTGCGTCCCCCACCGTGACCGGGCGGCCCACTTGTAAAGCTATTCCGACGGCGCCGGCTCCACCGGCACCGCATAGGCGCGCGGGCCCGCGAAGTAGGTGACGAAATTGCCACCGTCGAGCACGATATCCAGCATTCCGTCACCATCCATGTCGGCAATGGAAAGCAGGTCTCGCTCCGAGCGGCCTCCCCCATACAGCTGCACGATGTGGTGGCCACCGCCGACCTTCCCGAGTGCCAGCACCGGCGCATCGTAGCCTTCGGCATCCATATAGGCACGGCCCACCAGGTCAGTGCGCCCGTCGTCGTTGATATCGACAACCGTGAGGGAGTCCCGGTCCGCGAAGAAACCGGAAAGCTCCCCCGATTGCGCAAAACTTCCACCTTCCTGCTGCACAAAAAGGGTGGCGATGTTTTCCCTGCTGTAACTGTTCTCCAGCCGCCTGAAGCGGCTGTAAATCAAATCCACCCTGCCGTCTCCGCTGACGTCCGCGGCTGCCAGCCCCATATGGACATTCTCCTGATCCAGGAGGATCTGGGAACGGGAGAAACCCTCTTCCAGGTTCAGAAACACATTCAGCTGCTTGAGAGGTTCCTCGTAGCCACAATAATCTCCTTCGCAACCCACCAGGGCCAGATCCTGGCGGCCATCGCCGTTAAAATCGGCAAAGTCCACAGCGCGGATACTCAGGGATGGCAATTCGAACAGCCGGGGCTCCCCGAGCTGGCCATCCCCGATTCCCGGCCACACCGTCAGGGTCGCCGGCGGTGCCGTACCAACGCCGAAACCACACTCTTCCAGTGCCAACACATCCTGGTGCCCATCTGCATCGAAATCGGCGATATCCACGGCAACCATGCCTTCTCCTTCGCTGCAACTGGCCCCGTGGAAGGGGTAAACCTGCGGCTCCGCCAGGGTCCGGCCCCCGGCAGTATCGTCCTGGACCTGCAGGGATAGGTGTATGCCTTCCCTGCCCTCCACAACCCGGTAGCGAGTGCCCAGGGTAACCGCGTCCGGCCAACCGTCTCCGTTGATATCCCCCAGGGTCAGGTGCTCATTTCCCGACGAAATCGCTATGGGCTCACCGGACAACCGGGACGGTGTCAACGTCTCATCCTGTCTGGAGAGCAACAGGAAATAGCCTGCTTCGGAATTACAGTGCTGAAGGATATCCGCCCCGCGGCCACTGCCGAACTCCACTGCCACCGTGGCCAGGCTCCCGCAGGTCTCCCGCCAGGTTTCGGTAAAGCGCTCGAAGCGGTCCAGGCCGATGCTAACCAGGGAGGAAGGCACCAATCCGTTGCCGTAGCCATTCTTTTCGAGCGAGGACGCCGCCCGAATGATTCCCGGAACGCCATTGGGGTTGTACAGAATTCTCCTTATGGCCCCGAAGTCGGAATCCAACGGATAGGCCTCCGCGCCATACCCATAAATCTCGATTTCCCACTCCTCTTCTTCCTCCTTGAGCAAGGAATCCGCATCGAAGGTGTACTCACCCTGATCAGGAGAAATACCGACCTCCAGCTGCCCGCGCATCGACTGGAGCGGCAGTCGCTCATCAAAGGAATAGGCGTCGATCTCCCTCGGCACGTGAATTTTCAGCGTGGATTCGCTGACCCGCTCACCGTCGGAAACGGATAGTGCCAGCAAATAGCTGCCGCGAACCTCGGGCACAAAATTGAAATAGGCCGAGCGACTTTCCGACGGCATCGCGGCCTGAGCGCCGGGGGGCGCCGCCAGCAGCCGCCAGTGGTAGGAGAGAAACTGGTTGTCCGCATCGTGGCTGAAGAGGCCGTGGATCAGGGTGGTCCTGCCGATATTGGATTCCAGATCCACACCGGGGTTGGCCACCGGGGTGCCGTCCCCCTCCGCTGATTCCAACGGCTCTTGGCTCAGCAACTGGTTCCAACCCAGCCGCAGGCCGGTTTCATACGCGCCGTCACTATCCTCGTCCAGGACCAGCGCGGCGTGGCGCTGATTGAGCGTGAGCAGTTGCAGGCCGGCACCGGCGCCGGTGATATCCAGGATACCGCGCCCCTGATCGCCGGGCAGGCCGTCCTGGTCGAATTCGAACTCGTGCATGGGCGCGATGGTGGCGACGTCGACCCAACCCAGGCGCGAGTCGTAAAGGCGGCCTGACAGGTAGGTTTCATACCAGTCCGCCCAATCGTATTCGTCTACAACCGCCCTCCGCTCGACGACAAAGTTTTCCAGCTTGCCGGCCTCTCCGGCCACCTTGTCTTCCATCAGCAGGTTGAACGTCAGGTGGTTGTATTCCTCTCCCTCCACGGTGCCGTGCAGAGACACATCCACCCCCTGGCCGGTGACCCTTACCCGGTCGAACTCCATGGTGCCGTCGATATGGGACTGGTGACGCCCCTCCAGCCAAGTGGGGGTATTGGCGCTGGCGGTTTCCGTGATGATGCCATTGAGAGTGAGACCTCTGTCGGTATATTTATCGAATGACATTGTCAGGACACCGCCGGACAACTCAATGGTGGCGCTGCCACTGCCGCCCTGTACGGTTTCCTTTTGATTCTCCGCGTTGTCCGGGTAAGGCACCCAGAGGGAATCCAGCAGCAGCACTATGGCGGCGGCGGACATGGTAGTGCGCGCCAGCTCCAGGGCGTTGTCCCGCCCTATTTGCGCAGGCTCGGTGCGGCCGCTGTAGCTGGGGATCGGGCCCAGATCGAGCGGTGGTGGATTATCGCCGCCATTGCTGCTGTCGTCGCCTCCACCACCGCCACAGGCGGTGAGGAGTAGAATGCAAATCGCGGTTAGTATCCCCGAGGAAAATCTTTCCCTGTTCTTCATTGTTGCTACCTGTTTTTTTATAGCGATGCTATTGGGAATACTCATCCCTGCAATTGCCCCAATACCTCCCGAAAACTGTTGAGCCCCGTCTCCAGATTCTCGATGATCTCCTCCGCCAGCTCATTCGGTTCCGGCAGGTTGTCAAGGTCGGTCAGGCTCTTGTCCTTCAGCCAGAAAACATCCAGGCTCGCCTTGTCGCGGGCGATCAACTCCTCATAGCTGAAGCTGCGCCAACGCCCTTCGGGGTTTTTCTCCGGGTGCCAGGTGGTTCTGCGGTTGTGGCGATTTTCCGGCTTGTAGCACTTGATAAAATCCTGCAAATCCTCAAAGCGCAGTGGCTTTTTCTTCAGCGTGTGATGGATATTGGTGCGGTAGTCGTAGAACCATACCTTCTTCGTCCACGGCTTAGGGCTGGCCTCGCGATTGTCGAAAAACAGCACATTGGCCTTGACCCCGTGGGCATAGAAGATGCCCGTGGGCAGGCGCAAAATGGTGTGCAGGTCGGTGGTTTCCAGCAACTTGCGGCGAACAGTCTCACCGGCGCCGCCTTCGAACAGCACATTGTCCGGCACCACCACCGCGGCCCTGCCGGTGGTTTTCAGCATGGAACGGATATGCTGCACGAAATTGAGCTGCTTGTTTGAAGTGGTGGCCCAGAAGTCCTGGCGGTTATAGGTGAGGTCGTCGGTTTCCTGCTCGCCTTCCTCGTTGGTAAAACTCATGGAGCTTTTCTTGCCGAAGGGCGGATTGGCCAGCACATAGTCCACCGTGTCGGAAGGCGGCGCCACCAGGGCATCGTTGGGCGACACCGCGCCCTCGCCGTCGATCTCGCCGATATTGTGCAGGAACATATTCATCAGGCACAGGCGGCGGGTATTGGCGACAATCTCGTTACCGGCAAAGGTGTCGTGCTTGAGAAAGGCCTTCTGCTTCCTGTCCAGCTTGTGGTTTTCCACCAGGAAATCATAGGCCGCCAGGAAGAAGCCACCGGTGCCGCAGGCCGGGTCGGCAATGGTCTTACCCGGCTCCGGGCGCACACATTCCACCATGGCCCGGATCAACGCGCGGGGCGTGAAGTACTGCCCAGCGCCGGACTTGGTATCCTCCGCATTGCGCTCCAGCAAACCTTCGTAAATATCGCCCTTGACATCCGCCCCCATCACCACCCACTGGGTGCTGTCGATCATCTCAATCAGCCGCGCCAGCTTGGCCGGGTCCTGGATCTTGTTCTGGGCCTTGGTGAACACCTGCCCGAGCAGCCCTTTCTTGTTGCCCAGCGCCATCAGCAGTTCCACATAATGTACTTCCAGCTCGGCGCCCTTCTTGTTCTTCAGGGTTGTCCAGGCGTATTTCTTCGGTATGCCCACCTCTCGCTCGTAGGGCTTCTTGGCGTACTCATCCGCCATTTTCAGGAAGATCAGGTAGGTGAGCTGTTCCAGATAGTCTCCATAGCCCACACCATCGTCGCGTAGGGTGGTGCAGAAACTCCAGACTTTGGAAATGATCGGGGCACTTGCGGGGCTCATTCGGGGTCCTTACTGCTTGCGGCAAGCCACTGCCTGCCCTTTTCGGTTAATCGGTTACTGTCTTTGGCCAGGAGCATCATCACCCACCGCCACCGGCTTCCCGTTCTGCCAGATCACGGCGTATTGACCCAACCGCCTTTTCTTTTCCAGCGCCTGGGAAACTGCCCGCTGCAATGACTCAAGCATTAATTGCCCTTCTTTGGAAAGGGCGCCATTCTTCGATTCTTTCACTGTCCCGCCTCGTCAAGCAATTTTTGAAAATAATCATCATTGATGATCTTTCGATTTTCGCTCTGCTGGTCGAAAACCGGTGTAGGTACATCACCGTCATTCATGAAACAAATACAGTAGTCCACACAGTGACTAAAAAGATTTAGCAGATTATACAGGCTGCGCGGAAATCGGCGCTCAATGTCTTTGGGCGGAATATTGTGGCCGCCATGTGCGACCCGCTCGGCCACTCGCATTTTTGACATTTCCACACCGGGAAGCGCCAGGTAAATAAGCTCGACTCGCCATCCATCATTCCGCAGACGCTCTATCAAGCGCAGATAACTGCGACCTGCCAGAGTGGTTTCAAATGCGAAGTTTTCATCCGCGCAGATGCGCTCTTCGATCTCTTGCAGAAAGATTCTACTAGCCGCCAGCAGCTCCCGTTCCGGTGCCAGGGGCGACAGTCCGGCAGCGATAAGGTCGGCATTGATAAAATTTCTGCAGCCCGCCACCTGGGGAAGGTAGTCCAAAGCAAAAGTGGTTTTCCCCGCACCATTTGGTCCGGCGATTATCCAGCAAGTTGGCATATACCTACCTCATTCTCGCCGACCATTTCGAGAGCATCCTCGAAATGGTCCTGTACGTGTTGGGTCTCATTTCTGCCTCTCTTGAAGCCATGCCTTGCCTTTACCAGTGAGTCGGTATTTCTGGGTGGGGCTGCGCGGGGAGTCTGGCTGGGTCATCTCCACCAGTCCAGCTTCCAGCGCTGGCTGCAGGTAATTTTGTATAAAGGTTGGGCGGTGGCTCAGCTTCAAGCTGCTCAGCAGGTCTTTGGTGCCCAGGGGGCCTGCCCCCAGAGCGCTCAATAAGCGACTTACTTGCTCGGTTACTTGTCCGGTTACTTGTCCGGTTACTTGTCCGGTTACTTGTTCGGTCGGAGATTGCACCGCATCCAGAACCATACTCAGCATGAACTCGATAAAAGGCGCAGAGTCCGTTTGGGCGGTGCTGTCGGCAATCGCCCGGTAATAGGCATCCTGATGGGCGTGAACCAGGCTTTCAACCGGAATCTGCAAAAACAGCGGGTTCCAGCGGGATAGTATCAGTGTTTGCCACAGCCGCCCCATGCGGCCATTACCATCGGCAAAGGGGTGAATAAACTCGAACTCATAATGAAACACGCAACTGGCAATCAAGGGGTGCTGATCCGTGGTTGCCAGCCAACCAAACAACTGCGCCATTAACGTCGGCACCCGATTGGCTGGCGGCGCCATATGAATGACCTCGGAACCACTCATCACACCGACGCCCGCGCTGCGGTACAGGCCGAGTTCGTCAATCAACCCGGCCATCAAAGTGTAATGGGCTTCGAGTAGATGCTGCTCCCTGGCGGGTTGCCAGGTCTCCAGCCGATCATAGGCTTGCAGGGCATTATGTGCTTCCTGCACTTCACGCGGCGGTGCAATAATCCGCTTGCCATCCAGAATCGCCGTTATCTGTTCTTCACTCAGGGTATTGCCTTCGATAGCCAGCGAACCCTGGATAGTGCGAATCCGGTTGATTCGCCGCAGCCGGAGATTGTCCGCATCCGCCCGTTGCAGCGACAGACGTTCCAGAGCTGCACTTATTTCAGCAACCCGATGAAGGATGGCAGCGGTAATCGTGAACGGCGGTTGGTAGGACTTATTCATCCTCGCCCTCAAAGACCGGCGCCTCGGCATTCATGCGCACGTCAGTTCTCACCTCTGCCTCTCTTGCAGCCATGCCTTGCCTTTGCCAGTGAGTCGGTATTTCTGAAGACGGCTTCGGGGTTTGTCGGGGATGGTCATTTCCATCAGCCCCTGAGCAATAGCCGTTTGCTGGTAGTGCTCCCTGAAATGTTTCTCATCCTTCAGGCCCAAAGCGTCCATCAGTTCGGCACGCCCCATTTCACCTTTCAGGACACCAAGCAGCCTTGCAATTTCGGGGGTGACTTCGGGGGTGACTTCGGGGGTGACTTCGGGGGTGACTTCGGGGGTGACTTCCCCGGCTACAGATTCAGCAAATTCTTCATGTACCGGCAACCGAATCAGAAACGAGCTGCGCTCGTCGTCGCTTTCAAACACCGGCGCGGGCGAGCCGTTGGCCTGCATGACCCGCAGAATCTTGGGGATACCGGTGGAGCGGCCTTCGGTGAGGTCCAGTTCCTTCAGAAACTCGCCGATGCGGCGGTTGCGGTAGCGGCGGCTGACGGCTCGGCCGGCCTGCAAATCTTCCATACGGATGGAGCGATCCGGGCCGGGGAAGCTCAGCACCAGCAGTTCCTCCGGGGTGATGCGCACCTCGATCGGCTCGCGGATCTCATAGGAGCGGTGGTACACCGCATTCACCACCGCCTCTTCAATCGCCGCCAGCGGATAGTTCCAGAAACGCTCGGCCTGGGGCCGGTCCGGGTGCTTGACGACGGTTTCCTTCAGGTAATTGCGGGCGATGTAATCCACCGCATCGCGGGCAATGCGCCCCAGCGGGCCGCGAAACTCCTTTTCCTCGAAGCGGTCACCGCCCGGCCCATCGGGGAAATACACTACATCAATCTGGGTGGCCGGGAAGAACTGTTCCGGATGCTCGTTGAAAAACAGCAGCCCCACGTTCTTGGGGAAGGCCATCTCCGCCGGGCCACCAACCACGTTCATGCGCCGCCCCAGGGCCTCGGCATCGAGAGTCGCGGCCTCGGCGGTTAGCTCACTGCCGATCTCCTGCAGGAACTCACGCATCAGGTGAGGCGACAGGTCGGTGAGGTTGGCCCCCTGCCGGTAACGGTCATCAAACGGCACCGTCGCCGCCAGCGATAACAGCTCCCGTTCATCCGCCCCCTTGGCGCGCACCGTGCTGGTGTGCTTGCGCAAGTAGTACGCCCAATCTGCCTTCTTGTCGCCCAGGCGGGTTCTGGCCTTGTAGGGCCGGGTTTCCCCGCCCGGCACCCACAGCACCAGAATTAGCTTGCCCTGCACCTCATAAGTGGCCGTCAGCGGATGATAAGTCGGCTGAATGGCCGCATTGCCCAGGTTCAGCAGCTCCTTCTGGATGCCATCAATCTGCTCAAGCTGCAAACCCACAGGCGGCAAGACCGGCTGCCCATTCTGCTCCTCCACACCCAGCACCACATAGCCACCGCCCAGATTGTGGAAATCATTGGCGAAGGCGCAGATACTGTGCAGCACTGTCTCCGGGTTCCAGCCCGCCTTGTATTCCACCCGTTCGCTTTCGATGGTGCGGTGGTGGAGCAGCGAGTTAAGGTTGATGGGGAGCTTTGAGATCATGGAACGACATTGCTGTATAGGTTGTTTCCGAGGTGGCCGAGCACGTTCAGATCGACTGTCATTTTATATTTCTCTGTCATCCCCAACTCCCTTAGTCGTCTAAATCTTCGGCATCATCAGGATTCTTTCCAGCCGCAAGCATTTCGAACTCCTTGAGATACTGCGACACTGCCTCATGAGCACTCTGAGATACCGCCCCTCTACGCTGCAATTCGAGTAGACGTTCAGCGCAACCCTCGACATCAATGTAGCCCTCCAGCCACTTGGGATTCAGTCGGGGTTTAATACGCACTGCCCGATCTCCGACCGTTTTGGACCAGGTATGCCGCAGGAATCCTTGCAGAAAGTGCAACAAGCCATCGTCGGATTTCGTTGCACTTTCACACCATGCACGAACTTCGGATTCGCCCCCCAAGCGGCACCAGTCGGCAAGCAATCCTGCCAGCTCCGGATGCTCCAGGAAATCGTTTGTAGTCGATAGTACTCCCACCCTATCCAACCAGGCGACTTGTAAACTATTGACCTCATCGGCGGCCAAAACCGTATCTGCACCGGTATCTTCTGCTTTCGTGATCTCTGAATCCAATGCCCGCAACAATCGCGCCTGAACGGCAAGGGCCCTACCTGAACGGATTGAAGACTCCAGTAGATCGGCCCGCTGATCGGGAGTTACACGCTTCAGGAGGTGGTAAACGGGACGAGTGACACGCGACACATTGCCAAAATCGTACATTCCGAGTTCATCAGAGGGGTCGATCAGCTGATCTCCGATGTCGAGGAGGGCATGAACGACGGAAGAGATTTGCCCGGTTGTGATGTCACTCTTCACGTGGTCCATCAGCCGCTCCAGGAGAGCCCGTGCTTTTGACAGGCCGTCGGGGCGCTTCTCATGTTTGGCTTGGACGAGTGCATTGCCGAAATCTGCCGAGGACCCTGCCAAGCTCAGCAGGTGCGTCATCTCACTTCTGCCGACACCACCCGGCGGCACTGCGAGCCGGAAATAGACAGGAAATACATCTGGGTGACAGGCTCGAAGCTCCCTCCACCATTCAGCCAGCCACTCCGCGCCGTATCCCGTTTGACCGACCTTGGGAAAGATTCGCTCGATCAATGCCTTCGTGCTTTCCCGGATTGCCTGGGGCACTTCATTTCCCCAGCGCTCGTAAAAAGCCTGAGAGGCATTCTTTTCGTTTTCATACTGATCAAATTGACTGTGTCCCGCAAACCGGTCTGGATTCGAGCGGATGGTGTCATAGAGAGAAGGAAGGAATACACGGATTGATTCCAAGGCGATGAAATCGACTGGATTCACCTCTCCATGGACGGAGGGGTAGGTAATGGTAAGGGTGTTCGTGAGCCGCACGATGTCTCGGGGAACCTTGATCAACGGATCAATGCCGTCATAGTAGACATTCGTCCAGTAGGACTGATCAAAGGCACCTTCAGGTACGTCACCCAATATCGTGTTGAGACGCTTGAATAGTGCAGCCCTGAGAGATACTCGATCAACCGGTGGCAGCTCGAACGGTACCTGAATGATCTTCTCCAGATAACGCTCGCCGGGCAGGCCGCACTGCTGTTCGATCGCCTGAGCTGCCACCTCGCGATCGAATGCCAGCAAATAGACGACGTTGGGAAAGTCCGCCAGAGCCTTGATCACCGTGAACAGTTGCCGAGTTTCTTCGGGTATCAGGCGGTCGATATCGTCGACGACGACCAAGATCCGTTTTCCCGCCCCTTCCAAAATTGCCGTGATCGACTCCTTGAGTGCAGGCAAATCCTTTGGTTTACGTTTGGCGCGGCCAACCAGCTTGCCGATGCCTTTCGCAGCACCGCCCGTCATTCCTGTCAGGTCGATCAAGCCACCTATGCCCTCGGCAAAATCGGCGAATAGATCACCCAGTTTCTTGAACTTCTCGCTCTTCGTCGGCAGGACCGCCTGCAACTGGCCAAGGAACGCATGCGCCAGATTGTCCTGCCCTGAAAACCACCAGGGATTGAACTTGACCAGGACCGGCTGTTCACTCTCGGGTCGCTGATCCAGATAGTGCTGAACGTAGCTCAGCACCGTCGACTTACCCGATCCCCACGGGCCATAGAGGGCGAGCACTAGGCCATCGCTACCGGGGTAGCGACAGATACTGTCGCTCAAGCTCCGAGCGAAGGGTGCATGTCCGAAAAGGTCGTCCTTAGGATCACAGCTTGGGCGATCTGCCGATAGTTCAGTCATTTGATATCACCATCGAACTGTCCACCAGAAACAGGAGAATATGGCAGTTCCAATGCATCAAATGATGAGATTTTCATTTTATACCTCCTCCATTTAATCTAGAGCACTGGCTATGCAACTTGACAGTTGGCCGGAGAAGGCTCTTTTTAGGATGGATTGGCGGAGGATTTCTGATTTTTCAAGCTGTGTGTCAATCTCATTATTAAGGGATTCAATCTGAGAAAGTTTTGATTCCAAATTTCCTACGACCTCAGTTTGCTCATCGTAAGAGCACAAAGGTAAGAATGCATTTCCAACGTCGGATTGATTTATACTCGCCTGATTTACCGCATGCTTCGCATTCTTGCAAAGCTCTTTCCTCCCTGTTCTGCTATTGAGAAACAGGGTGATAAACTCCTTTGAAATTGAGCCGTCGACCAGAGAACATCTCATTATGTTGCTTTCGAATACTGTTGGTTCATTCAGCGCTCTAATTAGAGCGGATTTCCCAAGATATTCAATGCTATTCACCCGATTCACTATCAAATCACCAAGCGCTAGCCCATAGGCATTAATTTCATCCACGCTAAGCGATAGGCGCTTTAGCTTGTCACCACCTACCACAGCACCATCATAAAAATTGTCGATTCTAATGATTTTAAATCCATCGCCATACTCTGAAGAGGGTTTGTAGATTCCATTTTGGGGTGAACTTTGTAGCAGATCACTGAGCCTCACCCAATACCATCCATACGGAAGTTCTTTTAGGTTTTCAGAGGTTATTTCGGCTCCAGAACCTTTAGGTAACTTAGGCTTGCTTGGCTTCCTCCCTTCCTTGCCGCTGTCTTCCCACGCTTTGACAGCCTGTTTCCAGTCTTCAAGCTCTTGCTGGTAGCACTGTTCGCGCTCCTGCCGGATGCGGGCGAGGAGTTGTTCTGGGGGTTCCAGTTTGTCGGAGTTTTGTTGGCGCCATTGTTCGGTGAGTTTGCCTTCGAAGGCGTGTTTGAGGACGGCCTGGCGGTAGGCTTTGAGTTGTTGCCGGGCGGTCTTCAGGGATTCGATGCCTTTGTCGAGTTCGGAGAATAGGGTTTCTATTTTGGCAACGATATCCCTCTGTTCATCTTTCGGAGAAAGAGGGAACTTACACTTCTTCAGGAAAGAAAAATGGCGAGAATACCCACGATCAGGCAGTTGCAACGCTTTACAAGCATAAAACAGATACTTTCCCTCCACCTCCAGCTTCGGAACAAGCACTTTCACACCATCTGCCCCAGGAGCAAATGGGAAGGGGAGATATTTGAAGCACTTAGTGTGATCGCCAAAGACTATAACTGGCTTTTTGCGATTTATTACTTTCCTTTCGTCATTAGTATATCCGCCGATTAAATCAGCTCCTTGGTCTACTACTGGATACACCCCCGATGGCTCATATTCCTTTTGAGGAATTTTTAGTCCTGTTAGGGAAAGGCTATCGAAGACATCTTCGAAACTCGCGCATATCCAGTGATCAGGAATAGAAACAGACTCTTGAGACCATTCTTTAGCCGAGGCATCTCGCTTTTGCTCTGACTGGACACTCACGCAACCAACTCCCGATTCAACTCCTCAATCACCCCATCCATCTGCTCCCCAAACAACTGATACATGCGCCCCAGCCCGCCCTTGCTGTCGAAGGGCGCCATTTCCAGGTCGTCGCGCTCCAGGTGGAAGGAGCTGGTGATGTGGTCGCGGATCAGGGTGAGCCAGGTCATTTGTTCCTCGTTGAATTTTTCGCCGGCGCCGCTGTGGCGCTGGAAGATCCAGCGTTTGAAGTTTTCCTTTACGGTGGCGGCGAAGGGGGTGATTTTTTTGTCCAGACCGCAGATTCGGCGGATGAGGGAGACTAAGGCGGTTAGTTCAGACACTGGATTCCCGCCTTCGCGGGAATGACGGGTGTTGTCCAGATGTTCATAGGCAGCCCAGACGCGCAGCGGGGCCAGTTTGGGCCTGTCCTGTTGCAGGGCGTCCAGCAAGGTTTTGATCATCTCGTAGGTGACTTCGCTGCGGCGGGCCGGTTGGCTGAAGTAGATGGTCAGGGCTTCGATCTGGTCGCGGTGCTGGTTCAGGTAGTCGGCGAAGTCCTGTACCAGGGCCTCGGCGTTGGCCCGGGTTTCACCCGCCCATTCCGCTTTCAGGACCTCGTCCAGGTCTTCGTGGACGATGGTCTGTTCCTTCTCCCGGCGGATGGTGTCGATCAGTTCGATCAGTTCGCCGTTGAAGACTTTGGCGGCCTCCCCCACCAGTTGGTCGCGGGCCTTGTCCCGGGCGTCGTCGCCGGGGTTGCTGTCCGCCGGCACCCGGGCGATTTCGCAGGCTTTCCGTTCCACTACGTCCGGGTTGATGGCGTTGAGCAGTTCGCCCACGATCAGGGCCAGCGGTGTGCCACCAGCTTTTTCGCTGATACGGGCGCGGTCTTTGTCGTCCAGTTGTTTGTCGAGGCGGGCCAGGCGGCCCGCCAGGGAGGACACGCTGTCTTCGTCGCGGGCGGCGCCCATCATTACGCCCATGGCCAGTTCTTTCAGGGAGATGCCGGGTTTGGTGATCAGCGGCTGGCTGGCGGTTTTCACGGACTGGGTGACGCCGATAGCATCCACTATCACATAGTGGGTCTTGGCGCTGTTGGCGGAGGGGGTGACTTTTTTCAGGCCGTCCGCGTCCAGGGTGCGGGTGCCGCGGCCTTTCATCTGTTCGAAGTAGTTCTTGCTTTTCACGTCGCGCATGAAGAGCAGGCATTCCAGCGGGCGCACGTCGGTGCCGGTGGCGATCATGTCCACGGTGACGGCAATGCGCGGATCGTAATCGTTGCGGAACTGGTTGAGCACGGATTTGGGGTCGTCCGCCTTGTGAGTGATCTTCCTGCAGAAGGCGTTGCTCTCGCCGAATTCCTCGCGCACCGTGTGGATGATGTCGTCGGCGTGGCTGTCGGTCTTGGCGAAGATCAGGGTTTTCGGCACTTCCCGCCGGCCGGGGAAGATTTCCGGCAGTTTGTCCCTGAAGGTGCGGATAACGGTACGAATCTGGTCCGGGTTGACGATATCGCGGTCGAGCTGTTTCGCGCTGTAGGCTTCGTCTTCGTCCTGGGTTTCCCAGCGGTGCTTGCGGGTGAGGCGTTCGCGCTTCTGTACCTGCTGGCTGGCTTCGATGACGCCACCGCTTTTGGTTTTCTGGGTTTCGATCAGGTAGACCTCATTGCCGACGTTGACGCCATCGGCCACGGCCTTTTCATGGTCGTATTCGCTGACCACGTTCTTTTTGAAGAAGCCGTAGGTGCGGTTGTCCGGGGTGGCGGTGAGGCCGATCAGGTAGGCGTCGAAGTATTCGATCACCTGGCGCCACAGGTTGTAGATGGAACGGTGGCACTCGTCGATGATGATGAAGTCGAAAAATTCCGGGGGGATTTTTTCGTTGTAGACCACCGGCAGGGGTTCTTTTTTGAGGCCTTTCTTTTCCGCCGGGTTGTCTTCCTCGGTGGCCTCGTCCAGTTCCTCGCCCTTGAGCAGCGAGTACATGCGCTGGATGGTGCTGATGCATACCTGGCTATCGCCGGCGACGTAGGAGGATTTGAGCCGCTGCACGGTGTACAGCTCGGTGAATTTGCGATTGTCGTCGTTGGGTAGGTAGGCCATGAATTCCTGCTCGGCCTGTTCGCCCAGGTTCTTGGTGTCCACCAGGAACAGGATGCGCTTGGCCCTGGCGTGCTTGAGCAGGCGGTAGGCGGCGGTGATGGCGGTGTAGGTTTTGCCGGAGCCGGTGGCCATTTGCACCAGGGCGCGGGGTTTGTCCTTCTTGAAGGAGGCTTCCAGGTTGTTGATGGCTTTGATCTGGCAGTCGCGCAGGCCGTCGGTGTTGAGTGGTGGCAGGTTTTTCAGGCCTTCCCGCAGGGTGCCCTGGTTGTCCTCAAGGCGTTCCTGCCAGCGGGCCAGCTCTGCCGGGCGGGGGAAGTGGAAGATTTCCCGCGAGCGCGGGGCCGGGTCGCGGCCATTGGTGAAGCGGGTGATGGCGCCGGTGCTCTGGTAGATAAACGGCAGGGGTTCCCGGTTGTTGATCCACTTGAGCCTGGCATTGGCGTAGCCTTCGGCCTGCTCTTCAGCGCCGGTGATCTTGTGCCCCCACTCTTCCGGCTTGGCTTCTATGATGCCTGTGGCCAGCCTGTCCACGAACAGCACATAGTCCGCTGGGCCAACATCGGTCTGGTACTCTCGTACCGCAATACCGCGCCCGGCGCTGAGGTTGATGGCGTCCTTGTGCTGGACCACCCAACCGGCCGAGCGCAGCTGCTGGTCGATACGATCGCGGGCACGCTGTTCCGGGTTCTGATTTAGGATTTCCGTGTCCATGCAACCGGCACTCTTGTGACGTTTTTCTCAATTGGCCGCTTAGCCTAAGGCAGGGTTCCCGATGGCGCAACAAGGCACTGCGCGAATCGGCAAATTACGACTTGAGCCCGTTACAGTGCCAACTGCAGGTCTTTCAGCGTGATCATCAGCAGCATGGGGTCCAGAGGTGAGGGGTCAAAACCGACGGCCTGGTAAAAGGCCCTGGCCTCTTCCGAAATCGCGTGGACTATCAGGCCGCGAATGCCGATGGTTTCCGCCGCCTGAACTACGCGCAGGGCAGCATCCCGCACCAGCGCCCTGCCCCAGCCCTTTCCCTGTTGGGAAAGGTCCACGGCCAGGCGCCCCAGGACAACTACTGGCACCGGGTCGGGCATATTGCGCCGGAAACGGCCCGGCGCGGTGTTCGCGGCAACAGCGCTGGAAGCCAGGGCGTAGTAGGCGAGCACCCGTTGTTCTTCGGAGACCACGAAGGTGCGCGAAGCGCCGTTCTTCTGGTTGTCCAGGGCGCGCTTTCTGAGCCATTGATCCAGATTCGGGACTCCCGAGTCGAAGGTGTCCGGCAGATGGTGCGCCGTCAGTGGCTCGGGGCTTGTGATCACCGCTCTTCCCAGGGCGGTGTTGTCCGGAGGGTTTTGCGCAGTCTCTCGTTGGGTTGCGCCGGGCGGTCCAGCCGTTCCACAAACGCTTTGTAGGCGTCCGGATCGGCCAGGATAAAGGTCTGGTCCAGCAGCACCTCCTCCGCCGAGGCGCGGACCGCATCCAGTATGAAGGCCGTGCGGCTCTTGCCTTTGGCCTTGGCAGCGCGGTCGATCAGGCTGCGCTCCTCGGGCTTGATACGCAGGTTGAGTGTGTCCCGTTTGGCGGGTGTGGTCATGGGTGTGCCCTCACGGATGTTCACAACATCATAGCAGTGCGTAACGTCACTGTCATTACGAGCGATTGACTACCAACGCGTCACACCTCCACCGCCACATGATCCAACTCCGCCGCCACCGGCAGCGCCCAGTCGATCGGCTCCACTCCATTGTTTTCCAGGTAGCCGTTGGCCTGGGAGAAGGGCCGGGTGCCGAAGAAGCCGCGGTGGGCGGACAGGGGCGAGGGGTGCGGGGCGCGCAGCACCAGGTGTTTGTTGCGATCGATAAAGGCGCCCTTCTTCTGCGCATAACTGCCCCAGAGGATAAACACCAACCCCTGGCGCTGCTCCGCCAGTTTGTGAATGGCGGCGTCGGTAAACTGCTCCCAGCCGCGGCCCTGGTGAGCGCCCGCCCTGCCCCGCTCCACGGTGAGGGTGGCGTTCAGCAGCAGTACGCCCTGCTCCGCCCAGGGTTGCAGGCAGCCGTGGTCAGGTGGCGCTACTCCCAGATCGGATTGCAGCTCCTTGAAGATATTTTGCAGCGACGGCGGCAGGGGCACGCCGGGCTTTACCGAGAAGCAGAGGCCGTGGGCCTGGCCGGGGCCGTGGTAGGGGTCCTGGCCGAGGATTACCACTTTTACCTGGTCGAAGGGGGTGGAGTTGAAGGCGTTGAAAACCTGTGGGCCGGGGGGATAAATCACCTTGCCCGCGGCTTTTTCCGCGCGCAGGAAGTTGCGCAGTTCAGTCATGTAGGGCTTTTCGAATTCCTGTTGCAGTATCGCGTACCAGGAAGGGTGGATTTTTATATTGTTTGGGACCTGCATGGATTTTCCTTGGAATAGTGTTTGGCGTCGTCGGGCCTGCAGCCCGATTGCCGAGCTGGAGCTCGGCGTTCCCAGGGGGAGCGCCGGTACACCCTCTCCCCCGGCCCCTCTCCCGCAAGCGAGAGAGGGGAGCTACGTCAGTGCCTTTTTTACCTGTTTGCGCAACTCGGGTACCACTTCCTTTTCGAACCAGGGGCGCTGGCGCAGCCACAGGGTGTTGCGCGGGCTGGGATGGGGCAGCGGGAAATAGCCCTCGGGCAGTGCGTCGCGATAGCGGCGCACGTTTTCGGTGATGCTGCCCCCTTTTGGAAACAGAGCGTGCGGCAGGTAGTGGCGCTGGGCATATTGTCCCACCAGCAGCGTGAGTTGCAAATTCGGCAGCAGCACCAGCAGCCGCTTGTGCCAGGTTTGGGCGCACTCGGGGCGCGGCGGCAGGTCGCCGCCCTTGCCGCGGCCGGGGTAGCAGAAGCCCATGGGCACAATGGCGATGCGGGATGCGTCGTAGAAGGTCTCCCGGTCCATCCGCAGCCAGTCGCGCAGGCGATCGCCGGAGGGGTCGTTCCAGGGGACGCTGGTGGCGTGCACCCGGGTGCCCGGCGCCTGGCCGACGATCAGCAAGCGCGCGGATTCCGCGGCCCGCACTACCGGGTTGGGCCCCAGGGGCAGATGTTCCTCGCAGAGGCGGCAGGAGCGGATTTCTTCGAGTAGGGTCGGGAGTCGGTCGGCGGTCAATGTTTACCTCAAGGATTGTTCAATAAAGGCGGGCCTTCGGCCCGGGCCCTCTCCCCTAACCCCTCTCCCGCAAGCGGGAGAGGGGGAAAATCGAGATGTAGCAGCAACCCGCGCCTGTCTTCGGGATCCGCGGCGCGGCCGACATTGTTGTTGTCCAGCACCACATAGATGCCACCGGCGTCCACCGCCAGTCCCTCGCCCTTGCCGTATGCGGTTTCCTCGTAGACGAATTCGGGCGCCTCTTCGATAGCGCGGTAATCGATGCACCATTCGGCCCCCAGGTTTTCCGACGAGCGCCGGCACACGGCGAAGGCATTGCGCTCCAGGGTAAAGAGGGCGCCGTCGTAGAAGGCGAGGCCGGTGATATCCTCGGAGCGGTCGCTGAAATCCAGACCATCCACCGGGGGAATGGTGAAAATCCGCGGCTCGGCGCCGGGGCTGAGACGTAGCAACCCGCGGGGCTCGCGCTCCATGGCGATCCAGAAATCACGGCCGGCCTTGACCAGTCCTTCGGCTCCGGCGTTGTATTTCTTCAGGTAGCCGCCCGCCCGCGCAGAAGCGGCCCAGCGCTGCGACTGCCATCCCGCAGCGCCGTCGGGCGCTATCCCGGCGATGCGGCTATACCGCTCGCTGACCAGATAGAGCGTATCGCCATCACAGCTGACCCCCTCGAAATCCATGTCGGCATCCGGCCGCACCATCTCCAGAAGCCCGGCGAGCAGGCCCGCAGACTCACCCTCCGGTACATCCAGTCCGGCGATCTGCACCCGGGATTTCAGGGCAGCGCCGGACGCGGACAGCGCCACGGAATAGATTTCCGCAGAGTTCTTGTCGGAGACCGCCAGCAATTCGCCGCCACAGAAACTCAGTCCGGAAATATCCAGGCCGGCACTGCCGTCAAGCCAGTAGCTGTTGAGCAGCTGCGCCGGACTGACCGGAGCGGCTGCCGCGAACGGCGACAACGCCAACAGAGTGGAGAGAATCAAGCTTCTGTATGGTTTTTTCATAAAGGGGAGTTCCATGATCAGTCGCGGAAGTTGTTGAACTGCAACGGCTGTTCCAGCGCCTTGCCCCTGAGCATGGCGATCACCTGCTGCAGGTCGTCGCGCTTCTTGCCGGTGACCCGCACCTGGTCGCCCTGGATGGCGGCCTGCACCTTGAGTTTTTCGTCCTTGATGATCTTGACGATCTTTCTTGCCAGCTCCTTGTCCAGGCCGTTTTTCAGGGTGACGGCCACCTTGACCTGCTTGCCGGACTGCTCCTTCTCGCCCAGGTCCATCGCCAGCGGGTCTATGCTGCACTTGATCAGCGCCGCACGCAGCATGTCCACCATTTGGTCCACCTGCATATCCGATTCGGCGCGCAGTACCAGGGCGAAATCGTTCATCTCCACTTCCGCGTCCACGCCCTTGAAATCGAAGCGATTGGTCAAGGTGCGGTTTACCTGGTCCACGGCATTGGTGAGCTGGTGTTTGTCCACTTCGGACACTATGTCAAAGGAAGGCATCGATATCTCCGTTTTTTTGTTGCCGTTATGTAACTACTCTCCCCCCCCTCTCCCTAACCCTCTCCCCCAAGGGGGAGAGGGGACTGTTGGGGTGAGTAGTTACGCCGTTTTTTCATTTCAAAACCTGGGGGATGATTTCCACACTGCGGTCACTGGTGCCGAACCAGATATGGCCGTCCTGGATGGTCGCACTCAGGTCCATATTGCGCTCGGCCATGGCCGCCAGTTGTTCGGTCCCGTCCGCGGGCAGTTGGTAGACGCGCAGGTTGTCGAAGCGCGCCAGCGCATCCCCCAGCTTCTGCCACCATATCGGCGCGGTGCGGCGCCCGTAACTGTACACCAATACCCTGTGGGCGCGGCCGCAGGCTTTGCGCAACCGCTCCTCGGCCGGCAGGCCCACCTCGATCCACAGGTCGATTTCGCCACTGAGGCTCATCCGCCACAGCTCCGCCTCCTCGTCGGAAGAGAGGCCGCGGGTGAACTCGAGGCCCTCGGAGGCGTTGAGGGCGAAGGCCAGCAGGCGCACCATCATGCGCTCGTCGGTCTCCGACGGATGGCGCGCCAGGGTCAACGGATAGTCTCCGTAGTGGTCCCGGTCCATGTCGGCGATCTGCAGCCGGGCTTTGAAAATAGTCGCTTTTAGTGCCATTTGGGTTCCCTGTGGCGCCCTTCCCGGCATCGGCGGGACGAAAGGCTATTCTTGGGTGGTTTAACGAAAACTCATTTTAAACAGCAAGGTTAACCGGCATGACCTCCCTATGCACCGGCGGCCGCCGCCTCTGGGCCGGCGCCCTGCTCTGCCTGCTGGCGTCGGGCCTCAGCGGCTGCGGCATCAACAATATCCCCACCTACGACGAGCAGGTCAAAGCCGCCTGGGCCCAGGTGGAGAACCAGTACCAGCGCCGCGCCGACCTGATCCCCAACCTGGTAAAGACCGTCAAGGCCTATGCCGCCCACGAGCGCGAGACCCTGGAGGCGGTGACACAAGCCCGCGCCAAGGTAAGCTCGATACAGGTGGACCCGAACCTGCTCGACGACCCGGCCAAGCTGCAGCAGTTCGAGGCGGCCCAGGCCCAGCTGTCCAGCGCCCTGGCCCGGCTGATGGTTGTGGTGGAGCGCTACCCGAACCTGAAGGCAGACCAGAATTTCCTCGCGCTGCAATCGCAGTTGGAGGGCACCGAGAACCGCATCGGCGTGGCGCGGCGGGATTATATCCAGGCTGTGGAGCGCTACAACCGCGAGATTCGCACCTTCCCGGGGCGTATCTGGCATATGATCCTGTACAGCGACATGCCACTGCGGGAGACCTTCAAGGCGACCAGCGAGGATGCGGAGAAGGCACCGGAAGTCGATTTCCAGTAACCGCCCCGGTTCTAGCATGAACAGCCACAGGCTCACAGTCACTGCCACCGCCCTCGCCGCGCTGCTGTGGACCCTGGGAGCTCTCGCCGATGTACAGTTCCCGCCGCTGTCCGGCCGGGTGGTGGACAGGGCCGGGCTGCTGGGCGCAGACACCGAATTCAGGTTGACTGAAATCATGCAAAGCCACGAGAAGGAGACCGGCAACCAACTGGTCGTGGTCACACTGCCGGACCTGCAGGGATTGACCATCGAGGAGTACGGCTACCAGCTCGGGCGCGAATGGGCACTGGGACAGAAAGGCAAGGACAACGGCGTCCTGTTGATTGTGGCGCCCGAAGAGCGCGAAGTGCGCATCGAAGTGGGCTACGGCCTCGAGGGGGCGCTGACCGACGCCCTCTCGGCCAATATCATCCAGACCAAGATACTGCCGCAGTTCAAGGCCGGCGATTTCGACGGCGGCGTCACCGCCGGCATCCAGTCGATCATCGCCGCGATCAAAAACGAATATGTGGCCGAACCCACTGAGACCCGCGCAGACCGCCGCCTGGCGCTGCTGGTGGGCCTGTTCCTGCTGCTGGTGATGCTGCAGCTGTTCGGCACCTCGGTGCTGGGGACCGCGGCGGGCAGTCGCAACTACAAACGCGGCCGCTTCGGCGGCTATTACGGCGGCGGGGGTTTCAGCGGCGGGGGTGGATTTGGTGGTGGAGGCTTCGGCGGCGGGGGCGGCGGCTTCGGCGGTGGAGGCGCATCCGGAGGATGGTGATGCTGAACAGCCAATACCGGCGCCGGGTCGCCGAAACGATAAAGGAAGTGGAGTCGCGCACCGATGCGGAACTGGTCACGGTGCTGGCGCGAGAGGCGGACAACTACCTGTATATCTCCACCCTCTGGGCCGCCTTCCTGGCCCTGTTGCTGGCGCCGCTGGTGCAGTTCCTGCCCTGGTGGCTGGAGTACGAGCAGGCATTCGCCCTGCAGTGGATACTGTTCATCGCCCTGGCTGTGCTGTTCCGCTGGCGGCCGCTGACCATGCGCCTGGTGCCGAAAAAGGTGAAGTACTGGCGCGCCGCCAACCTGGCGCGGCGGCAGTTCCTGCAGCAGGAACTGCACAGCACCCGGGAGCGCCTGGGGCTGCTGGTCTTCGTCGCCGAGGCGGAGCACTATGTGGAGTTACTCGCCGACCGCGGCCTGGCGGAGCAGATTACCGACGGGAACTGGCAGGAAATCGTCGAGAATTTCATTCGCGAGATAAAACGCGGCAAAACCGGCGAGGCCTTCGTACACTGTATCGAAAAGTGCGGGGAGCTGTTACAGGAGGCCGCCCCGGCGACGGCAATCAAGAACGAACTGCCCAATCACCTGATCATCCTGGATTGACTGTAATGCATATCGGAAAGCCGAGCCTGATAGCCGCGATCACACTGCTGCTGATCCTGGTCACCTACGCCGTCAACGGCGCCCTCACCCAGGGAGACGGCACCACGGGAGGCGAAGGCGCGGCGACGAAATCGCGCCTTGCACAGCTGTTTTCCGGCGCAGACGGCGACCTGGAGCGGCGGATACAGAGACTGGAATCCTCCCTCGACAACGCCAGCCGCATCCAGTCCGAACTGCTCGAGCTGGTGGAGGACCTGCACCAGCGCCTGGATCATTACGCCCCACAACTGCCGAAAGAAGAGGCCCGCACCGCCGCGGTCAATGCGGCGATGGGACATCGCGCAGAAGAATTGTCCCGCCGCGACCACTACACCCGGCACCGCGAAATGCAGCTGCAGCGGCTGGTCGACGCCGGCCTCAACCCGGACAGGGCGGAATTTATCCTGGAGAAGCAGGAGCGCTTCCAGTACGAACATATGAAGCTCGCCTACGAATACCGCCACTTACAGGACAAGTCCTCCCAGGAGGCGGAGGCCCTGAAGGAGCGGCTCGGTATCTACAGCCACCCGCGCAAGATGTTCGAGCACGAGTTGAGCGAACAGGAATTCGAACTCTACCTGGAGGTTAACGGCGGCCGCCAGGAGATGCGCGTGGACAGGGTGGTCAACGATACGCCGGCGGCCAATGCTGGCCTGAGGCCGGGAGATAAAATCATCTCCTACAACGGCGAGCGGGTATTCCATATGGGCGACCTGCGCACCCAGGTCTACCGGGTCGAGCCGGGGAAAACCGTCGCGATTGAGGTGCAGAGGGCCGGGAGCTCGAGCAAAGAGACTATCTATGTGCCCAGCGGGCCGCTGGGGATTCAAGGCTAAAGGGTTATTCGTATTCTTTCGCCCTCACCCCCAGCCCCTCTCCCGCAAGCGGGAGAGGGGAGGAAAAGTACAGAAAATACTATTCCGCAGTGGCCTCGGGTCGCATATGCGGGAACAGCAGCACGTCGCGGATCGACGGCGAGTCGGTCAGCAGCATCACCAAACGGTCGATGCCGATGCCCTCGCCGGCGGTCGGCGGCAGGCCGTATTCCAGGGCGCGGATGTAGTCGGCGTCGTAGTGCATGGCCTCGTCGTCGCCGGCGTCCTTCTCCGCCACCTGGGCCTTGAAGCGCTCCGCCTGGTCCTCGGCGTCGTTCAGCTCCGAGAAGCCGTTGGCGATCTCGCGGCCGCCGACGAAGAACTCGAAGCGGTCGGTGACGAAGGGATTGTCGTCGTTGCGCCGCGCCAGGGGTGACACCTCAGTGGGGTACTCGGTGATAAAGGTGGGCTGGTCCAGGCGGTGTTCCACGGTCTTCTCGAAAATCTCGATCTGCACCTTGCCCAGGCCCCAGCTGTCCTTGAGCGGGATGCCCAGCTTTTCCGCCACCGCGCGGGCGCTGTCCAGATTGTCGATATCGCCGTGGGTCAGCCCCGGGTTGTAACGCAGGATGGAATCGAACACCGACAGGCGCGCAAACGGCTTGGCGAAGTCGTAGCTGCTGCCCTGGTACCCGACGGTGGTCTTGCCCAGCACTTGAGTGCAGATACCGCGCAGCATCTCCTCGGTCAGGTCCATCAGGTCGTTGTAGTCCGCGTAGGCCTGGTAGAACTCGAGCATGGTGAACTCGGGGTTGTGGCGCGTGGACAGGCCCTCGTTGCGGAAGTTGCGGTTGATTTCATACACCCGCTCGAAGCCGCCCACCACCAGGCGCTTCAGGTACAGCTCCGGCGCCACACGCAGGTACATATCGATGTCCAGTGCATTGTGGTGGGTGATAAACGGCCGCGCGGTGGCGCCGCCGGGAATCACCTGCAGCATCGGCGTCTCCACTTCCATGAAATGGTGGCCGTTCAGGAACTGGCGGATATAGTCGATCACCCGGGAACGGGTGCGGAACACCTCGCGGGACTCCGGCGTGGCGATCAGGTCCACGTAGCGCTGGCGGTAGCGCAGCTCCTGGTCGGCGATGCCGTGGAATTTCTCCGGCAGCGGGCGCAGCGCCTTGGTCAGCAGGGTGTACTCCTCGCAGGTCACGTAGAGATCGCCCTTGCCGGACTTGTGCAGCGCGCCCTGCACGCCGACGATATCGCCGATATCCCAGCCGCCGAAGCGCTCCTTGATATCCTTCTGCGCCGCCTTGTCCGCGTACAGCTGGATGCGCCCGGACACATCCTGGATCACCAGGAAGGGACCGCGCTTGGCTAGAATACGCCCGGCCACGCAGGCGCTTTTGCCCAACTTTTCCAGCTCTTCCTTGGATTTTTCACCGAACTCCGCCTGCAGGTCCGCGGCGAGGTTTTCGCGGCGAAATGCGTTCGGGAAGGCGTTGCCCTTCTCGCGCAGCGCGGACAGCTTGGTGCGGCGCTCGGCGATGAGTTTGTTTTCGTCTCGCTGGATATCGGTCATGGTGAAAGTTCGATAATGATTGAGAAAATTTCCGTAGGGTGTAATGAGCTTTGCGAATTACACCAACCGCGGCTGGTGTGATTCGCGGAGCTCATCACACCCTACGATTTGGCCAATGCCGCCGATTAAAGTCCGGCCTTGAGGCTGGCCTCGATAAACTGGTCCAGGTCGCCATCCAGCACCGCCTGGCAATTACTGGTCTGTATCCCGGTGCGCAGGTCCTTGATGCGCTGGTCGTCGAGCACGTAGGAGCGGATCTGGCTGCCCCAACCGATATCCGACTTGCTCTCCTCCATCGCCTGCTTCTCGGCATTGCGCCTGAGCATCTCCTGCTCGTACAGCTTGGCGCGCAGCATCTTCCAGGCCCTGTCGCGGTTCTGGTGCTGGGAGCGTTCGCTCTGGCAGGCCACCACGATACCGGATTCGATATGGGTCAGGCGCACCGCCGAGTCGGTCTTGTTCACGTGCTGGCCGCCGGCGCCCGAGGCGCGGTAGGTGTCCTCGCGCACCTGGGACTTGTCCACCTCGATCTCGATGTTGTCGTCGATCTCCGGCGACACGAAAACCGAGGTGAACGATGTGTGGCGGCGGTTGCCGGAGTCGAACGGCGACTTGCGCACCAGCCGGTGCACGCCCGTCTCGGTGCGCAGCCAGCCGAAGGCGTGGTCGCCCTGGAAGTGGATGGTGGCACTCTTGATACCGGCCACTTCGCCGGCGGAGGCCTCCTCCAGGCTGGTCTTGAAGCCGTGGGCCTCGCCCCAGCGCAGGTACATGCGCAGCAGCATCTCCGCCCAGTCCTGCGCCTCGGTGCCGCCGGAACCGGCCTGGATTTCCAGGTAGGCGTTGTTGGGGTCGTTTTCGCCGGAGAACATGCGGCGGAATTCCAGCACGCCCAGTTGCTGTTGCAGACCCTCGATCTCGCCGGAAACCTCGGCGACCGAATCCTCGTCGCCCTCTTCCACCGCCATGTCCAGCAGCTCGCGGCAGTCGGCGATGCCGGAGTCCAGAGTTTCGATGGTCTTTACCACCGTCTCCAGGGAGGAGCGCTCGCGCCCCAGCTCCTGGGCGCGGTCCGGATCGTCCCAGACCCCGGGCTCGGCCAGCTCCAGCTCGACCTCGGTCAGGCGCTCTTTCTTACTGGCGTAGTCAAAGATACCCCCTGAGAACGCCGGTGCGCTCTTCGAGGTCTTTCAGTTGGTTGAGGAGGGGATTGATTTCCATGGACTCTCGGATTCCGGGCTGTGTGTAAAGCGGCGCGCATTCTACCGCAGGCGGGGCCCCTCCCCCAACCCCTCCCCCGCAAGCGGGACAAGTTTGACGGGATCAAATTTGGACGCCGGAGGCGCCCGCAAAGCGGGTGAGCGCCAAGGATGGCGCGAATCACTGGGGAGCTACGGGCACCAGGCTCGCCACAACCCCAAACCAGTTCCCTCTCCCCCTGGGGAGAGGGTTAGGGAGAGGGGGCCTGAGTCACGCGCCGAAGTGATTCATCAGCAACCCCGCAACGATGATCTGCGGCAGGGTCAACAGCGGCAGCGCAAAGGCGATCTTCCAGGAGCCGCTGGTGTCCTTGATCGACATCAGCTCCGTGTAGTCGGTGGACACACCGGCCATCAGGAAGGAAAAGGCGTTGCCGGGTGCCGCCGCGCGGCTGAAGATATCCGCCGCCAGCGGCGTGGCGCCCTCGGAGCAGACTTCCAGCACCGTGGCCGCCACCAGGGTCGCGCCCAGGCCCAGCAGCGAGGGGCCGAACCACTGTTGGAACACCGCCGGGTCCACGAAGGCGCGCACCAGCACCGCCAGCACTATCCCCACCAGCAGCCAGCGCACCACCATCTGCGAGCCGCGGATGCCCTCCCACAGCAGGCCGCCGATACTGGTCGGCGTCAGTTCGGCACGCTGCCAGAGCCCCGCCACTTCCGCACGCCAGTCGTAATCCTCCGGCAGCTCCACGCTGTTGGGGTTGGCCGGCAGCCTGCCCCCCGCCACCAGCCGGTCTGCGACATAGCCGGCGACCAGCGCGATCACCGCGGAACAGAGGATAAACAGCAGGGTCCACCAGAAGCCGATCAACGCGATCAGGATCACCGTCAGCGACAGGGAGTTCCACGGGCTGGCGATCAGAAAGGCCATCACTTGGCCCAGGCTGGCGCCGCGCTTGTACAGCTGCATACCCACCATCAGGATGCCGTGGGAACAGAGATCGAAGAAAAGCCCCGCCAGGGTGGCGCGGAACAGGCCGCGCTTGCTGCCTCCCCGCCCCAGCGCCTCGATCACCAACTCCTGGGGAATACGGCCCAGCAGGCCGACAAACAGCGCGCCCGCCACCACGCCCCACCACATGGTGTGCACCAGTTCCACCACGCCGGCGGACATATGGTGCAGCCACTCCGGCATGCGCGACAGATCCAGCGCCCAGTAGCTCAGGTAGAGGGCCGCCACCAGCGACAGACTGACCCACAGCAACCAGTCGGCACGCCCGTGGGGCTCGTCGGCACAACAGGCGGAAGTGTGCGATTCCACCACCTGTGGTTCTGTTTGCGGTTCGGTCAGCGGCGCCTTGGACCCGCAGCATTTGTCACTCACAGGCACCTCCCGACAGGTTGTCCAGAATCGCGCACTCCGGTGACTCGTTCCCGGCGCAGCTGTCCGCCAGGCTGCGCAGGGCGGCGCGCATCTCGCGCAGGTTGCGCAGCTGTTCCTCCACGTGCGCCAGCTTCTCCCGCACCAGTCGTTTGGCGTCGTGGCTGCGGCGCGCCGGGTTGTGGTGCAACTCCAGCAGGTCGCGCACCTCGTCGATGGCAAACCCCACCGCGCGGGCGCGCTGGATAAAGCGCAGCGTCTCCAAATCCCGCTCGCTGTAGTCGCGATAGCCGTTTTCCGAGCGGCCCGGGGACAGCAGTTCGATGGATTCGTAATAGCGCAGCGCCTTGGCCGTCAGGCCCGACCTCCGCGCCGCCTGGGAAATATTCATGCGACCTCCCACTTCCTGGCGATTTAACACGATGCAGGAGGTTAAAGATTACCGCAAGGGGAAGGTCAAGCGGCGCTCAGGCCTCGTTGCCCGGGCAGCTGCCGCGCTGTTGGTACTGGATCTGGTCGGCGGGATCGAACCCCAGTTCCAGCGCCGCATCCAGCGACTCCTGGCTGATCAGGTGCAGCAGGATATCGCCGGTGGGCCCGCCGCAGACAGCCGGGTACATGCGGTCGCTGCGGGTGCCGCAACGGGATTCCTGCACCTCCACGCCGTTGCCGGTCAACTTGGCATTGCTCTGCTCGAGCGAAATGCCACCGCCCTCGCACTGGCGGTTGCCGCGGGCCTGGAACACCCAGATCAGCTCCTCCGCCTGCACCAGTGGTGGTTCGGGCTTTGCCGTGGATTCTTCGGCGGTTTCAGTGTCCATCTCCGCCTTTTTTTCCGCCCGCTGTTCACAGGCCCCTGCGCCCAGGGCGAGGACGGTGACGAACGACAATAAAACTGTGGTTTTCATCTTCGAGCTTCCTCCGTAAAGCGAATCAGCGGCCCGGCTTTTTTGTGGGGTCAACCGAACGCCAGCCAGGCACCCACCAGCAGCATCAGGCTTCCGGCCATGCGGTTGATCAGGCGCAGGTTCTCGCCGCGGGCCAGCAGGCGGCTGAGGGTGCGTCCGCCGCCAGCGTATATCAGCAGGCACAGGGTTTCCAACAGCAGAATGATAGCAACCAGCATCGCCAGTTGCGGCGCCAGCGCGTAATCCCTGCTGATAAAGGGCGGCAGCAAGGCGATAAAGAAGGCCCAACCCTTGGGGTTGGCCACGGCGGTGACAAAGCCCTGGAGCGCCAGCGCCCGCCGTGAGGGCACAGCGGTAACCGCGCCCTCTTGCGGCACCGCCATCGCCATACGCCCGCGGGCGCGCCACATCTGCACACCCAGCCAGGCCAGGTAGGCACCACCACAGTATTTGAAGACCTGGAAGGCGCCCGGGTACTTCAGTATGAAGGCGGCGATGCCCAGCACCGCGGCCACCGCCACCAACGCCACCCCGGTGAGCTCGCCCAGCATCATCCACAGGGTGCGGCGCACCCCCAGGGTCATGCCCATGGTCAGCGCCAGGGTCATGCACAGCCCCGGCGTCACCGACACGAAGAAAAACGTCGGCACGAACAGCGCCAGCAGAGAAAAGTCGATTGCGCTCATCAATGGTGGGTTCCCGTGTGGTTGCCATAATGACTCACCAGCATGCCGGCCAGCATCAGGCCGCAGCCCAGCAACTCGCGGCCGCTCAACAATTCGTTGAGGAACAGCCACCCCGCCGCCAGGGCGAATACCGACTCCAGGCTCATGATCACCGTGGCGTGTGAGGGCGCCGCGTGGCGCTGCGCCAGCAGTTGGAAGGTAAAAGCGATAGCGGTGGAGAACACCATCATATAGGCAATGGGCCAGGCGGCGTCGACGGCGGACTGCAGGCTGGACCGCTCGACGATCAGGGAGGCCACCGCCGACAGCAGGCCGCACACCAGGAACTGCACACAGGCCAGCCGCAGTGCATCGTAGCGCCGCACCAGGTGATCCGCGGACAGCACCTGCACCGCGAATACGAAGGCGCTGGCGAAGACCATCAGGTCCCCCACCAACTGCGACTCCTCGCTGAAGTCCGCCAGCCAGTAGAGCCCCAGCAGCGCCAGCGCTATGCCCCCCCAGGTCCAGCGGTTGGTCCTGTGCCCCAGGGACAGGCCGATCACCGGCACCAGCAGCAGGTAGAAGCCGGTGATAAAGCCCGCGCGGCCGGCTGTGGTGTACAGCAGGCTGGCCTGCTGCAGGGCGGCGCCGAGAAACAGCCAGAAGCCGAGAATGGCGCCGCCGGGCAGGCAGGCGCGCCAGGTGAACTTGATCCGGTGACCGCCCTCTTCGCCGGGCTGGATCCGGATGTCGCGGCGCGACGAGAGCCAGTAGACGACCGGGACCAACAGCAGGCCACCGAGGAAAAAGCGCCAGGCGTTGAACGCCAGCGGCTCTATATGCGCCATGGCGATCTTTTGCGGCACAAAGGCGATGCCCCAGAAGAGGGCCGCCAGCAACAGCAGGATTTCCGCGTGGACTTGTTTGCGTTTCATTCCATTACGTCTCAAAAAAGATTGGGAGGTCCATCTCCGAATCGGATGGCACAAGGTGAGGCCCTGGCGCCGGGGGCCATCCGGCAAACGATTGCCGATGAGGCTGTTTGCCGGATGGCCACCGGCGCCAGGGCCGGTTCGGAACCTCCCGGCCTCGACCTCAGCGGTGTAGCCCGGATGCAGGCGCGCAGCGCCGGAATCCGGGACCGGCGGTCCGGGCTCCCGGATTCCGCTACGCTGCATCCGGGCTACGAGCTACCAGCATCGAGCGGCCACCGGCCGCTCCTACAAAGGTGTGGCGAACCCGTTTACGCGGGCTCCAGGTGGCTGACCAGCAGCTGCAGGGATTCGCGGCCGCGATACTCGTTGATATCGAGCTTGTAGGCCAGCAGAACCCTTTCCGCCGGCCGCGGCCACTGGTCCGTGTCCACGTTGAAGGCGATGGCATCCAGAGCCAGCTGCGGATTCCGCCGCGGGGCGACCACCATCTTCAGGTGACGCTCGCCGACGATGCGCTGCTGCAACAGCAGGAATTCGCCGTCGAACAGCGGCTCCGGAAACGCCTGCCCCCAGGGTGCGCAGGCGCGCAGGGTGGCGGCCGTCTCCATCGAAAACTCGAGGGGCTCCAACTCCCCATCGGAGTCGATCACCGCCTGCAGCTGTTTTTCCGTCAGGCGGTTGCGCACCGACGCTTCAAAGGCGTCGACAAAGGCGGGAAAGTTTTCCAGCGGCAGGCTCAGGCCCGCCGCCATGGCGTGGCCACCGAACTTGGTGATCAGCTGCGGCTGGGCCGCGGCCACGTCGCTCAGGGCATCGCGGATATGCAGGCCGGGGATGGAGCGTGCCGAGCCTTTGATCAAATTGTTATCACCTTCCGCGAAGGCGATAACCGGCCGGTGGAATTTCTCCTTGATGCGGCTGGCGAGGATACCCACCACACCCTGGTGCCAGCTTTTGTCGTAGAGGCACAGGCTCCAGGGGATATCCCCCTCCAGTTGCAGCTTCTCGAGCGCCGCCATGGCCTCCCGCTGCATGCCCTGCTCTATCGCCTTGCGATCGCGGTTCAGGGCGTCCAGCTCCGCCGCCAGCGCCCGCGCCTCGGTGGGATCCCGGGTGAGCAGGCAGCGGATGCCGGTGCCTATATCGTCCAGGCGACCGGCGGCGTTGATGCGCGGGCCGAGAATGAAGCCGATATCGGTGGTCGACAGCCTGCACTGATCGCGCCCGGCCACTTCCAGCAATGCGGCGATGCCCGGGCGGCAGCGGCCGGCGCGGATGCGCGCTATGCCCTGGTGCACCAGTATGCGGTTGTTGTGGTCCAGGGGCACCAGGTCCGCCACCGTGCCCAGGGCCACCAGATCCAGGTATTCCGCCATATTCGGCGGGCTGATGCCGCTGTCGGCAAACCAGCCACACGCCTCCAGCGCGCTGCGCAGGCGGCTGAGCAGGTAGAAGATCACCCCCACCCCGGCCAGGTTCTTGCTGGGGAAATCGCAGCCGGGCTGGTTCGGATTCACGATTGCATCCGCGTCCGGCAATTGGGCCCCCGGTAAATGGTGATCGGTGACGATAACCGTCATGCCGGCGCTTTTGGCCGCGGCCACGCCGTCGATACTGCTGATGCCGTTGTCGACGGTGACCAGCACATCCGGCCCGTATTCCTTCGCCACCTCGACGATTTCCGGCGTCAGGCCGTAGCCGAAGTCGAAGCGGTTGGGCACCAGGAAATCCACGCCGGGCGCGCCCATGGCGCCGAGGGCCAGCACTGCCAGGGTGCTGCTGGTGGCGCCGTCGGCGTCGAAGTCGCCGACGATCAGGATTTTCCGCTGCGCCCGGATCGCTTCGACCAACAGCTCTACGGCGGCCTCCAGGCCGCGCATGGCCTGGGGCGCGTGCAGCTTCGCCAACTGGTGGTCCAGTTCGGCCTCGCTGGTGACGCCGCGGCCGAGCAGCACCCGCTGCAGGATTTTCGGGGTATCAGAAGCAAAGCGGCCAGTGGAGAAATCCACTGGCCGTCGCTGAATTCTTGTGGTCATTCTATTTCAGCTGTTTTTTTAAGTGTCGAGTGCCGTCGCTATAAACTTGTGGACCTCAGAGAGATCGTTGGGCAGTACCTTCATGCGCTCCGCGCGTTCGAACAGGTCCTGCATATGCGCCGGCAGGGGAATCCGTTGTGTGGGCAGCGCGCGGGCCACCGCCTCGGGGAATTTTGCCGGATGGGCGGTGGAGAGGCAAACCATCGGCTGCTCCGCCGACCTCCGCATCCGGCGCGCCGCCTCCACACCGATGGCGGTGTGGGGATCCAGCAGGTACTCGCTGGATTCGTACACCTCGCGGATCACCTCCACGGTGCGGATATCGTCCACGCAGCATGAGGAGAACACCTCCCGCGCCTTGCCCAGCACCGCCTCGCTCAGGTGCATGGGCGCACTGCGGTCCGCCAACAGCTCCGCCACCGCGGCGCCATCGCGGCCGTAGAGATCGAACAGCAGCCGCTCGAAGTTGCTGGACACCATGATGTCCATGCTCGGCGACAGGCTGTGCACCAGCGGCTTGGGCGAGTGGTCGTTGTCGCTGATGCAGCGGTGCAGTATGTCGTTGGCGTTGGTGGCGATCACCAGTTGGTCGATGGGCAGGCCCATCTGCCGCGCCAGGTAGCCGGCGAAGATATCGCCGAAGTTGCCGGTGGGCACGGAGAAGTTGACCGTCCTGTCCGGCGCGCCCAGGTGCAGGGCGGCGTAGAAGTAGTAGACGATCTGCGCCATGATGCGCGCCCAGTTGATGGAGTTGACCGCCACCAGGCGGCGGCCGTCCGGCAGGAAGGACTGGTCGGCGAAGCTGGCCTTGACCATGTTCTGGCAGTCGTCGAAGTTGCCCTCCAGGGCGATGTTGAACACATTGTCCGACAGCACCGTGGTCATCTGGCGGCGCTGCACTTCCGACACCCGGTTGTGCGGGTGCAGGATAAAGATATCGATATTGTCGCAGTGGCGGCAGCCCTCGATGGCCGCGGAGCCGGTATCGCCGGAGGTGGCTCCCATCACCACCACCCGCTCGTCGCGCTTCTTCAGCAGGTGGTCGAACAGCTGGCCGAGGAACTGCAGGGCGAAGTCCTTGAACGCCAGGGTCGGGCCGTGAAACAGCTCCAGTATCCACTCGTTGGTGTCCGTCTGCACCAGCGGCGCCACGGCGCTGTGGCGGAAGGTACTGTACGAACGCTCGATAATGCCCCGCAGCTCTCCGTCGCTGAGGTCGCCGCCGACAAACGGCTGGATGATGCGGAAAGCCAGCTCGCGATAATCCAGCCCCGCCATGGAGGCAATCTCGTCGCGGGAGAATTTCGGCAGGCTTTCCGGCACATAGAGGCCGCCGTCGCTGGCGAGGCCGGTGAGGATGGTGTCGGCGAAGGAGAGTGACGGCGCGCGGCCGCGGGTACTGATAAATTTCACGGTGTTTTTCGGTTAGTCAGATTGAAAACTTGTTTGTTGGAGATGGTTCTGCCGGGGTTTGCCGTAGAGCATCTGCCCGACCATGACGTATCTCCCCCGCTTTTGGACTGGCGCAGTCTAGACTTGGGCACTGAATAACATCAATTTATATTCATTATAGGTTTAAGTCCGACTTGGAATGGATTGCGCCGTAGGAGCGGCCGATGGCCGCGATCGATGCCGGTCGGTTGAGGGTCGGTTCGGGCCATCCGCCTCGATCGCGGCCACCGGCCGCTCCTACAACGGAAGAGGCTCAGCCCAGCGGCTCCACGCGAATCCGCACCACCTCGCCCTCGACGGACTCCAGCGCCTCTATCTGCGCCACCGCCTCGCGCAGGCGGGCCTCCTTGGCGCGGCTGGTCAGTATCACCACCGGCACCAGCGCCTCACCCTCGGCGGGTTCGTGCTGGATCAGGGCCTCGATGCTGATGCCCTGGTCACTGCAGATTTTCGCCACCTGGGACATGACCCCGGGCTTGTCCTGGGCGGCGATGCGCAGGTAGTAGCTGGTCACCACCTCTTCCATCGGCAGCACCTGGGCGCCGCTCTGGGCGCCCCCGGCCACGCCGGCCGCGGGCACCCGCTGGTCCGGCTTGGCCTCCAGGGTGCGCGCCACATCGACGATATCGGCAATCACCGCGGAGGCGGTGGCCTCATCGCCGGCACCGGCGCCATAGTAGAGAGTGGGACCTACGGCATCGCCGTTGACCAACACCGCGTTCATCACCCCGTTCACATTGGCGATCAGGCGGCGCTGCGGGATCAGGGTCGGGTGCACGCGCAGCTCCACACCCTGCTCGGTGCGCCGCGCTATACCCAGGTGCTTGATGCGGTACCCCAACTCGTCCGCGTAGCGGATATCCTCGATGGCGATGCGGCTGATCCCCTCGGTGTACACCTTGTCGAAGGCCAGCGGCATGGCGAAGGCCAGGGACGCCATGATCACCAGCTTGTGCGCAGCGTCTATGCCTTCGACGTCGAACGTCGGGTCCGCCTCGGCATAACCCAGCTCCTGCGCCTGGGCCAGTGCCTCCTGGAAGCTGCGCCCCTTCTCGCGCATCTCCGTGAGGATGTAGTTGCCGGTGCCATTGATGATGCCCGCCAGCCACTGGATGCGGTTGCCCACCAGGCCCTCGCGCAGGGACTTGATGATCGGGATACCGCCGGCCACCGCGGCCTCGTAGGCGACGGTCACGCCCTTTTTCGCGGCGGCGGCGAAGAGTTCGTTACCGTGCTCGGCGATCAGCGCCTTGTTGGCGGTGACCACATGTTTGCCGCTGTTGATGGCCGCCAGCACCAGTTCGCGGGCCACGGTGGTGCCACCGATCAGCTCCACCAGTATGTCCACGTCCGGGTTGTCGGCGACGTCGAAGATTTCTCGGGTGACATTCAGCCGGCTGGTATCACAGGCCGGGTTGTCGCGGCGCGCGCCTATCTGCACGATTTCCACCGGGCGGCCGCAACGCGCGGCTATCTCCGCGGCGTTGCGCGCCATCACGTTGACCGTGCCACTGCCCACGGTTCCCAGGCCGCAAATGCCAATGCGCACGGCGCGCCGCGGACTCGCGGCCTGGGAATGACTTGCCAGTTCGGTGGTTTCTTCGACGGGTGCGCTCACAACTTCCCTCCGCGCAACAGATCCTGTTCCGTGTCTCGACGGGGGTTCAGCGCAACGGCAAAGCCCCGGCGCCGGACTCGAGCCAGGCAACAGCGCAATAAGTGGTATAAAAAACGACAAAAGGACGACAACCTTACTGAGGCGAGAGGGAAAATGTCAATAAAATTGCAAAGAAGCGCCGCCCCATAGCCCTCCCAACTCCACCCTGCCGCCCCTGCGTGAGCGCCCACAGATACTGGCGCTATAAGACGCTATATAAGCGTCCAATAGCATCAGGTACCGACACCCTGCGAAATTGCGCCACATGACCCTTTTGCGAAAAATGTGCGCTCCCCGAACCGGCCCGGCACGCGGCAAATCTATGAAAAAAACCCTGATCCTCTACACCGGCGGCACCCTGGGTATGCGCCGCAGCGCCTCCGGCTATGTGCCGGATTCGGATCTGGAGTCCCTGTTGGAAAAGCTGCTCGCCGCTACCGCCGGCCAGTTGCCGGCGTACGACTTTTACACCCTCGAGCAGTTGCTGGACAGCGCCAATATGCGGCCGGCCGACTGGTACCGCATCGCCGCCTGTATCCGCGACCGCTGCGACAGCTACGACGGCTTTGTGGTGCTGCACGGTACCGATACCATGGCCTATACCGCCTCGGCCCTGTCCTTCGCCCTGTCTGGACTCAACAAGCCCGTGATTGTCACCGGTTCGCAGATACCGCTCAGGGAAATGCGCAGTGACGCCCACAACAACCTGATCGCCGCCCTGTTGCTGAGCGGCGATGACGCCCTGGGTGAGGTGTGCCTCTATTTCAACGGCAAGCTGTTGCGCGGCAACCGCGCCGCCAAGATCAGCTCCGGCTCGCTGGACGCTTTCGCCTCGCCGAACTACCCGCTGCTGGGGGAGGTCGGCATCCACGTGAATATCGACCGCAGCGCACTGCTGCCCGGGACCGCGCGGCGGGATCTCCAGATCCCCGAGTTCGCCGACGGTGGCGTCGTGCTGCTGAAGCTCTTCCCCGGCATATCGCCCTTCTTCTTGAACAAGGTGCTGGAATACCGGCCGAGAGGCCTGCTGATCGAGACTTACGGCACCGGTAATGCGCCCACGGACGACAGGGCCTTTACCGGACTGCTGGCAGAGGCCTCGGGGCGCGGCACCGTCTGCGTGGCCGTGTCCCAGTGCCTTGAAAACCGCGTGGATCTGGGCAAATATGCGGCCGGCTCGGCGCTGCTCGATGCCGGGGTGATCGGCGGCCTGGATATGACCACTGAAGCCGCCTACACCAAGCTGAATCACCTGCTGGCCATGGACCTGCCGCAACAGCGGGTGCGGGAACTGATGCAGCTTTCGCTGTGCGGGGAATGCACGCTGCTCCACTGACCGGAAAAACAAATCTGCCCGATACAGGCCTCCGATGAGCAACGACTTTGCGCAAAACCTGCGCCTGCTGTGCAGTTACTACCGCTCCATCGCGGAAGTGTGCCGGAGAATGGGCGTCAACCGGGCACAGTTCAACAAATACCTGAGTGGAGACACCCAGCCCTCCCGCTACACCCTGGCGAAAATCTGCGATTTCTTCGGCGTCGAGCGCCACGAAATCCTGATGCCCCACGACCAGTTCGCACAGATGGTGCGAGTGCGCAGCGCGCCGGGCACGGCCGCCGCGCAGGAGCGCCCCTACAGCGCGGACATCGACCGGCTGATGCGGGAGTCCAGAGGGCATGCAGACAAATATCTGGGCTTCTATTTCGAGTACCACTACTCGATGACCTTCCAGGATCACATTATCCGCAGCCTGCTGCACATCAAATCCGACGGGGACGGCTACTATTTCCAGCGCTTTGAACGCATGCGCTACCCGGATCGGAACGAGTGGTACAAGTCCCGCTACAGGGGTATGCTGTTCTTTCTCTCCGAGCGCATCTTCCTGATCGGCTACGAAGCGCTGACCCGCAACGAGATAGCCCAGACCATCCTCTATCCCACCTACAAAAGCCGCGTGAGCTATCTGTCCGGCCTGAAGCTGGGCGTTTCCGCCAACGACAGGCGCGAGCCGCTCTGTACCAAAGTGGTACTGGAATCCCTGGGGCGCAACATCAGCGTCAGGAGCGCGCTCAGGCTGTGCGGGGTCTTCGGACCGGATTCGAATGAGATCAATCGCAGTATCCGCGAAAACATCCGCGCAACCGCAAGCGAAGGGCCACAGAGTTTTTTTGCCACGCCACTGTAGAAAACCCAATCAAGTGGCCACCGCCAAATACGAAGAGCCTGCCACCGGAGAACATGATCCAGCCGCGCGGGCTTAACTGATGAGAGGTCGGCGGCCGGCGGTATCCTGATCACTGACCGCCGGCCATTCGCGGCTCAGATACCCAAGGCCTTCACCATGGTGTCCGGCGGCAGGTAGCCGGGCACCACACTGCCATCCTGCATCACGATGGTGGGCGTGCCGCGCACGTCGATCGCCTCGTTGCCCAACCTGTACTGTTCCGCCACCGGGTTTTTCTCGCACACATTGAGCGGCACATTCTCGCGGTTTTTCAGTGCGGTCAGGGTCTTGTTGCGGTCCTCGGCACACCAGGCAGTGGCGATCTTGCGGTAGCCGAGGGAGTTCAGGCCGGCGCGGGGGAAAGCCAGGTAGCGCACCTCGATGCCGCGCCTGTTCAGCTCCGGCACATCGTTGTGCAGCTTGCGGCAATAGCCGCAGTCCACATCGGTGAATACATAGATATGGGCCTTGGTCTTTCCCTTGGGAGAGAAGACGATCATGTCATTGATATCCTGCTCCTCCATCACCCTGGCGCGTTGGGTGGTGCGGCGCTGCTCGGACAGGTTCACCAGCCCCCCGGTCTCCACCTGGTACAGGTCACCGAAGATAAAATGGCCGCCGTCCCTGGAGACGAACAGCGTATTGGCGCCGCCATCCACTTCCACTTCGTACAGGCCGCTGATCGGGCTCTCGCGCACTTCGCCGTACCTGGCCTTGGGATTGCCGGCCTCGAGGCGCGCCTTGATGGTTTTGGCCACTTCCGCGTCGACTTCCGCCTGGGCCACGGGCCCCAGCAGGGCGAAGACTGCGCCGACCAGCAGCAGCGGCTTGTTGAAAAAGGTCATTCCCGATAGCTCCTTGGATTCTTCGTTGGCTTCGACTGGTACACCGGTTTTCGGTTCCAGCCAGTATGGCACCTGTTGGCGACAAATGGTTCTTATGGCGCGTTTTACCATATCCGGCAGACTGGGACCATGAAGGAAGTCCCGCATCTGCACTCGCAAAGACCCGCGGCCGGGGGACACATAAAAGCACAGGCCGAGGTCGCCGCAGGGACAAAGAGGAATTTCCGGCAACAAAAAAGCCGGGGCATCTCTGCCCCGGCTTCTTTGCTTGCTTTCAAAAAGAAGCTCAGCCGAGCTTCTCTTTGATACGCGCCGCTTTACCGGTCAGGCTGCGCAGGTAGTACAGCTTGGCCTGGCGCACGTCGCCGCGGCGCTTGACGGAAATGCTGTCCACCAGCGGGCTGTGGGTCTGGAAGGTGCGCTCGACGCCGACACCGTGGGAGATCTTGCGCACGGTGAAGGAGGAGTTCAGGCCGCGGTTGCGCTTGCCGATCACGACGCCCTCGAAAGCCTGCAGGCGCTCGCGGTTACCTTCTTTTACCTTCACCTGAACGACGACGGTGTCGCCCGGGGCAAAGGCCGGAACTTCGCTCTTCAGCTGTTCCTGTTCCAGCTGCTGGATGATTTTGTTGGTCATTTGGAATACTCCCAAATACAGATTGTGCAGCCTCTCGGCTGGTTCACCGAACTACTCACGCCTCCCGGCGAGCTCGATATCAAGTTTCTTCGGACTTCTGCTCCCGCCGGATTTCCTCCAGCAGCAGCCTCTGTTCTTTATCCAGCTCCAGCTTTTCCAGCAGGTCCGGCCGTCGCTGTTGCGTGCGCGCCAGGGCCTGCTTTAGGCGCCAGCAGCGAATTTTCTCGTGATTACCGGACAGCAGTACCTCCGGCACCACCCTGCCCCGGTACTCTTCCGGGCGGGTGTAGTGGGGGCAGTCCAGCAACCCCTGGGCAAAGGAGTCCTCCACCGCCGACTGATCGTGCCCCAAGGCACCGGGGATCAGCCGGGTTATGGCATCCACCATCACCATGGCGGCCAGTTCGCCGCCACTTAACACATAGTCGCCGATGGACCACTCTTCATCGATCAGCGTCTCGACGATGCGCTCATCGACCCCCTCGTAGCGCCCCGCCAGCAACACCAGGTTGCCCGCTTGGGACAGCGCTTCCACGCCGCCCTGATCCAGCGGCCGCCCCTGCGGGGACAGGTAGATACTGCGCGCACCGGCACCACCTTCTTCCGCCCAGGCGCGCGCGGCGCCCAGCGCCTGGTACAGCGGCTCCGCCAGCATCACCATGCCCGGGCCGCCGCCGTAGGGGCGGTCGTCCACGGTGCGATGCCTGTCGCTGGTGAAATCCCGCGGATTCCAGCAGCGCACTTCCAGCAGGCCGTCTTTGACCGCCCGCCCGCTGATACCGTAGTCGGTCAGCGCCGCGAACATCTCCGGAAAGATACTGACCAGGGCGATGCGCTTGGCGCGCATCGCTAAAACTCCGGATCCCAGGTGACGGTGATCACACCGGCATCCAGGTCGATAGCGGTGATGAATTCGCCAGGCAGGTACGGAATCAGGCGCTCGCGCCCGCCCGCGTCACCGCGCACCACCAGCACATCGTTGGCGCCCGTCTCCATCAACCGGACCACGGTCCCGAAGTCGTGCTCGCCGCCGCCGAAACGGCTGATCACGCGCAGACCCTCAAGCTGGTGCCAGTAGTATTCACCCTCTTCGAGTTCCGGCATCAGGTCCCGGCTGATAGCGATATCCCGCTGGCAGAAACCGGCGGCCAGGTCGCGATCGTCGACACCCTCGATGTGGACGACCAATCCTTTGCCGTGCTGCCTGCCCGCGTCTACCTGTACCGGCTCCCAGCCCTTGGCCCCCTGCAGCCACCATTGGTCGAACTGCAGGATGTTATCCATCGGCTCGGTGTAGGAGTGCACCTTCACCCAACCGCGAACACCGTAAACCGCGGTGATGCGCCCGACCGTGACCAGGTCTCCGGATTTTGATCCGCTGCTGTCAAGGTCTAGTACCACGGGCGCAGTCACCACTCGCCTGGATTAAGCGGATTCTTTCAGCAGCTTGCTAACGCGATCGGAAACCTGGGCGCCCTGGCCTACCCAGAATTCAACGCGCTCGCGGTCGATACGCAGACGCTCTTCCTGACCACGGGCAACCGGGTTGAAGAAGCCGACGCGCTCGATAAAACGACCGTCGCGGGATTTACGGCTGTCGGTCACAGTCAGGTGATAAAACGGGCGCTTCTTAGCACCGCCACGAGCCAAACGAATGGTTACCATGTAGCTTTCCTGTAGTTTCAACACACTTCGACCGCCAGGAGCGATCGAATAGAAATCGTTCACCGGCAGTTTGGCCGGCTGAAAGGCGGCGTATTCTAATGGACGTGCCGGGGTTTGTATACGGGGAATTTGCTCGGGACTCGGGACTCGGGACTCGGATAAGAATAGCGGTGCAAGAAGCGAAGGCCCCGATGCCGGCAGCCTTTTGCGGGGCTGTCTGCGAGAGGGACCTCGCGGACAAGCCTCCAGGGATGGATTCAGGGGGGCGCCTAGCCCGTGCCCGGCAAAAGGCTGCCGGCAGCAGGGCCGCCAGGGACCGCCCTACAGCGCTCCAGGCCCCAGGCCAGATGACCGCCCCGATATTATTTCTTGCGAAAGCCGGGAGGCAGGCCGCCGGGCATTCCGCCCATACCACCGCCCCCGAGGCCCGGCATGCCGCCCATGCCGCGCATCAGGTTGCTCATGCCGTTGCCCTTGAGCTTCTTCATCATCTTGCCCATCTGCTTGTGCTGCTTGAGCAGGCGGTTCAGGTCCTGGATCTGGGTGCCCGAACCGATGGTAATGCGGCGCTTGCGGGAGCCATTCAAGATATCCGGGTTGCGGCGTTCGGCCGGGGTCATGGAACCGATAATGGCATCCATACGCTTGAACTCCCTGCCCATATCCGCCTGCTGCGCCGCCTGGGCCAGACCGCCCATACCCGGCATTTTCTCCAGCAGAGAGCCGAAGCCGCCCATATTCTGCATCTGCTGCAGCTGGTCGCGCAGGTCCTCGAGGTCGAAGCCCTTGCCCTTCTGCACCTTCTTGACCAGCTTCTCCGCCTTGGCCTTGTCGATCTTCTGCTCCGCCTCCTCGATCAGCGACAGGATGTCGCCCATACCGAGGATGCGCGAGGCAATGCGGTCCGGATGGAAGGTCTCCAGGGCGTCGGTCTTCTCGCCGACGCCGATAAACTTGATCGGCTTGCCGGTCACGTGGCGCACGGACAGGGCCGCACCGCCGCGGGCGTCGCCGTCGGCCTTGGTCAGGATTACCCCCGTCAGCGGCAGCGCCTCGTTGAAGGCGCTGGCGGTATTGACCGCGTCCTGGCCGATCATGGCGTCGATCACAAACAGGGTCTCCGCCGGCTTCAACTCGCCGTGCAGCTCGCGGATCTCGTCCATCAGCTGCTCGTCGATATGCAGGCGGCCGGCGGTGTCCACGATCAGCACATCGGCGAACTGCTTGCGCGCCGCATCCACCGCGCCTTTGGCTATGTCCAGCGGCTTCTGGTCCGGGGTGGAGGGATAGAAGAGCGCATCCACCTCCACCGCCAGGGTCTCCAGCTGCTTGATGGCCGCGGGCCGGTAGACGTCCGCACTCACCACCATCACCTTTTTCTTCTCCCGCGCCTGCAGGTACTTGGCCAGCTTGGCCACGCTGGTGGTCTTACCGGCGCCCTGCAGGCCCGCCATCAGTATCACCGCCGGTGGCTTCACCGCCAGGCTGAGGGGCTGGGCCGCCTCGCCCATCACCTTGACCAACTCGTCCTGCACGATTTTGACGAACTGCTGGCCCGGGTTCAGCGCCTTGCTGACATTCTGCCCCACCGCCGCAGTGCGCACCTGCTGCACAAAGGCCTTGACCACCGGCAGAGCGACGTCCGCCTCAAGCAGCGCCTTGCGCACCTCGCGCAGAGTGTCGCGGATATTGTCATCCGTCAGGCGCGCCTTGCCGGTGACTTTCTTTAACGCCGCCGACAGGCGGTCGCTCAGGTTATCGAACATAGATACGTCTCGATCTCGTAACTGCTCTTCTGTAGGAGCGGCGGGGCGGCCATCCGCCCATGGCCGCGATCAGTGCCGACCGGCTGGCACAAGGCGCGGCCCTGCCGCCGGCCGCCCCTGCACAGGAGCCGGAAAACGCGGGAGTATAGCGCAGGCGGCCTTTCCAGCCCAGGCGCCCTTTCCTGCAAAGACGCACTGTGACACACTGCCGCCCTATCGCAACCGAGATACGGATTTTATCGATGGCGGCATTCGCCCACTGGACGGCTATTGCACTCTATCTGGCCACCACCCTCGTGGCCGCCCTCGCCTTCGCCCGCAAGCGCCAGCCCGACAACAGACTCCTTCTGGGCCTGCTGGCCGGTGCACTGCTGGCCCACGGCATCTCCCTCTATGACACACTGCTGTCCCCGGCGGGCTACCGCTTCGACCTGCTGGCCATGCTGTCCCTGGTCGCCTGGGCGGTGAACCTGCTGCTGTTGATCCTGGCCGCCGGCCGACCGCTCAACCTGCTGATCCTGATCCTGGCTCCCCTGGGCGCCCTGGCAGAGCTGGCGGCGATACACTCCTGGGGCGGCGTTGCGCCGCGCCAGCAGCTCTCTGCCGGCATCGCGGTGCATGCGCTGTTGTCCATCGCCGCCTATTCCCTGCTCACCCTGGCCACCCTGCAGGCCATCTACCTCTACTACCTGAACCAGCAGCTGCACAACCACAGGCCCGGCGGCATCAGCCGCTTCCTGCCGCCGCTGCAGAGCATGGAGTCGCTGCTGTTCGGCCTGATCGCCTTCGGCCAGCTGCTGCTCACCGCGTCGCTGCTGACCGGGTTCCTGTTTGTCGACGACATCCTTGGCCAACACCTGGTACACAAAACGGCACTGTCGCTGCTCGCCTGGGTGCTCTACAGTATCCTCTTGTGGGGACACTGGAAGCTGGGCTGGCGCGGCAACACCGCGGTGCGCTGGACCCTGGCCGCCTTCGCCGCACTGATGCTGGCCTATTTCGGCAGCAAGCTGGTGCTGGAAGTGATCCTGCAGCGCACCTCTTGACCCGGCTGTAGCCCGAAAACTTGCGGGGACCGAAATTCTGTTTCAATATCCTCGCTTCGCCATAAAAAGAGTTCCCCCTTGAACGAGATAGCACCCGGCCTGTTGTTTGCACTAATAGGCCTGCTGATAGTCATTTCCGCCTTCTTCTCCAGCTCCGAAACCAGCATGATGGCGCTCAACCGCTACCGCCTGCGCCACCAGGCCAAGAGCGGCCACCGGGGCGCCAAACGGGCGATGGAGCTGCTGTCGCGCCCGGACAAGCTGATCGGCGTTATCCTGATCGGCAACAACCTGGTAAATGTTCTCGCCTCGATGATCGCCGGCGCCGTGTTTACCCAACTATACGGCGACGCCGGCCTGGCCTACGCCGGTATCGGCCTGACGCTGGTCATCCTGATCTTTGCCGAAGTCACGCCAAAAACCATCGCCGCACTGCGCCCGGAAGCCATCGCCTTTCCTGCCTCGGTGATCCTCAAGCCCCTGCTGTGGCTGCTGACCCCGTTCGTGTGGCTGGTGGGCAGTATCTCCAACGGCCTCGCCAGACTGGTCGGCGTGGAAGCCACCGCCGGCAGCGAGGCCGAGCACCTGGCGCCAGAAGAACTGCGCACTGTGGTGTTCGAGTCCGGCGCCCTGCTGCCGAGCAAGCACAAGGGCATGCTGCTGAACGTGCTGGACCTGGACCAGGCCACCGTGGAGGACATCATGATCCCGCGCAACGAGGTGGTAGGCCTGGACCTGGAGAGTAGCGGCGACAAAATTCTGCAGCAACTGGCGGAGAGCAGCTACACCCGCCTGCCGGTCTACGAGGGCGACATCAACCGCGTGGTGGGCATACTGCACCTGCGCCGCGCGGCGCAGATACTGCGCGACGGCCCGGAGGAGTTCAGCGCGGAGCGCCTCAAGTCCTACACCGACGAGCCCTATTTCGTTCCCGAGGCCACGCCCCTGCCGACCCTGCTGATGAACTTCCAGAAAAGGAAGCGCCGCATGGGCCTGGTGGTGGACGAGTACGGCGAAGTGATGGGTATCGTCACCCTGGAGGACCTGCTGGAGGAAATCGTCGGCGACTTCACCGCTAGTCCGGTGCCCAGCGAGGACGAGGAAATCGTGTCCGCCGGCGAGGGCTGGTACCTGATCGAGGGCGGCACCTCCATCCGCGATATCAACCGCACCCTGCACTGGGAACTGCCCACCGACGGCCCCAAGACCTTCAACGGCCTGGCGATGGAGCACCTGGAGAGTATCCCCGATGGCAATATCAGTTTTTACATACTGAATTACCTGGTGGAGATTGTGGAGATGTCGGAGAAGATGATTACGCGGGCGCGGGTCAAGAAGATGACTTAACCGCTGCAATCAAATCAATGCAGGACGCGCCGCGTCCTGTTTTTATATAAATCAGGCGAAGGACATCGCCAATTGCTTCACCGGTGCAAAGCTCTGCCGGTGTATCGGGCTCGGCCCCAACTGCTCCAGCGCCTGCAGATGAGCCTTGGTCGGGTAACCCTTGTGCCCGGCCAGGCCGTAGCCCGGATACTCTTTGTCCAGCTCCGCCATTTCCCGGTCGCGGGTCACCTTGGCCAGTATCGAGGCCGCAGCGATGGCGGCCACGCGGCCGTCACCCTGCACTACGGTGTCGCAGTCGTAGTGCCAGTCCGGCTTTTTGTTGCCGTCCACCAGCACGAATTCCGGCGGTACCCGCAGTTGCTCCACCGCCCGGCACATGGCCAGCAGGCTCGCCTGCAGGATATTGAGGCGGTCGATCTCTGCCACGCTCGCGCGCGCGACGGCAAAGCATAGGGCGCGCTCGCGGATCTGGTCGAACAGCAGTTCGCGCTTCTTCTCGCTCAGTTTTTTGGAATCCGCCAAACCCTCGATAGGTTTCGCCGGGTCGAGAATCACCGCCGCCGCCACCACATCGCCGGCCAGGGGACCGCGGCCGACTTCATCCACCCCGGCGAGCAGTTCGCCTTGGTAGGCACACACGTAAGGGGGCAACGCTTCTTGTTTCTTCATGCTTTTTTTTCGTTCTTTGCAGGAGCAGCCGTGTATCGTCCACCTCAGATCGCGGCCATGGGCCGCTCCTACAGGGTGTGGTTGTTTGAGTTTGCGGTTTCGGTTTCGGTTTCGAGCAGCTTGCAGACTGCGTCGGCGGCGCGCTCCGAGGCGTTGCAGCGCAACTGCTGGTGCAGGTCGTCGAACTCGCGCTGCAACTGGTCGTACAGCAGCGGGTCGTCGAAATATCGCAACAGCGCGGCACCGAGGTTTTCCGGCGTCGCGTCGTCCTGCAATATTTCCGGCACCAGCTCCCGCTGCGCCAGCAGGTTCGGCAGTGCCACCCAGGGGGTGTGCAGCATACGGGAGAAAATCGCGTAGGAGAACTTCGCCATCTTGTAGGCCACGACCATGGGCTTTTTCAGCAGCATGGTCTCCAGGGTTGCGGTACCCGAGGCGATCAGCACGTTGTCGGCGGCGGCCAGCGCCCGGTGGGAGTTTCCCTCCAGCAGGGTCACCGGCAGGTCCGGAAACGCCTCCAGTTGGGTTTTCAGTTCAGCGAGCCGCTGCTCGTTGGCCGCCGGCATCACAAACTTGAGTTCGGGGCGGTGCTGTTGACACCAGCTAGCCGTCTGCAGGAACAGCGGGCCCAACAAGCGCACTTCGCCGCCGCGGCTGCCGGGCAGCAGTGCAATCACCCTGTCCTCCCGGGCAAAGCCCAGCTCGCGCCGCGCCGCTGCCGTGTCCGTGTGCAGCGGGATCTCATCCGCCAGCGGGTGGCCGACAAAGGTTACCGGCACATTCTGTTCGCGGTAAAAACCCGCCTCGAAGGGCAAGAGCGTCAACATATGGTCCACCGCGCGGGTGATCTTCCTGATGCGCCCGCGGCGCCAGGCCCACACGGAGGGGCTGACGTAGTGCACGGTGGGAATGCCGGCAGCCTTCAGGGACTCCTCCAGGGTGAGGTTGAAGTCCGGTGAGTCGATGCCGACAAAGAGGTCGGGGGGATTGTCGATAAAATGCCGGCGCAGGGTGCGGCGGATTTTCAGCAGCTCCGGCAGGCGCTTGAGGGGTTCCACCAGCCCCATGACTGACAATCGCTCCATCGGGAACAGGGACTTTGCCCCCAGCGCCAGCATGCGCGGGCCGGCGATGCCCTCCACTTCCAGCTTCGGAAAGCGCTTTTCCAGTGCGGCGATCAGGCCGGCGCCGAGGATATCGCCGGAGGCTTCTCCAGCTACGATTCCTATGCGCAGTGGTTTGTCCTCGACTGTCACTCGGTTAAGCCCTCTCTTTGTAGGAGCGGCCGGTGGCCGCGAACATGTTTCGGCCTGCCAGAACGGTCCGATCGCGGCCACCGGCCGCTCCTACAGGGTACAACGGCAAAAATGAATCAGGTCAGCGAACTATGCCGCGAGTGGAGGATGTCAGGGAGTCGATCCAGGGCTGTATCACCGGCGACTGCTCGCGCAGTTCGACCAGCGCCTCCAGCGCCTCCTGCATAGTGAGGCCGCGGCGGTAGACGATTTTGTAGGCCTTGTTGACCAGCGCGATGTCGTCGCGGGAAAAACCGCGGCGGCGCAGGCCCTCGGCGTTGATGGTCTTGGCCTCCGCCGGGTGGCCGGCCACCATCACATAGGCGGGCACGTCCTTGCCGATGGCGGCGCCCATGCCGGTAAAGGCGTGTTCGCCGACACTGCAATACTGGTGCACCATGCTGAAGCCACTGAGAATGGCCCAGTCGCGCACCACCACATGGCCGGCCAGGGCGACATTGTTGACGAGGATGGTGTGGTTACCGATCACGCAGTCGTGGCCCACGTGGGCGTAGGCCATGATCAGGTTGTTGTCGCCAATGGTGGTCTCGCCGCGATCCTGCACCGTGCCGCGGTGGATGGTGACCCCCTCGCGAATCACGTTGTTGTCGCCGATCACCAGGGTGGTGTCCTCACCCTTGTATTTCATGTCCGGCGTGTCCTGGCCCACGGAGGAAAACTGGTAGACGCGGTTGTTCCTGCCAAGCCGGGTGGGCCCGCTCAAAACCACGTGGGAGGCAATTTCGCAGCCATCGCCGATCTCCACTCCCGGCCCCACCAGCGTGTAGGGCCCGATGCTCACCCCGGAACCGACGATCGCCGATTCATCGACAATGGCAGTGGGGTGGATAGTCGTCTGCATTCTGCGCCCTGCTCCTCGGAAGCTGAAAAAACGCACTTTAAACGCGATTGAAAAGTATAGGAACCGAATCGGTCACAGCCGGTGACGAAAGCCGGTCAGGCCTCAATGGCACCCAGTTAAGCGCGGGCTGCTCCCGTCCCCTGAGGATTCCGCTTAACTTAGTGCCATTCAGGTCAGACCTTTTTCACGGCGCAAAGGATGTCAGCGGAAGTGGCCAGTTCGCCGTCCACACTCGCCTTGCAGGAAAATTTCCAGATGCCGCGGCGATCCGATACCACCTCCGACTCCAGCTGCAAGCGATCCCCGGGAACCACCTGGCGCTTGAAACGCACGTTGTCGATGCCGCCGAACAGGTACAGGAAGCCATCTTCAGGCTTCTGTCCCAGGGTCTTGAAGCCAAGGATGCCGGATACCTGCGCCAGGGCTTCGACGATCATAACCCCCGGGAAAATCGGCACCTCGGGAAAATGGCCGTTGAACACCTCTTCGTTGACGGAGATATTCTTGTAACCCTTGATGTATTTTCCCTCTTCCAGTTCGACAACCCGGTCCACCAGCAGGAAGGGATAGCGGTGCGGCAGGTATTGACGAATTTCGCGTACGTCCATCATTCCAAAAGTCCCCAGAAACCACTTCGGGGTCTAGGTGTACCGCCGCACACCTAGACCCCGAAAAATAACAAATCCAATGTGCCCGGCAAAATGCCGATTAATCCTCTGCCCCATCACGATGCGCCAGCTGCTCCAGCTGCGCCTCCAATTCCTTCAGGCGGCGCGCCATCTGGTCCAACTGTCCGTAGCGTACCGCATTGCGGCGCCAGCTGCGGCTGTCGGAAAAAGGGGTACCGCTGGAGTAGGAGCCGGCGCTGTCAATGGACTTGGTCACCAGCGTTCTCGCGGTAATATGGCTGCCATCCGCCACCGTCACATGCCCCACCACGCCGGCGCCACCGGCCAGGGTGCAGTGTTTACCGATGACGGCGCTGCCGGCGACCGCCGAACAGGCGGCAATGGCTGAGTAGTCACCAATTCGCACATTGTGCGCGATTTGCACCTGGTTGTCGATCTTGACCCCGCGTCCGATCACTGTATTGCCCAGCGCGCCGCGGTCTATGCAGGTCACCGCGCCTATCTCTACCTCGTCGCCGATCTCGACACCGCCCAGTTGGTGAATCTTGATCCACTGGCGCTGGTGGGGCGCAAAACCAAAGCCGTCGGCGCCGATCACGGCGTGGCTGTGGATAACGCAGTCGCGCCCGATGGCACAGCCGTGATACACCACTGCGCCCGCGTAGAGGCGGCTGCCGGCACCTATTTCACTGCCCTCGCCCACCACGCAATTGGCGCCTATCAGCGCCCCGGCCCCAATGCGGGCGAAGGCCTCGACCACCGCACCGGCGGCGACACTCGCGGAGGTGTGCACTTCGGCATCCGGGTGCACCGTCGCCTGCGGATGAATACCTGGCGCGGGCTGCGGCGCTGTATCAAACAGTGCAGTGGCGCGGGCAAAGGCGTGGTAGGGGTCGTCGACGACCAGGGTGGAAACCGGACACTCATCGGCCAGGCCCCTGTCGAGCAGCACGGCACAGGCGCGGGTGCCGGCGAGAAACCGGCGGTAGCTGGCGCTGGCCAGGAAGCTGACCTGGGAGGGCTCGGCATCCTGCAGCGTGTTGAGCCCGGAGACCCGCTGTGTCCCGTCGACCCCGGGCGCGAGACGCAACTCGGCGCCCAGATGTTGCGCCAGCTGGGCGAGGGTTGGCTTGTCTGTCATCGAGAGCGGGTTACTTGTCGGCGTTCATGCGCTTGACCACGGCGGCGGTCAGGTCGCTCTCGGGACTTGCGAAGTAGGCGGAGCCGGCGTCCAGTACCAGGTCGAGCTTCTGTTCCTTGATAATCGCCTCCAGCGCCGCTTTGGCCTTGGGCGCCATGGTTTTCTGGATTTCCTGGCCCACCTGGGCCTCCATGGCGCGCAGTTTCTGTACGGTGGTCTCGAAGTCGGAACGCTTGAAATTCATCTTGCGCTGGTGCTCGGACTTCTGTTCATCGGACCAGGTGACGCTGTTCTTCTGTGCGTCTTCGGCCAGTTTTTGCACCTCGGCGCGAATGGACTCCGCGCTGCTCTGCAGCTTGGAGTATTCGGCGCTGGTTTTCAGCGCGTTGACTTTGGACTTGGCGATCTCGGTGCTCATGATGGCAGCCTGCAGGTTGAAGACCGCAACCTTGGTCTGCGCCGCGGCGGCGCCTGACAGCATAATTCCAGCAAGCAGGACTGCGATGATTTTTACATTTTTAAGCACGTCGTTTCTCCGTATTGGTGTGTTTTTCAAGGACTCTACCCTAAGAGTATTTAAAAGCTGTTGCCGAGGGAGAACTGGAAGACTTTAATTTCGTCCTCCTCGTTTTTCTCCAGTGCCTTGGCCAGGCTGAAGGTCAGCGGGCCAAAGCCGGTAATCCAGGTCAGGCCGACGCCGGCGGAAACGTTGATGTGCTCCCAGCCTACATCGAAGCAGTTGAGCTGCGAAGCGCCGCAACTGGAGTCGAATACATTGCCCGCGTCGATAAAGAAAGCGGACTGCATGGAGCGCTGGTCCTTGACGAAGGGAATCGGGAAGATAATTTCCGCACTGCCCTCGACCAGGATATTGCCACCAAATGGGCGCGGTCTGTTGCTGGAAGACGTTACCGCCAGCTCGCCGGTATTTGCATTCTGTATATAACAGCTTGAAATATTCCCTTCTTCGTCCACCGCACACGGATTGGAGAGATACTGCTGGAAAGGCGTCGATCGCGGACCCAGTGTATTGCGCTCGAAACCGCGCACCGAACCAAAACCGCCGGCGTAGTAGTTCTCGAAGAATGGCAGCTCAGTGGTATCGCCATAGCTGTCGCCGTAACCCAACCTGGTGCGCAGCCGCAGGGTCAGGTTCCTGGTCAGCGGACGGAAATACTGGCCGGTATATATCGCCTTGTAGTATTCCAGGTCCCCTCCGGGGAGGGCCACTTCCAACGAGAAGCGCTGCGAGGTGCCGCGGGTGGCGAGAATACCGCGGTTCAGGGTAGAGCGCGCGTAAGAGCCGGTAGCGGTCCACGAATCGAACTCGTCGCCGTTCAGGTTGACAAAACCATCCAGGTCCGTATTGAGAAGGGCCGGGCCGACACGCTTACTCAGGTTCAACGCCTCCCCTGCCTCTATCGCTTCCTCCAGATCGGTATTGATTTCCGTGATGTCGGACGACAAAACCATGCCGATCAAATTGTCGTTCGGAACAGGGCTGTCCTTGATTTCCTTGACCGGGGTGGTGCCGACACCCAGCTCCATGTGGCTGAGACCCAAATTCAGGCCGACCCTGGAAATCTCCGATATCGGATAACCGAAACTCAGGCCAGCGCCATAGGTGGTGCTGTTAAAGCTCGACACACCGATCTCGGAGTAATCGCGCTCCTGGTAAAAAACATTGAAGCCGCGGCTGACGCCGTCCGGCGTGAAGTAGGGGTCGGTGTAGGAGAAGTTGAATACCGTCTGGTAGCGGGAGGTATTCACCGCAAAGCCGACCGACTTGCCGGTACCCAGCCAGTTGTTTTCCTGCACATTGGCACCCAGCACCAGTCCGCTGCGCTCAGCATAGCCGACAGTTCCACCGATGGTGCCGGAGGGTTGCTCCTCTACCGTGTATTCCACGTCGATCTGGTCGGAAGTGCCGGGCACCTCCGTGGTCTCCACCTGCACCTCCTTGAAAAAGCCCAGGCGCTCCAGGCGCACCTTGGACTGCTCGATACGCGCGGAGGAGGCGGAAGCGGATTCCATCTGCCGCATCTCACGGCGCAGTACCTCGTCGGAGGTGCGGGTGTTGCCGCGGAAATCAATGCGGCGCACATAGGCGCGCTTGCCCGGGTCGATAAAGAAGGTGACCTTGACCGTCTTGTCTTCCCTATTGGGCTCCGGTATGCCGTTGACTTCGGCAAAGGTATAGCCCTCGTTGCCAAGGCGCTTGGTGATGTAGTCGGAGGTGGTGGTCATCAGCACCTGGGAGAAGGTCTGGCCCTCGCGCACCAGCAACAGCCGTTTGATCTCCTCCTCCGGCACCACTGGGTCACCGGCCAGCTCCACCTCACTCACCTTGTACACATCGCCCTCGGTGATGTTGATGGTGATGAATACGCTGCGCTTGTCCGGGCTCAGGGATACCTGGGTGGAGTCGATCTTGAACTCCAGGTAGCCGCGGTCCAGGTAGTAGGACTCGAGGCGCTCCAGGTCGCCGGTGAGTTTTTCGCGGGAGTATTTGTCGTCACTCCTGAGCCAGGACAGCCAGCCGGTGGTCTGCAGCTCGAACATCTCCGCCAGTTCCTCGTCGGAGAAGGCGGTGTTGCCGACGACATTGATATGCTTGATCGCGGCCACCTTGCCCTCGTCCACGATCACCTTGAGTTCCACCTGGTTGCGCGGCAGCTCCTTGACCTCGGTCTTGACGCTGGCGCCGTAGCGGCCCTGGGCCACATACTGCCGCTCCAGCTCCTGGGCCAGGCCCTCGAGGGTGGCCCGTTTGAAGATCTGGCCCTCGGCCAGGCCGTTCTCCTCCATGCCCTTGAGCAGGTCTTCGGTCTTGATGGCCTTGTTGCCGGTGATCTCGATCTTGGAAATGGCCGGCCGCTCGCGCACGGTGATCACCAGCACGCCGTTCTCGCGGCCTATCTGGATATCCTGGAAGTAGCCGGTGCGGAACAGGGCGCGGGTGGCGCTCTGGATTTCCAGGCTCTCGATCTGGTCGCCCACGCGCACCGGCAATGCCGCGAACACGGTGCCGGCAGAAACCCGCTGCAGCCCCTCCACGCGGATGTCGTTGACCACGAATGCCTGGGCGATGGCGGTCAATGGCAGGGCCAGGCCGAGGGAGGCCGCTTTCAGGAAATGATTCATCTACTGTCTGTTCCAGGTTCTTTTATTCGCAATTCCAAATTGGTGGGGCAACCCGCGGCTGCCCTCTCCCGCCCCTGCGGGGCACCCTCACTGTAGGAGCGGCCCATGGCCGCGATCGGACTTGAGGCCTCTCAACCATCAATCGCGGCCATGGGCCGCTCCTACGCCCTTCGGGCGCCCTCTCCCGGCCCTGCGGGCCACCCTCTCCCGCAAGCGGGAGAGGGCTAACTGATGGCGGCCTGCGGCCGCGCTATAAGCGCAAAATATCGTTGTACAGCGCCAGGCCCATAATGCAGAGCACCAGCGCCATTCCCACCTGCATCCCGATCATCTGCACCCGCTCCGAAACCGGCGATCCCTTGATGGCCTCTATGCCGTAGTAGAGGAGATGACCGCCGTCGAGTACGGGAATGGGCAGCAGGTTGAGCACGCCGAGACTGATACTGAGCAGCGCCAGCAGCGACAGGAACGACTGCCAGCCGGCCTCCGCCGAAGTGCCGGCCACTTTAGCAATGGTGATAGGGCCACTCAAGTTCTTGGTGGAGAGCTGGCCGAATATCAGTTTCTTCAGGCTGTTGAGGGTGAACAGGGTCTTGTCCCAGGTCTCCTGCAGGCCCTTGGCGAAGGCGCCGGCGACGCCGTAGTGGTAGGTGCGCACCCGCTCCTCCGGCCAGGATTCGGCCACCGGCAGCACACCGATACGGCCGACGCGCTCGCCGCTGTCGAGGGTCACTTCCTCCGGCGTCACCGGCAGCAGCAGCCGCTCGCCGCCCCGCACCACCTCCACCTGCATCTCCTTTCCGGCACGAGCACGCACATACTGGGTCCAGCTGTCCCAGCCGTCGAACTCGCGGCCATCGGTGGCCAGGATTTCATCACCCGCGCGCAGGCCAGCCCTGTCCGCGGCGCTGTTCGGAGTCACCTGGGACAGGGTCATGGTGATCGGCGGCGTCCAGAGTTCGAGCCCCACCTCCCCCAGCGGATCGGGCACTTCCCGCCCCGCCAGCCAGCGGTCGATATCCGCCGCCATATGGTATTCGAGATCCGAGTCCGGGTAGCGCACCGAGAACTCGATGGTGCCGGTGTCGCCGAGGCGGTTCGCCAGGCGCCAGTTGAGGGCCTGCCAGGTGGGGGTCTCCTCGCCGTCGATAGCGATGATCTCCTGCCCCGCTTCCAGGCCGGCGCGCGCGGCGATACTGCCCGGCGCCACAGACTGGACGATGGGCACCGGGCCCGCGGTACCGCCCATGAATACGGCCCAGAAGAGCACGATTGCCAGCAGGAAGTTGGCCACGGGCCCGGCGGCGGCGATGGCGATGCGGGCCCAGACGCTCTTGCGATTAAATGCCTGGTGGAGCTGGTCCTGGGGCACCGTGCCCTCGCGCTCGTCGAGCATCTTGACATAGCCGCCCAGCGGGATCGCGGAAATGGTGAACTCGGTGCCGTGGCGGTCGTAGCGGGACAGCAGGCGGCGGCCGAAACCCACGGAAAAGCGCAGCACCCTGACCCCGCACAGACGCGCCACCAGGAAATGGCCGAACTCGTGGAAGGACACCAATACACCGAGGGCGACGAAGGCCCAGATTACTGTCTGAATAAAATCCATACTCGCTTAATTCATCTGTTGCGCGACTGTGCACCGTCTTTCTTTGTAGGAGCGGCCCATGGCCGCGATCTGACTTTCCGGGTAATCCGAACGCCGATCACGGCCATGGGCGGATGGCCGCCCCGCCGCTCCTACAAGGCACCCAGCACCTGCTGCGCCAGCCGTCGCGCATTGCGATCCGCTGTTTCGACTGCGTCCAGCCCGGTCAGTTCAACCGCGGGCACCCTTTTCACAACCCGCTCGATCACAGCGGGAATACTAGTAAATGCCAGGCGCCCCCGCAGGAAAGCCTCCACCGCCACCTCGTTGGCGGCGTTCAGCGCCGTCGGCGCGCTGCCCCCGGCATCCATGGCCTCCCGCGCCAGGCGCAGGCAGGGGAAGCGCCGCATATCCGGCGCCTCGAAGTCAAGGCGTCCCAGGGCGACCAGGTCCAGCGCCGCCACGCCGCTGTCGACGCGCTCCGGGAAGGCCAGCGCATGGGCGATGGGCGTGCGCATATCCGGGTTGCCCATTTGTGCCAGCAGCGAGCCGTCGCGGTACTGCACCATCGAGTGCACGATGCTCTGCGGGTGCACCACCACGTCGATCTGCTCCGGGCGCGCGTTGAACAGCAGGCAGGCCTCGATAAACTCCAGGCCCTTGTTCATCATGGTGGCGGAATCCACCGAGATCTTGCGCCCCATGGACCAGTTGGGATGGGCGCAGGCCTCGTCCGGAGTGACCCCGTGCAGGTCCCCCGCCGCGCGGGTGCGAAAGGGGCCGCCGGAACCGGTAAGCAGAATCTTCTCCACCCCCGCGGCCTCGAGATCCGCGCAGGGCTGCGGCAGGCACTGGAAGATGGCGTTGTGCTCGCTGTCGATGGGCAGCAGTCGGGCGCCGCTCTTCGCCAGGGCGCGCATAAACACCGGCCCCGCCATCACCAGCGACTCCTTGTTTGCGAGCAGTACCTTCTTGCCCGCCTCCACCGCCGCCAGTGTCGGACGCAGGCCCGCGGCGCCTACAATGGCCGCCATCACCGCATCCACCCGCGGATCCGAAGCCACCCGGCAGAGCCCCTCGACGCCCCAGAGAATCTCCGTGGCCAGCGCCTCGCCCGCCAGCAGCTGGCGCAGCTCGTCGGCGCCCTCCTCGCCCGCCACCACGGCAAAGCGCGGCGCGAAGCGCCGGCACTGCTGCGCCAGCTCGGCGATGCGCTCGCGGGCGGTCAGGGCATAGATGGTATAGCGCTGCGGGTGCCGCGCCAGTACATCCAGGGTGCTGACGCCGATGGAACCGGTGGAGCCCAGGACGGTGATGGATTGCATTGGAACCTCTAAAGCCGGGACTCGGGACCCGGGGCTCGGGACTCGGAAGAAAAGCTTCCATTATCCCGATCCCAGACCCTGCCAAAGCGGGAAACCGCCATCCGCAATCCCCATTGCTCCGCGCTCTGCGCGTCACCCGAGTCCCGTTTTTTCATAAGTACTTCGGCAATTCGCTGGCCAGCGCAGCCATGGTAAATACCGGCAGCGCCGCGGATAGGCTGTCCAGCCGGTCCAGGATACCGCCGTGGCCGGGCAGTATGCGACTGCTGTCCTTGATACCGCGGTGGCGCTTGAACATGCTCTCCACCAGGTCGCCGATCACCGAGGCCAGCGCTGTTACCAATATGCCGAAGGAGAAGAGTACCGTGTTCTTGAGCGGCAGCCCGAGCAGGAAGGAAACCGCCAGGGCCAGGACCAGGCAGGCGCCCAGGCCGCCGAAGAAGCCCTCCCAGGACTTGCCCGGGCTGACCTCGCGGGCCAGCTTGTGCCTGCCGAAACGGCGCCCCACGAAGTAGGCGCCCACGTCCGCGGACACCACCACCGCAACCACGAACAGCACCAGCCAGGCGCCGTGCTCCTGGCCGCGCAGAATCACCATCGACAGCCACGCAGGCACCAGTACCACCAGGCCGATCAGGCCCCGCGCCCAGCGGTTGCCCCACAGCATGGCGCTGGCGGGATAGCTCTGCACCCACAGGAAAGCCAGCGCCCACCAGCCGCAGGCCACCGCCAGTATCTGGCGCGCGCGGTCGGTATCCGGGCGGCCGAAATCCATCGCGAACACATACTGGGCCGTGCCGACCAATGCGGCGCCGAGGGCGGCGAGGAACACAAGGCGCAGGGCGCGATTGAGGTTGGACAGGTTGGCCCACTCCCAGCCGCCGAGCAGGATGACCGCCACCGTGACCAGGGAGAACCACTGAATGGGGAGCAGAAACAGTGACCCGAGGAACAGGGCCACCAACACCAGCGCAGTCATTATTCTTTGTTTCAGCACCGTAAAACCCTTTGCTAACGGTCCGGGAGGAAGCGAGTCCCTTCCCCTTCTCATATCTGGCTCCCGCACCGCCGCTGCGGGGCGGCCCCGGCACAGGATACTCTTGTCCCGCGCGCCTCAGGCCCGCGCCACAGCCCCACCGTCGCCGCGGCCGCCGAAGCGGCGGTCCCGCCGGCGGTAGGCCGCGATGGCGACATCCAGCTCGCCTTCATCGAAATCCGGCCACAGTGTATCCGTGAAATAGAACTCGCTGTAGGCGGCCTGCCACAAAATAAAGTTGCTGATGCGCTGCTCGCCACTGGAGCGGATCAGCAGGTCCACGGGCGGCAGGTCCGCCAGCTGCATATGCCCGCCCAGCGCCTCTTCGGTGATGGACTCGGGCGAGCGCACGCCGGCCGCGACCTCTTCCGCCATCGCGCGCGCGGCCCGGGCGATATCCCAGCGGCCGCCGTAGTCGGCGGCGATCACCAGGTTGCCGCGGCTGCACTCGCGGGTGATCTCCTCCGCCTCGTTGATGGCCCGCTGCAGCCGCGGCGAAAAGCGGTCCCGCCGGCCGACAACCCGCAAGCGCACGCCCTCCTCCCGCATACGGCGGGCCTCTTTGCGCAGGTAGGAGTGAAACAGGCGCATCAGCAGCTCCACCTCCTTCGGCGGGCGCTGCCAGTTTTCGCTGGAAAAGGCAAACAGGGTGAGCGCCTCGACACCGCGATCCCTGCAGGCTTCGATCAGGTCGCGAATGCGCTCGACGCCGGCCCGGTGGCCGGCGGAGGGGGGCAGCCCCCGGAGGGCGGCCCAGCGCCCATTGCCATCCATGATGATGGCAATATGGCGGGGATTGTGGCGCGGGCCCTGCTGCGCTGCTTCGGCGGAACCTCCGGAAACCATTAAATTTCCATCAGGTCTTTTTCTTTGGCCGCCAGCGCCTTGTCGACGTCCGCCACAAACTGGTCGGTGATCTTCTGGATCTCGTCGCCCGCGCGGCGCTCGTCATCCTCGGAGATTTCCTTCTCCTTCACCAGCGCCTTCACCTCGGCCAGGGCGTCGCGGCGGATGTTGCGGATGGATACGCGCGCGGTTTCCGCCTCGCTCCTGGCCTGGCGGATGAAATTCTTGCGGGTTTCCTCGGTCAGCATCGGCATGGGGATGCGGATCACCGAACCGGCGGTGCTGGGGTTCAGGCCCAGGTCGGATTTCATGATCGCCTTCTCGATATCCGGCACCAGGTTCTTCTCCCAGGGAGTGACGGACAGGGTGCGGGCATCCTCCACATTGACATTGGCCACCTGCGACAGCGGGGTGTCGGTGCCGTAGTAAGACACCTGGATGCCGTCGAGAATGCTCGGGTGCGCGCGGCCGGTGCGGATCTTGTTGAAGTTACCGGCCAGTGCGTCGAGCGCCTTGCCCATGCGCGCTTTCGCGTCCTTTTTAATATCTTCAATCACTGTTTCACTTCCTCTTCGATTAGCGTGCCCTCTTCGCCACCCACGACTATATTGAGCAGCGCGCCGGCCTTGTCCATACGGAAGACCCGCACGGGCATATTGTGTTCGCGGCAAAGGCAGATTGCGGTTAAATCCATTACCCCGAGCTTTTTGTCCAACACGGCATCGTAGGTGAGCCGGTCGTAGCGGGTCGCGCCCGGGTCCAGCACCGGGTCGGCGGAGTAGACACCATCCACCTTGGTGGCCTTGAGCACCAGTTCCGCCTCCATCTCGATACCCCGCAGGCAGGCGGCGGAGTCGGTGGTAAAGAAGGGGTTGCCGGTTCCGGCGGCGAAAATCAGCACCTCGCCCCGCTCCAGGTAGCGGATGGCCGCGCGGCGGTCGTAGTGATCAACGATGCCGCTCATCTGGATCGAGGACATCACCCGGGAGGAGATATTGGAGCGCTCCAGCGCGTCGCGCAAGGCCAGCGCATTCATGACCGTGGCCAGCATCCCCATATGGTCGCCGGTCACCCGGTCCAGGCCCGCCGCGTTCAGCGCCGCGCCGCGAAACAGGTTGCCGCCGCCAACCACCAGGCCCACCTGCACCCCGATACCCACCAACTGGCCTATCTCCAGCGCCATTTTGTCCAGCACCTTGGGGCTGATCCCAAAGCCCTGATCGCCCATCAGCTCCTCACCGCTGAGCTTTAACAGGATTCGCTTGTATTTGCGGTCTTTGACACCGGGCATCCATCGGTCCTCTCAAGTGCGGGCAGGTATTGCCGCCGAACATTACAACAAATTCGGTCATTTACACAGAGGGGTGCCCCACTGCAGTCCATTTTGGACCCAGCGGAAGCACCCCACTGCGAACGGTCGCCGGAAGGCGGCCAACCAAGGTGATCAGGAGGAGGACTTGACCTGCGCGGCCACTTCCGCGGCGAAGTCCACCTCTTCCTTCTCGATACCCTCGCCCACTTCAAAGCGCACAAAACCAACCACGTCGGCACCGCCATCCTTAACCAGCTTGGCGACGGTCACGTCCGGGTTTTTCACGAAAGGCTGTTCCACCAGGCTGTTCTCCTTGAGGAACTTCTTGATACGACCGCCCATCATCTTCTCGACGATCTCGGCGGGCTTGCCTTCCATATCCGGCTGCGCCTTGATGATCTCCTTTTCCTTTTCCAGCACGTCCGCCGGCATGTCTTCCGGCTTGTTCACCTGCGGGTTGACCGCGGTCACGTGCATGGCCACGTCTTTGGCCAGCTCCGCTTCGCCGCCGCTCAGGGCAACCAGGGCCGCGATGCGGCTGTTGGAGTGTACATAGGCACCAACCACCGGCGCTTCCACCAGCTGCACGCGGCGCACGCCGATATTCTCGCCGATTTTCTGCACCAGGGCTTCGCGGGCGGATTCCAGCTCGCCCTCCATCAGGGCGGCAACGTCCTGCTGGCGCTCGGCGAAGGCCTTGTCGACCACCTTGGCCACGAACGCCTGGAAGTTGTCGTCGCGGGCGACGAAATCGGTCTCGGAGTTGACTTCAACCAGCACGCCGAAGCTGCCATCTTCGGCAACCTTCGCGGCGACGATGCCGTCGGCGGCGGTGCGGCCGGCTTTCTTGGCCGCTTTCAGGCCGGAGGCTTTGCGCAGGTCTTCAATCGCCTTTTCGATATCGCCGTCCGCCTCGGTCAGTGCCTTCTTGCACTCCATCATCGGCAGGCCGGTACGCTCGCGCAGTTCTTTTACCATAGACGCGGTAATCGCCATGATTCAATCCTCGGGGTTCTGTCACTAGGAATTAGAAAAAAGGGGCCGGTTGTGGGGGCCCCTTTTCGAGTTCGCAGGAGTGTAACGGCTCTGTGTTACACCACTGGTCCTCAGTTACACTACTGTGCAGCTCTCGATTATCAAGAGCCCGCAGCGGCCTCGTCGTCGCTCGCCTCGACGTACTCGTTCTTGGCTGCGCTGCCACCGGCTTCAGCGACGCCGGCGGACACGGCATCCGCCACGGCGGTGGTGTACAGCTTGATGGCACGGATGGCGTCATCGTTACCGGGAATTACATAGTCGACGCCTTCCGGGTTGCTGTTGGTGTCGACCACGCCGATCACCGGGATACCCAGCTTGTTGGCTTCCTGGATGGCGATGCGCTCGTGCTCCACATCGATCACGAACAGGGCATCCGGCAGGCCGGCCATGTCCTTGATACCGCCGATGGAGCGCTCCAGCTTCTCCATGGTGCGGGTGCGCATCAGCGCCTCTTTCTTGGTCAGCTTGTCGAAGGTGCCGTCCTGGGATTGGGTTTCCAGGTCGCGGTAGCGCTTGATGGAGGCGCGGATGGTCTTGTAGTTGGTGAGCATGCCGCCCAGCCAGCGGTTGCTGACGTAGGGCTGACCGCAGCGCTCGGCCTGCTCGCGAATGGACTTCTGCGCGGCGCGCTTGGTGCCGACGAACAGGATTTTCTTCTTCTGGGCAGCCATCCCCTTGATCACCTGCAGGGCGTCGTTGAAAGCCGGTACCGTGTGCTCAAGGTTGATGATGTGAATCTTGTTGCGGGCACCAAAGATGAATTGACCCATCTTCGGGTTCCAGTAGCGGGTCTGGTGGCCGAAATGGACACCAGCCTGCAGCATATCGCGCATGCTGACTTGCGGCATAAGTAAACCTCAGTTTATACGGGTTAGTCCTCCACACATCCCATGTACCAACCCCCTCCGCGCAGCGAAGCAGGGCACCCAGGTACATGTGCCGATGTGTGTGCGGCATTGGTTCAGCCCCGGGACAGCCCCGAAGCGGCGCGCTTTATACCACATTCGCCCCCGCCCCGGAAGAGCCAGGGATCAATTCCGGCGCGGGGACGGTCCCACGGTATTCCCCCAGCCCCCAATCCCCGCCATTTTCCGCTACAATATCGCGCCACGCCAACCAGCAAGGATCCTTCATGACCTCAGCCATCAAGACACCGGAACAGATCGCCAAGATGCGCATCGCGGGCCGCCTGGCCGCGGAAGTGTTGGAAATGATCGGTGAATATGTGGTACCCGGCGTCACCACCGAGGAGCTGGACCGGCGCTGCCACGACCATATAGTCAATGTGCAGAAGGCCATCCCCGCCTGCCTCGGCTACCGCGGCTTCCCCAAGTCCATCTGCACCTCGGTCAACGAGGTGGTCTGCCACGGCATACCGTCCGAGAGCAAGATCCTGAAAAAGGGCGACATCATCAATATCGATGTCACGGTGATCAAGGACGGCTGGTACGGCGACACCAGCAAGATGTTCTTCGTCGGCCAGGCCGCGCCCCACGCCGAGCGCCTGGTACGGGTAACCCAGGAGAGCCTGTACAAAGCCATCAAAATCGTGCGCCCGGGCACCACCCTCGGCGATATCGGCCACGTGATCCAGCAGCACGCGGAAAAGAACTACTACTCGGTGGTGCGCGATTTTTGCGGCCACGGCATCGGCGACGTCTTCCACGAGGACCCGCAGGTGCTCCACTATGGCAAACCCGGTACCGGCGAGATACTCGAGGAAGGCATGACCTTCACCATCGAACCGATGATCAACGCCGGCAAGGCCGCCACCCGCGTGCTGGGCGACGGCTGGACCGCGGTCACCAGGGACCGCCGCCTGTCCGCGCAGTGGGAACACACCATGGTGGTGACCAGCAATGGCGTGGAAGTACTGACGGCACGCAGTGAAGAGAATTTTTGAGATTCGGGACTCGAAAAGAATACCGAAGTCTAAAGCGAAGGCCCTGATGCCGGTGGCTGTTTGCGGGACTGTCTGCGAGAGGGACCTCGCGGACAAGCCTACAGGGACGTATTTACGGCGTGTCCCGCAAACAGCCACCGGCAGCAGGGCCGCCACTGAGCCAAAAGCGGGCACCACCGCCCCCTGAACGGACACAAGATGCAGCCGGCCAATATCCCCTACTTCGAACGCCCCCTGTTCTTCTTCGACCAGGCCCGCTTCCGCAGGGCCCTGGCAGAGGGCGCCAAACCAGCGCTGGAAATCTTCAAAGACGCCGCCGGCGCCGCCGACGCCCAGATGGCGGAGCGCTTCCGCGAGGGCGAGGACGTGCGCACCCTGGTGCACGAGCGCGCCCTCTTCATCGACTGCCTGCTGCACTACGCCTGGCACCAGTACGACTGGCCCCCCGGCATCAGCCTGCTGGCGGTGGGCGGCTACGGCCGCGGCGAGCTGCACCCTCACTCGGATATCGACCTGCTGATCCTCACCGACGGCAGCAAAACCCCACAGATCCAATCCCCGGACACCGTCGACAACATCGAGCGCCTGGTGGCCTTCCTCTGGGACCTGGGCCTGGATATCGGCCACTCGGTGCGCTCCATCGATCAATGCCTGGAAATGGCCGCCTCAGACATCACCGTGGCCACCAACCTGATGGAGTGCCGCACCGTGGTCGGCGACGACAAACTGCGCCAGCAACTGGGGGAGCGGATGACCCCGGACAAACTGTGGCCGGCGGAGGAATTCTTCAGCGCCAAGTACGCCGAGCAGAGCGAACGCCACAGCAAACAGCAGGCCGCCGAGTACATCCTCGAACCCAATATCAAGAACGCCCCTGGCGGCCTGCGCGATATCCAGACCATCGGCTGGGTGGCCAAGCGCTACTTCCGCGTGCGCACCCTCAAGCAATTGCAGGGCAAGGGCTTCTTTACCGAAGAGGAATTCGCCATTCTCCAGTCCGGCGAGGACTTCCTGTGGCGGGTGCGCTACGGCCTGCACCTGCTCGCCGGGCGCGCCGAGGAGCGGCTGCTGTTCGACTACCAGCGCGAACTGGCGAAGCAGTTCGGCTATGTGGACAGCGGCACCCAACTGGCGGTGGAGCAATTCATGCACGGCTACTACCGCATAGTGATGGCCCTGCGGGAGCTGAACGACGTGCTGCTGCAATTCCTCTATGAAGCCATACTGCAGCGCGGCCAGCGCCAGGCGGTCACCCCCATCAACGAGCGTTTCCAGCTGCGCGACAGTACCATCGAAGTCACCCAGACCCGCGTCTTCGTCGAACAGCCCTCGGCACTGCTGGAGATCTTCGTGCTGATGGCGGAAAACCCCGAAATTGAGGGCGTGCGCGCCTCCACCATCCGCCTGATCCGCGAGCACCGCCACCTGATCGACGACCACTTCCGCTCCGACGTGCGCAACGCCGAGCTGTTCATGCGCCTGCTGCGCTCGCCCCGCGGCCTCTCCACCCAACTGTCGCGCATGTCCCGTTACGGCATCCTCGGCCGCTACCTGCCGGAATTCGGCCGCGTCACCGGGCAGATGCAGCACGACCTCTTCCATATCTACACGGTGGACGCGCACACGCTGCAGGTGGTGCGCAACATACGCAGCTTCCGCAGCCCCGAGGCCTGGCAGAAATTCCCCATCGCCGCCGAAATACTGTCGCGCCTGCGCAGGCCGGAACTACTGTACATCGCCGGCCTCTACCACGATATCGCCAAAGGCCGCGGCGGCGACCACTCCAAACTCGGCGTGGTGGACGCCGATGCCTTCTGCCGCCGCCACCAGCTGCCCGCCCGCGACCGGCGCCTGGTGTGCTGGCTGGTGGAAAAGCACCTGCTAATGAGCCAGGTGTCGCAGAAGCAGGACATCACCGACCCGGAAGTGGTGCACGACTTCGCCCGCACCGTCGGCGACCGCGAACACCTGGACTACCTCTACGCGCTGACCGTGGCCGACATCAACGCCACCAATCCGGAGCTCTGGAACAGTTGGCGCGCCAGCCTGATGCGCCAGCTCTACCAGGCCACCCAGCGCGCCCTGCGCCGCGGCCTGGAAAACCCCATCGACCGCGAGGAGATCATCGACGAGACCCGCGGCCAGGCGCGCAACATGCTGCGCGCCATGGGCCTGCCCATGGCTTCGGTGGAGAACATCTGGGCGCAGATGGGCGACGACTACTTCGTGCGCGAGAGCGCCGACAACATCACCTGGCACACCGCAGCGATTCACCAGTTGCACAGCAGCGGTGACGAGGGCGAACGGAGCGACACCCTGGTACTGACACGCAACTCCGGCCCCGGCGAGCACGACGGCGCCACCGAGGTGTTCGTTTATACCCCGGACAGGGCCAACGTCTTCGCCGCCGTGGTCACCGGCCTCGACATGCTCAACCTGAACATCCACGACGCGCGCCTGTACAGCTCCGCTTCCGGCTACACCCTGGACACCTTCTACGTGCTGGATGAATCCGGCCAGCCACTGCTGGATGAACCCCACCGCCGGGAGCAGATCCGCGACACCCTGCAGCGGGAACTGGCACTGGTGGAAGACTATTCGAAGGTGATCCAGCGGAGAACGCCACGGCGGCTGAAGATGTTCGAGCTGGAGAGCCGCGCCCAGGTCTCCACCGAGCCCGGCGACCACTACAGCACCTTGGAGATCACCAGCGCCGACAGGCCCGGCCTGCTGGCGCGCATCGCGCGCATTTTTATCGCCCACGACCTGCGCCTGCGCAATGCCAAGATCTCCACCCTGGGCGAGCGGATCGAGGATATCTTCCACATTACGGATGCCCAGGGACAGCCGCTGCTGGACGAGGCTGCCAATAGAGAATTGGAAGAGGCCATCTGCCGCGAGCTGGATGCCCATCAGGTCAGGCACCAGCAGCAGTGACTGAGAAAGCAATAGAGTTTGATGCGAAGGCCCTGATGCCGGGGGCCGTTCGTGAAACATTTGCCGATGAGGCTGTTGAGCGGACGGCCACCGGCAGCAGGGCCGCCACCACCCCTTTATAAGGGCCGGGGACTGGAAGTACGAAAATGAATCCGAATATCGAAAAACTACAGCCGTATCCGTTTACCAAGCTGGCGGCGCTGAAAAAAGGCCTGGTGCCAGCGGACAAGCCCCACATCGCCCTGTCCATCGGCGAGCCCAAGCACACGCCGCCGGAATTCGTGCGCGACGAGTTGATCGAGAACCTCGACAAGCTCTCCGCCTACCCGGCCACCAAGGGTATAGATCCGCTGCGCGAGGCCATCGCCAGTTGGCTGTGCGACCGCTTTCGCCTGCAGGGCGTCTGCGCCGACAGCCAGGTGCTGCCGGTCAACGGCACCCGCGAGGCCCTCTTCGCCTTCGCCCAGGCCGTGGTTGCGCCGGGCGCAAAAGTGCTGATGCCGAACCCCTTCTACCAGATCTACGAGGGCGCCGCCCTGCTCGCCGGGGCCAGCCCGCACTTTATCAGCTGCAGCGCGGCCACGGATTTCAAACCGGATTTCGCTTCGGTGCCGGAACAGGCGTGGCGCGACTGCGAACTGCTGTATGTCTGCACGCCGGGCAACCCCACCGGCGCGCTGCTGGAAGCGGAAGACCTGCGGGAATTGATCGAACTGGCGGACCGTTACGACTTCACCATCGCCTCCGACGAGTGCTACTCAGAGCTCTATTTCGACGAGGAAAAGCCGCCCCTCGGGCTGCTGGAGGTGTGCGCACAGATGGGTCGCGCAGATTTCGCCCGCTGCGTGGTCTTCCACAGCCTCTCCAAGCGCTCCAACCTGCCCGGGCTGCGCTCCGGCTTCGTCGCCGGCGACGCCGCGATCCTGGAAAAATTCCTGCTTTACCGCACCTACCACGGCTGCGCCATGCCCCTGCCGAACCAGTATGCCTCCATCGCCGCCTGGCAGGACGAGCAGCACGTGCGGCACAATCGCGCACTTTACAAAGAGAAATTCGCCGCGGTGCTGGAGATTCTCGACGGCTGCCTGGATGTGCAACAGCCACAGGCGGGCTTCTACCTGTGGCCGAGGGTCGGGGACGGCGAGGCCTTCGCCCGCGAGCTGTTCCGCCAGCAGCACATCACCGTACTGCCCGGCGCCTTCCTCGCCCGCGCGGTGGAAGACGTCAATCCCGGCCGCGAGTATGTGCGCATGGCACTGGTGGCGACGCTGGAAGAATGTGTCGAGGCTGCGAGGCGCATCAGGGAATTTTGCCAGTAGAAACTCCGATCGCGGCCATGGGCCGCTCCTACAGGTGCGATAAACAACCTTGTAGGAGCGGCCCATGGCCGCGATCGATATCGGAACAATTCACAGAAAATGGCAGTAAAAAACCTCCTCAAAAAAGAACGGGTCGAGTTCATCCTGCACAAACTGGAAGATCTCTACCCCCAAACCCCGGTCCCCCTGGACCACAAGGACCCTTACACCCTGCTGGTGGCCGTGCTGCTGTCCGCCCAGTGCACCGACGAGCGCGTCAACCAGGTCACCCCCCACCTGTGGAAACTGGCGGACAACCCCGCGGACATGGCGAAAGTGCCGGTGGAGAAAATCCAGGAGGTCATTCGCCCCTGCGGCCTGTCGCCGCAGAAATCCAAGGCCATCAGCAAGCTGTCGCAGATACTGGTCAACGAATACCACGGCAAGGTACCGGAAAACATGGCCGCCCTGGAAACCCTGCCCAGCGTCGGCCACAAGACCGCCAGCGTGGTCATGTCCCAGGCCTTCGGCCACCCCGCCTTCCCGGTGGACACCCATATCCATCGCCTGGCGCAGCGCTGGGGGCTCACCAGCGGCAAGAATGTGGTGCAGACGGAGAAAGACCTGAAACGACTCTTTCCCCGCGACAAATGGAACAAGCTGCACCTGCAGATTATTTTCTACGGCCGCGAATACTGCTCGGCGCGCGGCTGCGACGGCACCGTGTGCGAGATCTGCACCACCTGCTACCCCAACCGAAAGAACCCGAAGAAAACCAAAAAGGCCTGATTGTGACTAAACCCTCAATTGCCCTATACGGCATTGCGAACTGCGACACCGTCAAGAAAGCCCGCAAGTGGCTGGAGAAAAACGGCATCGAATACCGCTTCCACGATTTCCGCCAGGACGGAATGGAAACGGTGCCGCTCGAGTCCTGGCTGAAAGATTTCGGCTGGCAGGAAGTGCTGAACCGCCGCTCCACCAGCTGGCGCGCACTCGACGACGAACAGAAAAACGGGATGGATGACGAAACTGCGCTGGCACTCGCCGCGGAGATACCGACGCTGATCAAACGTCCGGTGGCCATCGCCGGCGGCGAGACCCGATTCGGCTTTAAAGAAGCCGACTACAAAGCGTTGACGTAGAACCTATGAAGAATTGACGAAATAAGGAAGTAATGATGAACGAAATCTACAGCATCGGCTTCGGCATCGGCACCTGCAACGGCAAGGGCGACTGGCTGGAGGTCTACTATCCGCAGCCGCTGTTCAAACCCAACGCCGACATAGCCGCCGCAGTTACCGAAACCCTCAATATTTCCGGCGGCAACCACAGTCTGGCCCTGGACCCGGCGCAACTGCAGCCGCTGGCGGACCGGCTGGCCGGCGCCGGCGCCGGCGCCAGTGAACAGGCGGAAATCCTTCGCCAGTTCGCCAGCAGCCAGCGGCCGCTGGTGGCCGTGGTACTGTCCACCGACGAGGCGCCGCAGTCGGTGCCCGAGGCTTACCTGAAACTGCACCTGCTCTCCCACCGCCTGGTAAAACCGCACCAGACCAAACTGGACGGCATCTTCGGCAAGCTGGTCAACGTGGCCTGGACCAACCAGGGCGCCATCGACCTCGAAGAACTGCCGCAGCGCCAGTTGGAGGCGCGCCTGAAGGGCGAACACCTGGAAGTGGCCTGCGTGGACAAGTTCCCGAAGATGACCAACTACGTGGTGCCCGCCGGCGTGCGCATCGCCCACACCGCGCGGGTGCGCCTCGGCGCCTACCTGGGTGAGGGCACCACCATCATGCACGAGGGATTCGTCAACTTTAACGCCGGCACCGAAGGTCCCGGCATGATCGAGGGCCGCATCTCCGCGGGCGTCTTCGTCGGCGCCGGCTCGGACCTGGGCGGCGGCAGCTCCACCATGGGCACCCTGTCCGGCGGCGGCAACATCGTCATCTCCGTCGGCGACAACTGCCTGCTCGGCGCCAACGCCGGCATCGGCATTCCCCTGGGCGACCGCTGCACCGTCGAATCCGGTCTCTACGTCACCGCCGGCACCAAGGTGGCGCTGCTGGACGACGCCGGCAAGCTGGTCGAACATGTAAAAGCTCGCGACCTGGCGGGCAAGTCCGACCTGCTGTTCCGCCGCAACTCCACCAGCGGTGCGGTGGAGTGCCTGACCAACAAAACTGCAATCGAGCTGAACGAAGCGCTGCACAGCAATTGACGGGACTCGGGACTCGGGACTCGGGACTCGGGACTCGGGAAAAGAATACCTTCCCGGGAACGCGGAGCTCCAGCTCCGCAGCGGGCTGCGGCCCGCCCCCTGGGAACGCCGAGCTCCAGCTCGGCAAGCGGGCCGCAGGCCCGCCCGGGCGAACACAAGGTCCGTTCCAGCCGCTCCAGGTATTCACGGCGCCTTCGGCCCCTACACATCCAAATAGGAATGACCAGTTAATGACCCCAACGCAACAACTCGCCATTGACCTGATCCGCCTCAGATCCGTCACCCCGGAAGACGCCGGCTGTATGCCGCTGATGATCGAGCGCCTGGAAAAAATCGGCTTCGAGACCACCATGCTACGCCGCGGCGACACCGACAACTTCTGGGCGGTACGCAACGGCAAAACCGACGGCCCGCTGTTCGCCTTCGCCGGCCACACCGACGTAGTGCCCACCGGCCCGGAGAAAAACTGGCAGCACCCGCCCTTCGAGCCGGTGATCGAGGACGGCTACCTCTACGGCCGCGGCGCCGCGGATATGAAAGGCTCCCTGGCCGCCATGGTGGTGGCCTGCGAGGAATTCATCACCGCGCACCCGGACCACAAAGGCCGCATCGCCTTCCTCATCACCAGCGACGAGGAGGGCCCGGCCCACAACGGCACCGTCAAGGTGGTCGAATGGCTGGAGGAGCAGGGAGAGAAGATCGACTGCTGTCTTGTAGGAGAGCCGTCGAGCACCGAGCGGGTCGGCGACGTGATCAAGAACGGCCGCCGCGGCTCCCTCGGCCTGGAACTGACCGTCTTCGGTGTACAGGGCCATGTGGCCTATCCCCACCTGGCGGAAAACCCGATTCACACACTGGCACCCGCGCTGGCCGAATTGACTGCCGAGGAGTGGGATCAAGGCAACGACTTCTTCCCCGCCACCAGCTTCCAGGTCTCCAATATCAACGGCGGCACCGGCGCCACCAACGTGATTCCCGGAGAGGTCAAGGTGGTGTGCAACTGGCGCTTTTCCACCGAAACCACTGCGGAACAACTGGAGGCGCGGGCGCGCAAGATCCTCGACAGGCACGGGCTCAAATACGAGGCCGACTTCAAATTGTCCGGACAGCCGTTTCTCACCGCCGAGGGCCCGCTGGTGGAAGCGGCCCAGGCGGCGATCCGCTCGGTAGTGGGCTTCGACACACAGTTGTCCACCGCCGGCGGCACCTCAGACGGCAGATTTATAGCGCCGACCGGTGCCCAGGTGGTGGAACTGGGGCCGGTGAATGCCACTATCCACAAGGTGGACGAGTGTTTGAAGGCCGAGGACCTGGACAGTCTGAAGGATATGTACCGGGGAATTCTGCAGCGGCTGCTGTAATCCGCTGTAATTGCGCGCACCTGGCCCAGTGCGCGCGATTTCGACATAATAATAGAAAACTACTAAATACGGGCCTTCCCATGCTTCGGATCTTAGTTACTAGTCTCTTGTTCCTCTTTTCCTCTACGGCTATCGGCGCCAGCCGCATTCCACTGAAGGATCTGGTCAAACACGCGGATATTCAGCAGGTAAAAATCTCTCCCAGGGGCACCCACCTCGCCGTCCGCAAACTCTATGAGGGGGAGCGCGTACTGGTATTCATGTCGCTGAAGCCTCTGGAAATCACCGGAGTGCTGCGTTTTCGCGGCAAAGAAGAGGTGGGTAATTTCTACTGGGCCAATGACGAGCGGGTGGTGGCCGAGGTGATTTCCCGCAAGGCCGCACTGGAGGCGCCGGTCAGCTATGGCTCCCTGTTCGCCATCAATTACGATGGGTCCAACCCCAAGAATATTTTCGGTTGGGCTGCCGGAGAACAGCAGACGGGTTCGCGCATCAAGAAAGCGGAGAGCACCTACGCCCACGCCACTATCATCGACGTGTTACGCGACAATACCAAGGAAGTTTTGGTATCCACGCACCCCTGGGCGCGGGACTGGGAGACACACGGCGAGGTCTACCGCATCAATATCTACACCGGCGTCCGCAACCGAATCGCCGGCCTGCCGCAAATAGGAGGGCGGGCATTTACCGACGCTAAGGGCAACCTGCTGTTCGCCAATGGCACCGACCGCAACGGCAATGTCGAACTCTACCGCAAAGACAAGATGGGCTGGGCCAGAGTTGGTAACCCACTTCTAGATCGCGCCACTCCTGTTGGTTTCGATTCAGAGAGTAGCGAGGCCTACCTGGTGCTGGACCGCAAGGGGCAGACAGAGCAGCTGATCAAACTACACGCCGACGGCAAGTTCTCACCGGTATTTCATCACGACTTTACCGACATCAACGACATAATCCGTCACCCTGTCAACGACAAGCCACTGGGGGTTTATCTGCACCCGGACTACCCGGAAGAACACTTTTTTGAGGAGGGCGACGGCTTCGCCGCCTTCTTTCGGGGGTTGAAAAAAGCGTTCGACGGCTATCGCATCGCCTTTACCAGTTTTACCGAGGATGGCGGCAAGGGCATTCTGAAAGTCTATGGCGACCGCCTCCCGGGGGATTACTTCCTGGTGGATATGCCGTCTAAACGGGTCGACTTCCTGCTGTCTTCCGCCGAGTGGCTGGACCCGAAAGACCTGAACCCCATGCATGCCGACACCTTCACTACCGAGGACGACCAGCGTATCGGCGTCTACCTCACCTTCCCCCAAGACCGGGAAGAAAAACTGCCGATGGTGGTAATGCCCCACGGCGGTCCCCATGCGCGCGACTACTGGGGCTACGACGGCGACGCACAGATTCTTTCGCAGAACGGCTACCTGGTGCTACAGGTCAACTTCCGCGGCTCCACCGGTTACGGCGACGGCTTTTATACCGCGGGCAGACGCCAGTGGGGCGACAAGATCCAGCGGGATATCGCCGACGCCGTCGAGTGGGCTGTAGGAAAGGGCTATGCAGACAGAGAGCGTATCTGCATTTTCGGCGGCAGCTTTGGCGGTTACTCAGCGCTGATGAATCCCATCCGCTACCCCGACCTCTACCAATGCGCCATCGGTTATGTAGGTGTCTACGACCTGAAGATGATGTACGAGAAAGGGGATATCCAGCGTCGCGACCGCGGCATTTCCTACCTGAAGCGCGAACTGAGCGAGGACGAGAATTTCCTGCGCGCCAACTCGCCGCTGTACAACACCGACAAACTCGACCTGCCGCTGTTTATCGTCCACGGAGAACAGGATGAGCGGGTGCCGGTGGAGCACGCCGAGGCTCTGCTGGAAAAGCTGGCGGAGGAGAAGAAACCGGTAAAAACGCTGATTGTGCCCAACGAGGGACACGGTTTTTACAGCGAGGAGAACAACGAGCTGCTGTACACCCAGCTACTCGGCTTTCTCGACCAACATATCGGTGTCGGCGCTGCGGAAAAGCCCGCGGGGGAAAACTGAGAAACGGCAACCGACGCCGGCTTTAGCCAAGCCGCCCTCCCTGTAGACATATCAGGAGCCTGCCCTGCAAACGAACAAGAACGGAGCCCGTAGCCGTTCGCCTGCAGGGCAGGCTCCTACGGAAGTAGGCAACTCGGTTCTAGTGCAGCCGCCCGTGCCCGCCCTGCCCGTCCCGCTCCGACTCCTCGTAGGCGTGGGTCAGCACAAAGTAGTAGATCACCTGCGGCTGGCCCTGCACTTCGGCCACCAGGTCGAAGTTGTACTCACCCTTTTCGCCAGGCGTGATCTGCACGGAAGCGACGTGCTCCGGCTCGATAAACAGTTCCGCCACCGGGCGCTTGCCGCGTATCACCTGGACCAGCAGGGTGCGCACGTCCTCTTCGCTGAAGCGCCAGTAATAGTCGTCGTCGTCGTAGACGACGGAGTCGGCGGTACCGGCGCGCAGTATGCAGTTGGGGTGCTCAGTCAGCCAGGGCCAGAATTCCTTGAAGGAGAGGGAGTCTTTCATGTCTATCAGTCGTCCAGTTGCGCGACGCTACCGGCCCCACCCTCCAGGCCGAACTCCCCGGCGATCTGCCGGCACCAGCGATTCAGGCGCCCAGCGGTGAGTTCCTCCTGCTGGTCCTCGTCGATAGCGAGGCCGACGAACAGGCCCTCGCCCTCGATTTCGGCCTTGGAGGCCTCGAACTCGTAACCTTCGGTGGGCCAGTGGCCGACGATGGTCGCCCCGCCCGCCACGATCACATCGTGCAGCATACCCATCGCATCGAGGAAGTAGTCGCCGTAGCCAAACTGGTCGCCGAGGCCGAACAGGGCCACCGTCTTGCCACTGAAGTCGATCTCCTGCACATCCTCCCAGAACTCCTCCCAGTCGGACTGGATCTGGCCGAAGTCCCAGGTGGGGATGCCGAAGATCAGCTGCTGGTAATCGGCGATGTCCAGTTGGGTGACGTCGGCAATATCGTGAACATCCACGTGCTCCTCACCCAGGCGAGCCCGGATGCGCAGGGCCACCGCTTCGGTATTGCCCTCGTCACTGCCGTAAAACAAGCCGATTTTGCTCACAATCTCTCCTCTTCGCCTGCTGTCTGGATGAGCGGCGGCGTATTCTCCCAGCAATGGCGGGGCACGGCAAGGCTGGTTCCCCCCATGGGGAGAGAGGCTGGGGGAGAGAGGCTGGGGGAGAGCGCCAGGCGCAGCAAGGGAACAAAAAAGCCCTCGGGGATCGAGGGCAAGGGGCTATGAATCTTTCGGGCGGTTGGGGTAGCAGCCCGATCGATCGCACAAGAGAGGAGACTTGGTTACTATTCGTCCCGCCGGCGCTCGCGGCGCTCCTGCCAGCGCTCCTTGCGCCCGGCCTTCAACTGCTCGAGTTTGGCCTTCTGCTCGTCGGTGAGAATGGCCTCGAACTGCTGGCGCGCCCGCTGCATCTCCTGCATCCTGGTCACCTGCAGTTTGCCCAGTTCGGCGCCCAGTGTGTCCAGGGTGGCCTGGTCCACGCCGGAATCTACGGCCTCGCGCAGTTTCCCGTGCAGGTCGCGCATCTGCTGGCGCCGAGCCTTGCGCGCCTCCCGGCTGGCTTCGCGGTTGGCCTCGAGCTGCGCTTTCTGCCCCTCGGTCAGGCCCAGCTCATCGGCCATGCGCTCAAAAAAGTGTCCCTTGAAATCGTGGTGACCGTGCTCGCCGCCGAAGGCCGCGCTCATGCCCGGAGCCACCAGGGCGCCCATCAGTGCCAGACCACCCGCCATCGCTTTCCAGTTTTTCATCGACGCTTCCTCGTGTTTGCTGTCGGTAGCTGCATATTAGGACCGCGCCGCGTAAAGGGGGGCAAACCGCGGTAAACATTTGTTAAGAACGGTTAAAAGACGGAGGGACGGTCGCAAACGGCGTCATGGCTTTGCGTATAATGGCATCACCCGATCTGAGAGCACGCTATGAGCCGTATCCTACTGGTCGACGACGACACAGAACTGACCGATCTGCTGCAGGAATTCCTCACCGGCGAGGGGTTCGAGGTGACCGTGGCCAACGACGGCGGCCGCGGCCTCGAGCTGGCGCAGAGCCACAACTTCGACGCCCTGGTGCTGGACGTGATGCTGCCGGTGCACAACGGCTTCGATCTGCTGCGCAAACTGCGCAAGGAGGCCGGGCCCGCGAGCCGCTCCCTGCCGGTGCTGATGCTGACCGCCAAGGGCGATACCGTCGACCGCATCGTCGGCCTGGAAATGGGCGCCGACGACTATCTGCCCAAGCCCTGCAACCCCCGCGAACTGGCCGCGCGCCTGCGCGCCGTGTTGCGCCGCGGGCGGGTGGAACCCGAGGAGACAGACAGCCTCTCCAGCGGCCCCCTGCGCCTGCAGCCTTCGGAGCACCAGGGCTACTGGAACGAGCGCATGCTGTCCCTGACCGGCGCCGAATTCGCGGTGCTCAGGGTGCTGGTGCAACACGCGGGCGAAGTGGTCAGCAAGGAAGTGCTCACCGAGACGGCGCTGGCGCGCAAACTGATGCCCTACGACAGGTCGATCGATGTGCACGTGAGCAATATCCGCAAGAAGCTCGCCGAAAAGGGGGCCGGCCGCGACCTGATCATCAATATCCGCGGCGCGGGCTATATGCTGATAAAGCAAAGCTGATGCGCAGTCTCTTCTGGAAGATGTTTTTCGGCGCCTGGCTCACCGCAATGGTGATGGTGGCGGCGGCGATCTACATCACCCACTTTGGCGAATTTGGCGACCCGCGCCACGAGGAGCGCTGGGAGGGGCCGGCGCTGTTCCGCGAGGTGGTGCGGAATATGCGCATGACCCGCCGCCACGGCCCCGGCTATTTCCGCCACTGGCTGGAGCGACAGCCGGAGAAGGTGCAGCGCCAGGTGTTCGCCATGGACCAGCGCAACCGCGAGTTGCTCCACCGCCCCCTGCCGCGGGACATGGAGCAGCTGTTTGCAAGCCTCAACTACCGCAACCGCGAAGCCCATACCATTGTCGACAAGAAGCCCACGGTGGGCTTCTTCCTGCCACTGCGCGGCGAAGACTCCCTGCGCATTGCACTGATCGCCGACCACAGCAAGGAAGGGCTGCTGCTGCGTTTCCTGTGGCGCAATTTCTGGCCCATCCTATTGCTGTCCATGCTCGCCTCCGGAGCCGTCTGCTACTGGCTGGCGCGCTACCTGAGCCGCCCCCTGGACCAGCTGCGCGCGGCCACCCGCCGCGTGGCCGTTGGCGAACTGGACTACCGGGTGGCGCCGGGGCTGCACAGCCGCAGCGGCGAACTGGCGGACCTCGCCCTCGACTTCGATTCCATGACCGCCCAACTTCAGGAATCCATGGCGGAGCAGCGCCGCCTGATCAAGGACGTCTCCCACGAGCTGCGCTCGCCGCTGGCGCGGCTGCAGGTGGCCCTCGGCATCGCGCGGCAGAAGAACGTCAAAGCCCTGGACGCGGAGCTGGACAAGATCGGCAAGGCCGCCGACTACCTGGAGGACATCATCGCCGACGTGCTGTCCCTGCCGGTGACCGGACAGGACCGGCGGCCACTGGACGACGTGGTGGAGATCAACAGCCTGGTGGCGTCGCTGCTCGAGGACCTGAAAGGCGAGGCGCAGGAAAAGCACCTGGGATTCGTACTGGCCCCCGGCGCCGGGGAGCTGCTGGTCGCCACCCGCGGCAGCTCGCTGACCGCGGCACTGGAAAACATCCTGCGCAACGCCATCAAATACAGCCCGGCCGGCGGCAGCGTCAGCATCGCGATCGAGGAGGCGGGAGAGCAGTGCCGGATTCGCGTGATCGACTCCGGCCGCGGCGTCGCCGAGGACGAACTGGCGGCAATCTTCCGCCCCTTCTACCGCACCGACAGCGCCCGCACCCGCGAGAGCGGCGGCTTCGGCCTGGGCCTGGCCATTGCCCAGCGCACCATCCTCCACCACGGCGGCAGCATTGAAGCAAGTAACACACCCGGCGCCGGGCTCTGCGTGGAAATAAAACTGCCCCTCATCACCATCAGCGACGACTGATCGCGGCGCATAGGGCCGTTGCTAAATGGCTTTCGATCCCCGATCATTGCCACTCGGCTGCGGTATGGCCTTCCTCCGGATAAGAAAAGGGCTCCGCTATGCGTTGGATACTCTACATCCTGGTTTTCCTGGTCCTGCTGGTGCTCGCCGGCTTCCTGTTTCCGCGGCAAATAACGCTCGAGCGCAGCGTGTATATCACCAAGCCCCCGCAGGCCGTCTTTCCCTACGTCAACAATTTCCGCAACTTCAACAGCTGGTCGCCCTGGTATCAGTTGGACCCGGACACCCAGTACGAATACAGCGGCCCGGACGAGGGGGTCGGCGCGAAAATGCGCTGGCGCAGCGAAAACCCCAATGTGGGTACGGGCAGCCAGACCATCACCGACAGCGAGCCCTACTCCCTGGTACGCACCGAGTTGGATTTCGGCGAGCAAGGGGACGCCACCGCGGAGTTCCGCCTGCAACCCCAGGGCAGCGGCACCAATATCACCTGGCACTTCAGCACCGATATGGGCGGCGGCCCCATCGCCCGCTGGATGGGACTACTGGTGAAAAGAATGGTGGCCGAGTCCTACCAACAGGGGCTGGAGCAGCTGAAAACCCTGATGGAATCGGAGGCACCGCTGCCGGCGGAGGAAATCGACAATGGCAGCGATACGGAGTTGCCGCCGGATGTGGACGACACCATGGGTGCGGAGCCGGATGATATGGAGTCGGATATGGAGGATCAGACTCTCGAGGAAGAGGGTGAGGAGCCCGTCGAGGAGGATCAGTAAATCGTAGGTTGGGCTGAGCGCAGCGAAGCCCAGCCCAACGGTTCCAGCGGCCGGCCCACACCCTCTCCCCCAGTCCCTCTCCCGCAAGCGGGAGAGGGAGCTACTCTTTCAAACGCCTAGGGTTATCCTATTTCGGAGATTTACCCCGGCGCGGTGTCGCTACCGGCGGTTTGCGCAGCTTGCGCCGCTGGCGCTGCAAATTCTGCTTCTCGGTCTGGGTCAACGGGCGCTGCCCCAGCTTCGGCAGGCCCGCGGTCACACAGAGGTCGTCGATATCCCGCGGCTCCATCTCTATCCACTGGCCGACGCGCACCTGCGACGGAATAAACACACTGCCGTAGCGCACCCGCTTCAGGCGGCTTACGCGCACCCCCTGGGATTCCCACAGGCGCCGCACTTCGCGGTTTCGCCCCTCCATCACCACGCAGTAGAACCAGCGGTTGCTGCCTTCGCCGCCGCTCTCGATGACATCGGTGAAACGCGCCACGCCGTCTTCCAGCAGAACGCCGGTGAGCAGCCGCTTCTTCATTTCCTCGTCCACCTGGCCCTGGATGCGCACCAGGTATTCGCGGTCGATCACCGATGACGGGTGCATCAGTTTGTTGGCCAACTCGCCGCTGTTGGTGAACAGCAGCAGGCCGCTGGTATTGAAGTCCAGGCGGCCGACGGAAATCCAGCGCCCGCTTTTCAAATGCGGCAGACGGTCGTAGACGGTGGGGCGACCCTCCGGGTCGTGGCGGGAGCAGATCTCTCCCACCGGTTTGTTGTACAGGATCACCCGGCAGCGATTCTCCTCCGCCGATGGCAGTTGGCGGCCATCGAACTCCACCTGGTCGCCCGCTGTCACCCGCTCGCCCAGCTCCGCCACCACGCCGTTCACGGTCACGCGGCCGGCCTCTATCGCGCGCTCCATTTCGCGCCGCGAACCCAGGCCCGCACGCGCCAGTACTTTCTGCAGTTTTTCGCCCGCGGGCGAAGTGCTATCACTCATAGGGTGGTGTTTTCCATTTGCGCATCATTCCCGGACTCCGCCCCGGCACTTTCATCCCCGGCACTCTCATCCGCGGGAGATGCGTCCCCGGTTTCGGCGGCTTCCGTACTATCCGGGGTACCATCCGGCTGCTCGCCATCGACGGCTTCGGCGGGCTCTTCGAAACCGCCGTCGCCGAACAGGCTGCTCGGCGGCAGCTCTGCGGTCAGGGTATTTTGAGCGGTTTCAGTCGCCTCACCGGCACCCTCGACAGCGAAACTCTCCTCTCCTTCAATTTCGTGCTCGGCGATTTCGTCCTCGGCGATCTCTTCGGCGGCGCCGTCTGTGACGCCCTCCGTTTCCACATCGCCATCCGCTTCCCGCGGATGCGGCAGTTCATCATCTTCCGCGGCCTCTTCAATCGCCGCCGCTTCGGGAGAAAGCTCGTCGCCCGCTGCCGATTCGGCGGTTTCCGTTTCCACCGAATCCGCTTCTTCCTCGTTCGACCCGGAACCGGCGGCGCTATCAGCGCCTTCACCCAGCTCCGCTGCGCCGCCGTCCAGTTGGCCCAGGTCCAGCGCCTGGTTCAAGCTGTCGATATCGCGGATTTCCGCCAGGGTGGGCAGGTCGTTCAGGGTGCTCAGGTTGAAGTAGTCGAGAAACTCCCGGGTGGTGGCGTAGAGGGACGGCTTGCCCGGCACATCCCGCTGCCCGACCACCTTGATCCAGCCGCGCTCGGACAGGGTCTTGACGATATGGGAGCTGACCGCCACGCCGCGAATCTCCTCGATATCGCCGCGGGTGATCGGCTGGCGGTAGGCGATGATCGCCAGGGTTTCGAGGATGGCGCGGGAGTACTTCTGCGGTTTTTCCTCCCACAGGCGGTTGACCCAGGGCGCCAGGTCCTCGGGCACCTGGAAGCGCCAGCCGCTGGCCACCTGTTTCAGCTCGAAACCGCGCTCGGCGCAGCTGTCGGCAATCTGCTGCAGCGCCTCGGCGAGGGCCGCTTTTTCCGGGCGCTCCCCCTCGTCGATCAGCGACAGCAACTTGTCTTCCGACAGCGGTTGTGCCGCCGCCAGCAGCGCGCCCTCGACAATGCGGCGCAGTAATTCCGGAGCGATTGTCATCTTCTAACTTCTAAACCTTGGAATTTTCTAAATGCACACAGTGTAGGAGCGGCCGGTGGCCGCGATCGGACTTTCGGGAACTCTCCCACCATCGATCGCGGCCACCGGCCGCTCCTACAAAGGGTTACAGGGCCAATTCAGCTTCTGTCGTTTCTTCTTCCGGCTCTTCGGCGGTGCCCGCGGCGCGCACGTGGATGGGGCCGAAGGCCTCGTTCTGCACCAGTTCCACCAGGGATTCCTTCACCAACTCCATCACCGCAAGGAAGGTCACCACCACGCCCAGGCGCCCCTCCTCCACGGTGAACAGGCTGACGAAGGGCACGAACTGGCGGTGGCGGATCCTGTCCAGCACCTGGGTCATGCGCTCGCGGGTGGACAGCTTCTCCCGCTCCACCTGGTGGCTCTCGAACATGTCCGCGCGCCTCAGCACCTCGGCCAGGGCCACCAACACCTCTTTCAAGTCCACCTCCGGATCCGGGCGGGTGATACTGCGGTCCGGACTCTGGGCACTGGCCTGGTGGATATCCCGGCCCACGCGCGGTATCTCGTCGAGGTCCTCGGCGGCGGTCTTGAAGCGCTCGTACTCCTGCAGGCGGCGGATCAGCGCCGCGCGGGGGTCCTCGCCCTCCTCTTCCTCCTCCTGGGGCGGACGCGGCAGCAGCATGCGCGACTTGATCTCCGCCAGCATGGCGGCCATGACCAGGTATTCCGCCGCCAGCTCGAAACGCATGGCAGTCATCATCTCCACATAGGTGATGTACTGGCGGGTGATGTCGGCGACGTTGATCTCGAGGATATCCAGGTTCTGCCGGCGGATCAGGTACAGCAGCAAGTCCAGGGGCCCCTCGAAAGCCTCCAGGATCACTTCCAGCGCGTCCGGCGGGATATAGAGGTCGGCGGGCAATTCGGTGTAAGCCTGACCCTGTACCACGGCGAAGGGCATCTCCCCCTGGCGCGGTGACCGGCCGGTGTCCCCGGGGGCTTCGGCTTCCTCCGGCGCCCCGGCCTCAACGGCGGCGACTTCAGCGAGCACCTGCTCTTCCGCCTCGGCTAGTAATTCTTCAGTGGACACTCTGCCCCCACCCCGCTCTCCTACCCCAAAAGTGCAAACGCGCGATTATACATAGGTGCGCCGCCCTTTTAGCCCAATATTTCATCGACAGGGCCGCAGCCCTGGCGGATCAGCTCCGGCTCGTCGCCGGTCAGATCCACTACCGTGGTGGCCTCCAATCCGCAGAAGCCGCCGTCGATCACCAGCTCCACCTGGTGCTCCAGGGTGTCGCGGATGTCGTAGGGATCGGTGAGCGGTTGCTTGTCGCCGGGCAGGATCAGGCTGCAGCTCATCAGCGGCTCACCCAGTGCCTCGATCAGCGCGAGGACAATGGGGTTGTCCGGTACCCGCAAGCCGATGGTCTTGCGCTTCGGGTGCACCAGGCGCCGCGGCACTTCGGCGGTGGCGGGCATGATAAAGGTGTAGGGCCCCGGGGTGTGGTTCTTCAGCAGACGGAATATCTGGTTGTCCACCTTGGCGTAGCTCGCCAGTTCCGACAGGTCGCGGCACATCAGGGTGAAGTTGTGCCGCTTGTCCAGTTGGCGCAGGGCGCGGATGCGCTCCACCGCCAGTTTTTCGCCCAGGCGGCAGCCGATGGCGTAGGCGGAATCGGTGGGAAAGACAATCACACCGCCGCCGGCGACGATCTCCGCCGCCTGACTGATCAGCCGCCCCTGAGGATTGTCCGGGTGAACCTGGAAAAACTGCGCCACAAATGCCCCCTTGCATCAATTTTTTCTGACGGACCGCCGGGCCCGCTTGATTGGGGGCTAAGTTTGCCACAGATAGGCCCTGCCAAGCAGCCATCCCTGGCCGGTCGCACTGCTGCGCAGCGAGCGGTGCTCACTAAACGCGCAGCAATGCCCATACCGGCTCGACGTCCTCCGGCAGACGCACACAGCCCAGTTCGCGCCAGGGCTGCCCCGGCTGGTGGAAGTCGCTGCCGACGGAGCAGTGCAGGGTTGGCCGCCGCAGCTCCGCGGCCACCGCCTCCAGCAACCGGCGCAGCTCGCGGGTCTGCACCGGGTTCTGGCGGCCGCACAGCAGCTCCACCGCCTCGCCGCCGGCCTGCGTGAAGTCGCACAGCAGGCGGCGCAGCAGGGTGCGGGTGAGACCGTATTTGAGCGGGTGCGCCAGTACCGGGATGCCGCCGGCGGCGTGGATACTGGCGGCAGTTTCTTCCAACTGCGGCCAATCCACCTTCACATCCCCCGCCTTGCCGGCCCCCAGGTAGCGCTTGAAAGCCCGCGCGCTGTCCTCCACGTGCCCCTGCTGCACCAGCCAGCGGGCGAAGTGCGGGCGACCGATAACAGCGTCGCCGGCCAGCGCCCGGGTGCCTTCCAGGGCACCTTTAAACCCGCGCTTTTCCAGCCGCTCGGCGATCCGCTCCGCGCGTTCCCGGCGCAGCCGTTCGCGCAGAGCGATGGCCTCCCGCAGTTCCGTGGACGTCGGGTCGAGATTGAGGCCGACGATATGGACCGGGCGCCCGCCCCAGCGGCTGGAAAATTCGATTGCCGGCAGAACGGTCACGCCCAGCTGGTCACCGGTCTCCCGCGCCTCGGCCAGGCCATCCAGGGTATCGTGGTCGGTGACCGCCAACAGGGTCACGCCCTGGGATTTTGCCCTCGACACCAGCTGTGCAGGACTTAAAATACCGTCTGATGCGGTGCTGTGGCAGTGCAGGTCCGCCAGACCTGTATCCGCATGGGCTGACAGGGCTTTCACCAACAGGCTCTCGCTCACACTTGACCAGACCGGGTAGTGACACCCGGTTTTGAACAGTTGCCGGTCGCCGCTGTCACAGAGGCGGCCGGTGGATTCAGGGATAAGGCCCCGGCCAGGGATTTCCAAGCGGAAACCCCGGGGAAACGGGATTCTGACAGCGGCACCGTCAGCGGGGAAGCTATTTTGTAGGTAGGGCTGTTTTCAGCCCCGCCGTTTGCTTCCAGCGGGCATTATCACCGGAACCAGGCATGACCGAAACCAACCGTACCACTCCAGCTACCGAGCAGCCCAGAAAGGAAAGCCTTCTCGCCAACCTGCTGCTCAATATCGCCATCCCCACCCTGATCCTGACCAAGCTGTCCGGCGAGGACTGGCTTGGCACCAAGTGGGCCATAGTGGTGGCGCTGGTCTTCCCGTTGAGCTACGGCCTGCGCGACCTGTTGCGGTCCGGCAAGGTCAACCTCTTCTCCGCCCTGGGCGTGATCAGCATACTGCTGACCGGCGGCATCAGCCTGCTGGAGCTGGATGCGGAGTACATCGCCATCAAGGAGGCGGCCATTCCCGGCCTGCTGGGCATAGCCACCGTGGCATCCCTCTATACCCGCTGGCCCCTGGTGAAGACCTTCCTCTACAACGACATGGTTCTGAACACCGCCAAGATCGCCAGCGTGCTGGCCGGCAACGGCAACCAGGGCGCCTTCGATCGCACCCTGCAGCAGGCCTCCTGGATGATCGCCGGCTCCTTCTTCCTGTCCTCGGCGCTGAACTACATCCTGGCCAAACTGATGCTGCAGAGCCCGCCCGGCACAGAGGCGTTCAATGTAGAGCTGGGCAAAATGACCATGGTGAGCTACGGGGTAATTTTCGTACCCTCTATGCTCATCCTGATCCTGGCACTCTTCTTCCTGCTTTATCGCATCACCAAGCTAACCGGCCTGAAGCTCGAAGAAGTCATGGCCCAGCAATAAAACAACCAACCGACAACATCCGATAAGAGCACCAGTGACACATGTGGTATGCCATCATCAGCGAGGACGTAAAAGACAGCCTGCCGCTGCGCAAGGGCGCGCGCGCCGATCACCTGGCGCGGCTCAACCGCCTCAAGGACCAGGGCCGGCTGCTGGTCGCCGGCCCGCACCCCGCCATCGACAGCGAGGATCCGGGGGATTCCGGATTTAGCGGCAGCCTGGTGATCGCGGAATTTTCCTCACTGGAAGAGGCCAAAGCCTGGGCGGATGCGGATCCCTACGTGGATGCCGGCGTCTATGCCTCCGTGACGGTAAAACCGTTCAAACACGTACTCCCCTGAACCAATTACGTCAATCCGATAAGAAAAGCTGTATCACAATGATGAAACAACTGAGCGGCCTCGCGGTCGCCGCACTGATCGCTACAAGCGCCCCCGCCAGCGCCCAGAGCGGCAATACCCGCTATATTACCGACCAGCTGCACGTGCCCATGCGCTCGGGCAAGGGCAATGAATTCCGCATACTGCACCGCGGCCTGCCCAGCGGCACCAGGCTGTCCCTGCTGGAAGACGCCCCCGCCGAAGGCTGGGCGCGGGTGCGCACCCCCGACGGCGAGGAGGGCTGGGTGCGCCGCCAGTATCTGGTGTCGGAGCCGGTGGCCGGGATCAAGCTGCAAAAGGCGCAGGCCGACCTGGCGCGTTTCGAGGAGATGGACCTGGGCAGCGAGGTGCGCCGCCTGGAGGAGGAAAACCGCAACCTGAACACCGCGCTGACCGCGGCGCAGGAAAAGTCCCAGCAGTTGGAGAAATCCCTGAAAGAACTGAAAACCCTGTCCGCCGACGCCGTGGCCCTCAACCAGCGCCACCAGAAGCTGCTGCACCAGCACGAACTGCTGAAGCAGGAACAGATGATGGCGGAGGCGGAGATCCAGCGTCTGTCCGGCAGCGATGCCCAGAAGTGGTATATGTACGGCGCCCTGTCCGTGGGCCTCGGTGCTATCCTCGCCATGATCGCCCCCCATCTGCGGCCGCGCCGTCGCCGCTCGGAGTGGGCGAACTGAATGCGGAATGCGGAATGGCATCGTAAAGCTCATCCACATTCCACAAAGTCCGAAAGAATAGCTCCCCTCTCCCGCTCGCGGGAGAGGGGCCGGGGGAGAGGGCCGGCGCCTGCCCCACGAATTTTGAGAGACAAGGACGATGCGCAAACTGTTCGCACTTTTTCTAACCTGCCTTTTCACCCTGCCGGCACTGGCCGACAACCCGCAGGTCGAACTGAAAACCGACCTGGGCACCATCCGGGTCGAACTTTTCCAGGACAAGGCCCCGGCCACGGTGGAGAACTTCCTTGCCTACCTGGACAGCGGCTTCTACAACGGGGTCATCTTTCACCGGGTGGTCCCCGGCTTTGTGGTCCAGGCCGGCGGCTTCACCTTTGATTTCCAGAAAAAAGAAACCCGGGCACCGGTGGTCAACGAGTCGGCCAACGGTCTCCGGAACCTGCGCGGCACCCTCGCCATGGCCCGCACCCGCGACCCGGACAGCGCCACATCGCAGTTCTATATCAACCTGAAAGACAACACCGACCTGGACGCGCGGGAGCACAGACCCGGCTACACCGTCTTCGGCCGGGTGACGGAGGGTATGGAAGTGGTGGAGAAGATAACCGCCGAGCCCCGCGGCCTCTACCGCGCGCACCCCGAAGCGCCCAACTACCCGATTCGCATTCTCGAGGCGCGGCGCATCGACGGCGCCGCCGACGCCAGGAAACAGGGGAAGCAATCGTGATCGCCCTCAGCGTCAACCTCAACAAAATCGCCCTGATCCGCAATTCCCGCGAAGGCAACTACCCGGACGTGGTCGCCCACGGCCGCATCTGCCTGGACGCCGGCGCCCAGGGGCTCACGGTGCACCCGCGTCCGGACCAGCGCCATATCCGCCCCAATGATGTGCGCGACCTGGCCGAACTGTGCAGGAGCCGCGAGGGTGCGGAGTTCAATGTGGAAGGCAACCCCTTCGCCGAGCCCCTGGGGGACTACCCGGGCCTGCTGCCCCTGGTACTGAAGGCACTGCCCGACCAGTGCACCCTGGTGCCGGACAGCAACGACCAACTCACCTCCGACCACGGCTTCGACCTGAGGCGCGACGGCGCGCGCCTCGAGCCGCTGATCGCCCAGTTGAAGGACGCCAATATCCGCGTCAGCCTGTTTATGGACCCGGACCTGGAACAGATAGGGCTCGCGAAAGACGTGGGCGCCGACCGCATCGAACTCTACACCGGCCCCTACGCGGAAGCCGTGGCCAGGCAGGGCGACGAGGTGGAATCCATTTTCGCCACCCACTGTGCCGCCGCCGAACACGCGCGACAGTTGGGTCTCGGCGTCAACGCCGGCCACGACCTGAACCTGATCAACCTGCCCCGCTACCGCACCCTGCCCGGCCTGCAGGAGGTCTCCATCGGCCACGCGCTGACCGTGGACGCGATCAGCATGGGGCTGGACAATGCCGTAACCGCCTATCTCAATTGCCTCAGCGGCAATTGACCATGCGGACCCTGAACATTGTCGGTGCCGGCAAACTGGGAAAGACCCTCGCCCGCCTGTGGCAGCAACAGGGCTTTTTCCGGGTTCAATCGATTTGCAACCGCACACTGCAGAGCGCCGAAGCCGCGGTGGCGTTTATCGGCGCAGGCGAGGCCCGCCCCACCATCGAATCCATGGAGGAGGCGGACTGCTGGCTGATCGCCAGCGGCGACGGCCAGATAGCCCCGCTCGCAGGGCTGGTCGCCGCGCGGCTGGCCGCCGGCAATACCGTCTTTCACTGCAGCGGCGCCCTCAGCTCGGCAGCACTCTCCCCCTGCGAGCCGGCCGCCATCGCCAGCGCCCACCCGGTGCACAGCTTTGCCGATTCCGGGCGCTCCCTGCGCACCCTGGCCGGCAGCAGCGTCGCCCTGGAGGGCGACGGGCGCGCGGTCGAATTGTTGCGGGCCGCCTTTTCCGCCATCGGCTGCGAGACCCTCGCCATAGCGCCGGGAAACAAAACCCTCTATCACGCCGGCTCCGTGTTTGCCTGCAACTACCTCACGGCGCTGCTGGACCTGAGCCTGCGCACCTTTTCCGCGGCGGGCATCGAAAGGCAGCAGGCGCTGAAACTGCTGCACCCCATCGTGCTGCAGACAGCGGAAAACAATCTGCGACTGGGCCCGGAAAACGCCCTCACCGGCCCCATAGCCCGCGGCGACCTGGAAACAGTGGCCACACAGTTGAACACCCTGCAAAAAACCGATACGCAACTGGCACACTGTTATCGCCAACTGGGCCTGGTCTGTGTAGAGTTGGCCCGGCGCGACCGGCTGCCCGCCGATGCCGCGGAGCGACTGGCCGAGCTGCTGCGCGACCCGGTTTCCGAGTAAAAATCCCAGAGTAAAGCCCCGCTAAAAGGCTCTCGATTCATGGCTGAAGACTCCCCTCATGGTTGAAGACTCCCCTCATGGTTGAAGACTCCCCCCAGGATTCAAAAGAATACCTGCAAAAACGCGCCTTCTACGACAGCCTGCTGACCATCTACGGGCGCAAGCCGGTGCTCGAGGCCCTGGAAGACCTGACACTGCCGGTGCACAAACTGCATTTGGCCAGCAGCAACCGCCGCGACCAGTTGATCGCGCGCATCGAGCAACTGGCCACCGAGCGGAAGATCGAAATTGCCCACTGGGACCGCAAGGGCCTGTCGCGGATATCCCGCAATGCGCGCCAGGACCAGGGCGTGGCACTGGACCTGGCCCTGCCCCACTACGGACCCACCGACGCTTTCCTGGCCGAGGAGAGGAAAGACTACGAACTGCTCGCCCTGGACGGCATCACCAACCCACAGAATCTCGGCATGATCATCCGCTCCGCCTGCGCCGGCGGCTCGGACGGCATCATCCTGCCCCGGCGGGGCTGCGCACAGATAGACCCGCTGGTGATCAAGGCCAGCACCGGCACTCTGTTTAAAACGCGCCTGCTGCGCTGTGAGAAGCTGGCCCCGGCACTGGCGGAGTTTAAACAGCGGGGCGCGCGCATCTGCGGCCTGTCATCCCACGCCAGCGCAACCCTGTCCGAACTCGGCGGCGGCGAGCCCACCATCTTCGTCCTCGGCAACGAGACCCGCGGCGTCAGTGACGACGTCGCCGCGCTGTGTACGCACCAAGTGCGCATTCCCATGCACAACAATGTCGAGAGCCTGAATGTGGCGGTGACCGCCGCCCTGATCAGTTTCAGGAAACGGCTCTAAACCATCCCCCATCCCACAGTAGAACGCGCGGCGGTTTCACGCAAAAGCGCCGCCGCCTGTCTCTGCATTCCTCCTACTCAAGCCTTTTCGCGTCAACTTTGTGGAAAAGTTATTCCCGTAAGCTAATTTCCTGTCAGGTAGCAGATACCTTCCGGGAGCAGGATGCCCGAAAAGAGCTTTGGGATGAGCTTCCCCGCGCTCTCCACAGATCCAATAACACCAATACAAGGATGTTTCCCTATGCGCCTGTTTTTTTCCCTCGTTGTATCCGCGGGGCTCGCCGCCACACTGCCAGCCGCCGCTTCCGGGCCGGAAGACGGCTATTTCGATCTCACCCCCTACATCAGCCGCGTCGACAAGGACCGCGACACCGACCGTCAGGCCGGCGGCCTGCGCGCCGCCTACGGCTGGGGCTGGCAGGGCCCGTGGTACTCTGAAATACAGGTGTTCGGCGCCATCCTGGATGCGGACGGCGCCGCGGACACCGAGGAATTGCCGGACCAGACGGACGACTACATGGCCGGCCTCGGCTTCGATGTGGTGTACAACTTCGGTGACCGCCAGGGCTACACCCCCTACCTGCTGGGCGGATTCGGCGCCGTCTACGACGACGTGTTGCCGGATGACGACGACACCACCAGCGCCTTCCTCAATGTCGCCGCCGGCCTCACCACCCAGGAAATCTCCCGCCGCGGCGTGCGCCTGCGCGCGGAGGTGCGCTATTTCTACGACTTTTTCGAGGAAAACATGGGCGACTGGCAGCTGGCCTTCGGCATCAGCATCCCCCTGCGCTGCCCACCGCCGCCCACCATCGCCATGGCGCCTCCCCCGCCGGATCGCGGCCCGGTGATAGTCCAACTGGAGGACTCCGACGGCGATGGCGTGCTGGACAGGGACGACCGCTGTCCCGATACCCTGCCCGGCGCCCAGGTGGACAGCGTGGGTTGTGTGATCGCCAACCAGGTCGTCACCCTGGAAAACATCCACTTCGAATTCAACTCCGCCACCCTGACCCCGGCGGCGCAGGAGGCGCTGCACCAGGTGGTCCGCGCCCTGCGCAGCCAGCCGGGCACCGAGGTGGAGATCGCCGGGCACACCGACAGCCGGGGCAACGACAGCTACAACCTGAAACTCTCCCAGGGCAGGGCCGACTCGGTGCGCGCCTTCCTGATCCGCAACGGCGTCGACGCCGGCAGGCTCTCTGCCAACGGCTATGGCGAACAGCAACCCGTCGCCTCCAATGAGACCGAAAGCGGCCGCGCCCAAAACCGGCGGGTGGAGATGCGCTTCCGTTAGCCGGTCATTCCCCGGCTCCCCAGAGGCCCGGGGAACCCGGGCCCTCCCACGGGCGGACGCTCGACTTTCGATTGGACAAAACGCCCCTTCTGGTCTACCCAGTCCACAGATTCTGTGGATATCTCTGTGCACAATGTACGGGAAAATGCCGCCAGCGCCCGTGACTCCGTTGTAACCCTTTTGTGAAGAAAATTTAATCAAAGCCAGAAACGATTAGAAATCAAAGAGTTACAAACTGTAATAAATCGCGATTGACAAGAAGAGAGGCTAAGTGCCAGCGAACAGCGGATGAAATTTGGCTGTGGAAAGCGCCCCGGGTTTAGAAACTCACGCCGAATTGCACGCCGAGTACCAGGGCATCGTCAATGTCTCCGGTGCCACCGGGATTCCTGATGAACTGGATATCGGGCTGGATGTAGCCGTACGGGGTCAGTTGGATGCGGTGTCCGAGCTCGAAGACCATTTCGTAGTCGGCGCCACTGCCCCCTGCGGCAACCAGTTCGTCGGAGTAGTCATCGCTGAACTGGCCGTAGGTCACGAAGAAGACTGTCCGGTCATCCGGGCGCTGGGCAAACAGGCCCTTGTAGTGAACCCCGAGACTCGACTGCAGCGGAATGATCGCCGGTTCCTCCTGCCCGGTGTAGGCAAGCGTCACAAAGAGGTACAGCCCCTCGCTGGAACCGGGCGCCTCGCTGCAGAACTGGTAGTCTGCGCCGCCATAAAAGCGGGTGAACCAGTTAGTGGTATCCGTGCTGTTGAATTCGTCCATGTCGAAGCCGATGTTCTGATTCAGCCCGGCATAGAAGCGCGCCGGACGGCCCTCGAGCTTCGGCGTCCAGTCGTATTGCAGGAAGACCGAGACACCGTCGTCACTGGAAAAACCGAAGTCTAGGCCGTGCTTCCCCGGGTCGAACATGTCGTCCGTCAATTGAAAGAGGCCGACCCGTAGGGTGTGGTCCTCTGTGAACTTCGCCTTTACGCGCCCGCCCCACACGGCAAAGGGGTAGGAGGTCATCACACCGTCGAAGAGGACGGCGCGAATCTGCCCATTGACCGCATTGTTGAGCGAATAACTGTAGAACGGCGAACCAACGAAATCGTCGGTGGCGGTCATACGGCCGAATTTTACCGAGAAGTCGCCGTCGGCAAAGCCTTTTTCCAATGTGACGTTGTAGAGAAAGGTCGTCTGCCCGCCCACGAGCTGCATGACGCTGTACTGGCTGCCGACCGACGGGGTGATATCGCTGCCGTGGCGGTTGATCGCGGACAGGGTGAAGACGGTATCCCGCCAGCCGACAAGCTTTTCCAGGTCGAGGTGCATGCCGGCAAAGAGATCGCCCGCATAGTTGGTCTCGGAGCGGATGCCGCCGGAGACGTTGGAGGCGTAGATCGCATTGTAGTAGGCGAAGACTTCCAGGCCTTTGCCGGAGAGCGCGGAGCGCCGGCCGCCCCAGTCCCCGGTGAGGCGATCGGCATAGGGGGGTGACATCCCATCCCCGGGTGCACAAAGGGCTGAAGCGGCGAAGAAAGAGGCGAAAAGAGGGGCGAAGAAAGAACAGGGAACGGCGTTTTTCATAATGGGGAGTATAGGAAGAATATACGCCCTCCTTCCGCAGGCGCCCATTCGGGTCAGGAGTAATGGTAGGCATTTCTGTATTTCCGACTTGTGAATAACTTACCTTTTCTACTGTCGACCAGTGGGTCGATATTTTAGCGCCGGGAAGTTAGATTTCACATTTTTAGCAGTTTGGCCAAAGTAGATGAAAAATTTCTTTAAATCTGTATGTCACCCGTTGAATGCGATTGTCTTGGTCCTCATCGCCGGTTGTGGTGGTGGTTCAGATGGGGAAGAGCCAGAAAGTGAAGAGGGAAGCAATTCATCCAGTTCGAGCGCCTCAAGCTCAAGCGGTTCATCCTCAAGCAGCTCGGGCTCAAGCAATTCATCTTCCAGTAGTTCATCGAGCAGCTCTTCCGGTGGAGAGACATCATGCGCGCCGCTTGGTGACCGCTGGCGGCAAACAGTGGTTAACCTGGGCGAAGGTTACAATCCCGCTGTAAACGATGAAGACACGCCAGCCATTCTCGCTCCGCTTCCCGAAGGGGAAAGCTTACTGGCCTGGACGGAGCGCAGTAGCGGGGATATTCAATTAAGAAAGCTTGACGCCGGCGACCAGGTTATTGCGGACCTGCCTTCGTTATCCGGCCTCGAAGTGCACGATGCAATTCCAACCGCGAATGGTTTTGCGCTGGCAGTTGTGGAAAATGATCCAGACATCTATTCACCCAAGTACTGTCGTGGTGACGAGACTCCCAAAAACAATGTATGCGGAAAAATGGATGTCGTGCTCCTGAATACCGCGGGGGATCTCAGAGCCAGAACGACACTCACCCAAAAGGCCAACGTCGATTCAGTCGGCGCGCAGTTTATTTGGTGGTACGGCCATACCGCGCGTCTCGCGACCAACGGATATGAAGTAGGCATTTACTATCGCTCTGCGATGTCCACAGACCGGCCGGGGGAAGCCGGAGAAGTTGATATCCACGCAGGTGACACCCTGAAATTTGTCGATGCGGAATCAGGAACCCTGCTCAGTGGCGGTTGGGATTGGGGCTGTAGCCACAGCTGGTCGGTGCGTTTGGCGCACAACGGCTTTACCTGGGCAGCCAGTTGCCATGGAGACGCCTACCCCAATGCGATGCGCTTGGCGCGCTTCAGTGATTTGACGTCGCCCTCGTATACAAGCTGGCTGGATGATTCCGATCCAACCGGGCGCGCATTGGGCGGCCTGGTGCCGAGCGAGTACGGTTTCTGGTTTAACTATCTACAAACAGAGGGGAATGATCTCGTATTGAAACTGGGGAAATTTGAGGATGCACAATCCGGTATGGCGCAAACGCTCACAGTGAATGAAGCGCAGAATCTTGATTCAACTTACCCATTTCGTCCGTATATGGCGGCATACGCTCAAGACAAATTGCTGTTGGGATGGCGCTCGGGTGGCAACCTGGTTATTGCGGTTGCGGATGCGATGAACGGAGAACTTATCGAAGGGCCTGTCACAACCTCCTTGAGTATTGATAATTTCCAGGACCTGAAAACCACTGAAAATGGTGATGTGGTTTGGGCCCATTCTGGCACCAATGGCCAAATTAAAATAAACCGTATCGCAGCGTGTTCCTTTGACGAGTGATCAGTCTGGGCTGCAGTAGGCGAAGCGTCTTGAATCGAACGATCGGGTTTCGGTATCGCGTGAACAGGCCCACCGTGTGTCATAGTCTGCATGCCGTAACAGATGCCGCAGGGTGACGTCGTACCACTGGGCGAGATCCGGGCCAAGGTGACAGGCCCGGCGCTCCAGGCAAGAGATCAATTGAGTACAGACTCACTCCTGCTGGCGCTGCTGCGGGCCGAGCTTTCGAGTTCGAAGCTGGCCGGCTCGAAGCTGTCGGCGCGCGCCATGCGCCAGACCCGGGCGTAGAAATCCCCCTCGATCCGCTCCTTGAGCAGTTCGCCAGGCTCGAGAAAGGCCAGGATCTGGGAGAAGAGCCGCACTTCCGTGCCGCTGGTTCGGCGCACCAGGTGCCTGGCCTCCAACTGGTCCGGGCGCTCCAGTCCGGCGGCGGCCAGCATCTCGGCCAGGGTATGGAGGGTGTTATGGTGGAAGTTGCGCACCCTTTCGGCTTTTTCCGGCACCACCAGGGCCCGCTGGCGCAGTTTGTCCTGGGTGGCTACCCCAGTGGGGCACTTATTGGTGTGGCAGGACTGCGACTGGATACAGCCGATGGCGAACATGAAGCCGCGGGCCGAGTTGGCCCAGTCGGCCCCGATGGCCAGTACGCTGGCGATATCGAAGGCCGAGATTATCTTGCCGCTGGCGCCTATCTTGATCTTGTCCCGCAGGTTCAACCCCACCAGGGTGTTGTGGACGAACAGCAGGCCTTCGCGCAGGGGGACGCCGATATGGTTGGAGAACTCCAGCGGCGCCGCCCCCGTGCCCCCTTCCTTACCGTCCACCACGATGAAGTCGGGCAGTATGCCGCTCTCGAGCATGGCCTTGGCGATGCCCATGAACTCCCAGGGGTGGCCCAGGGCCAGTTTGAACCCCACCGGTTTTCCACCGCTGAGCTCTCTCAGTTGTTGGATGAAGGCCATCAGCTCCAGGGGGGTGGAAAAGGCGCTGTGGCCGGACGGCGAGATACAGTCCTGACCCTGGGGCACGCCGCGGGTGGCCGCTATCTCGGCCGTAACCTTGTGGCCTGGCAGGATGCCGCCATGACCGGGCTTGGCACCCTGGCTGAGTTTTACCTCGATCATCTTGACCTGGGGGTTGCCGGCCTGCACCTTGAAACGCTCCGGGTCGAAGCGACCGTCCTGGGTGCGACAACCAAAGTAGCCGGAGCCGATCTCCCAAATCAGATCGCCACCGTGCTCGAGGTGGTAAGGGCTGACGCTGCCCTCCCCCGTATCGTGGGCAAAGCCCCCCAGCCTGGCGCCTTTGTTCAGGGCCCTGATGGCGTTGGCGCTGAGGGCCCCGAAGCTCATAGCGGAGATATTGAAAAGGGACGCCGAATAGGGTTGGCTGCACTGGGGGCCCCCTATCTGCACCCGGAACCCCCGATGCTCCCCGATCTCCTTGGGGCGCATGGAGTGGTTGATAAACTCAAAACCGGGCTCGTAGACGTCGATCAAGGTACCAAAAGGTTTGGAGGCATTCTGGTTCTTGGCCCGGGCATAGACCAGGGAGCGCTGGGCCCGGGAAAAGGGCAACTTGTCGTCGTCCCCCTCCAGCAGGTACTGGCGCAGCTCCGGGCGGACGAATTCCACCAGGTAGCGGATATTACCCAGTATGGGGTAGTTGCGGCGCACCGAGTGGCGCTTCTGGATCAGGTCGTAGACTCCCAGGAGGCTCAGAAGGGCGGCGACTATGGCCACCGACCAGAGCCACGGATAGAGGTCAAGCAGGGGCAGGCTAAAAAGAGTGATGAGCACACAGCAGCCGAAAAAAGCGTAGCGGCTGAGCAGGGACAATTTCATCATTGTTTTCCGTACAGGCTGTATAGCCGGCCACCATAGCACCGAAGCCCGCCGCCCAACAGCCACCAAGGGAGTGGCGACCTGGCGTTAGCCTGGACAGCGGCACCACCATCGACTCCCGGAAACGGAGTCCGAAAACCGGGTCTGTGACAGCGTTAGTGACCGGCGCCGCTGGGCTCCATTTTATCCACTCAAGTTTCGGAGTTCACGCCGAGGGCAGTAAGCCGCGGGGCGGCACTGCGCGAGGTCCTGCTGTCGGTGGCCATCTGGCAAATGTTTACCGACAAGGTTTTTTGCCAGGTGGCCACCGGCAGCAAGGCCGCTCGAAACTGCGGCCTTTAAGGGTTACCAATCCCTGTGAACTCCGAAACTTGAGTTATCCAGCTCTTCGAGTTGCTCTTTCGCCTGGAAACACGTACCCCCACCATCGGCGTTCAACTGGCGGATAGCGGTCGGCGCCCCGCGCTCATCCAGCTCGACCAGGCCGATCCCCGACTGATTCCACAGCCGCTCACCCGCTTCCCGCCCCGTCGGCAGGCTCGGGGTGATCCGCATCCGGCGGCGCTTGGTCAACCAGTTGAGCGGTGAGCGCGGTGCGTACAGCCAGCGGTTGAGGCGATCCAGGATTTCGAGCAGTTGCTGGGGGAATTCGTTCTTGATACCGCTGCTGGTGATCTGCCAGATCCTCGAGCTGGTGGAGCGGTGGCGCAGGCGCACGTCGTAGGCAAAGGAGTAGTGCACGTCGCCGGAGAGGATAACGAAGGTCTCCGGCGTTCTGGAATGGCTGAAGATATTCAGCAGCACACTGGCCGCGCCGCGGTGGGCCATCCAGTTTTCCGCATCCACCGTGAGCGGCTGGCCGATCAAGGTGAACAGCTGCTGCAGCGTCTCTATCAGCTTGACCCCGAACATCGGCGCCGGCGATACCACGATCACCGCCTTCTCCCCCATCACCGATTGCTGGAATTCCGTCAGCGCCTCCCAGTCCATCAGCCCGGAGGGCCGCGCCGGGGAGACCTCGCTGCGCCAGCGGTGGGTGCGGGTGTCCAGCACTACCAGCGGCGGCGACGTTGGCAGGCGGTAATGCCACTGGCCGAAGCGCAGCAATTCGTCGACCAGTTTGTCCTGGACGCTATCCGGCAGGAATCCATCCCCGTCGACACCCCGCACCAGATCCGCGACCAGCGGCAGTAGTTCGCCGAAGGCCGCCGGGTCATTGCCCCACCCCTGGCCGAGCAGGTAGCCGATCAGCGCATTGCCGACAATCCGCCGCGAGAAGGGGTGCTCGTAGACGGTGGTTTCCCACAGGGCGGACAGGTTCCAGTCGTCGGTGACATCGTGATCGTCAAAGATCATGTAGGTGGGAATGTGGGCCAGTGCCCGGGCGGCGCGGGGCAGCTCGTCGACGAAGCGGTCGATGCAGGCCTGCTCCTGCCGGTGGAGTTCGGCGTCCTCCCCGGCCAGGGCGGGAGGCAGCCGGTCGACTAGGCGCCAGCAGACCGGCGACCAGGCCAGCAGGTACATGGCCGTAACCTCCGCCAGGGAAATCAGGTGGTTGCGGGCGTTGGCGGAGGAAAAAACCGGTTTGCGGGCGCCGCCGAAGAAACGCTCGATCAGCGCCACATTGCGCTCGGTAACCGGCAGCAACTGGTGGCGATGGTAATAGGTGCGGGGATCGCCGCGCAGGGCTTTGCTGTCGGCCACGTCGGCGTCCGGCACCCGTTCCTCGAACAGCCCCAGCCGCTCGATAAGCTGGTGGATGGCGCGCAACGCGGGCCCGGCGACATCGTCCGCGTAGACTTGGTCACCGGTGAGCATCAACAGCGCCGGGCGCGCGTCCACATCGGCGCCGGCGGCCGCCACCTCGGCATCGACCCGGACCAGGCCATCGCCGGCCGGGTGATGGGGGCGCCGGCAGGAACCGTGGAAGACGCGGTCGAGGCGGCTTTTGAAAACGTAATCGGGATGGCTGGCGCCGGGCAGGCACAAGTGTGGGGCCCAGTCCCGGATCCAGGCGACGTCGCCGCCCTTTTCCCCCGCCGGAACCACGCCCAGGTCGTAGCCCACCAGGCTGCCTTCGGGCACCGGCTCATCGAAACCGACCTGGACCAGTTGCAGGAAAGCGCGCTCTCCCAGCGGGATCACCTGGACCTCCTCCTCCCGCAGTCGGCGCTCCCGGGAGGCACCCGCCACGGCCAGGCGAATGCGCAGGGGCGCCGCCGCCGAAGTCACCAACCACAGGGCCACGCTGTGAGCGGTAGCCCTCCGGACGATGGGACCGGCCAGCACCGGCGGCAGCGCACCAGCCGCCTCACACCCTGTAGCGATGGTATTTTCCTCCCGTACCAGAAAATCAGACAGCGGCGGTAAGAGCCCGTGCTTCATTTTTGTTCAAGCTTCGGATTCGGTGCGGCTAGAGTATTTCAATCCCCTCGCACTTCCCTCGGCGAGCAGGCGGATCAGTTGGTGTTCGCCCCCCTGTTCCGGCAGAATATCTTCCAGGCTGTAGCGCACCTTGCCGGTGGCGCCATCGATATGACGATGCAGCCTGTCGTGGTGCAGGGTGAGGGCCCAGACAACTTGACCGTCCTCCAACTCCAGGCGCGAGGCGTCGGAAATCGACACTCGGATTCTTCATCGACATGGATCCCATAAACTGAGTGGCAAAGGCCGCCGATGGTATCACGGAATAAAATGGCGGGCCCGACCCGGACTTCCGGCGCCGGCCGGTGTCGGCGGCAGGGCCAGCGGTCTTACCGCCGCCCAATAGCTGCTATAGTCCCCTCCCCGCTCGCCGGGCCATGCATGACGAAAATGGAGAGCACGCCAGTTGAAAACCAGGATCAAAGCCGTTGTGCAGCCTCTCGTCAGCGTGTTACAGGCGGGCCTGAACCGGTTGCTACCCGGCCATATCCCGATAGCGTTCAAACTGGCACTGGTCATGACCCTGTTGCTGGTGCTGGGGATGGCGAGCCTGGGCCTGTTTATCAGTAATAACCAGAATCGCCTGATGCGGGCGCAACTGGATGATTTCGGCCAAACCATGGCGCTGCAACTGGCGAAACTGGCCAGTGAGCCGATTTTGTCGGAGGACAGCCTGAGCCTGCGCATGCTGACCACCAACCTGGGCCAGGATGAAAAAGTCCTCGGCGCCGGTATTTACGCCCATAGCGGCGAATTGCTGTCGGCGGCCGGTATCCAGCCGGGCCGGGCCGATACCGTTTTCGACTCAGCCGGGGTCCTATCCCGACCCTGGTTCTGGCACGCGGCGGACAGGCCGCCGGAACGCTTGATCAGCTTTACCGCCCCGGCCACCTACCAGGGCGTCCGGGTCGGCTCAGCGGTGGTGACCTTGTCGGCGTCACTGATGGACCAGGCCGCGGCCAGGGCCCGCGATGCGATCATCTACGCCACGCTGGCCATGACCTTACTGGCGTCCCTGCTGGCGTACTGGTTGAGCCGGCGCCTGTCGCTGCCGATCCACCACCTGATGGAAGCGACCCGGGCCATCGACCGCGGCGACCTGGCGATCCGGATCGACGACCAGCGCAACGACGAAATCGGCTTTTTATTCGACGGTTTCAACAATATGGCCGCCGGGCTGCTGAAGAAATCGCAGGTTGAGCAGGTCTTTTCCCGCTATGTATCGAAAAACGTCGCCGACGAGGTACTGGCCAACCTGGACGAAATCCGCCTGGGCAGCCGGCCGGTCGAGGCGACCGTGCTGTTCGCCGATATCGTCGGTTTTACCGCGATGTCGGAAAAGCTGCAGCCGAGTCAGGTCTCCGAATTGTTAAACGAATATTTCTCTTATATTTCGAGCGCCTGCTCGCTGTATGGCGGGGTGGTCGACAAATTTATCGGCGACTGTGCGATGCTGGTATTCGGCGTGCCTGAAAACGACACCGAGCACGCATTCAACGCGGTCAACTGCGCGGTGCTGATTCAGCGGCTGGCGGCGCAGTTAAACGAACAGCGCCGCGCCAACCGCCGGCCCGAGGTGCATTTCCGCATCGGCATCAACTGCGGCGCGATGCTGGCCGGCAACCTGGGCTCCGATGACCGGATGGAATACACCGTGGTCGGGGATGCGGTCAACCTCGCTTCCAGGCTATGCTCCGTGGCCCAGCCGGATCAAATTATTGTGCGGGAAGAACTTTTTAACATTCTACAGTCCCGCGTCATCGCACAGGCCGGGCAGGCCCTGCCGATCCGCGGCAAGTCGGCGCCGGTGAGGATCTATTCGGTGCAGGATATCCACCGCCAATTTCAGCCACTGCTGCAGGCCAACCTGCAGGAGGTGCTGGACTACCAGGCCAATCAACAGAGCCGGCGGGCCGTCGGCCATGCCTAGTGTGGCGTTTCCTACCGGCCGCTCAGTGCTGCTGTGGCTGTGGCTGTTACCGCTGCTGCCGGCTTGCAGCCTTATACCGACGCAACGGGCACTGGAAGGTTTTCCGCCCGACGCGCTGCAACAGGTCCGCCGGCAGTCGGCCGAACTCGACGGGCTGCGGAAACTGGATACTGCGACGCCGGTTCAACAACAACAAATCAAACAATTGCACCGCAGCCTCCGGCAGTTCGAGCGCGACGTGATCCGCACCGCGAGCCGGCTGGAGCAACAGGACGATTGGCGCGGCGCCGAGCGGATTTTTCGCAGCGCCACCGGTGTGCTGCCGGACAGCCGGATACTGGGTTCGGCGGGGCGGCAATTGGCCGAGCGGCGGCAGTTGCGCGAAGAGCTGGTGCGTATGGACCTGGCGATCCACCGCGGCGAGCAGTTGCTGAAAGACGCCAGTGCCTACCAGCGCCTGCAGCAGCTCAAAGGTCCTGGCTTGCTGACCTGGCTGGAGCTGAACCGTTATCAGCGCCAATGCCGTAAATCGGCAAAAGAGTTGCAGCACTATGCGCAGCGGGCATTGGAACGGCGGGACTATTCGCTGGCCCTCCGCGGTTTGCAGATTGCACAGCGTTTGTACAGCGACGGCTATCAGAGCGACGATATCGAACGCTACCTGGCCCTGGCCAACCACCAGCTTCGCCAAACCCAACGTCAACCGGCCAAGGCCTCCCCTGATGACAATGGGGCTGTCGAGGCATTGCAGCAGGCGCTGGACGCCGGTGACCTGCCCGGCGCGCGACAACACCTGAACCGGTTGCGGCAACGTTCGCCGCGGCATCCGCAACTGTCGTCCCTGCAAACGCAGTTCCGGGCGCAGTTAGACCTTCGGATAGAAACCGCGATCAAGCGGGGCAATGCGTTATACAGCCAGGGCGATATCGACGGGGCCCTGGACGTCTGGCGCGAAGCCAAAGTCCTGGACCCGGACAACGTCGAATTGCTGACCAGTATCACCCGGGCCGAAAAAGTACTGCAAAACCTGCGCAGTCTGTCCGCATCGCCCACCACCGAGTTTTAGCCAACCATCACGGCGCACTGCTACTGTCGCGGTTGGAGACCTCTTCGGTGGTGGCGCCGGGCCGCTTAGGTGACCTTGGCAGCGAAGCACTGATCCCGCATTTAATCTCCCTTTTCGAGAACATCGCACTGCAATTGGCAAAAAAATTCCGGCGCAAGGCCGGGATATCTTAATTTCCTGATGCGGAATGCATTCCACCTGTGCCCGCAGCGTGTGTGCGGCCGCGACCGCGTGGGGCGCATTCAGGGTTTCAGGCCAGGCCCAGCCAGCGGCGGGTGGTGGGCAGCTGGCGAAGCAACAGGTGCTCCGCAACGAACAGCACGGCCAGGGAGATTGCCAGCAGTGGCAGGAAGAGCGCCAATCCGAGCACGGTCGCGCTGACCGCCCTGCCGGCTTTCCGGTTCGGCATAGCCGCCGGCGCCCCCAGCTTACCCGCCGGCTTGCGACGGCGCCAGAGGATAAAGCCACTGATGCTGATAATGGACAGGGTGGTGGTGGTGAATACCCCCAGCAACTGGTTGAACCAGCCGAAGAGCTGGCCTTCATGGGCGGCGACTCCAATGCCGACGACCCGATCCACCAGGGGCCTGTCGGCGAAACTGCCGCGTTCCAGCAGCCTGCCGCTCGCATCGAGGGTGGCATTCTCCCGCCGGGGGCGATTCTGGTGATTGGAAATCACCGACCAGTGGTGGCTGTTGGCCTTGTCCCGGGACAACAGCACCGGCGGCGCGAACCCCAACTGATGGGCCGCCTCCACGACGCTGCTATCCAGGTGGAATTGCCGGGAGGATGCCAACGTGACCATGGACACTGTTCCCAACCTGCGGCATCTGGCTGCCCTCGCCGAGGCGGGCCGCAGCGGCAGTATCAGCTCGGCGGCTCGCTCCGTGCACCTGTCCCAGTCCGCCGTTACCCAGGGCCTGTCCGGCATTGAACGGATGCTGGGGACCGAACTGTTTAATCGGCGTATTCCCAACGGCGGCGGGCAGGGCCTACCTGGAACGCGTCGAGCGCGGCCTGACCTGGCTGAAACAATTGGAGCGCGAGAAGCTGACACCACCGGAGCACGTGATCGAGTGCAGCTCGCTGGTCGCTATCCGGAGCTTGTTACAGGATACCGATCGGGCCGCGCTGCTACCGGCGCGACAGGTGGAAATGGATGTGAAAGCCGGTGATGCCGACCCCTCTGGCGGACACCACTCGCGCCATTGGCATCACCACGCGCCACGACTGGAAACCCACCGCTGTGCAGGCGAAATTTATCGAATTGCTTCACGATTTCTCGAGCCAACGCGACTGACGACCGCGCTATTCGCCAGTAAACTGCCGATGCATTCCCTTATCTCACGTTCAAACTCAAAATAAGTTCAAAATCGGTGCAGTAACCTTCCTGGCCCAGGTAGGCCGGCATGGGGGTAAAGCCATCACAGCCTTTACCACTTAATGCTGTTTCCCAATGAAATTTCTAACGTTTTACCCATCCGCCTCACCTATCTATTGATTTTCCTCTGCGCACATGGCCTCGATCTTACGCCGCACCCGCCCCGCCGCCACATCCTGAGGCAGCAACACCGGATTGAGGCTGAACAGATCGATTGTGCCCATCATTTTTTGCTGCGCCTCAAGTATCGGCTTGTCCTCGCCCAGGAACTGGTTGGCAATTATTTCCTTTAGCACTGCGTTTATCGCTGGGTCATCAACCCGGAACTGCCGGGCATTGGCAAAGAAATAATGGGTTGTAGTCGCCGTTTCCGGCGTCATGATATGAAGTGAGGTGGAATCGATACCCTCTTCACGAGGTCGGCCCGCCGGGGTGGCGCCCACCCTGAGCGACATATTGCCGGGGGCATTCCATTTTACCTCAAGCCACTGATCCGTCGGCGCTTCCGGGTCTGGAAACTCCCGGGCCAGAGCGGGAATTGCCTTCTCGCCAACAATCCACCAATGTGCGAAAACCGCCTCACCGTCTTCCCAGACCTTTGGCAGAGTTTTGGTCATACTGCCGTTGCCCAGGGACCCCGCATGCACATAGTCTGCATGAGTCAGGTCGAGGATATTGTCCGTCAGGAGTTGATAGTTGGCTTCAGCGCGCATGTAATCCTGAACAACGCCGGTGTCTTGGATGTCGTCCATTATCGAGTAATCCGGAATCAGGGAGGTGTCGGCCTTATCCTTGTCACCCAGCCAGATCCAGACACCGCGGTGACGTTCCGCAACGCTGTACCCGGGCACCCTTGCCGCCCGGGCAATCCTGCCATCACCGTGAGGGTTGTGGACACACTGCCCATCGGCACCAAATCTGAGTCCATGATAGGGGCACTCGATGACATCGCCTACAACCTTTCCCATGTGCAGCGGCGCAAAACGGTGCGGGCAGCGATCACCGATGGCGCACAGTTCACCGGTCGATTGGCGAAAAATGACAATGGGTTGCTCGGCGATTACCCGCCCCAGGGGCTTGTCGCGCACCTCATAATCCCAGGCAGCCAAATACCACGCATTTTTCAGATAAGACATATTCTCCCCTTTATTTATTATGAATTCTGGCAAGTGTAGACACTACAGCTTTACGCCGTTATGCTCTTTTTTATCTTTTTTCGGCTAAATACTCTCAACTATTTATTTTCTTGGTTATGGATCTCCTCGGTGATGTGCTGCGCTCCCTGAATGTTTTTTCCCACTCGATGGGGACTTTCTCACTGGCGGGGCCCTGGAGTTTGCTGATGCCGGCATTCCCACCGGGATTCACCTATGTTTTCTCGGTGACCCGGGGTAACTTCTGGCTCAATATTGACAACGGTACGCCGGTAAAACTCGAATCCGGTGATATCGTGTTACTGACGGGAGGAAAGGCCTTTCAATTCGGTTCAGACCCGGGCCTGCCGCCGACCGACTTCGTACCAGCCTGGCTGCAACAGGGCCTGCCCCATGTTGGCGAGGTGCGCAACAAGCCCATTCACTTTGAATGGGGTAGCGGCCAGCCCCACACGCAATTGTTCACCATGCTATTTATCATTCAGGAGCCGGCACAGCATCCGCTACTTGCGCTGCTACCGACTGTCATCCCGATAAAGCGCGACTCCTGTGACCTGGATATCTGGATGGATGCGGCCATGCGCTTTTGTGAGCGGGAATCGCTCGACGGGTCGCCGGGTTTTAGCGCGACGGCGCTGCACCTGACAGAACTCATTTTCTCCAGCTTTGTGCGCGCTCACCTGAATACGAAAAAATCACTGACACCCAGCTGGCTGAAAGGGCTGTCGGACCGGCGCATCGGCCAGGCACTGGCCATCATGCATCTGCGTTGCGACGAACACTGGACGGCTCCACTGCTGGCAGACGAAGTCGGCATGGCGCGCTCCAGCTTTGCCCGTACCTTTCACCACTTGGTGGGCCAGTCGCCCATGGAATATCTGGTGGATTGCCGCATCCAGCTTGCGGCCCGCTACCTGCTGGAACGGCAACTGTCGGTCAGCGATATTTCGGAAGCGGTGGGCTACCGCTCTGAGCGGGCCTTTCGACAGGCGTTTCGCCAGCGATTTGACATGGCGCCGCGGGACTATGTGAAAGTGCACCGCGACACCTGATAGGGTATTTCTGGTACCGGGAGCGGTACGTCGACACCGTTGTCGAGCAGGACTTCGGCGATGGTCTTGTCCGCCGGAATCACGAAATTCAAACCGCTGCTGGCCAAGTGCACCACAAAGCTCAAAGGAAAAGATACTGTCCGCTTCGCGATGCTTGCGGGCAACCACAACCTCCAGCATAAGAAACCTCATATATTGCACTCTGCATCCGCCCTGAAGTCACGGATTCAGGTGTAATTCATGCAGGGACAGGCTCATCGCCTCCTGATCTCTGAGATAGTCCCGCGTAATCATCTTTTCCAGGAAGCCGGTGTGGTCAAATACCAAGTCTCTGAGTTTGGCCAGGGGCCAGGGCAAATAGTGGAAAATATTGCCCAGCTTGCGGGCAAATTCCACGTGGTGATTTACGTAATCGACCCGCTGCGCTTCGAATGCCGCAAAGCCCTGGGTAACGAAATCGCTATCACTCAAATTCCGTTGACCCAGCGCTTTGCCCAGAAAGTACCCGTCTTCAATGGCCATGCCCATGCCGTAGGCCGCGTAGGGGGATACCGGATGCACCGCGTCTCCCAGGCATACGACCCGGCCGCGACTCCATTGTTTGAGTGACGGGCGGTTGTAGATATCCCAGCAGAAAATCTGCTTGTTGAAATCGGTGAAATCCGGGAAACGGGGCAAGGGGTCCGCCCAGTTTTTCAGTATCCCCTGGATATACGCTTTGACGTTCTCTGGCTCCGGGGCATTCTCCTTCACTGGCTCGACAATCCACCATTCATAGCCCGGTTTGCCGTCGTGCAGCATGGGGAAGAAGCTGGCCTGGTACTTGTTCGAGTGAGTAACCGCTGCGGTATGGGGGGGAATGTCCTCAAGGCCGGCCGCATCACACCAGGCCAGCCAGACCCGCAGGCCGACATGAAACAGGTCCGGTTCGCCAAAGGCCTGCCGGGAAACCCCCGAGCGAATACCATCGGCCCCGACCAGAATATCCGCTTCCACACGGTTGCCATTGGTGAATGATACCTGGATGTTATCGCTGCCCTCCTGGTATGACTGAAACGTGTGATCGGCCACAAGGATGCCTTCCGGCAGGCACTCCATCATCCGCGCGAAGGCATTCGAGCGCAACATGCCGTAGTGCCAGCCTTTGAGCCCGAAGGCCTTTTCAACCCGTGGATTGGAGGGCACACAGGTTCGCACCCGACCGCGATGGTTGCGAAATTCCGTGTAGGTATGGGAGCCGAAATTGTTCAGATCAACGCCATACTCGCGCAGTATCGCCAGCACCGGCGAACTCAATAACACGCCGCCACCGAGTGGTTTGGGTTCCGGGCTCTTCTCATAGAGGCGAACATCGTTACCCCGGCGATACAATGCCAGTGCCGCGGATACCCCGCCCGGGCCCGCGCCGATAATCGCCACCCGTTTCCCCTTGCGCCAGGGTAATACTGTTGCTGATGTCATCGTGCACCTCGCTGTTTTTGAGTTTTATTGTTATGAAGCTGTGCCCCGCAGGCGCGGGCCGCTCAAATGGGTTGCGCCAGGGCGATAGTGGAGTCGCGCATGATGTTGGCGTGTTCGACTTTGTCGCCGCCTTCTATTTCGATTTCACCCAGACGGGCTGAGTTATTGACCACCATACTGCAACGCTCCCAACGGCGATTCTGGAAAGCGTCGAAGGCTGCCTCCGCCTTATCGTGGCGGCCCAGCTCCTCAGCCAGGACGATGGCATCCTCGATGCCGATGCAGGCCCCCGAGGCCAGGTGGGGGGTGGTGGCGTGCACGGTGTCGCCAATCAGCACGACCCGGCCGTTATACCAGGGCCGCGGCAGCAACAACGAGTCCAGCGGGCGGTACATGACGTGAGAGTCCCCGGTAATTTGCGCCGCCAGTTCGCGCACCATGGGAGCCGTAAAGTGATTCACTAACAGGTGTTTTAGCCTGGCGGCCTGCTCGCTTTCGGCGATGTGCTGGCGCTGCCCGCTGTGCTCGGTGAGGAACAGGTAGGCTAGTTCCGCGGATACCGGGTTCAAACCCAGTTTCAGGTGCGGCCCCACCCACATCTTAAGGGTATTCACCTCGGCGGGGCGCGGTACGACTGCCCGCCACACGCCCTGGCCGGTGTACTGCGGTTTTGGCGCCTCTGGAAACAGCCATTCCCGTAGTTTGGAGTAGAGCCCATCGGCGCCGATCACCAGGTCGAAACGGTCACTACTGCCATCGGTAAAGGCCACGGTGACGCCGTCCGCGTCGGGTTCAATGGATTCGTAGGTCTGCCCCAAGCGCACCCGGGTACCGGACGCCACCACCTTGTCGGCCAGGATGCGGGCCAGTACCGGGCGCATAATCGCTCCGGCGCCAGGAACGTCAGGCCCGGCGACGCGGGCGGTGGGAATGGTGTCGATCAGGTGCCCGTTGGGCGTGGTAACCTCCACCCCATCCTGTGCGCTGCCCTGCTCCAGAAATGATTCCAGTATTCCCAGCGTTCCGAACGCGCGCAAAGTCGCGCCACCCAGGCTGATGCCCGCGCCGTCGGCCCCCCATTCGGGATCTATCTCCAGCAGGTGGGTTTCAATGTTTTGTTTGCACAACTGGATGGCGGCGGACATGCCGGAAAAGCCACCACCAATAATCAGTACCTTGCTCACGAATTCACTCATGGGCTCTCGCCTCCATTATTATCATCAAGCGTTGCCAGCACCTCGCCGTCGTTGCTGACCCGCAGTGGCACCTGAATAAGTGATTCACCCAGGCAGGGACCCGATGTGCACAGGCCGGTGGTTATTTCAAAGCAAGCACCATGGGCGGCGCACAGGATGACCTCGCCTCCCCTGTCGAGGTAGCCGTCCTTGCGCCAGGGCAGTGTCGTATTGCCATAGTGGGGACAGAGGTCGCGATAGGCGTACACCGATTGCCCCTGGCGCACCACAAACACCGTATCATGCCCTCGCTGTTGGGGATCGAAACCCCGGGCACCGCGCTCGGGGATATCTTCGAGCGTGCATAGTCTTACCGTGCTCAACATGACAACTCTATTAGAACAAACAACGGTTTTATTTATCCGCCTTCGGCGGCGGCCCCATGGGCGCCCACTTCTCACGGGGCTGCAGCAGGAAGGCCTGCGTCGTGTCGGCGCTGAGGAAGGCTTCGCGGGCAGTCCACCGTTCGTCGTGCAGATCCATGTCCGCGTCGTATTCCATGTTGCAACCGAAGGGGCTTTTGAAATACCAGAACCAGTTGGAGCCAAACAGGTGTCGGCCCGGACCCCAGAAGCTCTGGTAACCCTTGCTGACCATATGATTACCGGCCTGCATCACCTCCGTCGGCCCGCCCATATGGAAAGTAAAGTGTTCGCAGCCCTGCATATGCGGCGGGGTCTGGATAAAGAACAATGTGTGGTGATCCTGGCTGCCGGCCGGGCGCATGAAGGAGCCCACACCGGTAAAACGATCGCTGGTCACAAAGCCCAGGCGCTCGGCATAAAACGCTTCGGTCCTGGCAGCATCCGGAACGAAGTACACCACGTGAGACAGGGTGCGCGGCCTGGGTTGCGCGCCGTCCTTAACACCGATGGCGTTCACCGGCCTTTGCGGGGAAGCGCCCGGGGCATTAATGGCTTCCGCCGGCAGGGATAGAGGTTTGCGCACCGTGACCTGGAAACCCAGTACAAAGCCGACATCGTCCGTGGCTTCGAGAGAACCGTCTTGCCGCCGTTTGACTTCGCGGTCCCTGCCCAGTTCATCGGCGATGGCATCCAGCGTCGCCTGGTCGGCAACACCGTAAATGGTTTTGCGCAACAGGCTGCCGGTTTCCAGCGACGCCGGCAGCGAAGGATCGTCCTTGGCTGCGACAATCACTGCCGTACCGTCCAGGGCTTCAAAGCGGCCGTTGCCGACCGGTTCCAGACCATAGTCGGTCAGGTATTGTGTAGCGGCATCAATATCGTCGACGCCAAAGAGCAGTGCGTCAGGTCCAATAATATTCATGTTGTTTCCTCATTATTCACTGATTCAGTTGGCCGTGCGTCCGCCCAGGACTTCCGCAACCCAGTCGGCAATGTAGTGCCCGGGGTTGATGGCGTTATCAAAAGCGGCGTGCTGTACCCCGCCTTCCCGTTCGGTGAAGATTTTCAGCTCACGATTCGGGCAGTTAACCAGTTGGTCGTAGGTGCGCTGGGCCCATTTCAGGGGAATCTGGCTGTCTTTTTCACCGTGGGTGACCAGGAAGGGCACTTTGATCTTCTCGACCACACCGTCGAGATGGACGTTCTCGGCAATCTCCATGAACTCATCGATATCCCGGGCGCCCCACACCCAGCAGACGTGTTCCCAGTAGTGTGGAACAGGGAAGTCGCCCTCTTTCTCCAGGCGACGTTTTTGCACATCGCGCCAGTCGTGATTGGCGCCGAGCACCACCCCGCAGGCAAAGCGCGGCTCGAAGGCCACCGCGCGGGGACAGTAGTAACCGCCCAGTGACACGCCCTGCATACCGATGCGTTTGCTGTCCACATCGTCGCGGGTTTCCAGCCAGTCGACCACGGGGCTGGCCCAGTGCTCGCTGTCGTAGCGGGCAGTGAGGCCCTGCAGGCGCAGGGCCTCGCCGGTGCCGGGCTGATCCAGGACCAGGGAGGCCACACCGCGTTTGGCCAGCCATTTCGGCAGGCCGACGCGATAGGCCAGTTCCTTGGTGGAGTCCAGGCCGTTTACCTGCACCAACAGTGGCGCCGGCCCCTCTACCCCTTCCGCCGGTACGTAAAGCGCCGACAGGTGCGTGCCCTCATAGGGGATTTCCACCCGCGCACAGGCTTCGCCGGACAGGGTCACACCTTTCTGGAACAGCATCAGGGATTCCTTGTACAGTTCCAGCCGATTGAGTGCGCCGTGGGCCTGCAGACGCTCACAGGTCGTCAAATAGATGCCGGCGCGGGAGTACTTCTCGCCGGCGGACAGCAGGCGGCCGCGAGCTTCGTCTTCCCCCGCCAGCTCGCACAGCCTGTTGGCCATCTCCCCCCAGGTGTCGCGAAAGGCCTGGGTGCCTTCGGCATCCGGCTGTTTCGCCGCTTCCTGCAGGGGGGCGCACATCGCTTCGATTTCGCCCATGCGGGCGCCCATTTCGATGGCCAGGCCGACCGACAGGTTCCAGACATAGTTGGTCGGGAAGTACTTGAACATAGGGAATCCTCAATCAGTCATTAGCCTTCGATAATCGCAACTGCGCGCACAAAACCCGCGGAGGCGTGTTTGATCTTGTAGGGGAAACAGGACACCAGGAAACCGTGATCCGGCAGGCTTTCCAGGTTGGCCAGCTTTTCCATCTGGCCGTAACCGATATCGCGACCGGCCTTGTGACCCTCCCAGACAATCGAGGCGTCGCCGCTTGCCGCGAAGCGCTCCCGGGTAAAGGGGAAAGGCGCATCCCAACTCCAGGCATCGGTGCCCACCACGCGCACGCCGCGCTCCAGCAGGTACAGGGTCGCTTCCCGCCCCATGCCGACGCCGGCGTTCAAATAGCCGGGCTCCCCGAAGATGGCGCCGGCGCGGGTATTGACCAGTACAATGTCGAGCGCTTGCAGCTTGTGATCAATACGCGCCAGCTCCGCTTCCACTTCCGCGGCGGTCACCACATGGCCGTCGGGCAGGTGGCGAAAATCGAGCTTCACACCCGGCTGCAGACACCACTCCAGGGGCAGCTCATCAATGCCGTAGGCCGGCTTGCCGCCATCGGTGGTGGATGCGTCGGTGATGGATGCATAGTGCCAGGGGGCATCCATATGCGTGCCGCTGTGGGTGGTAATCTGCAGGCGCTCGGCGGCCCAGGCCTCCTCGCCGGGCAGATCCTCCAGCTTCAGGCCCGGAAACATGGCTTGCAAATCCGGCCAGCCCTGCTGGTGATCGACATAGTCAATCTGCGGCAACAGCGGGGGTGGGTCGGTGTGTGGGTTGTTGTCCAGGGTGACGGACAGATCAATCAACTTGCGCTTGTTCAGGCTCATAAACTGTTCTCTTTTGTCGTGTTAGCCGTCGTTAGCGGCCGGCGCTACTCAGCCGACGGGGCCACCACCCGTTGATCGATGGCGCCAAACGGCTCACTCCCGTCGGGTAGCGCGGTGGTGATGCGTACCCGATCACCAAAGCGCATAAAGCCGGTGCGGATCTCTCCAAAGTCGATCATCTCGATGGCGCGCCGTTCGGAGATGCAGGCCGAGCCGACGCGGCGATCGTGATTGGAAACTGTGCCGGAGCCGATCACCGTGCCGGCGCTCAGGCGGCGGCTCAGGGCGGCGTGGGCGATCAGTTCATGGAAGCCAAAGTGCATGGCGCCGGCGTGGGGATGGCCAAACCACTCCCCGTTCCAGCTCACATTCAGCGGCAGGTGAACGCGGCCGTCGCGCCAGGCATCGCCCAACTCATCGGGGGTGACGGCGACCGCGGCAAAACTGGTGGACGGCTTGGCCTGGACGAAGCCAAAACCGGTTTTCATCTCGCGGGGGCCCAGAGCGCGGAGGCTGATGTCGTTCAGCAGGGTAATCAGGCGCACATGCTCGAGGGCCTGTTCTGCCGTTGTGCCCATGGGCACTTCATCGACAATCACCCCGAACTCACCCTCGAAGTCGATGCCGTGTTCCTCGCTGGGCAGCACGATGTCATCACAGGGACCCAGAAAGTCGTCCCCCGCACCCTGGTACATCAAGGGAATCCGGTCCATCTCTTCGATCGGGTCCAGCTGAAACGCCTGCTGCATCAGCGCACCGTGACTCAGGAAACAGGAGCCATCCAGCCACTGCCAGGTGCGCGGCAGGGGCGCTGCCGCCGCCGAGGGTTCAAAGGGCAACACCGCATCCAGAGAGCCGTTATTGAGCGCCCGGTCGACTTCCTGCAGAGCCGACTCAAGGCTCGGCCAGTGCTCGATGGCGTACTGCAGGGTGGGCGCCAGGTGAGACACGTCCGCGGCCAGTGTCAGGTCGTTCGACACCAGGACCAGGCGGCCATCCGGCGTAGGGTTTTTGAGGGTGGCTAGTTTCATTATCGGGAACCTTTCCCACCTGCAGGCTGCCGCTTGCATACGGTGGATGTTGTTACAGCCGGCACTCTCCGACAGTGCGAGACAGGCTACGTCGAAAATACCCTGTTCAAAAATCACTTATAATGATGATATGTATCTGCAATCACGATACATTAGGCATCGGCGAGGCATTAGTTGACAGAGTTATAGGTAAAGGGAAGGTATCGCCAAAAATGATCATTCGGCGGCCGGCTTGTCGCCGCTCTACCCCCTGGGAGAGAATCCTGCTATGCGCTTTGAACACCTCGATCTGAACCTGCTGGTGGCCCTGGATGTACTGTTGGAAGAGTGCAATATCACCCGGGCCGCCGAACGCCTGAATATGACGCAATCCGCCACCAGCGGTGTATTGCGGCGCTTGCGGACCTTTTTCGACGACGAACTGCTGGTGCAGGTGGGCCGAAAAATGCAGCCCACGCCTTATGCGCAGGAGTTAAGGGAACCGGTCCGCGAGGTCATGCTGAAAATCCGCTCCAGCATTATCGCCAGGCATTCCTTTGACCCGTTGACCAGCAAACGCCATGTCCGCATCGTCAGCGCCGATTTCGCCATCACTGTGCTGCTCAGCGACGTGTTTCGGGCCGTACAGCGGGAAGCCCCCCACCTGACCTTTGAGGTGCTCAGCTACTTCCACCAGACCGAGAATCTGCTGGAGCGCGGTGAGGCGGATTTCCTGATCGTTCCCGAACGCTTTACCGTGGAAGGCCACCCCTCGGAACTGCTGTTCGTCGAAGACCACGTCTGTGTGGTCTGTCGGGACAACACACTGGTCGGCGAGCGGATTACCTTCGAGCAGTATATAGAAATGGGCCACGTGACCGTGGGTTTTGGCAGCAGTCAGAAGCTGAGTATTGAAGACTGGTTTATCAAGCAATATGACGTCACGCGGCGCATCGAGGTCATAACCAGCGACTTCAATACCCTGCCGCAACTGGTGGTGGGGACTCAGCGCATCGCCACCATGCACCAGCGGTTGGCCCGGTACTACGCCCAATACCTTCCCATCCGCCTGCTGCCGACGCCGGTCAAGTTGCCGGCAATGCGCGAACACCTGCAGTGGCACCGGGCACTGGAGAACGATCCCCTGCACCGCTGGGTGCGGGAAAAGATTCAATCGGCCGCCAATGACCTGGATTAACCGAACACTCGGGCGAGCAGGTCTCACAGAGTCACAACAAGCAGATAAGTGAACCCCAATGACCGAGATTCTAATCTGACCACAGCAGATCGCCGGACTTGCGGGCCACCCGTACGGGTGGCATTGGAGCCCTCAGCAGACGCTTTTGAAAACGAAAACCAGAGGTCGGTATGTCATTTTTCGACCAATGCAGCAGGCGCTTGCGCGAAACGCAGAACCCCAAAGGTGAGCAGTGCAACCAAGGCTATGACACCCAGCCCCCAACCCATCGTGTTGATGGCACCAAGAAGCCCGCCGCCACTCACCGCACCGAGCCCCAGCACGACCAGCGGGCAGATAAACTGGCCGATGAAGAAACTCGCCATGAAGGCGCCCGTGCCACGCCCGCGCTGTGCAAAGCTGACGCTGCGCATCATCCAGTTCACGAGGGTCGGGATGACCATGCCCCCGCCGAGGCTGCCCAGGGATGCGGCGGCGACGACGCTGGCGTAATCGCCCGAGTCCGATCCTGCCTGCGCGAGCCAAAGGGAGCCCGCTCCCAACAACCCAAAGGCCAAGGACAGCTGCCGCGCGACGCCCAGGCGCGACAGAGGAGAATAGGTCGCAGCACCAAGCACCACGGCGACGCTGCTGATACCCATCGCCTGACCGATGCGCTGCGGGGACCGCTCACCCATGCCGTCAAGCAGAAAGCCCAGATGCACGGGCACCAGATAGAAGGCGACGGCGGCCAGGAGCGTCATTGCGCATATCGTCGTCACCAAAGCCAGCGGGAAGGGCTCCTTCGACGACTCCAATGCGTCGGTGGCGGACTGCACCCGCATCGGCTCCCACAATAACCACATCGATGGCAGCCACAGCACGAATCCGACGGCATAGAGCCAGAACGGCATGCGCCAGCCCATCTCGCCCAGCGAGCCGCCGATGAAGAAGAAAGCCGTGGCCGCCAGTGACGAGAAGATCGTTTGCAGCGTCAACAGGCGTTCCCGGCGGCTACCGTCCCAATAATCTCCGACCAGTGTGGTGCAACAGGTCATCACGGCGGCCTCGGCCAGGCCTACCAGGGCCCGGCTGGCAATGATGGCGTGCAGCTCCCCGAGCCAGAGTGGCGCCGTGCCGGCCACGCCATAGAGCAGCAGGCCGGCCAACAACAGGTGCTTGCGTCCAAGCCGGTCGACCAGCGCCCCGGCAAAGGGCGCCATCAGGCCCAGTATCAGCGCCGGAATCGTCAACATCACAGGCACCAACACCTGCACGTTTGGCAGATCGGCGTAGTGCGCCTGGATGCGCGGCAGCACGGGCGCAATCAGCACCGCGGCCATCACCGGCAGGCAACTGCCGGCCATCAGCAAGATGACCTGGAGCATACCGGGCGTACGGGCAATTTCGGATCGGACGTCGCCGCGCAGAGACTTCATTCCCATGTGTTTCTCCTGTAGTGGAAGAACCCGCAGTGGGTCAGGGGTGTGGCTGGTTTTACTCTCTGGCCCCCTTCCCGCCTCCAGGCTGTCGCCGGCAAGCGGTAGATGTTGTTGCGTTCGGCACTTTCCGTCGGTGCGAAACAGGCTACGTCGAAAATACCCTGGTTAAAAATCGCCAATAGCGATGAAATGTATCCACAATCACAATACATCTCATCGCAATAAGTGATTTTTAAGCAGGGTATTTTCGACGTAGCCTGTTTCGCAGTGCCGGAGGGTGTCGGCTGTAACAACATCCACCGCTTGCCGGCGACAGCCTGCAGGCGGGAGAGGTCACCGATAATGATAATGAAACCAACCCTACGCCGGATGGCTGCCAGGTCCTGCTGTCGACCGATCTGACATTGCCGCGGACGTGTCTCGCCTGGCGCCCGCCATGCGATGCGTCATCGATCACTGGCGTGACGGAGAACAGCAATGATGAAAAACAATCCTTTCACAAGACGTAACACCATCGCACTCGCCATCCTGGCTGCCGCCGCACCGGTGACGGTCAGCGCCGCCACGCGTGAGATTGAGGAAGTCGTAATCACCGCCGAGCGCAAGGAGGCCAGTATCCAGGACACTGCGGCGGCCATCACCGCCGTTTCCGGCGAAAAGCTGGAACAAATGGGGGTGGATTCCCCGGAAGATCTCAGTATCGCCACGCCAGGCCTGCAAGCCAATATGGGCGGAGGCTTGATGCAGTTTTATGTGCGTGGGGTTGGCACCTTCGCGGGCAATGCCTTTGCTGAAAATGCCGTATCGTTCAATATGGACGGGGTCTATGTGTCCCGCACCGATACCTATGGCGGTCTGTTTTACGACTTGGAACGCATTGAGGTACTGAAAGGGCCCCAGGGTACCCTGTACGGCCGCAACTCCACCGGTGGGGCCATCAACCTGCTCAGCCGCCGCCCCGAGATTGGCGGCGACACGGGGAGATATATCAGCGCCGAGGCTGGCAACTATGATCTGAGGCGATTTGAGGCGGCTGCCAATATTCCCGTCAATGATGTCTTTGCAATGCGCGCCGCCGGTCAGAAAATTGATCGCGACGGGTATTTCGATGACGGCACCAGTGATGCCGACTCCACCAGTTTCCGCCTGTCCGGCCTGTACGACAGTGGCGATTTTTCCGGCTTGGTGATTGCCGAGGCTCAGCGTGAAGATCGCATCGGACCAGGGGCTACGGTTTCCGGGCCCAGCAGCGAGGTCAACGGTGATTTTCTCGATAGTAATGATCCCTGGAGCGCTGGCGTTCTGTCAGATGCCGTCGACCAGGCGCTCACCATAGACCGCGGCCCAAGTGCATTCATTTTTATCCCCGGTGTCGGCCCCGTACCTGGCCCTGGCCCCGGCCTCCTCACGCGGGGATCGCTGGCCCAAGGCACAGAGACCTCCCCCAATCCCGGGTTCGAGCTGGAAGCCCAAAGTATTGTTGCCGAGTTCAACTGGCATACGGATATGGGGACCTTTACTCTAATTCCCTCCTACCGGGAAAGCGAGGTGGATAACCAGAACTACGTCCCAGGCTTTTTGCTCGATACCTTCACCGAGTCCGATCAGACCTCATTAGAATTCCGCTGGGCTCACAGTACAGATAAGCTGGACTGGGTATCCGGACTGTTTTACTTCGAAGAAAATACCAGGAACAACTCGTTCTTCATCCAGGAGCTCCCTAATATTAATACTGCCCCCGGCCTGAGAGCGAACTCTTTTGGGTTTGACGGTCTCGAGCTCGAAACCGAGACAGCGGCGATTTTTACCGAAGGCACCTATACCTTGACCGACAGGCTGGGACTCAAACTGGGCGCCCGCTACACCCAGGAAAGGAAGGGTATGCTGGGCGGCACGGCCACCGTCAACTCACCCTCGGACACATTCCCGGTCTTCCCTCCCTATGTCAGCCAGCACGAGTTTGACATGCGGGGTACGGGCGTGGATGACGAGGAGATCACCTGGAAGTTGGGGCTGGAATACGATATCGACGCGGATAGCTTCGTGTATTTCACCGCCAGTACCGGTTTCAAGGCCGGCGGCTACTACGCGGAGCAGGAGCAATTCGGCAATTTCTTCGACCCGGAAACCATCACCGCCTACTCCCTGGGTAGCAAGAACACCTTGCTGGACGGTTCCCTGAGGGTCAATGCCGAGCTGTTCTACTGGGATTACAAGGACCACCAGGAATCCCACCTGGCGAATAGCCCTGGAGGCTATTCCACCTTTGTCACCGAGAATGTCGGACAGGCAACCATGAAAGGTCTGGATCTTGAGGTAGACTACCTGCTGACTCCGGTGGACATCCTGACTCTGAATGCGCAACTCATGGATGCCACCTTCGACGAGTTCGAGTTCACTGCGCTTTCTCCAGGCAGCGAACCCAATGTCGGCTGTGACTTCTCTCAAGTACCTGGTACGGAGGACTACGTTATCGACTGTAGCGGCAAGGACGCGATCCGTGCGCCCGAATGGTCGTTCACACTTGCCTACGAGCATATCTTCGATCTCCGGGAAGACGGTGAACTGGCATTTACGCTGCGCACCAAGGTATCCGGTGAAACCTATACTGGCATTGAATACCTGCCTTCACAGCAAGCCGATGAATATACCCGGACCGATGTGTACCTGAATTACACCTCGCCCTCCGGTACATGGAACGCGGCTATCTGGGGACGGAATCTTGAGAACGAGGCAACCATCAATAGTGGCTTTCTCTCAACGTTTACTGACCTGATGTTCTCGACGATCAGCGCACCGCGCACCTTCGGTGGTAGTGTTCAGTACAACTTTTAATCCTAACTTGTGTTTGTCCTTTCCGCGCCTTTTCCTTTTGGGCGCGGCTTTTTCTTGAGACCTGGTGTATAACCTCATCAGATATAGAACCAACTCACCATAAGCAGTTAACGATGAACATTTTCAAATGGATGGCGGGAGCTGCGCTCGCTGCGGCACTTAGTAACACTGCCTTTTCCGGCACAGATTCATCCGTGAACGGCGAATGGATTACCCTGGGCACCATGGCGGGTCCGCAACCCGATCCCGTGCATTCGCAACCGGCCAATGCATTGGTGGTCAATGATCGCGTTTATCTGGTCGATGCCGGCGATGGAACGGTCGGTCGCCTGACCAAGGCAGGCTTGAATATGCAGCGTATCGAGGCGGTATTTATCAGCCACCTGCACTTTGATCATACCGGCGGTTTGCCAGCGCTGATCAGTCTGCGGTGGCAAACCGGTACTTCGGACATGCTAACCGTTTACGGCCCTCCCGGTACCCGGCAAATGGTTGAGGGTATCTTTGCATTCATGGCTTACGGTGTGGAGGGGCACTATGGGGTTCCCGGCAAAAGCCCCCCGCCCGCGAACCACAACGTCAAAGTGGTGGAACTCGGTGATGGCGAGATCGTGAAGCTCGAGGACTTCACCTTAACCGCCATCCGCAACACCCACTACAGCTGGCCCAAGGGCAGTGAGGAGTGGAAGAAGTTCCTGTCTTTCGCCTACAAGTTCGAGCTTCCAGGCAGGACCATTGTATACACTGGCGACACAGGTCCCAGTGAGGCAGTGGAAGGACTCGCCCGTGGCGCCGACCTGCTGGTCAGTGAAATGATGGATATTGACCACACCATCGCTCTGCTAAAACACGTCAACCCGGGCATGGAGGGCGAAGTGTTTACGGGGATAACTACCCATCTATCCAACCACCACCTGAGCCCGGAGCAGGTCGGGCAAATGGCCGAGAGAGCAGGGGTAAAGAATGTCGTTGTGACTCACATGGCGCCCGGGCTGATAGAGCCCAAAGAGGTGGAATACTACACCCGGCGGGTCAAGGCCCTGTACAAGGGGCCGGTCACTATAGCCAGGGACCTGGATCGGTTTTGATGCGCCTGTCCCTGAATGAAGCGAGGTAGCGGCATTGCGGGTTTTAGTCATTGGCGCCAGCAGCTGCATAGGCCGGGCCCTGGTTGGCAAACTGCAGTCCAGTATGGCCATCGGCAGACGCTCGATATCACAACTGTTGCTACTGGATCGGGACCTGTCGCACTTTTCCGGGCATACGGCGCTGCGTTGTTACACCGGGAGCCTCACCGATAAAGCACTGCTGCGTCGTATCCTGGCTGATGGCCTCGATGTGGTGTTCCACCTCGCCAGCATTCCGGGAGGGCTGGCCGAGCAGCAATATGCGCTGGGTCATGAAGTCAACCTGATGGCCACGCTGGAGTTGCTCAATCAGTTAAGAAGCCAGCCCCAGGTGCCGGTATTGGTGTATGCCAGCAGTGCCGCCGTGTACGGCGGTAACTTGCCTCCGGCTATGAATGAGCATCACCCTCCCCGCCCGGAACTGTCCTATGGCGCTCACAAACGGCAATCAATGACCTGGCCCGGCGTGGCGAGATCGAAGGGCGCGCCCTGCGCTTGCCGGGTATCGTCGCCCGTCCGCTCCTGCCAACCGGTTTGCAAACGGCATTTATGAGTGAGCTGATGCACGCAGTGGCGGATGACCGGCCCTATACCTGCCCGGTTTCCGCCGAAGCCACCGCCTGGTGGATGTCGGTGGGCTGTTGTGTCCAGAACCTGCTGCACGCGGTGGCGCTGGAGCCCGAATCGGCCAACCGTGTCTGGCAGCTACCTGTCCTGCATCGCTCCGTTACCGAAATCCTCGAGGCACTGTGCGATCGTTTCGGCGAGGATCGTCGTTCGCTGATCAGCTTTGAGCCGGAAAGCGATCTGGAACGCTTGCTCGGTCGCTATCCCCCCCTGGAAACACCGGAGGCGCTGACCGCGGGCTTTGTGCACGACGGCAATGAACATGAATTGGTCAAACGGGCGTTACACTGTTGAATCCAATTTTCAAAAGGCTTTACCCGATAATCACCGGGTGGTTACCGGACACGACGCCGAAAGTCGCGCCCTAGTGGCAGGAAATCACTGCGCCCGCTACGGAAGATAAACGCCAGTCCCAATAGGCGGCACAATGCGCAAATCCATGGCTGGTCTTGCCACGGCTCAGACCTCCACATCTACCTACCTCCGCCGAGTGGATGCGCTCGACGCTTGCCCCGGCCCGCCCCCTCCACCGCGGCATAGAGGTCTTTGGCCCGGGTCGGCTTGGTGAGATAGTCGTCCATGCCGGCCTGGAGGCACTTCTCCCGATCCCCCTTCATGGCATGGGCGGTCATGGCGACGATGGGCACGTGGGTGCCCGACTCCCGCTCGGCGGCGCGGATGGCTCGGGTGGCCTCCAGGCCATCCAACTCGGGCATCTCGACGTCCATGAGCACGACGTCGAACCGGCCCGGCTCGAAGGCCTCGACCGCCTCCCGGCCGTTGCACGCCAGGGTGACCTCGTGGCCGCGCTTCTCCAGGAGGCGGATGACCAGCGCCTGGTTCACCGGCGAGTCGTCCGCGAGCAGCACCCGCCGGGCGCTGACGGCGCCGGGCCGGGTCTTGGATGGGGCTGTCTCCGCAGGGGCGCCCAGCGCCTCGACGAGGGCCGTCCACAGCTCGAGCTGGGTGACGGGCTTGGGTAGGGAGAGCGTGATCCGGAGGGCGCGGAGACGCCCGGTCTCGGCCATTCCCCCCGCCGAGGAGAGAAGGACGATGGGCAGGTCTCCCAGGGCATCGTCCCCGCGGATCCGCTCGGCGACCTCCAGCCCCGACATCCCCGGCATCACCTGGTCGAGCAGCACCAGGTCGTAGGGCGCGCCGGCTCCGGCGGCCCGCCGCAGCTCGTCCAGGGCCGTGGGGCCCGAGTCCGCGGTGGCGGGCTCCATCTCCCAGCTCTCGATAACCTCGGTGAGAATGCGCCGGTTGAGCGGGTAGTCATCGACCACCAGGACCCGGCGGCCTCGCAGGGCGTCACGGGACGCCCTGAAGCGCGGCGTCTCGCCGGCCACCCCCAGGCGAGCGGTGAACCAGAAGGTGCTGCCGCGGCCCGGCTCGCTCTTCAGGTCGATCTTCCCCCCCATCCGCTCCACCAGCCTCGCGGCGATGGCCAGGCCCAGCCCCACGCCCTCGCGGGCCGCGGGAGGCTTGAGCTGCTGGAAAGCCTCGAAGATCTCGGCCTGCCGCTCCTGCGGGATGCCGATGCCCGTGTCCTCCACCTCGAAGCGGAGCACCAGCTCCGAATCGACGCGGGAGACGACCGAGACCTCCACCGCGACGTGCCCCTCGTCCGTGTACTTGACCGCATTGCTCACCAGGTTGTCGATCACCTGGCGGAGGCGCAGCCGGTCGCCCTCGATCGTCAGATCCGCCAGATCGGGAGGTAGGCGGTAGGTGAGCTCCAGACTCTTGTCCGCCGCGGGCGCCGCGTGGGAGTGCAGGGACTCCCCCAGCACGTCGTCGAGGCGGAAGCTGCTCTGCTCCAGGACCAGCTCACCGGCCTCGATCTTCGAGAAGTCGAGGATGTCGTTGAGCAGCCCCAGCAGGGAACTCGCGGACTGGTCGACAAGCCGCACGTACTCGCGCTGGATCGGGTCGAGGTCAGTTTCCCTGAGCAGGTCGGTAAACCCGAGGACGCCGAACATGGGCGTGCGCAGGTCGTGGCTCATGCTGGCCAGGAACGCGCTCTTGGCGGCGCTGGCCTCCTCGGCGCTCTGGCGCGCGGCGCGCTCGGCCTCGGCCCGCCGACGCTCGGTCAGATCGAGCACGAAGGCGACGCCCTCGTCCCCCGAGCCCTCGAACAGCGCGGCGCCGATCAGGACCGGCACCCGGCTGCCGTCCCGTCGGAAGAACTCCTTTTCATACGACCGACAGGTTCCCTCGACCCGGAGCTCTTCCCTGGCCCGGGCATCGGCCGCCTCGTGCTCGGGCGGCGTCAGCTCGGCCCAGCGGACCCGGCCCGAGCGCAGCGCCTGGCGATCGTAGCCGATCATACGGAGCATGGCGTCGTTGGCGGCGGTGACCTCGCCGGCCAGGGTCCAGAAGAACACCCCGATGATGTTGGAGTCCACCAGGCGCTGGATGCGCGCTTCCCGATCGTGCAACTCGGTATAGGCCCGTTGCAGGTTCGCGCACATGGTATTGAACGCGGCGGCCACCTGGTCGAGCTCGTCCTGCGCCTGGGGATCACGCGGCAGCCGCAGCGGCGGCGGCGGGTTACGGAAGTCGTAACCTTGGCCGAACCGCGCCAGGGTCGTCAGGTGGCGAGTGACGAGGCGGTGGACGATGTAGAGGATGAAGGCGGAGACCAGGAAGGTCTTCAGGCCCTCACTGAGCAGGGTGACCAGGGCGCTGCGGCGTAACTCCCGGTACAGCCCGGTCAGGGTCGCCTCGACGTAGAGGGTGCCGATCCGCTGCTCGGTGCCGCGGATGGAATAGAAGATGGGGTATTCTTTCGCCACGGCCGCATGGCTCGCCCGCTGGCCCGCGCTCACGACCAGGGGAGCGCCCTGGGCTGTGGTTTCGCGGATTTCGACGGCACGGATGTCCGGCAGCTGGAGGATGCCATCCACTTGGACCTGCAGATAGCCCTCGTCGAGTCGCCACAGGCCTTCGCGCAGGCTGCCGAGATAGCCGTATTTGATCTGCTCCAGCCGGCTCTCGATCGTATCGACGCCGCGCCGATACTCAAGGTAGATCTGGACGGCAGTGAGCGTCAGGGTGACCGCGAAGCTGAACAACAGGACGCTGGCGAATATGCGCAGGCCGACGTGGCTACGCACCCGCGTGTAGAATGCCCGCAGTGCCTCCCCAACCCGCATACTTTTAATATGTCCTCCGACTTCCGACGGGCTGCCATCGGCTTGGTTCCCGCTGTCCCTCCTGTGTCAGGATAGTCATCGCCTCTTCTGAGTTCCTGGCAGTAGGGGCTGGGGGTGGAAAGAGGTTGAGAGGTAGCCCGTGACTCGCAAGAGCGTAAGGCAAGCGGCGCTTAGCGTCCCGCCGAGTAGTATAACCTAGCTCCGTTCAGCAGCGCTGCCGGACAGCTCGAAGACTCGCTTGAGGTAAAGCAGATTTAACATGGCCGCAGTGGCTGCACCCACGGCATCCGCGTGGCCAGCACCGCCAGTGGAATGGCGCAGATCGCTCTCTCAGTTCATTTGCTCTGCAATGGCGCAAGTCATGTGCCAGTGTATTTTTTATAGAGGTCATCGTACACACCGGTCTTTTTTATATGTTCCAAACCCTCCTCAAAGTCTTTTGCCAATTCCCTGCTCTTGAAAGCAGCTTGAAAATAGGTTTTCCCTGAAAAGATAGAATGATAAACAACCTCTGCAGTTGTATCATATTTTTCACTCAATTGTTTTCGGTGCCATTCGAAAACAGTTTTATCAACCACAATGATTTGGGACCTACCTCTCCAGAACATTTCATTTTGTCTCGTTTGACTATTATGTTCGATATAATATTTCTTGTAAGATTTTGGCGGGTCGGGCTGAAAAAGCTCTTCGAAAGTAGCACCAAGATCTCGATACGCATTTTTCCAAGCTACGATTGAATGCCCTACCAGATCTGAAACCTTGCTGATTTTCAAGTTGTCTTGCTTTCTGGAAATGGCGTAGTTATCAAAATATATAAAATCATCGACATAATACAACCCGTCTCCAGGCACCTGCCGAACCGTGGCTACCGCGTCAATGCCTTGTATACTGAGCAATGCTTTCTGAAGTCGTTTATTAGGCAAGTGAACGACTTCCAAAGTATGCCCCCTGTATGCCAGCGCCTCACGAAATATATCAATTTCCAATCCTTTTTTGGATGACCCGATTACAAATGGTGGTTTGTCGATGCCAAATCCGACGACGACATTATCCGAAAACCCTTTACCCGGGAGAAAGCACAATATAAAAAACGCTATTGCGAAACTCAGATTTTTCGCAATGTCTACCGCAGACGGTTTGCTATCGGAACGGGGCTTTTGATTCATATAGTTCCATCCATAGCTTGATCGAAAATATTTTCTAAAGTTGGCGCCGGGTTCGCCGTATGGGATGGCCCTTTGCGGGACGCTGAACGGGCTCCAAGGGAAAGCTCCAAGCCCCCGCTCGGCTGCAACCGCAAATACGCGGTGGAACCTGAGACGCGTCTACCTCCGGCGGGAGGATATACCCGACCCCCGCCCTGACCCGGCGCCCTCCACAGCGGCGTAGAGGTCTTCGGCCCGGGCCGGCTTGGTGAGGTAATCGTCCATGCCGGCCGCGAGACACTTCTCTCGATCGCCCTTCATGGCATGGGCGGTCATGGCGACGATGGGCACGTGGGTACCCGAAGCCCGCTCGGCGGCCCGAATGGCTCGGGTGGCGTCGAAGCCGTCCAGCACGGGCATCTCGACATCCATGAGCACCACGTCGAACCGGCCCGGCGCGAAGGCCTCGACCGCCTCCCGGCCGTTGCGTGCGAGAGCGACATGGTGGCCGCGCTTCTCCAGGAGGCGGATGATCAGCGCCTGGTTCACCGGCGAGTCCTCCGCGAGCAGCACCCGCCGGGTGCTGACGACGGCGGGCCGGGCCTTGGACGGGGCCTTCTCCGCGGGGGCGCCCAGCGCCTCGACGACCGCCGTCCACAGATCGAGCTGGGTGACGGGCTTGGGCAGGGAGTGCAAGATCCGGACGGAGCGGAGGCGCCGGGGCTCGGCCAGTCCCACCGCCGCCGAGGAGAGGAGGATGATGGGCAGATCTCCCAGGGCGTCGTCCCCGCGGATTTGCTCGGCGACCTCCAGTCCCGCCATCCCGGGCATCACCTGATCGAGCAGCATCAGGTCGTAGGGCGCGCCGGCCCCGGCGGCCCGCCGCAGCTCGTCCAGGGCCGCGGGGCCCGAGCCCACCGCGACGGGTTCCATCTCCCAGTTTTCGATGACCTCGGTGAGGATGCGCCGGTTGAGCGGGTAGTCATCGACCACCAGGACACGGCGGCCTCGCAGGGCGTCCCGCGACGCCCTGAAGCGCGGCGCCTCGCCCGCCACCCCCAGGTGGGCGGTGAACCAGAAGGTGCTGCCGCGGCCCGGCTCGCTCTGTACGCCGATCTCTCCCCCCATCCGCTCCACCAACCTTGCGGCGATGGCCAGGCCCAGCCCCACGCCCTGGCGGGCCGCGGGAGGCTTGAGCTGCTGGAAAGCCTCGAAGATCCCGGCCTGCCGCGCCTTCGGGATGCCGATGCCCGTGTCCTCAACCTCGAAGCGGAGCATCAGCTCCGAATCGGCGCGGGAGACGACCGAGACATCCACCACGACGTGCCCCTCATCCGTGTACTTGACCGCATTGCTCACCAGGTTGTCGATCACCTGGCGGAGGCGCAGCCGGTCGCCCTCGATGGTCAGATCCGCCAGATCGGGAGGCAAACGATAGGCGAGCTCCAGAAGCTTGTCCGCCGCAGGCACCGCGTGGGAATGCAGGGACTCCCCCAGCACGTCGTCGAGGCGGAATGTCCCTTTCTCCAGGACCAGCTCACCGGCCTCGATCTTCGAGAAGTCGAGGACGTCGTTGAGCAACCCCAATAGGGAATTCGCGGACTGGTCGACGAGCCGAACGTACTCACGCTGGATGGGCTCCAGGTCGGTTTCCCCGAGCAGATCGGTGAATCCGAGCACGCCGAACATGGGCGTGCGCAGGTCGTGGCTCATGCTGGCCAGGAACAGGCTCTTGGCGCGACTGGCCGCCTCGGCCGCATCCCGGGCCTCCCTGAGCGCGTTCTCGACCCGCTTCATCTCGGTGATATCGCGAATGACTCCGACCAGGTAGATCTCGTCACGCACCTTCATGCGCGTCTTCTTGGTCGAGATAATCCGCGTCACCCCTTCCGCACCGGTGAAGTGCTCCTCGTTGACGTTCTCCCGTCCGGTGGAGAGCACCACGTCATCCTTCTCCCAGAAGACCCGGGCCTCCTCGTGCGGGAAGTAGTCGAAGTCGTTGCGGCCCAGCAGATCCTCACGGGGATGCCCCATGAAGCGGCAGAAGGCATCGTTGAGGGCCACCCAGTTGTGCCGGGTATCCTTTACGAACACAGGGTCCGCGAGGGCGTCAAGGATGCTGGTGAGGAACTCGAAGTCGCCGAAGTCCTTTTGCACGCTTCCAACCTATCCCACGCGGTGTGGCGGGGCACACGCGCTAGACGTCATCTTTCGAGTATAGGAAGAAGAAATGCTCTTTTCCGGAAGCCCGCCAACGTAGCAGGTCGATTCCTGCCACGCCCAACGGCGTCGAGCAATGTGCCAGGGCGCGCAGGTGGCGCCACTTGCCCGGCCCCTGCCCGCGCCACACCAGCCTCTCGAACCGCGCCAAATTCAACTGGAGGGAACCTCAAACATAGGGAATCATAATCTTTATCGCCGTGCCTTTGCCCACTTCCGTTTTGACCTGGATGCGGCCCCGGTGCTTTTCCAGCGCGTACTTCACCGCATCCATGCCGATGCCGCGACCGCTGACTTCCGTCACCTTGTTCTTCAAACTGAAACCCGGCAGAAAAATTAAATTCACCAGTTCGTCCTGGCTGTAGCGGGCCGCATCCCGCCTGTTGATCAGGCCGCGGCGCACGGCAATGTTGCGCACCTGGCGGCTATCGATACCGGCGCCGTCATCGGCGATGCACAGTATAAACATGCCGCGGTGCTGCCGCGCCATCAAGTGCAGGCGGCCGCGTTCGGCTTTGCCCGCCGCCAGTCGTTTCGGTGAAGGTTCGATGCCGTGGTCCACCGCGTTGCGAATCAAATGCAGGAGGCTGGCGAACAACAAGGTCATGCCGGTTTGCGGCAACGGCACTTCGCCGCCGCTGAAATGGATGTCGATTTTCCTGCCCAGCCTGCGCGCTAGCACATCGGCGGTATCTAAATACTTTTTTAATACCGGCGCCATGGTGGTATGAGGCGGCGCCTGCACCTTGTCGTGGAGGGTGGGGATTTTCAGGTTTTGCCGCTTTTCTGCCAAACCCTGTTGCGAAGGGAGGGAAATCAACAAGTGGGGCTCCACTGGCAGCTGCTTGCCGGGTTGCGATCTCCCTGGCGATTTTCTGTTCTTCGCCGCAGACAGCTTGCGCAAGCCGGCAACCACTTCCCTGCCCACCTTCTGCGCCGACTTTTGCAGCCGCAGCCGCTCCATTTTGGACAGGGGTTCCCGGCGGGTTTGCAGTTTGTGCAAATGATCCTCCATGTGGTGCGCTGCCGCCACCGCCGCATCCAGGCTGTACACCGCCAGCACGCCCTTGAGGGTGTGGGCAAAACGATAGAGATCGTGCAAATCGATATGGCTGTGGGGCAGCTTCACGCCGGTGGAAATACACCGCAACAATTCCTGTACTTCGCTCAAAAAAATGGAATAACTTTCGGGATCGAAGGCCTGCTCACTGCTCATACGCACTCTTCTTCTGGTTGCGGTTCAAAGACACCAGCGACAGAATGTGACCCGGGTGGGCAATGCAGTCCACAAAAGGAACCGCGAGGTTGGTGAACCAGACAAATGCGAATACGGAAGACGCCCCAATCACACGCTGTCATGGGGCAGCATAATTTTTAATCACCCACAAAACGGTTATCGACGTCACAGATTTATGGAGACTCGTCCGCACCCACCGCCAACAGCTTTCGCCCCTCTGGCAGTCCCTTCGGTGCGGGCGTGACGGTGGTCATACTCGCCGGCACGCCCTCCCGAGGTGCCCGCGGCTCGGGCGGCACCGATCCGCCCCCGTCGATGACGAACCGGGACACGAGCTGGGACATGCCTTCGGCCTGCTCGTCCAGCGACTTGCTGGCTGCAGCGGCCTCCTCGACCAGCGAGGCATTCTGCTGGGTCATCTCGTCGAGTTGGGTAACCGCCTGGTTGATCTGCTCGATGCCGGCGGACTGCTCGTTCGCAGCCATCGTGATCTCGGCGACGATGTCGGACACCCGGGTGACGCTCTCGACGATCTCGGTCAGGCTTTCGCCGGACTGATTGACCAATCGAGACCCTTCCTCGACCCTGGAGACGCTGTCCTTGATCAATTCGCGGATTTCCTTGGCCTCGCTCGCCGTGCGCTGGGCCAGGCTCCTGACCTCGGAGGCCACCACCGCGAAACCGCGTCCCTGATCGCCGGCGCGGGCGGCCTCCACCGACGCGTTGAGTGCCAACAGGTTGGTCTGGAACGCGATTTCGTCGATGACGCCGATGATGTCGGCGATCTTCTGGCTGGAGGTGCTGATCTCCTCCATGGCCGTGACCGCCTCAGCGACGATGCTGCCTCCCTGGATGGCCCGGTCGCGGGCGCTGGAGGCCAGCTGGTCTGCCTGCTTGGCGTTGCCCGCCGTCTGACGCACGGTCGACGTCAGTTCCTCCATGCTCGACGCCGTCTCTTCCAGCGACGCGGATTGCTGCTCGGTGCGCGAACTCAGGTCGATGTTGCCGGTAGCGATCTCGCTGCTGGCGGTATTAATGGACTGGGATGCCTGGCGGATGTCGATCAGCATCGTCTGAATTTTCTCGGCGAACCGGTTAAAGGCGCCCGCCAGCTGGCCGACCTCGTCCCGGGCGGAATCATCCAGGCGCCGTGTCAGGTCGCCTTCGCCATCGGCGATGTCGTTCAACGCCTCCAGTGCCGAACCGAGCGCACGCGTGATGCTGCGAGCGATTAGGAATCCCATCAGAAGTGCAATCAATCCGGCGAGCAAGGCCGTGGTGGCGTGCAGCGCCAGGGTCATCGAAGCCTCGTTGTTCAACGCACCCGCCCGTGCGATGAGATGCTCCGAGAGCCGGTTCTCAATTTCCTTGAAAAGGTTGATCTTGGCGGTGATCGTGTCGAACCACTCGCCGGCGTCAATGCCGAATCCACCCGCACTGGCCCGGTCGAAGGCTACCTGACGCATCCGTTCGACACTTGCGATTTCCGGCGCACGCATCTTCAGGTCAAAGTATTCGGCCTCTTCGTTCGCCGCCAAGACGCTGAAGTTATCCAGATAGGTGTCCTGCTGCGCAACGAGAGTGGTGAATTTCACGAACATTCCGGGGCCGAAGGCGTCCCTGGAAAAGGTGTTGGTGAGGACGGCACGTTCGATCCCGGCGCGTTCCTTGGCCTGCAGGAAGTTCAAATAGGCGTCGGTCATGCGTGTGATCTCGCCACTGTCGGACAGCTTGGTGGCGGCCCCGATGACATCCAGGAAACCCTTGTTCGCGGAAGTGTAGTAGCCGATGGCATCCGCGGTGCTGATGCTCATGCTGGCAACCTGGCCGCGGCGGCTGTGCAACTGCTCCAGGCCGCCCATGGCGGAGTCCAGCGCGCTCGCGAACTTGGTGCCAAACGCGTCGGTATCGAAATCCTTGAGGTAGGACTCGAGCTCGGAGACCTTGTTGTCGGTTTGGCGACGCTGGGTCTCGATCTCGACGGCGAACTTCTCGCCGTTGCTGCCGAGATAGCCGGCGGTCATGCCGCGTTCCCTCTGGGTTTCATGGACCAGGGCGCTGATCTTGACGGACAGTTCGGCCAGCGACTGCACAGATTGCAATCTCCCAGCGGTTTCAACCTTGTCGATCACATCGATGATCGAAAAATAGAGCAGTCCGATGATCGGTGGCAAAAGAATTAAGACGATTTTGTATTTCACTGGTAGGTTGGAAAGGATTTTCATTGGTAGCTCCCCCATCTTTGTCGCTTGTGCATTGAGTCAGGCAGATCAATTCAGACCCGCATACCATGCTTGTCAGCTGTCGGCCACGCGCGCATCGTCGAGGACGTACTGGTCGCCGAGGTCGAACAGCCTGTCGATGTCCAGCAGCATCACCATATTGTTATCGTTCACGGTGAAGAGGCCGCTTATGAACACGGTCGAGACCCGGGATCCGAAATCCGGAGTCTGTTTGGCCTCATCCCTGGCAATATCCAGAACATCGGATACCCCGTCGGCTACGATGCCCAGGGTTCTCCCGTGCCCTTTTCCACTTTCAAGCACAGAGCGATCACGACCGTGGTCGCCGTGTACTCGGGATTCAACAGGTAGAAGCGCATGCGCAGCGCGTTTCTCGGCATGGGGGGCTGGGAGGGGGAACGCTCGGCGGGTTTCCACCGGCGACGGCGGTGTCGACTGCACGGCCTCCACCCCGGCCGGCGCGTGCTCGTCCGGCATCCAGGCGCGCGGATCGAAACGGAGACCATTCTTCATGCGACGCTCTTCGCCAGCAGGTTCTGCGGGACGCCCAGGCGCCCCAGGTACTCCGTGCTCAGAGCCTCGTATTCGAGCCCCCGCAATGGCGGGGCCGGAATTCCAAGATCGTTCGCCTCAGGCTCCTACTCTCCGCGAGAGGCGCGTTCTTGCTGACCACCGTGTCCAGCAGCTCCTTGCCTTGTGTATCGGCCAAGTGGTCGTTGACTTTAATGGGCTGACTACTCCCGCTTCCATCCAGACGATGTTTCTGTGACCGCCACCGTAACCACTTGGTCCAGATTTACTTGAACAGATATCCTAACAGAGTCGTCGTTTCACTAAATCAATTAATATTAGAATTTTTTCCTACGCGGATTCAACTTTGAGGTGCATACCGATTATGCCGCCTGTGCGGAAAGGTAATTCTGCATTAAATCTGTCGGATTTTCAAAGCCCAATGTTTTTCTTGGCCGATTATTTAAATCGCAAACCACGG